>OGDN01000163.1_pt1 | contig 133315 bp, 119 predicted proteins | sample 1570271 | NCBI WGS metagenome assembly OGDN01 (sample SAMEA4384481, study PRJEB24528) | human gut metagenome
AAAGGAGCTTTTCTATGAGCAATCAACACAAACATCCAACTATAAGTTTTAGAATCAGCGATGCTGAACGCCAACAAATCGAAGCCCGTATTCTTGCCAGCGGAATGATGAAGAAAGATTACTTCATCCGTTCCTGCATTTACAACCGCATCTGCGTTGTTGGCAAGAAAGAAACCATATATCCTCTGGTACAGACTGTGAATGCTTTGTACCTGCAATTGCTGGATATGCAAAACGCATTTACCAGTGCTGATGCAGATACTGTAATTACTGCTGTACCTGATACACTTCCATCTTCTGATACAATTACTGAATTAAAGACCGAATACATCAATATGCTTACAGCCATTATTGACCTGTTAAATGGTGCAAAATATCTGTGGGAAGGAGAACTCCATAAATAATAATCTTAATTTCCAGTTCGGTATGTATGATCCTGCTACCGACTCCATTATTGTCAATTTCGGTGAGAACTCCGTTCTTGTTATCCGTTGCAAAGAATGTAATTCTCCCGTTATCTTTGAGGAACCGAATGATATTGTGTATCTGTGTCGATTGGCAGAGGAATCACCACTTACATATGCAAATCTTGCACTGAAAAGCAACGGCTTGCAGGATTATGTGGATGGGATGAATGAGTTGAATTAACTCCTCATAAAATTTACCGCTTCATCTCTCTAGTCAACAATCCTAAAAACTAGGGAGATGATTTAACTATAGATATATGACTTCATACTTATTTTTTCTTTCAGAATTGGATATATATGGTCTTTCTCATCTGTTTCATATATTTCCATTGTAATTGTTTTTTCATTCCCAGTGTCTTTAAATTGTTTAAATATCATATTTATAGTCTTATAGCCCGTTACTTGTTTTACTATTTCACCTGTATTTTCCACCTTAAAAAAGCGACTCTTTTCATTTATCTGCGCTAATAACAAATCTCCAAATATTCCTTCTACAATGTATTGACCATACAAAGATATGGACTGTTGATAGTACAACATTGCATATGGAATATTGTATTTTGTAACAGCTTTATAAGTATATGCATGTGAATTGATAAAGGAATCATATAACCTATTAATAATCTGTGTTGACAAGTTAATAGAAACCACTTTTCTTATATCCTTAAATATATTTCTCTTATTATTTCCTATAAGTTCCTTTAATTCTTCTGAATATTCATCAGTATGTTTTATTTCTGTATTCCCCAAAGGGGTGGGATTATACAAAGAACACCCTTCCCTATCACCCGGATTCCAGCACTCAAAACCATGAATCTTTCCTCTCGTATGTTTTGCATATGTAGTTATTATTCCTGTTTGATTTTGCATCATTTCTGCTCCATACAAATTAATAATGTGAACTGGATTACCACACTCCGGACAGACTGCATAACATTTTAATTTCTTATCAACACCATATTGATAATATGGAAATCTCTTCTTAGTTAATTCTTCAAAATTATCAATATTCAAAAGACATGGTTTTCCTTTTTTTATAGCAAACACATCCATACAATACAACTCCTTTCTCCAAATGCTCCATGATAATATGAAGTTTTCAAGCCTTTGTTTCTTTCTCTTTTTTTACATATTCATTTACACTTGATTCATTAATAATATCCTTCACTTTTTTACAAATAGGCAGCTCCAAAAATTCCTTTTTTCTCACATTTGCCAACTCAAATTTATATTTCCACTTTTTTGAAACTTCCGATAACTCAATTACTCTTTCAATTGGATAATCTTTGAAATAGCTTATATCTTTATCTGTATAGTTTTCCTTTGTATAATTTCTAAATGCCACAGCTATTCTTTGTGAGCACGACTCTGGTGACTCTATAAAATCGTATGATGAAACTATTTCACATACATAATTTTCCAAATAATTATAATCTGGCGGAAAATCATCTGCTACCACTTCTCCATCATCATCTTTTATTGCACATGGTTTAGGATTAATACCATTCTCTCTTAACTTATCGATATAATATTGCATAATGCAACTTGTATCTGCATTTTCTTTACTATATCTACAAACATCTCTATACGCACTCAATAACGCAAGCAACTTATTTCTTTCTTTTTTCCGAAGATATTTAACTGCATAAGAACAATTAATTTCAAAAAGAGCTTCATAATTCTTACGCGTATAATTTCTCTTTTCCAACAATTTTACAATTGGAAATATTACCGTCATCAATACACTTTCTCTATTTGCTTTGTCATAATATCTTTTTGATATTAGCAATGACGCAATTGCAGAAATGAAAATAGCTATTGCATTTTGATATAGCCAATTGCCTATTTGTGCCCACATCTTTTTCTCCTTCCAGTATCCCATACTTACTATTGCTCATATGTTTCTCAGTCTCATCATAGTCTCAAAATTTCATCCCCAAATGAGACTGCGTGAGACTGAATTGAGACTGAATTTTTCTGACAAATCCAAAAACATTGATTTTACTGCATTTATTCGACTTTGCTCAGTCTCATCCAGTATCATATCTCATGAGACTATGTTGAGACTCACTTGAGACTTGATGCGACTAAGTAAGTTACAAAGTCCATGTTGATGTCTTTTTATCATACATCGCACCTGTAACCTTTTTAATTTTTGCATAATCCCTGAATACCGTTGCTCTTGATATGTCAAGTTCTGCCATTACCTGCTCAACAGACAAATGAAGATTTTCGCATATCATATTATAAATCTTTTGTTCTCTTTCAGATAATATTTTCTGCTCCCGTGCTTCATCTGCTGCCATTTTATCCAACGGAATTGTTATTCTAAATACATCATCCTCAATTAATTCAGGTTTTCCACCATCTGAATAAATCGGTGTATACTTGTACAAATTTCTCACACCTGAGCCAATCGTATCTGTTCTACCAATGTTAGCAAAAAATTGCTGGATTAACGGATTTTTAGGATATGGTGTAAATTCATCACTCATAATATTTCCGTGTCGTCTTGGGATACACCAGTTTTCTGTTTTTAACCAGTCTTTTTCAATAATTACCTTTGCCGGAAATGCACTTGAATAATCCCTATGAACAAGTATATTACCAATTACTTCTCTGGCAATAATTCCTCTGATACTTGTATTTACATTATCAATCAGGCAGAACTTATCTGATGTGTGTTTCGCCACAAATTCCATCAAAAGGTCATATGCTTCTATCAGATTTGTCGTCACCTGCAATCTATCATCATATCGATCTACATTTTCAACTCTGTAAATTGCATCCGTAATATATCCGGGACAGCAGGAACGAATCACTTCATCTTTTCCAAACAATAGTACGCCCGCCAGATTATATCCCTGAATACCTGATGAAAAATCTTTTTCCCACAAACCTGCACTTGTAAGTATCTCTTCATCAGACATTGTAAGCCACTGATGATCTGGATTTTTACTTTTTGCAAGATTACGCACCTTGTCCATTAAGTCAAGACGCAGATCTTCCTTTGTTACATATGGGAAAATCTTATGTTCCGCATATGTAGTACTCTTTCTGTTGTACATATTCTGTAACTGAATTGGCGAATCCGTAATATCCATATCACCATCTTCATTTCGGTCATATATTCTGTTTCCACATTTTTCCACAGTAGCCGTTGGCGGTACATATACCCATAATAATATCATTCCTTCGTATTCGAAGTCCTCTATTGAAAGATACAGCGTTGGTGACATCTTGCTCGGATTATTGAGCTGATTCACAAAGTTTTTCTTCATATCTTTTATTAAATTCGGATTAATACCTATTGGTGTACCATCATCCTCAACACCCATAATAATATATCCGCCATATCTATTGGAAAAAGAACACACTGTATCATAAACATCCTCCTGGATGCCATGCTGACAGGTTTTATATTCTACTGTTATCTTTTCATCTTTTGAAAGCAAGTCTCTCATAAGCTCTGTTGTCATTTAATCGCCTCCATTTTTTTAATACATCGCTATAAAACATTTTCCGTAATTCTTCTGAAATATCAGAAATGGCATCTCGGCTCTAGCGAGCATACTATTGTTTACTGGCACATAACTGTAGACATCAATACCAGGTATGTTTTTGATTACCTTTTCTTTATTCAAGTTATAAATATAATTTTCCCCGCTATTCCATAAAGTTTTCATCTTAATGGCAATGCAGTTTGTCTGAACAGCAACTTTATAATCTTCAAGCATCGACTTATTTATCTGCTCAGTATTTATGCCATCCGATATATCCATATTTCTATTATTAGATTTTACAATATGAACATCCTTATTCTTTATTGCCTCATCATCAAAACCCAAGTCTGCATACAACTTTTCATAATCCGTTACAAGTTCAGGAAGAACCATTTTTACTGCGAAACGACTATCTACAAGATTGCTTACAGATTTATCATCTGTCCGAAATAAATAAATGCCCCATCCGGTATCATCACCATCTTCATTTTGTATACGAAAAGAATCATATGCATTAAACTTGTCCACAGCTAACAATTCTTTCTTTGTTGGCTTTGCAAATTTTACGATTTCATATGTTGTACTCATAACCGGCCTCCTTTCCGTAATTTATGCCGAAAATAAATACTATGCTACCACCATTTGCGATTTTTCTATTAGCTTATTTGAGCGAAAAAATATATCTTTTCACTCAATTAATGTATAATTTCATGCTTGAGCTATCATTTATATCATATACTTTTTCTTTATTTCAGAATAAAAATCTTTATGTATGCCAGTATTTTGAGCTAAATTATTTATTGCACGCAATACATCAATCGTAGAATATCTCACATTAAGACATTTCTCTATCTCGTCTAGTATCTCTTCACTAAGATTTTTAAGGACACTTGTCATTCCGTAATCTTTCATTGCGCTAACGATTAGTTTGTGTTCATTAGATAAATCATCTATATTAAGTCCACCATAAGTCCGTGTATAATACTTGCTTTTGCAATCATCGAGTGATTCAACTACATTTTTTCCAAAATGCCAATTAGGATGTTTTTTCTTTACTTCTAATCCGATATTTACCAATGGCATTATATAATATTCAAGTGTAGAATATATAAACTGCATATACGAATTAATAATCTCTGTATTATCCATTGATATTTTGCTCTTCTTCTTAAAATATGTTATTCTATCACTAAATGTATTCAGATACATCTTTTGAGTACCTTCCTTATAGAATGCTTGTAAATATCCTGCAATCAAAACTGCATCAGTACCTGGCAATCCCGGATACTCATTTTTAAATGCCCTATTTGCAATAAAAGGAAGATTAGTTATTCCAGGATATTTTCTATCATCAGACAGTGCTTCTAGAATTTTTTCCAATTTAGTCAATGATAGCTTATAAGTTTTTATCAATTGCTGACTAAAGTCGAAATCCAAATTATACTTCTCACTGAATTGTAAAACTTTTTCATTATCTTTGCTGTCTTCTATTTCTGACAATTCTTCTTCATTTGCAATTGCTAATGATATTACAATTTCATTCTCAACTAATTCCTCAATCTTAGTACATGAATAAATGTATCCTATCGGATATCTTCCCAACCTTCCGGCTCTACCAATTGTATTTTTTAACAACAATAAATCTTTTAAATTGTTGTATTCTGGATGAATAAATAAATTCTTTGTTACAGTATTTATTCCCTCCGATATAGAATTCGTACCAAATAGAATGTGATAATTTTCATTTTCATTAAAAAGATTTATCATTCTATTTTGAACATACTTTGGCATTTGTCCATGATGTGTTAATATACCTGCCTTTAAAAGCTTAACAACACTCCAATCAGGATGTATCTCATTTTCCAATAACCTTACAAATTCCATATTCTCTTTATTTTTTATCAAATCCTTTATTTTCTCATACCCATCATTTATCTGTTTAGGTGAATTACAAAACAATATCGTTTTTTCTTTCGAGCCCTTTTCCAAAAGCACATTAAAAAAATTCTTTTCTTCTAAAACTACGTAGTTTTTATCAACTGCATTAAAATCCGATTTAAACATATAAAATTCATACTTATCAAATCCCTCCAGAATAGCTCTGGGTGTAAGTAAAAATATCTTTTTTGAATTTATAGCCATACTATCTAAAAAAGTTTCTGATAATTTATATGCTCTTTGATTGCTTACCGATTCCTGCAATTTATATGCTTCATCAATAACGAATAAATCTATCTCCCCCATGACATTTTGATTTATTTCCAAATATTTTTCTTGCGTTCCTATAAAAAAAAGTTTCTCTTCTATAAAGTTTTCATTTTCCTTTTGCTCTACCATTGAACACTTATCAAAAATCGTATAATCAGAAAATTTTTCATTCTCCTTGAAACTTCGCTCTAATTCGTATGCCAACGCATTGGTTGGAACAATATAAACTATATTCTTTGGCTTTTGTCTATATATATACTCTTTGATAAGTAATGTCTTCCCAAATGATGTTGGAGCAGATAGAATAACTCTATTTTCTCGAAACAAACATTCTAGTGCTTTATATTGAGGTGGTGAAAAATACAATTCATTAGATACATGCTGAATTCTTCTTTCGTAATTTTTATTTAACATGATTTTCTCAGATAAACTAACATCAAATTCATCTGTTCTAAAATATGGTGTCAAATCATACATTCCCAATTCCATAATAGACAAATCTTTTCCGCAATCCAGCTCTTCTAAAATTTTTTTCCGTCTTTTATTATATTTATCGCCACTCATACGCTACACCTCTACATATTTCTAATTTTGTCCTTGGCACTTTCTATAATTTTTACGATAAGGCTCTTCTTATCTTTTATAGGTAAATGAACTAAAATAATTTCATATTTTCCTTCGATATCATCATGCTTCAACGAATCATTTATATTTTTTTCTAACTGTTGCGTAGATACAAAATACTTATTGTAAAAATCCGGCTTATTATATTGACTAACATCTGTCTCAGAATGTAGGACAAAACCGGCAAACACTATCCTTTGATTCATAAATTGTTCTACTGTCAATTCGTCATAATCTTCCAATTGCAGGTTTTTAATAACAATTTGACAAGCTTCTTCACAGTTTTCTACATTGGTCTGTAAGCTTTCCAATTTATTTTTTATACTCTTTCCGACAAAATCATTTATTATTTTATTCATCCCTCCGGATAAGCTCTCATAAAACTTTGCTTCTCCTAAAACAATTACATTATGTTCAAGGTTATATAAACAAGCATCTACACCTGTATGCGAATCTGACAATGTTTCCCCGATATCAATTACTCCTTTAGCTAAACTGTAATTATACAAATCCCTAAAAACAAGTCCCAAAATACCTTCTGCCAAAAAAGAATAAAATGATTTGTTAGTTGTTATATTCAATTCAACAAAACTATCTATATCAGGTACTATTTCACTTTTTGGTACAAATCTTCGATATATATTTTTTCTCTTATTTCTACTCAAATCGCTTTCCGCAAACATATGTTTCAAATTATCATCTTCAAATATTATGTCCGGCAATTTATTTTCAATTTCCTTTGGTTCAAAAATAATATTGCTAACACGCAATGATCCATAAGTTGTTTTATTTTCATTTTGAGGTATTTTATACATATATTCGAACACTTGCAATCACCTCCATTAATTCTGCTGATTCCGTCTTACGAATATAAATCCCTAACCAGTTCCATAACTTTCTCTGTCAGCATCTCCAAACACACTCCTTCAGCCATAGAACCAATATCCTCTTTGTTTTCAAAGCACTTTTTCAGAATCACCTTAACCACTTTTTCGTCTTGCAGTTCCTGTTCTGGCAAGTCTTTTATTATCTTCTCTATTTCAATAGCAGCATCTGCTATCTGATCACAGCGAACATAAGAGTCCCCTATATCTTCTGCTACCATGCCGCCATAAGTTTCTTTTTCATATGGATCAAATCCATAAAATGCTTTACTGGCAACCGGGCAAATGGCATCATAAATGATTTTGGCTCCGAGTTCTCTTTTTATCTGTTTTGGATATATCAGTTTTCCTCGTTCTGCCTTCATCTCCAATTTCTTTTCTGCAATTTTACTGGCATTTGTAATTCTTGTAAGATATGCCAGCATTCGTTTTGCAAAATTTTGGCTCTCTACTTCCTGTATTCCAACTACCGGAATATATTTCCCAATCTCTCTTTCATCAATTGTTTTGTTTTCAAGATAAATATCATACATCTCTGATGCACATAACTTAACAACCGCAATATTTTCCAATTTCTTATCTCCAATTTGATGTAGCATGTCCATCTGTACCCAGCCAAAATCCCTATCTGCTGTTTCACCTGGGCAAAAAAACATATTTTGAACATATCGGTATCCCTGTTTTACGATAAAATCATCAAACACAAGCTGGTACAAATACTGCTTTGTCACATCTCCTACTCCGGGTTGTCCCGAAATCTTTGCTTTATTATCTTTGACTTGATAATCTATACAGTAATATTTAGCATCATATATGCCAAAACAATAATCCTTCTGTTCATCGTCGACAGGATATATGCATACCAAATCCGGCTTTAATGTTTCCACCTTCGGATCTTTCACCATCGTGTATTCACTTTTTCTCCATCTCGGAGCTTTTATTACATCTCTTAATGTAGTTTCTTTTGTCTCTGTCTTATTAGTCTTTTCTTTATATAACGGCAAGTCTACGATTGCTGTATCAAGCACACTTCCGAAGTTTTCAGCACACACTTTTTCCCATACCAGATTGAAACTGTTTGTGCCATATAGACTATAACTTATATCATCCTTGTCTGTCTTATCATTTGCAATGTATGTATAAATAGTCTTCAAAAGATTTTGCTTTCTAGTAACATACTGTGATTGTATTTCCGATTGCAATCTATACAAAATATAATTATCATCTCCGAAATCTGATAGTTCTTCTTGTGTAAGATTCACTTCCGATAAATCAAATAACTGTAATAATCCAACATTTTTCAATTCATTGCTACAGGTTGTAAGCACACATTCATGCAATCTTCTGAAATAATCAAGATCATTATCCACAGTATTTTTTGTCTGCAATTCTACATAATATGGTTTATTATTTTGTATAATAGCAAAGGTTTCGTTTATAGTCTTGTCCCATAAAATCTCACCTTCTCCATTTGTCTCAATTATTTCTTTTTGATTTGTGTAAAGTCCATCAGCATAGTATTCTTCAAGTAAATGCAACGCAACCGCTAATCTATTAAATATTCTGCTATCATCCTCACCATTGAATAAATAAATTAGCTGCTCCGACGAATTGTATTTTTTGATTACCTTTAACACCTGCTTTAATTCGTCAAATGGTTTATCTTTGGTTTCAATATATTTTGGATAGCATTTGAATACATGCCCTTCAAGCATAACAACACCAACATAATCAAACACATACTCAATGTCACTGGAATTATCCACAACATCCGTCAAAACAATATCTTCATTTGATAAATCATCAAATTCTGGTTTTGTTCTTTTTACAGCTTTAACAACTCCATACTTTTTAAGAATACCAACAAGGCGTCTGGTTTCCTCTAAGTCAGCATTTTCCTTTTCATATAGAATGTCTGCTATATTTTGTAATGTATAGTGTTTTCTTTCCTTGAAGAAACCTTTCGCCATGCTATAAAACCTCTTTTCCTAAATGTTATCTGTGTCTTTAATACCCAAATGTCCTATATCTACAATTCCAAAAATATGTTCACCATCTTCCTCGAACGCTTTGCATATTTCCGAAAATATCATTTTTCCTTTCTTCTGAGCATAATCAATAAATATTTTCTCTGCCCGCATTTTCATGACATCCTCAAACAAATACATAATTACCTTGCTTTCAAATGCTTTCATGTAAGATATTTCTTTTTTACATATCTCTGCCAAGATGTTATTATCTTCATCAGAACGAGATTCTTTATCTATTGCTAATATTCTGTCCTTTTCGTCTTTATTAGCTTTTATATCATCCAATACATTTTTTGAAATAAAGAATGGTCCTAACAATTTATCCTCATTCACTTTGCAATTATCAATGAGAATACTGTTAATTCTCGTTCTCAAATCATTCCAGTTTACATAATAACCTTGTTCCGTATTCGCACACATAGGAATTACATACTTTTCTATTTTAGCAACCTGCTCTGGTTCATTGACGCTTATGTACTCAAATTCCCATCTTCGTTTAAATGCAGTGTCCATTGGAAATACTCCCTGATCAGCACTATTCATGGTTGCCCATATATACATATTTTCTGGAATTTTCATTTCAAGGTACATCTTTTTTTCTTCATCAGATAACTCATTTATATCTTGATCTTTCAGGCAGTCCAATTTTTCCAATAAATGCTTCTTTATATCTTCACTTGTGGCTATCGGATATTCACTTACTCCATTTTTTCTATCGAGCAATTGAAAAACATCCCCAAATACCGCTGCAACATTTGCCCTGTTAATTTCTTCTATCAACAATAAAAATTTTTTTTCAGGATTATTCAATGCATTTACATATGTTCGCATAAAAGGTCCCGGAATATATTCATACTTTATGTCTGTAGGATTTTCACCCTGAATAGGTTTATATGTTCCCACAAACTGAGCATATGAATAATTAGGATGAAAAGTCACTCGTTCCATATTTTCACCAAATAGTTTGCTATCTTCTTCCAATTTATGACTTTTCCCTGTTCCTGGTGCACCAAAAATAATTCTGTTTAGAGGTCTCTCTATATAATCCGAATTATGTTGACAATATAGTTCAGACCTGAAATTTTCAATATTATCTTTTTCATACCCATGAATCCTTCTATATTCATTCAAATAAAAGTATATAAACTCTGGTCGAAATCCAACCATTTTTCTTTCTTTGTCTATGCATATTCCATTTATTTTTGCTTTATATAAAATATCATTTACAAAAGTTCCTCTTATACTTGGATTCGTTTCATAATTTATATGTGAATCAATCGGGTATCCAACTATTATGGCATCATTTATAGAATCCGGTTCTTCATAAACATAAAATCCTAATATTAGTGTTATGTTATCCTGATATTTTCTTGGATCCTCTTTACTCAACTGTATCTTTTTCTCATATGGACTTCTTTTTTCATTTCTTATTCTTGCTGTAAATAAATCCAATATGTATTCTTTATTTTCCGGACTAATTAATTTTGCCACTCTATGAGTACTCTGTTTACTCTCTTCATAATAATTCCACCCAAATTGGCTAAACATATCGTTAACTAGATCATCTAATCTATTACTTAAGGCCGCCTGTCCCTTAACAATTTGTCCGTCATGATTAATTTCATATCTAACTGCTTCATCACTCATCGAAGTATTCCTCCTTTATCCGTTTTGCAACAATTTCAGCCATCTTGGAAGGTACAGCATTTCCTATTTGTCTCCATTGTTCTTTAAAGTCTCCAAACAGTATATATTCATCAGGAATTGTTTGAATGCGCTTTGCTTCCTCAATTCTCAAAAATCTATTTCGCCAATGGAAAGGACCTTGATTGTTTGAAAAACTTGCCTGCAATGTCCACGAAGGTCTATCTGGACTTAATTTTAAAAGAAATGTCCAATATCTTGATTTCCATTTGAATTTAGGTTCTTTACATCCTCTTTTTTCTGTATAATACAAATAGTTGTCTCCCGGTGGAATATTCACAAACAACTCATAATCCTTAGACCCTGGTCTTTGAAGTTTTTCTTCTTCTGTTATATTATCAAATTCACCAATAGCATCTCTACATGTTATCCAAGGTAATGTACCATCAACTTTTGCATTTTCTGAATGCGTTTCTAACGGAAAAGTAAACTTATCCCCAAAGTCCATCCTTACACCAACACATATAAATCTTTTCCTTGTTTGCGGTATTCCATAGTTTGCACAATTAACTACTTTATAACTGATGTTATATCCTAATTCTTTACTTTTTTCTTTTAAAAATTCAAAAGCTTCCGTATGTGTTTTAAAAGTAAATCCATCAACATTTTCAAAGAAAAACGTTTTAGGTCTAATTTCTTCTATTGCATGAAAATACTCTGGTACTGCAAACCCCGCTTTTTCATCATCAAATCCATCAGCCTTTCCAACTAAATAGTGGCGCGTCTGACTGTATGGAGGACAAGGTGGTCCCCCTATAACACAATCAATCTCTCCATATTTTTTTCTTATCTCACCAAAATTAATTTTTCTTACATCATCGCACACTACTTCATCAGCCATTTTATTTTCTTTTAATGTTTGACATGCAATAGTCCATACATCAGATGCAAAAACTGTATGAAACCCTGCATTTCTAAATCCTATATCAAGACCTCCTGCACCTGAAAAAAGACTAACAACTTTAGGTTTATCCATTATATCCACCTACATAATTCCTCTATTATTTTTTTTGCCAATAATGGCGGTACTGCATTTCCAATTTGCTTTCTCGCAGAACGTTCACTTCCATAGAACACATAATCATCTGGAAAAGTCTGAATAGCAGCACATTCTCTAACTGACAGTCGTCTATTGTTCCAATGAAATGGTCCCTCCCAATGTCCAGGACTTGCAATAATTGTCCACGATGGCTGCAAAGGATGCAATTTTAATAATGAACTCCAATATCTTTTCCCTGCTACAAATACAGGCTCAGGATACCCCGCCTTTTCCGACAAAGCTATATAATTTTTTCCTGGTGGTATACAAGTCAATTCATGTTCCCATTTTCCTTCTGTGCCAACCTGTTCATTTTCATAATATACTGTATCATCAAATTTTCCTATCCAATCAATCACTCTTTCATATGGTAATAATTTTACATTCTTTTTTCGAGTTTTCTCATCACCGTGTGTCTGCTCTAGTTCCGCATTTATCTTCTTTTTAGTTGCAATAAAAAAAACTCTCTTTCTCTTTTGTGGAATTCCATGGTCTGCTGCATTAATTTTGAGCATAGAGTAATTATATCCCAATTTCTCCATATTATTTACAATCATGTCCACCGCTGGTCTATTAGAAGGATGTAAAATACTCTCTACATTTTCTAACACGAATCCATCAGGCATAATTTCTGAAATCAATCTAAAATATGGTCCTATCATATTTCTAGGATCATCGTTTGCTTTTCTATTTTCATTTTTTACCCAATATCCAGCTTTTGAAAACGGTTGACACGGAGGTCCCCCAACCAATAATAATTTACTTGGATTATTTTTCTTGATTATATCAATATAATCTTTTCCTTGTACATTTGCTATATCTTCACAAAAATGCTCAGTATGTGAAAAAAAAGAATTCTTTCTCAAAGAATTAACACTGTCCTCATAGAAATCCAAACTAGACAGTACTTTCACACCAGCTAGCTGCGTTCCTATATCCAGTCCCCCACATCCCGAAAAAAAACTAATTGCCTGAATATCTGAATTTTTAAATAAATCCATTTTATCGTTACAAGTATATCCCTTATGTATATATGGAATTAAAACATTTCCTTCCTTGTCTACCTCAAATTCTTCTAAAAACGCTTCGAGTTGATGCTTAGTTATATTTTTTAAATTTTCTTTTTTTAAAGTATATATCATTTTTTCGCCAGTCATTATGCTTTTCTCCATATTCCACGTTTAGTATTTTTTATTTTGCCTTCTTCTTTTAATTCTGTTCGTATCCACCTCATTCGATAGTTATACTCAGTCCCAACCCCACTTTCATCTTCTTTCAAAAGATAGTCATCTGAAAGTTTAAGTACCTTGGATACCTGTTCATTTATATATTTTGTAGTACACTCACAATTTGCCTTATCTAACACTTTTAAGGTTGCCTCTTTCAATTCATTTTTTGTCGGAGCATAAACAATATTCTCTTTCATAAAATCCTCCATACTATAATGCACTCTTTCCACTTTTAACCCATTCATCTACCTCTGAAAATTTAAATTTCCAAAGTCGTCCTACTTTATGGGCCGGTATATCCGTTTTTTTAATCCAGCTTCTAATCGTATCCTTTGTTACACCTAAGTATTCTGCCGTCTCTTCTAAGCTAGACCATTTTTCATTTATTTCTGACATATTTTTCCTCCGCTTTTCTCGAATTAAGCATATCTACCCTAATTTATCTCATTATAATACATCCTCCTTTGTTTCTCAACATAATTTTATCGTTTTAAATATGATTTAGTAGCATTTAATAGATATTACTTTTCATATTTCTACTCATAACACTCTCAAAATTTTACACAAATTCAAGGGCATCGCAACCTCCGCCACGACGCCCCTCATCCTATCTTCCACCTTTTTTATTATCCTGCTTCTTCTCTCGCATCCCCTCCTCATATATCTTCTCATACAATTCATACTTCTCCTGCTGCCCCAGATGCACACCTTTTCTATCCAGCACAACACCAAATACCTTAATTCCGGTATAATAATCCACATCTGTCAAATCAAACACCTCTGATAAAGCATACACCGGATACCTGATTAATTGATCTGGATTGACACCCCACATATCCATTCTCTGCAGGATTTGCTCCACCTTCCGGCTAATCAGATGCTCAGCTTCCCCTCTCGCACTATAATCTGCCAAAAGCTTCGCTTCCTCATAGATTTCATCAAAGCCTGCATTCATGCCAACTGATTCAAAATATGACTTGACCACATCAAATGCGTTTTCTATATCATTCATATCACAGCCATAGCAACGTACCTTCTCCGCCACACTGAGTCGCATATAATCATCCTTGTCAAATGGCAGCTCATCCTTTTTATCCGTATCAGATGTCGCTGTATCCAATTCTCCAAAAGGTGCATCTTCCCTAGTCTCCACAATGTCTGCAGGCTCATTTACTGCTCCTTCTAACAGTTCAGTTCCGCTTGCGTCCAGGCATTCTGCCATAACATTCTCGGAAACAGCTTCAGCTACATCTTCTCCCTTGCAGTTTTCTTCCATATCCATTTCTGCAACAGGCACCGCAATCATTTCCACTTCCTGCACCCGATACGGATTCTCCGGCACTTCCACCTTATACATCTCTGTGATATCATCCAGTTCATCAACCGGTATGCGAAGTTCTAATTCTGCCTCTTTGAGACTTCCATCCCGTTCAAGACATCTGACTACCGCTTTTAGCTTATCCCGGATATCCTTCTTTTGAAGTTTTATCTGTTCCAACTTTTTCCGATAATCATCCTCAGATGCTTCAAAAGCAGATATATCCTCCTCTGTCCACCACATCCTGCACATTGATAAATCTTTTGTTCTCCATAAACTGCTACCTCCTCTTTCGTTTTTATTATTCGGTTCATTTTTGAACTGTTGCGTTGTGTATTATATTGGCAGTTCATTTCTGTACTGTCAATATCATTTATTAAAAAAACATTTCATTTTTGCACTGTTAGTGTTATACTGTATATAGTTTGAAAAGAAGGAGCTTTTGTAATGGGCGATAAATTTACTAGCCGAGTAGGCGTTTTAATCAGAAACTTCCGAATCGCAGCCGAACTTACCCAGAAGGAATTAGCTGAGCGATGCGGACTTAATGAGTCCACAATCCGAAACTACGAATTAGGAAACCGTTATCCCGATGAAGCAACTTTGCTTAATATTGCAAATCATCTTAATGTCAGCTTCTTTGCATTGTCAGATCCGGATGTGGCAAATATCTTCAGTGCACTCCATGTGTTATTTGATATGGAATGGGCATACGGACTGCGACCTACCATAAAGGATGGCGAAGTAGTATTAAAGTTCGAAGAGCGGCTTCCTAGTGCCGGATATCGTCCGCAGGAAAATTTAGATTCATTCAAAAAGATGGTTGAGTATTGGGCAAGATTAAGAGACAAACTTGATGACGGAGAAATCACCGAAAGCGATTATTACAAGAAAGAAATCCGCTTCCCCGCAAATCCAATAGATAGTGATACATCTTACTCGGTATCTCTTGATTTAGCAGATGATGACCAGATGATGGTTCAGGAGATGATTGAAAATGAAGAAGTTGCAGAAGCATTAAAAGACTTGTTTCCGGATTTCTCTTATGTAAAGAGAAAGAGGAAACCGAAGAAAGAGTAAAAAGCCCGTTTTCGAAATATTATACAAAAACTTATAAATTCCAAAGAAAAGGAGATAAAATGTCCAAACTATTTTTATATGTTGCAGAAACATATCATACTAAGGATACCGATGCTGAAATCACAATAAAAGATGAAATAACGCAAGAAGAACTTGCAAAACTAAATGAAGCCTTTAAAGTATGTAATCTCTATCACAGTATTACACAAATCAAGGATATTGTAATAGAAAATGGTGAAAGTTATAAACGCTATATGAGCAAACAGAACTTACAAGAAATCAGTAAACACCATATTCCTCCAGAACGTGCTGTAACCCTTGCCAATAAAGCTGTCTTAAATTACGCTTCATCTATTAAAACATATATTGATATGGAAACTCGGATTTTAAGAAAAAAAGCATCTCAAACTGCATTAGATTCCTTTAATAATATATGCCATACCTTTTATGACAAACACATAGAATACCGATTTTGGTCTAATTTTAGAAATTATATAGTGCACTGCGAATTCCCATATACGATATTTCAAGGTTCTATTGAAACAGGATGTAAAATCATATGTACTAAAGAACACTTGCTTCAATTTGACAATTGGAAACACTCTAAAGAGGACATTATAAAAATGGACGAAACAGTAGATTTGCCTGCCCTTGTAGATAATATGAGCAGTCTTATATATGCTCTATATATTGATTTTTTCAGTTATTTTGCAACCGATATCATTAAAGGTATAGAAACATATGGCGACTTTTGCAGAAGATACGATGTCAAGAATCCTGTTATATTCAAGACAGAAAATAAGGATAAACTGATAGGAAATCATATGCAGCCCTTACCCATCAAAGAACTTAAGGCTTCATTTGATATTCTAAAAAGCAATCCTAACATCAGTATTAGTATAAAATAATTTCCAGAATTATTGTCATTCTATTGTCACAGCCAAAAACAAGAGCCAAGGAACGCTGTAAATTCAACGTTTCTTGGCTCTTGTGTATTATTCAAACTCAATCGTTCCAGGCGGTTTACTCGTCAGATCATACATTACACGATTTACGCCTTTTACCTCGTTTATAATTCTTGTCATAACCTTCTGCAGTACCTCGAATGGAATCTCGGAGCAATCAGCGGTCATGAAGTCGCTGGTGTTGACTGCGCGGAGTGCGATTGCATAGTCGTAGGTACGCTCGTCACCCATAACACCGACACTACGCATGTTGGTCAATGCTGCGAAATACTGTCCAAGGTTCTTGGCAAGTCCTGCCTTGGCGATTTCCTCGCGATAGATGTAATCTGCATCCTGCACAATACGAACCTTGTCTGCGGTTACTTCCCCGATGATACGGATGCCAAGTCCCGGTCCTGGGAATGGCTGACGGTATACGAGGTATTCTGGAATACCAAGTTCCAATCCGGCTTTTCTTACTTCATCCTTGAAGAGCAGGCGGAGTGGTTCGATGATTTCCTTGAAATCAACATGATCTGGAAGTCCACCTACGTTATGGTGACTCTTGATGACTGCAGACTTTCCAAGCCCAGACTCGATCACGTCTGGGTAAATCGTTCCCTGTACTAAGAAGTCAACCGCGCCGATCTTCTTTGCCTCTTCCTCGAATACGCGGATAAATTCTTCGCCGATAATCTTACGTTTTGCTTCTGGCTCGGTAACACCGGCTAATTTCTTATAATAACGCTCCTGTGCATTGACACGGATAAAGTTCAGCTCGTATGGGCCATCCGGGCCAAATACTGCCTCGACCTCATCGCCCTCGTTCTTACGAAGTAAGCCGTGATCAACGAATACACAGGTAAGCTGCTTTCCTACTGCTTTTGAGAGAAGAACGGCTGCTACGGAGGAATCGACACCACCGGACAGGGCACATAATACCTTTCCGTCTCCAACCTTCTCACGGATCTCACGGATTGTTGTCTCAACAAATGAATCCATCTTCCAGTCGCCGGAGCATCCACATACGTTATAAACGAAGTTTGACAGCATCTTCTGTCCTTCTTCAGTATGCATAACCTCTGGATGGAACTGTGTCGCATACAACTTGCGCTCCGGGCACTCCATCGCTGCAACTGGGCAAACTGGTGTCTTTGCAACAATCTTAAATCCCTCTGGTGCCTTTGAAATATAATCTGTGTGACTCATCCAGCAGATTGTCTGTGGCTTTACGCCCTGGAAGATAGCACTGCTGTTATCTACATCCACTTCGGTTCTGCCATACTCACTGACTGGCGCAGTTTCCACGGTACCTCCAAGCATATATGCCATCAACTGCGAGCCATAACAGATTCCGAGAATCGGAATTCCCAAATCAAATATTTCCTTCTGATAGCGTGGTGACTCCTCGCCATACACACTATTTGGACCACCCGTGAAAATGATTCCCTTTGGATTCATTTCCTTGATCTTGTCGAGCGACAAGGTGTACGGATGTACCTCTGCATACACATTACATTCACGGACACGACGTGCAATCAACTGGTTGTACTGACCACCAAAATCAAGCACGATAATCATTTCCTTATTCATGTGCGTCTCCCTTCTTCTCTGATTTATTGTATTTCTTGCCACCATGCAATAACGTGATGACCTGCGCACGCATCAGCGTGCCTCATTATATCATGTGTTGTAACCACGATTGTATATAATTACTCATCCTCTTATTATATTTATAAGAAAATAAGCAAGAGTCCTATCTTTCGATAAAACCCCTGCTTATTATACTAATTATTTAGCATCTCTGCAATAACTTCCTGCGCTTTTTGTAACTGTGTATCATCTGCACGGTCAATATTGACAGCCGATGTCTGTCCATCTGGAAGTTCTACCTCATAATCTGGTGTAATGCCCTTCTTATGAATATCGTTTCCATTTGGTGTAAAATACTTTGCAACCGTAAGCTTCACAGCAGTTCCATCGGAAAGCGGTATGACTGACTGAACGATACCCTTACCAAATGTCGTTGTACCAACCAGCTTCGCCTTACCTGAATCCTGCATTGCTCCGGAGAAAATCTCAGATGCACTGGCACTGTTGCCATTTACAAGTACAACCAATGGAATATCTACGCTGTGCTTTCCCGTATCTTTGTACTCACCAAGCACATTTCCATCACGGTCCTTCGTGGATACGATGACACCGTCGTCCATGATATAATCGCACATATCAACAACGGCTGTCAGAAGTCCACCCGGATTATCACGCAAATCAATGATAGCTGCCTTGGCTCCATTTGCCTGCACCTCATCGATAGCATCTTCAAATTCCTGTGCTGTATTGTCGTTGAACTGTGTAACTGCGATATAACCAACCTGATCATCCAGCATCTCGCTTTCTACCGTGTAATTCTCCACAGTACGACGCTCTACATCAAACTCCAGATAATCGGATTCGCCCTGACGGTAAATCTTCAGATGTGCCTTCGTTCCTTCTTCGCCACGGATCATATCTACTACCACAGAAAGCTCCTGATCGGTAATCTCCGTGTCATCTACCTGAACTAAAATATCGCCTGCCTTCAGTCCAGCCTGCTCAGCCGGGCTGTTCTTGATCGGACGTACGATTTCGACACGCATATCGGAATTCATCGTCACAACTGCACCGATACCTACATATTCACCCGAAGTATCTTCCTGCAGCTCTGCATACTCTTCCTTTGTATAATAGACAGAGTACGGATCATCCAGACCATCCATGATTCCGTCATACAACGCTTCTTCCTGCTTATCACGGTCAACATCGAAATAATAATACTTGTCAATCAGGGAATTGATCTCATCGACCTTCTTTGCAACTGAACTGTCCTGCCACAGATCCGATGCAACTACTGGTTCTGACGTATCTGCCTGTGTTGCATCCGAATCCGTCTGTACATCAATGGATTCCCGTGTATTCTTCTTTGACTCTGTCTGATTTCCACAACCGATACATGCAACAGATAACGCGGTTGCCAACGCCAAAGCCCATAGTTTTTTCATGTTCTTTTTCACGTCTACTTTTACTCTCCTTTAACCTTGCGCTTTCATCTTATTGTAAATACGGCAATGGATCAACATAGCTGCCATTGATTCTTAATCCAAGATGACAATGTGGACCTGTCGAATTTCCGGTACTTCCAGCAAGCGCAACGACCTGTCCACGCGATACCGTCTGTCCCACGCTGACACACAAGCTTGAATTATGCATATATGTAGTTGACATAGACGAACTGTGTGCAACCGTTACATAATTACCCATCGAGCTTGAGTAAGACGCCGCAATTACCGTTCCAGCCTCGCATGCTACAATCGGTGTTCCTGTCGGACATCCAATATCCAATCCCTGATGATATCTCGAACCAATACCTCCAGGACTCTCTCTCGGTCCAAATCTGGAAGTAATCGTTCCTCCAGTTGATACTGGCCACTGCAGGCTTCCACCTGTATATGTGATATTTACATCTGTCGGTGCCGTTGTTGTGCTTCCTGCAGCTGCTGCCGCGGCCGCTGCGGCTGCCTGCTGCTGTCTATATGCTTCCTCTGCGGCTGCGATTGCCTGATTGGTTGCCTCGATATCCTGCTCCAACTCTGCAATCGTTGCCTCGTAATCACCGATGGATGATTCGTAGTTTGCTACCTGTACCTGCTTACCCTCGATCATAACCTCGACAGCAGCCTTGTTGTCTTCCACTTCCAGTTTGATATCCTCAACATCCTTCAGATCTTTTTCCAGACCGGCCTTTGTATCTGCGATCGTCTGTCGTGTCTCTACCAGATCATCAAACATATTCTTATCGTAAGAATAAATCTGATCTGCATATTCTGCCTGATTTACGATATCAGAGATATCAGAGGTAGAAAACAGGACATCCAGATACGATGGATTACCATTTTCGTATGAGTATTTGATTCGCTCTTTCATCGCCTCATACTGTTCCTGTTCCTTCTCCTGTGCAGCCGTAAGCTCGGTCTGCTTCGTCTCAATATCTGCTTCGAGCTGAGTCTGCTGCGCCTCCAGATCCGTAATTTCATTTGTATATTCCGTTACCTGCGCATCCAGTTCTGCAATCGCATCCAGAATCGAATTCTGTTCTTTCTCCAACTGGGCGAGAACGGCTTCTGCTTCTTCCTTCTTGCTTTCCTTCTGATCTTTCTGATCCTTCAGGTCCGAAATACTCGTCGCATTTACCGTCATACTCATGCTTCCAGCCACAGCAAATGCAATGATTGCTCTTACAAGCTTTTTACACTTCATATGCTTCCCTCCTAGACTTTCAAATGTTTCCGTGTTGTCAATAAACTACCAATCAAACCAAGTCCGATACCAATACCCGCAGATAATGGAATCAGAACTGCAAATATCTCCTTTGCCGGTACAAATGCAAATAAGCTCTGTACAACGGAGAACCGGCCGATGATGTACTGAACCACTGTATCATACATATAGTAGATCAAGATCAATGGAATCAATGATCCCACAAGTCCGATCACAACACCCTCTACAATGAATGGCGCACGTACGAAGAAGTTTGTCGCACCAATCAGCTTCATAATACCAATTTCTTCCTTACGCACAGTAATACCGATTGTAATCGTATTACTGATCAGGAAGATCGATACGAGCAACAGGATCACAATAATTCCGATGGATGCATAGCTGACAACGCTGTTCAGTGCTGCCACACCGTCTGCAGTTACCTCGGAGCTAAGTACCTTACGTACACCGGTCAATCCCTTTAAGTACTGTACAAATTCTGCCTGATTTGACAGATCCTTCAATGTGATCTTATATGATGCACTGTTCTTCAATGGGTTGTCCCCCTGGAATGCATCAATCGCTGCCTGCGGATCATCAAACTTCTCTTCTGCATACTGCTTCCATGCCTCATCTGCGGAAATGAAATCCAGCGTATTGACCTCATCACGCAGTCGAATCTGCTGACCGATCATCGTGATATTCTCATCTGTTACACCTTCATCAAAGAATACAGAGATCGTAACTGTATTCTCCAGATCCGTCATTGCTGTACGGAAATTCACGATCACACAATAAAATAAACCAAATAAGAACAGACAGGAAACAATTGTTCCGATTGATGCCAATGAGAACAAAAGGTTTCGTTTAATATTTTTAATACCCTGTCTGATACTATACATGAATGAACTAATCCTCATCGATATACCCACCTTTTTGCTCATCGCTGATTATTTCGCCATGCTTCAACGTGATTACACGTTTCTTCATCATATTGACGATCTCTTTGTTATGCGTTACAACGACAACCGTTGTTCCTTTCTTGTTGACATCCTCCAGAAGGCGCATAATTTCCCATGAATTTTTCGGGTCCAAGTTACCAGTCGGCTCATCCGCAAGCAGGATCTCTGGCTTATTTACCAGTGCTCTCGCAAGTGCAACTCTCTGCTGCTCACCACCGGACAACTGCTTTGGAAATGACTTATATTTATCCGCAAGTCCAACCAATGTCAACATCGCTGGTACCTGCCGGCGAATGTAGCGGCTTGGCGTCTCAATGACACGCTGCGCAAATGCAACATTCTCATATACCGTACGATCCTTGAGCAACCGGAAGTTCTGGAATACAACACCGATCTTACGACGGATCTTCGGAATATTTTTTCTCTTTAATTTACTGTAATCTGTGTCTGCAACCTTGATCTTTCCAGAGGTTGGATCTAACTCCTTTAACAACAGCTTAATCAGCGTCGTCTTACCAGATCCAGAAGAACCTACGATAAACACAAACTCGCCTTTTTCTATCTTCAAACTTACATCGTTCAAGGCATACGTCTTACTCGCCGGATACCTCATCTTCACGTGACTCAGTTCTAACATCTTATTATCTCCTTTTGAGCGTATCTTTTAATACTCTAACGATTCCATGTACTTCATATATTTCACAACCATAAGGGCAATCTTGAAGGTAATGGCATCCTCGAATACCCGGAGGTCAAGTCCGGTACTCTTCTGAAGCTTATCCAGACGGTAAACCAAAGTATTACGGTGAATGTAAAGCTGACGGGATGTCTCAGATACATTCAGGCTGTTCTCGAAGAACTTGTTGATTGTTGTCAATGTCTCCTCGTCGAACTCGTCTGGTGATTTACCATCAAAAATCTCCTTGATAAACATCTTGCAAAGTGGAAGTGGCAACTGATAGATCAATCGACCGATTCCAAGATTGCTGTATGCGATAATCTTTCTGTCGCTGTAAAAGATCTTCCCTACGTCCAATGCAAGCTTTGCTTCCTTATAAGAACGGGACACTTCTTTGATTTCGTTGACGATTGTACCGTATGCAACATTGACCGATGACATGGCTTCTGTATTCAGCATATCCACAATTACTTTTGCCGTCTTGCGCATGTCCTCGTAAGTCTCACTCGGCTTTATTTCCTTGACAAGAATAATATTCTTCTCGTCAACTGCCGTAATGAAATCCTTTGTCTTGCTGGAGAACAAGGTTCTGACTGTCTCCAATGCATTGGTATCCTTCTCCGTCTTTGTCTCGATAATAAACACGATACGTTTTACATCTGTCTCAATGTGCAGCTTCTTCGCACGGTTGTAAATATCCACCAAAAGCAGGTTGTCAAGCAACAGGTTCTTGATAAAGTTGTCCTTATCAAAACGCTCCTTATATGCCACCAGAAGATTCTGAATCTGGAAAGTTGCCATCTTTCCGATCATATAGACATCCTCGGCATCCCCTTTTGCCAGTATGACATATTCCAGTTCATTCTCATCATACACCTTAAAAAACTGGAAGCCACGAATCACCTGACTGTCCGCTGCTGATTCAGAGAATTTCACAACCTCATCCTCATACTCTTCCATTCCGCGCATAGTTGTCGCAAGTATCTTACCTTCGGTATCCATCACACAGAGTTCTACACGTGTAATTGACTTAATTCCAGTAACCGTATCCTGCAGTATCTGATTCGAAATCATTCGTCCACCCCTATTCTTTGTTGTGAATTTTTAAAAATTCTGTAACAAAATTGTAACATTTATATATTCTTCTGTCAATGTCAAATACTTTCCAATTATTCGACATTGCCTATACTCATACAAAGTACATTCTACACGAAAAATGCAAAAAAAAAAAGAGGAAACGCATAATTTTTATGCATTTCCTCTGAAAAATCACACTTTGTTCAAATTTTAGAACCAAGCACCTGACTAGTTGATGATGATCTCCTCTGTCTCCTTATCGAAGATGTGGATCTTGCTCAGGTCAAATGCGAACTGAACTGTATCACCAGGTCTTGCTGTTGTACGTGCATTTACTCTTGCTGTGATATCGAACTGATCGATTGTGAAGTACAGATATACTTCAGCACCAAGCATTTCGTAAATATTGATTCTTGCATCGATAACACTCTCAGGTGAAGACTCGATGAAGAGCTGCTCATCATGAATATCCTCTGGACGGATACCAAGAACAACTTCCTTATCAAGGAAATCACCGCTGATAAGCTTCTGAGCCTTAGCATCAGGAACCTTGATTGAGTGAGAACCGAACATAAGTAATACGTCTGCTCCAGACTTAACAACCTTACAATCGATGAAGTTCATAGGTGGCATACCCATGAATCCAGCTACGAACAGGTTGCATGGCTTGTCATACAGATTCTGAGGTGTATCAACCTGCTGGATGATACCATCCTTCATAACTACGATTCTTGTACCAAGAGTCATAGCCTCTGTCTGGTCATGTGTTACGTAAATGATAGTTGTCTGCAGTCTCTGGTGAAGCTTAGAGATCTCAACACGCATCTGAACACGAAGCTTAGCATCCAAGTTTGAAAGAGGCTCGTCCATAAGGAATACCTTAGGCTCACGAACGATTGCACGTCCCATAGCCACACGCTGTCTCTGACCACCTGACAAAGCCTTTGGCTTTCTGTCAAGCAGATGCTCGATATCAAGAATCTTAGCAGCCTCATGTACCTGCTTATCAATCTTCTCCTTTGGTACCTTTCTAAGCTTCAGACCGAATGCCATGTTATCATAAACTGACATATGTGGGTACAAAGCGTAGTTCTGGAATACCATCGCAATATCTCTGTCCTTAGGCTCTACATCGTTAACCATCTTGTCACCGATCCAAAGCTCACCGGAACTGATATCCTCAAGACCTGCGATCATACGAAGTGTTGTTGACTTACCACATCCTGAAGGTCCAACGAAGATGATGAACTCTTTATCTTCAATATCCAAGTTGAAGTCCTTTACAGCGTTGAAGCCATTTGGATAAATTTTATAAACATTCTTAAGTTGTAAACTAGCCATTTTGATTTTTCCTCCTTAGATTTTAGCTATAATCATCTGACTCATGATGTTTGTATGATACACCAAATGACCCGAAGTTGCCATATTACTATTCAACAAATAAGGCTGAAAAATATTGTGTAATTTGTATATGAAAAATTTTTTCATGATTTTTTTGTGGATTTTTCACAAACTTTACCGAATTCTGACTAGCTATATTTTGTGAAACCTTCACCATAAGCCTCCCGAATATCCCCCACAAAACAGATTGCCCGGTCATCCAGCTCATAAATTTTCCGCTTGACATTTACCATTTCTTTTGAACTAAGTGCACAGAGCAGCATCTGCTTCGGGCACCCGGTATATCCACCCTGTGCCGGAACCCGCGTAACGCCCCGTCCCAGTTGTCCGGTAATGTATTCCGCAAGGGCTTTTTCTTCATTCGAAATAATATACATAAGTTTTGCATGGTTTGGTCCCTCCAGCACCAGATCAGAGACCTTTGTCATGACAAACAGGACAATCAGTGCATAAATTCCATTGCGAAGCCCAAACACGCCGATTCCGAACAGAATAATGATGCCATCCACGATTGCCATCAGCTTTGGAACGGATACATGCGGAATACGCCGGTTGATGATCTGTGCTGTCATATCCGCACCGCCCGAGGACGCATTTTGCAGGAAGATCAAGCCAAGTCCGCCACCCATGATCACGCCGCCACACAGCCCATCTACCAGTACATCACCGGTCAGAAGCGGCAGTGGACGGATCAATCCGAGAAACACAGACAGACACACCGTCGCATAGACTGTCCGGTAAAATATCAGCTTTCCAAGTACCTTATATCCTATGATAAACAACGGAATATTGACCGCCGCATTAACCAGCCACAGTGGGATATGAAACAAATGCTCCAGTAAGATTGCCAGTCCGGTAACACCTCCAGTTACCAGTTCCAGCGGATTAAAATAGACAACGACCGAGAAAGCCATCAAAAATGCCCCCACAGTCATCAGACCATACCTCTTTGCAATCATCACACAAACCTCCATACGAAAAAAGACTCCATACTAACCTCTAGTATGGAGTCCGCCATTGATTTTTATTCGCTTTTAATGATTGCTGTCAGATGCACCGATAATGATCACGACATCGTAACCGTCTGTGGATTCTGTCACATTGCTTGTCACAGTTCCAACTTCATAGCTGGCATTTGCAAAATACTGTACCAGTTCTTTGCCCACGCCATCTTCTCTTGCTACAATCTTTGTATCAGCGAGTGCTTCTGTGTAATCCGATGCATTTGTGTTTGCATATCCATTTGCATTTAATGTATCACACCATCGTCCTGCAAGTCCAGCAATATCGGTACTGTTCAGCACCAGGATCTTCCTATCCGTTGCACTGACTGTCTCAGCCTCCTGTGCAGCTTCGGTTGTCTCAGCCTCTGTGGATGGTGTGATCTGAAGATCATCCACCTGAGAATCCGTCAATGCATTCTCATCGAGGGTTGTCGCAGGCGTATCCTTCGCTGTGTTCCCCTTTAATGCCTGCATTACAAAAAATGCACCAAACGCTACAATGGCAAGTCCTAATATAATAACGGCCGCGCGAAGCAACATCGCAAAGAACAATCCTGCCGCCGTCTGCTGTTTTTTTCCACTCATAATTTTCTCCTATCCTCGTTATACGTTTTCTTCATCTTTTTCACTGCGTATCTGTCATTATCAATTCAAGCCGATTTTCAATACATTTTTCAAGTATAGCAAATGTTGTTGTTTTTTTCAACCATTTATAGCATAATCGTAGTATGGATTTTTTGTGAAAAAGTTGCATCCTACTATACACATTTCAACAAGAACAAGGAGGTTTCAATCCCATGAAAACAGCTCTTATTACCGGTGCTTCCCGCGGAATCGGCGAAGCTGCCGCCTATCAATTAGCAAAAGAATACGACTGTGTTGCCATTATGAGCCGGAATACCGACGGAAAATTAAATACCGTCGCGAATCAGATTCACGCCACAACCAATTGCGAATGCATTCCATTTACCGGGGATGTATCCGACTTTGCATTTGTTGAAGAATGCGTCCGGTCACTTGCCGCATCCGGACATCCGGTCGATACACTCGTCAACAACGCAGGCATCTCGCTCGTCGGGCTTTTTCAGGACATGACGCCGGATGAATTCGACCGCATTCTGCGCATCAATGTGACTTCCGTCTACAACACCTGCCATGCTGTGATTCCTGATATGGTACGAAACCAGTATGGACGCATCTTAAATATCTCCTCCGTCTGGGGACTCGTCGGTGCCTCCTGTGAAGTTGCCTATTCGGCAACGAAGGGCGCCATCAACAGCCTGACGATGGCACTTGCAAAGGAACTTGCCCCAAGCCATATCGCGGTCAATGCGATTGCTTTCGGTGCCGTGGACACGACCATGAACGGTCATCTGTCTGTCGAAGAGAAGAAGACGCTCTGCGAGGAAATCCCGGCAGAAAAAATGGCGGCTCCCGAAGAAGCCGCCGTCTGTATCTCTCATATTTTGGCAATGCCGGATTATATGACCGGCGAAATATTGAAATTCGATGGTGGCTGGATCTAGCCACCATTTTTCTTTTCCGATTTCTTTTCTGAATTTATTATGAATCCTTCTTACGCAGGTTTTTGATTGCTGTTGTAAGCTTGATCGGATTTCCGTAACGCAATGTCGAACTCCGGAAGATCTTACCACCGATCACACCCATAAGTGCAACGGAAATATACAGAATGACCGCAGATACGATGATCTCCCATGTCTGCACATGTCCCATCGCCACACGCGCAAACATGGCGCTGTAAGAGCTAAACGGCAGGAAGGAACAGACTTTCATCGGTACGCCGTCCACCTTGTCAAGCTGAAGCAGCACAACAAAATATACAATCATGATAATCATCTGTGCCGATCCGGCGGACTTATTCAGATCCTCAATCTTTGACACCAATGCCCCGAGCGCACCGTATAGGAACGCATAAAATAGGAATCCGCCAATACCGAATACTGCAAATACAACCAATACATTGGCTGGGATATCCAGGAACATGCCAAGGTCAATGCCCCAGAAATCTTTATTGTACTGGTACGAACCAAGCAGACAGACAGCAATGATTCCGACCTGAAATACCGTTGCCACAGCACCTGCAAATACCTTGCCGAACAACAGCGCCGTTGAATCGGTACTGGTAACCAGAATCTCGATGGAACGGTTGCTCTTCTCATTTGTAACAGAGGACGCAATACTCATGCCATACATGATGATGAGCATAAATATCAGGATTACAAGCACATAGCAGTACCAGAAATTCTGTGTACTGTCCTTGCCAAGCACATACTCATCATGTGTAATCTCCTTATACGATGCCTCCATGAATTCATTCAGATCCAGGTCATGCTTCTCACAGTAATCCAGTTTGACAAGCATCCCCAGATAGCCGTCAAAGACAGCTGCATCGGAATTATCCATGCTCTTGTTATATACATAATAATCGTAGTCTGACAGCGAATGAACCGCGAATCCGGCGGCTGCTTCTTCCTCTTCAACCGCTTTTTTCAAAGCATCCTCACTGTCAAAGCTGACCAGATTTATTCCTGTTTCCATAGAACCCCATACCGAGCCATCCACGTCAATGATCAATATTCCTTCCGGATCGTAGACCCCGTATGTATGCTCTGCATCCGCCTCTGCGGAAGAATCCTCCTTTGAAGCGCTGTCCTGAACGGTAGAATCCTTCTTATCTCCCGTAATTGCATCCTTGACACGCGGAACAAACATGATGCCCGCTGCCAAAACAGCAATCAGGATTGTAGATATCACGTATGACTTGCTCTTAAAATAGTTGTCCAGCTCAAACTTTAATATCGTGAAAAACTGTTTCATGTTATACCGCCTCCTTTGCTGCTTCTGTGTCCGGTTCTTCATCCCCGACACAAGAGATAAAGATATCATTCAAGGATGGCTCATAGGCTCCAAACTGGTGAATTTCAACACCTGTCTGTTTACAAATATCAAGGATCTGCCACATATCAGCCTGGGTTTTCAGTTCAAGCACCACGTACTTTTTAGCCACACGCTCAACAGCCGCATAAGAAGACAACTTCTCCCTGCAGATATCAGCCAGCTCCTGCGGGCTGTAATTATCCGCCGATATCGTCTTTCTGCCACGTCCGTACGTATCCTTGATATCATCAAGATGTCCGGCTAATACGACGTCGCCATGATTGATAATCGCGATATCCTCGCAGAATTCTTCCACATAGCTCATCTGATGGCTGGAGAAAATAACGATGCGGCCTTCACGGATCAATTCCCGGATGACGTCCTTTAACACCTGTGCATTGACCGGATCTAACCCGGAAAACGGCTCGTCTAATATTACCAGTTGTGGCTCACCGACCAGAGTTGCCGCAAGCTGTACCTTCTGCTGGTTTCCTTTTGATAATGTCTCTAATTTCCGGTCAATATATTCGGATACATGAAGACGATCCAGCCATTTTACAGTGCTCTCATTCGCCTGTTTCTTATTCATGCCACGGAGCATAGCAAGATACACCATCTGGTCACGTACTTTCTTCTTCGGGTAAAGCCCCCGTTCCTCCGGCAGATATCCAACCTGGCTTGCCGTCGGGTGAAATATTTCTCCATCGAGCATAATCTCACCGGAATTCGCATGGAATACATCCATGATAATCCGGATCGTCGTCGTCTTGCCTGCGCCATTTCGACCAAGCAGCCCGAGTGCCCGTCCGCTCTCCACCGCGAAGCTGACCCCATGCAGGATTTCTTTTTCCCCGAAGCTTTTTCTTATATCTTTTAATTCGAGCTTCATAACCTCTTCCTTCTTTCCTGTCTATTGATTTTGATTTTGTTATTGCCGCTTACCGCGTATTATACAAATTCGAAAATCTGTATAAAAATAACATGTCCCCAATATAGCAGAATCAATTATTATTTACAACTATCTGCCCCTGCATTTCATCTGTCTGCAGATAAAATGCAGGTCTATCGAAGACATGTTATTACCCGTCACCATGTATCAGCATGATGACCTGCATGCACATCCGTGCATATTCTTTCTATTATTATCAACTGTTATGGCAGTGCATACTTCTGTTCATATGCACGGTACTGTTCATCGTACCACTTTGCATCCTGCTCCTTCACTTCTTTGCGGTGTTCATGTGCATCGAGTTCGTCATCCTCCACCTGGATCACACAGGTAGCAATATTCGAGCAGTGATCGGAGATACGCTCGTAAGTATCCGAGATATCTGACAGACTAAGTCCAAGCTCAATCGTACATTTGCCTTTACGCAGACGCTTGACATGACGTTTCTTGAGTTCTTTGTTCATATCGTCCATCAATTCTTCCAAAGGCTGTACAAGTGCCGCCTTATAACGGTCATTTTGCTCAAATGCATCGACTGTCATTGTCAGGATATCTTTCAATGCCTTGCTGTAGACAGCAAGCTCATCCATCGCCTTCTTCGAGAAGATCAGTTCTTTCTTATGCATCTGTTCCACTGCCAACAGTATATTCACCGCCAGATCCGAGATACGCTCAATATCTCCCAGCGAATGAAGCATCAGTGACAGGCGGTGTCCATCTTCCTTCGAAAGATCTTTCGTGGAGAGCCGGAGCAGATATGTGCCAAGCTGATCCTCGTATTTGTCGACGGTATCTTCTTCCTTGCGGATCCGTTCCGCTATTTCCTCGTCGTATGCGGTAAGCAATCCGACTGCACGTCCAACAGATTTCATGGAGAGCTCTGCCATCTCAGAAGCTACCTTCCGACACTGCATGATTGCGAAACCAGGTCTCTCTAAGAATACAGGATCCAAAAGCTGCAGTACCTTGTCATGCTTGCTAAGCTCATCCTCTTCCTCGTCGTCATCCTTGATGGTCTTGACAGCAAGAAACTCCAGGAATCCGGAAAGCGGAAGCAGCACAATCGTTGCGGCAATATTAAAGATCGAATGGATCGTTGCAATTCCTACCTCATTTGCCGCCTGCGGCAGGAATGCATAATGTACAAATGCATTGGAGATATAAAATACTAACATGAATACAACCGTTCCGATTACATTAAAGTAAAAATGAACCGCTGCCGCGCGTTTTGCATCCTTACTTGCTCCCACACTTGAGATCATCGCAGTCGTACAGCTGCCGATATTCTGTCCCATAATGATAGGGAGAGCAAGTGCATAGGAGACAGCGCCCGTGGAACAAAGTGCCTGTAAAATACCTACGGACACAGAGGAAGACTGCATAATCGTCGTCAATACAAAACCTGCAATAACTCCGAGAAGCGGATTCTCAAACTTCGTCAGAATCTGTGTGAACTGCGGAACATCCTTGAGTGGTTCCACTGCCGAACTCATTGCGGTCATACCATACATCAGAATCGCAAAACCAAGTAAGATTGTTCCGATGTTATGCTTCTTCTCACTCTTGCAAAATACAACTAAAATCGCACCAATCACAGCCAGAATCGGCGTAAAAGAGGTCGGCTTCAGCATCTGAAGGAAGAAGCTTCCTCCATCAATACCGGACAGTGACAGCAGCCATGAGGTTGCCGTTGTACCGATATTCGCACCCATGATAATACCGACTGCCTGATTGAGCTTCATGATACCGGAGTTAACAAAACCAACGACCATAACCGTCGTCGCTCCGGATGACTGGATGACTGCCGTTACACCTGCGCCAAGCAACACAGCAGACCACTTATTGGAGGTAAGGCGTTCGAGAACCTTTTCCAGCTTACCACCTGACATCTTCGCTAATGCGTCTCCCATTATATGCATACCGTACAGAAACAATGCGAGACCACCAACCATGGATAGAACGTCAAAAATATCCATCTTTTTCTCCTATTCTCTTTATTGACATTTTATAAGCCGGTCTGCTGGATTTTACCCAAAATTCACCTAATTTTTACAGTTTCCGGTCTTTAACAATAATACAACCTTGAAGAGGTCTCCGTCAATCATTATTTCCACTTTGCCGTTCTGTAATTCCATCAGGCTCTGCGCAATGGATAGTCCGAGTCCATTGCCCTCTGTATTTCTTGAACGGTCGCCACGGACAAACCGTTCCTTTAATTCATCGCCAGAGATGTTGAGTGGTTCCTTCGAAATGTTCTTGAAGGTCACTGTGATCTCTCCCGGTTCTGCCTCGTCAATATCGATGTACACCCGGCTGTTTGGCTGGGCGTACTTGATGATATTTCCGATCAGATTGTCGAACACGCGCCACAGATGTCTGCCATCTGCCATGACATGGCAGTCTGCCTGCGCACCATATTTCTTCGTCAGATAATTCGTCACTACCGGTTGCAGCTTACATGCCGCAAGCCGCTCTTCGAATTCTCCGAGCGCCTGTTCTAAAAGCATTTCCACGTCGGTCGGTTCCATATGCACTTCCAGATTACCCGTAGACGCCTTGCTCGCTTCGATCAGATCCTCGATCAGCTTCTTGAGCCTTGCAGACTGTCGCTGCAGCACCCCCAGATATTCTGCTTCCTTGTCACTTAAATCGCCCTCCTTGGAGAGGATATCCACGTAATTGATAATAGACGTAAGCGGTGTCTTGATATCATGGGAAACGTTCGTGATAAGCTCCGTCTTCATCCGCTCGCTCTTCATCCGCTCTGCCACTGCCACGCGCACGCTGTCCTGAATACAGTTTAATGTCTCGCCATGTGCCGCAAATTCCGGCAGCATATGTGTCGTGTCGATCTTATAATCGGTCTCGCCGTCCGCAATCTTCTTCGCACCATCCTTCAGCCGATACATCTGCACGATCACGCGGATCAGGAATACTGCAAGCAAAGCCGCGCATACCAGATCCAGCACGATTGCCAGTCCGGCAGAACCACTTGCAGCCACGAGAATAAACCGGAGCAGTGCGATTCCTGCCAATCCGCCAATCCATTTCCAATAGAGGTTAAAATGTCTTCCAAGGAAACGGAATAAATCCCGAAGCTTGCCAAACACCCATTTCACAAGCCGCACAAGCAGTTTACAAAGCCGCCAGATCAATGTGTTTGCAAACATTGCCCAGCCGGAAGCCTTCAGTCGTGTCGCGGTCGTCATAAGAAACGGTGGAATCAAAAACGCCACAACTGCCATACAGATAGATGCAAGGAAGATTTCATCCCGTGTGGAATAGCTATAATACAGAAGCAAATTATTTACACTAACAACAAGTACAATTGCAGCTCCCAGAAATATATCATATGGTATCCGGTCAAATGCATTGCAGGTAATTGTCTCCTGTCCTTTCCTGTGTCCGGACGCCGCAATTAAGAATCCACCCATAACAAGAATCATAATCAGCGAAATCGCAAGTACATAAGGTGCCATATTCACAATCGGCTTGCAATAGCGAAGCACGATGGAATTCGCATAGAGATCTCTGGCTGTCATGTTTGATTTCACATACGCATACATCGTATAGGAAACCGGTGTAGAAATCTCAAGTTCCTGTGTGACTGTTCCATCGTTTCTATACGAAATGTCCGTGTATTGGATATCGCCATCTCCTAATTTTTTAATCGCGCTCTCCAATGCTTTTGTGTATCCTTCATCATTGGAAAGATAATAAACAAAATCCGTATTCACCAAATAAATATATGGATTCGAACTGTCATCGTCATAACTGATACCAAGATCGTCAAATGAAATAGTGCTCCAATCCCAATACATATCCTGTATCGTACTTGGGACCTGTAATTCCGAAGAAAAAACATCCGCATCTTCCTCATATGCAGCCCTGTCGTCATAGCTGTACTCATCCGGTACATAATTTTCTTTCCAGAACTTAATAATATCCGGCAGCGATAATTTATAACTGAAGCTGGTTGATCCTTCAAGCAGTTGTGTCTGCTGTGACAACACTTCATGGAACTGATAATCCTTCGACTCATAATTTTCAAGTGTTGGATATTTCTTTGTATCCTCCGGCACGATCTTGAAGAAGAAGTTACTGTTTTCCTCTGCAAAATAATCCTTATAATACCAGACTGTGTGATTCTCCTGTCCCTCTGCTTCACCTTGCAGATATGCCTGATAATAATCCCTTGCCCGGCTTGCGGAATCATCTACCATCCGGCTCATAAACTCGTCGTAGATGGCTTCTCCCTGTACCCTGCGGGTTGTACCATAGGAAAATGCCATTGACACGACGACACCGGAAACTACAGTTGCAAGAATTGATACCGAAAGCAGGATTGCAGCAACCACCTTTGCCACTGCACTTTTCTTTAATTTCTCCATTTTATCATTCCTTCCCAAACATATACCCTTGTCCCCAGACTACCTTGATGTAGCGTGGTTCCGAAGGGTCTGCCTCGATTTTCTCACGCAAGTGGCGAATATGTACCGCAACGGTGCCCTCCTGTCCGAACGGTGCATCCTCCCAGACTGCACGGTAAATATCCTTCGGTGCATAGACTGTATTCGGATGTTCCATCAGGAATTTTAAGATTGCATATTCCGTCTTAGTCAGATTCACAGGTTCTCCATCAATCATAACCTTCTTCGCCCTGTCATCCAGACACACTCCGCCGATCTCGAGCGTATCTGTCTCCTGCTTCTTCGGGACATTTCCGCCAAGCATCATGTAACGACGCAGCTGTGCCTTTACTCTTGCGATCATAACAACCGGGTTAAATGGTTTGGTAATATAGTCGTCCGCACCAACGGACAGTCCGAGAATCTTGTCTGTATCCTCACTTTTCGCTGTAAGCAGGATGACCGGAACATTGGACGTCTTACGGATCTCGTTCATCGCTGTGATACCATCCATCACCGGCATCATGATGTCCATCAGTACAAGCTGCACATCACCGGTTTTCAGCTTCTCACATGCCTCCTGTCCGTTGTACGCTTTCGTCACCTGGTACCCTTCTGCAGACAGGTAAATACCAAGTGCCTCCACGATATCCTTCTCATCATCACAGACTAAAATGTTATACATATTGTTCTCCTCTTCCCAATCGGTAATCTCCGACCATACAGGTATCCCTGTTGTTATGATACCTGTATTATCGCAAAATGACTTTTAAGATACTAGATTTCATATATTTAAGATTTTATTAAGAACGTTACATTTCTTTTCGATCCTGCAATACTGGAAATGCCTTGCGGATCTTTGCCACATCGTTTTGTATGTCATATACGAGCAGTTTTTCTTCCTTACAAAGTGCATCCGTAAGTCGGATTTTCTTTGTCGGCACAAGCAGGCTACCATCCGGGGCATACACGCCCGAATCCCCGGAATAATACTGTCCGTCCATATCGCCACAGCAATTCACACCTGCCACATAGCACTGATTCTCGATCGCACGTGCAGCAAGTAATGTCTTCCAATGCGACGCACGTGCAGCTGGCCAGTTCGCAGCCACAATAAAAATCTCCGTCTCCGGCACCATCGCCCGGAACTGTTCCGGGAAGCGGAGATCATAGCAGATGGCAAGTCCTGCCTGAAATTCTCCGAGCCATCCGGTGCAAAGATTCTCTCCGCCCCGGAAATGTGCATGTTCTTCCCCATAGGAAAACGGATGGATCTTGGCATAGTCCATCGCAATTTTACCGTCCGGCATCACGATCGAATAATGATTCTCACAGAGCGGTTCTGTCTTTTTTACCCAGCCGATGCCGATTGTCTTGTGGTGCCGCCTTGCAAGTGACGATACCTGTTCAATCGTCCAGCCGGTTGTTGGTTGGTTCGTCATGTCCGGAGTGCAATCCATTTGCGCACGCGACTGTATCTCAGCATCCGGTTGACAAATTTCTGCCGTCACATCGGTATGCATCGAGAATCCTGTCAGACTCATCTCCGGGAACAATACGAGCTCCGCATCCGCAGCTATCACAAATTCCTCTGCCCGGGCGAGATTCGCCTGTTTGTCTTCCCATAGGATATTCGTTTGTGCCAGTGCAATCCGCATACGCTCTCTACCTCCACACGTTTACCACTGTCCCATCACTTTATGCATAAATGCGCCCACCTCTTCCCAGGCGTGCTTTGACTCCGGTATCACCGTGCCGCTCATCTGAAATACATGAAACATTCCTTCATATACTGTGAATCGTACCGGAACGCCTTGTTCTTTTGCCTTCTTCGCAACCGATGCCGCATCATCATACAGCATCTCGTGTGTCCCGACCTGAATCAGCATCGGCGGAAATCCGGTAAAGTTTCCGTACATGGGTGAAATCAAAGGGTTCTTCGCATCATTTTCCCCGATATACGGGCTGTGCAGCAGCATCTCTCCGCCGCCGTCTGCGCCAAAGACCGGATCGATCTCCCTGTTCTTCGTGTAAGATTCCCCAGTGATTGCCAGATCGGTCCACGGTGACATCGCTACTAATCCTGCCGGCATCGGTTCTCCGTTTGTGCGAAGTTCCATGCAGAGTGCCATCGCCAGACCGCCGCCCGCCGAATCGCCGACTACGATGATTCGATCGGATTCATAGCCTTTATCGCGCAGCCATTTATATGCGGCAACCGCATCTTCTAATGCCGCCGGAAATGGGTACTCTGGTGCCAGCCGGTAATCGACGGAAAGCACTGCCGCGCCGCTGCTGATCTCGGCGTAAAGTCCCGCCATCTTCCGGTACTGTCCCTGCAGACCGGACATATACCCGCCGCCATGAAGCTGCAGTATCACATATGGATTTTCTGATCCGTTCCATGTCAGATATTCCATCTTGAACAGTCCCATGTCGATATGTTCTACGGAAAGGTGCTCCGGGTATTCAAATTCTGTGTTCTGGATGGATTTCTCCTTTTTTCTCTGCCATGCCTGCTTTAAAACCGGGTTCTGGTTGACCATGGCTACGATATCACGCATCAGTTCTGCGCGGTGACTTGTCTTATCGTTCTCCTTCATACATACCTCTCTTTTGATAATGATACTACACACGGAAGCGGCGGTTTAGTTCGAGCGTAGTGCTTCGCCCACCGATTACGAAGATCCCGAAGAGCTGGACGAGTACGGTAAATACTGCAACCAGTGTCAGAAGCTTCCATGTGACAACTTCCAGGCTGACTAACAGCAGCTCAACGGCTGCGATCAATGTCAGTTCGAGCTGCGGCATAATATAGCTTCGCCAGTCACGGCGGCGCACCATCATGAATACGAAGATTGTAATATTCGTCGCAATCACGACAACCGGAATTCCGATATTGACCGACCAGCCTTCATAGCCAAGAGCAAAATCGACCGCAAGCACAAGTGCCGCACTGATCACTCCCTGAAATATGATTTTCTGCTGTTCATCTGCAAGTGGCTGTGCAGTAAACGTAAATGTAAAGTACAGATACGCTATTCCTGCAAGACTTACCAGTGACCAGCGAACACCATGATAGGTCATATAATTTACGATGCCAAGCACGACCACACCGACAACCACGCAGAACGTCACGATGCGGATTGCGAGACGCATCCGCTGCTGCTTCGGGAACATGTCCGGATAGACCGGCTGCACATGCTCTGTCTCCGACAGCGCGCCCTTGCAAAGTGGGCAGATCAGGCTGTCATCCTTCACTTTTATATTACAGCGATTACATTTACTCATAATACACTCCATTCGTCTCTACCGAGACATCAATTCCATCTTCTGAAAGCTTGCGGAAGAATACCTTCTGCACATCGACTTCCCGCACTGCCGAGCTGAATGTGAACACCAGTGTATCCTTATATGACACAACCGCAGCCTTCAAATTCTGGTTCTTCGACATAGACAAAGTCGCATACAATGACTCCACATAAGTGTCGTACGGACTTGCAAGCTTCACTAACCCAAGGTTCGTCACACAGCCGGAGTTCGCCTTCGCAGACATCTGATAGATGATCTTCATTGCGATATTCTTGATAAAGAGCGGTGTTGCACGCAGTGCCTTGTTCTTCTCATTTGACACATTGTACGCCATGATCTCTTCGAGATGTTCCTTCGTGATCTGGTTTTTCAGGCTCTCTGCCACCTGGGCAAGCACCTCTTCAAATGTATAATCCTCCCGCTCTGCCCGGAACATTGCCGACACGACCGCGAAGAAATTCTTCGTTGTCGCAGACCCATAATATGGCCGCAGATTTACCGGCACGCATACCGCAAGCGGACGCCGGTGCGGGATACTGTGCATATAGCCCTTATATACCGACCATGCAAATACACCGAGCAGATACTGATTGACAGTCACGCCATACTGCTTCGCCACGCGCTTGACATCCGGCAGATGCAGATAGCCGTGCATGATTCCGAAATATTCCCGCGGGAACATTTCCCCACGGATCACAAGTGCCTTCTCCGTCTTATAGCTCTTCTTCGCCGGACGCTTATAATGCTTCAGATAGCTGTCCTCCCGGTCGACAGTCGTCTCTTCATGCAATTCCATCCGGTCGCCCTTGCCGATCTCCGGATGCACCAGACGCAGATACTGGTACACGAGTTCTTTTAAGAACATCAGCGCACCATTGCCATCGGTCAATGCATGAAAGACTTCTAAGCTGATTCTTCGTTCATAATATAACACCCGGAACAGATACTCCCGGTTTAACAGCGGATTGATATACTGGCAAGGTCCCATGTCCTCCTGCATCACACGCGGCGCCGGGTTCGGATTATCCTCGAAATAATACCAGAATACACCAGTCTTCATACGCACATGCATGACATCAAAATACGGAAGCACCATGTCGAGCGCCTGCTGCAATTTCTCCGGCTGGATCTCCTCGGTCAGTGTTGCCGCGATCCGGTAGACATTGCTTGATTTGCGGCTGGCAATTACCGGGAAGAGATTCGCGGTATTATCCAGCTTGTCAAATCGCGCTTCACGGATTCGTTTTGGCTGTCTCTTTACAGATTTCATCTTCGAATCCGTCGGTTTCACTTCCAGCTTTGTGTCCGATTTTTTCTGCGTATTCTGCGCTGTTTTTTTATTTGTCGTTTTCTGTCTTTTCTTACTCATTTTATTCAGTCCCAACTTCATCATGTACCTGCATGCGTCATTTTGTATCTATATCCTGCATAAATCTATACAATTTCATACATTCCCGCTCGCAGAACTTACACTAAGAAAAAAGCGGGCTGACGTATCGTCAACCCGCATATCTCCAAGCTACTGATCGGATTCGAACCGACGACCTATTCATTACGAGTGAATCGCTCTACCAACTGAGCCACAGTAGCATGACAACCATCTTTCTATTCGCATAGAAATCCCAGCTGCATGTGATACTCTACCACACTAACTCAGATTTGTCAAAGCATAAGTTGACTTTGTATCCTTTATTTTTGACACCAACTGTTTATCATCCGTCAGAATCAAAATCTGCTCGGATGGAATCTCCTCTATACTCGCAAAAAATCCCTGCATCTGCGTATTGTTCATCTGCGGCAAGCCGTCGATCACAACTGGCATATGCTCTTTGCATAACCGTGTTGCAATTCCTACCCTCACTGCCATCCGCACCAATGGGAAATCCGTCGCATCAATCTGTGTAATATCCGTAAATGCGCCATTTTTCTTAATCACCAGTCGAAGCTTTTCATCAATCTTCGCGTCCTCATACAATCCACCTGTCACGCGCTGCATAATATCCGTCATGTGATCATTGATAATATAATTCCACTCTTCTACATAGCTTCTGGAAAGCTCCTGAATCGTATTGATAGCAAGCGTCGTCGCATAAATCTCTCGTTCAATTGCCTGTTTTCTGCCTTCGCACACACGGATTTCATCCTCCAGCTGTGCTTTCTGCTTCTTTCGCTCCAGAATCTCTGCCTCCGTTGCCCGCAGATCTTCCTTGAGATCCATATATTTCCGCGCGAAACTCATGTCGATCTCGACATCCTCATACGCCTCATTTTTACGTTCCAGTTCATAGACAATCTTCTTGAATTCTTCCTCCGAAGGTGCCTGATTTTCTCCATCCAGCGCGCCTTTTCTGTGCAAGCCGTCCACGATCGTCATAACTACAAACAATGCTGTACACACAACAAAGAGCTGCCGCACACCATCATCAAATGGAAGGATATATACAAGTGCGGCAATTACACCAATGACTAGCAATCCCGTCAAGGCAATCATCCACCAACGATCTGTCAGCTTCTTCGGTGCCTTATAATCCTTCAGCAAATCGGCATCCAGAAACACACTGTTTTCCTGCAAGGAATCCAGATGCTCGTTTAACTCATCGTCTTCCTCATACTTCGTGCCTTTTTCTGTATCAATTAACCGTCTGGCTTCGCGTTTCCGCTTCGCCGTCTCGATTGCAAACTCCTCATCATTGTCCGCAATCTTCTTACGGACTTCCTTCAGCGCTTCTTCGTCACCATCGTATTGTTTCAGTTCTTCTTTCAGCTCTACAATCTGCTGCTCCGTCTCCGTCACATCCAGTGCATTTTTCTGGTCGCGCAGGATTGCCAGCGCCCGTCTTTTATCCAGATTGGAAGAACCGGTGGTTGCCAGATTGGTAACAAATGTATTGAGTTCTTCTGCTTCATTTTCTGTATCTTTTTGCTGACGAATATAGAGTGCATCACTATATGTCTTTTTGTCTACACCTGTCAGCGACTCATACAAGCTGTTCTTGTGCTTGAGCTTGCCAACACGACCATTCTTCACATTTAAGACCTGTGTCGTCATATTGTGCTTGCGGAAGCTGCGCTCCACCAGATACTCGTCTCCATCCTTTATCACATATGCCTTTCCAGAAAAGCCGTGTCCATCCATCGGCTTATGATGCGCCAGATCATCGTCCTCCGTCTCTGGAAATGTACCGATACCGTACAGCGTTGCATATTCAAAATCCGCGACCGTACTCTTACCCGCATTTCGCGTGCCATACACAACATTCACACCCGGCTTCAAATTGATCTCGCGGTTATGAAATTTTCCAAAATCTTTTAATAATAATTTACTGAAATACATCGTTATTTCTCTCCTGCTCCAAGCAGGGCTTCCATACAATAATGCAATGCCTTATCCCGAATCGCCTTATCGCCGCCTTTTTTATCGTCTGTCAGTTCGTCTATCAGTCTGCCAAGCAGATTGTCATGATTCGACACGTGCAGCTCGTCCATGTCGTAGTCGCATTCTGTCTTATCGATCACTTCGTTGATGCAATAGCGGCGTGTCAGTTCGCTTAAGTTGATCTCCATATTCTGAGCGGCACGTCCACGCAGCAAAATCCGGTAAATGTTATCCGCCCCCAGCTCCTGCATCTTTCCTTCTACAAGATTGCAGATATCTCCATTTGTATAGGTCGAATTGATATCCATCGCCATATTCACATATTTTCTGCATGCAAATGGCACAAATGTGATCGTCGTCTCACCTGAAGTTGACACCTCGCCTAAAATATAGCCGTGCTTTCCAGTCTCTGTATAAGAAAGCGGCTCCAGGGTTCCGGCAAATGCCATATGATTTTTCAATATATGTGCCGGCTTGTGCATATGTCCAAGTGCCACATACTGGAACCCCAGCTTCGCGACATGTTCTTTCGAAAATGGCATATGTTCCATGTCTCCGCCATGTCCAAGCAGAATATTGTATGCATCCGGCTTACCCGGTCGCATGCGTTCCAGAATCCGTCCAGTGTACGTCGCATGTCCATAGCTGTATCCGCTGACACAGACATTCAGATCCTCAAAATACACGCTTGCCGCCTGATCCCGTGGCATCACGATCGTATTACTCTCAAATGTATATGTCTCCCATGCGGAACCCGGATCAATATAGTCCTGATCGCCAGCAATAATTACCGTCTTTGTATTTGGAATCTTCCGAAGCTGGAAATCCAGTTCCTTCAAATCCTGTTCCGTCGGCTTTGTGTAAAACAGATTTCCCGCAATCAAAAGCAATTCAATTTTCTGTTCTTCGCATACCTCAATCACACGGTGAAAGGTACTGTAAATCTCCTTTGCCCGCACATCGCTCCAGATTCTTCCGCGATCTGGCTGCGCGCCCAGATTGACATCTGCTATATGTATGAATTTCATAGCGTTACCTTGCCTCCATGCAGGCTCTCATGTTCCTGCACCAGTTCCTGATATAAATCCAACACATTCCAGTGAATGTTATGTTCTGTCACAACTGCCCGATAATCGATCTGCGGCATGCCATCTTCTTTACATGCCGCAAGAAAACGATTCAACAACCCATCCGAAAACTCTGAAAATAATATCATCGGATCAGGCAGATCTTTTCCTTCGTACCAATCCCCGTTCTGTTCAAATCCCGGCAATCCGGCATGACAGCCGATTGGCTGTAAAAAGCGCTTGCGCGCAATCTTCTTGCAGGAATATCCAAGACGCATGCCAAGTGCTTCTAATTGTCTGTGCTGTTCCGCTGGAACACTGTATAAAAGTATCGTTGGCATCGCATCCGCCTCCATTCCCACATTACATACTTCTGATTATTTTATCGCATCGGTACATTGAAATCAAGCTTTTCCAGAAATTCACGAGAGTTTCACAAAAGAAAGGACTGTCCACCCTTTTCGCGAACAGCCCTTCTTAATTCGATCCATCACCCATGGATTTTCCTTTATTCATTTAACTCATGAATGTTCTTTGAAAGTTTCCGCAACGAGTCCACAATCTGGGAACTTGCCTGGCTCATACCATCTGCCAGCTTCTGCACTTCCGATGCAACTACTGTAAAACCACGCCCGGCTTCCCCTGCACGTGCCGCTTCTATCGCGGCATTTAAAGCAAGAATTCTCTGACGGCCGCTGAATTCCTCGATTTTCTGTGTCTTCTCACTTGCATCATCAATGTATTCCACGCACTCCTGGATCCCCGTCTGCAGTTTATCCAGCAAACGCTTATTCACTGCAGAAGTATAAGATGCGCGCACAAACATATTAATCACATCGCCAAGCAGCGTCGCTGCTGCCTCGATTTCTTCCCTTGTCTTAACATTCACCTTGTGCAATGCCCGAACATAGGCCTCTGCATCGATACCAAGCTCTCCCGCAGTCTTCCGGAATGCATCATCATCCGGATGCTCCGGCAGCACCTGTCCGCCAATTACACTTCCCAGCACCGTTCCATCGTCCAGGGTAATCGGTATTCCAAAATCCACGAGTCCTGCATGGCAGGAATACACGCCCTTTCCTTCCCGGTCACACTTCTCGCAGCGTCTGCGTCCTTCTGCACTTCCACGAGTCAGATCAATACAAAACTCTGTAAAGTTGTAGCACTCACTGATGTACTTTCCATCTGCCCCAACAGCCACCGTTGCAAGTCCGGTACTCATCGCCCAGTTCTTCATGATGTCCTCAAACTTCTTCATGTCACAAAAATCTTCGATACGAATCATATACTTCCACCCCATCTCTCATGGCTTCGCCATTTCGTAATATTATACAAATTAGTATATCATTTTTGGTGGTTTTTTACAATCTTAATCAATGTTCCATATGTGCATATTTTTCTTTCGTCGCAAGTCCACCCCGGATATGACGCTCGGACTTGTTGACATCTAACACCTTCCTTGCCTCGTGTGCAAGACGCAGATTGATCTGCTCTAAGCGTTCCGTGACGTCTTTATGTACGGTTGACTTCGAAATACCGAACTTCCGCGCAGCCTGTCTGACCGTTGCCCCCTCCTCAATGATATATTCACCAATTTCAAGTGCCCGTTCTTCAATGTAATCTCTCAACTATACAAACCTCTGTTTGACTGTTTGTACAGTGTATGAAGATGGTTACGGTAATATGATACCGATTGCTCCCTATATCTCTCAGATAAATCTTGACAATGTTGACTACATTGAAGCACTTGCAGCAAAGTATACAAAACTCAGAAAAACACTACCGGCGTATTGAACAATTCGCACCTAAAACAGGAATCGTCAGACTTCTACGTCTTACCGAAAAACAATATCAAAATATTTATATGGTGTCCGGCGAAACTGATTATCAAGAAAAAACAGTTGGTAGCAACTATCATATTATGTTATAATTTAATATAAGCAAGGAACAAATGACTACATATTGTATATATGATGGTTTGTCGCTACTAGATGTAATAGGTTGAACACCCCTCCAAAAATAGTGTATCGTTCAACATAATGATTTAGTATCAGGAAAGGAGCGATAACTTATGTCTAATTATAAGGATTATAAAGATGCCTATATGGTGTGTTTACGTGCATTGTTTGGCGATGTCTTGACACTAGACGAAGAAACGTTTGTGTTATTAGATGCCAGTTTTGCATTGGTGGAAAATGATGGCGATTATATTTGTTCAAAAGGTTTTGAACGTTGGCTGCAGGTGCAGTTACCATATATTTATGGTGCTTTCTTATCCAGAGAAGATTTTACAAAGAATGTATATGATGTAATGTATCATTTTGTAGCAACTGGGAAAGAATCGGCTTTAGAAAAATTAAAGGCAAAGCCTGTTAATGAAAAGATGGCTGACCGTGTTTATACAGTAACATTTCAGAATTTTAGTCAGAATGTATATATGCAATGGCTTGATTTGATTCAAACATGTATTACGTATTTGAATGGTTTGTCTGAATGGATTGATGAACAGGCATCAAATATGAGCGCGTCACATAGATATATGCTTACATTTATTTTGTTCAATTTTCCTGTTTTTGCACAGTTATTAATGCGTGATGAGAATTTTTTACAGGCATTTGAAATTGGTACAGAATATATGGCTGATAGATACCAATATGTTCATTATGAATTGCATGGTGATATGTTTGAACTGGCTGATGACGAAAAATGTTAAATGGATGAAAAGCACTCACTTTGGTTGAACACCCCTCCAAAAATAGTGTATCGTTCAACAAACATTTGCCTCAAGCTTTGTCAACGCTTCCAACAGGATATTTTGTTGCATGTTATTACACAGAATCTTTAACCTCTATTCGAATAACTACTACTTTTTCATTACAACAGTTTCTCAATCTTCTTTATTAACGCCGCCAAATTGATCGTTAACCTGCCATCATACAGACTGACCGGAATATCCGCATCAATTCCATAAATCACAGGGAAGATTTCCTTGTTGAACTCATACACCATAATGCGCTTCTGGTATGGGTCCACAATCCAGTATTCCTTCACACCGGCATCCATGTATTTGGAAAGCTTCTTTCCATAGTCGCGAAGCCGGGTGGATTTTGAGATTACCTCCAGCACAAAGTCCGGCGCACCATATATGCAACGCACCTTCATCCGGTCAATGTCGCACAAAATGACGACGTCCGGCTGCAGCATCGTCTTATCATCACAGTCAAGCTGTACATCCACCGGCGAGATAAACGGCATGCACGGTCCATCATGCTCCAGAATAAAATTTGATATCTGCCTGTGAACTTCCCCTGCAATCAACTGGTGAATCGTCGAAGGTGCCGCCATATCATAGATACAGCCATCAATCAGCTCTACCCGGCGATCCTCCGGCAGCGCATAATAATCATCCAGCGTATACTGTCCCTGAACCTTTGCCGCGTATGCTGTTCCGGAATCCTCTACCATATCCGCATACAGGTAATCACGGTCGCCATTTTCAAAGATACGTGCCAATGCCTCAAGCGTATCATAGCGCGGCGATTTCGTCTCACCCGTAAAAATCTTCTGCACGGTTCCAAGCGGAACTCCCGACATCTGCGACATCATGTTATACGTGTACCCATGTTCCCGCTTCTTTTCTTTCATTTCTTCGATTGTCATATGCATCACTCCTTTGAAAAATTCTTTCATTACCGATACCTTTATATTTAGTATAATACTCTTCTATGTATAAATCAACCGTTTTTTACCCTTTTTATATCCAAATATTTGATTTTTTTATTCTATGTTACATCCGTTAAGTATCCGTTTTTATTCAGTTAAGAACTCGTTTCTACTAAAAATGCAACTTATAATTGACATTTTTTCTCGGATAGTGATAGTTTAATAATGAATAAATGGACATACTACAGAAAAATGGTGAAAAATATGAATGAGAACATAAAATCTGCCAATCCACTTGGCACACAGAAAGAATCCAAATTACTTGTCAAATTCGCAATTCCATGCATCATTTCGATGCTGGTAACTGCCCTTTATAACATTGTCGACCAGATCTTCATCGGGCAGGGGATTGGAATCAACGGAAATGCAGCGACAAACATTACCTTTCCACTGTCTACGACATGTACAGCAATTTCCCTGTTGCTCGGAATCGGAAGTGCGACCAATGTCTCCCTGAAGCTTGGCGCAAAAGAGGAGGAAGAAGCTGCCAATTACGCTGGTTGTGGTATCTGCCTGATGACGATCTTCGGCCTTGCATTATTCGCATTTACCTCGATCCTGCTTACACCCATGCTGAAATTCTTCGGAGCAACAGCGGAAGTTCTGCCGTATGCACAGGAATATACCCGCATTGTTGCGATTGGATTTCCATTTCTGATTGCAAACACTGGTATGAGCAAGCTGATCCTCGCCGACGGAAGTCCGCGTTATTCAATGATTTCCATGCTGATCGGTGCCATTGTAAATACGATTCTTGATCCAATCTTCATCTTTACATTGGACATGGGAATGCGTGGTGCCGCACTCGCGACGATTCTTGGACAGATCGTCTCGTTCTGCATCAGCTTACGCTACATGTTCCATTTCAAAACCATCCGGCTGCGCAGACGTTGTTTCCGGATCCGTGGAAATTATTTTGCCAACATCATGCGTTTCGGCGCCAGTGCGTGTTTCAACCAGATTGCTATGACTGTCGTGCAGATCGTGATGAACAACGTCCTGTCACATTACGGTGCATCATCCGTCTATGGAAGTAATATTCCACTTGCCTGTGCCGGTATTATCACAAAGGTCAACATGATCTTCATGTCGTTCGTCATCGGTATCTCACAGGGCATCCAGCCGGTCATCGGATTTAATTACGGTGCAAAGAAATACAACCGTGTGAAGAAAACATATCTTCTGGCACTTGCTACCGCAACCTTCCTGTCGCTGATTGCATTTGCATGTTTCCAGCTTTTCCCAAGACAGATCATCCGTGTCTTCGGAAAAGGAAGTGAGCTGTACTATCAGTTCTCTGAACGGTACTTCCGGATTTATATGTTCTTCACCTTGATTAACGGCATCCAGCCTGTGACAGCGAATTTCTTCAACTCCATCGGCAAATCACAGCTTGGTATTTTCATGTCACTGACAAGACAGATTCTCTTCCTGCTGCCGCTCATCGTGATCTTCCCGATCTTCATGGGAATCGACGGTGTCATGTATGCAGGTCCGATTGCAGATGTCGCAGCTGCTGTGGTCTGTGGTGTATTTACGATCAAGGAATTACGCGAGCTGACGCGGCTAAATTCACAACAAACTGTATAAATTACAAAAGCCGTGCATGGGTATTTCTACACCCCATGCACGGCTTGTTTTTTATTTTGTAATCCGATCGATCTTCTCGCGTTCTTCCTGCGTAAATGTCATATTCTTTAGCATACCGATGTTATCTAAGATCTGGGATGGTCTTGATGCACCAATCAACACACTTGTAATGTCGTTATCACGCAGAATCCATGCAAGTGCCATCTCTGCCAATGTCTGACCACGGTTTTCTGCAATCACGTTGAGTGCACGAACCTTTGCAATCGTCTCCTCATTGATAGCAGTCTCCTTCAGGAATCTGCCATCGGTACGGATACGGCTATCCCCCGGGATACCATTTAAGTAACGATTTGTAAGTAAACCCTGTGCCAATGGACAGAATGTGATGATACCGATGCCGTTTGCGGCTGCGTAATCTTTTAATCCATCCTCTTCCATCTCACGGTCAAACATATTGTACCGTCTCTGGTTGATAATAAATGGCGTTTTCATCTCCTTGAAAAGCTTTGCAATCTCGATTGTCTGCTCTTTATTGTAGTTGGAGATTCCGACATACAACGCTTTTCCGCTTCGTACAATGCCATCCAAAGCGCAGGCAGTCTCTTCCAGCGGGGTATTCGGATCCGGTCTGTGGTGATAGAAGATATCCACATAGTCAAGTCCCATCCGCTTCAGGCTCTGATCGAGGCTTGCTACCAGATATTTCTTGCTGCCCCAGTCGCCGTAAGGGCCCGGCCACATCGTATATCCGGCCTTCGTAGAGATGATCATCTCGTCCCGATATGGACGCAGACTCTTATCTAAGATCTTGCCAAAATTCTCCTCAGCAGCGCCATCATATGGGCCATAATTATTCGCCAGATCGAAATGTGTGATACCGTTATCAAAGGCTGTCTCGCACATATCCATCATCGTATCAAAATTTCCGTTCGAACCAAAGTTGTGCCAAAGCCCAAGCGATACCGCAGGAAGCTTCAAGCCACTTGCGCCACAGTAATTGTACTTCATATTGTCATATCTTGTTTCTTTTGCAATATACATGTTGTACCCTCCTCGTATACCCAACTAATTTTTTGCGAAGCCAGTGTCAGAATATATCTATAAAAACCTCGTCTGCTTCGCAATTATTATAAACAAAAGGAAAATCGAAAAGAATATAATTTCTTACGATTTTCCTTTAAAATTTTACCCTGAACGAATTCTTGGAGTATTCTTACAGCCTCAACTTTTACTTCTTCAAATATTTCTTGAGATACTGCCCCGTATAACTCTTCTTGCACTTGGCAATCTCTTCCGGCGTTCCGGTTGCAACAACTGTTCCTCCGCCTTCGCCGCCTTCCGGTCCGATATCAATGATATAATCGGCGGTTTTAATGACATCTAAGTTGTGCTCAATAACTACAACCGTATTTCCACCCTCACACAACCGACGCAGAATATCGACCAGACGATGTACATCCGCGAAATGAAGTCCCGTTGTCGGCTCATCTAAGACATAGATTGTTCTGCCTGTGCTGCGTCGGGAAAGCTCTGTCGCAAGCTTGATTCGCTGTGCTTCTCCACCGGATAATGTCGTCGATGGCTGACCAAGCTTGATATAGCCAAGTCCAACCTCCTGTAAGGTCGAAATCTTGCGCAGGACAGATGGCACATGCGCGAAGAACTCGCACGCTTCATCGACTGTCATATCAAGTACATCGTAGATACTCTTGCCTTTGTATTTCACTTCCAATGTCTCCCGGTTGTACCGCTTTCCATGGCAGACCTCACATGGTACATATACATCTGCTAAGAAATGCATCTCAATCTTGATGATACCATCACCACGGCACGCCTCACATCGGCCACCGGCAACGTTGAATGAGAATCGTCCTTTTGTGTAACCCATTGCCTTTGCATCCTTTGTATTCGCAAACAAGTCACGGATCAGATCAAAGACACCCGTATAAGTCGCCGGGTTCGAACGCGGACTTCTGCCGATTGGAGACTGGTCAATGTTGATAATCTTGTCCAACTGGTCAAGTCCTGTGATATCGTCATGCTTGCCCGGTTTTACCTTCGCGCGGTTCAGCGTTCTAGCAAGATGCTTATATAAGATTTCATTGACGAGGGAACTCTTTCCAGAGCCTGATACACCTGTCACGCAGGTCATCACGCCAAGTGGGAACTTCACATCAATATTCTTCAAATTGTTCTGTCTGGCGCCAAGTACCTCGATATATCCGGTTGGCGTTCTCCGCTCTTCCGGTACCGGAATCTTGATTCTGCCGCTTAAGTAGGCACCCGTGATAGACTCCGGACACTGCATGATCTCCTCTGCGGTTCCCTGTGCCACAACTTCACCGCCGTTCGCACCTGCACCCGGTCCGATATCAATGACATGGTCTGCCGCAAGCATCGTATCCTCGTCATGCTCTACCACAAGCAATGTATTTCCCAGATCCCGCAAACGCTTCAGTGCCGCAATCAGCTTATCGTTGTCTCGCTGATGCAGTCCGATACTTGGCTCATCCAGAATATACGCAACCCCAACCAGACCGGAACCGATCTGGGTTGCCAGACGGATACGCTGCGCTTCTCCACCGGACAAGGTTCCTGTCGCACGCGATAATGTCAGGTAATCCAGACCAACATTGATCATGAATCCAAGTCTCGCCTGAATCTCTTTTAACACCTGTGCGCCGATCATCTTCTGCCGGTCGGTAAGCTCTAATTTCGAGATAAAATCATGCAAGGCTACCACAGACAGATCTGTGACATCCGCAATGTTCTTTCCACCGATCGTAACTGCCAGCGACTCCGGCTTCAATCTCTTACCATGACACACCTCACATGGTGTCACAGTCATATAGGTCTCATAGTCCTGCTTGACCGATTCTGCAGTCGTCTCTCTGTACCGGCGCTGCAGATTCCGAAGCAGTCCTTCGTAATTTGCATAGAATGCATCTTTTCCGTTATACGCACTCTTATAGTGTACATAGATTTTCTCGCCTTCAGTTCCGTATAGGATCACATGCTTTGCCTCTTCCGGCAGATCCTTAAACGGCACATCCAGAGAGAATTTGTATTCTTCTGCGAGTGCTTCGAGGCATGCATGTGCATAACTCTTCTTATCACCACTCGACTGCCAGCCCGGTACGGCGATTGCACCCTCATTCAGAGTCAGACTGTCATCCGGAATAATCAGGTCAATATCAAATTCTGTCTTGAATCCAAGTCCCGTACAGCAAGGACATGCGCCAAATGGGTTGTTGAACGAGAAGCTTCGCGGCTCGATCTCCTCGATGCTGATGCCACAATCCGGGCAGGAAAAGCTATCCGAAAATAACATCGTTTCTCCGCCGATCACATCAACCTTCACCAAGCCTTCTGCCAGCTTCAGGACAGTCTCAATGGAATCCGTCAGACGGCTTTCAATGCCTTCTTTGACTGCGAGTCGGTCCACAACAATATCGATATTATGCTTCTTGTTCTTATCAAGCTTGATCTCCTCTGACAGATCATACATACTGTCATCCACGATCACGCGCACATAACCGCTTTTCTTTGCCTGCTGCAGCAGCTTGACATGCTCGCCCTTCCGTCCACGCACAACAGGCGCAAGCAACTGGAATTTCGTACCCGCAGACAGCTCCATAATCTCATCGACCATCTGATCGACGGTCTGTCTGGCAATCTCTTTGCCACACTTCGGGCAATGCGGGATTCCGATACGTGCGTACAGCAGACGCAGATAATCGTAGATCTCAGTCACCGTTCCAACCGTGGAACGCGGGTTCCGGTTCGTTGATTTCTGATCGATGGAAATGGACGGAGAAAGTCCCTCAATCGAGTCAATATCCGGCTTGTCCGCAAGTCCTAAGAACTGCCGTGCATAGGACGACAGAGACTCCATATATTTTCGCTGTCCTTCCGCATAGATCGTATCAAAAGCAAGAGAGGACTTACCGGAACCGGAAAGTCCTGTCAATACTACAAACTGATCACGCGGAATCTGGATGTCAATGTTTTTTAAATTATGCTCTCTTGCACCTTTGATGGTGATATACTTATGTTCACTCATGACGTCTGTTTCCGCTTACTCCTTTTTCTAGCTAAATTTCTTAACCTTATCCATATACTTGTCTGTATATTTCTTCACGTTATCTTTCACCATGTCCTCTAAATCTGACATGCTGATCTTCTCCTTCTTGTCAAGGACAAAAAGTGCACACACTGCACCTGCAAGGAATATTGTGATTGTTCCAAGCATGCACATCTTCTTTCTTCTCTTCTTTTTCTTCATCTGCTGTACAAATTTTTCTTCCTCTTCGAGGCAGATTGCATCCTCCTCATCTAAGATTTCTGCAACCTCTTCCATCGCAATTCCTTTTCTTCTTGAGATCTCCTCAATCAATTCATCTCTTTCCATCGCAAGCTCCTCCTTATTCATTTTATTTAAGACTTAGTATAACTAAAATAATTGTAAACTAATCATCATAATCCCGCAAGGCAATCTTTAATTCTTTCAACTCATCACGAAGCACGGCTGCCTCCTCGAAGTTAAGCTCCATCGCCGCCTTGTTCATCTTCTTCGTCAGACGTGCAATCTCGGCGTTCAATTCCTTCTTCGTCATGGATTCCGGATCTTTCTCGCGTTCCTTCTTCGCTGTCACGCTCTCACCCGTATCCAGACTGATCAGATCGCGGATATCCTTCTTGATACTCTGCGGTGTAATGCCATGTTCCTTGTTGTAGGCGTCCTGAATCTTCCGCCTGCGGTTCGTCTCGTCGATTGCATGCCGCATCGAATCCGTGATTGTATCGGCATACATGATCACATGTCCATCCACGTTACGCGCAGCACGTCCAATCGTCTGCACGAGTGATGTTTCTGATCGTAAAAATCCTTCCTTGTCCGCATCGAGAATTGCAACAAGTGTGATCTCCGGGATATCGAGTCCCTCACGGAGCAGGTTGATTCCGACCAGCACATCAAATACACCCATTCGAAGATCACGTACAATCTCCAATCGTTCCAATGTATCAATATCGGAATGCAAATATTTGACCTTGATATCAAGCTGCTTCATATAGTCGGTCAGATCTTCTGCCATACGCTTCGTCAGTGTCGTAACTAATATCTTATTACCCTTTGCAACCTCTTTGTTGACTTCTGATACGAGATCATCCACCTGTCCTTCGATCGGTCGTACTTCTACTTCCGGGTCTAACAAACCGGTCGGACGGATAATCTGCTCGACGCGGTTCTCCTCGTGTTCCTTCTCATAATCGGACGGTGTCGCAGATACATATAAGATCTTATCGATCTTAGACTCAAACTCCTGAAAATTCAGCGGACGGTTATCCAGCGCTGACGGCAGACGGAATCCATAATCAACCAATGTCGTCTTTCTGGAACGGTCACCCGCATACATGCCTCGTACCTGTGGCAATGTGATATGCGACTCATCCACGATAATCAGATAATCGCCATCGAAGAAATTGAGCAGTGTGTTCGGTGTGGCACCCGGTTTCATACCCGCCAGTATCCGGGAATAATTCTCGATGCCCGAACAAAATCCTGTCTCCTGCAGCATCTCCATATCGAACTCTGTCCGCTCACGGATACGCTGTGCTTCCAGCAGCTTGTCATTCTCCTTGAAATATGCCACCTGCTGCTTTAGTTCCTCTTCTATCTCCACGATCGCATGCTTCATCTTCTCCGGTGCAACCACGTAATGCGATGCCGGGAAGATACAGGCAAAGGAAAGTGCACGCTTGATCTCACCGGTCAATGGATCAAACTCCACGATCCGGTCAATCTCATCACCGAAAAACTCGATTCGGATACCGTCTTCAAACGTCGATACCGGAAGGATATCTACGATATCCCCCTTCACGCGGAAGGTTCCCCGCGCAAAATCCATCTCATTCCGCGTGTACTGAATATCAATCAACTGCCGGATCAGTTCATCCCGGTCCTTCTCCATACCCGGTCGGAGTGAGAGCATCATGTTCTTATATTCTTCCGGATCACCCAGACCATAAATACACGATACCGAAGACACAACTACGACATCCTTCCGCTCAATCAGGGCTGATGTCGCACTGTGCCGCATCTTATCAATCTCATCGTTAATAGCCGAATCCTTCGCAATATACGTGTCCGTCGACGGCACATATGCCTCCGGCTGATAATAATCATAATACGATACAAAATACTCCACTGCATTGTGCGGGAAGAACGCCTTAAACTCACTGTAAAGCTGTGCCGCCAGAGTCTTATTGTGCGATATGATGATCGTCGGTTTATTTAATTTGGCGATGACATTCGCCATCGTAAATGTCTTTCCGGAACCTGTGACACCGAGCAGTGTCTGGCATTTCTTTCCTTCCTGAAAGCCCTTTACCAGTCCTTCGATTGCCTCCGGCTGATCTCCGGTCGGTGCATATTCCGATACTAATTCAAAATGATCCATGATAGATTCTCTCCTTTTACTGTGCTTGAATCATTTTCTTTTAATGTTTTTGTTACCCACTGCCGAAAGCGCGTGGCTTTCTTAGAATTTATCCTAACTGTTTATAACACATATCATTCTACCACATCTTTTTTTATTTGTATAGAACAAATGTTCTTTCCCGATAAAATGCACTTCGATCTCCATACTATTGACTTCCACACACATAAAAATAACGGGAATGCCCTGCACTCCCGTTATCCTCTGCGTTTTCCATTCTTTTTATTCGTTACACTTCGTAATCCATGCACATGCGCACATCTGTATATGGACGCACATACGTATTTGCAACTTCTACATGCGCCGGATGCTTCTGGTAGCCCTTCAGCATTTCCTCGTTTTCCAGCGTTGTGTCAAGCATAACCTCTGCATTCGAAGATGCAAGCGGATTTGTTCTTACATGCACCTCAAGAAGTCCAGGCACCTTACCTGCCAGGCCTTCCAGATGCTCCTTCATATTTGCAAGGATCTCTGCCTTCTTGTCCGCGTCTGTCTCTTTCAATGTCCACAAAATAATATGTTTAACCATAATTGCCTCCTTGATCGTATCGCTTATCTGTATAAGAAATAGCACAGGATGTCCCGGCTGTCAACCAATTTTATCGTTCTGCTCATATGCTTTGCGCATCTCCCGGATTCCCTCGATCATTTTCACAAGATAATTCATTTCCTCTATGGAGAAATCACGTGTCATCGTCTCAATCCGCATCTGACTGCTGGCGACATCATCTTCCTCCAGAATATAATCTGCATTTACATGCAGATATTTACACATATTCCGAAATATCTCACACGAGAAACCTTTTCTTCCGCTCTCAATCTCATACAGGAATTTGGAGGAAATGTTGATCTGCTCCGCCATATGCTCTCTGGTTATCTTCTGCCGTTCCCGTTCACTCTGAAATTTTGCTCCTATGCGCTCATAAAAAGCACGATCCTGCATGTTTTTACACCTCGTTTTCCACTGTGTCTATATATATTGGCAAACTACTCAGGACTTCTTCCCCCGCTTTCGTTCCTGAAGCATCATATATATCAAAATACCTAAAATCAAAACGACAAGCGTCAGGCATCCCCATGCAAGATATAGTTTTAACGACATTAGCACCACTTTATGCATACCCTCGCTTTTCGCAACAATCTGTTTTTATTCTCACATATTGGGTTTTTGCATAAAACTAGCTAAAGTTCCTTTTGATGCAACTATGGGTATAAAAAATCCCTGTTCCGTTTTCGAAACAGGGACTCAAATTATATATCATTTTTAAATTATACAGAAGGCTCTGTATATTTCAGTACAACCGCTGAAATCGGTCCAACTGTAATTTTCAACTTGTTATTTGCAACGACATATTCTGTCTCATCCATCTGATAGCCACTCTCCGTCGTCGTGATACAGGCTTTCATCACCGCACCATCCTGTACACCAAGTCTGCGCACATGCAGGTTCAGCTCATGTGGTTCGTAATCATTGTTCAAAATCACAACTACTGCCTCGCCCGGCAGGAACCGTCCATAGCTGACTACCTTATATTCACCATGCAGGAACATCACAGATCCCTTCATCAGCGCCGCACTGTCTTTGTGTACCTTGATGACATCACGGTGGAACTGAATCAGCTCCTGATCCTCTCTGCCCCACGGATATCCACGCCGGTTATCCGGATCGGTCCAGCCGCAAAGTCCGGCTTCATCACCATAATAGATTGTCGGTGCACCCGGCCACGTCATCTGGAATACAACTGCCTCACGGAATACACCCTTGTTGATGTTCTCACCAGCGGCCTCCGGTCCCATCGTATGGATTCGTCCAACACGGCGATTTGTACGTGTCAGGAATCGTGAATGATCATGATTGGACAGCTCATTCATCGCGATTTCCAGAGAGTTCTGATTAAACCGCGACATATGGTGGCGCAACGCACCAGTAAATGCATCTGGATTTCCAAGCAGGTCACCGCGGAACTCATCACTGTGCTTCTCCACACCGGTCAAAAACCATGTAATCGGCTCCATAAATGCATCGTAGTTCATAACGGTATCCCACTGATCGCCCAAAAGCCATGCCTTTGGATCACCATAATGCTCCGCAAGGATCAGTGCATCTGGATTTGCTTTCTTCACTCTTGTCCGGAAATCACGCCAGAAACGATGGTTAAACTCTTCAGTATAACCAAGGTCGGCAGCCACGTCCAGACGCCAGCCATCCACGTTGTACGGCGGAGAAACCCATTTTTCACCGATACGCATAATATATTCATATAATTTCTCAGATTCTTCGTAATTTAATTTCGGAAGAGTATCATGTCCCCACCAGCCATTGTATGTGCCGTTGTATGGCCACTGCCAAGGGTCCTGGAACTTGAAGAAACTTCTGTACGGGCTCTGATAATCCACATAAGCGCCCTTCTCATATCCCTCCTGATTCTCGTAAATACATTCTCGATCCAGCCATTTGTTAAAAGAACCACAATGGTTAAATACACCGTCCAAGATTACACGCATGCCGCGCTTATGAATCTCCTCCACAAGCTGTGCGAACAACTCGTTGCTGGCCTCCAGATTCGCCTTATCTGTCACACGCATAATATACTTGCTGGCTTCCTTATTGACCTTGCAGCCCTCCGGCAGACATTCTCCGCCATCCTTGACGATCTTTCCAAAATGAGGATCTACATAATCGTAATCCTGAATATCATATTTATGATTGGATGGAGAAACAAAAATCGGATTCAGATAAATGACATCCACGCCAAGTCCCTGCAGATAATCAAGCTTATCCATAACACCCTGCAGATCACCACCATAGAAGCTGCGGACATCCATATTGTCCGGATACTTAAACCAGTCCTTGACCTTGCGCGTGCCTTCCCCGATATAGCAGTACTCGTTGTCCTCGACATCATTGGACGGATCTCCATTGTAGAAACGATCCACGAAAATCTGATAGAACACAGCACCTCTCGCCCATTTCGGAACCGAGAATCCCGGCGCAATCTGGAAATTATAATCTGGATTCAAATCCTTCTGTGTGCCAAGCTTGTTATAATAGCAGATAACATTCCCGGCAAGCACCATATAATAATAGTCTATGTCATCCGTTACCTCGGAAATGGTATATGCATAATAATCAAATAACTCGTCACTGCTTTCCACCTGCATGTTACAACGCTCCCCATTGTAAACCAGATAGACAGCATCTACATTGTTTCTTCCTGTACGGAACCGCAATGTCACCGAATCTCCAATCTTTAACTCTGCCGGATGCCGGTAGCTATCCGTTCCGTCCGCAAACAATGCACCGAAATTCAATGCAGTCTTTGTATTATATACATACTGTAATACTTTGAGAGCCTGTCTCTGATTCTCCACCATCAAGAGTATCCTCCCTAATTCTTTTTTGACGACTATCTATTATTTTAATACAGGACAGGAATTTACACAATAAAAAATTAAAAATAGAAAGGGAAAAGGACAGCCAACGATCGGCTGTCCTTTTCGGAGAAGGTATTTTGTTACTTTGGGGTGTAGCAAAAAACTATATAATGTATTGGGGGGTTACAAGTATTATTATACATATAAACCCTAAAAAGTCTGCCCAAACATTTAATTTTTTTCAGATTTTTTTTGTGCATATTCTCTTGAATCATGTCGCAAAAATTCGTTTTTTGTCGTCTTTTTGTGCATCTTGCACAATTCCATAGTTTCTATCACTACATTTTTCACAATCGATTACAGATTCAATCCGGTTGTATCCAGTCCATCCGGATAAGTTTCTGTTGGACTTACTTCAAAAAGTGCTTCAAATTCTGCACGGTTGATACGTTCTTTCTCCAGCAAAGCAGCTGCACAACGATGCAATACGTCAATATGACTCTCGATGATAAGCTTTGCTTCCTGATAACACTCATCCATAATTCGGCGAACTTCCTTATCGATCATCGCGGCGACCTTCTCGCTGTAATTTCTTGCATGCCCGAGATCTCTGCCGAGAAATACTTCTTCCTCGCTGTTTACCTCGTAGTTAATCAGCCCAACCTTCTCAGACATACCATACTTGACAACCATCGCCTGTGCGGTCTGGGTTGCCTGCTTGATGTCTGCAGAAGCACCGGTTGTGATATCGCCGAAGATCAGTTCCTCTGCGATTCGTCCACCAAAGCTGACCATGATATCCTGCAGCATATGCTTCTTCGTCATAAACACATTATCATTCTCCGGCAATGGCATCGTATATCCGCCAGCACCACGTCCATTTGGAATAATGGATACAAGATGCACCGGTCCAACCTCGCTCAGTAAATGGAACAAGATCGCATGTCCACTCTCGTGGTAAGCGGTAATCTTCCGCTCCTTCTCCGGTACAAGACGGCTCTTCTTTTCACCGCCAATTCCAATCTTGACAAAACACTTGTCAACATCTTCCTTCTTGATAAACTGCCGATTCTGTTTAGCTGCACAGATAGCTGCCTCATTCATCAGGTTCTCCAGATCCGCACCAGCAAAGCCTGCAGTTGTTCTTGCGATCTCATGCAGATCGACATCATCAGACAACGGCTTGTTTCTGACATGGACACGAAGGATCTCCTCACGTCCCTTAACATCCGGTCTGCCGACCATAACCTTACGGTCAAAACGTCCCGGTCTCAAAATCGCTGGATCAAGAATATCCACGCGGTTTGTCGCCGCAAGCACAATGATACCTTCGTTCGTACCGAAACCATCCATCTCAACAAGCATCTGGTTCAATGTCTGCTCACGCTCATCATGACCGCCACCAAGACCAGAGCCACGCTTTCTGGCAACCGCATCAATCTCATCGATAAACACGATACATGGTGCATTCTTCTTTGCATCCTCAAACAGATCACGCACACGGCTCGCACCAACACCGACGAACATCTCGACGAAATCCGAACCGGAAATCGAGAAGAACGGAACACCAGCTTCTCCGGCAACTGCCTTTGCAAGCAGTGTCTTACCTGTTCCCGGAGGTCCCTCTAACAGAACGCCCTTCGGAATACGTGCACCCAGCGTGTTATATTTCTTTGGATTCCGCAGGAAATCTACGATCTCCGCCATATCCTCTTTTTCTTCTTCCAGACCAGCGACATCCTTGAATGTATACTTCTGATCGTTCTCGTTTGACATATGTGCCCGGCTCTTGCCAAAGTTCATCATCTTGCCGCCACCGGCACCACCACCGCCACCGGCACCAGACATATTTGCCATGAATATCATAACAACGACCAGCAATACTACAATAAGCACGACTGTCGGCAACCATGTCCAGACGTTGCTCTGACCACTGACATCATGCAGCTCCAGGCGGATATTTCCGTTTCCTTTGCTCATGATAATCTGCTGTACCTTATTGACATCCGACACATAGAATTCTTTTTCTTCGTTTGTCTGACGATACGTGATGTATACCGTTCCTGTCGGTATCTCCTTATTCTGATAGATCTCAACGGAGCCTATCAAATCCTCGGATACTTCTGCCTGAAAATCGACGATCGTATAACCGGAATCTGTCTTTGAGTTTTTGTTCATGTACCAAATAATGCCACAGAACATCGCAAAGAACAGAATCAGGTAGATTCCGAGTCCTTTTTTTAATCCCTTCATGCTATGCTCCCTTCTGGATAAATTTATGTATTACTCAGAAATCACACCAATATATGGAAGATTTCTGTATTTCTGTGCACAATCAAGACCATATCCTACAACGAAGCGGTCTGGAATCACAAATCCGGTGATGTCCGGCTCCAACTCTACAACACGGCGATCCGGCTTATCCAGTAATGTGACTACCTTAAAGCTTGCCGGTTTGCGCTCCTTCAATATATTGATGAGATAAGAAAGTGTACGACCGGAATCCATAATATCCTCAATCAGTACCACGTCTCTTCCCTCGATACTCTCATCGAGATCCTTGATCATCTTTACAACACCGGAAGACTTGGTATCATTTCCATAGCTGGAAACAGACATGAAATCCATCGTCACTGGTACAGTCAGACGCTTTGCAAGCTCACACATGAAGAACACGCTTCCCTTTAAAACACCGATAATATGAATCGTCTTTCCCTCATATTCCTTGCTTAACTGCTGTGCGATTTCTGCAATTCTTGCCTCCACAGTTGCCTCATCAATCATAACATCAATCTTTTGTTCCATTCTGATCTCCTTTGCTTCCATACTGTATTTTCATAATTTTGTTTGTCTGCTCATCCACATGATACGCTGGCGAAAACCGCAGTCCAACTACCCATACGATTTCCTGTCCGCATGCAAGCACCGGCCATCCTGCCCGTTTGGTCCGGTCGATCTTCGCATCGATAAATACACGCGACAGTTTCTTCGTATTTCCAGCCGTATCAATCACGATATAATCTCCGTCTTCCGGTGTCCGGACACACAGAGTACCTTTTATTTTAGCATAGTCAATGAATTTCGTATAGTTTTTTTTCGGAATTGGCTCCGTAAAAGTAAAATCCTCAATGGATACGGAAAGTGTTCCCTGATCCGGGATTTCATAATCACCTGCCTGCGCAATCGCAAACCGGTAGTCCGTCATTGTCTGCACCTTATCCGAAAGGATCAGCTCCCCATAATTTCTTCTCGCATGGATACCATATGGAAGCTGTACACTGCTTCCAGAATCCTGATAGATCAGTGCCACAACCGCCTGTATATGCCGCCGCGTGATATCCTTCTTGCGCTGTGCAACCTGTCCGATTGCTTCCCATACAATATGCTCCTGCAGCACCGGTCCTACTTTATACAGTTCTGCAATCGAAAGTGTCACCGTTCTGCCAAAGGCATCCTCATCCTCGGTTGTATCGCATTGTTCCATCGCCTGCGTATGAATATAGTCATAGCTTTGTGCCGCATCCTGCGCTAGCTGGCAGATATGCTCCACCGCCCGGTCATTCAATTCCTTCATCACAGGCAATATACTGTGCCGGATCTTGTTTCGTGCATAGGCAAGCTCAGCATTTGTCGAATCCTGACAAAAATCCTGTCCGCATTCTTCCAGATACGCTTCGATTTCTGCACGCGACACACCGAGCAGCGGGCGGATGATATTCCCCCTGCTCGCCGCGATCCCGGCAAGCCCGTTCAATCCACTGCCCCGAAGCATATGGAACAGCACCGTCTCCGCGACATCATCCTGGTTGTGCGCGACGGCGATCTTATCGAATTTCAGTTGCATAACCAGTTCTTCCATACACTGATAACGATACTCCCGTCCCGCTTCCTCAACAGTCATATTTAACTGCTTCGCATACGCCGGAATATCTTTCCGATATTCCTGATACAGGAATCCAAGCTTTGCACACAAGTCTTTGGTAAATGCGGCATCATGATCTGCCTCCGCGCCCCGGATGCCATGATGCACATGCACCACAACGATGCCCTGCGAAGGGATATGCAACACTGGCATAAGCGCCTTTAACACGCGTAGCAGGCACACGGAATCCGCACCACCCGACACACCGACTACCAGTCGATTTCCCGGTTCGATCAATCCGTGTGTCTGTATATAATTGTAGACTTTTTGCTCAAAATAATTCATACATACTCCGTCATTTGTCAGTTTTTACCATCCTTATATTAGCACAAACGATACCTTTCGTATAGCGATTCACAGATTTTTCATGACCTTGCACACAATAATCGTTGCATCATCCTTCAATCGTTTTCCACAGACGCTTCGGATATCCTGGATGACCGCCTCCACCACAGTCTCTGGCTCCTCATCCTTTAACGCTTCCAGCAGTGTATGCATATAGTCGTCTTTATTTTCAAACAAAATACTGTCCAGCACGCCATCACTCACCATGACAATCAGATCGCCGGCATAATATTTCTTACTGCTGCACTCGCATCCAGCATCCTCCATCACCCCAACCGGAAGCGATGTCGATTTGATACACTCCATCCAGTTTCCCCGGCACACATAAGTCGTTGCGGCGCCGTATTTTACCAGATGTCCAACTCCTGTGTACAGATCCAGCAACAACATATCCAGTGTTGTAAAATGCTCCCCCTTATTCTTCTCTGCCAGATACGCATTCACAAGCCGCACTGCCATCTCCTGTTCAAATCCGGTCATGACAAGTTCCTCGACCGCAGAGAGCAGCGCTTCACTGTCTTTCGCCGCCTGCACACCGTTTCCCATGCCATCAGCAATCATCAAAAGCGCCTGTCCATTCTTCAGATTCCCAATATAAAAATTGTCTCCCGATATCACATCTTCCTGACAGGAAAGTCGACGGGCTGCTGTCTGAATGCGGAACGCAGGCTTCTGATTTAATATAACAAGGTCATAGCTCCGTCCAACCATCTGGCGGCTGTCCTCCCCGATCTCAAACGGGATTCCCGTCTCCTTGCTTGCAATCTTGCGCACCGCCTCTGCACCGACCAGTCTGCCACGTCCCACGCGGGCATCCGCATAGAGCTGGTATCTGCCATTCTGCGCCTTTAAGAGCGTCAGCGATTTCACATGTACGCCCATCCTGCCCAATTCCGACACGATCGCCGTCTCCGCATCCTTACGCATCGCAACAGGGCTGTCCAACTGCTTTGTAAAATCCTCCAGCATCGTTCCGATCTGTGAAAATCCAATCCGCTGCCCCTCCGTCCCTGCAAACGTATAATCAATCCGTTTCAACGCATCCGAGAAGCTGCGCACGCGGGAAAGCGTAAGCTTGCCCCATTCTGCCCCGGAAAGTGCCATGGCATCCCCCTGCGTACGCACTTGCACGAACAGGCGTCCCGGTAAAAAAAACAGCACAAACACCGCAGTCGCAATCGCCTTGATGCCAGCCTCAGAGAGCATCTGCGGAAACGCAAAATATCCAAGCAGGCAATCACTCGCCGCAAAAATCAAAATGCTTCCATACCGCCCCATATGCAGGAATTCGGTCAAACCATTTACAAGTACTGCGAGAAATACCCACGCGGCAAGCATCTGCATATCATCTGTCCGGAGGGCATAGATGGCTCCGGAGATTGCCGCCCAGGAAACGCCAGCCGAAAATCCAAACCGATACGATATATAAAAGATTGTAAACAGGCACACGCTCGCAAGCACCTCGACGACTCCGCCAAGCTGAACCGGCATCCCGGCAAGTACGGTTGTTGCAAGAATCAGCACTGCAAGCATCGTCTGGGTGTCTGTTAAAAAAAGGAGCTTATCCCCACTCAGATTCCGATAAGAAAAGCAATACGCTAACATAAAAGAAAAAACGAGCGCACCTTCTGCGCACGCCAGAGGGATTCCGATTGCCCCTGGCAGCCAGAACGCCGCACCGATCTGGAGAACGATCGTCTCCAGTCCGACAAGGACAGACAACAGAAACGAACGCGGATATAATAGCTGCAACTTTCTGACGCGTACAAGCACAGCTGCCATCACCCAGATCAGTGGATAGATCATCTGTCCCTGTTTCTCAAAACCACCCTGCTCAAAAAATGCGCCGAGCAATCCGAGCAGCAACATCCACGGACTTCTCCCGCAGGCGCTGCCCGCACCAATGATTGCCGTCCCAAATGGTGCTGTGCCAAGCAGACTGCAATGTCCCACACAATATGCAATCAGAATATCTGCAATACCAGAAAAAAGCTTCGCCACTTTCATTTTCTCAATCCCCTCTACCCGATGGTTTCCGTCTGTTTCAAATTTGCCATACAAGTTTATACAATTCTTCCGACTGTGTATGTCTAACAGTGACAGCTGGGAGATAAAATTTATAGACATTTTTACGCAAAAAAGCTTCCGGCAATCTACCGGAAGCTTTCTGTCTTCTTATCTCTGATTCATTTATTCTGCCGGACGGATAACCAGCTCATCTGGTTTCACTAACCCGAGCTTGTCCTTTGCCACGTCCTCTATATATTCATTCGTCTGCATATATTTCTCCTGTGCATCGAGGTTCGCCTGCTCCTGCTTTGCCTCTTCGACCTTCAACTCCATCGTTTTCTCGGTCTCTGCCAGCTGCTTACTCTTCGTGTGCAGACTTGTCGCACGCACAATCGAAGTCACACATATAAATATAACCGCCGCAACAACCAGAAATGTGATCACCGGCGACTGACGATATCGAACTGATTTTTTTGTACTGCTTTTTGCCATTTCCATACCCACTTTTCATACCTAAAGATATTTACATTTTACCCTTATTATCGCTATTTTTCAACAATTTCTTGTGCTTTTTCGCGGATTTTTTTACCTTGTACAAGATGTTGTTTACAGATTTTAACAAGGCACAACTTATAGTGTAATGGAACAATACAACGCCAAACAAAATGCCAACCGCCATATACCAGTGCAGCACACCATCCCCATATACGTGGATGCACTCCAACGTCACATAGGTCCAGATCAGCCAGAAGCAGACATCTTCCATTGCTATTAAAATTGAATTATGAGATACCACGCGTCGAAATACACGCAAAAGATCATACGACAGTGTGAGGGCGATTCCCACGGCAACACTCATGATAAACATGGCACCCTGTCGTATCAATACATCTGTCAATTATCGAAACAGCCGTTTGGCGATCGCCGCGGCTTTCTTCTTTCCCTTTTTGTCCGAATAAAGCATCCCCTGTATCGTTCCGGTCAACTGGAGTTCACCCTTCTCCATATCCAGCTTCTCTGCATGCAGATTCTGCCCCTTGATGGCAAGATGATCTGCTGTTGTTTCTACCTCAACAAGCTCCGGTTCCATCGATATCACCTTTTCCAGTCCGGTGAGGCTCATATGTGCGCGTTGTGTAATATGTATCATATGACTTTCCATGTATGCTCCTGCACACTTGTTATAGCATAAATATATGCAGGCACTCTGCGATTTATGAGCCTTCTACCTTCCATCAGAGATATTCAAACATCTCTTTTGCATCTTCCTTTTTCGTAGAATCCGCGATCATTGTCACCTTAACCTTCACGGATTTATTACCAAACGATATCTCGATCACATCGCCAAGCTTCACATCATAGGATGCTTTCACGACTTTATCATTGACCATGACTCTGCCTGCATCGCATGCATCATTTGCTACGGTACGACGCTTAATCAGACGCGATACCTTTAAATATTTGTCCAAACGCATAGCACGTTCCTCCTTACTTTCCTCTCATATGAAAAAGCTGCCGCAGCATGCGACAGCTTTTCACTCTTTATCGAAAAATCTTTTCGGATAAGAATCAGATTAGTTTAAAGAATCCTTTAAAGCCTTACCAGCCTTGAACTTAGGAGACTTAGAAGCAGCGATCTTCATTGTCTCGCCTGTTCTTGGGTTACGTCCCTCACGAGCAGGTCTCTCAGCTACTTCAAATGTACCAAATCCAACTAACTGGATCTTCTCACCATTCTTTAACTCTTCTGCTACTGTCTCTGTGAAAGCCTTAAGTGCCTTCTCAGCTTCTGTCTTCTTAAGTCCAGCCTTCTCAGCCATCTTTGCAACTAATTCATTCTTGTTCATCGAAATTTCCTCCTATAATAAAACGATGTTTCCTGACCACATCCCCCGCGGTCGAATCTTGTTTTTATCAGCTTTGCCAACAAAGCCCTACGCATATTTATACCTTGTTGCCCTTTGTTTGTCAAGGAAAAAAGCCAAGTTTTTGGCACTTTTTGGGAATTTCGATGTCAATTTTACCCTTCCATCTGTTTCCCAAGGAATTTCGCTGCAATCGCCGCCGCTTTCACCTCAGATTCGCCGATTTGCCTGCTTCCTTCCCGGCTGAGCAAAATTACCGCGCCAATAGCATCGCCCTCGCAGATGATTGTCTGCACGATCTCTCCATCATACTCATTATCTCCGTGCCCGAGAATCCGGATAAACTTCTTTTCACCTTTCCGCGCCAGAATCGCTTCCCGGTCATTGATCGCATCCTCCAGTTCCCGGTGCAGGGATTTGCCGAGCAGATCCTTCTTGGAGATTCCCGCGACCGCGATGATCTGATCCCGGTCACAGACGCACACGCCACAACCAAGACTTGCTGCGATCGCATCAACATACTCCTGCGCAAATGCAGAAAGCTCTCCGATTGGTGAATATTTTTTCAGGACGATCTCACCATCCTTGTCGGTAAATATTTCCAATGGATCGCCTTCCCGAATCCGTAACACGCGCCGGATCTCCTTGGGAACGACAATTCTGCCAAGCTCATCGATCCGTCTGACAATTCCTGTTGCTTTCATTTGATTATTTCCTCCTGTTCTCCTGACATACTTCCATTTTTGTACTGTATGGGTAGTATGTGGAAAATCGAAAGAAATATTCGATTCTTATTTGAACAAATTAATAAACTTTTTTATAATACCTTGATTAACATTTTCCGAAGTTTTGCCATAGATTCCTCTTTATTTTACTGCAGTTTACGGATTGCATTCACAGTAATGTCATACTGCTCCTTTACTTTTTCAAACATCACATCTGTACCATCTAACTCTTTTGCACGAAGCTTCTCCGTCAGCGCTGAACTTACCTCATACAGCTTGTCAAATCCGAGATTGACACAGACACCTTTGAGCGTGTGTGCTGCACGAAATGCACTGTCCACATCCTTCTCCTTAAGTGCTGCCTCCAATGTCTCATAGGACTTGTCGTTCAAAAATTTGATTGCAAACCGCTGCACCATCTGCTCGCTGCCGAGACGGCTCAATACCTCATCGAAATTTGATCCCATCTCCTCATAGCATGCTCTTACTTCCATTCCTGTACTCCTTTCATGTCACTAAATGCTGTCTCTGGGTTTAACCCGTATTTCTCTATAATCTTCCTTGTTGTTCCATCTTCCTGCATCTCATTCAATGCCTGTGCCAATTTCCCAATCACTTCGTTATCGCTTCCCTTTATAAACGCGATTCCAAGTTCTGAATTATACAAACTCTCGTCCAGAATCCGGTAAGCATCCGGATCGGTCTCTACAAATGTACGAAGCGCACTTTCATGCCCGGCAATCGCATCCACATATCCTTTTCTGAGACTCGCGTAAATCTCATCCATAGAAGAAAAGCTGAACAGATCCCCCACCTGTGGTGTCGCCGGATTATTCTGATTTAAAAATTCCCGTTCTGGTTTACTCGTCGCCTGTACTGCTACACGCGTTCCTTCAAGATCAGATAGTTGAAAAATATCACTGTCCACATGCACCACAACAACCTGCCGACTGTTCAGATACGGTCCAACCCATGTATACTCTTCTTCCCGACCAGTCATCGTGAAGCTACCCCACAGACAATCCACGCTTCCTTCCTCCAGATATTCGTCCTTGTCCTCCCACACGATCTGTGTAAAGACCGGCTCGTATCCGATGCGGCGGCATGCCTCCTGCGCAAGCTCGACATCCACGCCTGCAAATTCACCATCCTCGTTGATATAATTAAACGGTTCATAGCTGTCACTGCCAATCACCAACTGCGGCAGTTTTGACGACTGCTGTGTGCCTTCTGTCGCGGTTGATCCACAGCCCGCAAGCAGTACACACCCCGTCATACATGCAGCTATGATCTGACGAAGTTTCTTCATTCTCATTGGTTCTCCCCCTCTTTTTTCTCCCTACAATATTTTCTTATCATCGCGAACATCTTCTGCTCATCGAGTGGCTTTGACAAATGTTCACTCATCCCCGCTTCTTTGCTCTGCGTTCCCTGAAAATCCTGCATTGTATTATCTTTACTATTATCCCCTTTTTCTGTCTCTGGCGCAAGTAAAAATCGAAACTCGATTGTAAAGGTCGTCCCCACGCCCTCTTCACTTGTAAAAGAAATCGTTCCACCAGCTCTTTCGCGATGGAAAGTCACACCGGCTGCGGCTGCCTGCGTCTCAACAAGCTCTCCCATCGTCTCTCCGCCATGCAGATGAACTCCAACACTCTCTGGAATCTTCAATCCCTCCCATGTATTTGTCTGTGGGAATAGAATGATACCCGTTGAATAAATCGTGCTGATTGCCTGTATAATCTGATATTGTTTTTCTATGTATTCGGTGTTTTTTCGTGCATATCGATAATGAATCATATGAAAAAATGATACAAACAGCAAATACAACAAAACCGCGTACGCCATTGTCGTTGTACGATATGTAAACACTTCGCCCGACGTATAAAATACATACAGATGATTGTCCTTGTAGCTCCGACGCATGACATACCATGTCTGTCCGTCCGACTTTATCTTCTGCATCGTATTATCGTCCCAGCCCTGTTTTTCCGCTGTCTCTACGACTGTTCCTGAAATGGTTTTATTTTTCTTTGTTTCATCATTACTATTTATGATAGAAGCGCCATCAGTGATAATGATGGTCGCCTCCATCGTAAAGTTATTTCCTGATAATAACGTATCTAACGATAATTCGTTATCTACTTCCTTATAGCCGGTGACATCCTCATAACAAAGCACCAATCCCGGCTGATCTTTCCGCGCCACAACCGCATACGCATAGGTTTTCCCATCCATCTCCGCATGCGAGAGCACCGATTTATTTTTTTATGTAAGAATTTCCCGAACTTCCGTGGTTGACAAATAATCCTTCCACATGGAATACTGGTTCGTGTCCGACTCTCCGACCGCATTCAGGTTCTTATCTTACATGTCGCATTACAGTATAAACATCAAATCTCCATAAGAAGGCATTGGCCACATCTCCTTATCGACGACCATCTCCAATGCGTCGACTGGAGTACGAAGTTCTGTCATGGCTGGCATGATCACATCCAGACAATATCCTGCACGTTCCGGACCTTCTTCCTTCTTCTCGATCTCAGCTGTTACCTCTGCCAGATGATTAAGTGCCTCATAGCTTTCTGCAAGCAGAGCTGATGTCTTCTCCAGAAGCTTCTCCTGTACGCTTACATTGTAAGTCTTGCCAGCTGCACGTACCTGATTGACAGATTCTGCAAGTACGGTTGTGTATTTGACAACCGCTGGAATGATCTGCTTCGTTGCCATATCGATCATCGTTCTTGCCTCAATGTTGATTGCCTTCGCATAAATCTCATACTGGATCTCCGCTCTTGCCTCAAGCTCTGCCTTTGTAAATACCTTGAAATGCTCAAACATATCAATAGCTGCATCCGTCGTAAGCGCCGGAATTGCATCGACCATTGTCGGAAGGTTTGGAAGTCCTCTGCGCTTTGCTTCCTCCTGCCACTCCTTGGAATATCCATTTCCGCTGAAGATGATACGCTTATGCTTTTCTGTATATTCTACAATCAGCGCGTTTAATTCTTTGTCGAAATCCTCTGCCTTCTCCAGTCTGTCGCAGGCTTCTTCAAATGCCTCCGCTGCGATCGTGTTTAAAACGACGTTGCAGTTTGACAGAGAATCCTGGGAACCAAGCATACGGAACTCGAACTTATTTCCTGTAAAAGCAAACGGTGATGTACGGTTACGGTCAGTTGCGTCCTTGCGGAAATCTGGAAGCGTTGTAACACCCGTTGCAAACTTCTCACCCTTGATACTATGGGTTGCCTCTCCATTCTTCAGAATCTGGTCAAGCACATCCTCGAGCTGGTCGCCAAGGAATACGGAGATGACCGCTGGTGGTGCTTCATTGCCACCCAGTCTCTGATCGTTTCCGACATCGGCTGCAGATACACGAAGCAGATCTGCATGCTCATCAACCGCCTTTAAGATACATGCAAGTACAAGAAGGAACATTTTATTCTCATGTGGATTCTTGCCTGGATCAAGCAGATTAACTCCATCGTCAGAAGTGAGTGACCAGTTGTTGTGCTTACCGGAACCATTTACCCCTGCAAACGGCTTCTCGTGAAGCAGGCAGCGCATACCATGACGACTTGCAACCTTCTTCAAAATACGCATCATGATCTGGTTGTGATCCTGTGCGATATTGACCGGTGCATAGATCGGAGCCAGCTCGTGCTGTGCCGGAGCAACCTCGTTGTGCTGTGTCTTCGCAGCGACGCCAAGCTTCCAGCACTCCTCATTGACTTCCTTCATATAGGCACTGACACGCTGACGGATCGTACCAAGATAATGGTCATCCATCTCCTGTCCCTTTGGTGGCATCGCACCAAACAATGTACGTCCAGTGTAGATCAAATCCTTACGCTTTAACCATTTTTCTTTATCAACAAGGAAATATTCCTGTTCGGCACCAACGGATGGTGTCACACGTTTTGCAGTTGTATTTCCAAATAATCTTAAGATACGGAGTGCCTGCTTATTAACTGCCTCCATCGAACGAAGCAATGGTGTCTTCTGATCGAGTGCCTCGCCAGTGTACGAACAGAATGCGGTTGGAATACAAAGGATCCCGCCTGCAGAGTCATGACGTACAAACGCTGGAGATGTACAATCCCATGTCGTGTAACCTCTTGCCTCAAATGTCGCACGAAGTCCGCCGGATGGGAATGAAGATGCATCTGGCTCTCCCTGGATCAGTTCCTTACCGGAGAACGATAACAATACCTTTCCATTTTCCTTCGGTGCTGTAATAAATGCATCATGCTTTTCAGCAGTCACACCGGTCATCGGCTGGAACCAGTGACTGAAATGTGTTGCCCCCTTCTCGATCGCCCACTCCTTCATCTCGTGGGCTACCACATCCGCGATCTCCAATGACAATTCCTTGCCCTCTTCAATCGTCTCCTTGAGTTCTTTGTAAACCTTCTTCGGAAGTCGTTCTTCCATGACTGCATCGTTAAATACATCGCAGCCAAACAGCTCTGTTACGTTTACATTTTCTTCCATGTTGTCTTCTAAACCTGTCCTTTCACGTTTCCTTAATTAATTTTGAAAGTTCTCCCCTTGTATTATTATTTTTTTTATAGTATATTTTATGAAGTTTGCTTTGTCAAACACTATAATAGGTAATATGCCGCAATCTTTCATTATCTGACGGCATTTTTATTCAGGAGGAAAATATATGCAACGGGAATCTTTTAAATCCCGTCTTGGTTTTCTGCTTGTATCGGCAGGATGCGCCATCGGTATCGGAAATGTCTGGCGTTTCCCTTATATCGCAGGCGAAAACGGAGGCGGTCTTTTTGTGCTCTTTTACCTGATTTTTCTGGTAATCATGGGACTACCTGTTTTGACAATGGAATTCGCGGTCGGTCGTGCAAGCCGCAAGAGTGCGGTACTCGGTTACAAAGCGCTTGAAAAGCCCGGCAGCAAATGGCATATCCACGGCTGGTTCGCCATGGCCGGATGCTATCTGCTGATGATGTATTACACAACCGTATCCGGCTGGATGCTTTCTTATTTTTATAAGTTTGCAACCGGCGCATTTCATTCCGGTATGGACACAGACGCAACTTCTTCGGTGTTCGCCGATCTGCTCGGTGATCCGCTTCAGATGACGCTCTGGATGGTAATTACCGTAGTCGCGGGATTTCTCATCTGCAGCCGTGGCTTGCAGAACGGATTGGAACGGATCAGTAAGTTCATGATGCTGGCATTGCTTGCACTGATCGTAATCTTAGTTGTACATAGTCTGACATTATCCGGTGCAAAGGAAGGCCTAAAGTTCTACCTTGTACCAAATGCAAAAACCGTCTCTGAAGTTGGTCTTAAAAACGTGATTTCCGCTGCGATGAACCAGGCATTTTTCACCTTAAGTTTAGGTGTTGCGGCGATGGAGATTTTCGGAAGCTATATGAGCAAGGACAATACGCTCGCCGGGGAGGGCGTCCGTATCTGTGCACTTGATACATTTGTCGCAATCATGGCAGGATTGATTATCTTCCCGGCATGCTTCAGCTATGGTGTGGAAGTCGGTGCCGGTCCGAGTCTGATCTTCGTCACTCTCCCGAACGTATTCGTGAATATGGCAGGCGGCAGGATCTGGGGAACATTGTTCTTCCTGTTCATGACATTTGCCAGCTTCTCGACGGTCATCGCCGTATTCGAGAACATCATTTCTTTCTGTATGGATATGTTCCATATCAGCCGGAACAAAGCATCGCTTATCAACTGTGTTATCATTCTGATTGCAAGCATGCCTTGTGTCCTTGGCTACAACGTATGGAGCAATGTGCATCTGATCGGCGGTCGTGACGTACTCGACACGGAGGACTTCTTAGTCAGCAACCTGCTGTTGCCGCTTGGTTCACTCGTCTATCTGTTGTTCTGTGTTACCAAATGGGGATTTGGATTTGATAACTACATCGAAGAGGCAAATACCGGAAAAGGGCTTAAAATCAGTCGGAAATTAAAGCCGTATTTCCAGTTTATACTGCCGGTTTTGATTCTGCTCATTCTAATTCAGGGATTGCTGTAACCGGATCCGGGGAGATCGTTACACTACATTTTAATAAAGCGAAAAGGATTTTACTGATATGGAAAAGCTCAAATATATAAAACCGAAACTTTTTAGCACTATGAAAACATATACAAAGGAACAGTTTGTGAAGGATATCGTCGCAGGTATCATCGTGGCGATCATCGCATTGCCTTTGTCGATTGCACTTGCCATTGCCTCCGGTGTCAATCCGGAGCAGGGTCTGTACACAGCCATCATCGCAGGATTCTTCATCTCCCTGCTCGGTGGCAGCCGCGTGCAGATCGGCGGTCCGACCGCAGCATTCGTTGTTATCATCTATGGCATCATCGCCCAATATGGCATGACCGGACTTACAATCGCTACTTTTTTGTCTGGTATCATCATGATCATCATGGGACTGTGCCATTTCGGCAATCTGATCAAATTTATCCCGAAGACGATCACGGTCGGCTTTACATTTGGTATTGCCATCGGCATCTTCGCCGGACAGCTCAAGGACTTCTTCGGTCTGTCCATGGGAGCTGTGCCATCCGAATTTGTTGATAAATGCGCTGCCTATGCGAAAGCATTTCACACGATTGACTGGATGACGTTCGGTATCGGTATGCTCGCGCTGCTGATCCAGATCTTCTGGCCGAAGGTATCTGCGAAGATTCCGGGCAGCTTAATTGCAATTCTCGTAACCACACTGATTGTCCAGCTTGGCAAGCTTCCGGTTGCTACGATCGGCGATCTGTACACAATTAAGGCAGGCTTCCCGAAATTTGCTGCCCCGCAGCTTTCGTTCGCCCTCGTAAAAGAACTGATCTCACCGGCATTTACAATTGCAATTTTAGCTTCGATTGAATCGCTGCTTTCCTGTGTTGTATCCGATGGTATGATCGGTGGACATCACCGTTCGAATGCGGAGTTAGTCGGTCAGGGTGTCGGTAATATCATGTCATCTCTCTTCGGCGGCATCCCGGCAACCGGAGCGATTGCCAGAACCGCAGCCAATGTCAAAAACGGCGGACGTACCCCAATTGCCGGTATCGTCCATGCGATCACCCTGCTGTTGATCCTGCTGTTCCTGATGCCATATGCATCTATGATTCCGATGACCTGTCTTGCCGCAATCCTGATTATGGTTGCCTACAACATGAGCGGCTTCAAGACATTTGGCCACATGATCAAAACAGCACCGAAAAGCGATATTCTCGTCCTGATCACCACCCTGCTTCTGACGGTATTCTTCGATCTGGTTGTGGCTATCGAGATTGGTATGGTCATGGCAGCATTCCTGTTCATGAAGCGAATGTCTGATGTCGGCGAAGTGAAACCATGGATCTACAAGGAAGATCTGGACAAAAATGAGATTTCCGAGCACACTGACCTGAAGAATGTACCACGCAACACAATGGTATATGAAATTCTCGGTCCGATGTTCTTTGCGGAGACAAATGACTACCTTGCATTTACACACGAAAAACACAAGAATGTTCTGATTCTTCGTATGCGCGATGTCCCGGCTATGGACATCACCGGGCTGGAATCGCTGGAAGAGGCATACAAGACATGCCAGAAGAAGGGCATCCACTTACTGCTCTCCCACGTGAACGAACAGCCACGTCATGTAATGGAGAAGGCCGGCTTCGTAGAAAAACTCGGCGAAGAGAACTTCTGTGAGAACATCGATGTTGCATTAGCAAAAGCGGCAACGTTTGATAATTAAACATTCTGCTTACCATAACAAAAAGCCCCGATTGCGTCTGTGGATATATTTCCAATCACACCGGACTGCAACAGGGGCTTTTGTATTATATAATTGCTTTGGTCTTCTGCATCACATCCTGCAGGATTTTCAGGTTGTGCATGGTATCATTTGTCTCCAGTGAATGGTTTGCATCCTCATAGACATGCATCGGAACGCCCCGCGCTTCACTCATCCGGATCACCGCAGGCACATCACTCCACGGATCTGCCGTTCCGATAAATGCAGCCGCATGCTTCGGTGCAAAGTTGTAGGTTGCCTCAAGCGGCGTATATAAGATATGGCGGAGTTCTGCTGTCATTCCCGCTTCTTCAAGCTTCTGTGCATAGGCAGATGCGATAATCGTGCCAACGCTCTTCGATACAAACAACACTTCTGCATACGCTGTAAAATCAACCTCGGCAAGCTGTTCTTCCGCCTGCGCATACAATGCATGGAAAGCCACTTCCATCTTCTCTTTGTTCCCGCGGATATTCCCCGCCTGATAATCGTATTTCAAAGCGATCTGCTCATAGCCTGCCTCGCCCGCCAGCTTCCGGCTGTAATATAGGAGCGGTTTGTCCGCATGGTATCCGATTCCCGGGAAAAATATTGCCAGTTTCTTCATAGATTTGTTCCTCGTTTTTCATTTTGATTTGGTATTAGAATTTCCCATCCGCATCCGGTTTTGGACCACTATCCGTGTTCATATAGGAATTATCATCATATAAGGTCTTCCAGCTTGTCTTATATATATTTAAACCATCACCCAAGTCTTCATTTACCGTCGGTTTTATATATATTTCTGGCGCAGAATCAACAAGATTCTGCACTGCCGAAAAACCTGTTTCAACTGTGTTATCAAACATGCTTAATGCCTTTTCATCATGAATAAAAATTATTTGATATGCACTTCTGCCTTCCCCATCTGCACTATATGTAATCTTTGCAATATCAAAGTTACAGGTTCCGCCTGCAATTCTCCATCTGATATTATAAACATATTTACACTCCAAAGCCTGTTCATTTTCAAAGTTTATCTTTTCTGCATTTTCATATATGATTCCATCATTATAAAGAACCGCGCTCTGACCATTGTCTCCATACCCATAATTGCAGGTGAAAATCTTTACAACGTTTCCGTCACGCATCGTAAATACATCCCCAATATCCATTCCTCCAATCACCGCGTTCCACTGACCAATTATTAACTCATCCGTTCCATCCCCATCGAAATCATCAATCACATAAAACGCATCTTTATTTTTACTCTTATCTGTAAAATTCTCGCTGGCTTCATAGGTTGTTCCCTGTTCAATGCACTGTTTTAAGTCCGCTAACACCGCTTCATAGGAAGTATACTTCGTAATAATTTCGTTTTCTGAAGCATCTCCCATTGTCGACACAGCCGTCTTTTCGGTAGTCGACTGATTTTCTGTCACAACGTGATGCACACCAACGCCGATTGCTGCTACCATTGCAGTCCCAACGATACCGATTGCAATTTTTCCACCAATTGTACCAAAGATTGCTGCCACACCTCCACTCGTACCAGAAGCTCCGACACTTCCAGCCGCTGCACCCGTTGCTTCTCCCGCGGGCACACAAGCTCCAACTGAGGACGCACCATTTGACACAGCTCCGGTTGCAGTTCCTTCTGCATCCATTCCGCTTACTGCTATCCCACTTCCTACTATCTGTCCAAATATGTCAGCCAACCATCCTGCAATGCTAATCGTATCAATCCCAAGTGTATATGCAAGGAAATTCTGATATGCAATCCACATCCATGGCACTTCTGCCAAACGATATCTTCTAATATTGGAATTTCCATTTTCCGAATCATCCACAGGCGCCAGTGCGATTGTCTGCAAAATAGCTGTCCGTGTCTGACTCAGTGTATATCTGATATCCGAATCTTTACATCCTGTCTTCACTGCAATCTCTGGCACACTAACACCAAAATAATAATAGTCCTGAAAAACGACACGATCCATCGGTGACAACGTAGTTACAATTTCCTGCACTCTTGTAACAAAAGAAGTATCCAAAACTGCATCTTCCGTTATAGTTAACGCCTCATCTTCCACCGCATAATCATAAAATTTCCCGTCTACCGCCTGTTCATAAGTATTCTCAACAGAATCATTATGAATCTCTGTCCATCCATTTTCCTTCAGATATCCCAGTGCCTCCTCATTTGCAAGCTCTGCAGCCCATTGGTAAAATCCGTTGGTCTGTTCCAAGCTTGTCACATTCTGGTAGATTTTATCGTATACCTGTGGCACCAACGATGTCGCTACATTTGAATCATGGACAACTGTATGAAGCATCGTGTAGACCGTGTTTACTGTCTCATTATAAAAGCTTTCATACCCTCCAAAATCTCCATTTTTAAATTTGTTAAGTTGCTCTGTAATGATTGGATTCATTTACTCCCTCTGATTGTTCACTTAAATGTTTTTTTATTTAGAATTTCCCATCCGCATCTGGGATTGACGGATCTTCGTTCAGAATTGTTTCGTCCTCAAACAAAGGATGCCATTCCAGTTTTTTGTATGTAAATGACGCTTTATACGTCTCAAACTCCGAAGCGGAAACCTCCTGATAATAACCACTATAGTTTTCATCCCTCATCTGTCTTAGCAGAAAATCATAATCATAATTATCATAATTGACCGCTCCATCCGAACCGCCATGCACATACCATGTAGTGGCAATTACCTTGTAATATTTTTCACCACCACCTGTATCGATCTTCAAATATCCCACACCTCCGCTAGACTCGTTATCCATATAATCTGAAATCAGTTCAAATCGGCTGTCTACTTTATCATACAAAAACTCTTTTGCCTGATCCGACAGATACAGATCCTTTTGGTAATATGTAACGATTCCGTCAATGTCATCCCGTTCATAGGTGTGTCGTATTTCAATCTGTCTTGTCTCACTGTTCCAATATCCAAAGTAAATGTCTTCCATGCCATCTCCATTGATATCCGCCACGGCATAAAAACAATTCTTCCGCTCATATGGAGCCAAAGACTCGCCAACCTCCGCGTCGTCTCCCCGTGTACCACTTCCGGTTGTACGATAACTATCTACATTTTGACGCGTCTCTTCCAATTTCAAGTCAACCCAAGAAACCTCTTCAGTTGTTGCCTCCTGTACGGGTGCCGGTCCATCCTCCCACATAAGCGCTCCACTGCCATTCTCTTCTTCTATTGCTACAATGTGTTTTTCCGGTTTTGCCGATGCATGATGGATTCCCAGCCCGATTCCTACAACCGCTGCCACTCCGACGACTCCAACTGCCACTTTTCCGCCAACCGTACCAAGGAATTTTGCAATCCCATGCGCGGATGCTTTTGCTGCTGCACCTGTAGCTCCGCCTGCCTGTCCGGTTACCGCTGCACCTGCAGCACTCCCGGCCTGTCCTGCCGCGGTTCCTGCAATACCACCTGCCTGTCCGATTAGCGCAGATGTTCCTGCCACGCCACCAGCCTGTCCGACCATCGCGATTGCACCAGCCGCACTTCCTGTGATTCCAACATGCGCGATGCCCGTCACCTTTCCAATATAATTCTGAAACAAAATATACAACCAAGGTGTATCCCTCAAGCTGAATTTATGCGAATTCTCCTGCTGTACCGCATATGCTGGTGCCTGCACAAGCTCAGTGATTGCAGAAAGCATGGCTGTCCGTGTCTGTCCAAGTGTATGCTTTACCACCCGCGTTGTACATCCCGTTTTTTCTACGATCGCAGGTACGCTCTCGCCAAAATAATAATACGACTGGAATACGACCTTTTCCATCGGTGATAACGCCTCGATCACAGCCTGCACATGCTCTGTAAATACGCGATCCTCAGATAAATCCTCCGTAATCGCAAGGGCTTCATCCTCCGCTGCATAATCATAGAACGGCATATCCAAACTGCTATCTGCCGATTCCATAGTCTGTGCATTTACAGAATCCATCTCTGGCTGCATATCAAAGCTTCCTGCCTGTACTGCGTTTCCCTTTAAGTACTCCAAAGTTTCCTCATTTGCAAGTTTTGCACTCCACGCATAAAATGCCTCCGTCTGCGGAAGCGTCTGTACATTCGCATAGATTTTCTCATATACCTTCGGCATCAGCTCTGCCGCAGTCTTCTCATCCGGAATAATCGTATGCAGCATCGTATAGACCGTCTGCGATGTCGCATAATAAAAGCTCTCATATCCGCTGAAATCTCCGGACTGAAATTTCTCAATTTGTTCTGTAATAATTGGTTCCATCTGTACTCCCTTTACTTCCCATCACCTTCAACGGTCCGATCACATAGGTAAGCGCACCCATATAGATCACCATCCCGTGTTCACATTCTACCACACTTCCCGGCTCCGGGTCTGCTAACTTCATCCGGATATCCCCATCCACGATCAGGAATTTGCTGCAGCCTCGCGAATCCATCGCCCGCCACGGCGCATCATAGTACCGCGTCCGGAAGAACGCCCACACCGTTGCCGGACTTACGACCGCATCCTCGCCGCCACCGAAGACGAACACATCCCCCGGCGAAACCATCACCGGCTTGACGCGCCCATGCAGCCCGGAAGATAATTTCTTCCAATTGCGGATCGTACCATTCTTCGGGTTTTCATCCATGTAAAACCAGATACCGTCCATATTCTGAAACCGCCCATGCCTACGGCTGATTGTCGTTGCATGCATCGGGATATCCGGTGTATGCTCCTTCGACATCCGTCCAACCTCCCAGACAACCTGATTGTCCAGCAAATAGATATTCAATTGTCCATTTTCAATTACGATTAAATTATTTTCCATCCTACCATATATCCGTATCGAGATCCGGAAGCTCCGCGAGAAATGCGTCGATCTCCGGCAGGTCAAGCTCCAGCAGCACCTTACGCGCATAGCGGCATAACTCATCTGGATCAAACTCCTCCGATTCCGTATCAAGCATATTGTTCAACTCCGCATCATCCAGAATAAACAGGATCACACTTTCGAACAGGTTCTTCGCACACAAAGGTTCCATATGTGCCAGCGTGAGCATCTCGTCGATCTGCTCATGATCCATGCTCAGATGCAGTCCCAGCGAGATGATCTTGTTCCGCGTCGGATACCATTTGTTCTGTCGTATCGCGGACACACACTGCCGCAGCGATGAAGACCAGCCCTGTCCCTCTGCCAGATTCGCCACACTCGACGAATACCGCTGGTAATTGATCGTCACATACATTTTCACATAGGCATAGAACTTCTGATATGCTGAGGAAAAGGTTGCGATATTGTCATAGATAAACTGCGTCAGGGCATCTGCATCCTCTACCTGTGATAGCCGTTCTGCAAACTGTGCCGTATTGATATCCGGGATTTCCATATCCGCATCCGCCGCCATGTTCTCCTTAATCTGCGACAATATGTAATCATAGGCGGTCAGTCCATACGCTTCCTCGCCCTTCTCCGACTCGCGATTATCTACGCAGTCCATATCAAACCTGTGATTTAACACGTAGATACAGACACAGTCTTCCAAGCTTTTCGAATAAAGCTCCGGGTACTGCCCGTATCGACGCAGAAGCTGGTTCATCTTCTCCAGATCATACTCCGCCGCCATGCCGATTCGAAGAAATGTCTCGCGGTTCTTCGGGATCGCTCCCTTGCACCATTTGTCGACTGACACCCGGCTCACGCGGCAACGCTTCGCAAATGCAGACTTCGTAAGTCCGCTCTCCGCAAGGATTTCCTGCATCTTCTGCATCCACAGCTCGTGCTGTGACTGCAGCAGTGGAAAAATCCGCGCTTTCAGCTCATCCAGATCCTCACATCTTCCGATCTCTTCTCTTATAAATCTTGTCTCATAATCATTTTCTTCCATACATCATCCTGTGAGATGCCTGTCACAGGCATCCGTTTACTCCATCGACTGTTCCTTGTACGCCTTACGAATCGGAATAATTGGCAACGCCATAAATACGAAAATCGAAATAAAAAATGCAACCAGACCGGTCACGATATCATAAGGAAACGGCAGAATGATCCAGCCCCATTTTGCAATCTTTCCCGCCATTTTCACTGCGGTTTTGATTCCGCCGAAGAAGTATGAGATCAATCCGATCATCACACCATATCCACACATCGTCATACTCCATCTGCTCTGTGTGGCGAGGTTGATCACGAACCCCAATACTGTCATACAAGTTGCTCCAAGTGCAATATACTGCGCAATTTCCAATCTTTTCATTTTTACCTCTCCTTTGTTCGTTTGTTTTTCAGCTCTTGCTGATGTCCTTATATTACACGAACAAAGGAAAGGTGTTTTCAGGCAAAGTTTACACCTGCCTATGCATTTCTTCCAAGTTCAAATGCTTTATGGTTTAAAGCACGGAACTTCTCCGCAACGATTGCGTCGATTGCTTCCTCCCATGCATGCGCCGGAATCTCCGAGAAATACTTCGAAAGTCTTCCCATGAGTGCGATATTAACCGCCTTGGCAGAACCCGCCTCCTCTGCGATCGCGAGGAAATCCTTCGCATCGACATTCGCACCGGCTGCCTCCATCTTGGAGACAAGCTCCTGTGGATACTCCGCAGCGCCTGTGATGACCGGCATCGGCTCTACCTCCTGTGTATTCACGATGATCTGTCCACCCTTCTTCAGGTAGGAAATCCATCTTGCCGCTTCGAGCTTCTCAAATGCGACAATCGCATCTGCCTCGCCCTTGTCAATGACCGGTGAATACACCTTCTCACCATATCTTACATATGTGACAACGCTTCCGCCACGCTGGCTCATACCATGCACCTCGGAAACCTTCACATCAAAATTCTGTGAGAGCAGCACATGTCCTAATATCTTGCTGGCAAGCAACGTACCCTGTCCGCCGACACCGACGATCATAATATTCTTTGTTTCCATCTTACCTGCCCTCCTTTGCTGCCGGACACAATGCGCCGAATTTACACATCTGTGTACATACTTCACAACCGATACACAACGTTGTATCGATCACTGCCTTCTTATCCCGCACGGAAATCGCAGGACATCCGATCTTCATACACATCTTACAGCCGACACATTTATCGGTATCCACCTTGATTGGCGGCTTATGTACCGTACCCTTGATCATAACACACGGACGGCGGCTGATAATGATACTTGGCTCCTCTGCGGCAAGCTCTTCCTTCACGACACGCTCCACCTCTGCGAGATCGTACGGATCAACAACTGTGACACGGTTGAATCCAAGTGCTGCACAGAGCGCTTCGAGATTCACCTTACCGGCCGGTTCACCACGCAGATTCTTACCGGTTGTCGGATTCTGCTGATGTCCGGTCATACCTGTGATTGAATTATCCAGGATAATCACGGTCGAATTGCTCATATTGTAAGCGATATCTGTAATACCGGTAATACCGGAATGAATGAAGGTCGAATCTCCGATTACACCGACACTCATCTTCTCGCCCTGTTCACCCATCGCTTTATTAAAGCCATGCAGACCGGAGCAAGACGCACCCATGCAGACATTTAAGTCCATCGCATTCAACGGTGCCACGGCGCCCAATGTATAACATCCGATATCACCATAGACCATACACTTTAATTTCGAAAGGATGTAGAAGATTCCACGGTGTGGACAGCCCGCACACATAACTGGTGGACGTCCCGGAATCTCATCGGCAAGTGCCAGCTCTTCCGGTGCATCTCCGCCAAGTGCCGTACGCACCAGATTCTGTGAGAATTCGCCACAGATCGGGAATGTCTCTTTGCCGACAACTTCCAGACCGAGCTTTCTACAGTGATTCTCAATAAATGGATCTAACTCTTCCAAGACTACAACCTTATCCACATGCTCTGCAAAGTCTAAAATCAGCTTCTCTGGAAGCGGCCAGATCATACCAAGCTTCAGATAGCTTGCATTATCGCCATACACTTCCTTTGCGTACTGATACGATGTGGAGCTTGTGATAAATCCGATGGATGTATCTCCCATCTCCACGCGGTTCAGATCACAATTCTCAGCAAATGCGATCAGATCCTTTGTCCGCTGCTCCACGCGCACATGCGCATCGCGGGAATTCTTCGTCATCATAACCTTTGTCGGATCCTTCTTGTAAGGAACCTGCTCTGGAACGATCCGCTCCTCCGTATTTACAACACTCTGTGAATGTGCTACACGCGTGCACATCTTAAGGAATACAGGTGTATTGAACTTCTCAGATAATTCGTACGCACGCTTTGCAAATACGCGCGCTTCCTCTGAATCTGCCGGCTCTAACATCGGCACCTTTGCAGCTTCAGCATAGTGTCTGGAATCCTGCTCATTCTGGGAAGAATGCATACCCGGATCATCTGCCACGCAGACAACCAGACCTGCATTTAATCCCTGATAAGAGATCGTGAACAATGGGTCTGCTGCCACATTCAATCCAACATGCTTCATTGCCGTTGCGCTTCTGACTCCACCCAGACTCGCGCCATGTGCCACTTCCATAGCCACCTTCTCATTTGGTGCCCACTCACAATAGATCTCATCGTATAAAGCGGCTTCCTCTGTGATCTCTGTACTCGGTGTACCCGGATAACTGGAAATCACTTTGCATCCGGCTTCGTACAGACCGCGTGCAAGTGCCTTATTCCCTAACATCAATTCTTTCATTTATAATTTACTCCTTTTGTTCTTTATGCCTCATTTTCCTTCTCTACCAGCTTGTCTGCGCCGTACATCTCACGCAGTTTCGGCTTCTCGATCTTTCCGGTCGCATTACGCGGAATCTCATGGAAAATAATCTGCTTTGGTCTCTTATATCTTGGAAGCTCCAGACAGAAGTTCTCGATTTCTTCCTCTGTGCAGGTCATGCCATCCTTGATCTCGATGATCGCAGCGGTCTTCTCGCCCAACCGGCGGTCTGGAAGTCCAATAACTGCCACGTCCTTGATCTTGTCATGCTTGCGCAGGAAATCCTCGATCTGTACCGGGTAGATATTCTCGCCTCCACTGACGATGACATCCTTCTTCCGGTCAACAAGGAAATAAAATCCATCCTCATCCTGTCTTGCCATATCTCCGGTGAACAACCAGCCGTCCTTGATTGTCTCCGCGGTTGCTTCCTCATTTCTATAATAACAGGTCATCACGCCCGGTCCCTTGACACAGAGCTCTCCGACTTCGCCCTGTGGGACTGTCACACCGTTCTCGTCCACGATCTTACATTCCCAACGGTAACCCGGCACACCGATCGCACCGACCTTATGGATATTCTCCACACCCAGATGCACGCAGCCCGGTCCGGTTGACTCGGAAAGTCCATAGTTCGTATCGTACTGGTGATGTGGGAAATATTCTTTCCAGCGCTTGATCAGCGATGGCGGTACCGGCTGTGCACCGATATGCATAAGCCGCCACTGCGAAAGCTCATAATCCTCTAACTTCAGGTCCCCGCGGTCTAACGCGTCCAGAATATCCTGTGCCCACGGAACGAGCAGCCAGACGATCGTACAATGCTCACTCGACACAGCGGAGAGAATCGTCTCCGGTTTTGTGCCCTTTAAGAGCACAGCCTTGCTGCCTGCCACCAGACTTCCCATCCAGTGGAACTTCGCACCGGTATGGTACAGTGGCGGGATACACAGGAACGTATCATCCCGGCTCGTGCCGTGATGCTTCTGCTCCATCTGTGCGGCCTGTGTTAAGCTCTGGTGTTTATGTAAAATTGCCTTCGGGAATCCGGTCGTTCCGGATGAAAAATAAATTGCTCCGAAATCATCGTCTGTGATCTCCACATTTGGTGCATGGCTCGAACAATCTGCCACGAGCTGATGATAGCTCTCTGCGAATTCCGGACAGTTGTCCCCGACATAGATCAACAGTCTTCCCTTGGAAAGCCGCTCTGCATTTGTCTCGATTCGACCGATGAACGCCGGGCCAAACACGATCATATCAACCTCTGCAAGCTCTGCACAATATAAAATCTCTTCTGCATCATACCGGAAATTAAACGGCACGGCGATGGCTCCTGTCTTCAGAACGCCGAAATAAATCGGCAGCCATTCCAGACAGTTATACATCAGGATTGCGACCTTATCGCCCTTCTTGATGCCTCGCCCGATCAGCATGTTGGCAAACCGGTTTGCCTTCTCATCGAAGACACTCCATGTAATCTCTCTTCGATACGGCTCAAATCTCGATGGCTGTATCAGCTCGAACTCCTTCCACGAAGTTCTTCTCGTATCCGGCTCATCCGGATTCAACTCCACCAGTGCAACCTCATCCGGGTACAATCTGGCATTTCTCTCTAGGTACTCTGTAACTGGCATTTTCTTTTGCGACTCCTTAATTTTATATATATTCGCGCACGGCTTCCATCAGTTTCCTTGCACTGACAGGTTTTTGAAGCCTTGCTTTCATTCCATATTCTTCTCCATGAAACTCATCGTCTGCATATAACCGGGAAGACAACGCAATCACTGGAACCGTCCTTCCATCCTCGCGAAGCTGTCGTATCCCCATTGTTGTTGCATAACCATCCATAAACGGCAATCCCATATCCATCAATATCAGATCATAGTAATGCGCCGGTGACCGTTCAAACATGCAGATCGCATCCTCTCCATTGATCGCACGGTCAACAACAAGTCCACGTTCTGTCAAAATCTGCTCCTCAATCGAAGCGGTAATATCATTATCATCTACAACCAGCACATGCTGTCCGGAAAACATCGTTTTCCTCTCGCGCGCAGATTCCCAATCGCTCCAGTCAAAATACTGAATCTCTTCTGCGGCATCCTTGGACTCTGTTCCATATCGCAGTTTCATTCCAACTGTGATCTTCGTCCCATGACCAGTCTTTGTCTCAACCTCAATCTCTCCATCCAGCAGACGAACCAAATTCTGCACGATCATCAACCCCAAGCCAGAGCCTTCCACACGCTCAATCCGGTCTGAATGCTCTCTTGCAAATGGCTCGAACATAATCTTCCGAAACTCCTCAGACATACCGACTCCATTGTCCTGCACATAAAATTCAAAGTATCCGGTCGTTTCGTCCATCGGTTTCTCTTTGATCCCACAAAATATCTCGCCCTGATATGGCGTATAATCAATTGCATTTTGCAATAAATTCAACAATATCTGCTGCATCTTCTCCACATCGCCAATCACATTGCGATGGTAAAGCTGTGCCATGTCCAGATGCATTGTGTGCCGCCGAAGCCGCATGGATGGCTTGACAATATCAAGCGTATTTCTCCACAGATTTTCTACAGATGTCTGCTGCATCTGCAACAGCGTCGTACCCTGCTGTATCGCGTCTGTATTGATCATCTGACGCACCATACGGAAGATTGCCTTTGCTGAAAGGGAAATCTCCTCGATACACGCAGTCACACGTTCCGGATTCGTGACAAATGTCCGCGCAACGGATGCATTTCCGACGATCATGTTGATCGGCATCTGCAATTCCTCGTTCAGCCGCTTGAGATACATATTTTTGATTGCATATGCCTGCTCACTTTGCAGATATGCATCCCGAATCGCCTGCCGCTGTTTTAACTCTGCAGACTTCTTGCTGTCAATATTCATGTGGAACCAGTTTAAAATCTTCGGTTCCTCATCTTTCCATTCCACTACCTTGAACACATCTCTGCGCCATACATTTTCTCCCGTGCATACAATATACTCGCATTCCGCGGTATCGCTCTGCTTCAGAAGCTTGCGCAGATTATCCCGCACACCGAAATTATAACGATATTCCTGATATTCTGGTGCAACCAGCTCCTGCATCTCGAAATTCTGCTGGCTGTAACTACAATTCCGTGGTACCGGAATCCCCTGCTTCTGCAAATTATCGTGCAGGATTTCAAATGTATCCGCTTCCAGATCAATCTCCTCAATCAACAACCATTCATCGCACATAGATGCGATGGCACGATTCAATTTGTCCTTTGACGATTCCTTAAAATCCCCGTTTTTATCCATTTCAAAATCCCCCATGTTCTCCTTTTTTCCTTATGTTTTCCTGTTCTTTATTGATAAAATACTGCCCAGAAATATGTACCATCCTGCGCTCGCGCTACGCTGACGCCAAGATACGCACAATTATCCAAATCCACGGTTCCCTGATTTTCCTCGTTCATCTGTGCAATATAAGTATCCAATGCCTGTTTTACCGTCGCGACATCTTCCTTTAAAGAAAATGTATATGTCACCCATCCGGTATTCGGTATCTTATATGTGGCAATCGCCTGATTGCCAATCTCCGTTAACGCGGCATTTAATTCATCCATGCTGGTATATACCAACGCCGCGCTTTTTGCCGCTATCTCTTTGGCAGCAACTGTAAATTCATCCCTCTGTGTCAGAGTATTCCCCTTTGATTCGTGCTGCTTCGCACATAAATCATAAAACTCCTGCGCATATGCAGTACAATCCACTTCCTCCACCGGACTCGCATCTATCTCCGTCTGTAAGATCTGCTGTGTCGTTGCTTCGGAAGCAGCCGTTGTCTCATCCCCATTTCGCGTCCTCTGAAAATATATAAAAGTTCCAATACCCAACAACAGAACAATACCACAGACCATACCAATCTGCTTTTTTCTATGTGCCTGCTTTTTCCGGTCTGCCTGCATATCCGCCAACATCTGAGATATTCCACTGTGCGTCATCATGGATACGCTTCCTGTTTGCTCCATCGACGTCTCGTACAATGCCTGATACAACTGTTCCGCATTTGCATACCTCTGTGCCGGATCAATTGCAAGTCCCTGCATCAAAACAGCTTCTTCCTGCGGTGCGATCACAAGTCCCATCGCAGATGGCGGCACAAGTCTGTCCTGCTTTGCCCGCTCGACGGCATGCGGCACCTTCACCCCGGTCATGCAAGTATACATCGTCGCACAAAGCGCATATACATCGGAATACGGTCCAATCTGCGCTCCCGGTGTCACCTGTTCGATTGGCGAATATCCACCCTTTTGCACGCGGAGATAATTATAATTTCCATACATTCGCGCAGCGCCAAAATCAATCAGCTTCACCTTTCGGTCATGTGTGATCATGATATTGTCCGGGCTGATATCCCGGTGGATCACACCTCGTTTATGTACACCCGCCAACGCACGGATAACCGGACGCATGATTGCCAGAGTCTCGGACACAGATAACCTGCCTCCCCGACCTTTCACATATGCATCCAGCGACTGTCCTTCCACAAAATCCATGACAAGGTAAGCTGTGTTGTTCTCTTCAATAAACGTGTAGACATTTACCACACCAGGCTGCTCTCCCAAGGCAGCCAGCACACGACCTTCCTCAATATACTGCCGTTTCATCTTCTCGAAATTCTCACGTTTTTCACCTGCCTCGGTGTAAACATTCGGATCTCCGGGATTCCGGTAGCAGTACCCGCGCATATAGAATTCTTTGATTGCAACCTTCCGCTGCAGCTTCACATCATACCCAAGATACGTGATTCCAAATCCGCCATCTCCAAGCACCCGCTCAATGTAATATTTATTCTGTTCCAGATACGTCCCCGAAGGTAACTGATGTGCTTCCATGTGCGCTCCTGTTTTTGTCGATGATCGGTTTTATTTTATCACAACAGTCTTTAGAATTCTATCCCTTTTCTGGCAGAAATTCCCTGTTCATACGGATGCTTTTCTTTTTTCATTTCCGTGACATAATCCGCAAGTGCCAGAAGCTTGTCCGATGGATTCCGTCCGGACAGAACGAATTCGATCTGCGCCTGATTGCTCGCCAGCACTTCCATCAATGTACTCTCATCAAGTAACCCATACTTTACAGCGTGCAAAACCTCATCCAAAACAACAACCGCCTCAACCGTATTTTCCTTCCGCACGTCGTCATGCTGTTTTTTCTGTTTTGCAATCCACATTTCAACCTGCGCCAGCATATCTGCAAAATATGCACGCGTCTTTGCAAGCTCTTCCTCACACATCCGGCTCACAAATCCATACATCTGCGGGGCATGCAATGTCTCGACACCAAGCCTCTGCAGCATTGCAATCTCTCCGGACGTATCATCCTTCAAAAACTGTACAAACAGTACAGGAAGTCCGCTCCCCACCGCGCGCACAGCCAGTCCCACAGCCGCCGTTGTCTTTCCTTTTCCATCTCCATGATAGATCTGAATCATTTCCGTCTCCTTTATAATCTATTACTGCTTTCTGTATTTCGAGTTTATTTCCGCTTACACAGGAATTACTTTATCCCTGCTTGATTAGTCCCAGAATTTCGTAGATTTTCTCCATATCAAGACTTTCCCGCAGAACCTGTGCCAGCTTGTCAAACTGCTGTTCCCGGTATTCCTGCAAGGTCAAATGTTCACTTTCTCCCCGTGTTTTCCCTTTGCGCGCATACAACAGTTCAATAAATGCCTCACGGAATGCAATTTCATCGAAGATGCCGTGAATATAACTGCCTGCCACAGTTCCTGCCGTGTAGCCGAGTACGGTTCCTGCTGAATCGCTGACGAAAGGATAAATGGGGGTTGTAGTTTTGCCAGCAACTTCCGTCCGCCCCATGTGTATCTCATAACCGGCAATTTTCTTATTGCTGAGTGACACAAAATTCCCTTCCAGCATTCCAATCCGGTATGCGCGGTTCTCCAGTTGTTTTTCCTCTTCAAACACAGTTGTAACCGGCAGCAATCCCATACCACGCACACTACCAAGTGCACTCTCCGTCTGCAATGGGTCCATGAGTGATTCGCCAAGCATCTGATACCCGCCACAGATTCCGAACACGATGGTGCCCTTCTTCGCCAGACGCATAATCTTTGCTTCCAGTCCGCTTTCCCGCAGCCAGAGCAGATCCTGAATCGTATTTTTGGTACCCGGAAGTAAGATTACATCCGGTTCTCCTAGTTCTGACGGCTTTGTCACATAGCGTACTGACACATCCCGCTCCATGCTGAGCGCCTGCATATCTGTGAAATTCGAGATGCGCGGGAACCGGATCACAGCCACATCAATTTCCGCCTGTATATGCGTCTCTTCCAAACTTGACGCAAGAGAATCTTCATCCTCGATATCCACATCTGCATACGGCACCACGCCGAGCACCGGCTTACCTGCCCGTTCCTCTAACATTGTAATACCCGGATCTAATATTTTCTTATCGCCACGGAATTTGTTCACGATCAGACCTTTGATTCGTGCCTGTTCCTCCGGTTCCAAGAGCATCACCGTACCGATTAGCTGCGCAAATACACCCCCGCGGTCGATGTCACCAACCAGAAGCACTGGTGCATCCGCGATTTTCGCCATCCCCATATTCACGATATCATCCTGCTTCAGATTGATCTCCGCCGGACTTCCCGCGCCCTCTATCACAATGATGTCGTGATCTGCAGCAAGCTGCTCGTAGCTTTCCCTGATCACCGGAATATATTCTTTTTTCTTTGCAAAATAATCCATGGCGCGCATGTTTCCTACGACCTGTCCCTGCACGATCACCTGCGAACCCATATCGGTCGTCGGCTTAAGCAGGATCGGGTTCATCCGCACAGATGGTTTCACACCGGCCGCCATCGCCTGTACAACCTGTGCACGTCCCATCTCCAGCCCCTCACTTGTCACATAGGAGTTTAATGCCATGTTCTGGGATTTGAATGGGGCAACCTTGTAACCATCCTGTTTAAATATGCGGCAAAGTCCTGCCGCAATAAGAGATTTGCCCGCGTTGGACATGGTGCCCTGAAGCATGATTGATTTTGCCATTTTGTGTCTCCTTGTCATTTAAAACTCATTTGTTCCAACGAACACTTCATATATTCTTTGATATCGATATCCTTTTTTCGAAACCGTGGAATCTGGTACAATCACATGTAAATCTACTAGCTGATCTATTATCCTTGACACAACATTCACAGATACCCCAGACAGATCCTGTATTTCTTTTTTATTAAACACAATCTGCTTCATAATCACAGGCATAATTCTATATATCGAATTTCCTTTTATCTGCTTAATTGTCTCCATATCTTCTTTGTAAATCACTTTAATTCGTTCCAGTTTGTTAGTATATGAATTGCACTGATCAATCACACACTGTAAAAAGAATTTAATATATCCTGCTACATTGCCTCTTCTACATTCCATAAGATATCTCTGATAAGATGGCTTATATAATTCGAGAATCTCTGACATGTACAAAATCGGAGTACTTTCATCCATCATTGCCATTTGTACCGGAATCAATGCCCTGCCCAGTCTTCCATTTCCATCCTTATATGCATGAATCGTCTCAAACTGCATATGGGATAAAGCAACATTTACCAACAAAGGATCTGTAAACGCATCATTCATATAATCGTATAAATTTATAAGCAATCCATAAACTTCTTCTGGAACTGGCGGAATAAATGTTGCTCCCTCAATCGTACATCCTCTTGGTCCGATCCAATTCTGTGTCGTTCGGATTTTTCCGGGCGTTCTTTGCGATCCTCTCACACTATCTAATATAATTTTATGCATTTCATTTACAAGTTCATAATTTATTTGCTTTTTCGTCTGCAAATATGTTTGCGCATATTCGATTGTTTTCTTGAGATTTTGTATTTCCTGATTATCATCTGTTTTTTCCATATATTTCAGATAAAACATTTCATCCTGAGATATCTGTGTTCCCTCAATCTGTGTCGATTTATAACTTTCATTTAATATTACGGAATCCAGGAAATAGCTGGCATCAAATTCCAACGTATTTAACAATGATTTGTATTCCCCATATTTTACATTTGCTTCTGAAATCAGTTTTAACATATCTTTATCTATTTTATAGTCCAAAGGCATACTTTTTGCTTTATATGGTTCCATATATTCACACCCCTTTTTCATTTATAGTAATATAATACCACTCAGGGTCAAAAAAATCACTGTTTTTTGAAAAAACAGTGATTTTTTGATTTTATAATTTCTTTTTTCACTACTTTATATAAATCTAAGTTTATTTTACCACATTTTTCACACGGGCCAATCTGCGGATGAATTCCTGATTCTCACTGTGGGAACGGATTCCAATACGGAAATATGTATCATCGAGTCCCTCAAAATCACCGCACGCACGAATCAAAACACCCACTTCAAGCATCCGCTCTTTCAAGTCCGGTTCATCGCGGAATAACAGGAAATTCCCATATCCATCATACACTTCCGCCACCAGCTCACGTAGCCTCGGCACAAGATACGCGCGTTCCGCCTGCAGATTCTCGCGTGTCTTCGCCAGATACTCTGTATCCGATAATGCCGCGATGCCTGCCAGCTGTGCGGGAATCGATGTATTCCACGGCTGAAGCTTCGCACGAATCCTCGACTGCAACTCTGTATCCCCGCAAGCCAGATACCCAAGTCGAAGTCCTGCCATACAGTAAATCTTCGTGAATGCACAGAGCACTAACAACCGCGGATGTTTCGCCAGATAAGGCAGCATACTATACGAAGCTTCCTCCTCTAAAAATGGCAGGAAACATTCATCCACACAGACATACGCCTGCATTGCTTCCGCCTTCGCAAGCACGCGCAGGATCTGTTCCCGCGTAAACAATGTTCCGGTTGGATTATTCGGATTGCATAGGAATACGAGACGGATCGAATCATCCAGTTTTGCAAGCAGACGTTGAATTACGGTTTCAGAATCAAACTGCAGCCTATCCTGTCCGCTCATATCATCAACGTCCCCATCCGCATCCTCGCATCCTGCATAGCACATCTCACCACCGCCGGCAGCAACCGCTTCCGCATACCCGGTAAATGTCGGTGCAAGCGTGAGTGCCTTTCCGGGAATCGTCTGTCCCAGTGCATACAGAAGCTCCGCTGCGCCGTTCCCGGGAATGATCCGGTCTGCCGGTATATTTTGTGCTTTTGCTATCGCACGGCATAGCTGCTCCGCCCTATAGTCCGGATATCTGCCGGTCAGCACGATTCCCTCATGCGCCGCCTGAATACTTGCAAGCGGCATGCCAAGCGGATTGACGTTAATAGAAAAATCATATTCAATTGGATTTCGGTAGACATCTCCACCGTGCGTATAGTTATATTCCATGTTTTATTCCTCGCATTTTTATAAAACAGATTATTGCTTATTATCTTATGGAGCTTTCTTCTTTTTCTCTCTTCTTATAAAGAGGAATGCGCACAAGCCTGCAAAGGCAATCGTCACAACTACAAGCACCGGAATCACCGGAATCGGAGAGACGCTTGCGCAAACAAGCTTCAGCCCCTGATACAATGTGTATACACCGAAGATGGAGAAGATTGCAAATGCAAGCATGCTAAGCAGTCCGTCCGGCGTCTTGCTCTTCAGCAGATATCCGATCAGCATACCAAGCATATCCGCAGCGAACAGTCCAAGCGAGCAGCCAATCCATACAACCAGTGCCGCACGCATGCCTTCATTTGCACCAAATGTGATCGCGGTAAGCTGTGTCTTATCGCCAAGCTCTGCCACGAAGAATGTACAAAATACCGCAAGCGGCGCAAACTTGATCTTCGTCTTACCATCTTCCTCCTCTTCTTCGTCGTCACCGGCAATCGTAGATGCGGCGAAATAAAGAAATGCGAGTGCTGCGATCATCTTGATTACCCATTCCGGCACAAACTCGCTGACAAGTCCGCCTGCCAGAACCGCAAGTCCGTTCAGTATAAGAATCGCAACACCGGTACCGAGTATAATGTCCCTTAATTTGTATTTCGAAGTAAGCGCGATCAGCATAAGCTGGGTTTTATCGCCCATCTCTGCTATAAACTCCGTGAAAAACACCTTGAAGAATAATATCATTTGTCCGAGCGCCCCTTTATCTTACTATGATGTAAACCGCATATGCCGCGTAAAGCGCAACCATGCAAAGCCCTTCGGCTCTTCCGATTTTCTTCTTCGTTCCTGCAAAGATCCATGCACATATGGTAAATACGATCAGTACGCACAGGTCAATGATATTTTCTGTGATAATGCTGATCGGACTGATCGCCGATGCTATACCAAGCACCATCAATATATTAAATATATTAGAACCGATTGCATTTCCAAGTGCCATATCCACTTCATTCTTTCTGGCTGCTACGATGGATGTAACAAGCTCCGGAAGCGATGTTCCGATTGAAACGATCGTAAGCCCGATCAATGTCTGGCTCATACCGAGATCGCTTGCGATTCTGGATGCGGCATCTACCGTCACATCTCCGCCGACAGCTATCGCGATTGCGCCGCCGATAATAAACAGTATACTCACAGGAACGGAAACAAGCTTGATCTCCTCGTCCGATCCACCTTCGATCTCGACCTTCTTACCTTCCTTACTTGCCTTCATCGCAGTCCGGACCATGTAAATAATGTAACATGCAAAAAGCACTATGAATAACACACCATCCAGATGTCCAAGCGTCATACCGGTCTTGTCGCCAAGTCCGATAATTCCAAAAAGCATCAGAAGTCCGGCACAAATAAGGGATAACGGGATATCTCTCCGGATTGTTTCCCTTGCAACATTCACCGTTGCCAATATCGCACACACACCAATGACGACCATCAGATTAAAGATATTGGACCCGACAACATTGCTGACTGCAAGCTCATTGTTGCCTGCAAGGGATGCCGACACACTGACTGCGGTCTCCGGAAGGGATGTTCCCATCGCAACGATGGTAAGTCCGATAATGATTGACGGCACATGCAGCCGCTTCGCCACGCTGGAACTTCCCTCCACAAAGAAGTCCGCGCCCTTGATAAGCAGTACAAAGCCTATCACAAGGAATACAAGTACAAGGGCAAATGGGGCATTGTTAATGATTTTTTCCATGGTTTCCTCCTTTTCTCGTTCAAAGCTTCCGTCAGCCGAAATCCTGCTATCGTAAGTATGGATAGCTGAAAAAAGACTCATGTATATCAATCAGCTGCCTGTGTAGATTATTGCACAGACGGTTGATCAATATACATGAGTCTCATTATTTAAGATTTGCCAGATTATACTCTCAACTTATAATCAGAATGTTGACAAACCACACTTTCGCGCTAACTACTCCCTCATGGACTGTTCAATTATCTGATAAATTTTATCAAATATAGCAACGTGTGTCAACAGGGGAATCCGGAAGAAATGCTTCTCATAACCGAAAATCACTGCGTAAACATCACCTCAAAAACCGTTCCTCCTGACGGGTTTGATCGGACAGTAATGTTTCCGTCATGTACTCTCACGATTTCATGAACGAGTGCAAGCCCGAGTCCGACGCCGCCAAGTGCGCGGCTTCTGGATTTATCCACACGAAAGAATGGCTCAAAGACACGCTCCCGAAGTTCCTCCGGGATTCCGTTCCCCGTATCGGCTACCGACAGGCAAACGTGCTTTTCCTTCCGGGATGCATTTACTGTGACCTGTCCGCCCGGATGATTATATTTGATTGCATTCTCAACAAGATTATATACCAGCCTGTAAATTAGAATATCGCTTCCGACTATCGTTATAGCCTCACAGTTCCCGGTCAGTTCTACATCCTTCTCCCTGGCAAGCGGTTCTAAGTCTGCCAATACCTCATCCACAAGAGCGTCGACCATAATCGTCTCATCCCGGCCCACGGTCTGAAGCTCACTCATGTCGAGTAGTGTCTTCACCATCTTGCTGAGTCTGTCGTTTTGTTCCGTAACCATCTTGATTGTCTGTACGGTATCGGCATCGCTGCCCGGATGCTGCCCAGAATTATAGGAATCCAGCTGTACCTGCATTAAAGCTAACGGTGTTCTCAGCTCGTGTGCTGCATTCGCTGTAAATTGCCTCTGTATCTCAAATGCATCCGAGAGACGTCCGAGCATCTTGTTATAGGAGATGCTCATCTGATTCAGTTCCTTTACTTTGTTTTCATCGAGTCTTGAATCAGCCAGATTCTGCGCCTGCACCTCTTCGATCTTATCCGAAAACTCACGAATCGGCCGGAGTGCATGTCCGCTTATAAAATATGTTGCCACTCCGCCAAGAAGCGCCAGCACCGCCGAGATTATCAGACTGTTTTTCCTGTAGTCGGTCTTGTTATTATATACCTGGACGGAAAAATCATTCGCAAACGCATCCCAATTATCTTCCGGAATACTGATATATATTTCATCTGCATCATCCGTCTTCTCATCTCCCCTGGCATCGACAGTCTCCTTCAGAGAGTCAATATAATACACACCATTTTTATAGACAAGCATAGTCAGACAGCCACATATAACCGCGATATATACAGTAATTATACAGGTCAGTCTCCACTGCAGTGACATCTTTTTCATTGATCGGACTCCTCTCGTATTTTATATCCCTCGCCCACCTTGTTCAGGATCGGATCATATCCAAGCACCGCCTTGAGCTTTCTCCGAAGTGAGGACATATGTACCCGGATGGCTCCGCTGAAGCTGTCCACAGATGCATCCCAGACATGCTCCATCAGTTCCTCCTGGCTCACCGGTCTGCCCAGATTGAGCAGCAGATATTCCAAAATGCCATTTTCTTTTCTAGTCAGAGGAACGATCTGCCCTTTGGCGTATGCTTCGCGCCGGATCGTATCGAACTTTATCCCGCCGCATTCCAGGCACACATCCTTCTGCACAAACTTCCTTCTTGTCAGGCTTCTGATACGTGCCTCAAGTTCCTGCAGATGAAACGGTTTTTCCATATAATCATTTGCCCCCGCATCCAGCCCTTCAACCTTATCCGCGATCTGTCCTCTGGCGGATAATATAAGCACCTTCGTCTCCTCGTTGCTCTGTCTTAGTTCGCGCAGAATCTCCATCCCATCCATACCGGGCAGGTTCAGATCCAGCACGATCAGATCATAATTCTCTGCCAGAATGCATTCAAGCGCCGTTTCTCCATCATAACAGGTATCCACCTCATACCCGGCATCATACAGGCTTTTCGCAACTGTATCGCATAGTTGTTTCTCATCTTCCACTATTAATAATCTCAAAATATTTCTCCCATTTCTTAACAATAATTTTACAACTACTATTGTATAATACCGAAGTCAGCTGGTCAACAAATACAACAAACGAAAGGAGCAATTATATCTTGAAGCGCAGAAAAATATCCCAAATTATTTTGCTCATCACAGGTATCGCCATGATCAGCTATGGTGCAGTCAGAGGAGAAGCTGCCACCGTGCTGGGCAAAGCTATAAAATTATGTCTGGAGTGTGTCGGAATTGGATAAGAAAAAGAAATCACTATCACAAAAAACTGCCCGGATGCGCGGATGGATACAGGCAGCCGCCACGCTGCTTACCAATATCCATATCCCTAATCTGTTTAAGGGCAAAATATACCAGGGCAAAGCAAAAACCGTCTGTGTGCCGGGATTAAACTGCTATTCCTGTCCCGCCGCAACAGGTGCCTGCCCGATCGGCGCCTTTCAGGCAGTGGTCGGATCATCCAAATTTAAATTTACCTATTACATAACCGGGTTTTTTATTCTGCTCGGTGTGTTACTCGGAAGATTCATATGCGGGTTCCTGTGTCCGTTTGGATGGTTTCAGGATTTACTTCATAAAATCCCCGGGAAGAAATTCTCCACAGCCAGACTGAAACCGCTAAGATACCTCAAATATGTCATCCTCGTTGTTTTCGTTATACTTCTGCCGATGCTTGTAACGAACTCCATCGGAATGGGTGACCCATTCTTCTGCAAGTATATTTGTCCGCAAGGTGTCTTAGAGGGAGCCATCCCGCTGTCGATCGGAAACCCGGCTATACGATCTGCATTGGGAAAGCTGTTTTCCTTTAAATGCCTGATCTTAATTACAGTTATAGTACTAAGTATTTTGTTTTACAGGCCCTTCTGTAAATGGATCTGTCCGCTTGGGGCAATCTACTCCCTGTTTAACAAGGTGAGCCTTCTAAGCATCCGGGTAGATGGAAGTAAATGTGTGGGCTGTAATCAATGTGCGAAGGCATGTAAAATGGATGTTGACGTGTGCAAGACGCCAAACCATCCGGAATGCATCCGGTGCGGTGCCTGCATAAAGGCTTGTCCAAAAGACGCAATCCATTACCAGTTTCTAGGCGGTGCCTGTCAGAAAAAAGAGGACAGCGGGAAGCCGCAATCAACCGATAACAATTAAATTTTAATATAATTCAAAGGAGCAATAATCATGAAAACGAAAAAAACTTTTATTCCTATTGTAACACTCTGTGCAGCATTATTCCTTACGGCATGCACCGGAAAGGACGCTGCAACCACGGAAAAACCACAGGATTCCCAGACGGAAGCCAGTACAGAAGCCACAGGGGATTCCAGCACAACACTGGATGATTTATATCAGCAGGAAAACCAGATCTTTGCCGATCATGAGGATGTATGGAACAAAGTGTTCGGCATGATGAACAAAAGCACTGCCGATCCAAGCGGAAATTATGCAGATTTTCTAGCCAGCACCGTTGAATCAAACAAGGATGCTTTTACAAAAGACGAATTGAACACACTTACGACTGATATTGAGACTATACGGAAGATCGAAGAACAGATCGCCGAAATCGAGAAGAAAGACACAACCTCCGAGAGTGCTGACGCAAACGACAATTCCGGATCCACATCTCCGTTTCGCAATTTCTCCGGTCAGGATTATGACGGTAATACGGTTGATGAAAGCCTGTTTTCCGGAAATGCAGTCACAGTCATCAATTTCTGGTTTACCGGCTGTAAGCCTTGTGTTGCAGAGTTATCGAAGCTTAATGAATTAAACGATGCCATCAAGTCCATGGGCGGCGAAGTGATCGGCATCAACACAGAAACCTTCGACGGAAACGAAACTGCGATCAAAGAAGCCGCAGCAGTTCTTGAAAGCCAGGGTGCCAAATACCGCAATCTCTCCATCGACGCATCTTCCGATGCAGGAAAATACGCTTCCGATATTATGGCATTTCCTACAACCATACTCGTTGACAGAAACGGTAATATTGTCGGAGATCCGATGCTCGGAGGAATTGATAATCAGGACAACTATGATACTCTGATGAAGCAGATCCAATCTGTAATTGATGCAGATAGCGCAAATAAATAATTGAATCAGGGACAGGCTGAAAGACAATTTTTTCCAGCCTGTCCCTGAATATCCATTTACATTTCCGGAAATCGCATACAGAATAATGACTACAATTCCATCGTCATACATGAATCCGATGCCTGAAACCCTAATGCTTCATACAAAGGTCTTCCCATCTTTGTTGCATCCAGACTTATCTCTGTCACACCATTTTCCTTTGCCTCTTCAATCAGAATCTCAACCATCTTCTTAGAGATGCCTCTTCTTCTGTGATCTGCACGGGTATAGACATTCATCAAATGCGCCCGATTGCCTGTCGGGTGCGAGAATGTCGGCATAATCCATATATATGATAGGCTTGCACAGCCTACGGGAGTTTGCCCATCAAGTGCAATAACCGTTGTTTGCTCACCTGACTCAAAATACCGCCTGCTCTCAGAGATAAATTTCTCATCATATTCATACTCACCGGACAGATCATTTACCTCTCTAAGCATTTCAAGTCTCAGCTTCATGAGGATTTCCATATCATCTTTTGTAGTCTTTCTGTATAAAATCTCGTTCATTTCCAACTCCCTTAACAATCTATCGAGCAACATCTGCCGATTGTTTATAAACATTTCAGTTACCCGATAGCTCTCTGTATCTTCATATTCACACAGATGTATGCGTCCATTATCAAAACATTAGATCTCTACATCTGGTATCCCTAACAGAATCGGCGAATGTGTAACCATAATAAACTACGTGCCCTCTTTTGTACAGCTATATATGTGTATCATGCGTAGAAAAACATAATTTTTTGTTCCGCCCTCAGGATTAAACCCATGTGCCACGGCAAGTGCCTCCAATAAAGTTGATTTACCGCTGCCATTTTCTCCGACAAAAAAAGTGATCGATTTATTAAAATCAAGTTTTTTACCCCCCTTAAACGCCTCTATTCTCTTCAAATAACTATCGTTATCAAAGTAATGGATACGCTGAAGTAGAATGGCGTTCCCCGTGAAGAAAGCAAATCCGGTTTTGATTTTTTTCTGACGAATTGAGAGAAGTTTTATGGTTGCATGGATCATTTTTGATTCATGGTGCATTTTTCAGGTTAGAGATTGCTCAGTGAACAATTCAGTTTAAGTTCACGGAAATTAGTTTTCATCAAAACTGCTAAAAATTCCCCGGACATTTCCGTCCGGGGAACACTTTTACCAAATATATTCCTATTCTTTACGTTTTCTTGCAAGCATCATACCAATTCCGGCTGCACCTAAAGCAATCAGAAGCAGCATCCATTCGATAGGAGCGGTGTCGCCTGTCTGTACATTTTGGAAACGGTTGTTATCTGCGTCCGGCGTGGAAGTATCCGCAGCCAGCAGCACATAGGCCTTTGATACTTTACCGATATAGTTATTCTTTCCCTCTACGGTCAGCACATAGTTTCCCGCTGTCATCGCCTGATTACCAGTAATTTCATAATCATCCGCCGTAAGCACAGTACCATTCAGTGTCACCTTTTCCACTGTCTGCGTCTGTGTCTTTCCATTGGCAGTCAGCGTTGCACCAAGCGTTACCTCTGCTGCCGACAGATCCAGTGGTAAAATCTTTGCGCTTACAGAAGCCTTCGTCTCTGCCAGCTGGTAATTTTCTGCATCTGCACCGGTAAGCAGAATACCACTTCCGGTAATGGTGTTAGCATCTTTCACGTTCGTATTATTGTAAATATATGTTTCGACTGTCGCAGTGACTTCATCACCACTTTCTACTCCGTTTAAATGAACTGTCAATTTCTGCGATTCCAGTACATCTGCTGTGCCATCATAGGTCTTCTCTAACGTGCCATCCAGCTTAGCGGTAATCGTCTTCTTTGCGATGACATAGGTCATCTGGCTGGAAGCGGTTCCTTCGTAGTCACCATTTTCACTTGCAGTCACAATTATGGTATAGGTTCCCGCCCTTGTCGGTGCAGTCACAGCTGTCTGATTCTGTGCATAGCTGACTACATGCTGATTCTGCGCACAGCTGACTACATGCTGATTCTGCGCATAGCTGACCACATGCTGATTCTGCGCATAGCTGACCACGTACTGATCTGTACTCAGAACCACACCATTTACAGACACTTCCACATCCGGTGTCTGCGCAGTACTATTGTAAACCTTATCGGCATTCGTTACTGTTACCAGAGCATTCGTTAATGGTATCTTACGAGTCTTCACGCTGAAAACATCTGATTCTTCCGATACAAATCCGACATTATCCTCTGCAGTTACAGTAAATATATACTCCGTATCACTTGTAAGTCCTGTCAGGGCAAATAGACCATCCGGACTTATCTGCACAGGGATCTGACCGGATGCTTCCCTAAGGATATACTCCTTCACCCCGCTTGCCTCATCCTCTGCCATCGCCTGTAATGTAACAGTAGTATCCGTTGCTGCTTCCCCAATAGTCAGTGTCGGCTTTGTTGGTGCCTGCGTATCCTGATGAATTGTAATCTCTTTCGTTGTACTGTTCCATGCATTATCCATGGCAGTGATGGCATAGGTATGAGTTCCCTCCTGTGTCCGGAAAGAAACTTCTTTTTCATCCGTCACCATAGGATCATCATAATCTGTCTTTGCCTCGAATAAGGTCTGCTCTTTTCCTCCATCTACTGTATAGGTGATCTTATAGAGACCACTGAATGTATCCCTGGCACTGACATGAACCGTCTGCTCTGTCGTGTACCAGTCATCCGTAAAACTGTCAGTAAGCTTAAGATCCGGTGCTTCATCCTCTGTCGCCATCTTTTCAAACGTTACCGTATCTCCGGCATTTCCGGCCTTGTCATACGGTGTGATCTCAATTTTTCCCTTAAATTTCTTACTGACAGTAATGATAGCACTGCCATCGGCATCTACTTCTGCGATTCCGGAAGCCGGATTCGTACCGATCGTTCCTTCCGCATCTGCAGCTGGCGTTAATGTATAAGTAACATGATCCGGTCCGGATGTGTTGTCCTTGACCCGCTGCGTGATCTGGATATCCTTATTACTCAGATACCAGCCTACCTGATAATGCGTACTCATACTGATCCTACCGACCACTGGTTTATCCGTATCAATTTTTACCGGAATGGTCTTTGCATCAGTGGTATAGCCGCTGTCATTCTGGCGTAAATAGTAAGTATTCTCGCCACTCACATCCGTTGTAAAGTTTTCTGCATATGTTCCGTCCAAAGTGGAAGATATCGTAAATCCTTCCGGCGCCTGTATGATAACCGTACCTGTATACCAACCATTTTCCCCTTTATTGGTATCTGCCAGTGTTGCCACCGCATCTGTTGTAAGGTAGCTGATCGTTGCCTTCACACTTGCAGATGCACTGTCGTTGTGGTTACTGTCACCTTTTACTTTATACCATACGGTGTATTCCTGTGCTGCATTACCGGTCGGAATATCAGATGTATAAGTACCTTCTTTTTCCAGACTGTAAACAAGCTCTCCATCAGAAGTATCTCCTGCTATTACCAGCTCTTGATTCTGACCTGTATAAGTGAGTTCCTTCGCTGCTGGTGCAGTAGTCACTGTAGATGCCGCTTTCGACACTGTAATAGTAGTTTGGACCTTTGCTGTATAGCCATCACAAATAACATGGACACGGTAGGTGTGCTCGCCGGCCAGCAGACCTTCCGGAATAGAAAACATCTTATTGACAGCACCATTCACCAAGGTCTCTGCTCCATTTTCATCTACCTTATACCATTGATAATCTGCTATATCGGGTTCATATTGTCCTTGCATAGTTGCATCGACCTGTATGTACTGTTGTCCGTCTGCAGAATATCCGTATGTCAGTTCTCCGACAGCACATATAATATCCAACTGCCTAATCGGGGCCTGCCGAACTTCCACTTTATCTATCGAAGTTTCCGTAATATCTGTCTCCCAGGCATTTGAATCTCCATAATGCCTGTATGCATATCCTTCCAACAACAAATTCTGAAGCGTTTTACCTGGATTATTAGATATTACACTTCCAAATCTACCATTTTCCAATGTTCCCTGCGATGTTGAATCAAACGCCACAGTCCCCGCAACAATTCCATTTCCCGTTATGATCAGGTTTGCACCGTTTGTAGCAGAAATTCCATTGCCGGATATAGTCCTGTTGTCTAAATCCAGCGTCAGCTGTTTTTTGTCTACAATGTACGCTGTATTCTCCGTTCTCGCCGGAATATCCGCAAGCAGTTTTACCGTTGCATCATCCTGCGCTTCATTGAACGCACCCTGCAGTCCTGAATAGTTAGCTGTATTGCCATCTTTGTCAGTCGTTTGGACACAAGCAGTAAATCCCTGATTACAGAAATCGCACAAATTATTGCCATCTTTATCTCTGTGCTCTTCACACTTTTCGACCGTTACATTATACAGGGAGTTTCCTCCGGGAATTTCTGTATTATACTCGACTGCCTGATTTCCCTGTTTAAATACATAACCTGATTCCAGCAGATTACATACTGGAATCCCGCTATCAAAAAAATTTTTTATCCGTTTAAATGTACCTCCGGAAATATTCGAACGAGTTGTACCTAACCCCAGTTCCTCTACGACACCTTTCTTCATAGAAAATTTTGAATTGCGATTGCCTACATATACATCCTCAATAGTTCCTGTCCAGTCGTCTGGTAAATTCAGTTGTCCATATCCTTCTATTATAATAGATTGGCTAATCTTTTTTTCACCTGTAAATGTTAATGCCCCTGTAGTTCGGATATAAATTCTAAGCACATTTATGCTATAGGTTCCCATATTAACTATGAAATTTCTCTTTATTTCGCAAACAGCCCAATTATCATTTATATCCTTCAGAAGCGTCAACGTACTGCCATCAGGTGCCTTCTCAAAAGCCTCCTTCAACGATGAATAATAGGTTATCTCATTCCCATCTTTTTGACTCTCTACCGCCCAGGACATTCCACAATCTGGGCAGGTAACAGTTTTCTGTGTCATACTGGTATGTGGACACTGATAATTACAGTTTTCGCACCAACCAGTTTCCATAAATTGATGTTTCTCACACTTTTCAACTATCAGATTGTACCTCGGACTTGTATTATCTATATCATTATATTTGATCCAGTTACCATCCGTTTTATATCCATATCCGGCTTGTAAAAGGGCTGCATAGGAGACATCTTGCCCATATCGTTTTGTGAAGCTTCCAAACTTACCACCTGTCAGTACTACCTTTACCTTCTCCGGTGACAAATCCAAAAACAGTTTTCGCACATAGCCACCTTCAATTGATACATTCGCCCCCTGGTGCGGATACAGCTCTCCAGCTATACGTCCATCAGACATTTCAAATGTACCGGAAACCTCAACAGCTTCTGCATTCTTATCCTCCACACCAAGGCAGGCACTTTTCAGAACTGCCTTTCCGCCTGCATTTACCGTCACTTTTGAAAAATAATTTTCATCTGCAGGATTTTTATCTTCAAAAGTCACTGTTCCAGCTTCTACCGTAAACTGCTTCACATGAACAGTTTTTCCGTTCAAATCAATATTCAAAGCTGTATCTGCATTGGAATAGCTGAACGTACCAGTATCTGTATCCGTATCCACAATATCAGCCAGAATCGTCATGGTCACATTTTCAGATGCCTTATTTGCAGCTTTCATGGCATCCGCAAATGATGCATATTCTGTCTCACCTACTTTTACAACATTTACCGACTCTCCCGTTTCGCCTTCTTCTGCCTGCACCACGACACCATTTTCTTCCATTGCCTGTACAATTACATTCTGCTCTTCAGTCTGAATTTCCTCTGCCGAAGCCTCTGTCTCCTGTACTGGTGCTGCATCCGTTATTTCTTCTGCAGAGTTTGTTTCTGAAGTATCTTCCTGCTCCACAGGAACTTCTTCCAAAGCTCCTGTCTCCGTCACACTTTCCTCCACAGCTTCCTCATATTCCGTCAGTTTTATCTCTGCCGCCTGCGTTGGAATTGTAGTAAATGTAAGGAGAACTGCTATCGCCAGACTCAGTACTCGTTTTTTCATATTAAATCTCCTCTCCTTTCGTTCCTTTTTATATACCCATTTATAGATGATCGGGAATCAGCCACCGTTTCTTTGCCTCAGTTTTCGCCTCACTGCGGCGGCTGACGCCCAGCTTATCCAATATATGACTGACATGCGTCTTCACCGTTGGAAGCTTGATGTCCATAATTTTTCCGATCTCCGCATTGCTCTTATCCGCACAGATCAGCCGTAAAATCTGTAGTTCCGTGGCTGTCAGCATCTCTCCCGATGCCATCCTCGGCTGCAAAAATGCCGGATAGTATGCTGCCTGCTCCCGTACCGCTGCCATAAGCCGTAGGTACCATTTGCTCTGATCTTCCAGTGTGCGTTCTTCTAGAAGCGGAAGTACTGCCGCACCGTAACTGCTGACGGGCTGGATAAACTGGTATTCTTTTGCAATGGCAAGAGCCTCATCCAAATACGTCTGCCATGCCTTGTCCTTTTTTCTCCAACAGGCAATAGCCCGTATGAGCTGCAGGTGTATACTGTCCAAATGCCGTCTGCAGGTTCTGCAATAAAGTTCAAGGGGTGCCAGCGTAAGCAATGCCTCTTCATTCTTTCCGGCTGCCAGCTCTACCATGGCCTGCGTCAGATACTGGTATCGTTTCATTACATTTAATTTCATCAGGTCGCGTGGGGCTTTCCCCCGGTACCAGGCTCCCGCCCGATCCAGATCGCCCATATACAGATCAATCCTGCACCGCATGGCATCCATATTGGGAAGGAATCTGTCCAGTCCATTTTCTGCAAAGCGTGTTCGAAGCTGTTCCATCGTTCGAACTGCATCATCACTTCTGCCTGATGCCATCTGACTGCGAATGAGAAGTCCAGTCACTGCAAACTCAATATCCGGTGTCCCGTTTCTCTGAATTTCTCCTGCCCGCTGGACAAGCGAAAGCATGCGGTGCGTAATGTCCTCGCCTTTTTCAAATTTACTTTCTGCAATGGCGCAGTCTGCGAGTCCTACACCATCTTTTCCCAAAACCGCTTCCACCGGAATCCGAAGTATCTGATAAAGCATATCATCCCTCTTGCTCCAATCGGAAAAATCTTTTCCTCCATTCATAATGGAAGGAAGCGTACTGGTGACAGAAAATGTCGGCAATGAGATTTCCTTTTCCCTTAACAGACGAAATACTGCCGGAATCGTGTCTGTCAGTCCGTTTACCTCCCGCTGCGGGAGCGAAATATCCAGCCATGCCAGACAACTTCTTGCCTGTCTGCCTCCGGCATCCATTCGGTCACACTGCCCTGCAAACCGCTGTAATGCCTCATACCACCACTCCGATTTTTCAAAATTCATTTCCAATGCGCAGAGCATGCTCATCGCCTGCATCAGCGTCGGAGACGTCAGAATCTCTTTTTCCGGAAGACTGTGATAATATTTTTCCATCTCATAATAGTGCCCCATCCCCGGATGAAGCTCCGCACTGCGAATCAATAATTCTAATACCTTGGAATGATCCCCAGCTCCTTTATAACAGTCCAGAGCCCTACCAAAATCTTCTTTCAGTTCATAACACATGCCGCCCCGGCTGTAGAGTGCTTTCTTTTTTTCTTCCGAGTATTCCCGATCCATCTCCCACTGAAGGAAAGCTCGAAACTGCGGCCAGAAATAAAATTTCTGTCTTCCATCATACCGAAGCATGGTCGTGTTACGCTGCAGCCAGTCAAGCGTCTCCCCCGCCCGTGGGTCTCCGCTGACAATTCTCGCCATATCCAAATCAAACTGCTCAAACGGCGCCAATTCCAGAAGAAACCTTCGGATATTGAGATCAAATCTCCGGTAAATTGCTATTTCAAAGTAACGGAACACTTCCCGGAACGCATCCGCAACCAGATCCGTTCCAAAGGACCGTCCCTCTGCCATTAAGCGGATCGTAATAATGACGCCTAGCGGATGACCAATGGATTCTCTTGCAATGCCAACAAGCTCCGAGTCGGTCACTGGAACCTTCCACTCTCGAAAGAGCTTTCGAATATCCGCTCTGTCGAAAAGCAGCCTGTCCGCATTCATTACCGTCATCAGCCCCGTATATTGAAATGCCATCAGACATCCCAGCGGCAGACCTCGCGATGCCAGAACAAAACGCCTGTCTGGATTTTCACGAATAAGACTACACAATGCCTGTTCATCGTCTTCCTCCTGCATCATCTGCAGGTCGTCAACAAAGAGAATTTCCCAATCCTCATCCGCCCTCAGCTCTTCAAACGAAACCCGGTCTCCACTCAAACTCCGATACGTTTTTCCAGTCTGCCGGATCAACTTTCTGGCTGTCACTGTCTTTCCGAATCCGCACGGTGCACTGAAGAATAAAACCCTTCCCCGTTCCATACATTTATGAAATTGTACTTCTATTGCTGGTTTTATATGAATATATGTGTCAGGCAATGAAATATCCCCCATCTGTTTCTATCAAAATTTTAACAGATGGGGGATGAATTGTAAATCATACCAAAGTATGAGAAATGTTTCTTATTCTTTTAGAGTCTATAACTTGATAAGCCAAACTTCTCTATTCTAATTCTCCCTTTCCAAAACAAATTAACAAACTGAAATTCAAGAATTTCTAATCTTATTAACGTTCCGATTCATCAAATATCTTCCTAAATTTCTGTATAAAAAAGCCTTCACCGCAGACATTTCCTGATGATGTTCCTTTAGCAGATCATCTGGCGAATCATAAACTCCAAAATCCTGATTGATTCCTTCGCTCTGAATATATGTATTATTTCTGTCAAAATCAATAACCGGATGCTTAAAGTCTTTCACCGCTACACCATAACCACAAAATGCACCCGTGCAATCGCTATTTTTTATTTGCAATTTTCTCAAATATTGCATATCAAGAATAAATGCCTCTAGCTCGTACCATGTATCTTCAAAATACACTTCAACCCAGCTATGCAGCACATTTCGAGGTGCATTTTTATATACAATTCCTGTCATTGCTCCCTTTTGCAATTCTTTATCAATGGTAAATCCATGTACTCTGCATGGAATATTACAAGCTCTTAGTAGTGCCATGAACAATGTTCCCTTTGTATTGCACTGCCCATAACCATCCGCCAAAACCTTTGATGCACAAACCGTATCATCAATATTATATCCGAACAAAATTTCATCTCTTACAAACGTGTAAATTGATTTTAGTCGTTCAAATTCTTCTATGTCGTTCCAGTTTCTTTCCCGTATCAATTGCTGTATGTTTTTACTTGAATAATCCAGCATTTTTGTTTCTCTTAAATATTTTTTCATGCTATTTCCTCAAAATATTTTAAGCTGCAGATTTATATTTCCTATCTGATCAACTGTACAATCAACCAGAAATTTAAGAAATCTTATACATATCGTTCTTGTAGAACATTATTGAATCGCTTTTTTCAGAATTTCTTAAAACGGCAAGAACATTAAACACATCCGGAAATGGCGAAACCATACCCATACATGCCATGCCAAAATTCAATCCATTAAATACTCTAAATTCAGCAGGACTAATTACAAATAATATAAATGGAACTAATCCAAGAACAAATGGCAACAGGCACATCAATATAAATCGATTTCGCTTTAATGGATATGATGCTAATGCGACAAATGTTGTCTTTCCTTTTATTCTTCCTATTGTTACATCTGCTTCCTTAGGATAAACAATTCCATGTAACCACTCATGAATTATTAACAATAAAAAACCGAAAGTAAATCCAACCAGAATAAATATTGGTGAGATTACAACTGTCTTGCATATAATCGTTTTACAAAGCATAGCAATAAAAAGAAAAACGCACAGAATTGCAGCAATCGGCACTGCTTTTTTCATCAGGTCACCAACACTCTGCGGTGTTTCTATCTTTACTGCGTCATCCGGCAAGCTTCCTGTTTGATATTTATTTATATCATTTATTGACCACACAATTTTTATCATATCTACTTCCTATTCTTTTGTATAATCTTTTGCATTTACACTGTGTACCGTATTATAAAATAATTGCTCCAATTGCTCATAGTCAGTCGTTTTGTATTCTCTAAGTTTTATCCTCATAAGCTTGAATTTCCACGTTAGGTTTCATCCAAATATATTTCTATTTTGCTGAATACCTTATCTTTACAGAAATTAAACTCAGGAGTCTTTTTGATATAGCTGAATATATCTTCTTCAATATCCTCATTCCATATAGTTCGTTGAAAATCTTTATTTTCTTCCGTTGGAATATATAACACATCCACATGAATTTGATAATACTCTTCCTCATCATTAGGAAATTGTCTAACCAAAGAAAAGTTAAACATAGGTTTTCCTGTAAAAGAATAGGTTCCTGTTTCAAATAAAATCATATCTTCTTTAAGTGGCATATTACACATCTCTTCGAACACGCTTACTATGTGTTCCAGGCTAGAATTATCTGAAATACTATTTTTCAAATATCCTAATAAACTTTCCTTTGATGTCTTCTTAAATCTATCAAATAATCCCATTTGAACCCTCCTGTAATTTGTACTTATAGGCTCAGCATAAGCCCCAATATCATATGTAATATATTATTACAACAAAACCCTAACCTATGTTGTAATATCGTTCTGATTCCATAAAAGACTCAATAACCGCTTTGCCTATTTCCTCAGCATCTGCATCAGCAAATAATATAAATTCTTTGATGATTTCATCATATGTATATTGTCTTTTATGTGATTTTTTCATCGAATGTATTATATACTGATTATCTTCATTGATTTTAACACGAACATAATGATTATTTTTCCAAAAAGATACTCGGCTTCTATATTTCGTATTTTTCTTCCATGCAGCATTTTCTTTTCGCTCATTAGGCGTCAGCGAAGATAAAGGACTGTTTCTTATGTAATCAAGAGCACTTTTTACACCTTTACCGACAGAAACAGCATTGTCCAAATCTGATAAACTTATGAACCAATCTGAATCAATCGAATATCCTGCAATATGGTCAATAAGCGGAACAATTAACATTCGCCCCTCTCCCTTATATATAGATATTAATAACGGATATGAATGTAACATCATAAATTCACCTCATTTACAAATTCCGATTTAACTTTCCATCAATTTAATTGCTTCATCAACAGATACACATGTAGCAAATCTCTTTGGCCACATCATATCATTGTAATATTTATATGTTTCTTCTCCAGTCATATAGTCGTTATCAAATGTTGAATTTGCCCCTTGTGGAACAATTACTTTATATCCTCTCTCAAAAGCAGATTTCACAGTTGCATCTATACAGAAGTTTGTCTGTAGTCCCACTATCATTAATGTATTATCATCTTTAACATAATCCGTAAAATCTTTATTTCCAAAACAACTATTGATATTTTTTATAAATATCTTTTCCCCTTCCTTGGGAATCACTTGTTCTGCAATTTCGAAGTCTTCATCACCGATTGAAAACCCCGTTCCTGGTCCATCATCATGTTGAAAATAGATAACCTCTATTTGATTATCTCTAGCTGCTTTTATAATTCTTATAGTATCATCAATAAACGCTTCAAAATTAAAAAGTCTACTATCTGTTATTCCTTTTTGTATATCTATCACAAGTAATTTCATTCGTTTCTCCTTTACACATAAAAATTCCGATTTGTTTCTTTACAGTTCCAAGGAATTCTGATTTAACAAAAAATCATACAATCCAATATGCACAATACCGTCTTCATCTATCCATGGTTTTGCATTTGACTTTGATATAATAATCTTCTTGAAAAAATCTTTTGTATTTTTCAAAGGTCTTAACTCAGTTGTCATCTTATCAGGATCACTTACGGATAATGCAGACTGAATATAATATCTTCTTGCTCCCATATTTACAACAAAATCAATCTCACACTGTTTTCTTCTTTTTTTGCCTTCAGCATTTTCAATAATTTCAACAACGCCAACATCTACAGAATACCCACGGATTATCAGTTCATTATAAATGATATTTTCCATTATGTGTGTTTCTTCCTGTTGTCTAAAATTAAGCCTGGCATTACGAAGTCCTACATCCGTGCAATAATATTTCAAAGGATACTCAAAATACTTTTTACCCTTTACATCATATCTTTTTGCCTCGCTGAACATAAACGACTCTATCAGATATTCCAAATATTTTGCGATTGTACTGGTAGACGCCTTAATGTTTTTTACACTTTCCAATGTATCGGCAATCTTCTTTGCATTTGTAAGTGAACCTACCGAAGAACACAAATCATCGGTTAGTTCAGTCAAAACATCGGGAAGTTTTACAATATATCGCTCACTTATATCTTTGAAATATACTTCCGAAAACAAGTTTTTCAGATACTTAACCTTTTCCTCATCACGTTTGAATGATAAAAGCTGCGGCATTCCCCCATAAAGAGCATACAATTCATACACTTCCGATTTATCTCCACCGACAAAATCATAATATTCTTTAAATGACAACGGGAATACCTGAACTTGATCGCCTCTGCCCCTGAATGCCGTCATTACATCTTGAGAAAGTAATTTTGAATTACTTCCCGTCACATAAATATCCACATTTCGAAGACGCATCAATCCATTCAAAACATTATATAGCTTAACATCTTCCGGATTTTCAAGTTCTTTTTTTGTAATAGCATATTGCACTTCATCTATAAGAATATAATACATTTCTTTATTTACAATTCTTGAACGGATGTATTTTGATAATTCATCCGGATTACGATACTGTTCACAAATATCATCATCAAGTGCAATGGAAATAATCTGTTCTTCCTTTACTCCACTCGATATAAGATAGTCACGAAACAAATAAAACAGAAGATAGCTTTTTCCGCACCTTCTGATTCCTGTAATAACCTTAATCAGACCATTTTCCTTTTTGTCTATCAATCTACTTAAATAGATATCTCTATTTATAATTTTTTCCACAGATTTGCCTCCTCAAATTAAAACTTACTGCACTTTTCTCGTAAATTTTAAATTTATTATACTATCCTTATTATGTACAATCAATATTGTAATTAAAACTTACTGCACTTTTTCACTAAGTTTTAATTTCCCATGTTTTCATATCAAACTCCGAAAAAATAAAGACGACCAGTCTTATCATAAGACCAATCGTCTTTAATCTCCGCATCTGGTTGTTGTGTAGCTGGTAATTCTTCAAACAACTTATTGATTAAACAATTACTATGTGCCGAAGCATTTCTTATATCACGCACAGTATTCATAAACTTATTGCTTATAATAGGTTCATTATATAATACTGAATAAAAATCGACCAGATATGCCAAATCTCCAAAAGAAATTTTTTCCTTCTTTTTTGCCTGTTTGATATTTGGGATAATTTTTTCTATACGAAGCTAATTTCATATATCGATTTATCTCTCTATACATCATAAATAATATAGCCTCTATAACATTCATAACGTTTCCTCCTAAATTCCTCCCCTAACGATTTATGCTTTTTCATTTTCCCGTGCTTCCAGCACTTCCGTTGTAATTGCATCCACATCATATTCTGGTGCATACTTCTTCACAATATCGTACATTGGCTGGATTATTTCAATGGATTCTTCAAGTTCATCTGCGATCTGGTCAAGTGTTTTGTTCTTCTGCATCTTAAATTAAATGAATTGAATTTAAAAGCATGAATGTTCAAGAATAAATAATTTGACTATTCGTAGAAAGTAACTGTCTAAAAGCTACTATATGAAACTTATGCTTTGGTAGTAGACTAGCATAATCGAACTGAACATGTCAAGGACTTTTTCAAGAACGCTTGACAGCGTTTTGTATTTATTTCGGGGATTAATATATTTTCCAAATATTGTTGGATACACCAGAAATTGCCGGTTAATCACTTGGTATCTAACAATGATATCGGATGCCGGATAACCGTTTTCCATTTTTCAGGAGCAACTTTTCTTGCATCTGAAAGATAAATTTCATGATGCAATCTATCTCTTGACAGATCATTTTTATATCCATTTTCCCGCAAATATGTATCCATGATTTCAACAGTCGCCGGTTCATCATCAAATGCTCCAAAATGCATAATTTGAACGCACAAGCCTTCTTCTATCGTGATAAATTCTGCCAACGAGCAATCCAGTTTCTTCTTTTTTGTAGCGGTTTCTACCGCCCAATCAAAATCCTTCTTCGTAATAAAATCCGGAAGTCTTATCACGGAAATCCAATTAAATGCATCCTTATTTGAGTAATCAATCCCATCAACATCATCCTGCCACCAAAAACCTTCGAGCGGCGGCACAACATATTCGAAGAATCCTTCTATTTTGTACTCCGTCTTGTAACTCATCTTAAGTGTATATGCAACTGCATATAAAACGCCAATCGCCTGCTGATACGCACCATCCTTTTCATTCGGATTGCCTTTTCCTCTTACTGCGATATAGTTTGCCTTTGGAACATTCACTATCTCCGGCTTGTTCTTCGGCATATAAAATTCCTTGTATTCCTTCTTAAAATCAAACGCCATATTTTCTCCCTTTTACAGCCTTTCGCTTCAACACCTCATACACGCCAAGCAATATACAGCCAACGGCATAACACAGGATATCTTTCCAATCAAATACGGAACCGACCAGAATACTTAAGAATCGATTATCCTGCCAACCTAACGCTTCCACAACATGGAACATCTGCAAAACCTCTACCAGTGCCGCAAAAATAAATACATACAGCGGTAACAGTTTGCATCGCTCCGGTACAAATATTCTTATAAACGTATATATCACAACCACAACCAGCACGTCACCAATATATGGTCTTACAAATGCATCATGCACATATATCGCAATCAACACTTCAATCAATAGCAAAATCACAGTTGCTATTGCATATCCGATTCGCTTCATGTTCTTCTCCATTCAACAACATGCACTATAATCTTCCTCTGTTTTCTTCTATCCATTTAACCGCATAGTCAACAATCTGTCTCTGACTCATTAATTTGACCGTTGCATTTCCAATCTGAACGGTATGTACTGTATGGAATTTCTCGAAATCTTCTCCAATCTGTGTAAAATCTTCTCCCCATATGTCTCATTATGTTTCATTTTCTGTTGAAAATACCCGACTAATTCCCTTAAAATTCATACTTTCTTAACTCACAATTCTTTATCCCAAATGCTGCAAATTCCTCATTCGTCATATCGTGGAAATACGATTCAATAATACGGGAGATTCCGTTATGCGCCACCAACAGGTACACCGTCCCTTCGCTTTCCGCTTCTTTCTTAATATCATCCAGCAGATTATAGATTCTCTGGGAAAGCTTCAGCATGGACTCTCCACCATCATAACTGTTGACAAACTGCGCCTTGGCAACGGAAAATTCCGCACCATTTCGCGGCGTGGACTCATACCGTCCAAAATTCTGCTCCTTCAATCGCATTTCTTCCTCTGCCGAAACGCCTGTCACTTCCGCGATATGCTTTGCGGTATCTGCCGCACGCATCAGCGGCGAATACAGAATCTTATCAATATGGATGCCTTCTGCCTTGATCCGTTCGCCCAATTCCTTTGCCTGTGTATGTCCAAGTTCTGTAAGTGCAATATCTGTCGCGCCACAGATTTTATTCTCCACATTCCAGATTGTCTGTCCATGTCTTGTAAAATAGAAGTATGCCATCGTATCTGTTCCTCCTGTCTTTTCTACCAAGATACTACCATATCTAATCCTTGAATTCCACCGCATGTTTTCGTTTCCAGATTGGGAAGAGGTTCCGCTGGCAGATATAATTCTCGCGCTCTTTGATTCCAACCGCATGGAAAAATGTCTTCCACATATCGGTATATTCATCCTCGTACTCTTCTGTCTTCCGAAGCGTCTCAAATTCCGCATCGGTCAGATAGCGCAGGTAATTCGTCCCATCCTTTGGATGCACGCACGCAGTCTTCCTTGTATCATCAATGATCATCCAATGTTCGGACGGCATACGATCTGCAAAATGCCTGCCAACCAGCATGATTACATCGCTTTTCGGTTCCAGATGGCACACGTAAACCTTTCCATTTAACGACTGAAACCGCGCAAATTCCCGGAAATGATGGCTCTCATTTCCCACCTTCCGCCGTAGTTCCAATATCCGCATCACATGCGGATTCGTATAATAATCAAGCACGCGGCAGCCAACGGCGAATCCAACCCGCAGGAAATTATAGATTGCCTGCAATGCATCTTCCTCCGCGGAGAGTGTTGCATAATAGACATCCAGATACGCCTCATCCGAGATGTCTCTCCGGATGGAACGAATCACCTTCTCTGCCTTTTCGGCATCACCGTCCACATGGATGTACTCGTCAAACATCGTCTGTTGAAATACCGGTTCTTTCTTCACTTGTATCTGATCGTGACCAATCCGCAAGGCTTCCACCCACGCATCATAGATGCAGGTCATGATATCCTCCAACCGGTCTTTACATGTATATATCTTCATAGCTACAATCTACCCAATTCCGAAATCCGCCAGAGACATCTGCGTAAACGATTCATTCGCGTGCTCCGTCTTCCATATATCCTTCTGATCGATCCCGGTCAGCTGCCTTGTGATGTACCCTTCCTCGATCGGCGTGTGATACATCTGCCTGCCACCGCAGGTAATGAAATATTGTGCCCGTTTCAACACGACACCCATCTTCTTCAGGGAAGCGAAATCCAGCCTTCCGTAACGTCTTGCGTATGTGATCCGTCCTGCCGATTTCGGTCCGATGCCCGGCACACGGAGCAGCATCGCATAGCTTGCTGTCTGCACTTCCACCGGGAATTGGTCCAGATGCCGCAGTGCCCAATCACACTTCGGATCAACCAGTTCATTGAAATTCGGCTTCTCCTCCGATAGCAATTCACCCGCCTGAAATCCATAGAACCTTAGCAGCCAGTCCGCCTGATACAGCCGGTGCTCCCGCAGGAGCGGTGGCGGTGTTCCAATCTGTGGCAATACCTTATCTTCATTCAGCGGAATATACGCTGAATAAAATACCCGCTTCAAGTCGAATCCCTGATACAACTGCTGTGTCGTCTGCAGCAATGTATAATCGCTCTCACCGGTTGCCCCGATAATCATCTGCGTGCTCTGTCCCGCCGGTGCAAACCGCCGCTTTAATTTCGACATATCAAGCGGTGCGAGCTGGTATGCGTTATCCCATGTGAGAGCGCTATCCAGAACCGTTCCGTTCATCTTCGCAGCCAGATTCGCAATCGTATTCTGCACATCTGTCTCTCCAGTTACCGAACCACCTGAACCTGTACCATGATTCTTCCCTTGATCTATGCTTCCATATGCCCCCGCGTCATCACGCACAACATTTTCCGTTCCAAGTACAGCTTCCTTCTCCTTCATCAATCCATCTGCGAACTGCTTCTTCGACTCAGTCCCGAAGATACTCTGCTTCAGAAACTGATTGCCCTTGCTTCGCTCCATGTGTGCGGATTTCCCGATTGCCATCCGATGCGACGCGATCGTGTTCCGCACCTTTCCCATCGGATCTAAGATTGTCTGCATCGTCTTATTCGGTGCCAGTGTCCGCAATCCTTCCTCCGTCGGAAGCTCCATATTCACGCTGATACGGTCTGCCAGATATCCTGCTGCCGCAAGCAGTTCATCCGATGCGCCGGGAATCGTCTTCACATGGATGTAGCCGTTAAAATGATATTTCGTTCGAAGCAGAAGCAATGTCTCGCACATCTTCTCCATCGTGTATGTTGGATTCTTCAGAACGCCGGAGCTTAAGAACAGGCCTTCAATATAATTCCGCTTGTAGAATTCGACCGTAAGCTCGCAGATCTCCTGCGGCGTAAAGGTCGCCCGCTTCACATCATTGCTTGCACGGTTGATGCAGTATTTGCAATCATAGACGCAGTGATTCGTCATCAGTATTTTTAGCAAGGAAATACATCTTCCATCCGACGCAAAGCTGTGGCAGATGCCACACGCCGCAGCATTGCCGAGTTCTCCTTTCTTTCCCCGGCGATCCGATCCGCTTGACGTACATGCCACATCGTATTTGGCGGCATCCGCAAGGATCTGCAGCTTCTCCTGTGTTGTATATTCTTCTATATAATTGTTCGTGATTTCTGTACTCATGGTTTCATTATACGAACAAACGTTCTTGATTGCAAGTTTTTTACAAACATTTGTTTGCATTTCATCGCAGCAAAAATAAAAGGCGGTATCCAACCCGCCTTTCATAATCAGAATCTTTTTTCAATTGTATGATACAGAATAACCGCTCCGACCACATCGAAGAGCAGCGAATAACCGGCGTTTGTCCATACATTTGTCCCAAGTCCGGTCGCATAGACAACCTGCTGGATTGGGAATCCGAGCAGATACATCGCATACGAATACCTGCCGACGACCGATATCTTCTGCAGGAATACCGGCTTCTTATCCATCCCCGCACAGAGAAAATACGGCAGGAATACAATCGCCGCCAGACTGTAGCAGCCCGTCAAAATGCAGATCATAAATCCAATCCCCGCCACGGTCATCCACTGCCATGTAAACCGGATTTTCTCCCGGAACACAAAGAAGCAGACGCCACTTACAAAGCAGAATAACGGGCGCAGATACGCAACAAACTGATATAGCAGTGGCATCTTCACTGCAAATATAACAGCGATACAAACAGCACATAGGATTGTCAAAATCCGCATTTTTTTCTTATCCAGCAATCCCAGTTTATATGCCACAAGCAGCATTCCATAACAGATAATCTCCAGAATCAGTGACCACAAAGAGCCATTGACCACAGACATCGGATTGTCCGAGAATACACCCGGCAGACTGTAATTTGGGATCAGCACAAGATACGACAGATACGCATACGTCCCTTTCGATGAAAAATATTCCCGAACCGGCAGCTGTGTCATGACCGGTCCCATCACAAATGCAGTCAGAACTACCACCGTAACAAACAACGGATAGATCCGCTTCACACGTCCGCTGACATACCCACGCACACTCTGCTTTGTAAGCAGGCTCTTCGTCACATACAGACCGCTGACAAACAGGAAGAATGCAACCGATAATTCGCCGAACGTGATTTCTTGCTTCGACACTGCCCGGAGCCAGTCATCGCCGCCATCGGTAATCGCATACGCATGACTGAAAATAACCAGTGCCGCTGCTACAAATCTCAAAAGATCAATAATATAGCTTTTCCCATTTAATTTATCAGCAAGCGTTATCGCCTGTTTTTTCGTTTGTTCTGTCTGCGTATCCATATGTTCTCCTTCGTACATAATATTCCTGCATATTTCACGAATACATATCCGCTTCGTCCGAACTGCATTTCAATATCAATTATGCATTCAAATTTTATTATATACAAAATATCCAGATTACGCCACTACTCTTTTCTTCGCCGACACGATATTCGCCACAATAATATAGAACACGCCATATAAAGCCATCGCCAGCATATTGAGAAATACCGGTTTCAGCCCCGAGACACTCACCGTCTCCAGTGTCTTTAAATATTCATTCGTCTGAATATACCAGTATGCCGGGAAGATACGACCCACGGCAAGCACACCATCCGGCAGCCATTCAACCGGGATAAATGCACCACACAGAAATGCCGAGCCAAGTGCCACGACATTCACGATTCCATTGACCGCCTCCTTGTTGTTGAAGATGCTTGATATCAGGAATGCCATCGTCAATGCACACAAGGTGAATACGAACGAATTCGCCAGATACATGGCTCCCTGCACACGAAACATAACCTTTCCGACGACTGCGAAACTGATCAGACCGTAAAACAGCCATAGTGCGATTGCAAAAAGCAGATTCGATGCAAGCAGGATCGCATTGTGCTTCTTATAATTCATACTGCTGATCGTGATACGCTTGCGGATCGGCAGCTCCTGAAAACTCGTAAGCACCAGACAGATCACAAAGATCGCACCGGCAAGCAGACTGTAGCTTGCAAAATTATAATAACCCGCTGCCTTCGACATGCTGTTTGTATCAAGTGTCGTCGTCACATGCACGGTTGATGTCTGTTCCAAAGTCTGCGTGATATCCTTGCAGACTTCCGCCTCATTCAGGGATATGTTCATTTCATCCGGATTCGCCTGCAGAGCTGTATCCACGTAGTTTTGCTGTATGGCAAGATAGCTTTCGACCATCATCTGTGCGAAGCTCGCATCCGCCGACTGGCAGCTCTTATACCGAAGTTCTGGATTTTCTCCGTTCAGTACCGCCTGCCGGTAGCCCTGCGGAATATAAATCACAAAAGCTACCTGCCGATAGAAGATTGCATCGTCGATTGCCTCTTCGCTTTTCAGTTCTTTCCGTTCACTGTGTGCCGCGATATAATCCGTAAAATTCTTCGTGATTCCGACATTTTCATCCTGATTTACAATGACGATTTCCGGCTTGTCTGCGGTGAACTGGCTCGCCGTATCCCCGCTTTTTGCGTTGATGCCACCGAACAATAAAAGCAGCGCCGTATACAGGATCACCATGCCTTTACATTTGTTCAATACATGCAGAAATGCTTTAAATACTGTCATACTTCTGCCTCCTTAATCCCTGTGCGGACACAAGCAGCATGAAGGCAGAGAAGATTCCAAGACTCGCTACATCCATCCAGAAACGCTTGTCCACACCATAATAATACAGTGCATAATATCCATCCGTGATCATCGCCGCAGGGTTGATCTTATCTAAGAACGGCACATGTTTCTCGATGATATATTTCATGGTAATTCCCATCATGCCAGACAGGAAACAGCACGCCATCGTGATGCCGATCAGGATTCCAAGTTTTCCATTCTCGCCGGTCTTGACAACCGTCGTCACCATAATCGCAAGCGTCAGCCCCGCCAGACTCCCCGCAAGTGCCAGCAGGATCACATATGGCAGATTCTCCCCGTAATCGACTTTCATCACGAAGATTGTATACACAAACAGAATCGCAAGCCCGATCAACTGCGTGCAATATGCAGCAAGCAGCGAGGAAAACATTGTCTTTGCCTTGCTGATTGGAACGATGGCTGTACGCTTTCCGAGATTCCCCATGTTCGGAAGATTCCGACTCAGCGCCGTCATTCCAAGGATACCGCCATACAGACACGCCATCGCAATCAATGTGTAATACTCAATCATCGTATAGCTTAGGTTCTTGCGGGATGCATCGACCAGGTTCGACTCTCTGCCTGCAACCTGTTCCATTACGTCTTTGTAGAGTGCCTCGATATCCGGCATAGTGCCCTGCTCAATCTCATTTTGTACACGTTTTTCCATGATTGCAGAGGTATGTACGATCTCGTCTACCACATATTGAAGCACTGTCTGGTTGATACCATTTTCGTGAATCCAGATCTCCGGCTCCGCGCCATTCATGTACAGCACGCCGTCGACATCCCCATCCGAAAGCAGCGTATCTGCTTCATCCTTCGACACATACACCGTGTCAAACATCTGCTCATCGCTTGATTCATCGCTCAAAGTCTCAAATGTCCGGCGGAATGCTTCGTTTCCCTGAAAATCCTCGTTATCGACAATCGCAATCGGGATCACGTTCAGCTTCTCGCTGTTCTCGATATTGGAGAATGCCAGCTTGAACATCGTGCCAAGCACGAGCGGAAACACAAATGTCCAGAACAAAAGCATCCGGTTCCGCATCAGGACTTTGAATGTATACTTAAAGTTATGTCCAAACATCAGTCTCTAAGCTCCTTTCCGGTCAGCTCCAGGAACACATCGTTGAGCGTCGGACGCTCGGAGAAGATCTTGTTGCAGGTGATTCCCGCCGCACTCAGTTCCTCGATCAGCTTCGCCACGTTATTTTTGCCGCTCTTATAGGTGATTACAAGCTGATGACCGGCATATTCTGCCTTGTCAACATTCGGTGCCGCCTGCAGCTTCTCTAAGAATTCCGCTTTGAAATGCTTCGTCTCAATCGTAACCTTCTCCTCGATCTTCGCAAGTGCCTTTAACTCGTCGGACGTTCCCTGCGCAATAATTTTTCCCCTATCCAATATGATGATCCGGTCACACAGAATCTCGACTTCTTCCATATAATGTGTCGTGTAACAGATTGTCGCGCCATCATCCCGCAGCTTCCTGATACCATCCAAAATGTTATTCCGGCTCTGTGGATCGACTGCAACCGTCGGCTCATCTAAGAAGATCAGCTTCGGCTTGTGCGCGATACCACACGCGATATTCAATCTCCGGAGCAATCCGCCCGACAACTGCTTCGGATAATATTTGCGGAATTCGTCCAATCCAACCAACTTGATTGCATCCTCAATATCCTTTTTTCTCTCCTGCTTGTCCTTCACATACAATCCACAGAAATAGTCAATATTCTCATACACCGTAAGCTCTTCAAACACCGCTACCTCCTGGAAGATGACTCCGATATCCCGCTTGATCTTATAGGCGTCCGGTGTCATCTCCTCACCGAAGATTTTGATACTGCCCGTGCTGTATTTCAACAGTGAGAGGATACAGTTAATCGTGGTCGATTTTCCACTTCCGTTTGGACCAAGCAGGCCAAGGATCTCTCCCTGCCGGATCTCAAACGACAGATCATCGACTGCCTTTTTCTGTTTATATTCCTTTGTCAGATTCTTTACTTCTACAACTGCGCTCATTTCGCTTTTCCACTCTCCTTTTTATTCCCAGCAATTGCGATATTGTTTCTATATATTTCAATATTGATTTATACGATATACAATGTATTGAATCTGAGAAGTTCTAAATGTTCTGATCTATATTTCCATCCAATACGCCACCGCCGCCAATTCGCCATCCATGGCTCAGTGGCGGCTTGTTTGAACATCGTGTTCAAACATGGCTAATATAATTACAGAACATTAAGAACTTCTATGATTCAAACATATCGTATATCTTTATAAATCAATATTAAAATATATACTGAAATCAATATCGCAATTTCCGTGGTTCATATTTATTCATCCCTCGGCTTCTTGTCATACATGCTTCCGATCTTCATTTGTCTTACGGTGTCCGTCAGCAGTTCTTCAATCTGCTCATCCGTAAATGCAACCGTTCCCGTTGCAACCATGCTGGCGATTCCGTGTGTGAAGATCCACACCTTCAGGTGAAATGCCTCCTGTTCCGTCCTGTCATAACCGGTGAACTCTGCACCCTTCTCTAAAATCTGATTTCCCATATTATCCTTCTCAATAAATTCCGTCGGAGAAATCTTCGAATCCCCCATAAATAATACCTTGAAGAAATCCGGGTAATCCTTCGCGAACCGGATATACGCAAGTCCCATGCCCCGATACGCTTTTTCTTCCTTGGAACCTGCAATCATGTACGACTGGTATATCTTCCGGATGTGTAAGATCGTCGCCTGCTTTAAGTCTTCCATATTTTCAAATTGATAGAAAATCGGCTGTACCGAACAACCAAGCTCTTTCGCCACCCGGCGGGCATTGATTGCAGACAGTCCTTCTTTCTTCACAACCGCACACGCTGCCTCAATAATATCTTCCTTCAAAAACTTTGTTGCCCTTGGCATAATGTCCTCCATATTTTATAACTTTTGTTATGTAACTTGCGTTATATTATAAAGAACAAAAAAAGAAACGTCAAGCAGATATCGATGAAATACAGCCACATTCCTGTCTCCTGCACATTCATCTGCCCAACGTTTCCTTTTCTGATTCTATATTCTCACTGATTAATCATTATTGTTGCTACAATTTGCGGCGTCGATTGCGAGTACGAGCATCAATCCTAAGATCTCATCCTCCGGATTCGCAATGTCTATCACATAGGTATCGCCCCAGCGGAACAATTCCTTGCTGATATGTGCGATGCAATAACTGCCATCATACACGTCGTAATCCCATCCGAAGAGATCACCCTGCACCTGCCAGCCATGATATTCAATATCATATCTCGGCGTAAAGAGGGAAAATCGTCTCTGAATCCGACCGATTGTCCGTCCGCCGATCTCGACTTCGAACACCGGAAGCAGATGAAATATCTCCTGATGGATCACGCCTACTTCCTGATCATACATATCATAGATATGCATATGATGACCGATATTGAAGAATTCCGTCTTCACAAAATATTTTGGATTGCCATATTCATCGTAGATATCATACGTATCCGTCCACGCAAATACGCGCTGCTTTATCATTAACCGCATAGGTTATCTCCTTATAATACAAGATCCTTCATCGAATGCAGCCCAATTGCAAGTGTCGACGTGTTGTGCATCAACGCCGAGGTTGTCGGCTGGATCACACCTGCCACACCAAGCACGATCAGTCCGGTATTAAATCCGACGATTGTTCTGTAATTTCTTCGGATTCTTCTTGTCAATGCGGTACTGATCTTCCGCAATGTGATCAGTTCATTCAAGTTATCTGCTCCAACGGTAATGTCCGCGATCTCCCGTGCAATTTCTGCACCATCACTGATTGCAATACCGATATCTGCTGCCGAAAGTGCCGGTGAATCATTGATACCGTCACCGATCATGATAACCTTATGTCCCTCTGCTTTCGCACGCTCCACGTAGCTTGCCTTATCCTCTGGAAGTACCTCAGAATAATACTCGTCCACGCCAACCTTCCGTGCGATCGCACAGGCTGTCCGCTCACTGTCACCGGTCATCATAACAACCTTTGCAAATCCAAGCTCTTTCAGTGTCCGGATCACATCGGCTGCCTCATCACGGATCGGATCTTCGATACAGATGACAGCCACCAGTCGTCCTTCTACTGCCATATACAGATGTGAATATTCCTCTGGCAATGCATCGAACTTCTCCTGCATACCTTCCGGAACCACACAGCCCTCATCTTCAAATACAAAATGATAGCTTCCGATAATTGTCTTTCTTCCTTCTACCGTAGTAGAAATACCATGTGCTACGATATAGGACACCTTCGAGTGGACCTCTTCATGCACCAGATTCTTTTCGCTTGCCGCATCAACAACTGCACGTGCCATCGAATGAGGGAAATGCTCCTCCAGACATGCGGCGATCCGTAGCAGTTCATCGCTGCTTTCATTGCAGAACGATACAACATCAACCACGTGCGGGGTTGCCTTCGTCAGCGTTCCGGTCTTATCAAATACGATCGTATCTGCTTCTGCCATCGCCTCTAAGAACTTGCCGCCCTTCACCGTGATGCTTGACTTGCTCGCCTGCCGGATTGCGGACAATACGGAAATCGGCATTGCCAGCTTCAACGCACATGAGAAATCAACCATCAATACAGACAGTGCTTTCGTCACATTCCGCGTAAAAAGATAGGTTGCGGCTGTGCCAAGTAATGTATACGGTACAAGCTTGTCGGCCAGATGGGATGCCTTACTCTCCAGAGAGGATTTGAGTTTCTCGGATTCCTCGATCATCGTGACAACCTTCTCATACCGGCTCGAACCTCCGACCTGACGTACACGGATACAAAGCTCGCCTTCTTCCAGCACGGTTCCTGCATAGACATAGGAATCTGCCTGCTTATGTACCGGCAAAGGTTCACCTGTCATAGACGCCTGATTGACCATCGCATCGCCATCAACAACGATTCCGTCGAACGGAATCACATTTCCGACATGGATCACGATCTCATCGTTTACACGGATAGACTCTGCAGATACCTGCACTTCCTGTCCGTCCTTCTTCAACCAGACTTTTCCAATATTCAAGGACATGCTCCGCGCAAGATCACCAACGGATTTCTTGTGTGTCCACTCCTCTAAGATCTCACCGATTCCAAGCAGGAACATGATGGAACCTGCCGTCTGGAAATCTCCACGGAATACGGATACACCGATTGCCGTGCCATCCAGAACCGGAACTTCGATCTTACGTTTTGCTAATGTTTTCAATCCGTTCGTGATGTATTTCACCGAACGGATGGCTGTCAGGGTGTTCGCAATCGGCACCGGCAGCAATGCCCGGTTGATACACCGCAGCAAAACCTTATCTACCAGTTTTTCTTTGTACTCTTCATTCACCTGTCTTCCAGAATTTGCCAGATAGGATTCCGGCACATCTGCCGTCTCATAATGGAACCGCCGGAGCGCTGTTATCATCGCTTCCCGGCTTCCCTCATAACAGACAACCGCATCGCAGGTCGAATGATTTACCTTCGCAGAACTGACATGTTTCATGCTGTCAAGATAATACTGAAGGATATCGGCTTCCCGGTACGACATGTTCTTCTGTGCAACATGAAAACGAATTCTGCCTCGTATCTCATGTTTAATCACAAATTTCATTTTCTGTCGCCTGCTCCTCTGCTTCTGCTTCGTCCTCAACTACCTGTGCCTCTGCTTCGATCTCGCGGTCTGCGTTGATCTGCTTTGCCTCTGCATAGATATCGCTTGCATTCTCCTGTACATTGGTCACGGTCTTCATGATGCAGTCCTTTGCACGAAGGACAGCGGCTGTACCATGTGAGTAAACCTTCTTTGCATCACGGCTTGTCAAAAGCTTGATTCCTGCTGTTCCGAACAATACACCTGCTGCAAAAATCCCTGTTTTCTTTCCATCGATCTTTTTAAAAAAATTTGACATAATAATTACCTCCTGTTAGTCCAATCTAACTACATATATTATCACAAATTTTCTAAAAAATAAATATTTTTTTACCAATCCTTTCCAAGTTTACTGCAAGCCGATACTACACTGTCTACTCCTAATATAATCAGGTATGTACCTATCAAAAATCCGACTGAGAACAAAGCAATCTGCGGCCAGAATATCATCAGCACACCTACTACCAGACCGATCACATTGATGACCAGTGAGACATAGAAATACCTTCCTCTGTACAAACTCCGGATAAATCCAAGATGACACAGCTTCGATACGCTGTGTGCGATAAACCATAGCGGAAGCAGCAATGTTACAACCAGTTCGCCTATGTGCGGATATGCCATCAGCGCCAGACCGGTGATCACGCTGATCACCCCGGCAGCCAGAGACACGCACGGTGCAAACCCAATGTAACGTTCCGACTTGGCATAGAAGATAATATCGGTAATTCCGGTCACGATTGCCATCACACCATAGAAGATCGTAATCCAACGCAGAATCCCCCCCGGCGATGCAATCGCCAAAGCGCCAAGGATTATAAGAAGAATACCCTCGATCAGTTCCAGCCATCCATAGCCTGTGTGTCTTTTCATAGAGCGGCTCCCCCTTCCTTATTCAGGATCTCCATGAATTCATCCCCAGTAATTGTCTCCTTCTCATAGAGATGCATCGCCAGAATATCCAGCAGACGCTTGTTATCGACAAGCAGCTTCTTCGCCTTCTCATGCTGTGAGCGCACAAGTTCAACCACCTTCCGGTCAATCTCCTTCTGCGTCTCTGCCGAACAACAAAGCGAAGTTTCACCTCCCAGATACTGGTTCTCCACGGTCTCCATCGCAACCATATCGAACTCATCGCTCATACCATACCGGGTAATCATCGCACGCGCCAGCTTCGTTGCCTGCTCGATATCATTCGAAGCACCGGTTGTGATCTCTCCGCATGCCACTTCCTCTGCTGCACGGCCACCGGTGAGTGTCGCAATCTTGTTCTCGATTTCTTCCTTCGTCATCAGATATTTGTCGGCCTGCTCCACCTGCATTGTGTATCCGAGCGCACCGGATGTACGTGGGATAATCGTAATCTTCTGTACCGGTGCAGAATGGCTCTGCAACGCAGCCACCAATGCATGTCCGACCTCATGATATGCAACCGTTTTTTTCTCCTTATCCGAAAGCACGGCATTCTTCTTCTGATAACCGGCGATTACAACCTCGACACTTTCTTCCAGATCCGCTTCAGTCACAAAATTCCGGTTTGAACGGACGGCACGAAGTGCACCCTCGTTGATGATATTCGCAAGCTCCGCGCCGGATGCTCCAGATGCCATACGTGCAATCGTATGGAAATCTACATCATCGCCAACCTTGATTTTTCTTGCATGTACCTTGAGGATTGCCTCACGGCCTTTCAGGTCAGGCAGTTCCACCGGTACTCTCCGATCAAAACGTCCCGGTCTGGTCAGTGCCGGATCAAGGGATTCCGGACGGTTCGTTGCCGCCAGAATGATAACACCATTATTTCCTTCAAATCCATCCATCTCAGTTAAGAGCTGGTTCAATGTCTGTTCCCGTTCATCGTTGCCGCCGTACTTGCCGCCGTCACGCTTCTTACCGATGGCATCAATCTCATCGATAAATACGATACATGGTGCTTTCTCCTTTGCCTGCTTGAACAGATCACGCACCTTTGATGCACCCATACCAACAAACATCTCGACGAACTCGGAACCGGAGATTGAGAAGAATGGTACATTTGCCTCACCGGCAACCGCCTTCGCAAGCATTGTCTTACCGGTTCCCGGAGGGCCGACTAACAAAAGTCCCTTCGGCATAGACGCACCGACGTCGGTATATTTGGTCGGATTGTGCAGGTAGTCAACGATCTCGGCTAAGTTTTCCTTTGCCTCATCCTCACCGGCGACATCTGTAAAATGAATTCCTTCGGTGGACTGCACATATACCTTCGCATTGCTCTTTCCACCCATACCGAACATCATGGAATTCTTACCGCCTGCCTGTTCCATCAGCTTCTTCGCAAGGAATTTTCCAAGTATCCAGAACAGCAGAAGCGGCACAACCACAGATATCAGAAAGCTCATAAACGGGGATGTCCTCGTCTCGATTTCTTTCGAGAACTTCGCACCGCTGTCATAGAGCCGCTGTGTCAAGTCATCGTCCGGCATGAGTCCGGTCTTGTAGATCGCGCTCTCCGCCTTATCCGTAAATGTGATCTGTGTACTGTCGATCTGTACCTGACCGATATCTTTATCCTCGGTCATCTTCATGAATGTTCCGTAATCAACTTCCTTTACCTGCCGCTCTGCCAGCATCGGGGTGATAAATAAATTAAACACCAGCAATACTACCAGCACGATTCCGTAATAGAAGATCAACGGACGTTTTGGTGATTTTACTTCTTTCATCTCTGCATACTTCCTTTCTTTGTCTAGATTATTACGAACTATACAGCAATTGTATATATTGAGTCGAATTTTCCAAATATAAGATGTATTGAAGCTAAGATGTACTAGATGTTCTGTTGTATATATTCTTACCGCACGCAACCGCCGTCAATTCGCCATCCATGGCTCAGTGACGGCTTGTTTGAACATCGTGTTCAAACATTGCTGTGTATCCACAGAACATCAACTACATCTAAGCTCCAAACATAATTACATTTAGAAAACTCGACACATCTATATACTTAATTGCTGTATAGTTCATAATAATCATTTACGCTTTCTACTCTCCGTACTTCTCCCTCAATACCTCCACAATCATCTCGTAGTTCGGCATCTCTACTCCATATTGTTCTCCAAGACGAAGCGGCTCATACAGCAATCCATCGATTTCCGATGGTTTTCCTGCCCAGATATCGCGCTGCATGGAAGTCGAAGCCTCCGGTACAAGCGCATCTAAGATGTCCAGATTCGTCTTCTCAATATCAACCAAAAATGGGATTCCCATTGCTGTTGCAAGTGCGTCAATTTCTTTCATACACCGGATCAAAAGCATCCGCTCCTCGCCTGCGCGCTGGAATACTTCTGCCTTCGCATCATAATACAGACCGCAGGCTGCCATCGGCGACACATATGCGTATTTCTGAAATGCATCCCGCTCGATCTGGTCAGAAAGTACCGCATCAATGCCTGCTGCCTTTAATTCCTGCTCTAAGAGGAACATCTTCCGGCAAAGCGCCTGTCCTTTCCGTGCGCCAAATACGATACGGAAGATATCGCCTTTTTGTAAGATCACACCCGGCTCCTTGATCTCCGCCGCAATGTAGATACAGCCATCTACAACTGTTGCATCCGGCAGCGCCTGCTGCAGCTTTGCACCGGTTCCGTAGATGTTCAGGATCGGAACGATCAACGTCTCCGCATCACTATGTTCACTCAAAAATGGAATGATATCCGGAATCGAATATCCTTTGACACACACAAACAGGACATCCGGAATCTCCGCATATCCTGCTTCATCAACTGCCTTTATATCTGTCACGGTAAATGTCTGGCTTGGTGACTCCACACATATACCATGTTCTCTGATTGCCGCAAGATGCGCGCCACGCGCAATCAATGTTACATCCTGTCCGGCTTCCGCTAAGAATGCACCAATGCTTCCGCCACATCCACCGGCTCCTATAATTGCATATTTCATATACGATCTGCCACTTTCTATATGCTCAAGTGGTTTCTCCTTCCCTCTTTTTTCTTCTGTCTCTGATCTGTGATACATATTCTATAACAGATTTATGTTTGTTTTGTGAACAAATCCGTTATTGGAAGAATTTTAATGAAAATATCGTTATTTGTCCTGTTTTTTCACCTTCACGATCACAATTGTAAGGTAGCTTACTGCCTGTGTCAACGCATCTATCCCATGCATCACACGTTCCTCCGGCAGTCCGCAGTTTGAGACGCCATAGACCTCCAAATATTCTCCCTGCTGTCTTCTCCGTACAAGCTCTGTCCGAAGCATGCCGATCAGCTGTTCCAGCTTCTTCCCCGACTTCATATAGATCCGTGTCCCGTCATAGTCCGCGGTATCTTCCACCGCGTAGCTGCCCGGAATAATATGGATCTCCTCGCCCTGATCCGCAAGGGAGATTCCAAGTCTTGCCGCCACCGCACAGAAAGAAGGCACGCCGCTGATCATCGACGCAGGCATCCCCGCCGCAAGCACTCGCCGGTGAATATAATGATAGGTCGAGTACACACTTGGATCACCGATCGTAAGAAATACAAGCATCTTTCCCTGCCGCATCCGTGCCTGCACCTCGGCAAAGCAGCGATCCTGTGCCGCGCGAAGCACGTCCGCATCCTTCGTCATCGGAAACTGCATCGGGCAGATCTCCTTTTCCTCGATCTCCGGTACGACCTGCCGCACGATCTTATAAGCATAACATTCTTCTTTCTTCTCATTTGGCAGTAAGATGCAGTCACTCTCCCGGATCGCACGCACCGCTGCCAGCGTCAGAAGCTCCGGATCTCCCGGGCCGACTCCGACGCCAATCAATCTTCCTTCCATCTATCTGTTTCCTCCTGCAACACATACCAGCCAGATTCGCTAACTGATAGCTGTCTGTCATATTTCAATTTTCCAGGTAATTCTCCAGTGCCGTTTTTCCACGATACGTGCTCACATTAAAGGTCCGGATACCCCGTCGGCTCGTACATAGATTACTATGATAGGTAAGCAGACTCTGCGCCTCATCATCGTTCTCATCGGTCCAGATTCCGCGTGCCTGTGCCCACTCCAAAAACTCAAACACCGCAGGCGTCCGATCCGCCGAGCCAGCCTGCAGATCATATTGCATCAGGTCGATCAGCCGGATCTCCATATCGTCCGTATCGACATCCTCCGCCATCCATGTCTGCACATCCGCACGTGCACACGCAAGATTATAACGCGCGATATACGTATCCGGATGTGACAACGCAAACGCGATATACAAACCGCCACATGCAACGATCATATATTTCATCAGTGGAAATGTATTCTTATACAGATAGATGATCGTGCCAGTGAAAAGCACAACCAATACCAGCAGTCCAAACAGCACCAGCACACGCAGATACGTCAGATGATATGCCCGAATGTACATCAGCATCCGCACTGCCGAAGAGCCGATCATCACATAGGTACAGCCACACATGATCGTAAGAATCGTCCGAAGCACCCGGCTTTCTGCAAATGCACGGTTGCAAACCAGAACAATTACCAAATTTACAGCCGCAACAAAAAGCAACTGGAAGAATCCCTGTCTCGCATATTCCGAATACGAATACCCGGCTGGCAGCATCTGCTTTCCAAGAAATGGCGACAGGATCTGAATGATTGCGAACACTGCATATAATGCAGTCAGCAGGCCACAGAACGTAATACCGATCATCGGCTCCACCATCCGCTTTTCTTCACAGTCGATCTTCGGCGGCTGTATCACCATCTTGCAGAAGATTCCATATACGATGACAAATACCGCAACGAGCATCATCACGAAGCCTGCCAGATTCCCGGATAACTGCAGATTTCCAATACTCCGGTCGACAATGTATTTGAAGATGGCATCAGCCTCGGACAGCACGATCAACATTAAAACCAGAAATGGCAGTGCAATCAGCACACCAACCAGCACATAGATTGCCTTGGATTTTTTCTTTTCCCGCTGTCTCACATACACATAGCAGTCACTGAATCCACGGAACAGATACCCAAGCGGCGAGAACACTGCACCGAGCACGGCACGGATGTATTTCCCGACACCCCATTTGTCCGCATCGCAAAAGCAGGTAAAAAACACGGTCATCGAAAGCAGGTAAATTCCTATGTAATTACATGTAATCAGGAATCGGTCTGCAGTCAGGAACGTTGACACGCCAAGCTGCAAAATTCCTATATAGTAGATCATCGTATGCGGGTTCGACGTCTTATCCTCGCGGTTATCGTACGCCTTGCTCTGTGGTGCATGTGAGCAGACGTAATATAAGAAGCCAATCGTTGCTGCGGCAAATAAAACCGTCATAATACCATATGCATTTTTATACAGGCAGATGGTTGTCACAACCGCGTATATGATTGCCGCAAATCCACCCGTTCCAAACCGGGTTGCCCGTTCCTTCATATCCTGATTATCTACATATGGCATCATCTGTTTTGGCTCTTGTTCCTGTATATTCTGATTGTTCAAATTTTCTTGTTTTTGTTCATTTCCCATATTGAAAACGCTCCTTTCCAGATACGTTCTATCTTATTCGTCGTTATCCTCTTCATCCTCATAGATCAATATATCTCCCGGCTGGCAGTCGAGTGCCTTACAGATCGATTCCAATGTGGAAAACCGCACCGCCTTCGCCTTGTTATTCTTCAAAATCGACAGATTCGCAAGCGTAATATCAACTTCCTTCGCAAGCTCTGTCAGCCCCTTTTTCTTCTGTGCCATCAGCACATCCAGATTCACCTTTATCGCCATATCACCACCGCCTTTTCTTATATAGTAACGCCCCTAAATCGTAAAATCATTTTCTTCCTTGTACTGCACTGCTTTGTCAAACACGATGGCAAGCACGCGGGAGAAAAGACCTGCGATCAAAAATACTACAACAATGATAAATACAGCTGGCGTGAAGTAAAGTGGAATCCTGCAAAGCATCACCGCCATGATTGCGAAGCTGTATATGCCCATCCGGTTCAGGCTCTTCACATTTTCCTTCACGAAGCAGTCATCCGCAAGCACCGTCCGAAACATCTTCCGAAGCTCTCTTAGAATCAGCACTGCGAACACACCTGCCGTCATGAAGATCAGCACCATCCAGATATAATATTCTCCGAAAAACGGATTAATCACGGTTCCATACCATTTGAACGATACCGGCAAAGTCAGCGTCACAACCATTCCAACAAAATACATGATATCCAGCAGGACCTTCGTCGCGCCGGCAATTTTATTTTCTTTCATACCTATATGTCCTCCCACATCTTTTCTAAACTGCGCGTTTTATTTCTTAACCTTTCTACACTTTACACGATTCATTATTGAATGTCAATATATTTTTATTGTTTTTCGATAACTTTTTATTGTTTATCAACCAAATGAGGAATTGTGCATAAAAAAAGAGGGTGAAATGTAGAATGAGAGTCCCGTTTGTAACGCAAGAGTCCCTCTTTGTAAATGAAAATCTCATTTTGTAAACGAGATTCCCACTTTGTAAACGAAAATCCCGTTTTGTAAGCGAATTTCCCGGATTTTCATTTGTACATTGACATGTTATAATACGTTCAGCAATAAATTTGCACACGACAATAAGAGATCAATTCCCGCTCGAAATTTTTGTATTCGGAGAATCCATCCCTGTTTTGAAGTCATTCTGCTGTCTTTGTTCTGGCGGCACTTTGCAAATTTATCTGTTACTTTTTGAGAAGTTTAGGCTTTAAGATGATGTTTTCGGCGGCAACCGGTTTACATCCAAGTTTCTTAAGTATATCTTCTCCGTAATAAAAGCTGAACGTTTCGTATGGGCTACGGTTGTTCAGCTTTTTTCTTTTATAAGAATTGATATGATCCATCATCAGAAAAATATCCTTCTGTGTCAAATCATCAAAGCTGCTTCCCTTTGGCAGGATACGACGTATCAGCTCATGATTCACTTCACAGGCTCCCTTTTGGTAAGGTGCACTTGGATCGCAGTAAAATACATTCGTTCTGCTGCATGGAATCGTATCTCGTTTTTCAATTGCTTTTGGATTTGAAAACTCACTTCCATTATCCGTAAGAATAACCGGAAACAACCGTGAAAAATCTTCATTTCCAAGGACTTTATCCAACAGATTTATAATCTGTATGACAGATGCTGAAGTATTTGAATCTCGTAGAAATGCAAGCATTAAACTTGTTTCAACGAAATGTATAGTAAGCAGGCATTTGCCTCCCACACGTCCGATAACACTATCCATCTGTACAACAGCAGACTCCGGCTTTGTTTCAAGAAACTTCTGGAAATCAGTATAGCTTCTACCAATACGACATCCTCTGTCTACCTTGAATTCAGGCTGTTTGTATCGCGGGCGATACTTTACTTTACGAGGCAGATCAATGTTACGGATATCAAAAAGCTGGGCATCAACATAGTTATACAATGTTTTTTCACTGCACATGATTTCATCAACATGCTCTATATAAATCTGATGAAGAGACTGTCCATTTTTAACCAAGGGGCTGATGATTCCGTTGATTCTTGCTATATCATCCTCATTGGATAAAATACCTGTCCTGGATTCCGAAATAGACTGATGTGCCATTTCATGAGCATCTGCCGGGTCATAAATGCGTTTTAACAAGGTACATTTGGGAAGCTGGCTGCAACCATTACATA
>OGDN01000164.1_pt1 | contig 133134 bp, 112 predicted proteins | sample 1570271 | NCBI WGS metagenome assembly OGDN01 (sample SAMEA4384481, study PRJEB24528) | human gut metagenome
TCGCCGCCGCAAAAAAGAGAGGTGTAAAATTCGGCAGACCGCCAATTCCGAAACCGGATAATTTCGATGAAATGTATAAGTTGTGGAAAGACAAAAAAATATCAGCCAAAGCTGCGGCTGATAAATGCGATATTCCGATTTGGGCTTTTTACAGATTTGCACGGCGAAAGAAAAATTTGCAAAAAGTATAGGTTTTGTTTGAAGTAAAGTTTTGTTACTTTTTTATAAAACAATAATAGCATATTTGACGGCTTTTGTCAATCTTTGTCAAGGTTTTAGCGGGGTTTGACGCGTTTTAATTTTTTGCAAAACCTATACTTTTTATAAAAGAATAGAAAAAATAAAAATAGACGAGGTGACTTTACATGGGGAAAATAGCTGATGTAATCAAATACGAGGGGGATAATACAACCTTTATATGGAAACATCCGAATGAAGATTTTAATTCGTTGACGCAATTAATTGTACATGAATCGCAGGAAGCAATTTTCATGATGAACGGTCAGGCTTTGGACTTGTTCGGACCGGGAAGATACACTCTTGAAACACAAAACATTCCTAAAATAGGACACTTTTTAAAGAGAATAACGGGCGATAATTCTCCGTTTCATTGTGAAGTTTATTTTATAAACAAAACCGAGCAAATGGCGATAAAATGGGGTACGGACAGCAAGGTTGAATTTATGGAGCCGACATATCAATTTCCTATAAAAATAGGTGCTTGCGGTGAAATGAATTTGAGAGCGGAGGACTCAAGAAAGCTTTTGCTAAAGGTGGTCGGCACGGAAAATTATTTGACACAAAGCAAGCTTACACAATTATTCCGAGCATTTTTAATGACAAAAATAAAAACTTACTTGGCAAGAAGCATACGTGAAAGCAAAATAAGCATTTTTGAAATTGACGAGCATTTGCAGGAGATATCGGAAAATCTGCATAAAATGCTTATCGATGATTTTGTCGATTACGGTGTAGCATTGGAGAGATTTTTTGTTACAACGATAGTAAAGCCTGACGGTGACTCAGCATATGAAAAATTTAAGAGCCTGCATTTCAGACAATATGCGGATATTGCGGAAGCAAAGCTTAGACAGCAGGTTGGTATTATAGACCAGCAGACGGAAGCGCAAAAGATGGTTATAGAATCGCAGGCTTTGGCGCAAAAGAGAGCGCAGGAGGGCTATACATATCAGCAGGAACGAGGCTTTGACGTTGCGCACGATGTTGCAAGAAACGAGGCTGTAGGTCAGTTTACAAATATGGGCGTAGGTCTTGGTACTATGGCAGGTGTTGGCGGCGCTGTCGGCGGAATGGTCGGAGGTATGATGAACGATGCAGTAAATAATGCCGTGCAAGGACCGTCGAACGATATTATTCAATGCAAAAATTGCGGTAATGCGATGAAAAAGGGGGCAAAATTCTGCCCTGAATGTGGCGAAAAGGTTTTACAGTCTGATACTGTAATTTGTCCTGAATGCGGAAAGGAAGTACCGCAGGGTAAATTCTGCCCTGAATGTGGATGTAAATTAGCAAAAAACGTGTGCCCGAAATGCGGCAATGAAATAGAAGCAAATACAAAATTCTGCCCTGAGTGCGGCGAGAAAATTTGAGGAGGATTAAGATAATGAAAAAAGGGTTTAAATATTATGGAATAGTTTGGCTATTGGCAGTTGTGCTCTTTAATGTAATATCATTTGCGATTCCGTCTACAGTAATGATTGGTAAGTTTGAGGGGACATATTGGGTAGGATATATATTTGTTATGATTGCATTCATTGGTCAAGCAGCATGCAGTTACAAATTTTTTAAAGATACAGACAATTCCAATAAGGTATTTTTAAATTTACCTATTATAACAGTAAGTTACTCTGCATTAATTGTTAGTACAGTTGTTGGCGTTTTGTGTATGATTATTCCGTTTATCCCGGTGTGGATCGGTGCGATATTATGTGTATTGATATTTGTTATATATGCAACTGCTATTGTTAAAGCGACGGCAGTCGGTGAGATTGTAAGTGATATTGATAATAAGATAAAGGAAAAAACTTTGTTTATAAAGTCGCTTACAATTGATTTGGAAACATTGGAAATGAAAGCTAAAAACGCAGATATTAAAAAGGAAGTAAGCAAAATAAAAGACACTTGCAGATACAGTGATCCGATGTCAAGTAGTGCCTTAAATGGCGTAGAAAATCAAATAACAATGAGATTTAACGCTTTGGAAACGGCTGTGGAAAATAATGATTGTTTTGAAGTGAAAAAAGCTTGTGAAGAGATGAACGTACTATTTGCAGACAGAAATAAAAAATGTAAATTATTAAAGTAGTTATTCGGGGGGAAAAGTATAATGGCAGTATTTAAATGTAAAATGTGCGGCGGAGATTTGGACGTTGTTGACGGAATGAGCGTGGCGGAATGTGAGTACTGCGGTACAAAGCAGACTTTACCGAAGCTTAACGATAACGAAAAAGAGATAATGTACGACAGAGCAGGACATTTTAGAAGAAACAACGAGTTTGATAAGGCAATGGGGATTTATGAGAAAATCCTTGACATAGACAATACCGATGCAGAAGCGTATTGGTCACTTGTTTTATGTGAATACGGTATCGAATACGTGGAAGACCCGTCTACGCATAAAAGAGTACCTACAGTAAACAGAGCGCAATTTACGTCTGTTTTCATGAACGAAAATTACAAGTCGGCAATACAATATGCAGACGCATACCAAAGGTCAATCTACGAAGAAGAAGCGAAAAATATCGACAATATTCAAAAAGGCATACTCGAAATATCGCAGAATGAAGAACCGTTTGATGTATTTATTTGTTACAAGGAAACAGACGAACACGGAAGAAGAACGCATGACAGCGTGCTTGCAAATGACTTGTATCATCAGCTTACACAAGAGGGTTTCAAAGTCTTTTTCTCACGTATAACGCTTGAGGACAAACTCGGTACGGCATATGAACCGTATATATTTGCGGCACTTAACAGCGCAAAGGTAATGGTAGTAATCGGTACGAAGTCCGAATACTTTAACGCCGTATGGGTAAAGAACGAGTGGGCGAGATTTTTGGCGCAAATCAAAAACGGTGCGGATAAAACACTAATTCCCGCATACAAGGATATGGACCCGTACGACTTGCCCGAAGAATTTTCAAATTTGCAGGCACAGGACATGTCTAAGCTCGGCTTTATGCAGGACTTGATACGCGGTGTTAAAAAGATAGTAGGTAACGAGGAGCAAAATATCGTCGTTACACATGAAAGCTACAAGGACAGCAATAATTCGGCATTGTTAAAGAGAATAGGCTTGTTTTTGGAGGACAGAGCATGGGCGCAGGCAGATGAATACTGCGAAAAAGTGCTTGACGAAGATCCTGAATGTGCGCAGGCATATCTGTATAAAATGATGATTAGCCATAAAATCAGCACAGAGGAGGAAATCAGCAAGGTATCCAAAACCTTGGAAAGTGATTCTAATTATAAAAAAGCCGTACGTTATGCAAAGGGAAACGAGCGCGACAGAATTTTAAGCTATAATCAAGCAATAAAGAACAGAATTTTGGAGCGAGCTTATCAATCTGCCGTTCAGGCAATGAACGAGAGGAGCTACCGAGAAGCTATCGAAGCATTTAAGCAGCTTGGGAAAGACAATTACAAGGACAGCGTGAGCAAGGCAGCAGAGTGTGAACGCTTGTATAATGAGGAATTGGAGAGAAGATCGGAGGAAAAGAAGCTTAAGGATTATCAAATCGGCTGCAAACTTCTTGAAACAGAACCGTTTACCGAAAATGAATATAATCAAGCACATGAGTTGTTTTTGAGATTACGTGACTATAAGGATTCCGCACTTAAATTGCAACAGTGCGAGGAAAGAAAAAATGAAAATCAAAAACTCGTCAGATATAATCTTGCAAATAAGTATTTGGAACAAGGAAATTCTATAGATGAGTGCAATAAAGCAATTGACATATTCCAAGAAATCAAAGAATACAAGGATTCCGACAGTAAAATACTTGATTGTCAAAGAAAAATAGAGGTTTTAAAGGTACAGCTTGCAAAAAAGAAGAAAAGAAATATACAAATGGCTATTATTATGTCATCTGCCGCGGCTGTTATAATAATCGTGTCGCTCGTATTGGGTCTGATTGTGTTCCCGTCAATTAATTATAATGCGGGTGTTGCGGCGATGAATAACAATGAATACAATCTTGCAATTCAGAAATTTACTGCCGCAGGCAATTTCAAAGATTCAAACGACAAGCTTCATGAGGTCATTTATATGCAGGGTGACTATTACTTGCAGAACGACAAAAACAGCGAAGCTCTTAAGAATTTTCAGCAGATAGAAAATTATAAAGACGCAAAGGATAAAATCAAAGAAGTGAAGTATAGAAATGCATTGAAATTAATGCAAGATGAAAATACTTATACAAAAGCGGCAGATGAGTTCAGCGCATTAGGCGAGTATAAGGACTCTAAAGCAAAGGCGACCGAAGCTAAAAATCTTGAAAATCAGAAGCAGGAAAAAATTAAGGCTGAAAAAGAAGCAGCAAACGCATTGAAAAGAAATGTTACATACAACAGCAATTATACATATAAAAGAATGAGCGATATATATTCTTCCGTATCCGCTTCAGACGATGAAATGAAAACCGTGACGAATATAATTAACAGATTTTATGTTTTGTGGGTTAATTACGTTAATACCGGTGACAGTGAAATTTTCGATTTGATAAAAGAAGGAACGGGTGCATATAACAATGCTATCACGTATAGACAAAAAAATCTGACAGAAAGTACAGAAAAGATAGAAGTCAATGACGTAAGAAAAACGGGTAACAATTATTTTGTTTGGACACATGAAATAATTCATGAATACACAGATGTAGATACAAGACGTGAATATCATTGGGTATATAGAGTAACGGAAGAAAACGGAAAATACTATGTTATCGATTACACTGTAGACCCTGCATATAATTAGTGTCAATTTGGCATGTATGGTAACTATGTTAATTTAAAATTCGGAGGAAAGTATAATGGCAATATTTAAGTGTAAAATGTGCGGCGGAGATTTGGACGTTGTTGACGGAATGAGCGTGGCGGAATGCGAGTACTGCGGTACAAAGCAGACATTACCGAAACTTAACGATAACGAAAAAGAGATAATGTATGACAGAGCCGGACATTTCAGAAGAAACAACGAATTTGACAAGGCGATGAGAATTTATGAGAAAATCCTTGACGTAGACAATACCGACGCGGAAGCGTATTGGTCGCTTGTGTTATGTGAATACGGTATTGAATATGTAGAAGACCCGTCTACGCATAAAAGAGTGCCGACGGTGAACAGAGCACAATTTACGTCTGTTTTTATGAATGAAAATTACAAATCGGCTATAAAATATGCGGACGCATATCAAAGGTCAATATATGAAGAAGAAGCAAAGACTATAGATAATATTCAAAAAGGCATACTCGCAATATCGCAGAATGAAGAGCCTTTCGATATTTTTATATGTTATAAGGAAACAGACGCAAACGGTAGAAGAACACATGACAGCGTACTTGCAAATGACTTGTATCATCAGCTTACACAAGAGGGGTTTAAGGTGTTTTTCTCGCGTATAACGCTTGAGGATAAGCTCGGTACGGCATATGAGCCATATATATTTGCGGCACTGAACAGCGCAAAGGTAATGGTAGTAATCGGCACAAAGCCAGAGTATTTTAACGCTGTATGGGTAAAGAATGAGTGGGCGAGATTTTTGGCACAAATCAAGAACGGAGCGGATAAAATATTGATTCCCGCATACAAGGACATGGACCCGTACGATTTGCCCGAAGAATTTTCAAATTTGCAGGCGCAGGATATGTCTAAGCTTGGCTTTATGCAGGACTTGATACGCGGTGTGAAAAAGATTACACAAAAGGATAAAAAAGAAAATGTTGTAATCCAAGTGGCGGACAAAGGACATAATGACGCTGAAAATATGGTTAAAAGAGCGTATATCGCATTGGAGGACGGTGACTTTCAAAGTGCAAACGATTTCGCTGAAAAAGCGCTTGACAAAGACGCCGAAAATGCACAAGCATATATAATTCAATTGTTGGTAGAATTGAGCTTGCGAAAAGAAGCCGATTTGGAAAAACACAATATTCCGTTGGAAAATTATAAAAAATACATACGTGCTTACGGTTTTGCTCAATCGGAATATAAAGACTTATTGTCTAAATACAATAAGGGAAGTTTTGAAGTATATTTCAATGAAACAGAAAAGAAAATCGATATAACCAAATCAAGTGATGACTTGAAAAAAATATTGCAGGAATTAGATAAGTTTTCTGAAAGCGACAGAAAATCAGCACTTGTAAATAAAATAAATCAAAAAATTCAAGACATAACAAACAAGCAAGAAAATATTGATAAAAACATAGACGAATTAAAAAAATCAGCGGAAAATGTTTTTTGTAATTTGAGAGAAATAAATCGACAAGAAAATGACAAAAGGCTAAAGGGATGTGGTATGCAACTTTTGTATATTGCTATAGCTGTTGCGATAGGAATCATATTGTTATGTAATATAGAAGACCTTGGAGATTTTGCATATTTAATAGTATTTTTTGTGTTGCCAATCATTATAATTGTTTTCGGTGTAATAGGGTGGAGAAAATTATCGGTAGCTCAAACATCGGTTATTAAGTATAGTGAAGCAATTAAAACATTTAAAAATGCTGTATATAGTCTTTTAGGTGCAGTAGAAAAAGATGATTACTTAAATACTCTTGTCAACGAAAATGCTCGGACAATAATAAAAATTCCGTCAAATGATGGTAAATCCGATTACTTATGGCAGATATCAAGTGACATTGTTGATTCAAAAAGAAAATTGATAATGGTAGGTGAATTATTTAGCAGTGATATAAGAGAAAAGCCTAAAGGAGCTAATGAAAAAGAAACAAAAGCCTCATGGAAAAACAGTATTGCGAAAAAAACTTTGAATGACGGAATACATAAATATATTGTAAATGCTGAATTTCTGCAATGCGTTGTAGATATTAATATACCTACCAAAAAAGAATTTTTAGAAATGAATATAAAATATAAACCTATATTTCCGTTCGATTTTTGGTTGAAACCTGAGGTGGAATCTAAACAAAATGATATATTGAAGTGTGTGGTAGCAAATGAAATTACAACAAGTTCAATAGTTGCAAAGAGATCTATTGTTCCCCAAATTACGGTGGATATTGAAAAGGTAAAAGAATTGAGAAAAAAACATGCGTAAAAATACTACAAATAAATTTTGATATACAGTGAGGCAAAATATGAAAAGAAAAATATTATTAATTGCGGCGATTGCCGCAACGATAATTTTATCGTCATGCGGAATGAAAGTTGAGGAGATAGACCCTGCATTAACCAATTTAACAAGTGCATATCAAGGCGGTGCGTATGAGCAGGCGGAAACACTGGTAAAGGATTTAAAGAAAGCATACAGAAAAATGTCTGACGAGCAAAAGAGCAAGTTTGATGAATTAAAATCTGAAGTTGAATATGCAATTTCAACGGTTGACGAAATATATAATGATTTTAATGACGCACAAGATTTGTACGATAAAAAAATGTATTATGAATCAAGTCAAGCACTTGATAAATTGTCAGAGGATTATACATTGCCGCCGACGGAACAGAAAAAGTATGATGAAAAGAAAGCTGATGTTGACGCGGCAATAAAAAGATTAAAAGTAAACGAAGCTTTCAAAAAGGTTGAAAGTGCGTATAACGGCGGCGATTATGATTTAGCAAGCAATGAATTGTCGGTAATTGATACCTCATCAATGTCAGACGAACAGAAAGAAATACAGCAAACATGGCAGAAAAAAATTAATGCGTCAAAATCGTTCGTGCAAGCAGAAAGCGACTACAATAATGGTAATTATTCATCGGCGTTAAATATCTTGTCTGGAATTGATACTACATATCTTACAGAGGATCAAAATAAAAAGATAAGTGAATTAAAAGAAAAAGAAGCGAAATACACTAAATATATAGGCTCATACACATTTACACCAAGTAATGAAGAGCCTTTAATAAAGCTTAATATAACAGAAGCTAACAGTAATTATATGGTTGTAAGCGCTAATAGGCTGCGTGGTAAGGGATACGAATATACTCTGGGAAAAGCAACTTTTATAAATGAAACAACTGCGGAATTATATGGAAGTATTGGTTTCCCAAGCGAGGGAGCTTTAGTCCCTAAAAAATTCAAATTCTATTTAGTAGAGCCAAATGTAATAATGGAGGAATATGATACATTAGGCAATCTGGAAGATAGTTATACATTTTTTAAAAATTAATTAAACAAGGAGGAAAAACAGATGAAAAAAGTATTGACAGTAGCGGCAATAACCGCGACAATGTTAGCGGTAGGAACGGGAGCGTATGCGGCAACGTACGTAAACGGCGAGGATGTTACAAACGAGGTATTTACGACAATATCAAACGATTATACATTATTCCCGGTGCGCTATTTGGGAGAAAAGCTTGGTTGCGATGTAAGCTGGAATCCAAACGATAAATGTATCAGTGTAAGCAAGGGAGATATTCACAGAGATTTCTATAACGGAAGTGCGGCAGTGTATGACTGGAACGGAAACAGTTATAATCTTGTAACAGCACCAAAGCTTGTAGACGGAAATACAATGGTACCTGCCGAATTTTATCGCGATAACTTCGGCGTAAGTGTGATATGGGACGATGTGACAAGCAGTTTGTTTATCAATTCGGAAGATACATATAACTGGTTGGTTAATACAAATGAGTATCAGCAGACTAAAAATATAAATCAGACATGGAATGAAATACAAGGATACTATTTTTATGAGGGCGATCCATACACTCAGTCAGTAAATATGCAGTTTAATTCCGACGGGACATTCAGTATGAGAACATGGAGAGTAAAGGGTTACGGAACATATACGGTGACAGATGACAGTACAGTGGAAGTGAATTATGATGTATATTTTAAAGGTGCAGGGTCAAGAGATTTCCGCTATGATTATTCAACCTATGAGCAATATTATTATGCGGGCGGAGGACTATTATTCCCTATAAATGAGGATGGTATAACATATGATGGCAACAGATTGTTTGAACACAGAGGCAGCTTTACAGATATACCGGGGCAGGAATAAACTAAAAATATACAACCGGGAGAGATAATTGAATTAGCACGTGAAAGATAAAATTAAATTATGATTAAAAGACCTTTGTTATTTGCAAAGGTCTTATTTTTATGGAGGCGAAGTTATGAAGAATTACAAATTTGGATATGCGAGAGTATCTACGGAGGAGCAGGTACTTGACAGACAGATTGATATGTTATCGGAGTATGGTGTGAATCAGATATACAGTGAGAAGATGACCGGAACGAAACGTAATCGTCCGGAGCTTGAAAAGATGCTTGACAGATTATCGGAGGGAGATACTGTTGTGATAGAATCACTTTCAAGGTTAGGTCGCTCAACGAAAGATTTAATTGAACTTATGGAGTTATTCAATAAGAAGAAAGTCAATCTTGTTTCGCTTAAAGAAAACATAGATACAACCACGGCAACCGGTAAGCTATTGTTTACATTAATAAGTGCTATAAGTCAATTTGAACGTGACTGTATTGCAGACAGAACAAGAGAAGGACTTTCCGCCGCTCGTGCAAGAGGTCGAAAAGGCGGCAGACCACCGATAAGCAGTGAATTGATTGACAAGGCAAAAAGACTGTACGATACAAAAGAATATACCATGTCTGAAATCGAAGAACTGACTGGAGTGAAACGTGCTACTTTATATCGACATTTAAAAAAGTAAAAATGGGTATGATATTTTCATAAAGGTAGGTTTTTGAGATATTGATTTTGAGATGAGTTTTGATACGGAATTAAAGGTTTTGAAGTGGGTTTATGATACAATTTCAAAATGTTTCAAAAACGATGGTTTTATATATGATGATTAATCAAGTCATTAATCAGTAAAATGATTGACGGCTTGACATTGGTAAAATTCAAATGTCCCACACATCGGATTGTATTTGCGACAGATAGGGCATTAAAAACAATTCACTTTGAGAGGAGCTATGAAATATGGAAAATAAATTCTTTCCGGATAAAGAAATAACAGAGGCAGGTCAAAAAAGACCTGCCTTTTTCGTTTTGCGGAATTAAATACTACTATTAGGTTTCAAAATTAAAAATGAGTATCTTCGTATATTTGTTTATAATAATCGGTAGAATCATTCCAAATATCACGAAATTCTTGTACAAATGAATCATTAAATAATGAATTCACATAATTGAAAAAATTATCGGCAACTGTGAAAACCGTACAATTTGAAATAAAGTCCCATAAGCGATTGGCTTGACGGTCTTTGTAGTTCAAAGTATATTCACTCAGTGTTATGCTTGCTCGTTTAATCAAAGAATTGATAAATTCTAAATCATAATTTTCGAGCGTATTTTCAAGCGATAATTCCGTCGAATTTGGAGAAGTATAGGCTATACCGAATTCATATGTTTCATTTTTGCCGGATTTTATCGGGCAAATATGTTCATCTCTATGCTTATTATTTTCATCGTTAAAAATTATTGAAATTAAATCTTTATTTTGCTTTAATATGAAATAAAGAACATAATTGGTGATAAATCCGTTTGTAAGATGGAAGGTTACCTTATTAAATTCAGAATGCCATATAAAGTCAAATAAATGAAGCTGTTTCTGAAAATTATATAATTGATATAATTTAAGAAATTTAGCTGATTTATAATTTTTATACTCTTTGGGTAGCCAATCTTGGAAAGTATTAAAAAATTCAATACAATCATAGATATAATTATTCATTTTCGTACCGCGATTACCACTTTGTAAAAAAGGAAAATTAATCATACTTTTTATTGATTTATCTTGCGTAGTAGTGCTTTTTCTATCGTCAAGAGTTTTTTCTTTAACATGGCAAGCAAATTCAATACTTGGTCTGTATAGTTCTAATAATTTATCTTTGTAGTTCGTTGAGCTTTTATTATAGCTTTTCGGAGAATATGTATATTTTGATTCGGGAGAGGGGTCATACAGTATAGTGTCATTTCTATCGTTAAGCAATTTTAAAATAGATTCATGTAGTCCATCAAAAAAAGAATCAATAATAATTGCTTGTGTAAGCATATTATGCCACAATTCTAAACACATAGCATACTTTGAATACATTAAATCTTTAGAAGTATTGTTACACACCTCGAAGATTGGAGGGTATAACATCGCATAAAAATATGCATCTACATTGTCTTGTAATTTTATCCCATGTGGTTTGGGGATTTCTGAATTACTGGAACATTTTAAAATATAATCATATTCGGATGATATTTCTTTCATATTACGATATGCTTGGTGTTTGGATAGCGGAGTATCGTTTTGAATAAGTAGTTTAGCGGCTTTTGCTATCGATTCATGAGCAATCTCAAGCGGTTCTTCACGGTGTATAAATTTTTCTACTTTTTCATCCATATACATTAACAAGTTATGACAAGTTGATTTTGCAATGACAATAAATGTTTGATTGTTTTGACTATTATCAGAATTAGAGGAACTATTTATTAATTTCCCTGTGGTAGCTAATTTATTTGATTTAATATTTTTGTTTTTATACTCCGATGTAGGACTGATTTGATTTTTGTATTCTGCATTTGGTGTTCTTGGAGTTTTGTAGTTCTTTGATTTTGGCATGACTGTCACCTCGCATATATGTTATCACAAATTCTGTTTTTTGAAAAGTAAGAAAATTTTTATATAAGCACACCGACTTTGGATGCAGGGGGCGGGTGAGAATGATATAATTTTATTCAGAAAATAAATCCAGGAGGAATATACAATGAGTAAATCCAGAAAAACGGATATTTCAAGTCTATTCGATTATTCGATAGAGGTGTCAGATAAGCTTGAAAAAAAGTTGAGCCATGCGAATAAACAGAATAAACGTAAGAAGAAAAATAGAAAAAATAAGGGAAAACGTACAAATAAGAGATATAATAAGTCCGATGAGTTTGAAGAACTGAAGAAGTATATTTTTGATTTGTATTATGCGAATACGCTACGTCAAGATATGCTTGTTTGGGCTATGGCATCAATGCTTGGTTCAAATAACAAGGACCATGCAGAAGATAATATTATTAAGATTTTGGAAGGTGAAAATGATGATAAATAACCTTGCTGATGTTGCAAAGAAAACAGTTAGACAAAATACCAACTTTGATTTTAAAATCCTTGGTGTGTACGAATATAGTGATTTTTACGGGCATAATTTGGGAACAGAAGTTAGAATTAAACTATACAACAGAAATATCTCGGAAATCGTAAATATTCCTGTTGAAGATTTGGCCGGATATAATTTTGAAAGCGTGAATCCGGCGTTCTTAATCTATCCGGGAAAAGTTAACCGTGAAAAATTTATTTTCAAAATCAAAGAAAAGATAGCACAATCACCACGAAAAAACATTACGAAATTAACCCAATTAGGTTTTCATGCGAACGGCAAAGATGTTTGTTTTTGTGCGGGAAATCGTATAATCTCGGCTGCAAATCATAATTATGCTGTTGAAAAATATTTATCAGAGAATTACAGGCTGGATATTAATAGGAATCTGTCTGAATTTGATGCTGCACAATATGCCTTAAACTTAATGGAAGTAAAGCCTAAATACAGTAGTGTCTTAGTTGTGAGCGGAATTTTGGGTATAACCCGAAGTCTTATTACCGAGGCGGGTATAAAATGTCCGTGTGTTATATATGTTTTAGGTAAATCGCAAAATAGAAAAACGACTTTAGCTAATTTGTGTACACGAATGTATAATCGTTCGGAATTAAATACTGATACGGGAATTTGTACTGCTCGTGTCAGTAGTACAAATATAATTTTGGAACAGAAAATGGACGCTTTGAGGGACGGAACATTTATTTTGGATGATTTGTATCGTGAAAAGGATACAAGAATGCGACATGAATATGAGCGGCGAGTGCGGAATTGTATCCGTAATTTTGCTGACAATTCTTCACGACAGACACGACTTTCTAACTTCAAAAATAATTGTCAACTTATTATTACCGGAGAATATTTGTTAGATTCCAAAACAGATATAGGACGCTGTTTGGTAATTCATATAAACAAAAAGATCAGCTCTAAAAAGTTGACTCCTATGCAGGAAGATCCTTTGGCTTTGTCAACATTCTATTTCTACTTTATCAGATGGATTTGCAAGAATTACTTTAAAATTTTAAATGATTTAAAATGTAGTTTTATGGAATATCGAGAAACGGCATTTCGACATAAATCTCAATATGAACGTCTATACGAGGAATCGTTTCTATTGGAATTTGTTATGGGCTTGTTCTGCAAATACGTTACACAGCTCGGCATATTATCCAAAAGTGAGGTGGACAATAGAAAACACAAATTCAAAAAATATATAAAACACCACATAGCGTATCAGTTGGATTTGATGAAACTATTAGAGGCAAAGGAATACGGAAAGATAAATCTTTCACGAGCATTATTATTGTTGCTCGATTCAAAGGCAATAAAGATAGCAGAAAAGAAATCAGATTGCTTTTTGAAAGGTAATAAGATTTATTTAAGATGTCAAACTTTTTCAAGAGCATTATATTCTGAATTCGGAATTGAAATCACAGCGAATAAAATATCACGGTATTTTTCTGAACGAGGGATAACGGAAATATATGCAAATCGTAATGTTAAAAAATATAATAACAAATGTTACTTGGTTATTAATTGTGAAGAATTGGACAAGGACGCAAAGGACAATTCTTTCTGCTTGAAAAACGTATTTTATTAAAAATATATTCTACGGAAAATAATAAAAGGTGGAAACGCTTCTACGTTTTCTTAAAATCTGTGTATTGCAACAGAGGAATTATTTGTAAATACATTGCATATGATAACATATCACGGAAAGGGGGAGGTACATTGGACAAGTCACAAAAAGTTATAACAATAGATGAAGTAGACGAGCGGATAAAAGAACACATACGGGACGTTCTTGCAACCGCAATAGCAAAAAGCCTTGCCCGCACGGTTATTAAAGAAGTTTGCGGTGAGGATACGGATACATAAAAATTATAGAGCAGAGAATACGTTTTGTTATTCTCTGCTTTATTTTTTACATAACAGTCTATATTTTTTTACGATATTTTTGATTTTTACTGTTTGGTTTATCGGGAATAGTCATTTCTATGAGTCCGTTTTTCAGTGCCGGATTGAGATAATTTTTTCTGAAAGTAGGTCTATGTGAAAGTCCTAATCGTTGCATAAGCTGAGTAGCAGATAGCACTTCATTTCCCATACAATTTAACAGTATTTCAACTTGGTCGCTAACTTGGTCGCTAACTTGGTCGGTGGTGTCTAAATCATTTAGGGCATCGAATATTATTTGCATCATCATTTCTACAAATACAGTACAGTCAGCTTTGTTATCTGAGATAGCGAGAGCGTCATAATATTCTTGTTGTCGCTCTTTTATAAGTTCTTCAATAGGTAACCAAGAGAATAATTTATTCCATTGACTAAGTAATAGTGTGTGCCACATTCTACCGATTCGTCCGTTGCCATCTGCAAACGGATGAATAAATTCAAACTCATAGTGAAAAATGCAACTTTTAATTAAAATATGCAATGGAGATTGTTTGTACCATTCAAATAGGTCACTGATTAATTGAGGTACATAATTTGCAGGAGGAGCGGTATGAATTAATTTATTTCCGTCAAAAATACCGACACTGCCATTTCTAAAACGACCATTTTCTTTAACTAAATCATTCATCATTAGCTTATGTGCTTTTAACAAATCTTCAATACAAAGAGGATTGAGTGTAAGCATTATATCATATGCTTCATATGCGTTTTGTACTTCTTTGATTTCTTGAGGTGCACCCAAAATTCGCTTACCATTTATAACCGCTGTAACTTGTTCTAATGATAATGAATTGTGTTCAATAGCCAGAGATGAGTGAATTGTTTTTATTCTGTTTTCACGTCTTAGCTTTAGACTGCTGCTTTTATGCAATATACTTACTTGTCCGACAAGTTCACTGGTTTTGGCAAGTAAATTTATTATATCGTCATTAATTGAAAATGGTGGTTTGTATTCCATTTAGCATACCTGCCTTTCTATAAGCTATTTACAAATATTATATCATATTTGTTTCATATTTTCAAATCAATATAAATTTTAGAGTGAAGTATGTTATCAGATGTTCCTTTGGCATATAGTGTATTAACAAACTCACCTATATTCCAACACTTTAACATATTCTGAAAAACTATAACTGCTGTTGTTAAAGCTTTGGTTCATGATAACCATAGGAGATTAATATTTTTGTGGCAAATACAACCGTTCCGATATATTTCTGTTATGATGTCTGAATGCTATTTTTGGTTGTCATTACACTTTATCATCTCACGCGGTGTACGACCCGTAAAATGCTTAAAATTGCGGTTGAAGCTGCATAGGCTGTCATAGCCGCACTCTTCCGCAATCTGCTGTATCTGCACATAATTTTGATTGCTGAGCATATACAATGCTCGGTTTATTCTGTATTTATTCAAATACTCCGTATAACTTATTCCCATACGTTTTTTAAAGGTTCTCGATAGATACGAATACCCATAAGACAATTCTTCGGCGGCTGTCTGCAAAAGGCAGGGAGTTTTAAAGTTCTTTTCAATATATCGTAAAATTTTAATGAGCAACTGTGACTCCTCATTATTTGCGGCTTCTTTAAAATTCGTACTCTCCACTAAAATTCCGAATATAGAATATAACAAGCCCTTTTGCTCAAAAATATTTTTCGCGTCAAAATATTTTTTGAAATTCGAAATCTCCTTAATATCATTTTTTTCGGGAAGCATATTTTGATAGTGGTTTGTAAATTCGGGGATTAAATCAGGCATAAAAGTGATTACACGCATTTTTGAGCTTTTTTCCGTTTCATAGCTATGGAGCTGACGTGGAAATATTATTACGCTGTCATTCTGTTTTAAATTATATAATACGGTATCTATTGTAATATTTATTTCGCCGTCAATAATAAAGCAAATCTCAAAAGACTCGTGGTAATGTATATTCCAATTCAGATTATCCACATCATATGAAAGAAATTTGTAATTCGGGTTTTCCCATTCTTTTTCGTACATCATAAAAATCACCTGTTAAAAGTATATCATTTCATATACTCTCGGTCAAGATTAAAGAGCAAAAATTGATTAGTTTACGGCAAATATATATTTTTACCTATATATTATTATATGATAAAATACTATAATAAAAATAATATTTTAACGGAGGTAGGAAAATGATATTGAAAAAATTGATAAGTGTAATGAGCGTATTTGCTATTATCGTATCGTCATTTACCACAGCAGTTGTCAGCGCTGACGAGGAAATGACACCGATTGCCTGTACGCAAAGCGCGTCATACTTGACGGACGGTGACGGAAATGTTACGCAGACGATAGTGAACTATGCGGGCAAGGAGGATATTTCAAATATTAACTGGAATACCAAATCAAATTCTTGGGGCGGAGTGGGCGTTCTTGAATTTACCGTTCCTGCGGCAGAAGCGAAACGCATAAAATCCGCCACACTTACCGTAAGCGTACATAACGGCTCGTCAAGAAGCGGTGGCAGAACATATGATATATATCCAGCCGACATCACAATAAACGCCGATACAACGGCTTCCGAAATAAAGGCGATTTCACTTGACAAAAGTATGTATCAGGCGGAGGGGGTTAAACAGGGCGAAACGCGCACGGACCAAATATCAACCGAAACAATTCGTGAATATGTAAAAGGCAAGGTAAAAGCAGATGTGGAAAGCAAAGTACAATTCGCGTTTTCAAACTCGTCACAGACGCTTGACATAGACCCGAAAACCGCGACGCTCGCACTTACAATGTATGACGGCGGCGTTGCACTTGATAAAAACGAGCTTATTCTATCTACCTCCGGCGAGCCTCAAAGACTTACCTACTCTATTTTCGGAGAGGGAATAAATGATGGTGACCTTGTATGGATAAGCGAAAATGAGGATATAGCCACCGTTGACGACACAGGTCTTGTCACACCGAAAAAGGCAGGCAGAACAGTGGTGTCTATAAAAACGGCTGACAGCAGTTTCAAAGCCGACTGCGCCGTTACTGTATTGCAGGCGGCTCAGGATATAACTATTGACAAAGCCTCTCTCTCACTGCTATCGGGCGGTAAAAACGGCGAACTTACAGCCAAATTGCTGCCCGAAACAGCAGTTAAACGACAAATAAAATGGACGTCCTCAGATGAGAATGTAGCAACAGTTTCATCAAACGGTATTGTGACTCCTATAAGCGTTGGTGAAACAATAATTACCGCAGCGGCGGCTGACAACGAAAAGCTTACGGCTTCATGCAATGTAACGGTAGCGGAAATGGCTGAACCTCAAAGCATTTCACTTGATAAAGAAAATGTATCTTTACCAAAGCTCGGTGCAACAACCGTAGTAAATGCAAATATTCAGCCGTCAAACGCGGATGACAGAATTACTTGGACTTCAAGTGATGAAAAAATTGCAAAGGTTTATGATGGCGTTATTGTCGCAGGCGAAGTCGGCACAGCGGAAATAACAGCCACTACATCAAATGGCAAAACAGCGAAATGTACTGTAACAGTAACAGAAGATAAGCAGCTTATAACAAACGACCGTTTCTATACCGATACAGACGGAAATATCCTATATTCGCAAGGTGGTGGTATATTCAAATTCCCTAATGATGATAAATATTATTGGTACGGCGTTCGCTATAAAGAGGCTGTAACGTATGCGACTGACCCTCTTTTAGGTAAAACGGTTGAGCATCCTGCTTTTGAAGCATACACTTGCTACACATCAGATGATTTGGTAAATTGGAAATATGAAGGCGATGTCGCAACGCTTGAAACTCTGGGTCAATCATGGTGTGGTTGGGCAGGCAGATGCGGTGTGGTATATAACGAAAAGGCAAATAAATATGTTCTTGTATCACAGTTTAACGGAACGATTATCGCAAGTGCGGATAATCCGAAAGGCCCATTTAAAACAGAAAAGGGATATTTTTGGGGTGGAACGTCACTTCCTGTTATCGCAAATGGTGATACAGGTGATTTAACAATGTTCTATGATGAAGACAGCAAAGGTTATATGATATGTTCAAGCGCGAACGGCAGAGGACATTTATATATTGCACCTATGGATGAAACTAAGAATTTCTGTGATTTTGATTTTGATAATATAAAAGAGCTGAACGGTTCTACCGGTTCATATTTTGATGAAGATGGTACAATAAAACAAAAAGATAAAGGCGGTATAGAGGGTGACTGTATGTTTAAATACAAAGACCATTATTATTTTACCGGTTCAGATTTATACGGCTGGCGTGGTTCAAGAGTGTATGTGTTTGAATCAAAAGATATACTCGGCGATTACAAATTAAAGCCGGATTATATTGATACTTCAAAATCAAGTTCAAATCTTCCGTACATTATGCCGGGTGCAAAGTATAGCTATGCACACAATTCACAAACCGGATTTTACTATACGCTTCACGGAAGCAAGCAGGACACGGTTATTTATTGTGGTGACCGTTGGTGTGATTTCGGAACACATGGTATAGGATATAATCAGTGGGTTCCACTGACAATGGACGGATATACTCCTCATTTCAACGATTTAAGTCAATGGAAATTAAACTCAGAAACAGGCGAGTGGACAATCGGCGACGGAAATAATTATATTGCAAACAATGAATTTGATGCCGACAGAGTTGATGTTAAATCATTGACAGGTTGGGAATGCAGTGACAGTACAGACGGTTCGGTAAACGGGAATGTAAAAGCAAGACGTTTTTACGGCAACTATGCCGCAAAGCAAAGTGCAGACACAGATTATACCGCAAGAATTAAACAAACAATTAAAGATTTGCCAAACGGTATATATACACTTCGAGCAAGCGTTATGTCAAGCGGCGGACAAAATGAATGTGTATTGTATGCAAATACAAACAATAAGAACTACACAGCTTCTCTAAAATCAAAAATGAGTAATTGGACAGATGTCGTTGTAAAGGATATTATTATTGAAAACGGAGAATGTGAGATTGGCTTGTACTCAGACTCACCGGCAAACTGTTATGTAAGGATAGACGATATGTATTTAACAAGAAATTATGACGGTACGGTTATCGAGGGTAGGTTAAATACTAATGTTCCGGATGAGCATATTGAAGATTCAATTACACTGAAAGATATGCAGGGCAACGCAGTAAATAAGCTTAACGGCGCAGAGGTATATGCCGAGGCAGTATATACAAACGACAATGCAGACAGAAAGGAATTAACATTGTATATGGCTTTGTATGATAACTATGGAAAATTAAAATCTGTAAAGCAAAGAAAAGAAACAATCGCTGCATACAGCACTTCCACGATAAAGACGGACAGCTTAAGTGCAGATACTGACTCATATATCAAGCTGTTCTTGTGGGAGGACGGAATGAAGCCGTTATATAATTCAATAACAATTAAGGAGGCAAAGTGATGAAAAATAAACTTAAAAGAATTTTAGGAGTGATAACAGCAATATCGCTTCTACTGCAAATGTCATTTGTTATAACCTCAAACGCGGCGGAATATTTTTCGCTTGATTTTGAAAGTGCAACGGATACAATGGGCTGGACGTCTGCAAATGCTCCGGGCGATATGTCAATAGCAACAGATGAAGACAACAGTATCAATAAGTATTTCAAATTTGCAAATACAAACGGAAGTGGAACACGAAATGCATACTATACCTTCGATTCTGACGCTCAGACAACGGAAAATGGTAAAGCAGTTATCGAATTTGACTTCTATATGACGAATACAGGAAATGAAAATATAAATCAGCTTGTATTACTTGATTCTGCAGTAGGCAACCCTAAAGGCAATGCAAATTACAGCGGAAATAATTATATCTTTTCATTTACACAACCTAAGAATAGCGATAAACTCATCATAAATAATTTAGATGGTTCTAAGGAAACATATACAACAACAGATTGGACGAATAAATCAGGCTGGACACACGCAAAGGCGATTATGGATTTTACAGAGCATAATGTGACAATCACATTGTCAAGTCATGACGGTGAAACGGTATATTTTGATAACAAGGTCCCTATGGGTACGACAGACTTAAAAATAGGAAAATTACTGATTTGTGAGGCGAGAAAGAATACTGTGACATTCGGTATTGATAATATTTTAGTCCGCTCATATGACAGCTCGCTTGATGCCGGAAACACATACTATAAAGTAACGTATGATGTAAAGGGAGAAAAATCTGAGGAAACTGTAAAGGAAAATACAAGTCCGTTAAATATTCCGGACTTAACAAACTATGGATATATATTTAAGGGGTGGCAAGTAAATGATGACACTGAAAATCTGATTGATGATTTAAAGGAATATAAAATTACAGCCGATACAAAATTTACGGCAATTTATGAAAAAGATACGGAATATATTGAGCCAATAATTTCTGCTGAAATAAAAGGTAATCAAATAATGACCTTTGGCGATAGTCCCGACATTGCGGCGGAAAACAAATATACACTTACGCTTACAGGTCAGAACGGAACGATTATTACAGCCGATACGATAGACAGCCGAATAGACGATTTTAACATTGAGTGGGATATAGACGGTTTTAAAACTGTAAACGATACTGATAAATATTGCGATAGCTATGGCGAGTTTGCCGAGCATACGAACACTGCGACAGAGGTTTTGTTTATGCTCAGACAATGCGATTTTAATTTTTATGGTAAGCTAAATGCCACAGTGACATATAACGGCGAAACAATCGAAGCGTCAATGTATGTTGCCGCAACAGGTGATAAGAGCATGGCAGATAACCAAATCTTGCCTGAAGCAGGCTACCCATCCGACTTTGACGAATATCCCGACAGTCTTGTTGGATATACTACATTAAAGGACACTTACGGCGGTAACGATATTATGGTCGGCGGCTGGGGTATGTCCGGTTCAGATAGCGGTGATGCAGTTATTATGAAAGAGGAGAATAACAAATTCCTTAGAATTAATTGCCCAACATCGAGTAAATCACATATGTTCACAAATTCAATAGATACACCGCAAAAACAAATTATATTTGAGCAGAATATACGCTTTAATGGCAATGGATGTATTACACTTACATCAAAACAGCCGTATTGGACGGATAAGGAAGGCTATACAACGCCTGTAACGCTTGAATTTGACGGAACAACAATAAAGCTAAATGGCATAGCTATAAAAAATAATGATATTGATGTTACAGTCAACAAGGGCAAATGGTATAAAATTGTACTGTCGGCTGACAAGACTACCGAAAGTTGTTTTGTAAAGGTGTATGACTTAAACGGTCAGTTTGTCGGTGAAACCGATAGCATAGCGTGGACTGAAAACTCGGAGCCGACATATTACTCAATCGGTTTTGCAAATAAGCAGACAGGAACGGTTGATTTTGATGCATATAGAGCATATTATCCGGCTGCGGATATTTCAACCTATACACTCAATATTTCACAGGAAACTTTGTCAATTCCAAACAAAGATACTGCAACATTATCTGCATCGGTAAAAAGCAAAGAAGGATATAATATAACAGGTGCGGCAGAATGGTCAATCTTAGAAGATGATATGCAAGACATTATAATAACTCCCGATGTAGTAGATTCTCACAAAGCAACAATAACTCTGGGTGAGGGTGCATCAGCCGGTGAGGCAACTGTTCAGGTGAATATCGGCGGCTATACCAAAACCATAAAGCTCAATATTACCGACTCGGCTGAAAGTATAAAGTTTACATCATCACAAGGAAGCCTTGCAATACCGCTTGATGAAAAATCAGTAAATACTGCTAAATACAGTGCGGCGGTAATCAACGGTGATGGTATGGATTTGAACAGAAATGTATCGCTTGGAATATATGACAAAAATAATGTCAATAAATATAATCTTCCCGACGGTATATCGTTTGACGCATCAGCGGGTACAATAAGCGTTACATCGGCAGCTGTTCCTTGTGTGTTTACCGTAAGAGCCACAGGAGAAAGCAGTGACGGCAAAATATTATCAAGAAGTGTTAAGGTCACAGTTCACGGTCTGTCCTTTGACTTTGGAAGCGGTGAGGACGAAAGTGTTACAGAGGGTTATACAGACGTTAATCCGTCAACCACTTATACCGAGCAGAGAGGCTACGGAATTGAGGGCAGTGTGAAGTCGGAGGGCGCGCCGAGCATTGATAATGCAACATCAGATTATTTGTCAGGCGATTTTACATTTAAAGCAAAGGTAACAAAAGGAAAGCTATATAAAGTAAAGGTTGCGTTTAGCGGTGATTTGGTATCTGAATATGTAAGCGAAGCATTATCAGGTCATGAAAGAACACTTGAGGCAGAGGGCACAACGCATACGGGCTATACCGTTAAAACAGCGGAAATAACGGAACAGATATATGATATTCCTGTTGTGGACGATGTGCTTGACTTGAAATTCACGGGCGCAAAGGTTGCTTATATCACAATAGAAAAGGTTGAAAAAACCGCCGCCGAAAAACCTAATATCTGGTCTGTCGGCGACTCAACTATCGGAAACAACGGTTCGTACGCTTATAATTTAGCGCGCGACCAAGCAAACTATCCCGAGCTTACCGCGCTTGCCGATTACCATAATAACGGTAAAGGTTCAAGAAATCTGAAAACATATTATACGCAGGGCTGGCTCGATAATATTCTGATAAACATACGACCGGGAGATATTGTTACCATCGGAAATATGGGAACAAATCCCGGCGGTATGTCAGGCACACAGTTTAAAGCTCCGCTTGATTATTATGTTGACGCGTGCCTTGCAATGGGCGCAAAGGTGATACTTACAAGCTATACTCCGCACGGCTGCGTTGAGGGATATGAGTATGTGTATGATAAGACAACGCACACATTTCACGGTTGCCGTGAGGACGCGTATGACTCTTTGGGTATAAGAGTTATCTATGAGGAAAGAAAAGATAATCCCGATATTCTCGGGTTTATTGATATAGGTCTTAACGCCGATAATGCGTTTAATGAATATGTCGCGGACTATGCAAAGAACGGCTATACTGACGAAAATGCAGCGGCACAGGCAATTATTGATTGCTTCGGCGACCATAATCATTACGGAAATGCGGGACGCTCTCAGCTCGCGGGCGATTTAATACTTAACGGCTACGGAACAACGCCGGGTATTGTGTCAGAGCTTGTAAGAGTGCTGACAGAAAGTGCAAACAGACCTTGCGTTAAAATAGAAGCGGAATATGACGATAACGGCACACTTGTCAATTTAACAACCACACCTGCAAAGGTGTCGGAGGCACAAAAGGCAGAACGCAGTAAAAATTCGCTTATTACATATTGGTATTCGTTCGAAAATATGAGACCTGTAATCAGTGAGTAATTAGTTTATAAGCTACATTCATATAAAATAAGCCGAATTTGTCGATTTGATTTGATAAATTCGGCTTGTTTATAATTTACCGTTTAATTTCGTGATTTTTGAGATTAGAATAGCAAATTCTTCGTCTATGCGTTTGAACGTATTTATTAGTCAAACCAATTTCATTTGCAATTCATCTTTCATTGTGATATATTAGTTGTATATTTAGTTTGTTTGCGGTAGAATTTTATTTCGCCATTTACACTATATAGTTTGATATAATATCAATATCGGAGGATATTATAATGAGTAGCATTACAAGAAACAATTTTTCAATACACAGTAATTCAAAGGGTAATTTACTAAAAACAGAATATCAGAAAGACGGAATAGTGTATTTTGTTAAATCGGGACGTTTACAGGTTCGTGATTTTCCTGAAAAGTGGGGAATTGAGCCTGTTATTGAGGTGCTATGTTATGAAATAGGCAAGCTAATGGGATTAAATGTAGCGGAGCAAAGTCTTAGTGGTATGGAGGGAATTAGATACGGTAAGAATTTCAGAACGTTGGTTTGCAGTTCTCCCGACTTCAGAAACGGAAAAACGTTAATATATTTGGCAAGCTTATATGCGGAAGATGAAAGCAATATTGATTTTGAAAAGCTTTGCAGAAATACCGGCTGCGGAAATGATTTGATAAATCTGTTAGCATTTGATTTGATTATAATGAATGAGGATAGGCATAACAGTAACGTAGGATTTCTTATGTCGGATAACGGAGAGCTTAAATTGTCGCCTATATATGATAACGGATATTCTTTGCTTTATGATGATATAAAAGGAATGTTGAATGATTTTAAATCGGCATATAGATACTGTCTTTGTAATGCACCGTTGTATGAGGAAAGATTTAATGCGGCGGAAAGAATATTTCAGAAAATGTCTAAAATATATGTGCCTACAATTAATCTTAATATTGAAAGAAATCAAGTTGCAGATAGGGTTATGGCGGTAAAGAAAACATACAGCGAATTGGTTTATGCGGATATAAATAACATTCAGCTAAAAGATATTTGGTGGGAAAAAGTTATAGACTTTATAATTTGGAGGATTGAATATGTTAGAGATTTACGAGATAGTGTGGCGGAATAAAGACGTTACGGGATATTTGGAATATAATACGAAAACAGATAAATTTCAAGCATATTTAAAGGATAGGGAAAATCCTAATCCGAGAGGTCTGTTTGGAATTTTGAAAATATCCGACGTTGTGGAGGATGGCCGCGTAAGGCTGTATATAAGTGATTGCGTTGTTCCGAAAACAAGGGAAAATATTGATGATATATTAAAACACCTTGGTATGGGCGAGTATAATCAGTGGGAAATTTATAAAAAGAATATGGGCATTAATGTGAGTGATTATGCGAGTATTAGATTTTATGAAAAGTCCGATTCAAATGATTTTTTTAATCCTGATATAAAGAAATGATTTTATTCATGCGCTTGTTATAATTTTTTTCACCCTTCTGGGATGGAATATTTTACCGCAGACAAGTTTAATTTATAGAAGTAATCTCACACCCTCCATTAAAACATTTTTTTATATTCGCTTGGCGTACAGCCAACTGCTTTTTTGAATACATTTATAAAATGCTCATAACTATCAAAGCCACAATCTAAGGCTATTGATTTAATACTTTTCTTTTCATATTTTAATCTATGGCAAGCATTATTAATCCTAAGTTTATTTATATACTGTTTCGGTGTCATAGAATAGTTTTTTCGGAATATCTGAAAAACATAGTTTTCAGATAGATTAAAAATATCTGTAATGTCACTTATTTTTTTTATATAAACATAATTTTCATTGACATACTCAATTACTCTCTGCGACTTTTTAATCTTTTTTTCACTGCCTGCAGATACTCCTAAATCCACTGAATTAACGGAACGGTTTAGAATATCCAAAATAAACGCAAGAATTAAGAAATTGTTTGATGCGTTTTCTTTAAAGTTGTCGGAAATTCTTTGTATTGTTTCAAAATCAGTATCACTTAAACTTATTACTTTGTGCTTAAAACATTTCATAAGCTGTTTTTTCGCTGCGGTGGTGAAATACAAATCAATATACCTCTCTGAAAAATGGATACAAATTCCTGAAAACGGAGTATCTCCTCTGCTTTTATGAGAAGTATTAGAAGAAAACAGTGTTGCGTCCATAGCTTTTGCAGTATATTCCATATCTTCTATTGTAACCGTTCTTTCTCCACTTTTTAATATGTATATTTCATATGCTACATGGCAATGCGAATATGGCATAGTCCAACCGTAGTTTATGCTTTCTTGCGATATTCTAAAATCGTCAAATATAAATCTCTTTTTTGTGTTCATGATAATACCCCCAAAGATATTATATATACTTTTGGCTAAAAAATCAATAAATTGTTTAGTTTACATCAATAAAAATCGTGAAAAGATTAGAATAGTTAATTGTATATAAATAAAAGAATAGTATAATTAAAATATAACTAAATTAAGATGTTCCTCGCCTCTATAGGTGGTGAGTTCTGCTTGATTTTTTTCAGCGAGAGTATAATCTCTCACTGAAAATGTTGAATGACGCGGCTATGCCGCTTATTGAAAATATTTCTGAAAGGCTGATAGATTATGCGTATAAACATGGATAATGATTGGAAATTCTTTTTGGGTGACGTATTCCCTAAAAACAGCACAGACGGTTGGGGTGGGGCAAAAGCGAGAGCATACAGCTTTGGAGCGGTGTCAGAAACATTTGATGACAGTATGTGGAGAAGTGTGGATATTCCACATGATTTTGTGGTGGAAGGTGACTATACACAAAAGAAAGTGCAGGGTTCTGATATGCAAAAAATCCCCGAAATGGAGAGCATGGACAGCCGTCATTTTGCCGGCGGTTCGTTGGAGGGCGGTACTGCATGGTACAGAAAACACTTTGATATTCCACAGGATTGCGAGAATAAGCGAATATATATACATTTTGACGGAGTGTACCGCAACTGTACAATATATCTCAATGAATATTATATAGGAAAATATGAAAGCGGATATACGAGTTTCTATTATGACATTACCGACTTTGTAAATATCGGCGGTGAAAATCTGCTTGCGGTTAGGGTTGATGCGACAGGTCGTGAAGGCTGGTGGTATGAAGGCGGCGGTATTTATCGAAATGTATGGCTTGAAATAAAAGAGAATATATCAGCTGCATATAACGGTGTATTTATATATTCAGATGTTGCTTTAGAAGAAAAATCGGCAGTTTTGAATGTACAAACCGAAATTGAAAACAAGCAGCTGAATGACTGTGATGTCACAGTTGAACAGATTATATATAATGCAGATAAAAAGAAAATCGTCCAAACCGAAAATACAGTGTTGTCATATGCTTGGGATAATACTTTTTGCAAACAAAACATTGTACTTAATAATGTTACGCTATGGGATATAGAAAATCCGTATTTGTACAGCCTTAAAACTAATATTTATGCTAACGGAAAATTAACATATACAGTTACAACAAATTTTGGAGTACGAGATATTTATTTTGATGCAAATAAAGGCTTTTTCCTAAATGGAAAAAATGTAAAAATAAAAGGCTTGTGTTGTCACCATGACCATGCGGGCTTAGGTATTGCACAGAATAAGAATGTGTTTGAATATAGAATAGCACAAATGAAAAGTATGGGTGCAAATGCATATAGAAGTGCACATCATATGCCGACAGATGAGTTATTAGATATATGTGACAGGATTGGTATGTTCGTGTTTGATGAAACACGTAGAATGTCGAGTGCACCGCAGGACTTGGAATGTCTTAGAACAATGGTAAAACACGCAAGAAATCATCCGTCCGTATTTTTGTACGGTATAGGGAATGAGGAAATATTTTCACAGCACAGAAAAGAAACAGCAAGAACAACTGTTACTATGAAAACAGAAATCAGAAAGCTTGACCCGTCAAGAAACATAACATCAGCGGTTGTATGTTGGAATGGGAAAGAACGCTTTGACAACGCAGAACAATATGTAGACGTTACAAAAAATCTTGATGTTATGGGCTTTAACTACTGTAAGACGGCATGGGACGATTATCATAAGCATATGCCAAATCAACCGATTATCATAACCGAGGCAAGCTCAAATAGTGGTACACGCGGCTGTTACAGTACAAATGAAACAATCGGACAGTATTATATTCTTGACGATGACAATGGGATAAAGTGCAAGAACTCACAAAAAGCACAGAGGAAAGATATTGGTGAAAGTGAATGGAAATATTTTGCCGAGCGTGATTACCTTGCGGGAATTTTTCTTTGGACGGGAATGGACTATCGCGGAGAGCCTACACCGCTTGTGTATCCTGCAATATCAACACAATTCGGAATATTCGATTACTGCGGTTTTCCAAAGGATAATTTTTATTATTATAAAAGCTGGTGGACAGATGAGCCGACACTGCACATATTCCCGCATTGGAATTTTGAAAACGGCGAAAAGATAAATGTATATTGTTACAGTAATCTTGATGAGATTGAATTGTTTGTAAACGGCAAAAGCTATGGTAAAAAGCAAATGGAGCGTAATTGGTATCTGACTTGGGAAAATGTTGTTTATGAAACAGGTGGAGTAACTGCAAAGGGATATAAAGATGGAAAAGAAGTTATGACACAGACGATTAAGACAACTGATGCACCGTATAAAATCGAGCTTATGCCATACAAGGACAATATCGCAGTTGGAGAAACCGCAATTATAAATGTAAGGATAGCCGATAAAAACGGTATAACTGTTCCGACAGCGGATAATCAAATATTCTTTACTGTTGAGGGCGGACAATTCTTGGGATGCGGTAACGGAAATCCGGGCAGCCATGAAAGTGATAAAATCCCTGTAAGACGTGCATTTAATGGCTTATGTCAGCTTTTGGTTAAGGTAACAGACAAAGGATTTATCAAAATAACTACACAATCAAGCGGATTAAAACAAGATATATGTGAGATTAAAGTAAAGGAGATATAATAATGTGGAAAAAATTTTTAAAAATAAAAACAGCTATCATAATTATGTTGATTTCTCTATTATGTAGCTTTGCGGTAAGCGCGGCGGATAACAAAGAAAGAAGCATTGATTTTAATGATTCGTGGAAATTTATACAAAGTGATGTAAACAGTGCGGAGAGCAAGAATTATAATGATTTCTCGTGGAAAACACTGAATCTTCAGCACGATTGGTCAATAGGACTTAATTTTAATACAAATTCGAGAGCAGGACAGACGACTGGATTTCTTGATGGAGGTACAGGTTGGTACAGAAAAACCTTTACACTGACAGACGATATGAAAAATTTTAATACCTCCGCTTAATATTTTATCATACACCAAAAAAATGTCAAGAAAGCTAACGATTTATTATGAACTTTTACACGTTTATTTTGAACAATGCCTTTTGCTGTATTGAAATAAGAAACAACAGGATGTAGAATATAAATATAAAAATAATTACAGAAAGGACAATCAATTATGAAGAACAAAAAAATTGTATCGATGATTGTAATGTTTAGTATTTTTATAAATATTATAAGCGGACTTCATATCGATGCTCAAGCGGAGAACACTGAAAATTCAGAAACATATTTGTGGGATTTTTCAAAGTATACAGACAAGATAACGACAACTAAAACAGGCTTTACTGAAAAATATGACGGTCTTACTATTGCTATTGCAGATAACGGTGATGATAGCATTTCAACAGGCGGTGTATATTGGCGAGGCGGCACGTCAAGCGGTGAAAGCACCACACGTTATATTTCATATACACCAACAAAGAATGGAACGCTGTCTGCAACAGGAAAATTAAATGCAACAGGTGGACGTTGGGGTATTTCCACATTTCTTAATGTAGGAACTTTTGTTGCGGCCAGTAGCACAACAAGTACTTCTTCATCTACTGTATCAATGGACTGTACAGCAGGAACTACATATTATATTTTCACAAAAGCAAAATCAGCAACGGTAGCTTCTGTGAAATATACAGAAACAGCAGAGTCCCCAACGACAGCTCCGACAGATGAACCTGACACTACCGACCCGCCGAGAGAGAATATATTTGAAAACGGCAAAGCTGTATTCAGTTTTGGCAGTGGAAATGTGGAGGGTAGTATTTCAGTTAAAGGTGGTCAATACAGTGAAACTGCAAAATATGGTTTTACTGATGGCAGCGGATTAAGCATAAGCGATAATAGCATTTCATCAGCAAGTGATTATACTTTTAATGTGCTTGTTGAAAACGGCAATTATAATGTTACAATAGATACCACAGCAGATAAAATTTCATACGAAAAAGTACCGAATATTTCGGCAGATGTAAAAAGGACAACAAACGAAAAAACATTTACCGCTGCTGTATGCGACGGCGTTTTGGATATAACGATTCCGGGCGGTGCGTCAATAAGCGGATTGACGGTTGAAAAAGCAGAAGCAAAAGCGGCAAACGCACAGCCTGCACTTTATGCCATAGGAGATTCAACAGTAAATACTGACGAAAATAACTCATACACTTGGGGTAAATGCATAGATGCCAAATATGTAACCTTGCCTGATAATATAGGCAGTTTTGTAAATTGCGGATACGCAGGTACAGATTCGGCAAAATATTATAACGATGGCTATCTTGACAGGGTACTTTTAAATATTTGTCCGGGCGATTATGTAACGGTTAATATGGGTATCAATAAGAACAAAGTGTCAAATGAGTCGGGAGCATATAAAACACTCATAAAAGATTATTTTTGTAAAGGCATTATTGAACGAGGCGGTATTCCAATAATACTTACTGCAACAGCTCGAGGCCCGGTTGATACTGCTGACGGCAGAGAATATTCCAAAGCGTATTCAAACGGTGTATTCCATTGTGACAGGTCATATAAATATGATAATTCGTTATATGACGATGCGCATAACAGCGATTTGCGTGCAGTTGCATCAGAACTCAACTTAGAGGTTATTGAGGTTGGTGCGTGGTGTGATAATTACTTTAATTCATTGACTCAAGCAGATGCGGAAGCGGCACGATTTAAAAATGTTTTAGAGCTTGTGCAGAGTTGGTATCCTGACCATAATCATTACAAGCAGGCATTAGGTGAAAAAATTGCGTCATATATCACAAGTGAGGTTGCAACTCGTATAAGTGCATCAAAAAATTCTATAAGAACAGGTACGGGAAAAAATATTGTTGCTGATGTGTCAGGCAATATGGCAGCAATAGATACAAGTACATTGCCTTCAGGCGGCAATGTATCCGAATATGAAATTACACTTTCAAAAGGCGGAAAATTATTGAGAAAAAATCGTGTGCCTTGCAGTGAAAAAGTTTATACAGAAACAATCGGTGCAGATAAGGTGGAGATTGTACCTGTTTACAGATATGAAAATGTACAGAATGTCAATAACGGCATAACATTAGGTGAATTTGAAGAAGGACTCTATAACATCACTTTTAAGAAAAACGGCAAAGCGAGATGTGATATTTATGTCAATGGTGCAATGGTAGGTAATAATATTGACCAATCAGGCGAAGGCAGAAAGCCATCATCAGGTTCCGTTTATACTCAATTTCATTAAGTCCAAATTTGCAGCAAATTAGAGAAATGCTTGATGGTTTATTCAAAAAGCTGCCCGCTAATGCGAAACCATTATTCCATTCTGACCAAGGTTGGCAATACCAACATTCGGAATATCAACGTTTACTATCAGAACACAATATTGTACAAAGTATGTCTAGAAAAGGAAACTGTATGGACAACGGTGCAATGGAAAACTTCTTCGGAAGATTAAAAGTTGAAATGTTTTATGGTGAAAAATTTGAAAGTGTCAAAGCTTTCATAGATGAATTAAAAAGATATATTGATTATTACAACAATGAAAGAATTTCTTTAAAGCTAAAAGGAATGAGTCCGGTACAATACCGAACTCATTCACAAGCAAGTTAATATTTAATTTTGTCTAAATTTTGGGGTTCACTTCATAATGCTTTGGCATATCAATCCGCCTCTTTTGTTAATCTGTCAAATAATCAATCACCCAACATAACCGACACGGATAGATACTACGGTGTGCACGGTAGATTTACTGATATTAAAAATTTTGGCAGTTTTGCGGACTGTGGCGTTATTGTCTACAATATACTGTGCCAATTCGACAGCCCGTTTTTCGATATAATCTTTCATTCTCCCACCGACCTTTCTGTATAGCATATATATGAAAAATCGGTGTAATTTATGAGATTAAACCATCACCAACAATCTTATTTTTCTTGACAAAATATTTAACATTACTTATAATAGTATTATTGGCTGTTTATAAAGTATTAAGGAGAAATACAGGAGGAAATAAAACTTTAAATAACGTTATGCAAGGTTTATCGGACGCTATCGGTGCGTGAGATTCATCGGGTGAACGACTGCTGACGACTGCGTGGAACAACGCAAACAAGGCAAGAAAATTGAATTTTTATATGACAAAAACGCATAATGTGTAAAGGCTGTATTTGTGTACAGCCTTTTACAATTTTAGAAGGAGTTTTGAATTGTGAAATCAAAACAAGATTTGACGGTAGGAAACATAAATAAAAAACTTTGGGCATTTGCGATACCGCTTATGCTCGGTAACGTAATGCAGCAGTTTTACAACTTAGTCGATACATGGGTAGTAGGAAAATACATAGGTGATAATGCCTTGGCGGCGGTCGGTTCGTCATATTCGCTGATGACATTTTTAACATCTGTTATTTTGGGATTGTGTCTTGGCAGCAGTGCATTTTTTTCAATAACATTCGGCGAAAAAAATATAAAACGACTGAAAAACGGAATGTTTATTTCGTTTGTTATGATAGGAATATTTTCACTCATACTGACATTTGCGTCATTTTACCTTTGCGGCCGGATTATGAAAATACTTCAAGTGCCGTATGACATTCAAGGTATAATGAGCGAATATTTGAAGTGGATATTTGTAGGCATTTTCGCGACATTCCTATACAACTATTTTTCTAATCTTCTGCGAGGAATAGGTAATTCCGTAATTCCGCTTGTGTTTTTGTGCGTATCTGTGATACTTAATATCGGTCTTGATTTGTACTTTGTTTTGGTATTAAAACAAGGTATACGAGGTGCGGCGATTGCAACTGTAATATCGCAGTATATTTCGGGTATCGGACTTATGATATATGTGTACATTCGTTATCCCGAACTTCGATTAAAATATGAAGATACAAAGTTTGTAAAACGTACGGCATACGACATAGCAATACTGTCGGGAATGACGTGTCTGCAACAGTCTGTAATGAATTTCGGCATACTTATGGTACAGGGGATTGTAAACAGTTTCGGTACACAAATTATGGCGGCGTTTGCCGTTTCTGTGAAAATCGACACCATTGCATATATGCCTGTACAGGATTTCGGAAATGCGTTTTCGACTTTTATCGCACAAAATTTCGGCGCGGGCAAGTATGACAGAATAAAAGACGGAATTAAAAAAGCACTCAAAAGTGTTGTACTGTTCTGTATTTTTATCAGTGCGATTGTGTTTATTTTCGCAAAACTGCTTATGATGATATTTGTAAATGCCGAAAGCACGGAGATTATAAACATCGGCGTACAGTATTTGCGTATAGAGGGTGCTTGCTATATCGGCATAGGTATTTTGTTTATGCTTTACGGATATTACAGAGCTATAAATAAACCGAGTATGTCGGTTGTGCTTACGGTTATTTCTTTGGGAATAAGAGTAGTGCTTGCGTATGTTTTGTCTCGTGTTATCGGTGTAGTCGGTATTTGGTGGTCAATTCCGATTGGTTGGTTTATCGCGGATGCGGTCGGAATTTGTTTTTATTTATTTAAGTTTGACAGGTAATATTTTGTGAGATATAATTATATATAAGATTAGTTAGCGGTTGAATATGCGTGCTTGGTGGCTTTGACAACAGAAAAAACGGCGTTTTATACAGCGGTACGCTTGATGAAATCAAATCGGAAACAATAAAACTTATAAATACGGTCGGAAAAAAAGGTACAATACCGGGGGCGGATTGTACGTTGTCAAATGACATTGATTTGTCACACATAAAATGCGTGGCGGATACTGCAAGAAATATATAAGACGAAAAACGGGGGTATATAAATATGTGGAAGATAAGGGATTTAAAGAAAAAGGCAAGGGGAACTTTTAAGCGGAATTATATCGGCATTGTTATAACGTGCTTTATCGCGGCCGTTGTTATGGGTAGCTTTACTAACCCGCTAAAAGAAGTGAGGACATTAAAAGATACTTATTTCGACCAGCTTAACGGAACGGTGCTTTTTGCGGAAAATCACAATTCCGATATGTCGAATACGGAAGTTGTCGATAACTTTTTAGGCAAGAGCGGTGAGGAAAGTGAAAGAGCACAGCATTGGACAAGAGGTGTATTGTCGGTGTTTGCGAAGAATACCGAGGGTGCAGGTAACTTTGTTTACGGTGTTTTAAATTCGATAAATCAAATTGTGTTTAACGACCGAGTGAGTGCCGGTGTTACTATTGCAATCGGCTCGTTGATTTATTTGCTTATAGCCATTCTTTTTACGAAGGTTTTGCTTATCGGACTGTATCGGTATTTGCTTGAAATTCGAGTCTACACAGGCACGAGAATTTCGCGAATATTGTTTCCGTGGTCTATAAAAAAGGCACTGCATATTGCATGGGTGATGTTTGTAAGAAGTGTGTATTCACTTTTATGGTGCTTAACGATAGTCGGCGGATTTATTAAGATTTATTCATATAAACTTGTACCGATGATTATTGCGGAAAATCCCGAATTGAGTGCAAAAGAGGCTATAAAACTTTCTGAAGATATGATGAAAGGGTATAAGTGGAGAGCATTTTTGATTGATTTGTCATTTATCGGTTGGGATATATTGAATATACTTACACTTCAGATTTTGGGTGTATTTTTCCTTGAACCGTATAAACGTATGACGACAGTTGAACTTTATATGACGTTGCGTGAAAAAGCAAAGGAAAGAGATATTGGAAATGCGGACAAGCTGTGCGATAAATTGCTTGAAAGTGAAGTGACAAGCGGAATATATCCTATTAATGAATACTTCATAACAGTGCCTAAGGGCAAGAAGTGGATACAGGAAGATTATGAACGTGATTACGGATTATCGTCATTGATACTGATATTTTTCACATTTGCAATGATAGGTTGGCTGTGGGAAGTGTTATTGTTCCTGTTTACAAGAGGTGAATTTATCAACAGAGGTACTTCACACGGACCGTGGCTGCCGATTTACGGCGTAGGCGGTACGGTTGTACTGATTGTGTTAAAAAAATTCAGAAACAAACCGTGGCTGACATTCCTTTTGTCAATGGTGCTGTGCGGTGTAATAGAGTATTTTACATCGCTTATACTTGAAAAAGTTCAGGGTATGCGTTGGTGGGATTACAGCGGATATTTTATGAATTTTCAAGGCAGAATTTGCCTTGAGGGATTGGCTGTGTTTGCACTCGGCGGTTGTGCGGCGGTGTACCTTGTAGCACCGTCACTTGACCATCTGTTTTGCAAAATTCCTATGAAAATTAAGAAGATTATATGTGTCGTACTTGTAGTCCTGTTTGTCGTGGATATGGCGTATTCGGCATTTGTGCCGAATATCGGCGAGGGTATAACGGATAATGATGTGGCGAGAATAGAAATTAAAAAATCCGACGTATTGATTGCGTCGGATTTTTTGTAGATTTGATTTTTGGAGCTGTTGACGTTTCGTTTGCAGGCTTTTTGTTTAGAAGAATATAACAAGCGAGACGATGAATATATCGTCTGAATTTGAAACATTCATAACACCGTGATACTTGTCAACAACGGCATTGACCGATTCAAGTCCCAAGCCGTGCATACCCTTTTTAAACGACAGGAATTTTGAACCGATTTTCTTAACGTTGCCGTCAAATGTATTTTTTAAATCTAAAATCAATTTGTTTTTATCAGCGGTACAGTTCAGCACAATTCGCCTGTTTTTAAGCGGTGCCTTAGAACAAGCCTCCATAGCGTTTTCGACAAGATTACCGACCAAAATACTAAAATCAATATCACTCATAGGCAGTCCGTTAGGGACTGACACCGAGGTTTTAAAGTCGATAGAATTTTTGGCCGATGAAGAAACATAGAAGTGGAGCAGAGCGTTAAGCGTAAGATTTTCGCAGAAAAACAGCGGTACTGTGTCATTTGTTTCGCTTGAATATTCTTCGAGGTATTCTGCGATTTTATCAAATTGACGATTATTTGCAAAGTCGCTTATTACTCTGAAATGCTGACGCATATCGTGGCGGAGCTTTCGTGTTTCTTCGATTTGTTCGGTTATGTGGACATAGTTTTCCTTGTAAAGATTTATCTGACGTTCCATAAGTCGTCGTTCGTCATCGAGAACAATATTTCGTCTGTAATTATCTATAATACTTGCCCAGTATACAAAGTACAGACAGCCCAAAATCGTAAGTATACCTATTTCAACCGACTGGTCGGTGTAAATCGAGTCATAAAGCGGTTGAATAATGTAAAGTAATAACGATACAGCAAAGCAAACATTGCCGAACAGAAAAATTCTGCCGTATTTTATATCGTTAAAGACCGCATAAGTGCCTATTGCGACAAGATAAATTGCGGCTAACCACTCAAACACATTGCATAGGGTTGAAAGGAAAGTACATAACGGTGCACTTAAATAAGGTGTAAATACACCGTATACAAATGCGATTGCACAGAATACCGAACCGCATATTTCGGAAATACTGCTTACGTTTTTATTTAAATTGCAGAGCCTGTTTTGGAGCATTATAACCATCAAATACACAAAGTGCGTGCAAAAATACTCAAATACATATGAAAAATTACCGCCCATGGAGAAACACAAATTGATCAGCGGATAATTTAGGTAAACGGCATATGTAAGGCACATAAAGAAGAATATATACGAATAATTGCTTTTGCCGCTAAGTGCGAGAATAAGCGAGAACAGTGCACCGAAGAATATCAATGTCATGATAAAGTTGTTTATCAGAAATTTAAATGCTCTGGTGATATTAATTGAATACGGTTTACCGAGTGTCGGCGGTGACGTAATTCCTGCTCTAATGCCGGATGCGTCCTTGACGGCGATTGTTATATATGTTTCGCCGGAGGCATTGAAAAATGTGCAGCGGTTTTGTATTTGTGCTTTGTAATTATGTGTATCGCCGACCTTTAAATACAATTTGTTATTGATGTACAACTCATATGCCGAGTAAACCTGAGGCATTTCCAGTGCGTAAAATCCTTCTTTTTCGGGGAAGTTTATTTTTATTCTGTATGTTCCGATAAAGATATTGTTTTTTGTTTGGCTTGTGTACGCTGATTCAGTATCGCCGATTGAAATATATTTCATATTCGGAAGTGAAGTTTGATTTTTAAAATATGTCGGAGTGAGAAGTGCGTTTTCGTAAAATTCCCAATCCTTTATAAGAAAGTGAAACGAATTGCTGTCAATTTCCTCTTGCGAAAGCGTTAATACGCCTTTTTCGGGCTGGAGCTTGTTGTATGTATATTTGTTATTGAAAATATATAAAAATTCTGTAATCAAAGAGATAAGAACTATTGCGATAATAAAAATTACCGCAATAGTCTTAACGCGTTGCTTATTTTCCATAGTAATCATAGTGACCTTTATTCTCTTATAATATCTTTTAATTCATAAGTTAAATACTGTTTCTTTACCTGTTGATTTTCACGTTTTTTAATCGGAACATAATCTCCGTTTTGCATTAAAAAATCATTGCCCGAAACAGTGTTGACGTAATCAAAATTTACGATAAATCCTTTACAGCAGTTTGAAAAACGGCTGTCTTCTGTCAAAATTGACGCACACTGTGAAAATGTGTTTTGAATTTCAATCGTTTTGTCCTTCAAATGAAGCCGGACTTTTCTGTTTGTAACATCTATGTACATTATCGAATCATATGCTATTTTAAGTTTTATTTCGGGTTTTGTTTTGTACAGAACCGATAATGCTTTTGAAGGTTCTTCGTATTTTTCAAAATATCTCTGCATAAGTGACTCAACTGCATCTTTTGTTATCGGTTTTACAAGATAACAAAAAGCATTTACACTGTAACTTTCACAAGCAAAGTTATTGCTTGTGAAAGGAAGATGATTTCAACCGAACTGTCTGTTTTGCGTACAGTGCTTGCAGCTTCAATTCCGCTCATACCCGGCATATATATGTCAAAGAAAATTATATTATATTTGTTGTTTTCAAATTGCGTGACAAAACTTTCGGCATCGGAAAAGTCGGATATTGTAACATTCATATTTCTTTCGGAGAAATATTCGTTAAGGTAATTTACAAGCGTTTCTCTGCCGACGGCTAAGTCATCAACAACTGCAATATTCATCGTGTTCACCGCCTTATGGATTTAAGAGCTGTCAACATTTTGCCGATATACTCTGATTATATTATATCATTGTAAAAATAATAATTCAACATATAAAATTGAGTTTCAGTTAATAAACTTGAGTTTCGGTGCGGAAAATTGCTTTTAAAACTTGCAGAATGCGTTTGATGCAAAATCTATTGAATTTTGATTTTCGATATATTATAATTTCATCAGAAAGCAATGAGATACAGCAGAATATAAGGAGATATGAGATGGGATTTTTTGATTCATTTAAGTCCGGAGCAAAAGATGTCTTTAAGGGGTATGATAAAGTTAAGCTCAATGATAAGATTACATATGATGAACTTTATGAGATTATGAAAGACGAAACATATTCTGTCGGTAAACCTGAGATTACGGGTTCGGGATTAATGAGATGTATTCAATTTCCTGCTGTGGATAAATATAAAATCCAAATTGCCATAACTTCAAAAACGATTACAATTTCAAAAATATACAGCGGTGCAGGCGGTTTGGCGAAAGAGATAAATTGAACAGACTGATTTCACAGATGAAGACGAGGCACTACAGTTGGTAGATTCTATGTCAAAAATGGCTGATGGTTTGGCTGCCGTTGCAGGTGTTGACGCAGAATAATTGATTTAGAAATTTAAAACAGTCCCCTAAAAAAATCCGATATTTTATTGGACTCCAGATAAAATATAAGTACATTTTATCTGTACTGCAAAAATTGAAAAGCGGCAGCATTAGCTGTCGCTTTTGGAGTAATTGGGGATGTTTTTTTGAAAGAGAGAGATTATGGCAAAGAAAAAAGGGTGTTTATTTAAAATAGGAATTGCATTATTAATATTTATAGGCATGATATTTGTGTTGTTTTGTATGGTTTTGATTATGCCGTCGGAGGAGTATGAAACGGTTAATTACGATATTCCGAATATGCGTGATTATTATACTCACATAAAGGGCGACGGAGAGGATAAAGTTACACTTATGGTGTATATGGTAGGTTCTGACCTTGAAAGTGACGGCGGAGCGGCGAGTGAAGATATTGCCGAAATGACGGCGGCAAATGCGGATAATATTAATATTACATTACAGACAGGCGGAGCGGCCGCGTGGGAAAATGCAAGCATAAGTGACGGAAAAACGGAACGTCATATAATTAAAAACGGTGAATTGCAGAACGTGGCGAACTTGGGTGAAGCACAAATGACGTCCCCTAATACGCTGACTGATTTTATAAAATGGTCTGCCTCAAATTATCCTGCCGACAGATATGAACTTGTGCTTTGGAATCACGGCGGCGGTACGGCACTTGGTTTCGGATATGACGAAATGTATCCTGATGATATGCTGTCGCTGTCACAGATAGGAAATGCTCTGTCAGACAGCGGAATTAAGTTTGATATTGTAGGCTTTGACGCGTGCCTTATGGGTACGATTGAAACGGCATATATGCTTGAACCGTATGCGGATTATCTTGTTGCGTCGGAGGAATATGAGCCGGGAACGGGTTGGTATTACAGTGAATGGCTTAAAAATTTGTCTGACAATATGTCAATGCCGACTGTCGAAATAGGTAAGAAGATTGTGGAGGACTATATAAACGGTCCTGATTCGAGTTTTTTTGATTCAAATACGCTTTCAATCGTAGATTTGAGAGAAATTCCTTATACATATTCAAAGCTATGCGAAATAATGCAGCAGGAAGAAGGAGTTTTGGACAGTAGATATTCCGTAATATCACAGGCAAGATACAATGCAAAATCATTCGGTGACGGTGAGTATGAACAGATTGATATAAAATCATATCTTGAAGAATGCGGCAAGAGTGATACGGAACTGGGCAAGGTGCTTAGAAGTGCGGTTAAGTATTCGGGCAGTTCGTCTTACAATTCGAACGGACTTGCAATGTATTTCCCGTATGACTATCCCGACTATTATGCGGAAATAAAAACAGAAACAGATAAGTTCGGTTATAACGGCTACAACAGCTTTTTCGATAGATTTTTGAGCATTATGGGTACTGGACAGATGAATTATTCGAGTGAGAATGATTACAGTGATTATTCTTGGTATGACAATACAAATTACGATACCTATAATGTATCAGATGAGTTGGAAGTAAAGGACAAGGGTGATTATTTTGCATTGTCGCTTTCGGACGAGGAATGGGATAAAATAAACGGAATTAATGTATGGGTGTATGTTGATGACGGCGATGGTTACGTTGACTTGGGTTCGGACAATGTGTATGAATTTGACGATGACGGTGATTTAATGGTTGATTTCGATTATTATTGGGTTGCATTAAACGGTCAGGTTGTTCCGTTTTACTTTGAATACGAAACGCCGGAGAACGTAAAGGACGGATACACATACGGCTATGTCCCTGCGGTGCTTAACGGCAACGAGCAGATTGAAATGATGATTTATTGGGACGAAAAGCACCCAGACGGTTATTTGGCAGGTTACAGACCGTACAGCAAAGAAGAAAATATATCAGTTCCGCAAAAAGGCTTTAAGCAACTTAAAAACGGCGATACGTTGGAATTTTTATGCGATTACTATACATATGACGGTGAATATGACGGAGTGTATTCATATGGTGATAAAATCGTTGTAAACGGCGATATTACTGTAGGTTATGAATATGTCGGCGAGTATGACACGAATATTTGTTATGAGCTTACCGATATATATAACAACAGTATAACAACCGAAATGATAGAACTTGAAATGAATTAAAAAACTATATGGAGGGAAAGAAGATGAAAAAATTTATAAGCACATTACTGTGTATTGTATTTGCTGCGGCACTTATGCCCGCACAAATTGCAAAGGCTGACAGCGATGTTATGAGTGTCGCAAATCAAGTAAAAGTACCTATATTGAATGAGCAAACGTATAACAACAAAAAACTTATGAATAAGTACACACGCGATATGTCGGATTGGTGGGCAACCGATTTGACATTGACGGCGGGAATGTTGTTCAAGAGATGTGATGTGGATAATGCGTATTATCAATACTGGGGTTCAATCAATGAGGCGGTTGAAACTATGGGTATGGCTTACGTTTCGACCTTCAGAGGACACGATAACGGATTTTGGTCAACAAGTTTTAAGCTGAAAGACAGCGTTGCAAACAATTCCGTATTTCCCGAATTGGAAGCGACAGGTCAGCTTATGATGAGGTTCGGCGCTAATTTGATAGGTAATCACGCAAAAATGTCCTTTAAGAATACTATGATTCGAGGTGAGGGAAAAAAGGACAGCGGTTGGTTTAAACTTCAAAGCGGTGATACGTTAAACAATAAGTTTAAAATGCAAGGTGTATTTGATGCAAAAGTAAAAAAACCATATGTGTTCTTTGCCGATATAACAAAGCCAACTGTTAAATCGGCAAAAATGAACGGCACTGTACTGTATCTTGATATGGGTGAAAAGCTGAGAAGTATTGAAAACGGAAAGATTACGTTGACGCTTTATGCGACAAACGTTGAAAGCGGCGTTCAAAATATGGAACTTACTGCGACTTCCGGCGGTATAAACGGAAATGAAATATTTTTCTATGTACACGCACCTAAAAATGTTAAGGAATATCAAATTACGAAGATTAAGAGCATAGAGTATGACAAAAAAGAGTACACCGGTCAAATGTACGGTATAGCTTATGCCGACAAATATTTGGCGAGAAACGAAGAACCGCGATTTAAGGTTATAGACAACGCACCGGGATTAATTCCGGAATACTTTACCGCCACATCTCCGATTACGGACTATGCCGGCAACAGCCTTGACATTCATACAAAGGATTTGACGAGTTACTCACTTTTAGTCGATAAAAAAGCACCTGAAATTGACAGCGTTGAAATTGCGGGAAATATGATAGCGGCAGATTCAACGTCATATTCACAGCCGAGCGATTGGCCTGAAGATATTGACAAGAGCAGTGTGTTTGCAGGTGTCGGCGATACATTAACTTTTTCTGCAATGACAACGGAAAAAATTAAAACGAGCGAAAAAAGTTCAATGACTGCAGAACTTAATATATCGCAAAACGGAAGTAAAGCAGTGCTTGAAACCGAAAAATTTGAAGATATGTATGACGGCGTAAACAAGCGGACGGCAACGAAGATTACGTTTAAACCGATTACGATAACCGCCGATATGACTTGTGATAATAGCGAGCCTATAAGAATTGAAAAAATAAACACGGCAAACGTAGTCGATTTGTATAATAATGAGTTGGCAACGCAGAAAATATCGAAAAATCCGAAACAGCAGATTTATTTTGACAATATCGCACCGACTGTAAATGTCGGTGAAATAACCGGTGATGTAAACAGCGGTGAATTTTGCATACCGCTGAATTTCAGTGACGGAAAAGGCACGGTATCTGATTTTGACGGATTGACGGCAAGTTTTGCGTGGTGCTATGACCAAGATAAGCAAATTCCGTTTAAGTATGCTGTGACGACTTCTGCCGATACACCGAGTGAGTATAAAGAATCGGTGCTTAACAACGAAAATAACCTTGCGTGGAATAAATTCGATTTGCCTGTAAAAGATTATTACTTACATATTAAAACCGATAATTCCGAAATCAAAAACACAAAACTTTATTTCAGAACAGAGGACTGGGCAGGAAATGTGGGTGAACAGTCTGTTGATACGGATATAAATATTGACCGTGTAGCACCGAATGTTGCGCTTATGTCGATGAATACCGAGTATGAAAACGATACCGCAAAGATATTGGCAAAGGTACGTGTAACCGATTTTAACACAGACGGCTTGAATGTTAAATATCAGCTTGTAGACAAAGGTGTTGAACCGACCGACAGTGATTGGTCGGAGGGCTTGCTTAATGACGGAGTTTTTGACTTTGAAACTAAATTTGACGCGGCACAAAAATATGAAAAAGAATTGCTTGTGTATGCGACAGACTTTAAAGGTAACAAGTCGAATGTTTCACGTTATGAGGTGTATGCCGACTTGACAAAGGCAAAGGCAAAATATACGGTTGTAAGCGATTTGTCACAGATACATACAAAGCCTGATGTGCAAATTTCGGCACCTGACAATCCCGACAATAAAGCTAATGCCACCACGCGTGTAACACTTACAATGGGTGACAAGACTTACGCAAGCGTATATGACAGTGCCGACAGTAAAAACATATTTGATTTTGACGGCACATGGTATGCGGTTACATACAACGAGGATAAAACCGGTTTTGACGGAGTAACCGCTCTTACGGCGGACGGAGTGAATAAACTTAAAAACTTTTACGGCACAGTAAACGTAAAATTTGAAAGTGCGTTTGCAGATTTGACACCTGTAAGCGGTGCAAGTATAAAGCCGTCAAATTCCGAAGAAGAAGTGACCTATCAAGCGGAGGGCGACTTTAATGTTATGACCGCACCTGTACTTGATAATGTATATAATCTTGAATTTACTTCAATAAAGGACAGTAACGGAGATGTTATTAAAGCCACAGGAGTGGGTGATGACAAACACATAAGAAGAAACGGCGATATGACTGATGTCAGAATTAATTTTGAATTGTCAAATACAAAAATTGCCGATTGGGTTACGGATAATTTGGACTTTGATAAATCGTATGTGACAATAACAAATTCGGAAAACAACGAGGTTTACAACGCAAAGCTAAGCAGAAATGCAAGTCAAACTCTTGCAATGCCGCTTAGAGATAAAAACGGTAACTTGCTTGGAACGGATACATACAGAATTGCGGTTTATTTGTATCAGATAGGCAGTGACAGCCCTGCCGAATTTAAGTGCGATACGGCGGTACTTCTTGACAATATCAAAACGTCGGCAGATGTCGGTGTAAACAGATATGAAATTATTCCCGAACACGAATATTACCCTATTCCTAATCCGATACCGTCAATCGTAAAAGAAAGCGATACGGCATTTAAAACAATCAATATCGGTAATGCTGAATTTAAGGAGATTGACCGTAATGAAGATGAGGGATATTCTTTAGAACAGAATATGGCACATATCGTCAAAATGACGCTTAAGAGCAATGATGTTTCAAAAGAATTGTGCGGTGAAACAATCGGTAAGGCAGAAGGATTTCGTTTGTGGAATAAAGCGTGCAATGGCGGAGAAGATTTACCGTTTGAAAAGACTACTGACCTAACAAGAGAATACGAGATAAACTTAATGCAAAACACTGCAAAAGAAACTCTTGACGGAGTAACGGCAACGGGCGGTTTGCAATTTGAAAAGGGAAGTAACACTTTCTGTTATCAAGTTAAATTGGAAAACGGCAATGTATCGCCGATATACGAGTTCACGGTAAATATGGTTGAAAGTATACCGCAGATTGCAATGGATTTTGATATGAACGAATCGCAGAATTATACGGATGACAACGGAACAATGCACGTTATTTCCGCTGATGCAACCGTAAAAAATGCTTTCTCCGAAAACGGTAATGTAACGGTATATTATGTTCACAGAGAGGATTACAGCAGTTGGACTGCCGATGAAATCGGACTTGACGAGGTTGTTACATTGAAGGGTGATAGTGCCTTTAATTATCAGAACTGTAGACAAGACGAAAAAGGCAGAGATAGGCTCAACTTTGCATTTATTGCGATAGACGAATCCGGTAATTCTGTTTCATATATTCCGCAGTTCAAGGAAAAAACGAAATATACCTTTGAAAATGATGCATTGACAGTAACTCAAGCAAATCTTAACACATACAACCAGGGTGATTATATTTATAATTTTTATGCCAAAAATCTTGACATGGACAAAAGCTCTTTTACAGTTGTGAAAGACGGTGAAATGTACAATATGCCTATGAAAAACTATCAATATCCGAATGAATTGGGTTTTGAGGGCGGTTATTATCGTGAGGACAGCACGTCCACTAATTTGAGTATAGACTTTACAAGACCATGGAGTGTGGAAAAGGCAGGCGAGCCTTTCTTTGACAGTATTACGTTTAACTTTGTAGGTGTGCATGGTGACACAGCAACGAGAACGTATACCAAAGACGATGAAAATTACGGAAGCTTGGTAACGAACTTTAAATATGAAGAACCGCGATTTGTTGAAGTTTCTGATGACGATTCATTAGCGGATTACAGTTATATCTGCAATGACAGAGGTGTTAAGGTATACTTTAACGGATATTTAAAATTAAAGGGCGATACGGTTTATGCGTCTGCTCACTATCTGCCGATATACTCAAACGGTACATACGAAGTTGAGGGCGAGGATATGTTCGGCAATACATGGACAATACCTGTAACTGTTACACTTCTTGCAGACGGTCCAAAGGTTACAATGTCAACTTTGTATAAGACAAAGGGCGATATTACGGCGAATATCGAATATACTTCTCCCGTAACTGTTACGGAAAATGACGGAAACACATTTGCAAAAATCGAAAACAACGGAACAAATAACGTAACCGTAACCGCAACACAGCCTACAAAGGTTACAATGAAGTGGACGGATAACGGAGCTGAAAAGAGTAAAATATTAAATATAACCAATAATGAGATAAAACCGATAAAGCCGAAAGTTGTATGGGATTATGACGAAGATGATGTGGTTGACGGCTGTATATACGGCGAAGTAACCGCAAAGCTTGTTGATGAAAACGGCTCAACACTTGTTGATACCGCAACGGGCGAAACACCGAGCCATACATTCTATCCTAACAGTGAAACGGAATTTACATTCAGGAATTACAAAAATCAAAATGATACTTTGGGTGAAGATTATACAGTTACGCTTGATGTAACACTTAAAGATTATCAGCCGCCCGAAGAATATGTCGATACAATGCCGCCGAGTGTTGAAATGGTTGGTTATACCGTAAGGGGCGGTGTGGCACAAAGCAAAAAACTTGTGCTTAATCTGTATGATGATAACAAGCATTACTTAAATCCGTCACTTCCTGATTTAAGCGGCGGAGGCTATGAAACAGTTACCGACAGTATATCATTTATGAAGAAAATGGGTTGGTCGTCACATTACAGATTTAATGTAATCGTGTCTGATATAAACGGTGTAAAGCTTATTGCAAAAGCGGGACTTAATGCCGAAACACCGACATTTGATTCAACAAGCGATACGATTGACGGAGTGAGTGTAAACGGCAGAACCGTTGATATAACAAAGAATGCGGAATTTACATTGTTTGCAGTCGACAGCTGTAATAATGTCACCGAAATTCCGCTTGTTGCGGATAACTTGGGCGAAGCGCCTCAGCCGCATTTACAGAAAGTCGTGTCGGGCGATATGCAGACTGTAAAGGTATACCTAATACCGCCTGAGGACAGTGACTTTACAAACCTTGTTATGACTAATGACAACGCAAAACAGGAAACAAGTGACGGAGAATACAACGGCTTGTATTATATAGAAGTAACAGACAACGAAAATATTGTTATAAACTACACATACACATATAAAGGTGAGAACGAAAGCGGTGAATTAAAAGCAGCCGTTACGGAAATAGACAATTCACCTGCAAATAAAATCAGTGAAGTTTGGTCTGAAAACGCAAAGAGCAGTAAGACAAATAAATCCGTTACGGCACAGCTTAGATTTGATAAGCTCATCACGAAAGCGGAATGGAAAAATCAAAGCGGTTATCTTCCTGAAATATATAAACTTGATAATCAAGTTACAATTTCATATTCGGAAAATGCACCGACTATGACGCTTGTTTGCACAGCCGTAAACGGTCAAGTGTGTGAAATTACTTTGAATGAGGTTAAGAACATCGACAAAAACGCACCGATTATTACCGAAACAATTCAGCCGTCCGAAAATCACCGTAAAGTGACAGTGACTTTAAAAGCTGACAAAGAAGTTATTTTCAGAGAAAACGGAAAACAGGGAACTGAATTTACACGAGTAATAAACGCAAACGGCGAATATGTATATCACTTTGCGGACGCTGCAGGCAATCTGACGGAAAAGGTTGTTAAGGTTGACAGCATCATTGATAAAGATTTGTCGCTTACATTCAGTCTTGCAAGTGACGGTACAGACAGTAAGGAGTCACCGGATAAACTCGGTCGTTTAAAGGTTGGTGACACTGTATATGTGAGTGCAAACAGAAACTGTACGGTAACATGGAACGGTGACACAACAGGTCAAAATCTTACGGCCGGTGCGTGGACGAAGTTAACCGTATCGGAGGATTTGGCAGGATTGTATCCTACAATAAAGGCAAAGGACGAATATTCAAATACAAAGTATTATCACTTTATGCAGATAGCAATGCCGGATAAAAAAGCACCGACTATCAAATTGAAAAAGGAAACGGTGGAAATCGACTTAAATTCAGAAGATATTTTGTCACAGCTTAAAGCGAATATGACGGTAAGCGACAACGAAACCGAAAAGGACAAAATCAAGCTTGATGTTACTTACACAAAACCGCAGACAACGGGAACAGTAAGGGTGACTTATACCGCAACAGACGAGGCAGGAAACAGCAGTGAAAGATACGGATATATCTATTTCTATGAGGATACTCAGCTTAGAGTCAGCGTAAACGGTGAGTATATTTACAGAGATATGATTGTGCTAAGCAAAAACGAGGCACAGAACATTGTCGTTGAAAGCAATGGCGAGCCGTACAGTGTTAAATATAAAAACGGTATAAAGACAGTCGGTCAAATGAAAATCGGTGCGACTGAATTGGCGAAGAATAAGGATAATACAGAGCCGATTACATTCGTTCCGAAAAAGGCGGGGTATTATACATTTAATGTACAAACGCAGGGACGTGACAATTACAGATTTGTAATTTACGTTCAATAATGAAAAAAGGAGGTTTACTATGCTGCAAAGATTAAAAAAGATTATATCAGCCTTAACCGTAACAGCGATGATTTTCGGTATAATGCCTATCGGCGCGTTTGCCGAAAATCTGAATAAGGCGGATTACGAAGAATTGAACGACGGTTATTTGAAAGTCGTTGTTTCGGCGAAAAACGGCGGTTTTCTGATAGATACCGTTGAGGGAGATAAGCTGAACAAAGCAGATGATAATAAATATCTTTTGTTTCCCGATGAAAATTATGATACATCATATACCTCTTTTCGTGTAAAAAGAGGTGATGAGGTAAAGGACTATATTTTCGGAAGAAAATACGGTTTCTTGGGTAAGGACAGCAGTGACGTCACTTTGGTGAAAAACAGTGACAACATTGTCGCAACGTGGAGCGTTGACGGTTTGACTTTTACGCAGACCGTCACGCTTGCAAATACAAAATCGGCTCTGCACGGTATGGCGTCAATTTCATACGGTGTAAAGAGTACGGACGGAAGAAATGCGGACAGTGTTCAGGCAAGAGTTATGCTTGATACCGCACTCGGTTATCAGGATTATGCGGTGTATGAACTGACGAAAAAGGACAGTACATATGAGCAGATACAATCTGAAACTGTTATTGATAACTCTGACGGAGAAGCATACAACAACGCGTTATTCGGATACGACAATCCGAAAGCACCGTCCGTAACGGCTTATACAGTGAATGCGTCGATTAACAATAAAATTGTCGCACCGTATCAAATAGCGTTCGGACATTGGAACAACCTTGCGTCAAGCGTATTCGATTTTGAACCGGATAACTCGTTGACATTTACAAATCCGTATAACGAAAAATATTTGACTGCCGACAGTGCGTATGCTCTGTATTTCGATATGGGAAGTGTGGCGGCAAACGGTGAGGGCAATACCGTTGCGACAAATTACGGTATATATTCAAACGTAACCGTAAATAACGATGATAAGGTTGCGATAAATTTTTCATCTGAACTCGGAGCAATGCAGCTTACCGATACAAAAGACGAATACAAACCGCAAACGGCGGACGGTAAAAACGGTGATTTTAGCGTGTCAACGCAAATTAAAAACGTGTCGCAGAACGAAATGAAACAAATTGCCGTTGCGGTATATCCGCAGGAGGGAATAACACCGTATGACTTGTCGGGTAATCTTGACGTTACAGCTTCATATTCAAACCCTTTCAGTGTTGATATTATAGATTTTAACGCAGATGAAGAACGACAGGTTGTGTTTAACTTTAATGCCGAACCGCTTACGGCTACCGATTACAGAAAAATCGAAGTGCGTTGTTATGACGTGAGCGGAACGGACGGTAAATTGCTTTCCGAAAACTTAATCGGTCAGAGAAGTATATATCTTCTTTGCCCGGGTGCAACAGGTGACAGGGTTTCGTTTATAAGCACCGCACCCGAGATTGTTTATAACAGAGGAACAAGACATATTTACCTTGCAGGTCAGAATTTCAATTTGCTTAAAAATAAGAGTGAATACGATATAAAGGTTACGCCTTTAAACGGCAGTCAGCCGTTGACTGTAAGTGCGGAAAACTTCATTTTGGATACCGAAAACAATACGGCGGATTTGATACTTGATGAGCTTATGTCGGTCGGTACATATCAGATTGTATTTGATATGAAAGATCCGACTAAAAAAGATATTACGTCTGACGCACTGAAGTTTAATGTCAGTGATGATATTGCATATCAAGGCGGCTCTTACGGAGTTGTCACGATTGAAAAAGACGGCGATAACAAGTATGCCCTAAGGGCGTATAAAGACGAAAAGGAATACAGTGACGAAGTTCCAAACGCTCAGAATATCTCTCTGCTTGAACTTCGCGGTGACTTTACGTTAAAATATGAAAACGGTAAAATTGCAGAGGCAGAGGCTGTTTCTCTTGAAACGGTAGACCATAAGGCGAAAAGTACAATAAATATCAGTAATTGTCTTGATATTGAAAAAGGTACTGTAACCGTGTCTGTCGAAAACGTTGGTCAGGACGACCAAACTATCAATATAGATATAGACGGCGAAGTTTATACAACAGGTGCAAGAACAAAGGTTTGGAGCGGTGTATGTGCGATTTCGTCATTTGAAAACGGCTCCGAATCAACACTTTTGCAGTACACAAACGAGGGCGAGCAGACAGGTGACGTTGAAAACAGCGTTGCAAATACAAATGGTATTATGCTTATGTGGCCGGGTGCGGCAAGTACCGCACAAACCATTGCAGGAATGGTGATGGAATTCAGATACTGTCAGTTCGGACAGATGGCGACAGTTGACGGTGAAGTCACTTCAAAAACACCGAAACAAAGAGTAATCGCATTCGGTGCGCAACTTTCACCTGATTTTCTTGTTCCGTCAAACTTTGATTGGAGCAACAGAAAAACTTCCGCAATGGAGGTTGCACAACTGAAAATGGCGAGCAGTAATTACACTCCGTCACAGCTTAGAGATGTACAGGACAGATATGCCGAGGACCAAGAGGAATGGGAAGACGCAGAGGGCGGAAGTTTGAATTTGTATATCCATGATATACTTTTCGGCGGCGGATTTATCGGATTTAATACGTCTGTTGAAGTAGAAGTTCCGTCATATGCGGACGGACTTCCGAGCGTTGAGGGTACTCTTGATTTAAAGGTTATGAACAACGAATACACTATCGGCGTTCAAGGCAGTGCCGATATGATGGCATTTGAAATGGAGGCGGAAATTCGTCTTAGAAGTAACAACGGAATACCTATTCCGGATAAATTATATTTCTATGCAGGCGGATTTACACCAGGCATAAATGTTGACGGAATGGGCGTATTTTGGATTAAAGGTGCAGGCGGCGGTATAGATAATCTGTTTGAAACGATTTATCCGTCCTCATCCGTACCGCCTATAACGCTTCTGCTAAGCGGACAATTCGCTTTGTTTGATGTTCTTTCCGCAAGAGGTGATGTAAGTATCAGTCCGAGAGATTTGAGTATTGCACTGTCGGACGTGAATGTTGCGGGAATTACACTTATAGACTATGCGGGAATTGAATGTGCATGGTATCCCGAACTTAGATTTGCAGCGGGAGTGTCTATCGGTATATTCGACGTTATTTCGGGTGATGGACATTTAATTGTGGAAAAAGATAAGGTTAAGGATAAGTATTTCTGGGAAGGCTATGCCACAGCAGTGGTAAGTATTCCTAAAAAAATACCGATTTTCGGCGGTATAGAAATAGGCTCTGCCGATTTGGGTGTCAATGCAGAAAAAATATGGGGTGCTTTGCACGTTTTGAAAATTGACGCAGGTGTAACATATTATTGGGGCGGCGATGTAGATTTTGCTTTCGGTAAATATGACGCACCGGAACCGACTATTGAGTTGAGTGCGGAGGGTATTCCTGTTTATTATGATGAAAAAACAGACCGTACCTTGTATATGAAACTCAATAACAGTATTCGCACATTGGCGTCAACAGACGATATATCATTGTTCGGCTCAAACGGTGCGACGGTATCATCGCTTGCGGGTAAAACGGTACATTCGGTTAATTTCGGCAAGTATAACAACGGAAACGGAATACTTACAATTTCGTATGATGCACCGAGTCAGCTTATTGCGGAAACATATGCAAAGAATATTGAAATGGAAAATTATCCGATAGTATGGTCAGACAGTTCAAAAACGGCAGACGATACAGCCAACGCAAATGCAAACGCAATGTTGAATTGGAATGAGGATACAAAGAAAGCAACCGTTACAATAACGGTTACAGATGAAAATTACTTTAATAAAGCATTGCAATTAAAAACAGGTATTGCGTCAAGCGTGACTATATACGCACTTTCAAAGTTGCCGACAATCGACAATGCGGTATTGAACAATAATACGGTAACGTGGTCGGGCGAAGATTTGGATAAATTCAACAGTCTTACAATTTATGCAGAGGACAGCAATAACGAAGTTTATCCGTTGTACAAAACAGAAAATGTTAATGACATAAAGAGTAAGAGTGCAAATATAACAATGCCTGAAAATATGCCTAGCGGTGAATATACGGTAAAAGTTGTTGCGACAACGACAGACGAAAGTGCTAACCCTGTTGTGACAACCGATAAAAAGCTTAATTATACCAATCCGTCACAGCCGTCCGCACCGACATTTAATGTGGCATTGGGCGGTGATTACAGTATTGATTTGACAGGTATAAATCAAGACAATTATGACGGCTACAAGGTAAGTATATATGAAGTTCAAGACGGTAAAAACGTACCGACTGTATTTGACAATATGACTGTAAGCGGAAGTGATGTGATTACGGTCGGCGGTCAGTATACAAAGACGGTTACGGTGGATAAGAACGGAAATATCGTGAATGAAAACGACCTTACGGAAGATGAGAAAAAGGATATAAAAACGCAGACCGAACAAGTCGGACTTGTAAGCGGTAAGCAGTATGTGGTAGGATTAAAGGGTTATAAAAATACATCTTCGGGCGGTCAGATTGTTTCTGCTGAAACGCTGTCGTCACCTGTGACAATGGTTGAGCCTAAAAAGGCTGATGTAACACTTAAAGCACAAAATGCGGTAAGTATTGACGGTACAGATACGGTTAAAAGCAGTAATGCAGTCATAGACCTTGTATCTGATATGAATGTTTCCGGCGAATGGTCGTTGGACAGCGGTGAAATGAGCGGTACTGTTTCGGAAAAAACTATGTCGCAGAGTATAAATCTTGACGGATTAGAGGACGGTACGCATATAATAACCTTCAAGGGCGAAAACGATTCAAAAGACGGTACATTGTCGGAGTATATGTTTACTGTCGATACACTTCCTCCGAGATTGCAAATAAGCAGTCCGAATAACGGCGGATTTTTCGAGGACACTGTTACGGTTAAGGGTATCAGCGACAGTGGTGCGAAAGTGTATATCGGTGCGGAAAATCAAGAAATACAGGAAGTGACTGTCGGAGATGACGGCAGTTTTGAAAAGACTGTTACACTTGATAATTCTATGGCATATCAAAATATAGTTGTGTATGCGGCAGACGAAATCGGCAATGAAACAGTACCTGTAACATTACAGCTTACAAACAAAGCACTCGGCAATGATGACAGTGTACTTCAAATGTACATTGACGGAAAAGAATGCAGTGACAGTACAATTAAAGCCGGCACAAGCGGTCGGCTTTCGCTAAAGGTGAAAACCGATAACAGAATTATTGAAATCAATGACGACAGTGCGGCGGCAAACAGAATTGAATGGAACGTTTCGGCAATAGAAGGTGCGGCGAATGTTGATGAAAACGGCTACATTACAACTGATAAAAAAATAAACGGCGTAGTAAGTGCAACTGTTGATAATCAGAATGTTTATACCGTTTTGGGCGGCAAGGACAGCACTGATATTCCAAGTGAAAAGATTAAAGTGAATGCGTCGGCAGGTACGGCAAGAAAGACGCATATCACGATTAATCTTGATACGGCGATTGAGGGAATGACGGCAGATAATTTTGTTGTGCTGAACGGTGATAAGAATGTGGAACTTACAGAGGTTAAGGCAAGCAGTGATAATAAGACATATACGTTGTACGGCACGTTTGATACGTCTGTGACATATACCGTTACGGTTAATTTGACGGGTACAACGGTTGAAAACACTCACATTATCGCAAGCAGTCCGCTTATGATTAAACCAAGTTCGGGCGGTGGCGGAGGAGGAAACTCCGGCAATGTAACATATAAAATTACAGTTGTTCAGTCCGAAAACGGTAAAATCAGTCCGGACACCGTAACCGTAAATAAAAACGAAAGCAAGACATTTACGATAACGGCTGATGAGGGTTACGAAATTGAGGACGTAATCGTAAACGGCGAAAGCGTCGGTAAGGTGAGCGAATATACGTTTGAAAAGGTGAATGCAAAAGCTGAAATCACTGCAAAGTTCAAAAAGATTGATGCTGTGCCTAATCCGTCAGATAAGCCTGAACCGACTGATTGGAATAATCCGTTTGTTGACGTAAGTAACAACGATTGGTTCTATAATTCAGTTAAGTACGCTTATGAAAACGGTTTGATGTATGGTGTGAGCGATACGGAATTTGCACCTGACGGTGACGTTACAAGGGCTATGTTTGTAACTGTTCTGTACAGAACAGAGGGTGAACCGTATGCGGAAAATTCAAGCTTTGTTGATGTGGCAAGTGACAGTTATTACGCAAATGCAGTGGCATGGGCGGAAGAAAATAAAATTGTCAGCGGTGTGAGTGATACAGAGTTTGCACCTGATATAAGTATAACCCGTGAACAAATGGCGGCGATTGTTTATCGTTATGCGGAATACAAAAATTGTGATATAACGGTAAATGAAACGGCAAATTATGTTGACAGTGACAGTATTTCAGATTATGCAAGGAATGCGGTTGATTGGCTGTCAGAGCAAGAAATAATGTCGGGTAATACCGACGGTACTTTCGCTCCGCAGGCGAATTCCACAAGAGCACAGACAGCGGCAGTGTTTATGCGTATTAATGAAAAATTGAAGTAATCAAAATGGCGGTTTAAAACCGCCATTTTGTATTTTTTTAGTAAAATAAACGTAATTTGACATTGCGTGAGGTATAGTGTAGAATATATATGGGTTTATAAAACCCCAAGATATAAAAAGGGCAATAACGTTTGGCAAAGCGGACGCAAGGCGGTTGTCTCTGCTATTCCGAAAGGAGCAGCATGTGAGTGAATTTACTCTTATAATTATAATTGTATTTTTGCTTGTTATAGAGATAAAAAAATAACCGTCTATCTGCGAAATAGACGGTTAAGGTAGAATTTTTCTACAAAACGTTTACATTCTGCAAAGACAACTGCTGTTGCCCTTATCATGTATCTAAAGTATAACATAGTATAAAAATTATGTCAAGCACGTTTTCGGACGTGCTTTTTGTAAAAAATCAACGTTTAAGTGGTTTACTAAACAGAGATTAGGACAGCTACGATAGAATAAAAGGGTGATTTGTTATGAAAAAGTTATTTGCGTGAAGCATTGATGTGTTGTGGCAATTAACGATAGATGTATAAAGCAAAGCAGGACAATGCAAAATGCTTATGAAATGGGAAAAAGCCCATAATAAAAAAATATCCGAACAAAAGTTCGGATATTGCAACTTGTGGTACGCGATCAGGGGTTCGAACCCTGGACACCCTGATTAAGAGTGGAACCAGATGTGTTTTATTTATTTTTATAGTGATTTATTTAAGACCTTTTAATCATGTAAAAATGGCATTACATAGCCATTTATTCATGTTTATACTGTATAAAAAGGGATTTTTGAAAAATACATAAATCATCTAAAAAATCCAAAGTGTTAGAAAAATGTTAGAAAGAAAAAATGTAGTCTGCTGACAATTCTAACTAGAAAATCTAAACGGTTTCTAGTTGGTAAATTAAATAAAGGTACACATATTTTTAACAATAAATATAATTCGATTTTTTAGAATATAAATTAAAATCATATAATTAAATAATACTTATTAAAGAGACTTGATTTTCAAAACTTTGAATTTCAAGTCTTTTTATTTGCAAAAATTTAAAAAGGAGGACTGACTATGCTGTGGAAAGGGACATAGAAGTAATTTTACACAGACAAACATCTAATCAAAAAAAGTAACAGAAGGGAGGAACTAATATGGATTTTGAACAGGAATTTGAAGTGATACCCGTAACAAGGGTAAAGATAACTGATACTGAGGCATATTCAAAGCATCCGTTCAGAGTGGTGCATAATAAAGCGCTTGAAATGCTTGCGGAGGATATAAAGGAGCATGGTCTGTTAAATCCAATTCTTGTGCGTGTATTAGGTTTTGGCGGCAGGTATGAAATTCTAAGCGGTCACAGACGAATGGAAGCGTTGAAGCTTAATGGTGAAACAGAGGCAGATGTACGCATTATTAAGTGTACTGACATAGAAGCGGCAAATATCGTTATAAAGTCTAATCTTCTGCAAAGGGATAAGATATTACCGTCAGAACGCGCAAAAGTATATATGCTTCGTAACGAATGTCTGAAAAAGGAGAAAGGCAATTTGTCCACCGGGTGGACAAAGCTGGATGAAAATACGCAGAAAGCATTGGCTAAAGAATTTGACGTGTCCAAAAGCAATATATATGAGTATATTCGTCTAAACTATTTAATTGATGATTTACTCATTTTAGTGGACAGCGGAAAAATAAAAATTAAAATATCGGTCGCTTTATCATATTTTTCAAAGGAATGTCAAAGTATAATACATCAATATTTCTTTGTAGATAAAAAAGATATATTAAATAGCGAATATGTCAAGAAAATAAAGAAGTACAGAAATAATCTTACTATTGAAATTCTGGAAAAGATAACTGCAGAACTTGGCGAACCGAAACAGAAGTCCGAAAGATATGTTGATGCCTTTGTAAAGAAGTATGTTGGTAAGTTCCATAGTGAACAGGAAATGGCGGACGTGCTTGAAAAACTGCTCATAGGTTATCTTAAAGACAATAAGCTGCTTGATAAGAAAGGCGGTGGATAATGAATACACTATGCTTCTGGTCAGGAGGAAAAGATTCGACTGCCTCAATAATTCTCGCTCATATACATCATTTGCCGATTACGGAAATAGTTTTTTGCGAGGTTATGTTTGATAAAAGCAGGAATATATCGGGTGAAATACCTGAACATATTGATTTTATCAGAAATATCGCAATACCGATATTTGAAGAATGGGGGTATAAGATAAAAATACTTCATGCCGATTGTGACTATATGGATTTATTTTTTCATACCGTTACAAGGTCAAAGACAGAAGAAAACAACGGTAAACACAGCGGTTGGCTTATCGGCGGCAGATGTGCAGGGAATGACCGATTAAAGATGAAGCCTATAAGACAGTATCGTAAAAGTATTGAGGGTGAGTATATAGAGTATGTGGGAATAGCGGCAGACGAGCCTAAACGCTTGGAACGTCTGACAGATAACAAACGGTCTTTACTGTATGAATACCACTGTACTGAGGAAATGGCTTATGAATTATGTAAGAATTACGGACTGTTATCGCCGATATATAGCTTTACGCGGCGCAATGGGTGTTGGTTTTGTCCTAATCAATCATATAATGAGCTTGCACATTTGAAGTTTTTGCATCCCGAATTATGGGAGGAGCTGAAAGTATTATCGTGTGTGCCTGATTTGGTATCGCGCGGGTTCAGGTATGGTGTACCATTTGACGAGGTGGAGGAAAGAATAGATAAAATAATAACGGAAAATTGGGGGCTTTTACATACATAGCCCTTGTTTTTTTTGTACTCAAAATTAAAAAGTAAGTAAAGTGTGGTGAATTTTTATTGAAGCAAATTTATACATATTGTGATGAAAGCGGAGCGTCGCAGGTGCTTGAATTTTTGAAACATTCCGATGACAAGGTAAAAAAGAAATTCAAGTATCAGCTTAGTATGCTTGTAATGGAGAACAAAATACTTCGAGAGCCTCATGTAAAGCATTTTATCATAGAGCGTTACAGACAGTTTTATGAGTTTCGGATAAAGGTATCAAAAAAAATTGTGCGTATCATATTCTGTGAGAGGGACGATAATATCGTACTTCTTCACGCTTTTTACAAGCACGATAAGCGCGACACCGAAAAGGCTCTTGAAAATGCCCTGAAGGTATATGAAAGTCTGGAAAGCGACAGCCTGCTCCCGTTTCAGTATCTTAAAGAGGTGATGCTAGGATGATTAGTATCATAAGCGCGTTTGGAGGTCAGCATATTCAGGACGCACTGTATAAGGATATGCAAGGTCAGAATATGGTTTTTTCGTTAGAGGATTGCAGTAATGGTATCTCGCTGATTATGGCGGTTGAACAACACCCTGATGTTGACGTTATTGTAATCGGGCATACAGTGGTTAAGGATATAGAAACATATCTTTCACAAATACGGGAAATTACAAAGACAGCGCGTATTGTACTGCTCTTGAATGGCAAAAGACATCAGTATATACAAGAGCAGTATGAGGGATATAACCGACGATATAATGTTGAGGATATTATCTTTGAGGGTGACGGTATAGACAAATTAAAAATTCTGTCTATTATGAATAAGGGCAGGCTGACGGTTGAGCAGGAAATAAAAGAGGAAATACATGCTGAAAATCCGAGTCTGGCGGAAAAGCCTGTGGAGAAATCTAAAGAAAATTCCATCGAAAATCAGACGGGAAAATCTGATGTGGCTGAGTTTGATATAAAGCCGGAGGCAAAACCCAAAAGGGAAAAGCCTGAAAAACTCAAGAGAGAAAAGCCTAAGCGAGAAAAACCGCCTGTCATAGATATTAAGCCCAAAAAGAAAAAAGTATTACAGCATAAGTCAGCGGACAAATGCACAGTTATTTCTCTTTTTGGCACAACGCATGGCGCAGGCGTCACGAATATGACGGCGAGCCTTGCGGAATATCTGGTTATGAACGGTAAAAAGGTAATAGCCTTTAATCTTTCCGGCGGCGATGAGTTCAGGTATATAAACGGACAGGCGCAGTACAGAGATGTAAAATCATTTGACATATCTGAATTTGAAAAGGACTATGACGTTATTCTCATTGACCTTGGAACGCCATATAGAATAAGCAGCGGAGGAAAATATAACGGTTTTTCGGACGGGTATGATTACAGGAATATAGAATTTCTGAAAAAATCGTCCTTGCAGATTGTAATGTCGCTGTCGGACGCTTGGCATATAAAGAAATGCGAATACTTTTTAACAGATGAACAGTGGGCGGGGCAAATATCAAATTCATATATATTTCTGTTTGATACCGAGCCGCCTAAGTCATTGCAGAAATACGCGGTCAATATGTTTGACCGTAACAGTCAGAGCTTTGCAGAGGAAATTGCAAGGCTTTTTTTGACGGAATAAAAAATATAGTAGGAGTGATAAGATTTGAAAAAGTTATTGGAAAATAAGCTTGTAGTCGGCGGTGTGTGCATTGTCATAGCCGCTATTCTTGCGTTTCTGGTCTTACCGGGAATGTATAAGCAAAAGGAAAAGACGATATATATTTGCCGATTGCAGGCGGATATTACAGCAGGGACAAAGATTGAGGCACAAATGCTTAAACAAGTAGAGGTAGGCAGCTACGGTTTGCCTGAGTCGGTTGTCAAAAATCCCGATGAGCTTGTAGGCAAGTATGCAAAGGTAAGTATGACAACAGACGATTACTTGTACGCTTCAAAGTTTGCAGATTTCGTATCTGATGAACGCTTTGATAAGGCGGTATCAGAGGGAAAGCGCCTTATTGCCGTGAGTGTGCCGAGCAATGCCGCAAGTGTGGCAAATCAGCTAAAGGCAGGCGATAAGGTAACAGTTGCGTATTATGCTGATGATACGGTTATTATTGACGATACACTCAAAGGTATAGAGATTTACAGCGTGGAAAATGAGGACGCTCAAAATCTGGAGAATGTACAGGGGAGTGAGGATAAAGAGGACACAATCGCCGCTAACGTAACGCTTATAGCAACAGAAGAACAGGCGGCGAAGCTTATCAATGCCGAGTATTCGGGTAAGCTTCACATCATACTTGAAAGCAGAGGTGTGGCATAATGAACGCAAAAGTTATAGCGGTCTGGGGCGCGAACGGAAGCGGCAAGACCACAACAGCGGTTAATCTTGCGTTTTCGCTTTCACAGCGTAATTTCACGGTGGGACTCATTTCTTCAAATATATATTACGGAGAAATGCAGATGCTTTGCGGCTGTAATGTCCCTGACGACAGAGGAATATATCACGCGCTTATGGGCGGCGAAACAAAGAATATGCTTGTGCAGGCAGGAAAAACATCAGTATTTGTGCTGTCTGTTCCCGATAAGTTTGATGCTATGCAGCTTACTACCGTATCCGCAAAAAGCGTTAAGGATATGCTTGATGACGCGAATATGCGCTTTGATTATTTAGTTATTGACGGAAATACTGACTTAAATAATCCCATATCAAGCATAGGAATGACGGAGGCTGACAAGCTTCTTGTTGTTCACCGTCCGTCTGTAAAGGATTGTTTGTGGCATGACAGTATGAGAAATGTGTTTGATTTGCTTAATCTGTCATACAAGACAGCGCATATCTTAAACGCTCACGATAAGTCGTGCGATTTATCCGCGTATAAGTCAAGCATCGGTCTGACCTTTGACTTTGAGCTTGGATATGTGGAAAACGCAAATATCTATGCTAATACGGGACAGGCTATTGTATTCCACGATTTGAAGCAGGAACGTGAGTACATATCAGGCATGAAAGCGTTGACAAGCTCGGTAATATTGGGAGGGGGACAGTAATATGGACGTATTCAACATAAATGATTTAATATACAAGGTAAATATCAATACGACTTCTGACACTTCCAATCAACAGACTATGGAATATAAGGACGTGCTGGATAAGATACGGCATATCATATCCAAAAATCACTCGGCGGAGCTTATAGACGTTATATACTCACCGTCGGCAGGCGATAAGCTGAAAAATCTCATAATCCGTTATCTTAATCAGAATAAGATGTCGGTAGAGGAATGTAAAAACATTTCTATGCTTGCAGACAGGATATACGAGGACATGGCGGGCTTCGGTATTTTAACAAAATATCTTCAGAACGAGGAAGTAGAAGAGGTTAATATCAATGCTTGGAATTGTATCGAGGTTATCTATCCCGACAGAGTGGAATTGCTGGAGGAAACCTTTGTTTCGCCGGACGATTGTATGGATAAAATCAAGAAAATGGTATGGCTCGGCGGCTCTATCATTGACGGTTCCAATCCGAAAGTAGACAGCTATATAGGTGAGGGTGTAAGAATATCGGCGCTCATTCCGCCGTGTGTCGATAGTAAAACGGGCGGAGTGGCGTCTATAAGGCGGCAAAAGGAAAATGTCATAACACGCAGGCTGATGATTGAGTATGGCAGCGCAACACCGGAGGAGTTGGAGTTCTTGCCCGTGTGTATCAATAACGGTGTGTCGCTGGCGATTGCAGGAAGTACGGGCAGCGGTAAAACGACAGACCTTGCATATTTGATTTCGTGTCTGGACAAGAAAAAGAGAATATATACGATTGAGGATACAAGGGAACTGAATATAGCTCAGTATGAGAATGGAAGAATGACAAACAGAGTTGTTCAGACGCTCACAAAGGATGCGCCGAATCCGATTACAATGGACGATTTGTTAAAGGAAGCGTTAAGATTTCACCCGTATGCGATTATTCCCGCAGAAATGCGCGGCGCAGAAGCTATGACAGCGATTGAAGCAGGCAGAACAGGTCATGTTATCATATCCACGCTTCACGCTAATTCAGCGGTAGACGCGTATAACCGTATTCTTTCAATGTGTGTTGCAACGGGACTTCAATTATCGGAGAATAAAATCCTCGAGTTTATTCTGGAGGCTATTCCGATTGTTCTCTTTAAAAGACAGCTACCTGACGGGCGGCGTGTATATGATGAAATTTTTGAGGGTACAGGGATAAAGGGCGGTAAGGTCATCGGAAATACCCTGTATAAGTACGAGATTGAGAAAAATATATACGGAACTGACGGACAGATTGAAAAAGTAATCGGTCATCATAAGAAGGTCAGCAAGATGTCCGATGAGCTTTTGCACCGCTTACGCTATGGCGGCGCAAGCGAGGACGCTATAAAACAATTTATGTAATGGGAGGTTTTTGAGATTGCAAAATATAATATTGATTATGATATTCGCGCTCCTACTTACGGGCGCATTTTTATTTACCGGAATAAATCCGTTTAGAAGGAAGTCATATATTTCACTGTCTAAGCAGGTACAGGAGGAGAAATTCCGTAATGTTGACGAGCGGTTCAGCAGGCTGACATTAAAAGACCAAATTATTACAACGGTACAGAATACGGTAGCAATGGGAGGCAGTAATATGAAGATATTTGCCGCTATGCTTGCCGTATTCTGTGCGGCAGGGATAGGTATGGGAAAAATGCTTTTTACCGATACGGGACTCGCCTTAGTAACAGGGCTTGCTTTAATTCCCGTCCCTTACATATTCCTTAAAGTCAAGTCAAGATGGTATAAGCGTAATCAGGATGAGCTTCTTGAAAATACGCTGAGCCTTATAACTAACAGCTATATAAGCTGTAACGATATTATAAAGGCAGTAAATGAAAACCTGTCAAAGCTTGATGTTCAAAGACCGTTTGCTGAATTTATAACGGACGTAACGCTTATAGACAGTAATATCCGGCGCGGCTTGCGTCGTCTGGAACTGAAGCTCAACAACAAATACTTTTCGGAATGGATTGATATTCTGGTGTTATCGCAGGAAAAGTCGGGTGATATGAGGTTTATTCTTCCCGCTGTCATTGACGGTATGAATGACGCAAAGAAATTACAGATAGAGGCTGATACCGTAATGATGAATGTATGGAAGGAATACTTTATGTCTATCATCTTGGCATTTTCTATAATACCAATACTACGCTTTTCAAATGCTGAATGGTTTAATATTCTTATAAACACGTTTGTCGGAAAGCTGCTTATAGTTCTTATGCTTATATTAACAATAATATCAGCATTTTTGACGTTAAGAATAAACAAACCGCTGTAATGGAAAGGAGAATTTGATATGACAATAATAATAATCTTTATTTTAATTTCAGCGGGGATATTCAGCATTTTAAGCAGTGTGCTGAAGCTTCCGCCATACAGCGCCACGCAAAGGCTCAGAGGTGTTGCAGGTAAGACCAAAATGACGGAAACGCTCAATCAGCGTTTGCTTCTACCCGTCATGAAGCTTGTCGCTCCGTTTATCCGTCTTGATGATTTCAAGGAACGGAGAATGAAAATAAAGCTGGAGCGTGCAGGGATTATCTTTACACCGAAAGAATATTACGCTCGTGCTGTCGTAATGGCGGCGGGTACAGCTATTATAGGTACATTGGCAGCAGTTGCTATAATGCCGTCAATGGCTGTAGTGGTATGTATCTTAGCAGTAATAGTGTATTTTCACTTTTTCGGAGAGGTCAATGACCGCTTAAAGGAAAAAGATGAGCTTATAGAAAGCGAGCTGCCTAAGTTTATACGCGCTATTGTGCAGGGACTTAAAACAGAAAAAGACGTTATAAAGCTGTTGGAAAGCTACAGTACAATAGCAGGAAAAGGACTTCAATATGATATTGAGGTGCTTGTTCTTGATTTGAAATCAGGAAATTTTGAAAATGCCATGTTGGATTTTGACAAACGTGTGGGCAATGCCTATATGTCACGACTAACCAAAGCGCTTATAGCAGTAAACAGAGGTGATAATCAGGAGGCGGCGCTCAATCACTTGTTATCCGATATGTCGCTATTATCGCATGAAACAATGCAAAGAGAGTTAAATAAACGTCCGGGCAGAGTTAAGATGATGGTTATTCCTATCGTAGTTATCGGTATATTTACGCTGTTCTATGTAGTGGGAGTAAACCTCTTTAATTCTTTGGGCGGAATAATGTAAAAGAAAGGATTTGACAGAATGAATAAATTACTTGTAAAAACAAAGCTTGCAAAGGATAAGTTTATGAGAAATGCAAAGCGCGTTATTAAGAATACCGAAGGCGACCAGATTACGGGCTGGCTTATCGTTATACTTATTGTTGTTGTAGTCGGCGCGTTCTTCATGAAAAACTATCAGGACGCAATCGTGGAGGTCTGGGACGGAGTAATCGCTAAGATTAAATCGGCGTTCGGTATATAAAGCAATGAAAAAAGAAATACAGAAGAAAAGCAGGCGTTTGTCTGCTTTTCTTAAAGTAAAGAAAAAAGGCAGCGCGTATTATGAGCTTATCATCAAAACGCTTGTATTCATCACGCTGATTGCTACGGCTGTTTCATTTTTCAGTATATTTACCGTATATCTGAATTTGAATTATACCTGCAGACGCGTGGTGCGTGAGATAGAAATATCGGGACAGGTAACGTCAAATACAAATGCCTTGTTTGCTACGCTGAAAAATAACACGAACATAGGCGCGGGCGCGAATATGTCTGTAAGCGCAAGCTATTTCAATGCGGCTCAGAAAAAGATACAGCTACGCAACACGTTTGATGTGACTTGCACAACAAGCTATCGTTTTGACGTGTTTACTCCATTGGGACGCGATCCGATAGGCTTTACTATTCCAATGAAGGTCAGAATGACAGGAATGAGTGAGAAGTTTTGGAAATGATATATATTACATACATAGTTACATTCATAATTCTTGTATTCTATTCGGTATTGGATATTAAGTACAGGGAAATTCCCGCGTGGCTTTTGTATGCAGGGACAGTGGTTGTATTTGCTCTTGGTATTGCATCAAGAGTTATTATACAAGCGGATATTATCGGATATGTAATCATATCATCGGCAATCTACGGCGTTATATGTTTAATGGTAAAAATATTAAAGAAATGGGTGGGAGAAGCCGACTTTGATGTAATATTTGTGATATATCTTGCAATAGGCGCACGGAATATGTGTTTATTCTCATTTTCAATGTTTGTGCTTAGCGGAGTAATGTATGCGTGGCTTGCTGTGCGAAAATCTGACAGGGACAGGCGCCTGCCGCTTATCCCTGTTTTGACAGCCGCGTATGTAATGACTATAATCTTGGGAGGCGGTGTGTATTGATAAAATTAAAAGAAAAGCTTGCAAAAAAGAAAAAGGGCAGCGGTCTATTATTGGTTATGATACTTGTATTCTTTATGATAACCTTTATAGTAACGGTTGGCGAGTTTTACAGAGTTCATATTATGCAGCAGGAAATAGAAATGCACCTGCAAAGGACGGTAAACTGTGCTGTTGAGTATGCGATGGGCGATTCGTACAGACAGGATAAGATAGTAAATCTTAATGTCGGACTTGCAAAAAACAAGTTCTATAAATTTCTCGGCGATGATATGGGCTTAGACAGCTATAACCGAAAATATAGAGATGGGAAGTTTATATACAGGCTGAATTTCACCAGTGTAAACGGAACGAGCAATCCGGCAGTATTCACTGTGAAAGGGTACGCGACTGCAAGGAGTTTATTCTCATTTTTAATCGGAGAAATTGAGATACCATTCAATATATCTTCAACGAATTTTCGTATGGATTAAAACTGATTAAATTTTCGCATATCACCACTTTCGCAAGCTTGAAGTACCTGTGTACGACTGCGCCCGCTCACGCGGCAATCTGCAAAAATTTCTTTCAGTTTAAAAAATACGGAAGAACAAATTTAAAAAAAGTTTTGTACTAAAAATGCCGAAAAACCGCATAGGTATGCGATTTCATTTTTACGGAAGTACATTTTTGTAAATAGTTCTTGACATTGGTACTCAGTGCTGATATAAATAGAATACAAGCTTGTAACACTTATATTAAAAACGATTTGAAAAGGAGGAAAAGACAATGAAAAGGATTTTAACTTTATTGCTGACAATGATGATGCTTGCGATTTTAAGCACAAGCTATGCGGTGGCAGAAGAAACACCTGATATTACGGTAACGCTTGACGGAAATAAAATTGATTTCCCAGACGCAAAGCCGTATCTGTATAAAGACAGAACGCTTGTTCCTATACGCTTTATTAGTGAGGCTATGGGCGCTGATGTATCTTGGAACAGCGGAGAACAGGAAGTAACTATTGTAAAGGGTAAGGATACGATAATTACTCATATATTATCATCAAGGGCGACACTGAACGGTGTGTTATATACATTTGATGTGCCTGCAATGATAAAAGCAGACAGAACATTTGTACCGCTGAGGTTTGTTGCGGAAATGCTGAATTGTGATGTGGATTGGGACGAGAATACATATACTGTAACGATAACATCTCCGCTCGAACCTGTGGCATTTCCCGAACCCGAACTGACAGTACATTTTCCTGAAAATCCATACGAGGGTAAGTTGTTTTGGATAACGATGGATAATGTCAGAGATTATTCGGATTGTGATAATTACCAATTTAAGATTGATTTCATTACTCCGTCAGAGTTTAATATTTATGACGAAGATATGGGTGCAATACTTGGCTGGGAAACGCATAATCGTAATCAGTGGAGAAATGCAAAAAAGAATGGTGATGAAATATTTAGTGTAAGCGCAGAATACTATACCACAAGGGAAAACAAGACAACGTTTGAATTAAAGGACGGAATGCCTATGGAGTTTACATTAAGCGTTAAGCGTTTATGCAGCGGAGAGGTAAAGGAATATCACTATACGGAAACCTTTAAGTATCCGTATCCCGCAAAGGATTAAGGAGGTTTGATAAATGAATATACGAAAAGCTTTAACGGCTGTCGCAATGACAGCCGTTTTTCTATGCTCAAATATTGCAGTAAATGCAGATTACAGTGATGAATATGCAGATAAAGATTATCGCCATCAATCTGTATATAATTTATATGGCGAAGCTGTAAAAAAGCCAATAGCAAAGTTCCGTATTATCCGTATGCGAGACGGAGAGATAAAGGATATGCTTGAAAGCTATTCGGATAATGATTTGAGTACCGAGTTTCCTGCTATGCAGTGCTATGTGGGCGATACCATAGTATTTGAGGATTTAAGTGATCCAATGGACGGAAATGCTATCAAGGTTTGGGATTTTCAATACTACGGAGCTTTGGGCGACAGTTATCACGAGTATAATTACAATATACTTAATTCATCAAAGTTTGAATTAACCGAGCCGGGCGAAACAGCGTTTTTTCTATGCGTTAAAAGTGATGTTCCAACACAGGTAGGCTCGCTTGACCCTTGGTCCGACAACGGAAATCATCAGTCAATAGGCATAAACAGATGGTTCCCACAGGGAATGTATTGGTATTTTGCCACTGCAAGAGTAATTGTAAGCGCGTCACCTGAAGCAAAGGTGAATGTGAAGTATTGGGATGTTCCGCATAACAAAGTATTTTATGAAGAACAGCGCAGTTTGGGCGAAATGATAGGAGACCAGACGGTAAAGACCAATATCCATATCACTGATTGGGAGGGCTACGAATACAGCGGCTGGAATGTTCGACCTGAAGGACAGGATATTCAGTATTCGGGTACAGAGCGTGACGTCGGAATAGAGCTTGCTCCGTGGATGCCTGTTAAGGACTTGAACATTGAATACTATCCATATATTGATACCGAGCTTAGAGTTCGGTATTGGGACAGTGAAGCGGGACGCATTATGAGTGAGGAAACAATACCGGGTGAGCAGGTAGTGCGAGATAAGAAAACCACAATTACATATACTCCGCAGGATATTGAAGGGTATGACTATGGAGGCTGGAGCATACAGTTGCCGGATAGCAGTATTCCTGAAACGGGAGATAAAAAGCCTGTTTTAGTTGAGTTTGACGGTGCTAATCCGATAAAATATCTAAACATAAAGTGCTATCCTAAAGACGGTATTAAGCCACCGCCATCAACGGGCGGCACTGGCGGCGGAAGTGATATTATAAAGCCATCGGGAGTATGCGACGGTGAGATTGAATGGACGGAAACAGATTCGCATAGAGTCCGATACGGAAGTTACAGTGACGGTACTCCGAAATACAGGACGTGTTATCATACCTTTACATACAGGACAACTTTAAGTGCTGATGCAACGGTTACTCCGTCAACCTTTAAATCGGGCTACGGTTTTGAAACAAAGGTCAATTACAGTATAAAGACAAAGCTTATTGACAATGACGGTGATTATTGTTCAAGCTGGGGCAACAGCAGAAGCACCACGAGTAAAGTCAAAGACCCGACAAAGGCTACGGTATATATTCCGTGGAATGTGATAAACAGGCTTGGCACACAGTCAAAATCAATCGCTATGGAGAAAAGCGGAAAGGGCTTTCAGTTGCCGAAAAGTCCCATATCAGAAGCAGGCGCAAGAAAGATATATACAGATGTTGCGCTTGCAGGGACAAAGGAAGAGCCTGCAAGCCATAGCTTTGATATATATATTTCGGGCGGCGGTGTCGGCAATATAGAGTTCTGTAAGAAGTTATCCAAGACTATTACCATAAACGGCGATATGTATGAGGATGATTTTTCATCAATGAGTTAATGCTATTTACTATATTACTTTTGTATGCGGCATATACGGATTATACAAGACGCGAGATACCCAATAGCGTAATACTCAGTATGTATGCCTTATCGGTATTCAGTAATGCGTCTGTATTTGACAAGGTAACGGGATTGTTTCTCTTAACACTCCCGCTTTTTTTTGTTGCCTTGAAATATGACGGTATGAAGGGAGGTGATGTCAAATTCCTTTCGGCAGCCGGAGCGTATCTCGGACTTTATGAGCTTTCTTTAGTTCTTATCCCTACGACTGTAACGGCGGTTTTGTATGGATACATTAAGTCTGAGAAAAGCGTTCCGCTTGCCTTTGTATTCTGTATAGGGTACATCATTAAAGCCGTAATATTTTTGAAGGGAGGTTAGCGGATGAATAAAAAACTTAAAAGAATACTGAAAAACACCGTTCCGCTTGTCATCTACCTTGTCTTTTGCTTTGCCGTAAACGCATACGCGGAGGATATGTGGGAGGTCGCAAACCGCATTATTGTTGACGTATATAACAAGATTGCGGGTATCAGTACGGTTTTAGCCGCGCTTATGACGACGATATGTGTTGTCGGCATGAAGCTGTCTAATAATCAGCAGAAGGTAGACCAAAGTGTGGACTGGCTCAAACGTATCTGGATCGCGTGGGCGATTATCAATGGTATAGGCGCATTTTTAGCGTATGTCAGACCTCTTTTGGCAGGCTTGGCAACGATACAGTAAGTCAGTAGAAATAACTAAGGAAAGGAGTGATGCCATTGCTGGAACCAATAATGAAAGGCTTGATTGAATGGATATACGAAATGGTAGTCAGCATTATGGAATATGCGGCAAAGGAATTAGTCGGTGTTATGAGTATGGATATGTCATACTTTGAAAAAACTGCTCCCGTCATAAAGGATATTACAAATATTATTCTTGCACTCGGCTGGGGACTTTTAATAGCAAATATGGTGTTCCAGTCCTTAAAGGTTATGATGTCCGGCGCAGGCTTTGAGAGTGAAGACCCGAAGCACATATTTTGCAGAACATTCGTGTTTTCATTCCTATTGCTTGCGTCAAGACAGATTTGTAATATGGCTATGGGGATAACGGGTAAGGTTATCGAGCTTTTACAGATACCGCCCGAATTAAGCCTCGCCATACCCGACCAGAGTATGTTCAGTATCGGTTCGGGCGCAAAATGGCTGATAGTGATTGTGGTAGGCTTTATCCTCATATTTCAATATATTAAGTTGTTGTTTGAGATTGGAGAGAGGTATGTTGTAACATCTGTTTTGACTTTCTTTGCCCCGCTTGCGTTTGCAATGGGCGGAAGCAAGAATACAAACGATATTTTTCGTGGCTGGTGCAGGATGTACGGCTCTATGATGGTAATGATGATTATGAATATAGTGTTCTTGAAGCTGATATTGTCCGCAATGGATAATGTAACAAGCGGAAGTGTCCTTATATGGCTTGTCTTTGTCATAGCTTTAACAAGAGTGGCGCGGAAAATTGACAGCCATATCGGCAAAATCGGACTAAACCCTGCTCAAACAGGTAATGCAATGGGAAGCAGACTTCCGGGTATGATGACAATGGTAGCAGTTCGCACTATGGCGTCAACTATCGGCAGAAATATATCCGCGAACAGGGATACGGGCGCACGCTCATCAGGCGGACAAAGGCACAAATCATACGGACGGCATAACAGGAGCGGTGCAGGCAACAGCGGCAGTCATACAAATACCGAGCGTACAGCGGCGTCAATCGCAGGACGTACAGGCGGTTCTTCGTCAACAGTGAATATGTCAGCAGACGGAAACAGTACACCAACTCAACAACCGATAAATAAGTCGCAAACAAATCAGAATAATCAGTCCGCATTTAACCAGAACGCTCAGAACAAAGAAAAACCGCATAGATACGGTAAATACGGTCTTTCAACCTTTGAAACGGACGAAAGATATAACGAGTTCCCGAACGGTAATCCGGCGGTACACGCGGCAAGGTACGGAAAACCGAATCCGGCAGGCGATAAGAGCAGGGAAACATCAAGTCATACAAGTGATTTTAATGCGGAAAAGAGCGGTATGTCAGGTGCAGGGACAAAGAACAGACCGCCGATTGCAAGAAATCCCGCAATCGGTGTAAACGGAGGCGGAGTACATAACATCGGCGGTGTAAATACAGAGCGCAGTTCAAGCTCCGTCGTCGGCGTAACACAGGTACAGCAATCAACAGAAAGTCCGCAGACCAATATATCACAAGGCGGCGGTACGGACAGAAGCAGAAGCACATCGCATAACACAGAGAATATCCAAAACGGCGGTCAGACGGTAAATAACGCAGGAGGTCAGTCAAGTTCTGTTGTAAATACGCAGAAAAACAGCATGACAGGCGGTGTTAATAACAATTCGCATACCGATAATGTAAACCGTCAGCAGACAGTTAATAATCACAGGCAGATAAATCACGAATACAAAAACGGCAGATATAACCCTGCCGCTGTAAACAAGAAGCAGGACAGAACACTGTACCATAAGCAGACGACGATAAAGAAAATTGACTCTACCAATGAAATGAGATTACGGAAGAAACGGGGCGGTGATAATGGCAGAAAAACAAAATAACGCGGTAGCGACAGCGGGTAACATTGCTCATAAGCTTCACGGGACAGCGCAGATTGTGCGCGGTGCGGTTACAGCGGATTTCTTGGCAGTAGCAAGCGGAGCTACAAAGGTACTATCACCTAAAGTTATAGCAGGGATTATAGCGGCAATAATGCTCATAGTTATGATTCCGATATTGGTTATCTTTTCACTTCCGCAGGTGCTTTTTAATTGGGGAAGTCTGAAAGATACCGAGCTTATGGCAAGACACGAACACGCAAATTATCTTATGTCCTGTTATGATGATACCGATTTGAGCGAGGAGGACAAACTCTGGCTTATATCCATTGACGCTGTAAATAATAAGCAGGATATAATGAAAATGTCGCAAAGCTCTATTTCATCTGATAAAATGCAGGGCAAAACTCCAGACGAAGTAATGAACGAGTATGGCTTTGACGATGACCAAAAGAATTGGGTAACGCTTATGGTAAATACCATAAGACAGGCAAAGGCAAGCAATAACCCTGATTTGCCTATAATAGCAGGCGGCACGAATAACGGAATACCGTCGGAGGCATATAATGACGCCACCTTTGCGAAGCTTATAAATGAAGCGGAGAAATATCTCGGCTATCCGTATGTATTCGGCGGCTCATCACCGTCAACAAGCTTTGACTGTTCAGGCTTTGTCTGCTGGGTATATACGCACAGCGGAGTACATAACCTGCCGAGAACGACAGCGCAGGGGATATATAACCAGTGTACGAGGGTATCGGCAAGCGAAGCAAAGCCGGGAGATTTGGTGTTTTTTCAGGGAACGTACAATGCGGGCGAAACGGTAACGCATATCGGAATATATGTAGGGCAAAATCGAATGTTGCATTGCGGCTCGCCTATTCAGTACACATCAATAGACACAAGCTATTGGCGCAGTCATTTTTATAGTTACGGGCGCCTTTAATTTAATGAAGGGAGGAAACAATATTGAACGATTTTTTAATTCCCGCTAATTTTGAGGACAGCGGCAAGATAATGGGCTTTTTTTCTACGCGAAATGTAGTGGAAGCGGTTATACTCGCGCTTCCCTTTGCCTTTATTGTCTTTAAGCTATGTCCCGTGGGACTTACATGGAAGATTATATTATCGTCCGTGTTCGTTATACCGATAGGCGGGCTTGCGCTTATGGGGATACGCGACGATCCGCTGAGTATATTTGTCCGTACTTGGTGGCAATGGCGGAAAAACAGAAAAATATTAGAGTATAGGGGTGAGGTTACTTGAAGCTAAAAGATATATTTTCAAAGGACCGGTCGCAGGAAATTGAATACTACGAGGGCAGCACGCAGAAGTGGCTGCCTGTAAAGGAATTTAAAGACGGTGTTATCGTAATGAAGGACGGGCGGTATGTCAAGGTGATAGAGGTTTTGCCTGTTAATTTCTATTTAAAATCGGAAACGGAGCAGCAGAATATAATCTACTACTACGCAAGCTATTTAAAGATTGCACCCGATAATATGCAGATACGGGTGCTGACGCAGAAAGCGGACATATCAACATACCTTGAACGTCTGGGCGGTTTTCTGGAAACGGAAAACAATGATGAGTGCAGGAATATGATAGCCGATGAAATGAGCTTTGTTGAGCAGTTGTCATATAACGTGGCGGTTAAAAAGCGGTTCTTCATAGCATTTGACTTCACACCGAAGGGCTTTGACAAGGCATATACTTTCGAGGACGCAAAACGCTATCTGGAGGATGAGGAGTACAAGGCAAGACGATATTTGGCGCAATGCGGTATGGAAGTTTTAGAGGTATCGGATAACGCATTTTTAACAGACTTATTCTTTGCAATGATAAACAAATACACAGCAAAATCCATGAAGCCGGGACAAATCGGCGGTATGTATGACGAGGTGCATACAATGGACACGAATACATTTTAATCTCTCTTGACTGAGGGATTTTTTTAATTAAATACAACGAGGAGCGTGAAAGAATGAAACGAATAATGTCAATACTGTTAGCTTTTGTAATGCTGTCATCAGCATTGGAAGCGTTTGCGGCTGTGTCATATAACGACGTCACAGACGAACACTGGGCGGCGGAATATATAGAACAGCTTACCGATAAGGGTATTCTGTTCGGAACGCCGGAGGGGAATATACTTCCCGAAAATAACATTACACGCGCTGAAATAGCGGCTATGATTTCAAGAACATATGATGAAGAATATGTTAATACGCTGTCCTTTAATGACATACAGGGACATTGGGCGCAGAAGGATATTGAAAGACTTGTTGATAAGGGGATAATCCTTACGGACGAGAGCGGCGAGGAATATATGCCCGACAAATATCTTACCCGTATTGAGATGATACGGTATGTATTAAGATGGCTTGACCTTGCAGGACAGGCTGAGCTTGAAACTAAATCCACTTCGTATGTGGACGATTATATGATTTCCGAATCGGATAAAGGGTACATAAATACAGCGAAAAAGTACGATATTATTTCCGGTTATCCTGATAATTCGGTCAGAGCATACGGAAATATAACGCGCGGCGAGGTGTTTAAAATATTCTGTATAGCGTGGGATATTAAGACAAGCGGAATAAGCGCCACACCTGAACCTACGCAAAATCCATCGCCAAGCCCGACGCCGAGAGTAATACGCGGCGGAGGCGGAGGCTCGTCAAATAGAAAGGCAGAGGTTGAGTTTTCAATCCCCGACACAGCGCATACGGATACCGTGATTGAATTTACAACCGAAAATAAATATGTAAAATCAATAGAATGGATATTAAAGCGGTATTCGGACGAAGCACAGGAATATGAGCCTGTTTCGGTTGACGAATACATAGACGGAACGCTTACCGATAAGGGCGGCAGCTTCCGTATTAAGACAGCGGGCAAGTACCGTATTTGTGCATCAGCTTCAAATTCAAGAGGAATAAAATATGAGTATTCAAAGGATATAACGGTGTATGATACAACAAACGTAAATATCCAAATACCCGAATATACGCATACAGACACCCAAATAAATATATCCGCAAATACGGATAAAGAGCCTGCAGACGGTGCGGCTAAATGGAATGTTCTGTTTGAGGGTAAGCCGATAGAGAATATAGCCGAACATATAGACGGAAGCTTAGACGGGAATGATAACACCGTAATATTGAAAAAAAGCGGCAGCTATACATTTGAATATGAAATTACCGACACAGCAAACCGCAGTTTTAAGGATAGTAAAACGATAACCGTATATCCTGTGCCGGAACTGATTTTTGAAACGTCTGATACAGTGCATACGGACAATGTTTTCCCCGTAGCGCAGAAATCAGATTTAAGCGGTTATGATGTAAGCTGGTATCTTTCAAAGGATAACGGTGATCAGAAACCATATACCGAATATACAGGCTTTGTATTAAATGAGAATGGCGGGGATATTCAGCTAAGTGATTGCGGCAGCTATACCTTAATATTATCCGCTGTTGATACAACGGGCAGAAGCTTTGAATATTCAAAGAATATAAAGGTAATGCCTGTTACAAAGATGAGCTTTACAATGCAGGAGACAGCACATACAGATACAGATGTTAATATCACAGCGGAGTATGTAAATATTGACGCGGCGGACACAAGATGGAGCGTAGCAAAGGACGGCGTTGAAAAGGAATATACCGAATACGCTGACGGAATACTTAACGCTGACGGAGGCAGTATCCGTTTTAAGACAGACGGTGATTATACCGTAACGGCGAGGTTTACGGACAGCGCAGGCAGAGAATATACAGCATCTCGGACAATTAAGGTGTATAAAGTACCTGTTTTAAGCTACGGGGATAACGCTTTGCCCGAATACGCATATACGGACAGCGATATTCTCATTAAGCCTGATGTGCAAAATCTTGACAGCCTTAATATTGAATGGTATATAAATGACAAACCGTACAGTGAGTATGCCGACGGAAAACTCGATAACAGCGGCGGTACAATACGGTTTAAGAAAAAAGGTCATTATACCGTAACAGCAAGTATTACAGATGAAACGGGCAGAGAATACAGATATGACGCAAAGACCGATATTTATTCTGTGCCGCAGATAGGGTTTGAGGTTCCTGAAAATACGCATACTGACATAAATACTGAAATCAAGACGAATATCATAGAAGCTGACGGTTTGGATATTGTCTGGAAAATATCAAAGGACAATGGCGAATTTAAAGAGCTTGCAGATGGTACGATTCAGAACGAAGGCGGCACAATACGGTTTAAGGACAAGGGCAGTTATATACTGAAAGCGTCTGTAACGGACAGCTTTGGTCGTGTTTTTGAATACAGCTCGGAAATTATAAAGGTGTATCCTGTGCCGGAGGTTGACTTTTCAGCAGACAGCGGAGCGGAATATCCTTTGCCGCTGTACGGGTATAAGGATAAAAACATAACGGTTATTCCGAAAGTAAACGAGCTTGGAAGCCTTAAAATACAGTGGCTCATATCCAAAGACGGAAAAGCAGAAAAGGATTATAGCGCGTATGTTCAGGGGGCAATGACAAACGACGGGGGAAATATAACCTTTACCAATACAGGCGATTATACGCTTATTGCCAAAGTGACGGATGAAACGGGACGGGTATTTACATACTCGGAGGATATAATGATAAATGCCACTCCTGAAATTGATTTTACTGTTCCTGAATACGGATATGCAGGCGAAACAGTAAATATATCATCAGACAACAGCTATAAAAGTGAGTGGACAATTTCAAAGGATAGCGGAAAGTCTGAAAAGTACGGTAAATATGCAGACGGTACACTGACCGACAAGGGCGGCGCGGTAAGCTTTAAGGATAAAGGAGTATATAACATAACGCTGACTGTGACTGACCGTGCAGGGAAAACATATAGCTGCACTAAAAAGATACGGATTATTGTCCCGCCATTGATGCGTATAGAAATCCCTGAATACAGCTATACCGATACGGAGATAGCGGTGGTATCTGAAAATGAGAATATGTCAAATCTCAATGCCGAATGGTACATAAACGATAAACCGTATCAGACCTATGCAGCAGGAACGCTTGCGAATACAGGCGGTACGGTTAGATTCAGCAAAAGCGGCGCATATTCCGTAAAGGCGTTAGTTACAGACGAATACGGAAAGGAATATACATTTGCTTCAGAACCGATAACGATATATCCGTCACTGACGCCAAGCTTTGAAATGCCCGAATACACATATACCAATACAAATATTGATATATCCAACGTTTCAGGCACAGGCATTGTATGGACAATAAACGGCAAGGAATATACAAAGTATGCTGCAGGAAGCTTAACGGATAAGGGCGGCAGTATCAGCTTTAATAAGTCCGGCGATTATACTCTGGAAGCGGCTGTGACAGATGAAAAGGGCAGAAAATTCAAGTATGAAAAAAGCATATCGGTGTATGAAGTATCCCGTATTGAATTAGCTTTAAGTACAAATGAAGCATACACTGATGAAAAGGTTACAATCATAGCTGATACCGAAAATACAGGCGATATATCGTGGTATATATCCAAGGACGGCGCCCAAAAGCAGAATTATTTAAAACACGCAGGCGGTTCTCTGGGCAATTCCGGCGGTGAGCTTACGTTTAAGGAAACAGGCATTTACACGGTGTATGCTATAGCTTCAGATAAGACGGGCAGGACATATACAGAGCAGGCTGTGATAACGGTAACGGACGCGCCGGAAATGGAGCTTGATATAGACAAGGAAACCGTGTATATACAAGAAACTGTGCGCGTAAGCACAAGGCTTAGTAATATAGGCGACAGTGAAATTGCGTGGTATATTGAGAAAAACGGTGAGAAAAAACCGTATAATGACTATGTAACAGGCACGCTCAGTAATTACGGCGGCAATATATACTTTTCACAGGGCGGCGAGTACACGGTATATGCTGTTCTTACGGACAGGAAGGGCAATAAAAAAGAGAAATCGTGTAATATAACAATATACGGCAGACCGAGTATCAGCATAGATATATCCGAAACCGGATATGTTGGTATAGGCAATAAGGTTATTACGGAAGTAAGCGGCGGCGACTGGGATAAAATACAGTGGTACATATCCAAAAACGGCGCGGCAAAGAAAAACTATCTGGAATATGCTGACGGTGCGCTGACAAATGACGGCGGACAGATAACATTTAATCAGACAGGGACGTATATACTGTATGCGGAATTAACGGACAAGGCTGGCAATACTGCGATAACAAGTGAAAGTATAAATATATACAATATGCCTTCAGCGGATATTATTGTGCCGGAGATTACGCATACCGATACGCCTGTAACGGTTACGGCGGCGTTTAAGAACGCGCCTAATTCTGTGTCTTGGTACATCTCAAAGAATAACGGCAGCGAAGTGCTTTATACCAACTACTGCACAGGCTTGTTATCGAAAACGGGCGGACAGATAAGCTTTAAGAGCTACGGTACATACCGTCTTATTGCAAGAACAACGGACGCAGGCGGACAAAAGCGCGAGTTTACAACGCTTGTTAGGGTATATCCGAAGCCGAATTTGACAACCTCGCTTGCAAGGAATATGCACATAGACAGCAGCTACGGTGCAAGCTACAGCGTGTCAAAATGGAGTAATCAGAATATTGAGTGGAAGCTTGAAAAGGACGGAACGCCTGTTAATATGACCGACTATGGTACATTTAATTTTTCAAGCGGCAGTATATCGGCAGCGTTTAATGTTCTTGGCAGCTATGAGCTTATCGCATATATAGAGGACGAAACAGAAAAGGTATTCCGATATGCCATACCGATTGAGGTATATAACACAGCGCCGTATGTGAGCGGTGTGTCGGTAAATAAGACGCGCAGATACAGTAACGGGAAGTATTATACAACGCTGTCCCCGTCCGCTGTTGACCCTGACGGTGATATTATTATGGGATATGAGTATCAGAACAAGCCGTCCAATGATTATTATCCTATCGGCACAACGTATGTAAAGGTACGCGCAAAAGACCGGTACGGTAAATTTTCAGACTGGTACACGGTTGACGTAACAATAAGCAACAGTGCGCCGGAAGCGCCTACAATATACAGAGACCCCGACACTATAAGTATTGCACCCGGTTCAAGTATGACGCTGACCGCAACCTCAACCGATCCTGACGGTGACGCGGTGCATTTTGAATGGGAAGGCGTGACAGACGACGGGACGTACCCAATCGGAAAGCATATTATCAGATGCAGAGCTATTGATACGGCGGGGCTTAAATCGCCGGCGACAGCGGTAGTGTTCTTTGCCGCTGACGAAATGAGCGGCGGAGGTATGGAGCTTGTAGATGCGGAAAGCCGTATTGTTGAAGAGGGTATTGACGGCGCGACCATTTCAAAGTATGAGTTTGACGTACCAGCCGTGGACGGTCATAGCGGTAATGACTACGGACAGGTACGGGGCTTTAATGTTCATACGGGCGAATGGGAACTGATAGAGAAGCGCGATGTGAGTAATGGTATTACTATGACGGGTACTCTTGAACAGGGTAAGTACAGTAAGCTGGAGTTTTTCTATTATGCATCGCATTGTATGTATAATAAATGTAATATAACGTACAATGTAGAGTTCTATTTCCCTGCGGAATAAAAAGTATATTTGCTTTTTAGCGGTATTAGTGGTATAATATCATCTAAATGATTTTATACTGGCAGGTGGAAAAATGGAAAACACAGAACAGCGGAATGACCCGCTTATAGAATGTATGACGGAATTTGAGGAATGGGAGCAAAACGGCTGCATAAAAGCCGAGGAGATTATACGCAATTCCGATAATAAAACAGAATAAATAGTATATAAAGCAGTTTCAGAAATGAAGCTGCTTTATATACTAAATTTTTCAAAAAACAAATGCGACTAAAAAACAGTTGCATTTTTTGAAAATTGTGATATAATAATAGTATGAGGTGAATACTTTGGGTAAGAAAGAAAAACTAATTGCAAAATTAAAAAGCAATCCGAAAGATTTTACTTTTGATGAGATGAAAACCTTATTGGAAGCGCTGGGCTTTGTGATGTCTAATAAAGGCAAAACAAGCGGTTCAAGAGTAAAGTTTATGAAAGGCGATATTCCTGTTATTCTGCATAAACCGCATCCGAGAAAGGAATTATTAGAATATCAGATAAAGCAAATTACAGAAGTGTTAGAAAGGGAGGATTTAATATGAGTAATCTGTTAGAGTATAAAGATTATTTGGGAACGGTAGAATATTCTTCATCAGATAAGGTTCTGTACGGTAAAGTAATTGGGATTAACGGTCTTGTTTCGTATGAGGGTGACAGCATAGAAAGCTTGCAGGCTGATTTTGAAGAGGCGGTTGACGATTATCTTGAAATGTGCGCTGAACAAGGTGTTGAACCTCAAAAGACATATAAAGGGACTTTTAATGTGCGAATATCACCGATGCTCCATAAAAATCTTGCAGAATTTGCCGCGTCACATAACAAAACGCTGAACTCAACAGTAGAGGACGCTATCAGAGCATATGTAGAATAAGAATAATATAATATGATGAAATTGTCACTTTTAACAGTGGCAATTTTTTATTGCAATAAAATATATAATTAAGGAGGAAACAATGAGTAATAAGATAACAGATGAACAACTGCGGCAGACGCCGTTTGGACGCTTTGTAAATATACAGGAGGATACAGCGGACGAAACGGATAATATAGATGCCGATATACCGAGCTATGAGCCGAATGTTACGGTAAATACCGATATACAGGAGGATGACATCATAGCGCAGGAGGAAAAACCAAAAGGAAGTTTTTTCAGTAAAAGACCAAAACGCGAAAAGGTATTCACCGAGCCTGAGCCGGAGGTACAGCCGATATGGACGGGACAGACAACTGCTATTGATATAATAGCCCCGTCGTCGGTTGATAACGGAAGCCGTGACTATGTTGTAGTAGATGGGATTTATCACGCGTATTTATACATAGCCGGATATGGTTATCGTACAAGAAACGAAGCGGCGTGGCTGTCCTCGCTTGTGGAAGCAGGCGACAATATCGGCATATCATTTTCATTTAAGCGGATGCAGAGGGACAAGATTTTATCACGCATAGCGCAGAAAACAATGATAAACCGCAGTAAAATGCGTGAGGTAGCCGATACACGTTCCGACTTTGAGGAGCTGGACTCAGCGATAAGCAGCGGAATGTACTTAAAGGAAGGTATGAACCGAGCCAATCAGGACTTTTACTATATGTCCACTATCATAGAGGTGACAGCGGAAGATGAAGAAACCATTGAGCGTAATGTAAGCGACGTCATAACACTTTGCGCGTCAATGGATATGGTATGCAAGCGCGCCGACTATAAGCATGAGCAGGGGTTTTTGTCCGCATTGCCTACGGTATCGCTTGACGCTGACTTGGAACGGAAATCAAGACGAAATGTTTTGACCGATTCGCTTGCGGCGGCGTTCCCGTTTTCATCCTTGGAGGTATATGACCCCGAAGGTATTTTCTTAGGTTTAAATAAATACAACAATTCAGTAGCAATACTGGATTTTTTTGATGCAGATAAATATTCAAATGCAAATGCCTGTATTCTCGGAATGTCCGGCGCGGGCAAAACATTCTTAATGCAGCTCATAGCGCTGAGATTAAGACAGCAGGGAGTGCAGGTGTTTATCATAGCCCCGATTAAAGGACATGAGTTCGCTGAGGTGTGCGACAGGATAGGCGGTAAGTACATAAGAATTGCCCCGTCCTCGCAGGATTGTATCAATATTATGGAAATTCGTAAGAAAACGCTTAATACCGACTATGAAATACACGGTGATAAGCGTAACGATTCCATTTTAGCGGAGAAGATACAGAAGCTTATGATTTTCTTCTCGCTCATAAAGAATGACATCACGCAGAATGAGTTAAATCTCATAGACGGTGCGATTGTTCGTACATATAAGACATTCGGTATTACATACGATAACGAATCGCTGTTTGACAAAGACGGACGGTTTAAGAAAATGCCTACCTTAAAGGATTTATATAACGAATTGCTGTCAAAGGATAAGACAAAGGACTTGGCGCTGATGATAGAAAAGTTTGCGGTAGGCTCATTGTCGGCGTTTGGCGGCAGCACCAATGTGGACTTGGATAACAAATATATTGTGCTTGACATTTCGGAAATGAACGAGCATTTGAAGGCTTTGGGAATGTTTATCGCTCTTGACTTTGTATGGGACAAGGCAAAAGAAAGCCGCATTCAGAAAAAGGTCATATTTCTTGACGAGCTGTGGACGCTCATAGGCTCATCGGGCAACAGGCTTGCGGCGGATTATGTTCTGGAGATATTCAAGGTAATACGCGGTTACGGCGGAAGCGCGATAGCGGCGACGCAGGATATATCTGATTTCTTTGCTCTTGATGATGGAAAATACGGTAAGGCAATCATAAATAACTCCCGTATCAAATTTGTTCTCCAGCTTGAAGAGGACGAGGCGTTTACCGTTCAGAAGCATTTATCGTTGTCTGATGAGGAAGCCATGCAGGTTATACGCAATAACAGAGGCGAGGCGCTGCTGTGCGCTAACCGAAACAAGCTTGTTATTGACATTAAGGCGTCGCCGTATGTGTATGATTTAATTACTACAAAACGGTCTGATTTGGAGAAAAAGCGCAGGCGGAAATTGGAGGAACGAAAACAATATGATGACTAATATGGACACCTTAAAGAAAGAGCTGAAATATGTGCAGGAAACGCTGATACGGTCAATACAGGCAATATCAAGGGTAAGTATGTCAGAAAGCAAATCAGAACAGGTCATTGACAAAAGGCTCGGCGATATTCTTGATACGGTGGAATCGGCGTGTGTTACTGCAAGATGCGTTATTGACAGATACCGTATTATGAAGCCTTTTTCGGAAAATGGGAAGAAAGAAAAAATAATCTCAAAGGTTGCGGGTGAGATAGAGGTTACAGCGGAGGGCTGGCTGCATATAAAGCTTAATACACTGCTCCCGAATTGCAGATATAAGACGAACAGCTATATACAGGATACGCTGACGCGGTTATTAGAAGAATGCGACAAGCCCCTGCCGATGTTCGACAAGGCATTTTTGGCGATTGTGGAATATTGTGATTATGACAACAGGGAGGTATACGATCAAGACAATAAGTCGTGGAAGATGATACCGAACGCAATCAAGGGTAGAGTGGTTAAGGACGACGAACAGTTCAGGCTTGACATTGGGTTATTCTCTAAAATATCCGACACTCCCGCCTGTCATATATATGTTATTCCGCAGACGCAGTTGAGCGAATTTATGAATTATTTGTCGAATGATTTGCTGTAAAATGTGGTGGGGGCAGGTGCATTTTTGAATTTTGGTTAGTGGCGTACCCTCGTCATACCATATATATAAATGCACCTGCCCTTATATGCGTTAAGAAAGCGTCATTACAGGATTTAACGGCAGCAGACATCATGTGCAGAAAAAAATTCTGCACCGTAGTAAGGAGGGAAGTGCAAAAATGATTTTAGATAGTCAGGAATTGGAGTTTTTAAAACTATGTGCATTAGCCAGATATATGCCGTGCGGACTTGCAGGGATATTTGAAATGCAGATATTAAAAAGCGAGGTATCGGGCAGGTTGGCAAAAAGCGGATACTTGAAATATGTAAACGGAGGGTGTAAATTCAGCAGATTGACAAGACGGGGCAGGGATATATTATTAAGGGCAGGCTATGAATTTCCTGACGATGCAAGACCGCATAAGAAAGGAAATACATTTAACAGACGTGTTATAAATGCGAAACTAAATGCAATGCTTTATGGGGCTGGTATAAATATCTATGCAGGGACAGTGCAGGGACTAAGCAGGGAGGATTGTATCTACATACCAAGCCTGACTATACGCTCGGAAATGAAAAGCAAGGTTCTTGCAGGGACAGTATTTTACGGGATACTCCGTATAGGTGATACGGCGTATGTTCTGTACTATACAGACGATATAGCGGACGGTGCATTTCCTGATTTTGAACAACAGACATTCCTTAGTATGATTTCACATATAGAAAATATAAAAAATGTGGCGATAATAATCGCGGCGGAAACTGTGGAGGGACTTATAGGGTATCTTATGCCGGAGAAAAAGCCTGAAATCACACGGGGCATTGTTCCGTTCTCGGAGCTTATGGAAAGATGGCAGTATGATTTCTATTTACTGCCTATGGATAAGGACGGAATAATGCAGATAAAGCTTATGTGTATAGATAATTATAAAAAGGATATAGCGGCAATGTTTGGTGACACGGACAATGTACCTGTAAAGCTGAGCCGATTTGATGCGGTCTGTGGAGGGAAAGCGTGTATAACAGCTATGGACACAAATATTACAAGAGTAAGGTACTCGCTGGAGCAGTCTTTGTTAAGCGGAATTATTCCAAATATTATATGTCTTGCGCATCAGAAAGCAATATATCAGCACATGGCGGTGTATCTTGAATATCCTAACCAGATGAAATTTACCGTTGTACGTCATAATACAATGACGGATATGTTTCCGCAATTACGGATGGGGGAAACGAAAATAGAGCCTGCGCGTACAAAGGACGGTGAGTATTTAATAATATGAAAAAGCTTATAAAACTTATAAAGACGCTGTACAATGAGAATGTACGGCATTTTGTATATAAAATAAAAGAGCATTGGATTATATATTCCGTAATGGCTTTAACGGGACTGTATCTATATGGTATGGTAGTTGCGTCATTCAGAGGCGCATTGTATAACTTTATGACAAATACGGATGGAAAGATGTTTACGCTAAATCCTATTAAATGTATTGGCGCAGTATTCACTCCGCAGGGGTTAGGTATAGCTTTTTTTATCCTCATAATGTATTTGCTTATAAAACAGAATTGGTTACAGTACATAACGGGTGTTAAGATAAAAAAAGACGAGCGTAATTTCTATACGGTTAATGAGGGTACACACGGTACTTCGGGCTGGATGGATAGAAAAGATATGAAGAAAACTTTTCTGATAGGCACGGCTGATTCTGTGGAGGGAGCAATACTCGGTAAGCTTGCAAGACGCGGATTTTATGAATATCTTGGCTTAAATGCTGATAATGGCTTGAATAAACACATAATGATATACGGTGCGTCCGGCTCGGGTAAGTCAAGGGGGTTTATAAAGCCGTTTATATTAAAGACAGCAAAGCTAATGCAAAGTATGATAATAGTTGACCCAAAAGCGGAAATGGCTGAACAGATGGCTGAATATTTAAAAGAAGAAGGCTATGTTGTAAAGATGTTTAACCTTTTGGATATGGAAAATTCGGACGCATGGAACTGTCTCGGCGAAATAGACGGTGATATTGATATGGTGCAGTCGGTTGCGGAGGTTATAATCCGCAACACCTCTGAGGAGGGACAAAAAGCTGATTTCTGGGATAAAGCGGAAAAGAATTTACTTGTTGCCCTTATCCATTACGTTTATACATTGAAAGACCCTGTAACGGGCGAGCTTCTTCCTATACAAAAGCGTTCGCTTGATACCATATATAATATGCTATCGCATGACGGACAAAAGGAACTTGACGCAAAAATGCAGCGTTTACCGCTTGACCACCCTGCACGCGCACCCTACGGAATATTTAAACAGGCTGCGGGCAATCTTTGGGGAAATATTTTTATCGGTTTAGGTTCGAGATTAAATGTATTTCAAAACAAATTAGTTAAGAAAATAACGAGCTACCACGAAATAGACCTTGAATTGCCGGGCAAACGACCATGCGCCTATTTCTGTATAATATCAGACCAAGACAGCAGTTTGGAATTTTTAAGCTCGCTGTTTTTTTCATTGCTGTTTAAGAAATTATCAGACTATGCCCGAAAACACGGTGATGAGCGCGGACGCTTGCCTGTTGAGGTTAATATGGTATTAGAAGAGTTTTGTAATATAGGTAGATTGCTTGATTTTAAAAAAACTATATCAACAGTTCGTTCACGAGGTATCAACTGTCAGATTGCCGCTCAGAGCGCAGCGCAGATGGCAGACCGATACCCTGTAAACGAATGGCAGGAGATAGTCGGCAACTGTGACACACAGATTATGCTCGGCTGTAACGACCAGATGACAAGTGAGTTTATCTCAAAGAAATGCGGTAATATTACGATACGGACAACAAGCTCAATGGCGCCGCAGACACCGCTGTTTTCGCCTATAACAAGGCAGGTTAACGGGTACAAGCAAAACACGTCAAATGCTACACGTCCGCTGATGTATCCCGATGAAATAGAACACATGGATAACCGTGAGTGTCTTATTCTTGTTAGAGGTCAGAAACCGCTGAAGGCTATGAAAATAATACCCGATGAATTAAGTGAGTTCCATAAGCTGAAGCGGACAAGAATAACGGAGTATGTTCCTAAATGGCGGTATGATGAAGAACACAGTATGAGTGATACGGACAATATTTCGTATGAGGATGAATTTACAGATATAGATGATGTTGAAGAAAGCCCGTTTGATTTGGCGAAAGTAGAGATAATTACAGCATCAGCGAAACCGAATACAAAGCGGCAAATAAATGCTTTTGATGATAGCGTTGAAGAGGAGGATTTCGACCCAAGACCTCTTACGGCGCAAAGTATGATTGATAAGTTTAAGAGAGGAAAGTGATTTATATGACTGTGTATAAAATAAATGATTTAATACAATGTGATTTTTACAGAATACCGAAGGCTTTTTATTCAAACCCTAAATATATAGAGATGTCCTCTGCGGCAAAATTGGCATATGCAAGACTATATGATAGGTTATCATTATCTCAGAAAAATGGCTGGATAAATGCAAATGGAGAGGTATACTTAAATTTTAAAAGAAAAAAATTAGCTGAGGCATTAGGTGTTGGCAATAAAAAAGCAACGGATATCTTTAAGGAATTAGTGGAAAAGGGATTGATTATGGATGTTCGTGTGGGACAAGGTAAACCGAATCGGATATATATTGTTAAACCGGAAGTGTCTGAACATCAGGCGCGGAATTTTGTAGATGAAGAAAATGCCAGATGCGCAGAAATGACAGCTCTGGAATCGGATGAAGTTGGGGATACAGAAGAAATGTTAGAATGTGATACGCAAAAACAACAGGTCAAGAAGCGTCAAAATGACATCTCAAGAAGTACCGAAATGACAGGTCAAGAAGCGTCAAAAGCGCACCCTAATAATACTAATAGTAACAAGACTGATATTAACCATATTGATAATAGTCAGTCAGTAATAACGGACAGGCAATTATTTAACAAGATATTAGCGCAGTGTCAGCTTGAATGCTTTGACAAGGATATACGGCGAATATTTTATGATGCTGTGGAGCGTCTGTTCTACTGCCGTGAATTAAAAATTGGCACAAGCGTATTACCGGGCGAAAATGTCCGAAGCAGGTTATGCGAGCTTGACTATTCGGTTTTGGAGAGCGCATTGCATAAAATGCACAAGAACATGAGAGACACTAAAAATCCCACGGGTTATGTTATGAGCGTTATATTTAACTGCTTGACTGAGGACTTTACCGAAACTCATCTTGACCCATATCTAAATCATTTCAGAGGAGGAGGCGATTAACGGTGTATCTTAATCTTTACCAGAAGTACATACTTGAATTACTCGCAGAATATGACGGATTGCTTGTGCGTCAGCTTGAAGCATTGGTGAAACATTTCAAGGAGCCGCATTTGTATAACATAAACGGATACCTTGAACAATTACGGAGGTTTGACAAGATAGAAATTGTCCCGTACAGGGGCGAGGATACGGTGATATTACCATACGGAAGGATAAACGAGTATATGGTAACGGCGTTTGATATAATGCTTCAGTTCTTGGACTACCTCAAAGATTTTGAAAGGGGCGATAATACTGTATTGCTTCGGTTTTACATAACTGCTGACGAAAAGAATGAGCAGGAGATAAATATTGTGCCTGTTGAAATCGGCAGAGAGGATATAATTGTACAGTATGTGAACGGATATGCAGTAAATATATCGGATAGCGCTGATAAAATATCACATCCTCCGTCTTGGATATTCGTGATACAGGATAAAAAGCAAATGAGCAGGATAACTCCTGATACTGATTGCTCTTTTGTGCTTGCGGCGGATAGTAAAGTAGTATTCTACGAGCGATAATATATGTTTTTGCGGCATTGTCAATCTTAGGACGGATAGGCGGTGTTTTTTTGATGTTCGGATAATGCCGGAAGAATATAATTATATATTAAAAAATAAAGGAGGACAAAGAAATGGAATTTAACGAATTAAATCTCGCGGAGCTTGATAAAGACTTGACTCCCGAGGAACGTGACGAATGGCAGGCAATATATGCGTCTTACCGAAGTCATAGTGTTATGCGCGGTGAAGCGGCAGGTGTGGACTACCACGAGTTTGAGTTCATACCCGAGGGGAAGAAAAAATCTGTAAAAGAGAAATTAAGGTGCGTGATTGTAATCCTATACCGCATTAAAATAATTATTCCCGAACCGGAAATGTTTCTTATTTCTGTACCTGACGGCGGATATGTTCTGCACTCAATGTGCGGAGCTAAGCTTGATTTTGTGATTACACATATAGACCGCGAAAATGACTTTGCAATAGCGTCAAGAAAGATTGCGCTTGAAAAAATGCAGAAAGCGGCAAACAGACGTAAATTGATGGACAGAGTTCTTGATACTGACGTTGTATCAGTAGGCAGAAATGTATGTGTGCTGAATTACTGCGGTTATGATGTGGTTCTTCATCAGCGCGATATAAACTACACAATGGTATCGGACGTAAGGGAATTAGTACATCCGGGCGAGGTAAGAAAGGCAAAAGTTAAGGAATTTATTCCGGAAGAGGGAGTTTTAAAGCTCTCAATGAAAGAAACAATGCCGCATCCGTTTGAGGGTGTGGAAACACGTCATCCTATCGGCTCAACAAGGATTGCTACCGTTGTAGGCAAATACGGCGGCGGTGTGTTCTGCCGATTAAGCGATAACGTGACCGATGTACTTTGTTCGTATGACACAATGCACTATGACGGTGATTTCCGGTTGGGCGACAGGGTAGAAATACTTATAAAGCGGCTCAATTATGAGAAAAAACTCGTCTACGGTAAAATGCTGAGAAAAATGAGGTAAAAGCAGAAAATGGCTCAATTCCGTTAAGGAATTGAGCCATTGCATATTATTTGCAAGAAATAAGTTCTAGCTTATCATTGATATATGTTGTACCGCTGACTTTATAAAAAGCCATTTTAGAGCTTTCTTTATTGTATATGTATTGTTCAGATGCAGTATGATCTCTTCCCGCTACTATAACAGCTTTTAGCCTTACCTGTGAGCCGTCCGGAATATCTGAGTCAGTAAGGTCAACGGTGCGTTCTGCCGCGGCGCAAATATCTCTGTAACCGTCAGAATGCCAGCTTTTCCATTCAGCGTCATAGCTGACGTTTCCATGTTCGTCAGTGTGTTTTCCTTTATATTGCACTGTAATTTTTGCTACAAAACCGCCTTTGTTCTTTAGCTTTATATATCTTATATTTTCCATTAAAATCACTCCTTACATTAAAGTCAGTACATAGTTATATAAACTTTCAAAATTTTCGTCAAATATCGGAGAACCCTCATAAGCATATTCTTCTGATACGGGACCGTAGGAATTTACTCCGACAATCGTTTTATTATCCTCCAGTACCCATGCTCCGCCGGAACTGCCGCCGCGCATTTTACAGCCATTGATTAACCATGTATAATCAGAACGTCGGGCGGCATCACCTTTAACAAACACCATTTGTTTTCCACCATAATAGTTTGCGGGGTATCCGAATGCCGTTATAGTTTTATTTTCAATATTTTCAGTAGAATATTTAAGAGGGGATTCAATAGTTGAGTTACTATTAAGAACCACCATAGCATAATCCCACTTCCATGTTTTTTCGCTATGCCAATATTCCTTTAAGGCAACAGTTTTAAAGGTTAGCTTTTCTGATGATTTGCCATCGTCATAGCAGCGCTCAAAAAGAAAATTATCATAAATCATTCCTGTATCTTTGTTTTGAACGCAATGAGCTGCCGTCACTAACAGATTGCTACGCTCCATAATGTTGGCGCTGGCAATATAGTTTTTGCCATCTCCTGAAAAGAACAGTTTGCCGCCTGCGCTGAAAGGCATTTGCTTTAAATCCGCTATTTCGGGGTCGGTTGTTGTTATATTGGGCTGTTCAATTTCATCTTCTATGCAGGGCATAATGGGTATTGCCTTCGCCTTTTTTTCAGGCGTCCAGTAGTCGATAATTTGCTGTGCATAGATGTCGTTTGTTTCCAATGTATATGATACATTGTTATTGTTGTCGCGTGTGATTTTCATAGTTGGTCACTCCTTCGTTATAAATTTGGTTTTAGAGCTTATTCCTCTATTTGATAATTATGCATTATATTTTAAAATATGTCAATAAACAACAGGATTTTTTTGAATTATTGCGTTATGTGGATTTTATTTCTTGGATGTTTTGTGCGGAGTATTTCTCTTTGCTTTGAGGAGGTGACAAGAGTATATATTTGAGTTGTTGTGATGGAGCTGTGTCCTAGTATTCTTTGTATATAACGAATATCAACATCTTCTTCAAGCAGTAATGTTGCTACGGAATGTCTGAACATGTGTGGTGTAATATGTAATGGCGCTGCAATCTGCTTTTCGAGATTTCTTATGATTGTTCTTACAGATTGTTCTGAAATACGGTTGTGACGGTTATTTTGAAACAGATAACTGTTCGGCTGCGTGGAATCATCTATTAAAATAAGATATTTCATTAAAATTGCTATGACATCTCTGTTTTCTATTTGCAAAATTCGTTCTTTTGCGCCCTTACCAAATATTCGTACTGTTTTAGAAGCAAAATCTATGTTGTTTATTTTCAATGAGCATATTTCGGAAATTCTTGCGCCTGTGGCAAACAGTAATTCAATAATAGCTGTATTGCGTACGGAAACAAGCTTTTGGTGAGTGGTAGCAGCAGTCAATATATTCTGATAAGAGGCGGTTAAGAGCTGGTGTATTATGTTTTCCGGAATGGTGTGTGGCAAGTGCAACGGTTCCTTAAATGTTGTGTCAATTTTATCAAAGGGATTAAATTCTATTATATCCTTGTAGTATAGATAGTGGACGAATGCTTTTAGCGTGGCGATTTTCCGCTTTATTGTCTTTGGTTTATATGTTTTGTGCAAATATTGAATATATTTAGTTAAATCTTCTTTTGAAATGCTGATGTCAGGCTTAAATGCGATAAATTGTGCCAAATCAATACGATAGGCTTTTAAGGTGTGTTTGCTTAATTTTTTCTCTAAAGAGCAGTATTTTAGATACTTTTTTATTTCTGTTTTTACTTCAATCATAGTGCTATTCTCCTTGTGTTATATATTTCTTGGTAGAATAAATTATATATCATAGGGATAATATTGTCGATAATGGAAAAAATCAGTGATTTTCTGTTGACTTATATGATTAGGGGTGATATACTAATTATGTATAAAAACAAAGGATAATACGGGATTATCTTTTATTTATAATAATGAGAATTACGAATGATTATAGGAGTAGAAATATGGACAATATTGAGGAATTATTTCATCAGAATGATAATGTCTTTACAGTTTTTGTTGTAGGACAAAGTTTTGCAGTGGGACGAGGATATAAATATTTAAACTCCTTTAAAAACACGGATAATTATATTACTACCGAAAAACAGCTAAAAAGAATATTCAAAAAAATAGTAGAAACTGTAGAAAAGAACATAGCGCCAGTATCAAAATTAGCTGCACTGGTGTTTTCTGGAGCGACTCCCATTGGTGTTACAGAAACAATAACTTCACTGTCGAAATTATTTTCTGTGCACGAACATCAAGCTGTTGGTCCAGAAGTATTAGATCCGATAATATTACAAGAGGGAAAAATTACAAAGAGTTCAATTACAAAGATAATAAATTTACATAAAGATAGTATTTTGCGTCCGGCAATTATTATACTTCTCAAAGACAATGATTTTGACAGGGCTAAAATCTTATTATCTGAGTGTCCACATGGAATTCACATAAAAATGATTCGTAATGATGGTAATCATGTACTACACAAAGTAATAAACTGTGGTGCTGATAGCGTTGATTCATTTTTGTCAGCATTTTCGTACCATTGTTATAGCACATGTTCTAATACAAAGAGAGAAATATTATTGAACACAGAATGGGCAAATAATTCATACATAAATCAATATAGTCCATTATTATTAAAGTTTAGAACTAATTTATTATTTGATCAAAAAGAAGAAATCAAGACCGAATTATCTGATTTTATAGATTTATTGCCTAATAAAAACTTGCTTCCGGAAAATGAACGTAAAATTATAGATTGTTTTGAATGTATGTCAAAACTTTTTAGGGTTTTCTGTAATGATAATGGTGGACAAGATATCAAAGACGCTTTTGATATTGCAACTTCCTTGGATAACGATATTTTATTGGCACAAGTGTATCGTTATTCAGAATTTATGCCTAACTATTCCCTTGCAGATAAAGAAGAATTATATGATAAAGGATATAATATATTTAAAAAAAATTCAATGAATGATTTGGCAATCTATTGTCAAAATAATAAATTAATACACCAGTTTTACTCTGACAAGGTTTATCCGGAAGAATTCAGAGCACTACAAGAAGAGGCTATTAATAGCGTTCCTGGCATGGTTGGATTATCACATATATATAATAATGTTGGAATTGCATATTTGTATTGTGGTCAACCAAATGTTGCAATAGATTTTTTTACAAGAGGGTTGGATTATTGTAAATACCAAGATAGAATAGTGCAAAATTTAGCATTAGAAAGCAATAGAATGATTGCTAAAAGTTACTCATTTATAACTATAGAAAAAAATGAAATATTGCTATTATTAAGACGTATAATAGACGGAATGGGGTTGAAAAAATTGCCATTTATTGCAGCAGACTATGCTCTTAATATTATATCAATAGCCTATCATCAAAATATTGATTTTGGATATGAATTGATTAATATGTTCCCAATAGAAAATTTGATTAATACTGCCTTTCAAACGAATATGATGGGTGCAGGTGAACGCATTCTCCAAATGCAGTATCTTGATTGTCATTATGGGGATAAATTTACATTATTAAATTTATGTAAAATACCTTCTAAAATTATGCCAGCACAAGGTAAGCGTGCCGAATTTATAGTGAAATATGGATATAATCCATTTGAATTTGATACATGGTTATAGTTTAAGTATAAGCAAATAACAATATCTCAAAACAATATTATTTATTTAAGGATAGCATAGAACAAGAAAGAAGAAAACCATTAATTGTTCCATTTGGTATTTCTGACATATATGTATTAACACAATCAAAGAAACTATGAGAAGTATCGGTCAAGACATTCTTCATAGCAAATTCAAAAGAGTCTTCTGGCTCAATAGTAGGCATTGAATTCATCTCAACAAAAAACAAATCTTTCATCGTTATTTCTTGTGACAATATATCATCCGACAACAATTTATCTGTAGATTTTATTCTAAAATCAATTCGACCAAAAGTTGTGATTGGATATACTTTAGCAAAATCTACTAATGCATCTTTTATGGAATCATCTATATGATTTCTAATAATAATATCAAATCCATTATCCTTTTCTTTTTCTTCTGCATCGTAAATCCAACGAGGATTTTTTGATTTAGGAAGATATATTATTAACGGAAATAAGTCAATATTCCTTTTTATAGGATTATACACTATCGGTAATGTTGCGTCATAGCCTAATATAAATTCCTGATAAGTTCCTCCATCCCAATTATTTATTTTTCCTACTTGGATGCCGATACTACTTCCCAAGTTTAATGGTCTATATACACCATTATCAGAAGGTTTATTTAATGCGTCAGGGACTTCTATTGCTTTAGATAAAGCCAATAAATTTGAAATTAATTTATTTTCACTCATAACAATAGCTGCGGCATCGCACGGAATACAAGGTATTGATAAAAAACTACACATAGAAGGTATTAGACTCATAGAAGATAGTTCATAACTACCACAATTTAAGTTAAGGACAAAATCAATATGTGGTAGTGTATTGTTAATTGCTTTTTGTACAAATGTTCTTACATCTAAGATAAATGGCAAACAGCCAATTTCTTGTACTGCCTTTAACCACCCTGAAATAATATCACTTTTCCAAACCCAATAATGTTTAAAACCACTGGCTTTTTCACCTTCAAAAATATATACTATGGCTATAGTTTTACCTCTTAACGAGGATAATTGTTTTTTATAAATTTCAATATTGTCCATATTTCTACTCCTATAATCATTCGTAATTCTCATTATTATAAATAAAAGATAATCCCGTATTATCCTTTGTTTTATATGACAAATATTTTACCTTCTTGAATGGCATAATGACAAAAGTAATATATTTATATAACAATTAAAAGAAAAAACTTGACGAAGTAATATAATTATGTTACAATGCTAACAACAGTACAAGTGAACGGGAATATAGATTTAGGGAGGAATGACAATGAAAACCATAAGGGAATTAAGGAAAGAAAAAGGAATGACACAAGAGGAGCTTGGAAACCGAATAGGTAAACCTAAACAGTATATTTCCAGCTTGGAAAATGGAAAACGATGCATTGAAAGCATTGCAACGGTAACATCATGCAAAATGGCTGAAATTCTTGGTACTACGGTAGAAGAACTTGTGAATCCGCCGGAGGATATAAATGATAGCGAATTTGAGTGGGAAGACGGAAAGCTCGTTGTTGATAACATATCTTATGACACAGGATTGAACAGAGTAATCATTGAAAATGATGGATTGTATTATGCTATCAAGGGAAAATTATCACAGGAAATACCGCTTAATCAGCAGTTGATACAAGTGAGAAGACACTGCGAATTTAAAGACCTTGGTAACACAATATACATGATTAATAATTGTGTGCCTAGACAGGGTTTTAACATTGAAGTAGGTCGTGAGATAACGCCATCGGAAATGCGGTCGATACGTGAAGAATATAATATATTAGATGATGATATTTCAGACGAATTTATAGAAATAAAAGGTGATGTATTTGGTGACAAGTACAAAAAGTCATATACCTGTGTGCAAGTTAAGGTGGCAGAAAGTATTGCATCTGAACTTGAAAGCAAGCTGAATGATAAGGGGATTGAAGCCAAAAACATTGCTGTGGGACGTGTGAATATAAGAACCAAATAGACTTATTTCATTGTATATGTAAAAAAGAAAATGCTATTAGAGTTAAAGATGATAGTATTTCTTTTTTATATTATCTTTTGTAGTATAATATTGATTTATATGTTTTTTTCTTGTATAATCTAAGTATATAAAATATGAAGCGGAGGGCATAAGATATGGAAAAATCATATATTGCAATAGATTTGAAAGCATTTTATGGCTCAGTAGAATGTGTTGAGCGCGGTCTTGACCCTCTGACAACAAACCTTGTAGTGGCGGATGAGAGCCGTACACAGAAAACAATTTGTCTTTCAGTTACGCCTTCGCTAAAAAAATATGGTCTATCAGGCAGAGCAAGACTTTTTGAAGTAATTCAAAAGGTGAAAGCCGCTAATGCTAAGCGTTTAAATTATGCTGACGGACGCGTTTTTAGCGGCTCATCACATAATGATATTGAACTCAATCAAAATCCGAATCTTGAAATTTCGTATATTGTCGCATCTCCGAGAATGGCGCATTATGTAGAATACAGTACGCGGATTTATAACATTTATCTTAAATATATTGCGCCGGAGGATATACATGTATATTCCATTGACGAGGTGTTTATTGACGTTACGGGATATTTAAACACATATAAGCTGACAGCCCAAGAACTTGCAATGAAAATGATTAAAGATGTTCTGTCGGAAACGGGTATTACGGCAACCGCAGGTATAGGCACAAACTTGTATCTTGCGAAGATTGCAATGGATATTGTGGCAAAGCGCGTTGAGCCGGACGAGAACGGTGTGCGGATTGCTCAGTTAGATGAAATGTCATATCGCAGACTGCTATGGAATCATAGACCGCTCACTGATTTTTGGCGTGTCGGTAGAGGCTATTCAAAGAAATTAGAGAAAATCGGTTTAATGACAATGGGCGATATTGCCCGCTGTTCGATAGGTAAAAAGTCTGATTACTATAACGAGGATTTACTGTATAAGATGTTCGGGATTAACGCTGAGCTTCTCATAGACCACGCATGGGGCTATGAACCGTGTACTATGGCAGATATAAAAGCATATAAGCCGAGTAATAACAGTATTGGCTCGGGACAGGTATTGCATTGCCCGTATGATTTTAATAAGGCAAAGCTCATTGTTCGGGAAATGGCGGATTTGCTTGCGCTTGATTTGGTGGATAAAGGGCTGGTGACAGACCAAATTGTTTTAACAGTAGGATATGATATAGAAAACTTGAATACTGCTGACAAGAGAAAAGCATATAAAGGTGAGGTTACTACTGATTATTACGGAAGAAAAGTCCCTAAGCATGCACACGGTACAATAAATCTGGAGCAAAAAACATCTTCAACAAAAGATATAGTAAATGCTGCTATGGAGCTATATGACAGAATAGTTAATAAGGATATGCTTATCAGACGTGCATATATTGTGGCTAATCACGTTATTGATGAAAAAACCGTGATGAAGCCTGCTTTTGAACAGCTTGATTTATTTACAGATTATGAAGAGGTCAAAAAACAGAGGGCGACAGCGGAAAAAGAACGTCAGGATGAAAAGAATGTGCAGAAAACTATTCTTGATATAAAAAAGAAATACGGTAAAAACGCCATTATAAAGGGAATGAACCTTGCAGAAGGCGCTACTACGATTGAGCGCAACGGGCAGATTGGAGGTCATAAATCTTGAATACAGAGAATCATTCCAATAAATATGATGATATTATAAATCTGCCGCATCATAAATCTATTACACATTCGCACATGTCTATGATTGACCGTGCGGCGCAGTTTTCGCCATTCGCTGCGCTTCCGTGCTATGGAGACGCGGTAAAGGAAACAGCGCGGATTACAGATGTTAAAATAGAGCTTGACGAAAGCGAAAAGGCTTTAATAAATGAAAAATTGCTTATGATTGCTGAACATTTGGATAATAAGCCATTAGTATCAATAACATATTTTAAGTCGGATACGAAAAAAACGGGTGGCGAATACCTGACAATTACAGGAACGGTAAAAAAGCTTGATGTATATAACAATCAGATTAAGATGACCGATGGAACGACAGTTAAATTTGACGATATTATCAGTGTGGAAAGTGATTTGTTTACGGAATTGTTATAATACTGTATATTTGTTTAATATAATAATTGACGAATTTACAAGAAAGAGATATAATTATTATATTAAAACTTAGGGATAAGAAATAAATTTACAAAAGAGAAAATTATTATGGAGGGTTATATGTTATATTGGATTACTTTAATTTTTTCATTCGTGGTGTTAGTTATCAGCTTGTTTTTTTATTTGGAAGAAACGTGACAATATGGAAAACGAAACTTTAGGAGTAACGATATTTATTGCGTGTGTGTCTTTAATATGTCTAATTACTTTTAGTCTTGATATACCATGCGCATTGAGAGGCGGACAGGAGATGTATGTAAACGAACTTCCTTCATACATAGGTTTTGGCAGATTTCGACGCACTATAACAGATAACGAGGAGTTAAAACATCTAAACGGTTGTATTTGGGATACTTATGAAAAATACGGGAATTATCATATCCGTTATACAAAGATAACGAGGATAGTGCTTGATATAGAAAAGCTTGATTAGAAGTATATGTAAAAGAAAAGGAGTATTTTATGTATCCAAAAGAGGTTAGGGAAATATTCAGTGATGAAGAAATTGAACAGCTGAAAGAGGATGGTTATTCTGAACGCGATTTAATAGGCTTAGCACTCTTTAAAAGAATGACTGATATGGGACTGACCGATGAAGAAATGGATATGGTATTGTTTAAATCCTTTACAGAAACGATAGAAGAGTATTGCGGCAGTGAAGCAGCAGAGGAATTAAAGAAATATACATCATTTCAAAATATGATGGCTAATGGTGCATTAGATATGGATGATATAGAGTAGTTAATGATTAAAACTTAGATTTTACAAAAATAAGGATTATATAAAATGAATTTTTGTGATGTAAAGAGGTATGCGAATATAATCTCCGCATATCTCTTTATTTTTTTTGTTCTACCCCGATTTTTTTTGCACATGGTCTTGCAATCAGCATTTTTCCAATATATAATAAATGCATAAATGGTTGTAGTTAAAGTGGTTGTAGTTAAGTGGTTGTGAGAGTTCTGTCCAAGGGGACAGTGCGCCCATAGCCGTTTTTTATTAGGAAAAACAATTAAATATTACGGAAACAAAACACAAGTATATTGCTTTTTAGCGTAGATTTGTGTTTTTTTCATATAAAAATTTAAAGTAAGGAGGAAAATGCAGAAATGAGGAAACTACCTCAGTTAGTACCGATAATCCATCATGATAAAGACATATTGCTGAAATGTTTTTCTGATACTCTTGTGTATCATAAAGAAAACGGCAAACGCAGCATGGTGGCTATCCGGTTCGGCGGGTATCCTGAGCAAGTCAGAGGTATGAGCGATGCTATGTACGGAGGAATTGCAGTAGAGGCTGAAATTGAGCAGCACCGTGTAATTATCAGTACACAGAAAAAGCAATGCCGCAGGAAGCTGTCACATGACGGTGTGTATGCGGAAGCTATGCTTATAGCTCTTGATGATGAAAAAAAGGATACGGAAGAGGACGAAGAAAAAAGAAAGGAGAGCGTAAAACAAAAGAAGTACATTTTTTGTAAGGAAAATGATAGGGATGCACTGTTTGAAGAAATTGATAAAAAGATTTCTGTACCACTTATTCCCGAATTTAAGGATTTCATCATTGATGAGCTTATCAAAAACGAAATACTGATACCGCTTGAAGTTTTGTCAATAGAACAGAGCTTTGACGCGTATATGCTTCGTATGCGTAATGATGAAAAGGACGTTATTGATATTGTGAACAGAGGTCTTGCTTCGGGGGCTATATCAATACCGAATGCAGACAAATCACAAAACAATTTCAAAGACATCAATTCAGTATCAAAATACTTGCAGGAATACGGAACTGTAATTGCAGAACGTATCAAAGATTCGTTTACTCCGTTGTATGATCCTGCAACAGAGGATATATGCCCGATACTGAAAGACATCAACAAGTATTTAAAAAGTCATACGGGGTATGAGTTATATCCTGCTCAGCTTGCTGTGGCAGAAGCAGTTAAACGCAGGCTTGATGAAGCAAAGGTTGCAATGATAATTGCAGAATGCGGCAGCGGCAAGACCAAAATCGGCTCGGCATCGCTGGCGGCATATCAGAACGGTAAAAAAAGTTTTAATGTAGTGCTGTCACCATCACATGTTACAGGAAAATGGGTTCGTGAGATTTATGAAACACTTCCAAACACAAAGGCGGCTGTAATTCATAATATTACTGAATTGCAGGCGGTGTATAAGGATTACACCAAAAACAACAGTACGGTATATGTTATTTTGTCAAAGGAACGCGCAAGGGACGGATATATGAAGCGTCCAGCCGTGCGGTACTCCAGAGGGAAAGGCGCATATATATGTCCTGATTGCGGCGCTGTGATAATGGAAGAATTAAACGATGACGGTACTAAGTACAAAGTAAAAGTAAATCAATTCTTTTTTAAGAAAGAAAATAACAAAAATCATAAGTGTGAGGAATGCGGTGCGAATTTATGGACGGCATATAATCCTGATGACTATTCTTTATGTCATAATAAATGGGTGAAGATAGGCAATTACGGGTATGTGTACCGTGATTTTGCGTATTCGCATTTAGAAAGGACTAAGGATAAAAAAGTCATAGAAAAATTGAATGATATTATCTCTAATCCTGATATGATATTTCCGGCGCTCGGAGGATATAGACGCTATACTTTAAGCGGATATATTGCTGAGCATATAAAGGAAGTTGATGGACTTTTATGTGATGAATTACATCAGTACAAGGGCGACAGCGGACAAGGCAATGCAATGGCTAACCTTGTAGGATGCAGCAAGAAAGTCATAGGTATGACGGCAACTCTTGTAAACGGTTATTCAAGCGGTATTTTCTATCTGCTTTACCGTATTGCGCCTAATCTTATGCTTGCGGATAACAAGGCATACGATAATCCTACTGCGTTTAACAGCGAGTACGGGGTTACAGAGGAAGTGTTTGAGGTTGAGGTCAGTGAGTACAACGAGAACAGCCGTTCGCGAGGTTCTAAAGTGCGTGAACGTCAGTTACCGGGTGTTTCTCCGTTGGTATATTCAAGGTTTCTTATTGAATCGGCGGTGTTCTTATCCCTTAATGATATGGGTAAGGCTTTGCCTGATTATGAAGAAATACCTATTGAATTATCACTGAGTGATGAAGTTAAGAAGGAATATGACAGAATAGAAAATGCACTTGTCAGCATTATGCGTAACAACAGGAAAGCATCACAAAAAATCATGTCAAAATATCTTCAGCTTTTATCGACATATCCCGAACAACCATATAATCAAGACCCTGTTATACATCCGATTTATAAGGATAAAGAAAATCCAATTATAACACCGAGAGATACAGCAGCTCCGGAGGATTTAAGCGAAAAGGACTTAGCAACGCTTGATATTGTGGAGCGTAAGGTCAAAAACGGTGAGCGTGTTCTGATTTATACTAATTGGGTACGGCTTGATACTCAGGAAAAACTAAAAAATCTGTTATCCGAAAAAGGATACATAACGGAAATTCTGCGTGTTAATATTCCGCCAGATAAGCGTGAAACATGGGTAGAGGATAAGGTCAGAAAAGGTATTGACGTACTTATAACAAATCCGTCGCTTGTGGAAACAGGCTTGGATTTGAATGCGTTTACAACGCTTGTGTATTACAATATCGGTTACAACTTGTTTACCTTCCGTCAAAGCTCGCGTCGCTCATGGCGAATAAATCAGACAGCGCCGCGAATTGAGGTGTATATGCTCTATTATAAAGGAGTTATGCAGGAGCGCGCATTAAAGCTGATGGCGTCAAAATTGGCTGTTGCCACTATTATAGAGGGTAATTTGTCAGACGAAGGCTTGGCGGCAATGAGCGAATGCAGAGATATGACGACTCTTCTTGCTAAGGAATTGACGCTTGGAATTAAATCTGAGGTTGATGATTTATCCGAAGCCTTTAAGAAGATGGCGATAATTCATGACAGAACAGAAGAAACACAAATCACAGAAGCAGACGAAAACAATGTTGAAGAGGTCAAGACAGATAATCAGGAAAAATTGAAGCTGTATATACCGCCTGTAAGAGTTCATACAGAGGTAGAAATCAGTGTTTCAGCCGCATTTTCAAGCAAAAAACGGCATAGTAAAGCTGAATATGATGATCCTGACCAGATTTCGTTGTTTGATTTGCTTGCAAGTTAAGGAGGAAAAATGATTAGCACATATTTATTCGGACAGACCTTTTATACGCAATTTGGTGAAAAGAAAGAAATTGTCGGAAGTAAAACATATCACGATTTGGGAGAATGTTATCTGGTAAATTCAAATTATCCCGAGCCTGCAAGAGAGGACTTTGCAGGATGCGATATTGTAACTGAGGCAGATATGCACGATATTCTGTCTAAACAGATGGAATATGTAGTCAAGTATAATGAGCGTCAGAAACGAGAAGCAGAATACAAAATACAGTTAGAGCTGAAGGAGAAAAAGCGCAAAGAAGAGGAAGCAATACTCGAAAAGGAATGCGATTTATACGGTTTCTTAGATGGTAAAGCACCTATGCAATGCGGAAAAATTCAAATGGTATTACAGAAAAAGTTTGTATATAGAATACATAAGTCCGATGAAGATACGGAGTGTCATGATATAGTACAGCTAAACTATATGAGCAGAAAGAATTTTGTAATACTTCAGCTTAGAAATGATTACTTGCCTAAATGTGAAAATGGCAAGTATATGCTGTGCAAAATGATAGATAAAGCACGGGGATATGTATATCATATAACCAAAACCGAATATAATTTTGGAATGTATCTGCTTGATAACGGTATTTTAGAAAAGATTTGAAAGGAAGAGGAATAAATGAAAGTAACAATTAACAGAAACGTCTTGTTTGACTATCTAAAATCTATGATAAGGATTGTTCCGCAGACGCATTCACAGATGGAACTTAGAGGATTTCTGGTGGAATGTAACGAGGACGACGGTTTTATGTATATTACAGCAAGCAATATTGAAACTTCAATAAAACGCAAATTCAAGGCTAATATTGAGGAAGGCGGAAGTTTTGTTGTAAGCGCACGGATGTTCTTGAATATTACAGACCGTATGAGCGGTGATAATATTATTCTGGAGTATAACGGCAAACTGCTCGGTATAAAAAGCGGTAATTGTCGTTACGACATTCCTGTGATTGAAGCGAGGAATTATCCGCAAATCAATATTCCATATCCCGATAGCTTGTTGAAAATCAGCGGTATATGCGGTTTGTATTCAAAAACATCGGCGGCGGTAAGCAGTGACGATACAAAACCCGCGCTGACGGGAATACATCTGAATATATATTCGGATACGGTGCAGGCGGCGTCATGCGATATTCATAGATTGGCTGTTACGGAAAACAAATGCGAGTGCGGCGGAAAGCTGTCTGTTACTATTCCCAAACAGTCATTTTTTTATTTGGCAAGCGCAGTAGAGGATAAGGATGAGCTTCAAATCGGAATAAGTGACGGGAAAGTGGTATTTGTAAAACCGGACATGTTATTTTCAACGAGAATAATATATGAGCCGTTTCTTGACATTAGCCGTCTTTTAGAGGCAAAGGATAAAAAGCTTGTTGCCAGAGTAAAGGCGGACGATATGCAGACTATGATAGAAACTGTATCAATGATTGCAAATTTCGGTGAAGATGTTGCACCTGTGACAATGAAATTCAATGAAAACAGCATACATATTTCAGTAGAAAGCACAGAAGCCTCAACTGAGGTAGACGTTCCGGCAGAAATCACAGACGGTGCAGGACGCGAGTTTTACTATAACGCTAAGCATTTCACGGATATGGCGAAAGTAATTAAAACAGAGGCGGATATCCATTTAACAAACGGCGGAATTTTATACGTTTCCAATGGCTTGAGTGAGTATATGCTTGTGAATACACGCAAACGTGAAGTAAAGCGTAAGGTTAAGAAAACAGTGTCAAAAGCTAAAAAGGCTGCGTAATTTTCGGAGACTAATTATGATGTATGATGATAAATTGGTAATTGTGGAAATGGACACAATGACGACTTATGGATTTGCAGAAAAAGGCGAAACGGCAGATGAAGCAATACAGCGCGCTAATCAGTATTATACGAATGACTTGAAACATCTGAAAGCTTCACTTCAAGAAAGCAAGGATGAAAAGCGAAAACAATTTTTGCAGTCTCGGATTAGAGAAAATGAAGTAAAAATACAAGCAGGATTTCAAGTTATGGAAACGGATAAATTTCAGAAAATAGAAAGGGAACGTATTCTTTCAGGCAAACTGAAACGGGTCACAGAGCAAGAATATGAAGATGCGCTTAATGTATTGCCGCCATTGTATTGGTGTACTGTTAATGGTGTTGAGATGTTTTGTATGTCTGAAATGTATTCATATACATATACAACACAGTATGCATACGACCATCGAACAGGCAAATATTATTGTAAAATGGTTGACAGTGAAGATGCAAGTACATGGATACATACATTGCTTCGTAAGTGCTGATTGCAATGTTTCTGTAATACATAAACAAAAATATGGAGGAAAAATAGATGAATAACACAAAAATTAAGGCAGTAATGGATGAAGTGGCAACGGAGGCGGCGGAACGCGACGAGCTTATACAGTGCATAGCAGTCGCTTTGCTTGCAAAGAAGAATCTCTTTATACTCGGCGATACGGGACAGGCTAAATCGTATTGCATAAACGCTTTTCGTAAGCGCATAACAGGCGCAAAACAGTTTGAGCGTCTTATGTCAAAGCAGACGGACGAGGAGCAGTTGTTCGGCAGGCTTGATTTGTCAAGTATTATTCCCGGCAATATGCCTCACAGTGAGCTTGAAAAAGACACATCATACAGCGTGAAGCTTAACGAAGTTAAGAAAGCGCATGAGCAGTACGAGATAGACGGAAAGGCTGAAAGTCTTGAAAAAGCGAATAAGCTTGCCAAAGAGCTTAACGCTATAAAGGAAATTGTCTGCGCTGTTAAGGATACCGCCCCTAAAATAATAACGGAGGGCAAGATACCTGACAGCCATATTATATTCCTTGATGAGATTTTCAAGTCAAACGACGGTATTTTAAATTCATTGCTTACGGCGCTTAATGAGCGCGTATATACGAATGAGGGGCAGACAATGAATATTCCCGCAATATCGTTTTTCTCGGCAAGTAATGAAATTCCTGATTTCTCCGAGCCGGAGAATCAGATTTTAAAACCGTTATATGACCGTTTTGACCTCAAAGTTGTAACGGAGTATGTTGCGGAAAAAGCAAACAGACAGGCTATTCTGAAGCAGAAACAGACGCCTGCTGTAAACGCTAATCCGACAACAATTACGCTAAAAGAGCTTTGCGAAATGCAGAACGAGGTTAAGCGTGTTAAGGTTCCGGACAGTATCAACGAGCTTATGGACGATATTCTGTGCGCGTTAAGACGAAAAGAAATACATATTTCCGACCGTAAATTCTTTAATTATACGCCTATTGTGCAGGCGGCGGCATATATCAACGGACACGATACGGTATCGGCAGAGGATTTGATGATACTCAAAAACTATTTCTGGACAACACCTGCGGAGCGTGACACAATATCCGATGTATTGTCAGAGATATGCGCCAATCCAATACAGAGCCGTATTAACGACCTTATTGCAATGGCAGATGAAGCATTTGAAGAATTTAAGGTAGATATTGAAAACAGACGTGCTTTCAAGAAACTTAGAACAGAGCTTATAAAGGTATTTGGCGATTTACAGTCGATTGAATGTACGTCCGATATAGACCGCGACAAGATTAACGATGCGTGTGTGCAGCTTGAAGCTTTAAGCAGACAAATGTATGAAATGAAAGGTTTTACGGTTATTCCTCTTAAAGAGGCATACGAACAGGCGGCGTAATGTTTGGAGATGAAAGTATGGATTTGTCTTATTACGATAAGCAGAGTAGTAAAATTGTATTCCCACTGTTATTGGATTTGTATATGCAATGCTGTGAACAGCGTGCTGTGCTAAAGAATGAATATGAGAAAAACAGGAGCGAAACAACGCTGAAGCAGCTAAAGAAAGCAAATCGTAACAGTGTTCAGATATATAACAAGATTATGGAATTATACAGAGAAAAGGAGAAAGAAGCATGTTAAATCAAATTATACTTATGGGTAGATTGACAAAAGACCCCGAAGTGAGAAAAATAGGTGAAAAGCAGATATCAAAGGGCTGGTTTACTCTTGCAGTAGACAGACCGAAATACGGCGATGCACAGCCGCAAGCGGATTTTATACCCGTTGTAGTATGGAGAAGCACGGCGGAATTTGTAGGTCGTAACTTCCACAAAGGCAAGCAGGTATATGTCGTAGGCAGACTGCAGACCAGAAATTGGGAGCAGGACGGTGTGACGCATTATGGCTTTGAAGTATCAGCGAGTGAAGTTGGCTTTGCAGATGCGCCTCAGAAACAGGGCGGACAGGCTAAAGGTAATGCAAATACAACACCCAATACCACTGACGGAGTTCCTGCCGGCGATATTTTTGGAGATGCTAACGGATTTCCTGATGATTTTCCCGGCTTTGGAAGCGATTTCGGTGATGAGGAAGTTGACGAGGACACCTTGCCATTCTAAATAACACCTATATAGCAGACAAAGGAGAGAGATACATCTCTCCTTTTCTGTAATTTGATGAAAGGAAAAGAAAATATTATGGGAAAAGAAATAAAGGTAGTATGCGGTTTAATTTATGATGATGAATTTCATGCCAGAACAGGCGGAACCAGATTTTATCACCTAAACGGCGATATTGAAACAAATGCTGATGGGGAGCAGGTGTATGTCTGCACAAAGCAAAATCAGCAAGGTAAGTTTGAGGATATAACCGAGCCTGTAAGTAATTTACCTATTGTTGTTCAGCGGTTTATTGAGCTTTATGCTCAAAATGCCGGCTCGGACAGAAATGTAAAATATATCGGAAAACATTCGTCGGAATTAGTGTAAGGGAGAAACAATTATGTATTTTAAATCAATAGAAGATATATTAAATTCGGGCATTTTATCAGAAAGAATATCAGAAGGGTTTTCGGATAATGTTCTGAAATCAACACGTCTGGAACGTGAGATATTCCGTGATATTCGTGATAAGACGCCTGAAATTAAAGAATTTGAAACAGAGGGCAGACAGTATCTTTCGTCAATTAAGCAGCTAATCAACGATGTTTTTCAGGCATTTTATACGATTACGCCTAAAATGCTTGATGATGAGGATTTAAGTCCGACAGCAAAGAAGGTGAATAAGGTTATATTGTCCTGCCTTTTGACACAGGATGAGTATGCGTCAAGAAAAGCTGTGTGCGAGGGCTGTGAAATGCCTGCAATGGAGGCGGCGATTGTGTTTATACGCAATCTTATGCCAAGATTAAACGGTATGGCAAAAGCCTTGTCCGGCGGTGACGGAAACATGAATACTATGGAGAATATGGCAGAACAATGCGCCGAGCTTCATAAACAGCTAAAGCAAGAAATGAAAAAGCCATCACCCTCCGAGAAAAAGGCGGTAAACCTTGCAAACAGGCTTAAAAGTAAGCGTGAACAATATGCGTATCTTCAAAAGCAGGCTGACAGGTCGGCTAATGTAAATCGCAGGAAATTACAGACGGTTATTGTGTCAGCGTTGACGCAGGCGATGGATAGTGCAGAAACTATACGCTTTGTGCTGCTAAGCTGGGGAAACGGTGATATGAATATGCCGAAGAACGAGTTTAACTCTGAATTGCTGGAGCGTGTGTCTAAGTCTGAAAAGTTAGCGTATGTAGCTAAGTTCTTGGGACGATATAAGGATATTTATTCCAATAAGAAGAAAAACGGCTATGAGTTCGGACGCGGAGAGGTTTATGATATTACATCAGGCAACAGCATATCAAGGGCGTTGACGTCTGAATTATCATTACTTTCCGACCCGAAAACAATACCCGTATTTGCAAGGAAATATCAGAATAAGCAGCTAAAACAGTACCGCAGACGCGAGCCTATATCTAAAGGCAAGGGTGATATAATCGTATGTCTTGACGAATCGTATTCTACCTACGGCGATAATCAGGCGTGGGGAATGGCTATGGCAATGATACTTTTGCAGATTTGCCATGATAATAAGCGTAATTTTGCGCTGATACATTTCTCCGATAAAATCAAGACGCATATATTTCCTGCAGACGATACATATATGCGTGAGCGAATGTTTGAAGCATCGGAAACCTTTCTCGGCGGCAATACAGACTTTGAAATGCCGCTTAACAAGGCTATGGACTTAATACAGGACGGTGACTGGAAAGACGCTGATATTGTCTTTATAACTGACGGTAATAGCAATATATCCAATAAATTTGAGGATAAGTTCAAGGAAATGCAGTCAAGCCATAAATTTACCGTCACAGGCATTTTGCTTGATAAGGGTAAGAATAATGAGTTTTCACTCAAAAAATTCTGTAAGAAGATATACAGAACGAGCGAGATGTGCAAGGACGATATTGAGCTTGATATTATGAAGGATAGGAGATAAGGAGAAAAAATATGCAGAAAATACGAATTATAGTCGAAGCGGAAATAGATGAGAAAACCATGCAGGATTGCGGTTGTAATACAACTGATATTCTGAACGGACTTCTTATCTGTGATTCGTATGAAGCAGACGGATTTATTATTACAACAAGCATACGCGGCTGTGATAATACATCGGACTTCTTTTTGAAGAACGGTATAATTAAGAAAGCCAAATTGCTTAATGGTAATGTTTCAAAAGAAAATGCGGAGAAAGATAAGGAGAATGAAAATGATTAGTGATTTTAGAGGAGAATATGCTTTTTTAAGTAATTTTGCTGACAGTCCTTTATATTATAAAGGATTGAAGTTTGCCAATGCAGAGGCAGCTTTTCAGGCACAAAAGGCAACAGACCTGCAGACAAAGGAGAGTTTTTGTTCTATGCGGGCGATAGTTGCTAAAAAAACAGGCAAAAAGATAGAACTGATTTCCGATTGGGAAAAAGTAAAGCTTTCTGTTATGTTTGAGGTTGTTTTTGCAAAATTCTCTCAGAATGAAGAACTAAAACAGAAGTTGCTTGCGACAGGAAATGAGGAATTAGTCGAAGGCAATAACTGGGGCGATACATTCTGGGGTATGGTAAACGAAGTTGGTGAAAATCATCTCGGCAAAATACTTGTAAAAGTCCGCACAGCTTTGCGTATAACGGAGCTGCTTGCAACAGACCTGCGGAAAATGTAACTGATTAAATTGAGGAGAAAAAATATGAGTAACGTAACTATAAGAACATGTGTTCTTGGTGTTGATGCGTATTACTGTAAAGATATGTTTAGAATTAGGGCAGATATATTAGAAAGTCGGGAAGGGGGAAGCATTCGTTTTTCAGAATATTCCAGAAACAAATTTGATAAGGAAATTGACGCATGGAACTTTCTTGATAAGTTTAGAACAATAATAGAAGAGCTTTATGATAAGAAAGTGTTTGTAACTTGCTATGTTGTTAAAAATGAAAATGGAAGAGAGATTCTTATGAGCAGGTTACGATAAAACTCGTATTATGGTTATGTAAGGTAAAAAAGAAAGATGAGGATAAAAATATGTCAAAAATATATGAATTAGCAAAGAAAATCAAGGAAGCAGGCAGAATTATCGCAGAAGATGATATTAACAAGGATTATTATATTGATGGCTATATGAGCGATGATACAATTATTGTAACAAGCGATAGTGGCTATGAAGCAATTTATATAGGCAGTATATTCAGCGACTCAAAGAAAGCCTATATGTGCTTATATACGAACAACACTCCTAAAAGAAATAGTTATCCTTCCACAAAGGAAATTGCGCGCCTTTTAACTCTTGTGGTAAAAGGTGAAAAATTACCGGAGGGCGAGGGAAAGGCTGCATATTTTGATTATGGTGATATGAAAAAGCAATTAAAATATTTTTCGGAAGTTGTGTGTAAAATGGCAGGCATAGAAATCCCTAAATATAAGCTTGAAGCGGCTAATGCTGAGGATGAGAAATATATTTATCAAGATTGTTATAGTAAAGACTGCGGGTATATAGGTCATTTGCGCGGAGATTTTGGGATGTCTGGTACAGAGTATTGGACTACTTGGCATAACGGAACCGATGCTTTGAATACAACCGAATTTAGGGTGGAAATTGGCGAGCTGGAGCGGTATCTGAAAGAGCAATCGCCTACGCCTATTTTAAAAGAGAGGGCAACTATGCGTTATATATGTGAACTTCATAACGGCTTTAAGCTTGCGGACAAGTTTGCGGATATACATCTTTATAAGGTTGTAACTGAGAAATATACATACTTTATACGCTGTTTTTATGGAATGGGCGATTATAACTTTTATATTTTCGCCTATAACAATGAAAAGATGAGAAAGTACAATGACAGTTTGCTTGTTGAAAAGTATAGTGATGTGCTTGATAAGGACAAGTTTTTCAAGACTGACAGCGGTTTTACACATGTATATTACAATCCCGACGCGACCGCAGGAGGACAGCTTGTGTATAACGAGATTTCATCTGCGCTTATATGGGATGCGCTCGCAGACGATATGAGTTATGGCAGTTTCTTTGAATATCTGGGCAGTGAGTGTAAGCAATATCTTGTGGATATGGGAACTGAGGATTTTCATGACAGCTTTATGAATTTCGTCAATGATGAGGCGGCATTTGAGGGCTGTTCGGAAACCACAATGCGCTTGCTTCAGGAAGTGGCATATAAGGACTTGTATTCCTATTCGGTTGATGATTATAATGTTATGACCGTGATGGAAGGCTGTTCAATCTTGTGTACTATATCTGATGTAACCGAAGAAAACGCAGAGGATATGTTCAGAGAAGCGGTATTTGAAATGCGCGGAATAAGTCTTGATGAAGATATGGAGGAGGAATAATTATGATTATAAATAAACAGGGCGAAAAATGTTTGTGCAGTAACGGCGTCGAGTATATTATCGGTGAAGAGGTTATAGGAACGGAAAATGGTGATTATGAGGGACTTATCGGTAGAATATACGAAATACGGATAGGAGAAGCTGATAAAGAAACCGATAATGACACTTCAGATTTCTATTGTACCTTTGAACCGCCGATATTAGAACCGGATATACGAAAGCTTGAAGAAAGATTTTCCCAAATATACGGCAGTCCTAAAAGTCTGAATGACATATGTCTTGACAGCGTTATATTAGCGCCGGATATGGTGAAACCTGTTTCGAGCATAGAAGACGAAGCGAAAGAATGTAATGTGTATGTTCTTGAGGAAGACTGGGCGGCAAATGATGATTACGGTCATGATGTAGATATATTTACAGATTTGAACAGCGCTAAAATAAGTATGCTCAAACAATTAAAAAAAGAAATGAAAGATGGCTGTATTCCAGATTGGAAAGATGATGATGATTATATAGAGGAAACGGATGAAAATTCATTTGAATGCTATATAGACGGCTATTATTCAGAAAGGCATTATTCCATTTCCATTGTGGAAAAGCCGATGAAGATGTCGGAACGGTTTATGGCGGAAATATCAGAATCTATGATTTCTCAGGATATGCTTAGTCAATTTAGAACGCAGGTTTTAAAGTTAAAGGAAACGGAGTTGTTATCAGATGCGGAATATGAGCAACTGTTAAAGGATAATTCTGTTGCAGAAGTAATAAAGGATAAAATCAGCGGTGATGATGACTTTTGGGATGCTTATGATAGCATCATATCAGAGGTTGCCCGTGAAGAAGTAGTAAAATACACAGAAAAAGAATGAAACAAGGAGGATAAATTTATGTTTTACAAGGTATTATTTATATTAACGGTTATTATGCTTATACGCGATATAAACAAATATGTGAAAGAATGCAAGAAATATGTGGCTACGGCAAATGATGTGATGTGTGGGGATATTCCTATTACAATGTATCTTAAAATAGGTATATCGGCGCTGTTTTACATAATGGTGCTGACGCTGACACTCAGACCGCATCTGTTCTGGTGGTAAAGGAGGGCAAAATGAATAAAGTTAATACGCTTGATTTAGAAAAACTCTCAACGGAGGAATTACGGAGCTTGTTATATGAGCGGGCATCAGCAGAGAAAATGGAATTTTGCGATGAACTTAGAAAGAAACCCAGTGAGTATGTTATGGAAATGGCATACCAACATACGATATATGACGAATATCTTTCATTGCTGGAGCAGGATTATTTGAATGAGGAACAGATAAAGTTTTTACTTCAATTTGAATGTCCCTTATCTGTATGCTATGATGCGTGGTTAAAAACAGATGTTTCGTATATGGAAATACTACACGTAGCAGTCAATAATTTAACAGAAGGTTTAATTGCAGACGACACGATTTAGTATAATATCAACAAGTAAATAGACGGTAATAGCAGATATTATTATCTGCTTCCGTCTGTTTAAGAACTTGAAATAATTTGTAAACAATAATAATAGTGACTTGAAATTACGAGTTTAGTATGATATTATATAAACATAAGCGGAGGTAAAAATATATGGAATATGAAAATACTCTGGCAAAGGATATATCCGGCGCTGGTAAGGGTGCGGCAGTAGATGCGTCTTGTAAACGTTTACTTGCCGATAAATCAATACTTGCGTGGATATTAAAGGATTGCGTTGAAGAATACCGAAACAGTAATATACAGGATATAGCGGAGAAATACATTGAAAGTGAGCCTCAGATTGCAGAGGTTGCGGTAAATCCCGATGAAACTAACCCGTCAATACGAGGTTTGTCGAATGAGGACGCAACTCTTACAGAGGGTACTGTTACATACGATATTCGCTTTATGGCGTCTGCTCCTGTATCGGGAGAGTTAATTCAGCTAATAATAAATGTAGAGGCTCAAAATGACTTTTACCCGGGGTATCCTTTAATAAAACGCGGCATATACTATTGCAGCAGAATGATTTCAGCGCAGTATGGAACGGAATTTACTCAATCCAGATATGCTGATATAAAGAAAGTATATTCAATATGGGTTTGTGCCAGACCGCCGAAGAACAGACAAGACAGCATTACAAGCTATTCATTAACAGAAAGAAATATAATAGGTAATGTAAAAGAGCCTATACAAAACTATGACTTAATGACAGCAGTGATGATATGTCTCGGCTCGGGCGGTAAGGGAAATAATGTACTGAGATTGTTGGAAACATTATTATCAGCGAAGATAGAGCCGGAAGAAAAGAAACAGATTTTACAGAATGAATTTGATATTAAAATGACTCAGGCATTTGATAAGGAGGTAACGGATATGTGCAACTTAAGTAAAGGTATAATTGAGGAAAGCCTTGCGGAAGGTATGGAAAAAGGTATAGTGATTGCAATACGTAATATGATGGATAAGTTAAAAATGACCGCAGAGCAGGCAATGGACACTATGAATATTAGCAAGGATGAACGGTCAAAATATGAGGAGCTTTTGAAGCAGACAGCACCAAAAGCATAATATATTTAGGTATATTCAAAATCAGAAAAAGGAAATTAATAGTATAATAAACGATATGGCGGTAAGTTTTCCGTCATATCGCTTATTTTTTTATAAAATTTTTTTGTTCTACCCCGATTTTTTTTGCACATGGTCTTGTAATCAGCATTTTTCCAATATATAATAAAAGCATAAATGGTTGTAGTTAAAGTGGTTGTAGTTAAGTGGTTGTGAGAGTTCTGTCCAAGGGGACAGTGCGCCCATAGCCGTTTTTTATTAGGAAAAACAACGAAATATTACGGAAAATAAATACGTTTAAGAATTTCTTGGGCGTATTTTTTTATATTTTAAATTATTTTTAAGGAGGAAAAAACAATGAAGGACAAGACAGAACAAAGAAGAATGCTTACGGAGAAACAAGAACAATTTTTGGCGGAGCATCACTATTTAGTAGAGGACTTCCTGAAGTACAGAGGTTTGCCGATGGACGAATTTTACGATGTGGTGATATTCAGATTTATGCGTGCGGTAAAGCAATATGACGAGCGTGATGATTTGAAACAGTATAAGTTTTCAACTATCGCTAATAACGCTATGCGCTGGGCTCTGGCAAGCCACTTCGGAGAAGAAAGAAGTAGAAATGAAGGTGTACAAATACTTAGTTTGGATTATCAGTTCAATGACAGCAGCTTAACTCTTGGTGATGTAATCGCTGATGAAAGAGTTGACATATGCGGCAGCGTGTGTAAGAAACTCAGCCGACCCGTGGTAAAGCGGAGAAGGCTTTTACATACAACTCCATATAAAAATGCGTGTATAGGCGCATTTGCAAAGGAGGCGGCGTGAGTTTTTTAGAGAGAAAATTAAGTAAAGGTAAAGAACAAACAAAGAATTTAAGGAGGAAAAAATTATGAGTGAAGAAAAGAAAAACATGGAAGATTTATTGCAGAGTGAACTTGATTTAGGCGATACGGAAGCTGTCGGTGCGGCAGACGATCCGTTTGCAAATATCGGCGCAAATGATGACCCATTTGCAGGTGTAAATGGTACAGAGGATACATTTGTGGATATAGAGAATGACAATAATAATCCATTCAATGATGTGGCAGCAGAAAAAACCACAGAAGCTGGAGAAATGACTGCCGAAGGAACAGGAACGGAAGCTGTTTCCGAAACAGGGGTGTCGGAGGATGCTCCCGCAAAATCGGAGATGATAAAAAAGCCTGAAAAGACAGGAGTTGAGGAAACAGAACATAAAGAAAAGGCGGTTGATAATAATGCGAATGTACAGGATGAGCAGAAAATATCAGATAAAAGCGGCGAACAAAGCAGTTCAAATCCGTTTGAAGCTGAAATCGACAGAGTGGAAACCAAAGCGGCTGAGGAAACCAAGACAGGTTTGCTGAATAAGCCGCCGGTATTCAAGTACGCAGGTGCGACAGAGGATATTACAGACTTATCCCAAACATTTGAAGCTATTCGTAAGGCGAAAGCTGAGGATTTTCCCGAGCTTGAAGACGGGAAAAGAGTAAGCTGGAAAATGGATTATTGCGGTGTTGTAAAGAATGTCGCTCAGCCTACGAAAACTACCATTGCCGAACAGAAGAAGCTTATTGAGGAGTCTAAAGACTTCTTGACCGCTATCAAACGTAAGAAAGGCGATTTCTCCTGTAAGGTTATACCCACAGTTACAGCGCAGAAAAAAGGACAGATGCCTGTATATAAGGGTATATTCTCCAATGAGGAAAAAGCCTTAAACAGCGGCAAGGCTATTGCATATGTTCCGAGCGATGACGGAAATGTGTATGAGATACGCAAGAATGAAATCGGGATATTCAGAGCCAAAGCCAACAAAATAAGGGGATTAACGAAAGTCAGAGCCGGATTTACTCCGGCTCTTCCTCTTATCCCATTTGATATGCTGAGTGAAATAATCGATTTTTTTCGGTATTTTGCGGATAGAAAAAATATCTGTGAAGCGCTGGTAAACGTATATTGGGACGCTGAAAATAAAAGATATATCGTTAAGGTTCCCGAACAGAAAGTAGGCGCGGCGGCTGTTGATACGGTTTTGCCTGATGTTGAGGATGATTTAATTCATGTTATGGATATTCATTCTCACAATTATATGAAAGCGTACTTTTCGGAAACAGACGACAGAGATGAAAAGGCGACGCGGATATATACGGTTATAGGCAGGCTTGATAAAATGCTGCCGGATATAAAAATGCGTATTTCCGTCGGCGGTAAGTTTGAGGAAATAAATCCTATGGATATGTTTGAGTATCCGTTTGACGATTTCCCGTCCGAATGGCTGGACAATGTGACAGAGTATAAAGACGGAGGTGTTTTTGATGAAAGTAAACAGATATAACGGATTTAAGATTATCCTCATCGGCGCAGGCGGTACAGGCGGATATATTGCTCCGCATTTATACCGTATAGCATTTGCTTCGGGATGTACTGCCCGTATCATTATTGCAGACGGTGATATAGTCGAGGAAAAGAACCTTATACGTCAGAATTTTGCCGCGTGCGATATAGGCAAAAACAAAGCTCAGGTTATGGCGGAACGCTATGCAGGCACGTTTGGGATAGAAACGGAGTATATACCGGATTTCATAGAGGATAAAAAGACATTGGAAAGGCTTGTAGACAGTAATTGTTATTATTACAATTCTCAAGGACCGACAGTGATTTTAATAGGCGCGGTTGACAATAACCGTTCCCGTCAGCTATGTCATGAGGTATTCAAAGAAACCCGGAATATCATATACATAGATTCCGGTAACGGAGAATACACGGGACAGGTGGTATGCGGAGTACGCAAAAACGGACGTACTATAACAAAGCCTGTGGCGGGAATATACCCTGATATTTTACAGGGCGATGAGAAATTTCCGACGGAGCTTTCGTGTGCTGAGCGAAGCGTATCAGCGCCGCAGAGTATAGCGGCTAATTTGTTTGCATCAACCATTGTCGCGTCGATATTGTATCAGCTTATTGTATGCGGTGATTTACTTGTACGTAAGACTACCTTTTCTTCAATGACAATGAACTCAAAAACACTCTTGTCAAGAGGAGGTAATCGGTGATGGAGAAATATTATGTTTTAGAGCGCTTTTCGCTTATGAAAAGTTCTGTTTTATCTGCAATAGACAGTATGACGGTAAAGCGCAAGGCTATTGAGAAAAACCAAAAGAGTAATAACATTCCAAAGGCGCGTGAACTGTATCAGAAGCTTGAAAAAGACAGAGAGAAATTAGCTGATAACATTTTAAATTTAAAGCTTCTTTTCTGTGAGGCAGATATGGACACTTGCAGTACATACGCGGATAAACTATACACGGCAGTAAGTAAATTCAATTTACTGACACCGGACTATACGAAGTTTATCGGTGCAATTCAGCCGCTTATTGATAGTATTCCTGACAACGAAACTACAAATGCGTCTGTTATAGGCAGACTGATGAATAATGTTCGTACAGGGTATTATCCAACAGATATTGAGCATGTAAAGTATATAAAGAACGGTATATTATTCCCTGATGGAAAGCGTATAAACGCATTTGACCCGTGCTGTGGATGCGGTATGGCTTTAAGTGCGCTGACAAGCGGAAAATTAGCAGATACTTATGGTATTGAGCTTGATGAAGTTCGAGGGGAAGAAGCAGAAAATTGTCTTGATAGAGTTGGTTTTGGCAGCTTCTTTTATTCAAGAATAAGCAGGGATGTGTTCCATCTGGTATTCTTAAATCCTCCGTATCTTTCTGTTATGCAGGAGGGCGGAAGCAGAGCAAGAAGTGAAAAACAGTTCCTTGTTGACAGCCTTTATCATCTTATGGACGGAGGACTGCTTATATATATCATTCCGTATTACAGAATGACAAGCGATATTTGCAGAATTTTATGCGACAACATAGAGGATATACAAATGTTTCGTTTTTTGGATAATGAGTTCAAAAAATTCAGGCAGATAGCAGTAATGGGTATCAAGAAACCTAAAAGTGACGGAAGTGATAAGGTTGAAAAGCTTGTACAGGCTGCATCTGATATAGAGCATATGCCGCCTATCACCGACTTGGAAACCGAGCGTTATATACTCCCCGAACGTGAAAAGAACGTAGAGTTATTTAAAGGCGCTGTTTTTAATATGGGTGAATTAAAACGCCAGCTTGCAGGCTCGAAGTCAATGGACTTTCTGTTTGAGAAAAGTGTTTTGGATGCGCGTGAGAAACGTCCGCTGTTACCGTTGAATACGGGACAAATCGGACTGATAGGCGGAAGCGGTCTTATAAACGGTTATATTGACTGTGACAGTCCGCACATTCTGAAAGGTCGTATCATAAAAGAAACCAAGAAATATGATAACGGTGATACACTGTCACAAACGCATGTAAATAAGATGGTATTTAATGTACTAACGCCGCAGGGCTTTAAGAGCTTAGCGTAAATAAATCAAAGAAAGGAAAAAAACAATGAACATAATGATAAAACTAATAATATATACACCTCAAGACTATGTAGAAGCCGTAACAGGTCATCGCTATACATTTGATAAAAATATCTGTGCAGAAATAGGGAAAAGACTTGAAGATAACGGTTTTAGTAGCTTATGGGACTATTCGCTTTCAGAAACAGGACATGTAGTTCAAAATAAGTTAAGCGTGGTTTTGGTGGATGTGTCGGAAATTAAGGAAAATGGTAAAAAGGAAACAGAATATAGATGGTTTGAGGTTCCTGAAGGCTTTCATGAAAAAAGTAATACGGTGAACAGTAAATTTGAATTGGGAAGAATGGTGATTACAGCAAATGCTAATAAAGAGCTTGATATTCCAAGCGTACTTCAAATCTTACTGGCTCGCTATATGCAAGGTGATTGGGGAAATCTGTGTGAAAGCGATAAACAGTTGAATGACAGTGCTTTGAAATACGGCGACAGAATATTTGCGTCATATACTGATGCAAACGATAGAAAATTCTGGATTATAACAGAAGCCGACAGAAGTGCTACTACTGTTTTACTGCCGGAGGACTATTGATATGATTACATTAGACATAAAAGAATTTAAGGATAATATAAAAAGCTTGGAGGATGTGTCCGTCAGAAAACATACAGGTGGAATACAGTATCTCTATGATACTATCTATTCTGCGATAATAAACGGAAAATATATTCATGTGGGTGATATTGATTTCAGTCGTTTTAGCGCTTCAGAATATGAGGTCTTTTACAATAAAATGATGGAGATAGAAAATAACGCCAGAGCATTATATTCCGTTTTCGGTGAATGTTTACCGTGCAATGTATCTGAGGGCAAAGTATTTTTTTAAGGAGCAGAAAAATGGTTGATAATGATTGTATGTTAAGCTTTATCAGCAGGCTAAAGAGGCATTATGATGAATGCGGGGAAAAAGCTTTTACAGAGTTGTCTTATATGCTTTTGGATGAAGAAACCGAATTTTTATTTTATGAGACAATACGTGAGAGCGACTTTCTCGTCAACTGTGAATTTAACGAGGAAACATACTGCTGCAGATATTTCTTCTCAAGTGAAGAAATGACGGAGTATTACAGACTCGCAAAGAAGATAGGCAGGCTGAAGGGCTGGAGTAAGAAGGAAAACAAATACATAAGAGATGCGTTAAATTATACATTGAAACGCTTAGATAAAATAGATACATGCGGTTGCTGTTATGGTGATGTTTATTCAGGTACAAAGCATAAATATGCAAGTTCAGTAAACGTATATGTGTACGAGGAAGGTTGTTTTTATGATTATGTAGGATTATATTTTTCTATAAATACTATTTTTCATTATTATGAGAAACAGTTAAAAAAGCTGAAAAAAATATATGCCGGAATAATAGCAATATATCTTTCATTGCTTCTGCCTCAAGAATTGGAGGTGGCTGCGTGATGAATAGAAATGACGAAATTGTTATACATATCCAAAATGATTGCAGAATATGCGTTGAAATGCAGGAGAATAACATTACTTCAGTAAAATATATTGAGGCAAACGAGATATTGAAGTGTTTAAAGGACGCAGCAAAGTTTAAATTTAGTATAAACAGCGGTATATTACCGCAAAATTGTATAGCTTACAGTGAAGATAAGAAAAAAAATAAATTCGTTGTAATAAGTTTTGAGGAGCAGACAGCAGATATTATGTTTGAAAAAACAGAATATAAGGATTTTCCTTTGCCGAGATTGGTTTTTGGTTTTTCGGTTTCTGCTGATAATCTCATAACGGATGTGCAGCTTGGTGTTACGGAAACGGGCAGATTAACTCCTAAATCAAAGATGTTTATTTATCCGTTTTCCAATGTAGAAGAATTTAGACTTTGCACAGGAAGTAACGTGTTGCCGTCAATTAAATCATTGCATCAGCTTAACGGTTTGCCATACTTTATATTGAAAATGCCTAATAACTATGATTATTATAAAGAAGAGAGGACAAAACTCAATTTGGATTATCGTGGGTTATTGGAGCATTTGAAAGATAAAGACAGTCAGTATTACTATGATAATGTATTGATTGATATGGAAAAAACACTGAATGATTTTATTACGGAGGTAAGTAAATGAGTGTAAATAAATATTTGGAAGGACTTGCAAAGCCATTTGATGCCGAGTGTGTGAAATGGCGTATTCAAGTTACGAATAATGAAAAGACCAGCGGACTTGCAGTTGCATATCTTGATTCGAGAACTATTGCTAAGCGTCTTGATGAGGTTGTCGGTCAAATGCGTTGGAAAGACGAGTATAAACCATGGATTACAGCAAAAAATAACGCATCTCAAATTTGTACTATATCAATTTATGATGATAGTCTTAAAGAGTGGATAAGTAAGAGCGATGGCGCCGAACTATCAAATTATTCACCGATTAAAGGTGGATTGTCTGACGCATTTAAGCGCGCGGCTGTAAAGTGGGGCATAGGACGGTATTTATATGAGATAACACCTGTATGGGTTAATGTATATATGCGAGGAGATAAGATATATATACAAGATGACGAAATGCCTAAGCTTCAGCAGAGGTATATAACATTTCTTAAAAATCTGAACACAGGCAACACTCCCGAACCGCAGGCAGACAAGGCAAAACCAACATCAAAGCCGGCAAGTCCACAGCAGACACAGCAGCCGACCATTACACCTTTGTATGAAATACTCGGTGTAAAGAGACAAAAAGACGGTCAGAATGTCAGGAGTATGCTTAAAATTAAGGATATTAAGGGCGGAAACAAGACTGCGACTGTCTACTATAACGGTACAGACGATAATTTTAAAGAAGGTGCAAAGCTTAACAGCGCCGTATTTTATTCACAAGATACAGGCTTTGGTAAAGTACATATCTTGCAGGATTATGAATTGGCGGCTTAGAAAGGAAAAATAATATGGATAGAATAACGGAATTTACGATAACAAGAATTAAAATGCAGGGTTTTAAAGCCTTTGCACAGGAAAGGGAGTTCTTTTTCAGAAGTACATCATATATTTCAGGCGCTAACGGACAGGGAAAAACCACTATTGCCGACGCTATTGCATACGCATTTTGCGGCGTGCCGTTCTGGGGCGAAAAAGGTATTGATAAGCTCATGAGCAAAGGCGCAAAGCAGATGTGCGTTGAGGTGGAATTTGTAAATGGCGACGGAGAGATTTATACGCTTGTACGGCGTAAAAATGGAAATACGACAAGTATAGCTCTTAACGGAAATACAATGACACAAAAAAGTCTTACGGCTTTATTTGTTGAGAAGGATATATTTTTGTCGGTTATAAATCCGTTGTATTTTATTGAAAAAATAGCGAGTGACGGACGCGAATTTCTGCAAAAGCTTCTCCCGCCTGTTTCAAAGGAGGCTATTCTGGCAGTTTGCAGTGAGCAGACAAGGGATTTGCTTGAAAATGAAAGTTTGCTTGAACCGGAATACTATATAAAAAATAAACGCGCGGAAATGAAAGAGGCTGACGACCAGATTACATATCTTTCGGGACAGCTTGCGCTTTTAGAGGAGCAGCTTGAAAATAATTCTGTAAAAAGAAATAAGCTGGAGACCTCTGTTAAGGAGCAGAAAGCTAAAATATCTGCTGTTATGAAAAAGCAGTTTGAGGGCATAGACGTTGAAGCTGTAAGACAGGAATATAATGAAGCAAAAAAGTCTTTGTCTAACGATGAAATTCTTGCACTTGAAAGAAAGCGTATGGAAATTCAGAACAGACCATATGTTTCAAAGTTTTCTGCACAAAGAGCAAAAATAGAGGCGGAGCTGAACGCGGCACGCTTGGAATATACCGGCTTATATAACAAAGCTACGGGTATCAGACCGGGAGTGCCTTGTCCTACCTGTACTCATGCTCTGACAAATGAGGAATTTAACGCTGTCAGAAAAGATATAACGGCAACACTTGCTAATATGAAGAAAAATGGTGCAAATCTGAACTCACAGCTTGATGATATTGTGAAGCTTGATGCACAGGCAAAGGATCAGTTTGAACAGTACAAGGCGGATGACTTGAAAAAAGTTGAGGAAGAAATCAAGAATGTCAAGTCGGCAACTTCTTCTGATATTGACAGGTTGCGCGATACCCTGACCTTCGGTAATTTCAGTGAAGCGCAGGTAAATTCGCTTGAAGCGATGAAAGCTGAGTTATTTGCGGATGAAAGTGATTTAAATTCTATGCGCAGTGAAGAAGAACTCACTAAAGCAATAGAAACTGTTAAATTACAGAAAAAGGATAATGAGGGCAAAAAAGATTTTTTGGGTTATCTCATATCAGCCGTAAATGAATATGCAGTCAAGCGTGCGGAAGTAATGCTAACTCCGTTAAAGATGGATAAAGCGGCAATTAAGCTGTCTGAAGTGGTAAAAGGTACGGGCGAAATAAAGGATACCTTTAAATTTACTTATGACGGAAAAGACTACCGCTGGCTGTCCAATTCGGAACGTATCAAAGCAGGATTGGAGATAGCAATGCTTGTGAAGCGTCTGACAGGGCTTACATATCCGACATTTGTGGATAATGCTGAGAGTATTAACACTAATTTCACCAGACCTGACGGACAGATGATATTTGCGTTTGTACGCAGATGTGCGATTACTGTTCATGAACCATCGCCTGCTGCGGTTAAGGAGGCGGCATAATGGAATGGAAAGAGTTCGGAATAGAAGAAGTCGCGCGTTTATGCGGTATTCAGATGAAGAACGACGGAATAGGCGCAAGAGAAATTAAGGCGCTATGCCCGTTTTGCGGTGATAAGCATTATCATCTGTATCTCAACACACAGAAAAATCAGTGGAATTGCTTTAGATGCGGTGCAAGAGGAAATGACGTCAGTTTATATGCAAGAATAAATTGTATGACAAATAAGGAAGCAGCAAACGAATTATCAAACTGTATTACAGGTACAGAGCCTAAGAGGATACAGCCGATAAACAGTACACCAATGAAATCTCTTATGGAACGTCATAATGTGTACTATGATATGTTACAGATGCTGCCCCTTAATAACACACATTTCAATGATCTGATAAAAAGAGGGTTGTCAATGAAAAACATACAAAATTTCTTGTATAAGAGTGTACCCGCTAATGAGTATGAACGACGGGAAATTATTAAAAAACTGTCTGCACAACATGACCTTAGCGGAATACCGGGTTTTTATCGTAAATACGGTGAATGGAAAATATATGAACCTCCATACGGCGGTTACTTTGTTCCCGTATGCAATAAAGACGGGTATATACAGGGTTTGCAAATCAGACTTGACGTTGACGATGACCGATATAGATGGTTTTCTACTAATGAGTATCCGGAGGGGACAGGCGTCTCCTCTTGGGTACACGTTGTAGGCGATATATCATCTGACACGGCATATCTTACTGAAGGAGCGCTTAAAGCTGATGTTACAAGTGTTTTATCCGGCGGAAGCTTGCTTATTGCAATAGCAGGCGTCAATGCAGTAAATTGTCTGTCTGATACGTTAAATCAGCTTAACGTAAAAAAAGTGTATGAGATGTTCGACATGGATAAACAGGTCAATCACCGTGTAAAAGAGGCTCTTATAAAAATAAAGGGAATTTTAAACGAGTGCGGGATAGAAACCAAAACCTGTACTTGGGACCCGTGGTATAAGGGAATTGATGATTATTGTCTGTACAAAAAGAAGCGTCATAACAGCAGCTATGACAGATTGGCGGCATAAGAAGGAGGAAAAATTATGGAAGCAAATAATTTAATGGTGGTAAATAGCACGGACGGTCAAAGCTCGGAAATCTTGGGTAAGTTTTTATATTATTCTTTCCCCAGACTTCTGATTAACAAAAAGGAATTTAAGGAATTGGTTGAAAGATATGGTTTTCCGGCAAGTAAAAGAGAAAAACATTCTGCTATTGACGCTTTTCGCTGTGCCACTACTGATGTTAAGGACAGAATTGTAGAGGAACGCAACGGTGAACCGAATATTGCGCGTATCTATTTCAGAGATAATAAGCGAGTAAGCGGCAACATCATATCCCGTGAGCTTGTAGAGGAAACAGTTAATGAAGAAACTAATGATTACCGTAAGCTTGCAAATGTTCAGCTTGACAGGAACTCAGGCGATATATTTGTAACAGATGTAGATTGCTTTACACGTCGTGATGTAGACGGATATTGTGATAAGGTCAAGGAATTATATAAGCTATACTTAGACAGCGTGGGAAACAGACAGATTGAAACAGTGGCGGACAAGTATATATCGTCATTAAATGCAATTAAGATTTCAGCGCGCGGGTATCATTTCTTTATCCCGAAACAGTATATGGGCTATATTGATGACTTTGAGGACTTTATGGAAGAATTGAGCGGTATGAATTTGTACGCTCCCACTAATAAGGCGACTCGCAAAGAAATAAGCATAAACTCTATGTATGTTGCTGATGACGAAAAGCAGCGTAAAAAGATGGCTACGGAGTTCTATCTGTATATGCAGAAGCAGATACAGGATTATCAGGATAAAATTGAAAAACTGATAAAAGCTGGAAGTCAAAGTAACGCTTTTTTGACACGTTGGCTGAATAGGGTGAGTACGCTTGAAGATAAGAAATACGATTACGAGGTTATATTGAAGCAAAGACTTAACGATATGGATTCAGAGTTTGAATGTCTCAGAACGCTTTGCGATGAGTATAAACTTCGTGTAAGAGCAAAAGGCGGATATAATATAGCAGCGTAAAAAATAAGGAATATAAATTATATAGGCAGATTAGGTGCGTGGAAACACGCGCCTTTCTGTGATAAGGAGGTAATAAAAATGAAATGTAAAACTTTTGAATGTCCGTATTTGACGGAAGAAGATAAAAAATTTTTGGAGTATGAGCAGAAAATTTATGAGGAAAGCGCCAAAGAGATTATAGCACTATATCGGAGGTGCGAGGACAAACACAAATCGGACTGTGATGGTCAGGATGATTATTTGCAATATTCATTACTAAGATTTGCACTTAAAATGAATATTTCTAACGTGTGTTCAAATATACAGAGCATATTTATCAGAGATATTTGCCGCTATTTTTTTCAAACGCGGGGTATTAAAGAGCTTGAAGTGTTTGCTCCTCAATGTGAGGTGTTAAATAAAACAAAAATTCTGATGCTCGATGAAGTATTTGATGAATATATAAGAAAATATTTGGAGGGAAAACAAGATGAAAAATAAGACTTTTGAATGTCCGTATTTAACGGAAGAAGATAAGGAATTTTTAAAATATGAGTTAAAAGTATATGAAAAAAATTTCAATATGCTTTTGAAATTACATAAAAAACATGAGAGATTGCTGAAGCATACCGATGATGAGGCGGAGGACTATGACAATGCAGTATATTCATCATTATGTTTTAATACAGGCTCAGATATTTTTTATGCTCTTACGTTGACACATGTACATTTTGTTGATGATATTTGTGATTATTTTAGTATAACTCGTGACATTAAAGAGCTAAATAGTGACGAACGTACAATGGAAGAGGTCATAAATGAAACAGAAATGCTAACACTTGATGAAGTGTTTGATAAGTACATAGTGAAATATTTGAAGGAAAAATAATTAAAGGAAAGGAATTTAATTTATGAAATATATACTTAGTGATTTATTAAATATGAGAAAAGGAAGAATTGTAAATATTACAGTTTGGGATTGCTTTACAGGTAAGGTGAAAATAATACAGAATAAATTTTATAAATGGCTTGTTGAAATCGTGGATGTCAGTATGTGCTACGAACAACTGAGACCTTGTCAATCAGGCGAGCAAATGTGTATATTTAAAAAAGATTTATTCAGAGATTATAATACGCATACCTGTAAAAAGAATAAAATATTATCCCGTAAAGATAATTATGACGATGAACTTCCATTCTAAACAGTAGCGTAAATCACGAAGAATAGAGTTATTATAGTTACTGATATTGATAAATTGAGAGGTATTTAAAAATATCTCTCTACTTTATCAAATCATCAATAAGGTTTGAAACATTTTTAAGCTGTTTCGGTGAAAGTTTCTTTAAGTTAGATATTATACTATTTAATTCTTTTGGATTTGCATTGTCAAAGTCAAAAAATTCTTTTGGTGTGACATCTAAATAAGTACATATATAAAAGAAAACAGTCATTGATGGCAGATTATTTTTGTTTTCAATATTGTTGATATATCCGGCTCCCTGTCCTAACGATAAACTCATATCTCTTGCAGAAACACCTTTCTGATTTCTAAGTTGTGCTAATCTTTTTGCAAATAAATCATCTAAATTCATAAAAAACACTCCTTTTATATACTATTGTACAGTATAAAATTAGAAAAATATCCTGTTGAACCGTCAAAGCGTATTGACATATCCTGTTTAATGGGATATTATTTATATTATTATCCTGTTCAACAGTTTATATGAGCGATTTTTGTTGATTATAGATAATAAAAGTGCAGAAAATTAGATAAAATGACGAAAATACAAGAATAATATACCAATCTACAAAAATATAGTTATAATGGAAGGGAGGAATAAAATGCTTAAGGAGGAAATGGAAATGCGTATTGCTATTTGCGATGATGAAAAAATTGCGTTGGAACAAACATGCAATATTGTAAAAGACGTTTTTGATGAAATGCATTTAAAATATTTTATAGATGTGTATATGGATGCGAATGAACTATTACAAAATAAGGATCAATATGATATAGTTTTTTTGGATATTGAATTAAAAGATTCAGATAAAAATGGTGTATGGGTAGCTAAAATGATAAAACGCTATTATCCTGAAAGTATTATTATTTTTACTACTAATTATGAAGAATATATTGATGAAGTAATAGAGAAGTATGCTTTTAGATATTGGTCAAAACCTATTGATAGATATAGATTGAAAAAGAGCATTGCACCAATTTTGGAAAAGATGCAGACGATTAAAGTTGAAATATATGAGAGTAAACGAAAATTTGAACTGCCTCTTCGTAATATAATGTACATTACTCCAGAAAATAAGCATTGTAAAATTGTAACAATATCTAATGAATATGTGGTTTCTGACTCTTACAAAGAAATAAAGGAAAAATTTCCTACGAGAAATTTTTGTGAATGTCATGGTAGCTATTGTGTAAATTTGAATTATGTAGAGAAATACACAAAAACAACAGTATATTTGGCATATAAAACAAAAAAATATAGCGTTCATATGTCAAGACGTCAGTATCCTTTTTTTAAAGAACAAATGTTTATTATAGGAGGAGAGCAAATATGATAGAAGGAATTAATTTATTAATATCTATTTTTATTGGATGCATTGTGTTTATATATTATACAAATGCATTATTTAAACCAAGAACCAAATATTTATATGCGAATATTAGTATAATAGTAGGATATATGATGTTGTATGCTATTTCTTCATTCTATCAGCCTACTTTAAATGTAATAGCATTTTCTATTGCAACATTTGTGCTTATGTATTTGTGTTTTAAAGTGACATTGAAAAATGCTATTATTCAAGCTTTTATGCTAACTGCAATTATGATGCTTGCAGAAGGGGTTTTGTTTATGTTTACAGGTATAGGTATCTATCCTAAGGGTTTGTTGGATGTATCTTTAAGTGCGCGAATAATCCATGCGGTGTTATCAAAACTCATATATTTTTTAGGTATAATTATTGCAAAACATGTTGCAAAAGGAAAGTCAAAATATGAAGAAATAGATGGTTTTTTGAGCTTGCTAGCAATACCTTTCTTTACAATTATGGTGATAGTATCTATTATGTCAGTATTTCCGCAGATAAATGAAAGAATAAGAGTTATATTTGCACTGATAATAGTATTCGGAATAATAGCCAATATAATTGTTTATTGGGTGCATGAAAGGACTTTGCAATATCAGAAAGAAATACAGGATTTCCAAGAACAACAGTATAAAAATACTTTAGAATTGGCATATTGTCATATGTTAGAAGAAAAGTTATCTCAGACGAGAATAATGCGGCATGATTTCCGTGAACATCTTAAAGTCTTAGAAACATATATACAGACAGATATTCGTAGTGCAATAGACTATTTAAAATCTATCAAGATAAGAAATGAGGAAATTGGAGTTATAAATTATACTACAAATAAAGTTTTAAATATATTGCTGTCTGAAAAACAAAAGATATGTACAGAAAAAGAAATTACGTTAAAAATACATACGACAGATGTGAATTTTGATTTTATGAAAGATATTGACATTATTTCTATATTTTCCAATTTGCTTAATAATGCTATAGAGGGAAGTGAAACTTCAGAAAAAAAGCTTATATATGTAAACATATACAAGATGAATAATAATTTTGTGATTATAAAAATCGAAAATAGTTGTGATAAACAGCCAATAGAAGAAAATGGATTTTACAAAACAACAAAGATTTCACAAGGAGAACATGGAATTGGATTAAAAAGCGTTGTCAATGCATTAAAACAATACAATGGAGATTTAAGAATGGAATATGATAGTGGAGAAAAGATTTTTTCTTCAATGATTATGATGTCAGTAAACTAAATAATTTACAAGGATGTGAAAATGTTATTTTTACATCCTTTTTTTGTTTCTGTATGGTTTATTAACCACTTTTTCCAAAAAACAAACCACTTTTTCTTGTTTTATTGACACAATTATATTATAAGCATATAATGCAGATTACAGTAGTAATAGGTATTGTTTTAATGAAAGGAGATATGTTATATGAAAAATAAAGTGTTTAAGTCTGGAATGAAAATGATAATGAAGCTGTTGCCGATATGTGCAATGGCTATGACGGTAATCAGTGCCAATGCTACAGCTTGCTGGGTTAATGGACAGGATACGCCACCGGAGAATCTAAAAAAATATCGCAAATTCTAAGAAGGCGATGTTTCATAAGATTTGCAAAAAAATTGTTTTGCATGGAATTAGTAGCGGAACAATACCAAATGAGCAGAGCAATGAGTATATATATGGTATGAATATGTTATTTAATGTATGTGTAAATATTATTTCTATGATAATTATAGGTATTATTACACATAGATTATGGGAATGTGTGCTTTTTTGTCTTATATATAAAATTATAAGGAAATATACGGGTGGATTTCACTTTGAATCTGCAGTGTGTTGTTATATATCTTCATGTATTATGTATTTGGTTGCAATAGTGATTATAACATACATACCCTTTAGAATATATGGAATTTCTGCGATGGTATTAATTTCAGCAATTATTATTTGGGGACTATCACCTGTTGAGGCTGTTAATAAACCGCTAGATGAGTGCGAGAAACAGGTTTTTAAAAAAAGAGCAAGATTTAACATTGTTATAATTGTAATTACATATATGGTGAGCTTATTTATCAGTAACGAGCTTGCATACATAATTGGAATCAGTGTTATTTCGGTTATGCTATTCGCAATCATAGGGAAAATAAAATTGATTGCAGTTACTGAAAGTAAAAAGAAAGTAATATAATACACAGAGAATACCTATTACTAATTTAACAAATGACACATAAGTATGTAAATGAGTGACTTATGATAATGTAATAGTTTTATGAAGTAAATTCTTACAAAGGAGAGAGAAATATGAAAAAGAATTCAGTTGTTAGTTTGGCTTTATCAGTAGCTTTAAGTCTATCTGCTTTATCAGTAGTTTGTGCTACAGATAGAGATGTTGTTATGAGTGCAGAAATCACACCCGAATTAAGACAAATTCAGAATGGAGAGCAGATTGTTCTTAGGACAGGCATAAAAAATACTGATGCAATAGCTGGTAATGTTGAATATCAAGTAATCCGTCAGGATGCTAAAGGAAATGAAATTTCATCAATGGGATCTAGCACTGATTTGGAAAGTGGCGAAGAAGCATCATTTGCAACAACATTTAACAAAGATGAACTTGGCGCTGGTGGTAAGTTTATCATTGTCCTAAAGAATGACAATGATGATGTGTTATCAGAGGAAGAAGTGTTGCTAGACGGTGGTATAACAATGTTTGCAGCAAATGCATCAGAGACAATGTTGCCTATTGATGAAGAAATGGATTTAGCTTGGACACAAATCAGTAATGCTGATGAAAATGTAATTCCGCAGCAAAGTCGAGCATCAGGTACATCTCTGACAAGCAGAACAAGAATGTATTATGGAAGTTCTTCAAGCAGTGGATATTATGAAGGTTTATTCCAGGCTGGTAAAATGAATTTTGAAAGTGTAGTTACAAATCATGGTAATAGCAGTGAGAAGGCTATTTGTTACATGGCTCAGTATACTTCGGATAATGTGCTTAAAACAATCAGTAATATGTTGGAAAAGACTATATCACCGGGTGTTAGCGAACCAATTGCTCCATCATTTACTATGTCCAACAGTTTATATAATGAAGTTGGCTCTGTAAAATACTACACTTGGAATGATAGTATGGTTCCCTGTGGAGATGCAGCTACATATACAAAAGGTTCACACAATGACAACTTTGTGGTAGGTTCATCTATATTAACAAAAGCGGATTATTACCCATTATTTACAGGTAAATCAATAATTAACGGTAGCCTTAAAACAAGTAGCGATGTGGACGTGATTGCATATAAGGCATCATCTACTAAAACTGTGACTATTGGAAAGACAAGCCCTGGTGGCACATTCAAGGTGGATGTGTATAATAGTTCCGGTAGTTTACAGTCGAGCAATCCTACAAGTTTTTCAGCAAAATCGGGTAGTACATATTATTTAAGAATATCTGGAACTAAGGCAGGAAATTATAAGGTGACAATTCAATAAGAACAACTAGGCGGAGAGGCGGCATTTGAATACCGTTTCTCCGTATTTCTTTTAAAAATATATGGTTTTGGAGGGCAAATATGAAGAAATTGATATCAATGGTTATAGTGATTTCATTGATGTGTTCTGCAACAATGGCTTTTGCAAATGGAATAGAGACAGAAGAAGAGACTGTGAATTGTGAGATTATAGAAGAACAGCACAACATAGATGTAAATCAAGGAATAACCGGTTTTGGAAATATAGATGTGGAATGTTGTGAAAATATTTCGGAAGAAGATGAAAAAGATTTTTTGCAAACGTGGGATGAGGGGACAGGAGAAAATGATTCTGATATTATGCTTACATCATTTTCCGGAACAGGATGGCAATCGTGTGGAACTATGACAAGTGAAAGAAGTTATATGTCAAGCGTGGTTGTCAATAACAATATTTATACATTCGGTGGGAGTGAACGTGGGGCAGTCACAAATAAAACTGAGATGTATAATACAATTAGTGAAACATGGACAACAAAGAAAGAGATGCCGTTTGGCAGATATAAACATATGGCTGTAACATCAAATGATAAGGTTTATATTTGTGCAGGATATGACTTGTCAGGAAATGCAGTAAGCACGATTTCTGTTTATGATGTCAACTCAAATAAATGGCTTGAGGAAATTATAACCCCAAACAATAGTACAAATTATTCAGCAGGAATGTATAATGGAGAATTATATATTTTTTCCGGCAAAGAAAATGGCATAAATAGTAATAAAGCATATAAGTATAATTTTGACTCACAAACATGGAAGCAACTTGCATCAATGTCTACTTATGCAATAGATAGTTATGCTGTTCCAACAAATAGAGGCTTTTATGTAATAAACAACCAATACATATATGAATATAATATTAAAGATGATGAATGGACGTATATTGATAAAATGCCGAGAGAAGTATATGATTGTGCGTTTGTAAATCGCGGGGATATGGACACAAACGAATTATATATAACTGGAGGACGTAGTGAAATAAACAGTGGAGTATCAATAGCAAATACTAAATATCGCTATGATACTGATTCCCTATCAACTGTTTCTAATTGGAGAGCAGAATGGTACAATGATTTAAAAATGATACGGGGCTTGGCTTGTCATAATATGGTAATTGCAGACGATGTTATTTATGTGTTTGGCGGACAAGTTACATATGGAGAAGATCAAAAACTAATGTTCAAGCGTAGTATATTTGATGAAAAAGATGATAATCCCGAACGTGTGAAAAATAAATGGGTTAATTATATATATGGTTCAATAAATTCTGTGGATGATGTAGATACTTATCAATTTACTCCTTCAGTGGATGGATATTATGATATTGTACATTGTAACCCTATACAGTCAAATAATCTAAAATATTCATTCAATATAACTATAAAAGAACCGAACGGAAAAAAATTAGTTGATTCTATGTATACAGAATCATTTGGTGCTACTTATTTAAAAGCAGGAAAGACATATAGTATTGATATTTTTGATATTGAACAAACTCATCGCGGAAACTATATGTATCGTATAGGTAAAGTAGAAGATGATGCCTCGGATAATATAGATAATGCTCTAACCATACCAATAGAAACTGAGATTCAAAAATCATTTATAGGTAAGGATGATATAGATTTTCTAAAATTCACTATTCCGACTACAGGAACATATGATATAGAGATTACTACACAAGACCCTATTGATTTCGAGTTAAAAACTCTTGCAGATGCAGTGGTATTCAATGCTAATAAGAAAGAAATATATGATTTTAATACTTATTTTGATAATGTATTTAATTACAAATTTAAAGCAGGAACATATTATATAGCTTTGAAACCATTTAACTTTTATTATAGTAGAAGTACATCGGGCTATGCTATCAATATACATAAAACAGCAAAATTGAACAATTTATATAATAATCGCGCACGACATGGTATGGATAATATAAATGGCAAATTATATGTGTTTGGTGGAGTAGGTAGTAATTACGAGGTGCTAAGTAGTATTGATGTATATGATCCAGATACAAGATTATGGACTCAAGAGGATAATAATACAGAGAACATAAAAAAGGATGCTGCATTTATTACATCGGATAATAAATTATATACTGTTGGCGGATATAGCAACGGAATATATTACAGTGATGTAAGATCATATGATACTGAAAAAAAGGTATGGCGCACAGAAGGAAATATAAATACTAGACGTGGACGAGCAGGTATTGTAACGGATGGAAGATATATTTACATAATAGGTGGAAGGAATTCTAATGGATATGTTAATACCGTGGAAGTGTTTGATACAGCGACCGCAAAGGTATCTCAAACATTTGATTTACCAGAGCCTATGATGGATGTACAATCTTTTATTAGTGGTGGGACCTTATATATCGTAGGTGGTACTACTTATAATGGATACTCTAGAAGTGTGTATGCCAGAGTCGATGATATGTGGAAACCTAAGGCAAGGATGCCATATGAAAGTGAATATATTAGAGGTAAAGGTTATAATAATGATTTTGTATGTGCTGCAGTGAATAAGAAGGGCAATGTTGATATATTAAAATATGTAACGGATACAAAGTCATGGGAAATTATTACAAGTAATTATATTAATGATCTTATATATTATGGATTTGATATAATGGATAATCACATCTATTTAACAGGCGGATATTCATATGATTCAAGAGAAGTGTCCGATAAAACATATTCATATGACATTTTGACTGATATAGCAAATCAGAATTCGGATATTCCTGTTAGAACAGTGGGCTTTGAGTACGAACAAACAAATAACAGTGACATTGCAGATGCACCTGAGATTTTAAATGTGAACGCGAAGGTTCTTGATGACAACAAAGGGATATATGAGCTTTATTTAGATGAGGGGGATTATAATTACGATACAAGGTCACTTCCGTTCTTCTTTTGGTCGGCGAGAGAGGGAATGTTCGCTGGTGCAAGTAAAGATTATAGGCGAGTTATATTCTATGCTGACCCAAATACAGGAGATAGAAAAGTTAAAGTGGTCGTAGGCATAGGTGATGGTCGTGGTTACGTTGATAAAAAATCGTTTCTTTTAAACGGAAACAAGGAAAAGAAGTGAGGTGGCACAAATGGTAAAAAAAATTATATCTCTAATTATTATGATAACTATTACAATGATGATGACATCACATGTGTTCGCACAGGATACAGTATTTATTGACGATAATTTTGAAGCATCATCAACCGAAAATTGGATTGATAATACAGGACGTGGGATTAAGTCTGTTGAAGGTGATATATGGAATAAATATATGGTATTGACACATAAAGATTCATCTTTTTATAATTTCCAAGCACGAGATATATATTCTACGGGAGTATTATACTGTGAATTTGATATAAAATTTACGTCTGCAGCTATGCAGATTCAAACTAGAGAGTCAAGAGATATATCTGCTCAGGGTTTTACTATGGCAGGAAGACTTCGAAAAACAGCGGATTATTTAGAATATTATTCTAAAGGTGACTTTCATATCATGTATAAAGCAGATAAGAAAGGATGGTTTACCCTGAGTGATATTTCTAAGTGGTATACTATTAAAATGGCTTTAAATGTGAATACACAGAAGTACAGTATTTATGTTATAGACAGAGATACAAACGATTTACTTGCCCAAGTAGAAAATGCTGATTTTGCTGGAGAATGTAATTATATAAATTACTTCGCATTTTCATCAGAGGATAAGCTATGTATTGATAATGTTCGAATTACAAATGTAGATATTGAAAATCTTTATATTTCTGGTGAGGTATATCCTCAAATTCCTAATAGTGGCAGTGTAACATATAATTATTTTGCCAAAGCAGCTACAAAGAATAATGGCACTGAAATTAGAACAGATGTACATTGGTCACTAAAGACTCCTAAAAGGGGTGTCAGTATTGATTCAAATACAGGAGAGCTAAAAGTAACCTCGTGGGCAGAACCAGGACCAATATTGATATATGTAGAAAAGGATAATCTGAATTTTTTTAATTCAACATATTTAATTGACTTGGAACAATAGATTTACAAGTAGAATTTTGGGAGGAGGAAACAAATGAAAAGGATAATATCATTTATATTAACTTTTTGTATGTTA
>OGDN01000165.1_pt1 | contig 132859 bp, 128 predicted proteins | sample 1570271 | NCBI WGS metagenome assembly OGDN01 (sample SAMEA4384481, study PRJEB24528) | human gut metagenome
TTTGCAAACCGGTTATTTGTTACTTAACAGGAATGCTCCATTTTGAAATTTAACTGTTTCGTCAGTACATTACCTGAAATACTCCGGTAAGATGAAATGGAATACCGGTCTTCCAACTCATCCGTCTGATAAAATGTTGTGTACTTCCTGGCTTGAATATAACACCGGTTTTACTCTTTTGTCAGTTTTCAAATTTCGGATTTTATTGCTATTTTAATCAAATTTTCCGCATTTTCAGCGGTTTTTGTCATTCCTGCCTGGTCTGACACAGCTTCTGGTACTCACTGGGGGTCATTCCCACGTACTTCTTAAAAATTCTGATAAAGGTTCCAGGGTTTTCAATGCCTACCTGCTGCATCACATTTTTCACGCTCCGGGTGCCTCTGCTTTCCTGAAAGATTCTTCTGGCTTCCTGAATCCTTTTTTCATTAATATAGTATAGCGGACTTTCTTCTCCCATCTCTTTCATCAGCTTATTGACGGTGGAAACAGATTTATTCAATGCCGCACAGACACTTTCCACGCTCAAATCCGGATTGCTGTAATTGTCCGATATAAATTGAAGCATATCTTCCTTTAACGTGTTCTTCTTTTTTTCTCTGCAGAACTCTTCATAGGTGAGTAATCCCGTTTGATTATTCAATCCGGAATTCCTTAACATTTGCATCACTTCGTCCCATGCCAGATAAATGTCATTTCCCCCTTTATGAAGCCCGCTGATATAAATTTCCAGAATTTCCTGCTTTTCTCTGATTTCCTGCAGCATCCGCGGCGCTTTCTCCAGTAATTGCTCTGCTGCTGCCTCAGAGAAAAAGTATCCCACTGCTCTCTCTCTGACCCCTGCGTAAATTCCCTGGAATAAAAGTTCTCCCTCATAAGCGATGCCTGTCTTTTCCAGAGAAATTCCCTGGCAGGCTTCCCGCCCCTTTCCTGTTAAAAAAAAGACCAGGCAGAAACCATCCAGTACAAATCCAAGCTCAAAGAAAGTCAAATCTGCCTCTCTGATATATTCCGGATGACATCGCCCGCTGAACAGATATTGCAGATATACCTCTCTCAGTTTTCCTCCCTGAAGCTTTAAATCCATCTGCTCCTGCTTCTGTCTGGAAATTAAATCATTCAGTGATTCTGTAATATATTTATAAGCATTATCTGACGGTTCAGCATCATGCTTCACCTGCTCCAGACTTTTCAGGATATTTTTCAGGGGCACATAATGGGTACGCAGAGAAATTGTCAGCACCAGCATGCATACTCCGGCAGATACGACAATCCCCATCATCAGATACCATGTCAGTTTCTTCAGATTGCCGTTAAAATCCCCGTTTTCTACATACCCCCTGTAATACCAGCCTGTTGCCTGGGATTGCACTGTAATTACCTGCCCATCCTCCTGCTTGTCTGCACAGGGCACTACCAGGATTCCATTATCTGTCGTTATCTCCACACCAATGCTTGCCAGCTGCTCTCCCTGACCGCTTTCGCCCAGGATACTGTCTGCAGAAACCTGTATCAGCAATACTGCGTTCTTTCTGATTGTGTTAATCGGTCCCAGATAAGCATAATAGAGCAGACTGGTATTCTCTGTTTTCAGCTCACAGTACCCGTTTTTCGAGATACCACGAATAAAGTCTATCCAGTTTTCAAAGGAAATGCCCACATTCTTGATATACGTCCGGTAATAAGTGTCTGCATTTGCCGTGGTATTATAAGCTACCACATAATCCCTGTCCAGAATATAAAGATAACAATTACTCATAACATTCTGATTTTTCATACCGGTTGCAAGATTATCCATCACTTTTTTTACCTGCAGAATATCTTTCCCATTCCCTGTGAAGCTGGCAATCATGCTTTTTGTTTCCGCAGACAGGGTGATTCCGAGAGCCTGGCGCTCTACAATCTGCAATTCCTTATCCACGGAATTTGCCAGAATTTCCAGCACCTTTGTATAATTCACTTCATTCTGGTCCTCCATCTCTGTCCGGACCCATTTCATCATCACTATCCAGCTTCCAACGGAAACAATCAAAATAACAATATAGGAAACCAAAATGCTTATAAGTACTTTTTGGGTATTTTTCTTTCCTTCCAAGGACTCATCCTCCTACTGAAACCCAAAAAACTCCTTCGTGTTTTTCAGGCATACTTTCTGAATGATTTCTTTCAGTACCTCTTCGCCTTCCAGACATTCCTTGCGGTCACAAAGTTCTCCGAGATAGTCGCAAAGGACTCTCCGATAAATTTCATGTCTTGGATAGCTTAAAAAGCTGCGGCTGTCTGTAAGCATTCCAAGCCAAAGACTGATTGGATAAAGATTGCCGGCAGCTTCCATCTGCCTGCGGATTCCATAGATATGGTCATGAAACCACCACGGCGCTCCGAGCTGCACCTTCCCACGGACGCTTCCGCCACAAAAGCCTGCTGCCAGTACAGCATAATTTTCCATACAGGAAGCATCCAGAGGGTAAAGAATTGTTTTCGGCAATATTCCCCTCTGATTTTCTTCATTTAATAACGCACCGACACTATGGATAGAGGTAATGTCATCAATACAGTCAAATCCGCAGGCTGCACCGATTTCTTTTTCGCCGACTTTATTTGCTCCCTGATAGGTTCCCACATGAAGCTGCATCACATAATCATGCTTATGATAAAGCGCAGCCAGTCCCAGAAGCATTCCGGTACGATACCCCTGAACCTCGTTTTCTTCCAGATGCTTTCCCGCGAGTGCTTTCCGAAAGATTTCGTCCAGCTGTTCAGGCTTCATACTGATATAGGTAAAATTTTCAATTCCATTATCGCTGACCCTGGCTCCGAATTTTCTGAAATAAACCAGACGATTTTCCAGTGCTGACAGCAATCTTTCAAAACTGACAATACTTATGCCGCTTGTCTTCTCCAGTTTAGACACATATTCTGGAAAACCGGCCTTTTCGCAATAGAATGCTTTATCAGGGCGAAATGCAGGCAGGATACGGATTCCCGGAATCTCCGCCATCTTCTGGTGATATTCCAGACTGTCCACCGGGTCATCTGTGGTACAGACTGACTCTACTTTGAATTTTTCCATACAATAACGGGGAGTTATCTGTTCCTTCCGGATGATTTCCTGTGTTTTGTCATAAATAGCATCAGCATTCTCCCCGCAAAGTGGTTCTTCTATTCCAAAATATCTCTTCAGTTCCAGAGCACACCATATATACAGAGGATTGCCCACCAGGTAAGGTAATATTTCCGCAAATTTCCGGAATTTCTCTCTCCAGGACGCATCTCCCGTGATATACCGCTCTTCAATTCCGAAGGTTCTCATTGCCCGCCATTTATAATGGTCATGGGCAAGCCATATCTCCCCCAGGCTGTCAAATACTTTGTTTTCATAAATCTCCTGGGGCAGCAGATGACAATGATAATCTATAATAGGTAGTTCTTTGGCATACGTCTGATAAAGATATTTTCCATACTGGCTGTGAAAATAAAAATCTTCCTGAAAAGTTTTCCTTTCTGTTTCCATTCCCTCATCCTCCTAAAATCCAATCAATGCCCCGCCATCCACAGGCAGGCATACCCCGCTGATATAGCGTGCAGCTTCACTGCACAAAAAAACCGCCGCATTTCCGATATCCTCCGGCAGACCGGTACGCTTCATCGGAATACGTCCCATAATTTTCTGAAGTCTGGCAGGGTCATTATCTGTTGCCTGATGAAACATCGGCGTATCAATCCAGCCCGGTGCGATTGCATTGACACGAACCCCATAATCTGCACATTCTGCTGTCAGGACATGAATCATTCCCAGGTATCCTGCCTTTGCCGTAGCATATCCTGTAACAAAAGGCTGACCGATATAACTGGTCATGCTGGCCTGAAAGAGAATACTTCCGCTTTTCTGCTTTTTCATGTAAGGAATCACTGCCTTACTTAAAGCAAATGCTCCCGTCAGATGTACCTTCAGCACTTTTTCAAAATCCTCAACTGACATATCCTCTATCGGCTTTTTGCAATGGTTTCCCGCATTATTGACCAGGATATCCAGATGCCCGTATTTCTGATAAAGTCCATCTACCATTTCCTGCGTGTGCTCCGTATCCGTAATATCATAGACCACATAACAGACTTTTTCCCCGAACCTCTCCAAATCCTGCTTTACCCTTTCATAAGGTCTGCTCCCAATCACAATAACCGTGGCTCCGGCTTTTACCATACAGTCTGTAATCCCTAATCCAAGTCCGGTGGCTCCACCGGTTACAATTGCTGTTTTTCCTTCCAGTGAAAATACATGTTCTTCCATTTTTGCCTCCATTCCATTAAAAAATCCTATTTTTTCAATCTTATCTGCACCTGCCCGGCTCCTGATATTTATAAGGAATAAAATATTCTTCATGCCGCAGTTTTTCCGCCTTGGTAAGTACACCTGCCGCTGTCTGCTCTACCAGCCGTTCCAGTTCTTCTGTCAGTTCCTCCGGCGTGCATTCTCCGCTCAACACTCTCCCTGCATCAAAATCCATATCCTCTTCCATTCTCTGATAAGTTTCCTGATTTCCTGTAATCTTGATAACAGGTGCCACTGCACTGCCTACCACATTTCCCCGTCCTGTCACCAGAAAAGTAATCTGGGAACCGGAAGCAATTAAATCCATCAGACCCTCGTTGTCATTCGGATTCGTGATGCCAAACTCCATCCAATAGGGGTCCGGTGTGGAATCCAAAAGCCAGAGTCCTCCATGGGGAGCGCACTCTCCAACCTTTAAAACACCTTCAATAGGCGCGGTTCCACTTTTAATAACAGCACCCATACTCTTTTCCTCAATTGTTGTCAGTCCCCCTGCAAAATTGCCGGGGCTGATGGAATACTGACGTACATTTTTGCAGTAATCCAGTGCCTTGTCATAGGTCTTTCCTAAAAGGCTGCCGATTTCCGGGTTTTTTCCTCTTCTGACCAGATAATCCTTTAGACCTACTGCCTCTACAATTTCCTCAAAAATTGCTGTACCGCCTGCTGCTGTCAGTCGGTCAAAAAAGCTGCCCACCACTGCGTTTCCTGCCAGTCCGCTGGTAAAGTCACTGCCACCACATTCAGCTCCTACGGTCAAATCTGCCCAGGTCATAGGAACTTTTCTGGTATTTTCCAGCTTTTTCCTTGCTGCCTCTACCCATAACAGCCCTTTCTGGATAGCAGAAAGTGTTCCGCCTTCCTGCTGTATCAACAGACAGTGCTGTAACTTGCCGCATTTTCCGGCTGCTTCTGCCAGCCTGTCTGCCTGCACATATTCGCAGCCAAGTCCCACTGTCAATACCGCTCCTACATTCGGATGCCTGATTAATGCCAATAGAAGCCTGATTGCGTAGGCATTATCCGTACATCCCTCAAAACCAATCACCTCAATATCCTGTTTGTCAGCCCGCCGTACAATCTCCTTTGCCACAAAGGCAGCACACTCAACAGTATAGACCACAAGAACCTTATTTCTGATTCCCGGCGCTCCTTCTTTTCTCCAATATCCCTGCCATTCCTTCCTGCCCATCATCCCTTTTTCCTCCTATTCGTAGGAAACGTCCTCCGGTACCCCGGTTATCACATTCAGATGTCCCGAACGCTCATCGTACTGGCTTCTCATGCAGTGCAGATGCACCCAGGTTCCCTGTTCTATCTTTCTCGTTGCAACACCGATTGGCACACCATACTTGACAATTTCCACTCCTTCAGGAATTGTTTCCAGTGCCAGCTTATGTCCTCTTGGAATTTTTTCTTTCACTTCTATCCATTCCTCGCCACTTCTTTCTCCAAGGAGTCTGGTCTGCCCCGGTTCCAGTTCTGTCAGAGCTGTTGCAACATTATCCTTTTTTCTGATTCGAAATGCCGTCTGTTTCTTCTGATTCATACCTGCCTGCCTTTTCTTTTATCAATCAAAGAATTCCGAAGGTTGCAAAAGCCTCTGTCGCTGACATACCGTTTTCGATAGCCTTACGCACCTTTTTCTCTCCTCTTGCTTTTTCCAGAGCCTTCTGGATAACTTCCAGAGCGATTTCTTTTGGAATAATCAGTACGCCGTCCAAATCTCCGAAAACAATATCTCCATCATGAATCTCCACTCCACCGATTTCAATCCGGCATCTGAAGTCCTCTACCTGTGTTCTCACGCTGGAATCCTGTGCATAACAGCCACAACTGAAGACCGGCCAGTCCTGTGCCAGCACCTGTCTGGTATCTCTGTGCCATCCATCCAGCACAGCTCCCACAGCTCCCCTCTTTTTTGCCGTAGCTGTCAAAAGTTCTCCCCAATAGGCACATCTTTTTGTTCCGCCTGCTGCCACATAGATTTCATCCTCCTGTAACTGGTCCAAAGCTTCCGTTAAAAGTCCAAAGGGCTTCTTCTGAGGACCGTATACATCAATCATAAGCACCGTCATTGCCCTGCCTGCCAGTATCATATTCTCTCTAAGAGCCTGAATGCTCTGGGGCAGAAACTGGTGATAATATCCCATTGCATCAAGAATATCTCCTACTACCGGCGTATAAAGCTGTTCCCTCATCAATTGAAACATTTCTTTGTCATTTTTCCATTCCATTGTTTTTTCTCCTTTTCCCATGACATTTGTAACTGATATTTTTAATTTGTTTACAACAGTATCCTGTTTGCACTGTTTTCATAAAAGGGAAGTGCTTCCGCCGTAATCATCTCACTCCTGACAAAAATCGTTTTTTCCGGCGGAGTTGCTCCCTTCATGAAAAAATCACACATATATTTGCACAACATATAAGCCTGTGTATAAGGATTAGAATGAAGTACCGCTGTCAGCGCTCCTTCTTTTAAAAACTCCCGGCTCTCCGCAAAGAGTTCACAGCCGATTGCTGCCAGCTCACCTGCCCGTCCGGTTTCCTGTAACGCCCTTGCCAGCAAAACGCTTCCCCGGGCATTCACACTGCAGCATGCCGATAATTCCGGTGTCGTTTTCAAAATGCTTACCAGATTTTGGTAGTCATCCTCCTGTCCCTTCCCTGCATTCAGCTTCCTGACCGGTACCCCTATTTTCTTTTCCCTCAGATATGCCTCAACACCTTCCACAATACCATAATGGGACGGAATATCACTTTCTCCTCCATAAACCAGAATGTCTCCTTCTCCGGCAAAAGAAGTCATAAGCTGTGACATCACCCTGCCCATGGTATAGTAATCCGGCTGTATACAGCATTCCGCTTCCATCCCGCTGATAGCATTTCCCATAAGAAAAACGGGCAGATTTCTATCTATCACAGGTTCCAGTGCCGCTTTACCTCTTTTATCGGTATATGCCACAGTCAAAACGCCATGTATTTCCTGTTCCTCCAACAGCCTGTTCCAGCTTTTCTCCGTTTCTTCCCCGTCCCAGTGCTTCATGTGTATCAATTCCAGACTGGTGCCGGACATGGTTCGGAAATAATCCCTGATACCATTCCACACTGCACTGTAATAATATCTTTCTTCTCCTAAAGGAGATGGAATATCAACGGCAATATACTGCTTCTTCCGTTTTAAGGTAGAGGCAGCCAGATTGGGCTCATATCCGTATTCCTGGGCAATTTCTATAATCTTCTCTCTTGTTTTCTCTCCCACACCGCTTTTTCCGGTTAATGCCATATGGACAGCGCCAATGGATACTCCTGCTTTTTCCGCTATGAATCTGATTGTTACTTTTTCCTTCATTTTTTCCTCATTTCTGCAGATGCGGTTACTAAACCGTTTTAGTAGTTACGTATATGATAATATCAATTCCTACCGATGTCAACCGGAACATACCAAAGTACCAGACAAAAACAGGCGTTCCTTCCTGTCAGTTAAGACATTCCAGAACGCCTGCTTTTAATGCAACGGGCAGGGAAATCTTTCTTACTTCTCCGTTTTTCTCAAAAACAATTTCCGCAATATTGCCCGTTATCCTCCGTATTTCCCCTGTGCCATACTTCACATGCCTGACCCTGCTTCCCGGATGACATCCTGCCATCGCCCGGGCTTCAAAAACCCGGTTGGAAAAAGCAGAACTTTTCTTTTCCCCGAAGGTAAAGATATAAAGCTCCTCCTTCGCCCTTGTCATTCCCACATAAAACAGTCGCCGTTCTTCCTCGTAGCCCTCCTCCTTCGGGGATTCCTCCGGCAAAATTCCCTCCAGCATATCAATCATGTAAACCCGCTCATATTCCAGACCCTTGGAGGAATGAATCGTGGAAAGAATCAGGGAACAGTCCTGCTCATGACTGCCTTCACGCAATATCTGCTGCAATCTTTCCAGTCTTGTTGGAAAATCCAGCATATGCGGCTCCTGCTCTCCCAGAAGCTGTAAAACCTCTGCCTTTCTGCTGTCCATCTTCCGGCTCGCCATATATTCCTCATAGCCCATGAAATGCAGGATTCGGTAAATCGCCCGCCCGGCATTTTCAAAGCGCATATTTTCCAGATGGGTTGCAAGGGCGCGGCACTGCTTTCTGGTATAGGAGGATACCCTGCCGCTTTCCGCTATCACATCCAGAATCGTCAGCCTGCGGTTGCATGCCTGCACTGCTTCCTCTGCAAGCTGTCTGCTGATACCGGCTCCCATCTTATAATATATCCGCAGAAAGGTTTCCCCGTCCCAGGGGTCCTTCGCAAGCCGGATAAAATCACAGATATCCGTCACCACGGGATGAGAAAAGTAGGTCAAATCATTCCCCCGCATCCGATAGGCAATCCCCTCCCGCTCCAGCAGGTCAATCAGGGGCAGGGCGCTTTCATTGTTCCGAAAAAGCACCGCTGTCTGCCTGCCGCAGTCCTTTGCCACCTCCAGCAGATACTGATACTGTCCCCTGCGGCTCTTTGCCGGAATCTGGCGGACACAGCCGCCTTTCTTTCTGGCTGGCACCATATGCTTCGGATGACGGCTGCGGTTGTCCTGAATCAGCCCGTCTGCCGCTTCAACAATTTCCTGTCTGCTCCGGTAATTGGTTTCCATCAGAAGCAGCTTTGCCTGACTATGCCTTTTTTCAAAATGGACAAGTGCCTCCGGGTACGCAGCCCTGAAACCGTAAATACTCTGGTCCTCATCCCCCACCATAAACAGATTTCCGTTTCTTCCCGCCAGAAGCTCTATCATATCATGCTGTATTTTCGAGGTATCCTGGGCTTCATCCACACAAAGATACTTGTATTTCTGTTTGAAATAAGAAAGCACCTGAGGATACTGTTCCAGTATTTTTATGGCATACACCATCTGGTCGTCATAATCAATCCGCTTCCGCTCCCGTAACGCCTGATTGTATGCCCGGTAAATTTTCGGAAACTCCTCTACCTCTGTTTCCAGCTCCTCTATTTCCTTTTCCTTCAGGCGCATATTTTTCACATAGGAAATTGCAAGCTGCATCTGCCGCAAATCATTTTCCGTGGCATAGCTTCCCGTTACCTCCCGGTATACCTGCCGCAGAATCCCTTCCGTTTCCCCATCCGCCACAGGATAAAGCGTCTTTCCCATTTTTCCGGCAAAATATTGCAGAATCTTCTGGGAAATCCCGTTGATGGTGCGAAATTCCAGCCGCTCTCCCATCTCTTCCCCAAAGATTTCCCCGAACCGCCTCTTCATATCTCTGGTGGCTGCCACCGTATAGGTAATCGTCAGAATATTTTCCGGCAGAAAATCAGATATCCCAGCCTTGCGACAAGCACCGTGGTCTTTCCGCTGCCCGGAACAGCCAAAAGCAGTACAGACCCCTCTGCGGTCCGTACTGCCCTTTCCTGCTGTTCATTCAACTTTATGGAAAACTGCTGCTTCCACCCTTCGTAGTTCCCGTTTTCCTGTAAACTCATTCCCCAATCCAGCCTTCCAGCACTTTTTCCATGGAATACTGCTCCGCCTCTTCTCTGGTAAGCTGATGGGAAAAATCCGCTCTCGTTTCAGGACTTGCCCCGGGGCCATAGGAATTGTACTCTCCGTAATAGAAATGTCCGTGGGTCTTTCCCCAGTCCAACCAGCCCTGAGGATGAATATGTTCTCCCAGTTCGCACTCCAGAAATACCGTTTTTGCCCATTCTTTCCAGGGACGTCCCAGATAGACGCTTCCCTTCGGGCAGTCACTTGTCAGCTTACATTTATGCAGCACGTACCCATAAGGAAATTCCGGATGAGTGGATGCCGCTGTCACATAACCATAGACAGAGGTATCTCTGTCCTCCGGGGAACGGTCCCCGGGCTTTTTGGAAAAAATAGTACACTCCTCAAAATAAGCGGTGCCGGAGCCGAAAATAAAATCCACATCCCCCTGCAAAAAGCAGTTCCGGTATAAATGTCTGCCCCGGATTCTGGGCTTATGCTCTCCCGGTCCCTTTCCATTTGGCTTTACCGGGTCAAGGGGAAGGGGCGCATCAAAAAGAGTATCCTGGCTTCCCAGCATGGCGCAGTCCTCAAAATAGCACCTGTCCCCATCCACATAAAGGGCAAGCGCCTGTCCTACTGTATGTCCATAGCCCGCATCATTCTGAAAGGTCAGATGTCTGGCTGTAAAATCAGGCGTGTCAATCCGCAGAGTAGCAGTACGGAAGGTTCCCCTTTTTTCTCCGTCCTCCTCAATCTCATTTGCTCCATCCCCGAAAACAAGCACAGTCTTATCCCTGCCTTCTCCCAGAAACGTGACATTTGGTCTGGACAGCACCAGCTTTTCCCGGTATTCTCCTGCCCCGATATGTACCACAAAAGGTGTGACCTCATAAACCGGCGAGGGATAAATCCTGCCCTTTTCCAGCTCTGCCGCAATTTCCTCCGGCACAGGTGCAATCCGCTCCATGGCTTCTATGGCTTCCCCGATGGTGGAAAAACAATTTTCCCTTGCTGCCCCTTCTTTTTTTACATATAAATCAATCGTCTTTTCCATACTGCTCCTCATTTCTGCGCACGTCCTTTTCGCCGTATACCACAACCCGGTTTCTGCCGTCATTTTTTTGCCTGATATAATGCCTTGTCTGCACACTGTACCGCCAGCTGATAATTGTCCCTGCCGTTATACCGGGTCACACCGATGGAAATTGTCACAGGACAGACTCCCGTATCCATCGCCTCCACCTGCTGCCGCAGTTCCTCCGCAAAGGCTTTTGCCCCCGCAAGACTCTGCCCATACAGCAGCATGACAAACTCCTCTCCGCCCCAGCTCCTTTTCCGTCTTATAATGCTGGGCGTACAGCCGCTGCATGCAGTAATGCACCGCACAGATTGCCACAACGCAGGGAATCCCCAGTGACAGCATAATGTCCAGATTGACATAATGGTTGAAGCTGTTGGAAATCAGAATATCCGCAATCAACAGCACATATACCACCGTGGAATAGGAAAAAGGCTCCTTACTCTATCTGTACTACTATAAGCTTTTCGGAGAGTGATTGCAAGGAAAAATACAGAAAAGCTACCAGATACATCCCCGTTCCGCTCTCCCCACCTACTTGCCTACTAATCTGTTAAAATGCTTCTCTTTCGTAGGTCTTTTTCCTGCTTTCCATTGAAAAAGGCATGTATTTTATACTTATAAAACCTACCAAAAAGGGCTCTTCTGCCTGATTAGTAGGTTTTGTTACTGTCAATTATCTTAAATATGTGTTGACGCGACCTACTATATTTATAATAATTTCTTAATTAATAGGTTTCCATGCTTACTCCCGCAATTCATCAATAAAATTAATCCCATCTCTTTAATTAACTTACTTTTCAGATTGCGTATTTCAGCATATGATAACTATATTTTTCAATATAATGATTATCTGAATAATCCGAATGACTAGAAGAAACAAAATAAGAATATCACACTCAGAAACGCATAAACTATTATTGCTGCTAACAAAATGCTGTTTGACATCAATGGATATCAATGGTATATTACATGTAGTTGTTGTGCTACGGAAACTTGCAATGCCCGTAGCCGGTGGAGTTCCATGCGTGGACTCCACTTTTTTATTTTCCATAATGGTACCTTACTACTTGTTCCAATAATTTAATATTATATCATGTATAATTAAGCACGTACCTTGGCAATCCGATTGATTTTGTAATTTCAATCCGACAGTTTTTCGATTTCCAATCCGACAGATTTCTAATTTCCAACCCGATTGTTTTTGCAACATTATTCCCTTATAACAAATATTTTAGTCTCAACCCACATTTTTCTTGACCTAAACCTGACTTTAGGTGCTATGATATAAAATGTATTAAAATCAAAGATAAGGAGTATCAGAAAACATGTATATTGAGAATATTAACAGTCCTGCTGATGTGAAGAAACTTAACATCATGCAGCTTAATGTCCTTGCAGAAGAAATGCGTCATGCCCTTCTTACAAGAGCCAGCAAACACGGCGGACATTTCGGTCCTAACTTCGGTATGGTAGAAGCAATCATTGCCATGCATTATGTATTTGATTCGCCTAAAGATAAAATCGTATTTGATGTATCACACCAGTGTTATCCACACAAAATGCTCACTGGAAGAAAAGACGCATATCTTTATGAGGAGCATTATAATGATGTGTCAGGATACACTAATCCTCACGAAAGCGAGCATGATTTCTTCACTGTAGGTCATACTTCAACTTCTATCAGTCTTGCCTGTGGTCTTGCCAAGGCAAGAGATTTAAATGGTGAAGACGGCAATGTAATTGCTGTTATAGGTGATGGTTCTTTAAGCGGCGGCGAGGCTTTAGAAGGTCTTGATTTTGCATCTGAATTAAATGGCAACATGATTATTGTTGCTAACGATAATGACATGTCTATTGCTGAAAATCACGGTGGTCTTTATGCCAACTTAAAGCTTCTTCGTGAAACAAATGGACAGGCTGAATGTAATCTTTTCAAAGCAATGAACCTTGATTACATCTATGTTGATAAGGGTAATGATATCGCTTCTTTAATTGAAGCATTTGAAAAGGTTAAAGATACTAAAAAGGCGGTTGTTGTCCACATTAACACTCTTAAAGGCAAGGGTTATGCACCTGCTGAACAGAATAAGGAAGAATGGCACTGGCATATGCCTTTTGATATTGCAACCGGAGAATCTCTTTCCAAGGGCGGAGAGCCTGATTTCGCTGACGCTTCTTTAGAGTATCTTTTAAAGAAGATGGACGAGGACAAGAGTGTTGTTGCAATCACAGCCGGAACTCCTACTGTTATGGGATTTACTGCTGACATGAGAGCTAAAGCAGGAAAACAGTTCGTTGATGTTGGTATCGCAGAGGAAACTGCTGTTGCATTAGCTTCCGGTATCGCTGCTAACGGCGGAAAGCCGGTATTTGGCGTTTACAGCTCATTTATACAGAGAGCCTATGACCAGATTACACAGGATGTATGTATTAACGGCAATGCTGTAACATTTGCAGTATTTGCAGGTTCTGTGTACGGGATGAATGATGTTACACATCTCGGACTTCAGGATATCCCTATGCTCAACAGCATTCCGGGACTTATATATCTTGCACCTGTTACCAAGGAAGATTATATTGCAATGCTTGACTGGTCTTTAACACAGAATGAGTATCCTGTTGCTATTAAAGTTCCGGGCGGCAGCATGATTTCAACAGGTGTACCTGTAACTAAAGATTTCAGCAAGCTTGACACTTACGAGATTACTAAGAAAGGAAGCAGAGTTGCTATCCTCGGGCTTGGAACTTTCTATGAAACTGCTGTAAAAGCCGCTAATATTCTTAAGACTTCACACGGAATTGACGCAACTGTTATCAATCCTTACTACATCTCAGGTATTGACGCAAACACTCTTAATGAATTAAAGAAAGACCACGCAATAGTTGCAACTCTTGAGGACGGCTATCTTGAAGGCGGCTTCGGAGCTAAGATTGCAGCATTCTATGGTTCTTCTGACATGAAGGTATTAAACTTTGGTATTAAGAAAGAATTTATCGACAGATACGATGTCTCAGAAGTATTAAAGGATAACCACCTTACTCCTGAACAGATTGCAGAAGATATTGCAGCAACATTATAACTATATTGTTTCATTATAATCGAAAAGACATGGCAATCATTTTTATCAATGACTGTCATGTCTTTTTAGAATTTATCCCTGTCTTTCGTTTCCATAATGACTGTGGCATGATTAGATACATGCAATTTCATCTGATACCTATAAATAGTCGCATTAATTGAGTTCTTATAGGACAATTTCAGCAAATTATTGGCTAAACCAGCCATTTTATCTTTCAATCTACCTATCAAAAGCTTCCTCGTGCCAGCCTTATAGGTAATTCCGCACCGAAAACACTTTTTCTGTCTGAAAACAGCCTATAAAACCTCTATAAAAAACAATCTTATAGGACGCGCCAGCCTGAGCGCCACATTACAGTTATCTCACCAACAGTCTCAAGCGCCACGCCTCAGCACGCCTCAACATTCCTTAGCAGCCTCCTCAAACTCCTCAGCCCAGTGCTTCCACGACCACATATCTTCTGCATACTGAACGCCTCTTGCCACTTTCTCCTTCATAGACCCCACATCAGCCACAAGGCTTTTAATCTTCTCTCCAACTTTTTCCAGCTCATCAAGAGAATAATATTCAACTCCTGAATCCATAGGAATCTCCCGGCGCATATAAGTACTTCCATCTGTAATACTCACACAGCCATTCATAAGTGCAAGCGGCGTCCTGTCATGTATTCCTGCCTTAAACCATGGAAGCTGGTTAATTGAAAGCCTTGCATTATTATATATAGCCGGAAGCTCGCCATATGTCACCTCGCCACAGTCCTCAACATGCTCCTTAATGAATGTCAAATCCTCTTTCATAAGAACCTCTGCCTTTGTAAGAAAAGTATCCCAGTTATGTCCATACAGCTTCACAGGCACATGATTTCTTATAAGCTGAACCACAATCTCCTGCCTGATTGCCGCCTGAATATAAACATCAGCCATGAAATTCTGCTGCAGCTTCTCTGCTGTCTGTGTTCCGCTGATACCCGGATATATCTTCCTTATGGCTTCCTCCTGCGTAAGCTCCGGATTATCAAACAGTATTTGTGTAAATGTATTAAAAAAATAAACATTTTCACTATCCTGCTTCTTTGCCTTAAAATACACCATATCAGGGTCAGTATAGGACGCTGTGAATATCAGGTCATTATCACGCATATCATATGGCTTCAGACCGCCCTCTGCCTGCTTTGCAGCAAGCGGAAGAACAATACAGCTGTTAATATGAGGATAGGTTTCATCAACAAACTTCTTATGCATCTCATCAAGACATATTACATTCATGTTCTTTAAAGGCACTTTGAGACTGTCATGATGATAGAACGGATGGTCAAGAATATAATGCCATACCGCTTTTCCAAGCCTGTCAAAGCAGTATCTTCCCGAATCATCACATACTGCGTCCAGCTTTGTATTAATATCAAACACATAATCAAAAGGCTGGGAGTCATACTCATCAGCCAGCACACACAGCTTATCCTTCTGTGTGGCTTTATCTAATCTGATATGCATGACTTCCCAGCCCATAGCTTTTAATTCTTCACTTATACAGTCAATAAAGTAAGTTGTTGAGTCATAGCATATAGAACCATTACTTAAGAAAAGTATTCTATCTGACACAACCAATCAGCTCCTTAATATCTGCTACATTATTCTTTTCCATATATTCCCTGATTCCATCAATAACCTTAATAGTTGTATATGGATCATTAAAATTCGCTGTTCCGACAGCAACTGCACTTGCACCAACCATAATCATTTCAAGTGCATCCTCTGCTGTTCTGATTCCACCCATTCCGATTATAGGAAGGTTAATTGCATTGGCAACCTGATAAACCATTCTTACTGCGATTGGATGAATAGCAGGCCCTGATACACCCGCAGTCTTGTTAGCTACTGCAAATGTTCTTCTGTTCACATCAATCTTCATACCTGTAAGAGTATTAATAAGCGAAACTGCGTCAGCACCACCTGCCTCTACAGCCTTTGCCATCTCTGTAATATCAGTAACATTTGGACTTAACTTCATAATAACCGGCTGCTTTGCTACCTTCTTAACCGCCTTAGTAATAGCTTCTGCAGAAGATGGAACCTGTCCGAAAGCAATTCCACCCTCTTTGACATTAGGGCATGAGATATTGATTTCAAGAAGGTCAACTGGCTGTTCGCCAAGCTTTTCAACAGCATCCACATAATCTGCCTCAGATTTTCCACAAACATTAACAATAATCTTAGTATCGTACTGTTTAAGAAATGGAATATCCCTTTTTACAAATGTATCAAGTCCCGGATTCTGTAATCCGATAGCATTCATCATTCCACCGTAAGTCTCAGCAATTCTTGGTGTAGGATTGCCTGGCCATGGAATATTGGCAACGCCCTTTGTTGTTACCGCACCAAGTCTGTTAAGGTCAACATATTCCCCATACTCCATGCCTGATCCGAATGTTCCGGAAGCAACTGTCACAGGATTCTTTAATTCAACTCCTGCAATATTGACTGACATATTAATATCGCTCATTACAGTTCTACCTCCTTAACATTAAATACCGGGCCTTCCTTGCACACTCTCTTATTCTTAACCTGAGAATGGTCGTCAATCCCAGTTGACTTACATACACATGCAAGACATGCACCGATTCCGCATGCCATCTTCTCTTCTAACGAAACATAACATGGAATATCATTCTCAAGTGCATATGCCTTAATTGCACGAAGCATAGGAGTTGGTCCACATGCAAATATAACATCTGCCTCAACCTTTTCCTGTTTTACAGCATCTAATACATTTCCCTTTGTTCCAACACTTCCATCTTCTGTTGCAATATACACATCTGTATCAGCAACTGCTTCAAAATCTTCCTTAAGGAAAGTCTGGCTGTTTCTGTAACCAACTACAACATTCTTGTGGCAGTCTAATCTTCTTGCAAGCTCAAGCATAGGAGGAACACCTATTCCGCCACCGAAAAGAATAGCCTTATCAAAGCTTCTGCCTTCTGCCTTAATCTCTGCAGCAATTTTTCCCAGATCATATCCATTGCCAAGAGGTCCCTGAATATCAAGATATTCTCCTGCCTTCATCTTAGAGAATTCCTCTGTTCCCTTGCCGGCAACTCTGAATACAATTCTTAAATTATTATTCTCAACCTTACATATACTGATAGGTCTTGGTAACATTCTTGAACCATCATTAGAATATACTGATATAAACTGTCCTGCCTTAGCGGCCTTAGCAATATCCTTTGTTTCAAACCATATTTCATAGACTCCGTCAGCAAGACAATCCACCTTAAGAATCTTCGCATTTTCTCTATACGCCATAATAATCTCCATTATTAACCTGTGTGTAAATATGTATAATTACTTGCCAAGTGCTCCGTTGATATCAGCAATCATATCAAGAGCAGCCTGTCTTGAAGCTTCTCCGAAGTTCTTCTCGCCAAACTTCGCATACTGCTCCTTAGTATATGCTGCAATAATTCCTCTTGAGCTGTTTACAATAGCTCCAAGTCCGTCAGGATTAAAGAAATCAACAAGATCCTTGCCCTGTCCGCCCTGTGCACCATATCCTGGTACAAGGATATACGCCTTAGGCATAACCTTTCTTAATACTCTTCCCATCTCTGGGTAAGTAGCTCCAACAACCGCACCGACATTACTGTAATCTCCGTCCATGCTTGAAGATCCCCACTCATTAACCTTCTCACCAACTAACTCGTATAATGGTCTTCCGTTAATAAGCTGATCCTGGAATTCTCCACTTGAAGGATTAGATGTCTTAACAAGTATAAATATACCTCTGTCCTGCTCATTACAAACCTTAATAAATGGATTGATACCATCAGAGCCAAGATATGGATTAACAGTTGCAAAATCTTCATCAAAAGGAGTAATTGCCTTAGAGCCAACATTTACCTTTCCAAGATGTGCTACCGCATAAGCCTCAGAAGTTGAACCAATATCGCCTCTCTTAACATCACCGATAACAATCATGCCTTTCTCGTGACAGTAATCAACTGTTTTCTTGAATGCCTTAAGTCCTTCAATTCCAAACTGCTCATACATTGCAATCTGTGGTTTAACAGCTGGAACAATGTCATATATATTATCTATAATACCTTTGTTATACTGCCATATAGCCTCTGCTGCTCCCTCAAGTGTCTCACCATACTGCTCAAATGCAGCATCTGCAAGATGCTTTGGAAGATACTTCATCATCGGATCAAGTCCTACAACTATTGGTGCATTAGTCTCTACAATCTTATCAACAAGCTTCTTAATCATTAATCTACTTTAGCCTCCTTAATTCATACGCAAAATCACTTTATTCTACAACTTTGGAACTTCTCTTTCAATAAGAATTTCTGTTCCATTATGGTCTGAATACACAACTCTTCCATTAACAAGCGTATATAAAACCTTTCCATACACATGCTTTCCTTCAAATGGAGTATTCTTTCCCTTTGAAGCAAATCTGTTGCTGTCAATATCATACTCTTCTGTAGGATTAACAACTGTTATATCAGCAACTTTTCCCGGTGCAAGAACTCCTCTGTCAATTCCAAGTATCTTAGCTGGATTATAGCTCATTTTCTCAACCATCTGTAACGGAGTAAGTACTCCTGTTCTTACAAGCTCAGTAATAGTAACCGGAACTGCTGTTTCAAGACCTACTACACCAAACGGTGCTTCATCAAAAGGTCTTTCCTTCTCAGTAGGATGATGTGGAGCATGGTCTGTTGCAATAACATCAATAACCCCTGATGCAAGCGCTTCTTTAAGAGCCTTTACATCATCTGCCTTTCTTAAAGGAGGGTTAATCTTAAAGTTAGCATCATCCCCATTCACCGCATCCTCTGTCAGTGTGAAATGATGTGGGGCAACCTCTGCTGTCACTGGAATCCCCTGTTCCTTGGCAATCTTTATAATAAATGCTGATTCCTTATTAGACACATGACTTATATGCAGCTTTGCACCTGTATTCTTTGCAAGAAGAATATCTCTTGCAACAATAACATCCTCAACGGCATCCATTATTCCAAAAAGACCAAGTTCCTTGGCTCTCTCTCCGGCATTCATAACACCTCTTGCAGCCAAGTTAGTATCTTCACAATGTGCAAATACCGGAATGTCAACCTCTGCTGCCTGCCTCATAGCCTGCCTTGCAGTTCTTGCATTCATAATAGTTCCGCCATTGTCACTGACTGCAATAGCACCTGCATCCTTAAGTGCCTCAAAATCAGTAAGATACTCACCCTCCTGACCTGCTGTCATGGCAGCTATTGTATACAGATTAATGTCAGTAACCTCTTCTGCCTTATCTGTTACATACTGCAGCATATCAACATTATCAATTACAGGTTTAGTGTTAGGCATCATGCAGACTGTTGTATATCCGCCTCTAGCTGCCGCTCTTGAGCCTGTTCTGATTGTTTCCTTATGCTCAAGTCCCGGTTCCCTGAAATGTGCATTAAGATCAACCAGTCCAGGCATAACCATGCATCCTGATGCATCAATTACTTCATCAGCCTGTGACTCATCAATATTCTCCTCCACTGCAGCAATAAATCCGTCCTTAATAAGCACATCAATAACTTTGTCTGTTTTACTTGCAGGGTCAAGCACTCTGCCCTCTTTAATCAGTATATTCATTCGCCCAATCTCCCCTCTAAGTTTTTCTCTTCAAAAATATTGGCTGGTACAGGCTTTCCAAAATAATATCCCTGTATATAATCCACACCAAGACTTTTAAGCAGTTCAAACTGCTCCTTATGTTCAACACCTTCAACAACAATCTTCGTACCGATTGTCTTAGAAAGGTCAACTATAAGCTTAACAAATGCCTGCGCATAATCATCTTCAATAATATCATCAATAAATGTCTTATCAACCTTAATGATATCAAGAGGAAGCTGCTTTATATAGTTAAGTGAAGAATAACCTGTACCAAAATCATCAAGTGCAATCCTAGGTCCTAACTTCTTAAGACCTGTAATAATATCCATAACCCTCTGCATATCATTAATTGCAAATGATTCTGTAATCTCAAGTACTATATTCTTAGGATTAACACCTGTCTTATCAAGAATTCTTTTAATATTCTCAACCACATTCTTCTGTAAAAGCTGCACTACCGACAGATTCACATTAATATAGAAATCCGGATGTCCGTTATCATTCCATAGCTTACATCTTCTGCATGCCTCTTCTAGAACATAGTCACCAATCGAAGTAATAAGTCCAAGATATTCTGCCAGCGGTATAAACTCACCTGGTCCCATAAATCCCAGTGCCTTGCTGTCCCATCTTACAAGTGCCTCACAGGAAGTACACATCTGTGTATTGACATTTACAACAGGCTGATAGAATACTACGAATTCGTCAATTCCTGTAGAAACTGCCTGTCTCATATTATTCTCTATATCTAGCCTCTTGGCTGTTGAATTCTCAACCTCACTGCTGTAATAAGCATAGCCGTTCTTTCCTGACCTCTTTGCCTCATACATTGCAACATCTGCCATTCTTGTTATTTCATGAACATCAACACTGTTATCAGGGAACACTGCAATACCCATACTCATAGTGCAGAAATACTCAGTCTCCATAAGATACCACGGTTTGTTAAATAATGTCTTTATATAAGCAACCATTTTACCAAGTTCATCGTATAGCTCCGGACCAATAATAATTATAAATTCATCACCACCCATTCTGTAGCAATGTCCCCTGAGTCCCGGAATACCTGTGAGTCCTGCTGCTATCTGCTGCAACAGGATATCCCCATACTGATGTCCAAGTCCATCATTAATATGCTTGAAATCATCAAGATCAATAAACAGTACCGCTCCTTTTAGTCCAGCCTTTTCAGTTCTTCTTATAACCTTTCTTAAATCAACTTCACATTTCATACGGTTATACAGACCTGTAAGAAAATCATTATGTGCCTGATATTCAATCTTCTGCTGGTTCTTCTTTTTCTGGGTAATATCTGATGCTGTTGCAACAACAACATCACTTCCATCAATCCACTTCAGTTCTGAAAATCTGACTTCAAACCAAAGGCCAGATTCTGTATTATACCGCTCCATTGGTGTTCCAAGCTGACCTGATATATCGAAATTTTTGAATACTTCCTCCAGACATTCTCTTATTGTCTCACGAACTTCAGAAACATGGCTTGCCATATCATTTTCAAAGAGAATGTTTCCCGTACTCTTACTGCATACAATAATTCCTGAACCTATGTTATCCAGAATCTTCTGCAAGACATCATAAGATGATATCAACGAGTTATTGATAACTTTGCTCTGCGCAATACTATGTATAATCATTGCAGCATCTTCTATATATTCAATTACTGATTCATCACTTCCAAAGTCATCTGAATCGCCCATAACAAAAAGATACATAGCTTTGACATTATTAATTTCTATAGGAACTGATATGCATGTGTTCGCTCTGCATAAAGCAAGCATTTTTCTTTCCTCGTCAGTTGCCGTACCATGCGCTGTCCTTTTAAGCTTTCCAGCGCATAAACAGTTCTCCTTAATATCAGCAGTATCCAGCTTACTACCTATGACATCTTCAGCTTCCACTATAGAATGCATGCTCTTCCCATCTGCACTTATCTGCATAATCACTGCGTTCTGTGCCTGAACATTTTCTACAATCTGCTCAATAATGTTCTTAGAAACCTCTACAAATGTTCCACTATCTTCCAGCATGTGTATAATCTGTGATAGCTCCAGATTAACTGTCTTATTCCCGCTCAAAATAACCCTCCGATAATACATAAATCTGATAATATTATAGCCTATTCCTTGTCTTTTGGAAACTGGTTTTTTCAAATCAATTAACTAAGATTATGTATATTTTTAATTTACAGATAATTAATTGTTTTATGTTCGTGAGGGTGTTATTATATCTTTATATCAATTATTAATGAGGATTATTATGGATATTATTAAATTCAACACAACATTAAAAGCTTCTGGAAAAGATTATTCAAGAATTGTTTTCTGGAACAGATTTTTAAGAAACCCAATTGAGCTTATACTATCATGGACACCTGCAATGGTATCAATTATACTTTTATGTATGCACTATTACTCAAGCTTTCTTCTGATTCTCTACGCTGTATGCTGGTTTTATCCAATATATATATTTTGTTACCAGTTCAGATCAAGCGTTAATTATCATTTAAAACACAGAGACCCTTCAGAAGAAGCCCCATGTACAATAACTCTTATGAATAATGCTATTATGGCAGATATTCCGGAGCATAATCTTGTATACACATACGAATGGAACCAGTTTACCAATGTTTACAACAAATTTGGTTACTACATGTTATTTAACAAAGGCCGAATGATTGTCATGTTGAATCAGAAGGATATGCCTGAAGATGTAAAAGCAGCAGTTCCAGCATACATTAAATCTCATGTCGACAGAAATATTTGTAAAATTAATTTCTAAAAATACCAAAAGGGCATTTCAACATTTTTGATGTGTGCTCTCTGTACTGAATAAACCAGTACAGAGAACACACATCATTTAAAGCTGAAACGCCCTTTTATTATTCTCTCAATTATCTGGCAAGCCATCCGCCATCGACAGCCAATGTAAATCCATTAACATAATCAGATGCAGCTGATGCAAGGAACACAACGGCTCCCTTCATATCATCAGGAGTTCCCCAGCGTCCTGCCGGAATTCTGTCTATAATAGCTTCACTTCTGTCAGAATCACTCCTTAACTGTGCCGTATTATTAGTAGCCATATATCCTGGTGCAATAGCATTAACATTAATGTTATGGCATGCCCACTCATTACACATAGCTTTTGTAAGTCCCATACCAGCACTCTTACTTGCTGTATAAGAAGGAACTCTTATGCCTCCCTGATATGAAAGCATGGAATTGATATTAATAATCTTGCCACCATGTCCCTGCTTAATATACTGCTTTGCAAATGCCTGGCTTAAGAAGAATACCATCTTCTGATTAACCTGAATAACACTATCCCATTCATCTTCTGTGAAATCAATAGCATCATTTCTCTTAATAAGTCCTGCATTATTAACAAGAATGTCAACCTTTCCAAAAGCTGCAAGTGCACCATTCACAATAACATCTATAGCTGACATATCTGAAAGGTCTGCTATAACCTCAGCAAATTCTCCTCCATCAGCTTCAATAATCTTCTTAGTATCCTCGCAGGATCTTCTTGCAACACCTACAACCTTAGCACCTGCCTGCGCAAGTGCAACGGACATTCCCTGTCCAAGACCTGTATTGGCACCTGTAACTACTGCAACCTTTCCATCAAGTCTGAATGCATCAATTATAGACATATATTCTTCTCCTTCTAAATCTGTTTAATTAAAACCTATTATATTATTAGCTATCTTGTATCCCTGCTTAGATATCCATCTTCCTGCAGATGTAGGGATATTAACAGACCAGCCCAAAAGACTGTGTCGTAACTTCTTGTAAAGCACTTCATCCTTATCCTTAGCATACTGCCAGAGTGCCTTCTTCTTCGCAAGATGTTCTTTTGTTCCAGATACAATTAAGAATATAGACGATACTTCCATCATAATTCTTAAATAGTTAATCATATATTTTCTACAGTTAATATTCTTAGGATTTTCTGAAATAAACGAATCAATCATTCTCTTATTAACAGAAAGCTGCTGGTCAATTCTTGAAATCATAACACTCTCATTAACAGACTGATCTTCTCGTCCAATAAAGTATCTGTAGAAATTAGTATTTATGTAATACATATTCTTAACATACGGAAGTGGCTCGAACACAAATATGTTATCAACATAAAATGTATGCTTAGGAAGCTCTAATCCACAATCCTTTAAAAGCTGTGTTCTATATACAACAGTATGCATAAGAATATACTGGTCAACCTTAAAATCGCCTATATTAATATCATCCCATGTAAACATCTGCTCTACAGGAAATACATTTTCATAGTGGATAACTTTCTTTCTCTTGGCTCCGACCTTTTCATATACATAGTTTGCAATAACCATATCCGGCTCACTGCCCTCTTCAAAGCTTCTTAATGTAGCAAGCATTCTTTTATAACTTTTGCCATCTACCCAGTCATCACTGTCAACAACCTTAAAGAACCTTCCTGTTGCATGCTTAAGACCTGTATTTACAGCCTCACCATGTCCACCATTCTCCTGATGTACAGCCTTGACAATATCTGGATATTCCTTTTCATATCTTTTGGCTATTTCATATGTATTATCCTTTGTTGAACCATCATCAACTATAATAACCTCAACTTCATCCCCACCGGCAAGCACTGTATTAATACAATGTTCCATATACTCTGCGGAGTTGTAACATGGTATTGCAAATGATAATAATTTACCCATCAAATTTCTCCTTTACATTCTGTCAGGGCATTCAATCGCAAGTAAATCAATACACTGCTCGAGAATGCTCTTAGTAAGGCTGATAAGTGCAATATAACTTGCCTTCTTAGCCTCGTCAGGTTCTGAAAGTATCTTATTGTTATGATAAAAGCCATTAAATGCGTTAGATACCTCATATATAAACTGACATATCTTATGTGGTGCATTATCCTTATATGCCCCATCAATTATATCTGCAAACTTAATAAGTGATAAAGAAAGATTCTTCTCACTTTCTTCTGTAGCAGCCATAATTTTAAGGTTATCTGTGCTTCCACCATTTTCTGTATATTTGTTAAGGATAGACTTAATTCTTACAATTGTGTAAAGAATATATGGTCCTGTATTACCCTCAAATGATGAAAATCTCTCAATATCAAACACATAATCCTTTGATGCCTGATTAGAAAGATCTCCATACTTTAATGCAGCAAGTCCTACTATCTTAGCTGTATCTCTTGCTTCTGTCTCTTCAACAGTTCTGTTAGACATAATTTTCTCATATACAGCTTCATCAATATCAGCTATAAGATGCTCAAGTCTCATAACACCACCTGAACGCGTCTTGAATGGCTTACCATCTTTACCGTTCATAGTACCAAAGCCCACAAATCTCATATCTGCATCAGGCGCTACAATCCCAGCCTTCTTAGCCGTTCTGAATACCTGTGTAAAATGAAGTTCCTGCCTCTTATCAGCAAGATAAATATATGTATCAGGATGATATAACTTTTCTCTTTCAACAATAGTTGCAAGGTCAGATGTTGCATAAAGTGCCGCACCATCAGATTTTCTTACGATACATGGTGGAAGCTCCTTAGTATCACCCTCCTGCTGTATATCTACAACAGTTGCGCCCTGACTTTCATAAGCAATTCCGTCAGCAATCATCTTATTAACCATATCGTCAATATATGGCTGTGCATCTGATTCACCTTTCCATAAATCAAAATGTACATTAAGATTATCATAATTCTTCTTAAGGTCAGCCTTAGAAACATTCATAATATGATGCCATATCGCACGGCATGCCTTGTCACCGCTCTGTAACTTAAGTGTAGCTTCATGAGCTCTTTCTGCAAATGCAGCATCTTCCTTAGACTTTGCAGAAGCTGCCGGATAAATCTCCTCAAGCTCAGAGATAGTAAATGGTGCTTCCGCTGGATACTCACCGGTAAAACTGTCATCAAAATACGGAAGTTCTGGCTTTCTGTCTCTTAACTCTTCAATGATAAGTCCCATCTGCAGACCCCAGTCTCCAAGATGAACATCACCTATAGTTTTATTTCCAACAAATGTATTGATTCTCTTAACGCTTTCTCCGATAACTGCAGAACGTAAATGTCCGACATGAAGAGGCTTTGCAGCATTAGCTCCGCCATAATCTACAATAACAGTCTTATCCTTATCAGTATTAACATATCCAAACTTTTCTGTTTCAGACATCTCATTAAGATATCCCGCCAAGTAATCTTCACATATATTAATATTGATAAATCCAGGCTTAACACTCTCAATCTGAGAAAACATCTTGTTATCTGCTAACTTTGCAACTACCTCATCAGCAATCATAAATGGTGCTTTCTTATATGCTTTGGCTGCTGCCATAGCACCGTTACACTGAAACTCACACAGGTCAGGTCTGTTAGAAACTGTAACTTTCGCATATGCCTCATCATATCCACATTCAGCGAATACATTTTTAATCTCATCAGTAATAAGTTCAATAATCGTCTTCATATTCTCCACCTTTTACACTATCTAATAAACCACCTTTACAAGAAACAGCCCATAACTCTCTGCCGGTAATGACATCTGTACGTTCTCCCCATCAAGACATCGCTTCACATCTTCCGGCTTCTTAATGCCATTGCCTACATCAAGCAGCATCCCAATCATAAATCTTGCCATATTATGAAGAAAATCATCAGCTTCAATCCTTATGTAAGCTCTTGTTCCTTCATACTGAATGTTTATCCTCTTAATAGTCCTCTCTGTGCTTTTGCTCTTCTTTGCTGTAGTAAATGCCTTAAAATCATGTTTTCCTTCAAAATATCCGGCAGCCTTTCTCATGGCATCAAAATCCGGCATACTGAATGTATGATACGCATATTTTCTTCTGAATACATTAGCTACATTACCTGTATCCAGTCTGTACTCATATATCTTGGCCTTTGCATTAAGCTGGCTGTGAAATCTTTCATCAACCTGTGAAACAGACATAACCGCGATATCTCTTGGCAGATATCTGTTAAGATAATTCTTAATATCAAGTGCCTTAACGTCCTTCTCAAGCTTAAAATTAGCTGTCTGGCAAAGTGCATGCACACCCTTTTCTGTTCTTGACCCGACATACATGTCAACTGTCTCACCTGTCATTCTTGTTATTATCTCACACAGTCTGCTCTCTATAGTATTCGTGCTGGCATCCTTGCCCAGTCTTTGCCAGCCATCATATCTTCCACCATCGTATTCTATCTCTATACGGTAATTATACATTATTCGTCTTCCAAAACCTTTTCTATTGTATTAATAATTACAGCACTATCAAATGGCTTCTGAATAAAATCAGCAGCACCTCTCTTTAATGCCTCAACCATATTAGTCTTCTGACCAGCGGCAGTCACCATAATAACCTTTGCCCCTGGATCAATCTCAATAATCTCTCTTACTGCTTCTATACCATCCATAACAGGCATTGTAATATCCATTGTAACAACATCAGGCTTATACAACCTGAATTTTTCTACACCTTCTACCCCATTAACTGCCTCTGATACAATTTCATGTCCTGCATCTTCAAGCATATTTCTTAAAAATTTTCTTGATGTCTTAGAATCATCTACTATCAAAATTTTTGCCATAACTGTTCTCCTTATTAAGCTGAAAGCTGGATTTTATTATCAGCAGCCATTAAAATCTTAAATACATTATCTTCAATATTGAAAGTCACAACATAAAACCCAGTATCTGCCGTAACTTCTGTATCTTTATAAAACACTGGCGGATGAAGTGTTACTTCAATATCTGCTTCTCCAAGTTTAGTTGCATATGCACCATTCATCACATTAATAAGTTCACATAATGCATCATAAGCATCCTCATCAAATTCTTCAATATCTTCCTGTGCAAATGTCGATGCCAGTTTCAAAAGTTCGACATTATCACCAGCTATGCCAAGAAACACATCAATATCCCCATCCATAACCTGACAACCAATAAACTGACCCTTATATTCTCTTTCGTAATCTATCTGGTTCAGTTCAATATTACCATCCATGAACATTCCAAGACTTTTCAATGTACACTGCATCTGCGTCTTGTAATAATCATTGTCCATATGCAGAAATGTTTCAACAAGTGTATCCGTATCTCCCTGCTTTATGACTTGTAACTCTCTGTCAGTGAACACGTTATCTGAGTGATTCTTTGCAATATATCTGCCGAGTATTCTGTCCTTCATAGTTTTTCTCCTTCTCGTTGATTTAGCGCCCCAAAATATACCCTGTTCATTCACATTAATATATAAATACTTAGTCCATTATACATCATACCATTGTTCAATAGCAATAATTTCATAAGAAATTACATTTTATCATGAAAAAAACACCCGGACAAAACAATCTGTCCGGGTTGAATACTATGATTAATTACTTGTCCTCAACTGAATAGTTAGGAGCTTCCTTAGTGATATGAATATCATGTGGATGACTCTCTCTTAAAGCTGCTGAAGACATCTTAATAAACTGAGCTGTTTCCTGAAGTACTGGGATAGTAGGTGCTCCACAATATCCCATACCTGAACGAAGGCCGCCCATAAGCTGGAATATAGTATCCTCAACAAGCCCCTTATAAGCAACACGTCCTTCAACACCCTCAGGAACAAGCTTCTTGGCACCAGTCTGGAAATATCTGTCCTTGCTTCCGTTCTCCATGGCAGCGATAGAACCCATTCCTCTGTATACCTTGTACTTTCTTCCCTGGAATAACTCGAATGTACCAGGAGCCTCATCACAACCTGCAAGAAGGCTTCCTAACATGCAGACATTACCACCTGCTGCGATAGCCTTAACGATATCTCCTGAATACTTGATACCACCATCAGCAATTACAGGAATACCATACTTCTTAGCCTCTGCATAAGCGTCCATAACGGCTGTAACCTGTGGTACACCAATACCTGCAACAACTCTTGTTGTACAGATAGAGCCAGGTCCGATACCAACCTTAACAGCATCTACACCAGCCTCACAAAGAGCCTTTGCAGCTGCACCAGTTGCAATATTACCGGCAATAACCTGAAGATCAGGGAATGCTGACTTAATCTCTTTAAGAGTTGTAATAATATTCTTAGAATGACCATGAGCTGAATCAATTACAATACAGTCAACACTTGAATTAACAAGTGCCTGAACTCTGTCCATAACATTAGCTGTGATACCAACAGCAGCACCTGCTAAAAGTCTGCCCTGTGAATCATGTGCTGAAGACGGATACTTAACGCTCTTCTCTATATCCTTAATTGTAATAAGTCCTCTTAATTTATAATCATCATCAACGATAGGAAGCTTCTCTTTTCTTGCCTTACCTAATATCTTCTTAGCCTCTTCAAGAGTAGTTCCAACAGGAGCAGTGATAAGATTCTCGCTTGTCATGCACTCCTTAATTGGTCTTTCAAAATGCTCCTCAAACTTAAGGTCTCTGTTAGTAATGATACCAACAAGCTTGCCATTATCATCTGTGATAGGTACTCCGGAAATTCTGAACTTACCCATAAGGTCATTAGCTTCCTGTAATGTATTATCTGGATGTAAGAAAAATGGGTCTGTGATAACACCATTCTCTGAACGCTTAACCTTGTCTACTTCTTCTGCCTGAGCTTCTACTGACATATTCTTATGAATAATACCAATACCGCCCTGTCTAGCCATTGCGATTGCCATTCTGTGTTCTGTAACTGTGTCCATACCTGCACTCATTAAAGGAATGTTAAGTTTAATATTCTTAGTGAGCTGTGTTGAGAGGTCAATCATATTAGGTGTTACTTCTGAATACTGTGGAACTAAAAGTACGTCGTCAAATGTAATGCCTTCACCAATAATTTTACCCATTTTGCTAAAATCCTCGCTTTCTGTTGTGTTTTAATATATAGAAAAAATCCGAATAAATAAATTAATCCGGATGTTTCTACAAGTATCTGACATCTTAGTCAGTTTATAAATATGTTACAAGTGAATATAACAAAACTGCCACTAAAAGTCAAACATTTTTTATAAATGTGCAACTCCGTTACCAACAGCACTTATAATTGCTTCTTTCATTGAATCATCCGGAAGCATAAACAGTCTTATCATCTCATTGCTGTCATTGTCATATGTGTATATTACAATATCTTCAGGGTCATCAACTCCTGATGAACAATTGTATGTCCTTAACTGCTGTCTTGCCTTACCCAAAGCTTCCTGACTGTTTACTTTCGCAACCAGAGTTGCTCTTGTAAGATCAAAGCTTCCCACATTCTTTCTCACAGACTTAGCCATAATCTTATCTATAGTGAGGCTTCCGTTAACATATGAATATTCATATTCAGCGTTATAATATTCAAATACAAACACCGTAAAGAATATAAATATAACAAGAACTATTACACCTAACCAGCCTGTCTGCACAATTGTTGTCGCTGCGAGCAGACATGCAATTACAAGTATTATTCTGTAAAAAATCGAAATCTTAGGAGCGGTAACTTTAACAATCTGCTCTACTGTTCCTTCTATCATAATTCAATAACCTTTCTTTAAAGCAATATGCCCGGCGGGAAATTACCCACCGGGCTGTAAGTTTTAATTATATTGTGGAATTACATCATTCCGCCCATGCCTGCACCACCTGCTGGCATAGCTGGAGCATCTTCCTTAATATTAGCAACAACTGATTCTGTTGTAAGAAGTGTTGAAGCAACGCTTGTTGCATTCTGTAATGCACTTCTTGTAACCTTAGCCGGATCAAGGATACCAGCATCTATCATGTTGACATATTCTTCCTTATATGCATCGAATCCTGTACCAACTTCAGACTCTCTTACCTTATTGATGATAACAGCACCTTCAAGACCAGCATTGTATGCAATGTGGAATAATGGAGCTTCAAGGGCCTTTAAGATAATCTGGGCACCAATCTTCTCATCTCCACTGAGTGTCTTAACAAGTTCTGCAACCTTCTTAGAAGCATGGATGTAAGCAGAACCACCACCTGATACTACACCTTCTTCAACAGCAGCTCTTGTTGCATTAAGAGCATCTTCCATACGAAGCTTAGCTTCCTTCATCTCTGTCTCTGTTGCAGCACCAACTCTGATAACAGCTACACCACCTGCAAGCTTAGCAAGTCTTTCCTGTAATTTCTCTTTATCAAATTCAGAAGTTGTCTCCTCAAGCTGTGCCTTAATCTGTGCAACTCTTGCATCAATATCTTCCTTAGCACCTTCGCCATCAACGATAACTGTGTTTTCTTTCTGAACCTTAACAGATTTAGCTCTACCAAGCATATCCATTGTTGTATCCTTAAGCTCAAGTCCAAGTTCCTCAGAAATAACCTGACCACCTGTAAGAATTGCGATATCCTTAAGCATCTCTTTTCTTCTGTCACCATATCCAGGAGCTTTAACAGCAACAACATTGAATGTTCCTCTTAACTTATTAACAATAAGTGTTGTAAGAGCCTCACCCTCAACATCCTCTGCTATAATAAGAAGTTTAGCACCACTCTGAACAATCTGCTCAAGAACTGGTAAAATTTCCTGAATATTAGAAATCTTCTTATCTGTAATAAGAATATATGGATTATCAAGAACTGCTTCCATCTTATCCATATCTGTAGCCATATATGCTGAAATGTATCCTCTGTCGAACTGCATACCTTCTACAAGGTCAAGCTCTGTCTTCATTGTCTTAGATTCCTCGATTGTGATAACGCCATCGTTAGAAACCTTCTCCATAGCATCAGCTACCATCTGTCCAACTTCTTCATCACCTGCTGAAATAGCTGCAACCTTGGCAATCTGATCCTTGCCTGTTACCTTCTCGCTCATATGTGCGATAGCGTCAACAGCACAATCAGTAGCCTTTTTCATTCCCTTTCTTAATACGATTGGGTTAGCACCTGCTGCAAGGTTCTTCATACCTTCATTAATCATAGCCTGTGCAAGAACAGTAGCTGTTGTTGTACCATCACCTGCAACATCATTAGTCTTGGCTGCCACTTCCTTAACAAGCTGTGCACCCATATTTTCGAATGCATCTTCAAGCTCGATATCCTTAGCAATAGTAACACCATCGTTAGTGATAAGTGGTGCACCATATGACTTATCAAGAACAACATTACGTCCCTTAGGTCCGATTGTTACTCTTACTGTATTAGCTAACTTATTAACACCTTCCTCTAAAGCCTTTCTAGCTTCAATTCCGTACTTGATTTCCTTTGCCATAATAATAGCCTCCTAAATAAATATACTTCTTATATGTTCAAACCGCCCTCATCTGCAACTGACATTGTCAATTATTCAATGATAGCAAGAATATCAGACTGCTTTACAATGATGAGATTCTCATCTTCATCAAGCTTAACCTCTGTTCCAGAATACTTAGAATAGATAACCTTATCACCAGGCTTAACCTGCATAACAACTTCCTTACCATCAACAACTCCGCCAGGACCTACGGCAATAACCTCTGCCTGCTGTGGCTTTTCCTTAGCCTGTCCAGGAAGTACGATTCCTGATTTGGTAGTCTCCTCTGCAACTAATGCTTTAATAACAACTCTGTCTCCTAATGGTACTAATTTCATTATATATTCCTCCATTCCGCTGTCTTCACATGAGAGTGAACCCTTCATGGCAGCATTCATCTTCCTGTTAGCACTCATTCTTTTCGAGTGCTAACCACTGCACATAATGTAACACTTCACGCTTTTATTTGTCAACAGCTAATTCAAATATATTATATTTTTTAGATTTTATTAATAATTATTATTTAACACCCATTTTTATTGATTTTCCATAATAAAACAGATACTGCTGTGCAAATCCCCCCAGTTCCCCAAACTGTTCCTTTGCAAAAGCAGCAATCTTATCCTTTGGAGTGTCCACACCGTCAAAATACATTGTCTCCATAATTCTTTTAATCCACACATCAACAGGAAATGCTTCTTTCTTTCCAAGTCCGAAAAGGCTTACGCAGTTGGCAACCTTCTCTCCAACACCTTTTATTGTCATAAGTTCCTTAATGCACGAATCATAATCCTTGCTCTTAAGTTCATTTATATCAAACTGGCCTGCCATATTCCTTCTTATTGCATCCATAATATAAGGTGCACGGAATCCTGTCTTTAACTCTTTAAAGTCCTCTTCACTTGCATTGGCAAGCTGTTCAAGTGTTGGAAATGTATACATATCCGCTCCACCATATGTTCCCTTATATGTACCAAACTTTGCAGATATATCAGCTACTATCTTCTTAATATGAGGTATCTGCTTATTCTGCGATATAATGAATGATATAAGTGTTTCAAAAAAATCCTGATTAAGAATCCTCACTCCCCACATGCTTTCAATTGCATCCTTTAACTTATCATCTTTTTCCAGCAGCTTTTTCTTAATTGCCGAATAATCCCTGTCCATATCGAAATAATCTTTCCATACATTTACATATTCATCTTTGTCTGTATCATAAAATGTAACGGTATCAGCCTCCTGTGAAACATGTAATACATACCCCTTTGCCGTCAGTACATAATCCTCTTCATCGAGCTTTACAAAATGAAAACACTGTCCACATTCCAATGTCTGTGCCAGATCGAAATCACATACATTTTTTAATTTATAATCTGCCATAATTATCCTCCATATTTCTTATCATTTTGCTTTACATTTATAACAACCCCGTTATACAATTATATATAATTTAATCAATAGGAGACAACACATGAAATTCAGAAAATATTGGGCGTCTCTTTTAGCCGGAGCAATATTAACAGCATCTCTTTACGGATGCAGTATACCTTTTACCAATAACAATACCTCTGATACTTCTTCAGAAATTTCATATATACCATTTGATAATAAAGCAGCTACAACCGAAGATATAATTCAGTTTATAATACAATCCATGGAAAATAACAATAATGAATGTGATATTTTTGTTGCCGATGACAAGCTTATTGATGCCAATGAGTGGCTGACAAGAATTAGCGGCATAGAACAGATAAAGTGTGAATACCGCAGAATTAAAGATGGTTACAATATGGTGATAACTTATGACTGCTGGGATAATTATGCAATAATGAAAGCATATAATTCAGACAATACATCCCAGCTTAACGAACGCCAGCTTGAACTTTATAACAAATATATTGAAATCCTTTCAGAAGTTACTTCACCACATAAAAGCGATTATGAAAACGAACTTGCAATACATGATTATCTTGTATCACATATAACATATATTGATAATGGCGGTTCAACCTTTAATGCTTATGACGCTCTTATTAACGGTGAGGCTGTATGTAGCGGATACACAGAAAGTTTCAAGACTTTTATGGATATGCTCGGTATTGAGAATTACACATTATCAGGTACAGCGGGCAGCCAGCAGCATATCTGGAATGTAGTTAAACTTGGGAACGACTGGTATCAGGTTGATGTCACATGGGATGACCCTGTTGGTTCAACATCGGAGTATATCGACCACGGATATTTTAATATAACAGATGCCGATATGGCAATTGACCACACATGGAATTCCGCTGTAAATGCAGCCAACCCTGCTAATGGATACATATACACATATCCTGTTCAGTCAAAGCTTCAGGTCATTAATACACAGAACGAATTCGATAATTACATATTGCGTTGCATAAGAAACCGGACCAGACATATAGAATTTACAACAACAGCTTACCTTGATATCAAATCAGCAGTATCTAATGCTGGAATCCAGTTATCCTATGCCTACAAAACCACTAACAGAACCAATTACACATTATATACAGTTACTTTCACATTCTAAAAACAGGTCACTTGTTATATATGCCTTTATCAGGCTTTATAAACAAGTGACCATTTGTTATCTGTTATTCTTTTTCCCCGGTTCATCTGCTATATATGAACCATCCTTTATCATAGCTCTTACCAGTGAATCTTTCGCATTCTTCCATGGCTCATCAATATATTTGTGGTCAAATTTATTAATAAACCATTCCACATCATCTCTTACCCGCTTCATATTCTCAATATAGAGACTGTTAGTTATCTTAATAAATTCATCTAACATATCCCCCTTTAAAGAATTAGCTGCCTGCTCAAGCAATATGCCATAATGCTTCGTACAGAATCCCTTGCATGTTTTATACTTCTCCCTGAAATCACTATCATGCTTATACATATGAAATATAGTATCCAGATATCTCTGAAATGTGTTATCAATCCTTTCACATACAAAGCATGTGCCTTCAAGCTGTTCAGTATATGCTGTCACGGAAGGTTTATCAGCTTTCTTAAACATAGACTTTCCTGCCACTTTTCCATCCTGCAGACCCTCAATATCATTAATCACTCTGTCAAGATGTGTCTTCATGACAAGGGCAAAGCCAAGTCTGTTCTCACAGTCATACACTTTCTTTAAATGCTTCTGGCAGAAACCCTTTTTATCAGTCACAGCCCTTATATCATCTTCCATATAACTAGGGCCCATTGTATAGCTTACCGCATCATCCTCCAATGCTTTATACATTGAACAAATCGGACATTCACAGTCTGATGAAAATGCATCATTAACAGGTATAGTATATATCTTCTCTTTCATAAGTACTCCTTTAATCAGTCTTTTATAAATGTATTCTATCATAATATTTTATTAATATCATTCTATTTATTATTTTTTAAATTCCGGGTTATATGCATAGAAATTCTTAGAATCCAGCTTGCTCTGTATAATCGACATAGCTTCTCCGAATCTCTGGAAATGCACAACCTCTCTTTCTCTTAGGAACTTCAGCGGTTCATACACATCCGGATCATCACGGCAGAGTCTTAACAGATTATCATAAGTACTCCTTGCTTTCTGCTCGGCTGCCATATCCTCTGCAATATCAGTTATTGCATCCCCCTTTGACTGGAATTCAATTGCGCAGAAAGGTACACCTCCTGCAGCCTGCGGCCATACTCCAACTGTATGATCAACATAATATGCCTCAAACGGAGTTCCTTTTATCTGTTCCATTGTAAGATTTCTTGTAAGCTGATGAACCATTGTACTGACCATTTCAAGATGGCCAAGCTCTTCCGTGCCTATATCAGTCAACAGCCCGGCAACCTCCCTGTATGGCATGGAATATCTCTGTGACAGATATCTCATTGATGCTCCAAGCTCACCATCTGGTCCACCATACTGCGAAATAATCATTGCCGCCAGTGTTGGATTACAATTCTTTATATTAATCGGGTACTGAAGTCTCTTCTCATAATTCCACATATCACATACCTCCCTTGTATTCCCATGGCATAGGTGTTGCCACCCACATCCAGTAGTTGTCATTTACCATATATTCCATGCTGAGAGGTCCATAATAATCTGAATATTTTTTCATAAACTGTACATATTTATCCTTAATTTCTGCATAATATTCAATAGCTGCAGCATCATCCGGATGGGTATCAAGATAAAGCATAGTTTCAACAAGTGCAAAGCCAAGCTCATAAATATTCTTCATAATCATAGCTTTTTCATTTCTTATATTATTACAACAATTCATGACCTGCCTCCTGTAAATGGTTTATCAAGTACAGGAAACATAGTCCCCCGCATAATTGCCCGCGAAGGCTCATATAATTCATCCCAACGCTGCCACGGTACATAGCACATCGCCGGAACCTGTTGTGTCATCATCATAAAATAAGCTCCATATACATGTATCACTACAGTATATGGAGCTTTTCACTTATTGTTGTATGTCCTGTCAGGATATATGCTACTGTATTTATATATCCGGTGACTCCGGCATTGGTGTATAGTCAGAACCCGTTAGGAATTGCTAATTTATCTTAATACGACATCACCTCATATCCGTCCTCAGTCACATGAACCATTATTTCCCACTGTGCTGAGTACGAATCGTCATCTGTATATATTGTCCAGTTGTTGCCCTCGTCTATATATATGTCTGGAAGTCCAGCATTAATCATTGGCTCAATTGTGAATACCATGCCCGGTGCCATGACCATTCCTGTCCCCTTCTTAATTACATAACTTACAAATGGGGTTTCGTGAAATTCAAGACCTATTCCATGTCCACCAACTTCTCTTACTACTGAATATCCATTAGCCTTTGCATGTTCATTTATTGCCGCCGCAACATCTCCAAGATGTCCCCATGGCTTAACCTGTGCAAGACCTAACTCAACACATTCTTTTGCAACATCCACCAGCTTCTTATGTTCTGGTGCAACATTACCTATACAGAACATTCTTGATGAATCTGAAAAATATCCGTTTAATATCGTTGAACAGTCAACATTAATTATATCACCATCAAGAAGCTGGATATTCTTAGATGGTATTCCATGACATACCTGCTCATTAATTGAAGTACACACACTCTTTGGAAATCCTTCGTAATTAAGTGGTGCAGGTATTCCACCCATCTCGGTTGTTTTCTGGTATACCAAATCATCTATATCCTGAGTTGTCATTCCTGCATGAATATTCTCTGCAACATAATCAAGCACAGCAATATTAATCTTGCTGCTTTCTCTCATTCCTGCAAGCTGTTCTTCATTCTTTATAATATTTCTTGGTGGTACCTTATGAAACTTTCTCTTGAAATTATCTAATTTTCTATCAAATTCCATGTGACAATCACAATATTTTTTCCCACTGTTACACCAGCAGGGATCATCTTTTCGTAATGCCTTCATAACTATTCTCCATTTTCTCTACTGCTCCATAGCTTCCATAATGGCCGGGAGGAACTGTTTCTTTCTTGAAACAACATTCTTTAGTATATATGTATCCTGCTGTTTGTCAACTCCAAATGCCTGTGACATTATTGTATCCGCATTTTTACCTGAACACAGTACATAAGAGCATTCCGTTGATATGTCTGTCATAAGAAAATATACTACATCAAGCCCACCATCACCTGTTACTGTATCTATAAATGGTACTTCCTTTGCTTTTATCTTCTCTATATCCTCAGGTCCCATTGCATTAACCTGCCCCACACCTACAGTAACATCATTAATCGCGAACTTCTTAAAATCCTGATAGAATATTTCTCTGTCTGTTTTTTCATCAAGATTACTTCCAGCTCCAAACATTTGTCTTCCGTACACTTCAGGGTCAATTCCTGCAATATCAGCAAGCTCTGTTGCCGCTTCTATATCATCAGGTGTGCATGTTGGAGATTTGAATATTAATGTATCTGATATAATTGCCGAACACATCAGTCCGGCTATAACAGGCTCTATATTAATTCCTGCCTCCTGATACATCTTATAGATAATTGTTCCCGTACAGCCAAGGGGCTGGTTTCTGAAGAATACAGGTGTGATTGTCTGTATAGGTCCTAATCTGTGATGGTCAATTATCTCAAGGATCTCTGTATCTTCAATTCCATTGACTGCCTGGTTCTTCTCATTGTGATCAACAAGAATAACTTTCTTTCTGCCTGAACGAAGGAGATTTCTTCTTGAAATAGTTCCTACATAATTACCGTTTTCATCCTCAATAGGGAAATCCCTGAACCTTTTCTTAGTCATAATTTCCTGAATATCTTCAACATAATCGGTTGTCTTAAAACATACAATTCTGTCTCTTGGTGTCATAAAGAATCCAACCGGAATTGCCTGATTCATAAGCCTTGCAACAGTATATGTATCATAATCAGTTTCAATAATAATACAGTTATGGCTCTTTGCAATCTTGGCAATTGTATTGGATACCTTTGCTCCCTCACATATTATAAGACATTTTGCCTCCATCTCTATTGCACAGAGCTGTGATTCGTACCTGTTACCAAGAATTACAATATCCCCCTCATCAATCATGTTCTCCATCATATCAGGATTAGCCGCTGCAATAAGCATCTTTCCTTTGTCAAATATCTCGCTTTCATCACCTGTAATTACTCTTCCTCCAAGTGTTTCAACAATATTAGAAAAACTTGTCTTAGCATTTGACAATACTCTGTTATCAAATGTTTCAAAATACGATTTGGCAATATCATCAATTGAAACAAGACCTGTAAGTTTTCTGCCTTCGGTAATAGGAAGTGTTACAACATTAAGTGAATCCATTAATTTCCATGCATTACGCACCGAAATTTCTCTGTTTATTCCCTCTGTGTGCCTTATCTCTATGTTCATTACCTGTGGACGTACATCTTTAATATATTCTGGTGCCTCTACGCCGAATCTGTTTAGTACAAAATGAGTTTCCTCATTAAGATGCCCCGCCCGCTTAGGCACGTAATTATCTGTTCCTGTTATCTTATTCTTTAAATCCGCATAACATATTGCTGAACATATTGAATCTGTGTCAGGATTTTTATGGCCTATAACCATAATTTCCTTTGCTTTTTCTTTATATCCTTCCATACTCTGTTTACTATCTCCTTATAATTATCTATACCTAGCTATTCCTTCTTCCATTAAAATAAGTCTCCTATGTTGTACCATAGGAGACTCTTTACTTCAATTACTTTCTGAATGTTACTGTTTCGGTTTCATCAGTATAACCAATTGTTCTCATATAGCTCTTGAAATCTTCAATCTTATTGCTATATACACCAAATGCATCATAGCACTTCTGGAAGTATTCAAGTGCAAGTTCTACATTACCAGACTCCTTGGCGTTCCAAGAATCAACAGCATATTTATGAATCTGTCTGTGTGCTGCATCAAGATCCTTAAACTGTCTGCTTCCTGTAATACGAGTATCTGTCTGCGCTTTCATCCACTTACCAAGCTTACAGGTATCTGGATTATTAAGCTGTGTAACCTTAAGAGTTTCAAATCCAACAGCATTATTATATACTCTCCACATAAGGATAAAGTGGTCAATCTGGAATATTCTTATCCTATCCTGTGTTGTAACATTAGAGAATGATCTGAACATATCACTTCTTGCAGTATCAATATATCTGCCAATCTTATAGATATGAGTACCTGTAGCCATGCAGTTATCAGATAACTTATCATAGCTCGCTGCAATACTATCTACCTGCTTGGCAAATTCTGTTGTAATAGATGACTGTGTATCAATATCTGAAAATATTCCATTAACAGCATCATTAATTGCAACCATCTGGTTATTCATTCTTTCAATATCCGAAAGTGATTCTTCAACCTTTGAATTGCCTTCTGAAAGTTTAACCGTTGTCTCATCCATGGATATCGCAAGTCTTCCGATATCATCATTGAGTTCTCTAACATAATTAACAATATCATCAGCAGATTCTGATGTACTGCTTGATAACTGCCTTACCTGGTCTGCAACGACTGCAAAACCTTTTCCTGCCTCTCCTGCTCTTGCAGCCTCAATAGAAGCATTGAGAGCTAACAGATTACTTTGGCTTGCAACCTTCTTCACAATATCAACAATCTCACCAATCTTATGTATCTTATCCTGGAATTCCTGTACCTGTCTGTTAATATCAGCAATCTTTTCTGATGACTCATTAACAACCTTAATACTCTCATTCATATTAGCTGTACTGTTCTGTGTAGTAGCAAGCATCTCATGTGTATTGTCTTTAATATCAGCCATGGCAACATTAATGTGGTTGATAGATTCTTCAAGATTATGTCCTGACTCTCCCATAGCACCAATAGCCTGAGCCTGTGACTGTACCTCATCCATCATATTCTTGACATAAGAATTATCGCCAATTGACTCCATAGCCTCATTAAGTCTCATTACGAAATTATTATTGAATCTCTTATAAGTCTCAACAACTCCATTAAACTTATTGGCAACCTCAGGATTTTCAAAAAGTGTTGTATCAGCCGGTAAGTCACCTGTCTGTGATATCTCACCAGATATTATCTTATCAAATACATCAAGCAATGTATTCAAATCATTACCTGACGCTGCTTTAGCTGTTGTTTTATTCTTTCTAAACATAACGCGCCTCCATATACAGATATTTAATTATCCTCACTGTAATTTTCTATTATAATACCATAATTCCTCATTAAATGACAATCTTTTTATTACTTTTGTGGAACAAAAATACAGAAAAATAATACTATAACAATAAAAGCAGCTACAATGGAGAATTTCATTGAAACATATCAGAAAATATATATCATTATTAATTACCATGACCATCATATTAATCACAGCATTTCCACTGACAGCATGTAACAAAGATACAACTGACAATTCTGCTAAAAAAATCACTCTCTGCGAAGTTACTCACTCTATATTTTATGCACCACAATATGTTGCCATTGAAAATGGATATTTTGCAGACGAGGGGCTTGAGCTTACGGTAACTAACGGATTCGGTGCTGACAAGGTAATGACAGCTCTGATATCCGGTGATGCAGATATTGGATTCATGGGTTCTGAATCATCTATCTATGTATATGCCGAAGGCTCTGAAGACTATGCTGTCAACTTTGCCGGACTTACACAGCGTGCCGGTAACTTCTTGGTTGGAAGGGAAGCCAATGATAATTTTGACTGGGCTGAACTCAAAGGAAAAACTGTTATCGGAGGAAGAGCCGGCGGCATGCCCCAGATGTTATTTGAATATATTCTGAAAAAGAATAACATTGATCCTGAAACAGACCTTGAAATCCTTCAGAATGTTGATTTTGGTTCAACATCTGCAGCATTCACATCGGGAATAGGTGATTACACAGTTGAATTTGAGCCTTCTGCGACTTTACTCGAACAGCAGAGTGAAGGCCATGTTATCGCCTCACTCGGTGTAGAAAGTGGCTATGTTCCTTACACAGCATACTGTGCAAAGAAAAGCTATATTCAGAAGAATCCTGATGTAATCCAGAAATTCACTAATGCTACACAGAAGGGTCTTGATTATGTCAATACACATTCATCAGCAGAAATTGCGGCCATTATTGCACCTCAGTTTAAAGAAACCGATATTGCAACAATAACCGCAATTGTTGAAAGATATAAATCACAGGATACATGGAAAACCTCCACTGTATTCACCGAAGACAGCTTTAATCTGTTACAGGACATTCTTACGCAGGCTGGCGAGCTTAAATCTCGAGTTCCTTACAGCAGTCTTGTAACAACTGAATACTCTGAAAAAGCTCTAAATAAGCAGTAATACATTTTTAATATATCATCCTTTTAGCAGGTGCCTGAAATGACGGTTATGGTTCTCAAGGAAATCTATCAGCCATGCCGTCATCCTGCATACATATCTGTACAAAGGTATCGACAGAATCATCATTATTATCGTAAGATTTCTTGTCAGACCTTTAAGAACAACCATTGCAAACAACGGTCTTAAGAATATCATTGAAAATACTATTCCGCCTGCCATTGCAATACACACCATGACCCTTATCATATCAAACGGCATACATACTCTGATAAGTGCCGCCATACCTACCGTCAGAAGCACAAGCGTTGCTGCAGTTGCTGTCTGTTCATGGGCAAGTCCGGTACAGTTTCCGTATATCGTTACAATAGTAACTACAATAAAATCTGTAATTCCCGTTGGCAGGGCTTTAAGCACAACATTAAGAAGAAAATCTCCTTTAATCAAACTTTTATTAGGCTGTAATGCCAGGAAAAATGCAGGTATTCCTATTGTAAATATACCCAGAAATGATAACTGTGTCGGATATAATGGATACAGATTAACTGATATAAGCGTAAATATCGTAAGCAGCATTGAAAATATATTCTTTGCAAGAAACAGCGATGCTGAACGCTTAATATTATTAACTACCCTTCTTCCTTCTCCAACAACATCCGGCATCTTTGAAAAATCAGAGTCCAGAAGAACTATCTGCGCTGCATTGCTGGCAGCCTCACTTCCTGATGCCATTGCAACACTGCAGTCAGCACATTTTAATGCAAGTACATCATTGACTCCGTCACCTGTCATGGCGACAACATTTCCCGCTGCCTTAAAAGCCTCAATAATCTTTTTCTTCTGTTCAGGGATAACTCTTCCAAAAACTGTATATTCTTCTACAGCCTTTTCTATATCATCATCTGTCTTAAGTGTTGTAGCATCTATGTAATGGGTTGCATTCTCAATTCCTGCTCTTATAGCAACCTTTGAGGCCGTTACAGGATTATCACCTGATATTACCTTAATCGCAACTCCCTGCTGTTTAAAATATTCAAATGTATCCTTCGCCGTTTCTCTTATCTCATTCTCGAGTATTATGAAAGCTATCGGAGTTATTGCCATTGTCACAGCTTCTCCTGTTATCTCTTCATTAGCTTTTCCAAAAACAACTATCCGTTCACCATTACCTGAATACTTATCAATAACCTTCTTATAATTATCATATGACTCAAGAAGCAGATACTCAGGTGCACCAAACAGATACACATCCCTGCCATACCTTGCTCCACTGTACTTGTTCTGTGATGAAAAAGGAAACATTTCATCACACTCTTTTTCTTTATCTATTCCATAATATCTGTGTATTGCTTCCATAGTTGCATTATCAGAACTGATTGCAGCAGCTACATTTTTAATGATTCGTTCAACTCCATGGCTGTCAACTGCTTCTCCACTATCGTAAGTATAATCCAGTATTTCAACATGAGTCACCGACATTTCTGGCTTTGTTATTGTTCCAGTCTTATCAACACACAAAACATTTACTCTTGCAAGCGTTTCAACGCAGTTCATTTCATGTACGAGTACATTTTTCTTGCCAAGTCTCATAACGCTTACAACAAGTGCGACGCTGGCAAGAAGATAAAGGCCTTCTGGAATCATGCCCACCAGAGATGCCACCATCGAATCAATACTGCCTTTAATTGTACTTCCAACCGCAAATCTGCTCTGTAAAAACAATCCTATTCCAATAGGTATAATCAGTACGCCTATTGTTTTTACCAGTTTATCAAGAGATTCCATCATATCTGTCTTTTGTTTTTTTCGTCCAGCTTTAGCTTCAATTGCCAGTTTTGCGGCATAGGCATCCAGACCAACATTTGTAAGGACTGCCTTACACTCTCCCGAAACAACAAAACTGCCGGAGAGCAATATATCCCCGGCATTCTTAACGACTTCGTCAGACTCCCCGGTAACCAGCGATTCGTTCACCCGCACGAATCCTTCTACAAGAATTGCATCCGCACTTAGCTGGTTGCCAGCTGAGAACACACACAAATCCCCCTTTACCAGAGTCTCTGAATCTATAATATGCAATTGTCCATCTCTTATAACTGATGTCTTAGGTGCATTGACCACCGTAAGTTTATCAAGGACTTTCTTTGCTCTTATCTCCTGTATTATTCCAATAAGCATATTAAATATAATTACAGGCACAAATGTCATATTGTTATATGACCTTACCAGTGCCAGAAGAACAGCAAAAACAGCAAATATAAGATTAAAATATGTGAAAACATTACCCGCAATAATCTGGCCAATTGTCTTAGACTGTTTTCCAACAGAGACATTGACCTTGCCTTCCAATGTTAATTTTTCTACCTGCTTTGTCGAAAGTCCTTTTTTTACATCAGTCATCTGAATACTTAATCTCCTTCATGATGAATTGCTTAGTATAAAGTATTGTTCCTATAACAACGACAAGTTTAATAGTGAATAATATTATAATATTAGCTAACGAATACGGATTATATACCTGGAACAATATATTAGACACAAACTGTATTAAAATTGCATAGTATGGAAGCATATAATTAATCTGTTTCTTAACTGAACCATATGCAACTATGCATAATATAATATTAAGTACTATATCTAATACCGTAGCAAGCCCCATAATAAACCATAATGGCTCTGGTGCACTGAAAAGCTGTGCCATATTAGCTGTATATTCTGTCATAACTTCTTCTGCAGATAATCCACTTGAAAGCATATCCTCTACAACCTTCTGTAACCCACTTGCTGATATAGCCTGCGCATATACATAGTATGAAAGCACAGACAGACCATACATCATAACCGTATCTCCCAGTGCAATGCCTGTACCAGCCAGTATAACATCACCTGCACGGTTATATTTGTCTGCCATAAGCTTTACAGTAAACCATCTTGCTATTGCAAGTCCAACTGCAAATACAATATTATATACGACTATATATGAGCTTGAATTGTATGTGAAAAACATATCCACACTTGGAATAAGTCTTATAATGCTCATAAACATTTGTGAAAACATAAATCCAAATATTACATACGAAAGTAATCCAAGAAGCAAAGGAATAACTCTTCCTTTCCATCTCTTAGCTGTAATTATTATCGCAACAATCAGAACGGACAAAACAAGAATCGCTCCTGCAACTAACATGCTGACTGCGCCAGAACTTACTGTCTGTCCAAAATCAATATCAATATTTTCCATAAAACCTCCAATTAAATTTTTGAACACTTACTATAAGAAAGTTATTCTTCACTAACTATAAAAAAAGACGGTCAATATCCTGTCTTGACCGCCCCCATAATCCTATTGTGTAACAATATATCTTTCTATATATAATATAAAAAAGGCACACTGCAAACAACCGATTATAATTTTGTTACATTAGTAGCCTGAGGACCCTTAGCGCCTTCTGTTACATCAAACTCAACCTGAGCGCCTTCCTCTAAAGACTTGAAGCCTTCCATGTTAAGTCCAGAATAATGTACGAATACATCCTTTCCTGACTCATCACTGATAAAGCCGTAACCCTTCTGGTTGTTGAACCACTTAACTGTACCCTTCATTTCAAGTACCTCCAAAAAAAATCTTGGTGTTTGAGACACCTTACTAATATTACCATTTCAGGCATCTGCTGTCAATGAAAGATAGCACATTTACTGCTGTTGCAACTATTTCTTTTCCTGTTGTTTAACAGTAAAAGTCGTTCTGCTAAGTTCCACTTTGTCATCACCTTTTTGTGCAACTGTAACCAGATCATCCTTCTTAACTTTTGCGCCTTTAACCCTTAAAAGTCTGTCACTTATTTTCTCTGTGGCATATTCCTTTCCATTAATAAGAGCACAGCTATAGTCATTAAAATGATTTCCCTCTATAAATACGGTATCTCCATAATTATAAACATCTGTAATCTCTATATCATCAATTCCCATCTTAAGCTCTGTCGCCACATATGGGGTATCTCCACCATATATTTCCTTCTTGCCATAAAGAATGTCATATTCAAGGATTTTAAGATTCTTAAGATATTCATCTTCCGGAAGATTTTTCTTAGACTGATGATATTTCATAATATATCCCTCAGACATTCCAAGTCTTTCCATTACATATGCAGATAACTGATATGCCTGAATATCTTTATTTTGTTTGTCCATCTGGAAATTACTCCAGATAACATACTGTGTCTGGAATTTATCTCCATTAGTAAGCATTTCGTCTGTAAAATCAAATGTAGGCAGATGATCTCCATATAAAACAAGTATAGTTTCCTCATCTCTCTCCGACAATTTATCAACAAGCTCACCTATAAAATTATCCATTTCATGAATCTGGTTGACATAATATTCAAATGATGCCTGCTGTTCTGCAACTGGAAAGTTAGTAACCTTAATTTCTGGTGTGTACCCTTCCATTGGTGTAGACGGGTAGTCGCCATGTCCCTGTACAGAAATTGTAAAAACATAATCTGTACCAGATGTTGAATCAAGTGCCTTAGTTATCTCTCCTGTAAGAATATTATCCTTAGCCCATCCCATAGGTGTTTTTTCAATGCCATCCATATATTCTATAGATGTAAATGTATCATATCCAAGATGTGAAAACACAAGATTTCTGTCATAAAATGTTCCATCGTTATTGTGAATAGCATGTGTTGAATATCCCAGCTTCTTAAGGTCATACGCCATTGACTCACATACCTTTGATTTCATAATTGTCCTGTAAGGATATTCCCCCGGACCGAAATCATCAATATTAATCCCGGTCTGTACTTCAAATTCTGTATTACATGTTCCTGCACCAAAGCATGGAACTGACAGATATCCTGACGAATACTCTGATATAAGCTTCTGGTAATTAGGCAGTGGATTCTCTGAAAGAGTGATTCCCTTTACATGTGTTGGATCAAAAAAAGACTCAAGCTGCACAAATATAATATTAGGAGTCTTATCATCTGCTTCCGGTTCAACATCATCCAGATCTTTCTTCAATGATTCCATATATTCTTCTGAATATTCTCCAGATTTCTTAATTCCCCGGTCAAGTACACTGCTTACAAAGCAATGGCTAAAACCATATTTCTTATATGCCTGCGCAAGGTTTCCAAAATGGCCTTCAACTGCCCCTGTAAAAAGAAGCGTAATACCAATTCCATAGGTTGCAAGAAATACCAGCACAAGCTGGACTCCGGCATATGCATAAAACTTAGTCTTTTTTATAGTTACTTTTATTTTAGGAGCTTTTCTCCACAAAAATACAAGTCCTGTTATTACAGCAATAACCAACAATGCTATCAAAATTATCTGTACTATGCTTACATACAATCCCGCAACTTTAATTGCATCTTTAATGAGATAAAAATCCATTGCTGTAAACGGTGTTTTTCTTGAGGATAATATTATAAAATTAGTCAGTGACAACCCTATCCATACAACCGAAATTACACAATATGCAAATATCCTTCGTGTAAAAAACAATGCGATTGTCATAGTTGTCATTATAATTAATGTATTATATATAAATATAACCGGATGCATAAATGGGAATGCAAGTCCCATTATTCCTCTTCTGTTAAAACATTCAACCACCAATTCCAGTATAAGCGAGTATACTGCTGTATGAACCAGATCATAGGTCCAAATCTTCTGTAAAAAGGTTTTAACTTTATTCATAATGATTGTACGCCCCTTTTGTGCTAATTGTTTTTAATAGCCTCCAATACATCTCTTGTTTTATTTTTTAATTTGTCACTTGCCGTTCTTGATAACAATATAGAAGAACCATACTGTTTTGCCTCAGCCTTATTGCCACATTCAACCGCCAGACTTGTGAGCAGATAATATATAGTCATCTCATCCATTCCCGCTATAGGCGGATACTCTGTCTCTAACGCCTGCTTAAAGCCCTTATAAGCATCTTCTAAATATTCGTGCTCATAGTTATAGTATTTGTCAATATCAGACTGAGAAGCCCCATTAGCCTTAGCCTCTTCAATTTCTCCCCTGTAGAGCCAGGCAAGCTTAAGACAAAGATATGCGCTTTCACTTATCTTACCACCTGTTACCATTTCTGTAAGCATTGCCATCTTGCAGCGCCTTACAGCTCTTTCATACGAATAGGTTTCAGTTTCATTCTCCTTTGCCTTAAATCTTGGCTCGACATTTTCACGTATTGCCTTTCTCTGCTTAGGTGTAAGATGACCGTAATTACGCTGCGCGGCAGCATACCCACAATGAGGGCAGAGTATTATGTCATATTTGCATGTATCTATACCCTCATATAAAGGCTTAAGCACTGCGTCTGTCCCGACAAATCTTGCTTTTCCGGTTCTTACCTGCTTTGTTTTAAATTCCTTCCCACATACATCACATTTGATTGTCTTATCAAAAATATAATCTGTTTCCTTCTTTTGTCCAATGCCTTCCATCAGGATAACCTCACTATTTCTGTAATTTGAATGAACTCTTAAGTGAAACTATCCTGTTAAATATAGGCTTACCCGGTTCTGAATCTTTATTATCAACACAGAAATAGCCATTTCTTACAAACTGGAACTTATCTTCACTTACAGCTTTCATAAGCTCTGGTTCAAGATAACACTCTGTAAGAACAGTCTTAGAGTTCGGATTAATATTCATAGAACCATCTTCTTCGTTGTAAACACCCTTTTCTTCGTCTACAATATTCTCGTATAATCTGACTTCTGCCTTGCAGCCTTCTGTAGCAGAAACCCAGTGTATTGTTCCCTTAACCTTACGGCCTGTGAAATTTCCACCCTTAGTCTCAGGATCATAAGTACAATGTACTTCTATAACCTTTCCATTCTCATCCTTGACATAGTCAGTACATGTAACAAAATATGCATTCATAAGACGCACTTCATTACCAGGGAAAAGTCTGAAATATTTCTTAGGAGGCTCTTCCATGAAATCCTCTCTCTCAATATAAAGTTCCTTTGTAAATGGAACTTTTCTTGTTCCCATCTCTGGATTTTCCTGATTATTAGCCACTTCCATATATTCAACCTGGCCTTCAGGATAATTATCAATAACAAGCTTAACAGGATCAAGAACAGCCATCATTCTCTTAACCTTAAGCTTTAAATCTTCTCTTATACAATATTCAAGCATTGGATATTCAACTGAACCCTGTGCCTTAGTAACACCAACAAGCTCAACGAACATCTTAATAGCTTCAGGAGTAAATCCTCTTCTTCTTAAAGCTGCAATAGAAACAAGTCTTGGATCATCCCATCCGTCAACAATTCCATCTTCTACAAGCTTCTTAATATATCTCTTACCTGTTACAACATTAGTAAGATATAACTTTGCAAATTCAATCTGCTTAGGATTCTCCTCTGGAGATGTCTTATAACCGGTCTCAATTACAACCCAGTCATAAAGAGGTCTGTGATCCTCAAATTCAAGTGTACATATAGAGTGTGTAATTCCCTCTACTGCATCTTCAATAGGATGTGCAAAATCATACATAGGATATATGCACCATTGATCTCCTGTTCTGTGGTGTGTCATATGTGCAACTCTGTAAATAATAGGATCTCTCATGTTAATATTAGGAGATGCCATATCAATCTTTGCTCTTAAAACCTTCGTTCCGTCTGCATATTTTCCTTCCTTCATCTCCTCAAAAAGCTGAAGATTCTCTTCTACAGAACGGTTTCTATAAGGACTTTCCTTACCTGGTTCAGTAAGAGTTCCTCTGTACTGTCTAATCTCCTCAGCAGACAAATCATCTACATAAGCTTTTCCCTTCTTGATAAGCTTTACAGCTGCTTCATACATCTGTGGAAAATAATCTGATGCAAAAAGAACGTCTCCATTCCACTCTGCGCCAAGCCACTCAACATCCGCCTTAATAGAGTCTACGAATTCAACCTTTTCCTTAGTAGGATTAGTATCATCAAATCTCATATTAAACTGCCCGCCATATTCCTTTGCAAGTCCATAATTCAATAATATAGACTTGGCATGTCCAATATGAAGATATCCATTAGGTTCTGGTGGAAATCTTGTAATGACCTTCTTGCAATGGCCACTCTCAATATCCTTATCTATAATCTGCTCAATAAAGTTCTTAGAAAGAGCTTCGTTTTCCATGTTAATCCTCCTTGTTTTGCGAAGCAAAATCCATGTGCTTATTGTAAGCACATTCTCCTCTGGTGAGGAGAGGATTTTTCCTCCTTGTTTTCGTATTTAAAAAGGTAAAAATTATTTTACCCTAAATTCTTACATAGTTCAACCAGTTGTTTAATTATACTGGTCTTTATTCATTATAATATCATACAGCATCTCCACAGTTTCTCTTATCTGCTTTCCCTGCTCATTAAGCGTAATATCTGCATATTTCTTATAAAGTGCAACTCTGTCAGCATATATTTCTTCTACAGTTGTCTTTCCATTAGACACAACGCCTCGTTCTTTAAGGCTTCCAAGTCTTTCCTCGAGCGATTCTGGTGGAAGTTCAAGATAAACCACAGTACCAATATCCTTAAAATGTTCCATTGCCTCTTTTCCATATACAGCACTCCCACCAGTTGCAATAACCGTGTGGTGCGGACTGATTGAACAATTCACTTCATTTTCAATCTGTATAAATCCTGCATCTCCATGCTTTTCAATTATTCTTTCAAGAGTCATTCCCTCTCTTTGCTGAATAACAAGATCCGAATCAATGAATCCAAATCCTATCTTCTTGGCAAGTACTACTCCAAGCGAACTTTTTCCACTTCCCGGCATTCCTATAAGTATAATATTATTCATGTGTACCTCCATATGCCTGAGATTTATCTTGTACAGCAGTCGTACATTTCCTTAAGCTCATCAACTGTAAATGTATAATGTGAATTACAGAAGTGACAGTTAACCTCAATTGGCTCACCATCATCAATCATCTTCTGGATTTCTTCTTTTCCTACACTGATAACAGCCTTGCTTACTCTGTCCTTAGAACAGTTACAGTAAAACTTTGTTGGTATAGTATCAAGAATCTCAAGCTCCATATCCCCAAGAATATGTTCCAGAATCTGTTCAGGAGTCATTCCTTCCTCCAGCATGGCTGTAACAGACTTAATCTCCTTAATTCTTGCCTCAAGCTTATCTATAAATTCATCCGTTGCTCCCGGCATAAGCTGGATAATAAATCCTCCAGCCTGCTCAACAGTATTATCCTTATTCATAAGAACGCCAAGTCCTACAGAAGATGGAACCTGCTCACTGTTAGCAAAATAATAAGTAAGGTCATCTGCAATCTCACTTGTAATAAGAATAGTATCACCGACATATGGCTCTTTAAGTCCAATATCCTTAATTACGCTTAATACACCAATTCCTACCGCATCTGCAATATCAAGCTTTCCATCCTTAAGCGGAAGCATAACCTGTGGATTGCCAACAAATCCCTTAACCTCCCCCTTAGGATTAGCTGTAACAGTCATACTCCCGATTGGACCATTGCCCTTTATCTGTACAGTAAGAATATCCGCATCATTTTTCATCATTGTGCCCATCATCGCACCACCTGTAAGAAGTCTTCCAAGTGCAACAGTTGCAATAGGACTCATGTTATGTCTTTCTTTTGCTTCTTCAACAAGCCCTTTAGTTGTAGCAGCAAATGCTCTTACCTGTCCACCTGCCGCTGTGGCTCTAACAATATAATCACCCATAATTATCTCCTTATTATTTCTCAATCACAAAATATAATCTTTCCGACTTATCGTCAGGCATATCCTTAGTAAATGCATTATACACATTTTTCACGGTAAGTCCAGCCTTATTAGCTGCACCTGTAACCTCATCTATAGTAAAGCCATGCTGATAGTGCTGTTCTTCAAATCTGTCAAATGTACCATCCTCATTCTTAACAAACACAGCAAGCTCATATTCATTATTGCGTTCTTCCTCATCATAATAGTTGTCCCATATAAATGCGGAATCTTCCCTGTTCTCAGCATATGTATTCTCAGCAAGTATATCCCTAAAGAAATGTATTGTCTTTAAATCAAATATAAATACACCGCCTTTTTTAAGGTTCTCACTAACACATGCAAATACACTTTCAAGGTCAGGAACAGATGTAATATAATTCATGGAATCCCCTATACTTATCATACCGTCTACTTCATAAGGCACTTCGAAATCCCTCATATCCTGACATGTATATATAACCTGCGAACCCTCTTCAAATGTTTTCTCGGAAGCAATAGACAGCATATCTTCAGACATATCAAGTCCAACACAGTCATAGCCTTCCTTAGCAAGCATTCTTGTAACAGTTCCTGTTCCACAGCCCAATTCAAGCACTGATGAATCACCTGACACGCCATTTTCCTTAAGGAGAGCAATCATGTACTGTCCCCATTCCTCATATGGAATATTATCCATATACTCATCATAAACATATGCAAAGCCTGTATATGCATCCATTATAATTACCTCTTATCATTCCTATACTTAACATTAAAATGACCTGCCATTATCTGGCAGGTCTTAGTGTTTAAAAGCTATGCATTCTTTCCACAGCACTGCTTATATTTCTTTCCGCTTCCGCATGGGCATGGATCATTTCTTCCGATTTTCTTGCCCTTAACAACAGTTCCAGAAAGTTTCTGCTTCTTGTAAAGGTCTTTTCTTGTCTGCTCATCAAGAAGGTTATCCCACTGTGGCAATTCATAAAGCCAGTCAGCCTTGCAGCCTACCATGTTATAATAAAGTTTTTCCTTGTCATAATCAAGACTAACTTCTGTATTCTCATCCATAGTTTCAATTGGATTAGGAGTCTTTAAGCTGTCATTGATACCATCAAGGAATCCTGTCATAAGAAGCACCTCAACGCCAAACTTCTCTGCTAATTCTTTAACAGTTCCTTTAACTACTGTATCAGGATTGGCAAGAATCTGTTCGTAAATTGCCTTCTCCTGATTAAAATATGAACCCCAGAATTCTGAAGCGTTCTTCTGATCCATCTCTGTCTCGTATGCGAGTTTTCTCCATGTTTCTAATAATGCCATGTCTGATTGTTACCTTTCAAAATATTAATTATGTGTACTGGTTGTATGTATAACCAGATGAGTATGAATACAGTCCATTAGATGTATAAGAATTCTTAGTAGATAATTCTGATAACTGTGATACTGCATTACCATATATAGTTGAAGCCTTGGCAGATATTGTCTGTCCAAATGATCCGGAATCCTTGAATACCGACTTAACCACAGCCATATCTGAAGCCTTTAACTTATCCTCGTCTACCGTCAGCTTATTATCTGAGCCGACAGATATACCAATCTTCTTAAGAAGATCAGCATTAGCCCTTGTATAATTCACCATATTAGATGCACTGTTAAGCACATATCTGCTTGAAGAATCTGCTGTAGATGATACTAAAGAATTATAATCCTTAACAAATGAAGATACTGCCTTTGCAATCTTATCAGTATCATATTCTTTAGCTGTATTGCCATCTTTATCTGTCTTATCAACTTTAGACCACAGAGAGTACTTCTTAAGTTCTGATGCTGAATCCACAAGTGATGCTGCGTTGTCTCTATTTACCGTCGCATTATTCTTCTGTATATCAATACTGTGTACCTTACCGGTATTCTTATTGGCAGTCGCACCATTCGTTGATTCAGAAGCCTGATTGCTGTAATACTTCCTCATCAGTTTGCTATAAGAGCCATTCTTTATTGAATTATAAGTTGTAAAATCAATGCCATATGACAATGATGTTCCACTAGACGAATTATTAAGTCCTGCGAACAATGCTGATATTGTACTGGCATTATAAGCATTAATTGACATATGCATACCTCCTTGTCTATTGATTCTGTTTTCTAATAGTTACATCGGCCTCCATGCCTCATTTAATTATAACATTTTTTATCTGTTACGCAACATTTTTATAAATAACTTGAGCGGCATTCCAATGTAATGTATATTATTAAGTATCTGACATTGGAGGTCTTATTCATGAAACGATTAAAACGATTTGCTGCATTAACTGCAGTCATACTCTGGGGCATAATGATAATCGCCACTTTAATACTTGCATTCATAGACAATGAGGCATGTCATAAAGTATTTACAGGTCTGCTCTTCACAGACATTGTATTTCCTGTTGTAATATATGCAATGACACTTGTATACAAGATTCTTTCAGGAAGGAATAAGCAGTAATTTTACTGCCTTCCTTCCATAATCTTAATTGTAGCGCTTGTTCCAAGCCTGTCAGCTCCGGCATCTATCATGGCAGCTGCTGTGTTGTAATCTCTTATTCCGCCTGCCGCTTTAACCTTACACTTTCCTTCCACATGGGCTTTCATAAGTGCAACATCACTTATTGTTGCACCTCCTGTAGAGAATCCTGTTGAAGTCTTGACATAATCAGCTCCTGCCTTAACAGACAGTTCGCACGCCTTAATCTTCTCCTCATCAGTCAGAAGACAGTTCTCGAATATAACCTTTAAAACTTTTCCTGCACATGCATCCCTTACTGCTTTAATATCTTCATACACAGCATCATATTCACCTGCTTTAAGAAGTCCTACAGGAATAACCATATCAATCTCATCCGCACCATCTTCTACGGCTTTCTTAGTCTCATAAACCTTAACATCTGTGCTCATAGCTCCCAGCGGAAATCCAACTACAACACATGTCTTAACATCACTTCCAGAAAGACATTCTTTTACAAATGCTGTATATATTCCATTAACACATACTGATGCAAAATCATACTTTTTTGCTTCTTCACATAATGTACGGATATCATCCTTAGTCGCATCCGGCTTTAAGTTAGTGTGGTCAAAATATTTATTAAACTTCATATATTCCTCCTTGTTTTGCGAAGCAAAATCCATGTGCTTATTGTAAGCACATTCCCCTCAGGTGAGGAGAGGGATTTACCTCCAATTACCTATAAAAAGACCGTATCTGCAAAACTGTTGTACTGCAGATACGGTAATATTAATTGTTATTATTTAGAAAAATTACTCTTTCTGTGGATAATCTCATGTCTTCCTGGACCATTAGATACCATTGTGATAGGAGCTTCAATCTCCTGCTCAATAGTTTCAATATAGTTACGGCACTCAACAGGAAGTTCTTCATAGTTAGTAATTCCTCTGATATCTGACTTCCAGCCTGGCATAGTCTTTAATACCGGCTTAGCCTTCTCAAGCTGTGGAGTAGTTGGGAAATCCTTAGTAATCTTTCCATCTATCTCATATCCTACGCACATTGGAATCTCATCAAGATATCCGAGTACATCAAGAACTGTAAGAGCAACCTCTGTTGTTCCCTGCATTCTTACGCCATAACGTGTAGCAACTGCATCGAACCATCCCATTCTTCTAGGACGTCCTGTAGTAGCTCCGAATTCGCCACCGTCTCCACCTCTGCGTCTGAGTTCATCTGCCTCATCACCAAAGATTTCACTTACAAATGCTCCGGCACCAACTGCTGAAGAATATGCCTTAACAACTGTAACAACATCAGTAATTGATGCAGCCGGAATACCAGCACCAATAGCACCATAAGGAGCTAATGTTGATGATGAAGTTACCATTGGGTATATACCATGGTCAGTATCCTTAAGAGAGCCTAACTGACCCTCAAGTAAGATCTTCTTTCCGTCTTTAAGTGCCTGATGTAAAAATGCTGATGTATCACATACATATGGCTCAACCATATCTTTATATTCCATAAGAGTATTGAATATCTCTTCTTCGTTAAGAAGTGGCTGATGATAGAGATGCTCAAGCATAACATTCTTTAATGTACATACATTAGCAATCTTTTCCTTAAGTTCCTGCTCGTCTCCGAATAATTCATTAACCTGGAAACCAATCTTAGCATACTTATCTGAATAGAATGGAGCAATACCTGACTTAGTAGAACCAAATGACTTACCAGCAAGTCTTGCTTCTTCATATGTATCAAATGCAACATGATAAGGCATAAGAATCTGTGCCCTGTCTGATACAAGAATCTTAGGCATTGGTACATTGCGGTCTGTAAGGCTCTTTAATTCCTTAACAAGATATGGAATATTAAGAGCTACACCGTTGCCAATGACACTTGTTGTATGGTTATAGAAAACTCCCGAAGGTAAAAGATGGAGCGCGAACTTTCCATAATCATTAATAATAGTATGTCCCGCATTAGCTCCTCCCTGGAATCTTACGATGATGTCTGATTCTTCGGCAAGCATATCAGTAATCTTACCCTTTCCTTCATCACCCCAGTTAGCACCTACAATAGCTTTTACCATAGCGTCCTCCAATCTGTTTTAAAAAACACAAACATTAAATTAAGCTATTGACGGGAATTGAACCCGTGACCTCTTCATTACCAATGAAGTGCTCTACCCCTGAGCTACAATAGCATGTGTCTTAACACACCTATTCATAATATTATAGGTTGGTTATTTTGTCAACTTTATTCCTTATCCTTTGTATAGCATTATCTATAGATTTTGGCGGCTTATCAAGCGTCTGCGCAATAGAAATATAATCTTTGCCAGACATATATAATTCCAATACATTTTTCTCAAAACCACTTAGCACACTGTATAATTTATCTTCTAAACTTTCAGCATTTTCCTGATCAATAAAAAGCCTTTCCGGATTCTGTTCCTTATCAGACTTTAGTACATCCACCAGCTTTACCTGAGAATCATCTTCTGGATTGACCGGCTCATCAAAAGAAACATATGTATTAAGTGGTGTATTCTTCTTTCTGTTAGAAGCTGTAACCGCATTAAGAATCTGCCTGTTTATGCACATTCCTGCAAATGTCATGAAAGATGCATCCTTTTTCTTATCATAGTCACGGACAGCCTTATAGAGGCCTATCATTCCCTCCTGGATTAAATCATCACTGTCTCCTCCGGCAAGAAACATGGCTTTTGCTTTCTTTCGCACTATATACTTATATCTCTCAAATATGTACTCAATTGCCTGCTCATTACCTGCCCTGTACATATCAATAAGTTCTTCATCAGGATACTCTTCCATATGCTTCATAAAAAACTCCCTAATTAAGTCTCTGACGGACTATTTCGTATGCAAGAACACCTGCTGCAACTGAGGCATTTAAAGAATCAATATCACCCTTCATAGGAATTGATGCGATGAAATCACATTTGTCCTTAACAAGACGGCTTACTCCATTGCCCTCATTACCTATAACAAGGCCGATAGGTCCTTTGAGATTAAGATTATACATTGTCTCCCCGCCCATATCAGCGCATACAAACCAGAGTCCCTGCTTCTTAAGTTCCTCGATTGTCTGTGAAATATTAGTAACCTTGGCTACAGGTGTATAATTAATCGCGCCTGCTGATGTCTTGGCTACAGTTGCTGTAAGTCCGACAGCTCTTCTCTTAGGAATAATAACTCCATGTGCACCTGCAAGGTTGGCAGTTCTTATAATAGCACCAAGATTGTGAGGATCCTCTATCTCATCAAGAATGAATATAAATGGATCTTCTCCCTTTTCCTTAGCTGCTGCAAGTATATCCTCAACCTCTGCATATTCATAAGCTGCGCCAATGGCAACAACTCCCTGATGATGTCCTGTTCCTGCAAGTCTGTCGAGTCTTTCCTTATCAACATAATTGATAATTGCATCTGTTTTCTTTGCTTCTCTGACAATACTCTTTATTGGTCCATCCTGACAGCCGTCAAGAATAAAAAGCTTATCAATAGTTTTACCAGAGCGGAATGCCTCTAATACAGCATTTCTTCCCTGAAATGTTAATTCATTGTATCTCATATATTTCTCCTTAATATTAACAAAGCAGAATCCAGTTATCCATTACAGATATGGATTCTGCTTTGCCGGCTCTACTTTAACTCAAGGCTTTCCAGTCCTGCTTTAACCAGTTCCATCATCCGCTCATACTGCCCGCTAAGATACAGATATCCCATAAGAGCCTCAAAACCCGTTGCTCTTCTGTAATCTCCAATGCTTGCATTCTTGGCAGATGTGTATGACTTTGCATTACGTCCTCTCTTATACACAGCTTCCTCATGTTCACTGAGCATTGGCTCTATTACACCTATCATGGCAGATTGGGATTCAGCCTTAACAATACTGCTCGTTTTCTTGTTAAGCTTATTAACCTGCATATTCCCCTGTTCTATAACCCATGTCTTAATGACAAGGTCATATATGCTGTCCCCGATATATGCAAGAACAAGAGGTGATAACTGCGAAGGCTCTGTATGCTTCATATCCAGGCCTTCATATATGCATTTTACAAGGTCGTTATCTAGGCTCTGCTCCATCTTACGCCCTCTCTTGTATCCTTAAGAACAATTCCCTTTGCTAATAACTCATCTCGAATTTCATCAGCTCTTGCAAAATTCTTATCTTTTCTTGCCTGCTGTCTCTCGGCAATAAGTGCCTCGATATCCTCATCAAGCATTTCTTCCTTCTTGTCTGTCTTAAGTCCAAGAATATCTGTGAGAGTTGTAATCTTCTTCATAAGAGTATCGATGTATTCCTTGGAATTATCTGTGCTTGAATTAGAGTTAGCAAGCTTTACAAGTTCAAATATAGCTGATATTGCGTCTGCTGTATTGAAATCATCGTCCATTGAATCTTCGAATTTCTTATAAATGTCATCTATAGAAGCTATTATCTTCTTCTCATCCTCTGTCATTGGAACATCTTTGGCATTCTCTGACAGATGTCTTAAATTATCAACTGCAGTTAAGATTCTGTCTAATCCGTTCTTTGCTGATTCCATAAGGTCATGGCTGAAATTAACAGGATTGCGGTAATGTGCGCTTAACATGAAGAATCTTAACACTTCAAGGTCATATTCCCTGCTTATATCTCTTACTGTAAAGAAATTGCCTAAAGACTTAGACATCTTCTTGTTATCAATATTAAGAAATGCATTGTGCATCCAGTACTTAGAGAATGGTACTCCATTAGCTGCCTCTGACTGTGCAATCTCATTCTCATGGTGAGGAAATATTAAATCCTCTCCACCTGCATGAATATCGATTTCGTCAGCAAGATACTTCTTAGACATAACAGAGCATTCAATATGCCAGCCTGGTCTTCCGTCACTCCAAGGTGATGGCCAAGATGGCTCTCCTTCTTTCTTAGGCTTCCAGAGAACGAAATCAAGTGGGTCTTCCTTCTCATCCTCACCTGTAACCTTAAGACTGTGTGCCTCATCTCTGTGTCCTGCCTCTAAGTCGTCAATATTCTTCTTAGATAACTTTCCGTATTCTGCGAACTTTCTTGTTCTGTAGTATACAGTTCCATTGACTTCATAAGCATAACCCTTGTCAATAAGAGTCTGTATCATATCAATCATTCCGCCGATTTCCTGAGTTGCAAGAGGATGTGTTGTTGCAGGCTTAATATTCATGCCCTCCATATCCTTCTTACATTCAGCAATGTATCTTGTTGAAATCTCCTCAGCAGATACACCTTCTTCATTAGCTTTCTTAATAATCTTGTCGTCTACATCTGTAAAGTTAGATACATAATTAACATCATATCCCTTGTACTCAAGATATCTTCTTACTGTATCAAATACAATCATAGGTCTTGCGTTACCAATATGAATAAGGTTGTATACAGTAGGTCCGCAGACATACATTTTAACCTTACCTTCTTCTAATGGCTTAAACTCTTCTTTTCTTCTGGATAAAGTATTATAAATCCTCATGTCAGATTTCCTTTCATAATCACACTTTAGTTATCATCATACGAGCTACGGCTTTCATTGACGCTGTTCTCAAGGTGTGCAAGTCTCTTCTTAAGTCTTGCGTTCTCCTGCTTTAAGTTCTCGATATCCTGCATAACAGGATCTGGAAGATGTATCTGGTCTAAATCATCAAACAGTCTTACGCTGTCCTGAATAACAACTCTTCCTGGAACACCAACCACTGTAGAATTTGCTGGCACATCCTTTAATACAACAGAACCCGCACCAATCTTGCAGTTATCACCTATGGTAACTGAGCCAAGAATCTTTGCTCCTGCTCCTACCATAATATTATTTCCCAGAGTAGGATGTCTCTTACCCTGCTCCTTGCCTGTTCCTCCAAGTGTAACGCCCTGATAAAGTGTTACATTGTTACCGATAATAGCGGTCTCTCCGATAACAACGCCATGTCCATGGTCAATAAAAAGTCCTTCGCCAATCTGCGCTCCCGGATGTATCTCAATTCCGGTCTGTCTTGCAGTTTTCTGTGAAATCTTTCTCGCCTTGTAATATTCGCCCTTAAGATATAACTTATGGGCTTTTCTATATTTAAGTATTGCCTTAAAACTAGGATAAAGATATACCTCTTTATCCGACTTGATAGCAGGGTCTCTGTCCTTTATTACTGCTATTTCCTGCTTTACATAATCTCTATATTTCATAATCTGTTAATCCTGACTTTTCTATTCTTAATTATATTATATGAATCAAAGCTGCAAATGTATTGTCAGTTCTATCTGTTCTGACAGCCCATGCAGCCACCACAGTCAGGTCTACAGTTTGTCATATCAGCAGCACCGTATATATAATTAGAAACAGAATTAAGTGAGCATATTGCCTGTGAAGAAATACCCTCTCCACTTCCGGTAAATCCGAGTCCTTCTTCTGTAGTAGCCTTAACATTGACTCTGTCAACATCAATCTTTAAAGCATCTGCGATATTCTTTCTCATATCATCAATATATGGGCGCATCTTAGGCTTTTGTGCAATAATAGTAGCATCTATATTTTCTATAATATAATTAGCCTCATCTATCTTCTTTCCAACCTCTTCCAGAAGCTTGATACTTGATATTCCCTTGTATATGTCATCTGTATCCGGGAAATGCTTTCCTATATCTCCAAGTGCAGCCGCACCCAGTAATGCATCCATAATGGCATGAAGAAGCACATCTGCATCAGAGTGTCCAAGCAGACCTAATTCATATGGAATCTCAACTCCGCCCATGATAAGCTTACGGTCTTTAACCAGTTTATGAACATCATATCCCATTCCAACTCTCATATAGCTCCTCCTTAATCTTGATTGCAACATTAATTGTTTACCTAGTCCATATAAGTAAAGCACATTTTAGCTGGATTATCAAGTGAAATTGACACCAGCTCACTTTACCTTCTTATATCCACCAGCTGCATCAATATCCACCACTTCAAACACAGTCAGCACATCCCCATGCACCTTGAATCTTATATCAAAGCCTGAAAATGTTACCCCATAAGCCCTTGTCTCGTCTGTATCATAAGCTGGTCTTGGGTCCTGCTCTAATATTTTAACCGCTGCTGTCTGTTTGTTTTCCGGCATTATTGCAAGCAGGTCTGATGGAAATATCACTTTAAGATTTCTGTTATAAGTGGCTGCCGTAAATCCTTCTTTTGCCTCTGGGTGTGAGTCTGTGAATTTTACATACGGCTTGATATCGTATACCGGCGTGTCATCAACCATATCCACCCCTGAAACGAATAGTACCGGTCCTTTATCTGCCGTATATTCTATGTGCTCTAATTTCACACATGACAGCCCTATATCATTCGGTCTGAACGGCGACCTTGTTGCAAATACTCCCATTCGTACTTTTCCTCCAAGTCTTGGAGGAGTTACCGTTGCCGCTATAGTTTTCTTCTGTGACTTGGAAAACTGCCATAAAACCCATATATGTGAAAAATCCTCCAATCCTCTAAAAGCCTCTGGCTGTCTGTATTCTGGTTCAAATGTTATGACACCTTTTAATTCCTCTATCAATCCACTCTGTCTTGGAATCCCAAATTTTGTTGGAAAATCTGTTGAAATGTGACCTATTATGTTCATTTTACACCTCCGGATTACCACTTTTTTTATTGACCCGCCCCATAAAAAGAACTAATATTAATTTATTATAGAAAATATGAGGTCTTTAGTCACAATGAAAATCAATAATCTTATTGTTAAAATATTTTTAGGTATATATCTTGTAATAATTATAGCCGGAATCGTAGTCTTTGAAAACATCGGTTTTGCCGGTGGAGGTCTTGAAAAAAGCATTCACACTGCCAGCAATTCTGAAACCCAGCCAGTTACTGTTAAAGATATAAATTCAGAAACTATATCTAAGACAACCCCTGCCGCAACAGTTAAAGAAACTGCTTCTTCTCAGGATGTAACAAAACAGGAAACCACCGTCGTGACTGAAACTCAGACAGTAACCGTAGCATCTGAAACATCCTGTGAATCCTCCGAGCCTGAAACCGTTCAGACTGAAGTCCAAAACACACAGCCTGCAACAACCGCCCAGCCATCGTATACATTTGCAAACGGACGCATAACCAATACATCTGCTCTTAAAAGTTACCGTGTGACAGGTGCTTCCTATGTCAATATGCATAAAGACAAAAACGGCAGCCACTCCTTTGCAGTTGTGCCAGGAGGGACTACCGGTTCTATATTATCTGTTGGTGCTTATTACACCCTTATTGATTATAATGGTACAAGCGGTTATGTATACAATTCATACCTTAAAGTGTATTAGAATTAAAACAATACAAAGCTGAGTGCAATAACTGCTATACCAAGAATTATTCTGTACACACCGAACACCTTGAAATCATGCTTCTTGATGTATCCCATAAGGAACTTAATTACGAATACTGATACAAAGAACGCAACAAGGCAGCCTACAATAAGAACTATCCACTCAGTTCCTGTCATAGCCATTCCCATAGCAGCATATTTAGCAATCTTTAAAAGACTTGCCCCGAACATTACAGGTACTGCAAGGAAAAATGTAAACTCAGCCGCAACGCTTCTTGATACTCCGATTATGAGTGCTCCGATAATTGTTGCTCCCGATCTTGATGTACCCGGAAATACTGCTGCAATAAGCTGGAACAGACCTATTATTATTGCTGCCTTATAAGTTATCTCACCTATACTTCTGATTGCCGGTCTGCTGCCTTTCTTTGCATTCTCCACAACTATAAAAACTATACCCACAACGATAAGTGCAATAGCAACAGGGATTGGATGATAGAATAATTCATCTATCTTATCATCGAAAATCAATCCGACAATCGCTGCCGGAATACATGCAATAATAATCTTAATCCACATTGCAAGTGCGCCATCTTTCCATGCTGCTTTCTTACTGTCCCCAGTCTTCTTCATATAAAATGGCCACAGCTTATTCCAGAACAATATAACTACCGCCATAATTGCTCCAAGCTGGATAACTACCTGAAACATCTTATAAAAATCTGCGGATACATTAAGTTTGACTACCTGGTCAAGCAGAATCATGTGCCCTGTACTGCTTATAGGCAGCCATTCTGTAATTCCTTCGACTATACCGAAAAGAATTGCCTTTAAAATCTCTAGTAACATGACTATCTCCTTAATATTTAATTATTATGCTTCATTCTTACCAGTCGCCTCTGCAAGTTCTCTCTTATATCTTGCAAGCTGCCCCTCAGTATTCATTATTCTTCTGCTTTGTTCAGATATTGTCTGGTTAAGCTGTTCTATTGTTTCTGTCTGGTCATCTTTCTTTCCTGCAACAGCAATCATTCCAAGACACACAATAACAAAAAGCCCTACACCAGCCATGGTACATATACTCTGTCCTATGAATATAAATATTCCGGTTCCAATAAGAATAAGTAATCCGGTTATTCCAAGAATAACTATCTTTAGTCTGTCTGATTTCTTCAAAGCATTTCCCTTCTTTCCTGAAGCATTTGCTTTGTATTATATACCACTTATGCCTTTCTGCCAAGACTAATGCCTAAGCTTTCAGCCTGTCTTATAAGTTCATTATCTACATTAACCATCTTCGTTTTACCTGCAGCCTCATCTGATATTGCACCCTCAGCCATTGCGATTATAGTAAATTTCTTACCCTGCTTTTCACGCTTTCTGATTGTATTCAACACCTCATCAACATTATATGGAATTTCAGGTGTAAGTATGATATCTGCCTCTCTGCTTTAAGACTATTTTTATTATCTGCGCCTTATCCTCATCATCATGAATAATCATCGTCATTGGCTTCATAATGTTAAGACTGAATATCCCCAATATTGACTTGGCATCTACCATAGTGTGTCCACTCACTAAATCAATGTCGCAGTCAAATCTCGATACAATATCTACAAACTTTCTCACCTTGTCTATGTTGTTTATAGCAACTTCCATATGAGTACCACCTTTCTACATTCCATGATTAATAAGCTTCCATGTCAGGGCATCACAGCCATCCCCGTCTTTTGGCTGTCCACCCCTTCAATGCATGCTTATAATAACCATATCATGTAAAAGGTGTAATCATATTCATGTATAGTTCTTGTAAAAATCTAACTCCAGTATCCTAATTCCACGCCTTTTTTGTATACACCAATTCCCTTTGAATAATATCCATAACAGTTAAAATGTGTCCAGTCATATCTAAGCTGCTCTGATATATTACCTTTCTTGAAATTCTCAAGGTCATCTGTTGTTGTATCAAGTCCGCAATCACTTAATCCATTCTGAATCATATATGTTCTTGTATTAAAAAAATGGTCTCCATATGCAAGTCTTAACGCTGCTTCCCATGATGTATCACCAATTCCCACATAATTGCCATCTGAGTCATATGCTCCCTGATAGCCATCTGCTGAGTCCGCAGGGTCATCAGTGTCTCCAACTATAATATAATATTTACATCCTGAATTAAGGATAATATTATCATACTGCAGAATTAGCTGCTGATAATCATTTCCCCAGCCGCCATTACTTCCCATTTCAAGTATCAATATATCTTTGGCACTTCTCTCCTGTGACGCCCTTGTCATTGCCTGTGTTCCACCAGAAATTGTAACTTTTTCTACACCTGCAGTTTCTGTTGGTTTTTCTGTTGGCTTCTCTGTCTGTTTTTCTGTTGGCTTTTCACCAGATGTTTGTGACTCTGTTTCTTTTATCACTGTAGAAGACTCTGTTCCTTTTTCACTCTCTGCTTTTATATCTGCTCTCTGTCTTGAATATTCAGCAGTTTCACTTTCATATATAACAACACTATTATCAGTAGAATTGTCATATGCCGCATATCCCTTTGTAAGTTTTATACTTACACATCCATCTTCCACATTATCAACATCACATAAATAACCATTTATATACATATCTCCCGGATAAGGATCATAATCAAATCCATATCCGCTATAATCATCCGCTTTAAACACATTTCCATCTTCATCTATAATACGTGCTATTGCTGAGTCAGTCTCACTTATTGTAATATCCCTGTCAATATACACTTTAGTTCCACCAGCACGAAAAGTAATGTAACTGGAATCTTCTCCTGAGCCCCCAAGATTATGTGTTGGTATGTTAGTCATTTTTTCTATTGTAACAGGTGTAGTCCACCCATATATATCAATGCCATTTACTTTTCCTTCAGTTGCACTTCCTGCTCCTGCCATCATACTATCCCCATAGCATGTTATTTCTCTCTTCTGTCCATCATATGGGATAAATTCATCTGTAAGCTGCCTTGGTGGAAGCTCATATGCTTCCTCATTTTCTGTTGATATCTCATTTTCAAAAAAATCTTCAACCACTTCCTTGTCTATTACTTCAGCACTCTCTTCCTGCGTTGTATCTTCTTCTGTGGTTTCCTCTTCTGTAGTCTCTTGCACTGTAGTTTCCTGCACCATCATTGTATGTACAGTTGTTTCTTCCATATTTTTCTTTTTTACATTCTTATTATGTCTTAATTGCACAACAATTACCGAAACAGTTATTAATGCTATAACTAAAACTGCAGCCAAGCATATAATTATATATTTTCTTCTATCTTTAGTACCTATTCTTAACATGTCTTTCATATAATTTCTGCCCTTTCTTTAGTTTTATATATTATTATACGAAACGAAGTTTAAATAAGTTTAAAAAAGAAAAACTTCCGCGAAATTATATCACAGAAGTTTCTCTTTGTCTATTATATTAATCTTGTTGCATAAACCATGACATCATACACCCGCCATCTGCACCGGCTTCAAGCACTTCCTCGATATTATCAGGCTTAATTCCTCCAATGGCAAACACTTTCACTGTGGGATTAACAGTATGAACTGCTCTACACACTTCTTCAAGAAAACTAAGCCCTGCGCCCATCTTCCCCGGTTTACACTGCGTCTCAAATATAGTTCCAAGCACAATCTGGTCTGCTCCTGCGAGGACAGCATTCACTGCCTCTTCCATACTGTGACACGATACACTCACACAATCAAGTCTCTTTATCACATCTGCCTGTTCATCACACATTTGTTTAAAATGTTCCATTGAAAAATGTACATTTCCACAGCCTGCATACTCTGCCGCACTGATATCACTGTGAACAAACATTTTAACAGAAGCTTCCTTGCACATTATCTGTATGCGTCTTGCAAGTTCCCTGTATTCCTGCCTGTCCATATCCTTTTCACGAAGTATCATGGCATATGGGTGCAGTGCCGCACATTTTTCAAGCTGCATAATGTACTCCTCCATGGTACACTCTGCGCCCCCGCTGCCACTCACCAGATGTCTGTTCGTTATACATATATATTTTCTATACATAAATGTATTCATTCACGACTGGCTGAAGCCCGCCATCCTCCATATCCTTATACATTCTGTCAAATGAACGGTTATCATTGATTTCAAACTGTTCATCTCCGGCATCACCATCTTCTTTTCCTGTATATTTAGATTCATGGTCGCCGATTCCTGTTGAAACCCCGGCAGATACCTTGGTTGCGCATATCTTGGTTATTCCATTTCTAAACTGCGCACTCTCACGGCTTGACACCGTAATTCCAACGAATGGCAGAAACAGTCTGTACGCACAAAGCACCTGACAGAGCTGTTTTTCGCCCACATCACGCGGATTAATCTTATCATTGTTGATTATCGGGCGGAGCCTTGGACAACTTAAGCTCAGCTCGGCATGTGGATATTTACGGTTCAGATAATACACATGAAGTGCCGTTGCAAGTGCGTCTTTCCTGAAATCATCAAGTCCTAACAATGCTGAAAAGCCTGCTCCTCTCATGCCTGCCATAAGCGCCCTCTCCTGTGCATCAAATCTATAAGGCCATACTCTCTTATGTCCTAACAAATGTAATGTCTCATACTTTACAGGATTATAAGTTTCCTGGAATACTGTCACATAATCAACGCCACATTCATGAAGATAGCGGTATTCATCCACATTTACAGGATAAATCTCTATGCCAATATTCTTGAAATATTTTCTTGCAATCTTAACTGATTCACCAATGTACTCAACATCTGAATATTTTCTGCTCTCTCCTGTCAGTATCAGGATTTCTTCCATTCCTGTATCTGCAATAACTTTCATCTCATGCTCAATTTCCTCGAATGAAAGTTTCTTTCTATGAATGTTATTGTAGCAGTTGAATCCACAGTATATGCAGTAATTCTGGCAGTAATTAGCTATATAGATAGGTGTAAATATATACACTGTATTGCCAAAATGTTTCTTAGTTTCATTCTCTGCCTTTCTTGCCATCTGCTCTAAGTAAGGTGCTGCAGCCGGCGAAAGCAATGCCTTAAAATCCTCAATATTGCAGGTATCTTTGCTTAAAGCCCTCTCAACATCTGCTGCTGTGTATGAATCATAATCAAACTCATCCATTGCCTTTAATACTTTGTCCTTAATATCTGAATCAATTATTTCCATGTCATCAAGATATTTCATGTAATCTGTTCTGAATGACGGATCCTGCTCCAACTTATGCTTTCTCTCTAACGCGGCTGGTGGAAGCTGGTCACTGTCTATAAAATATACCTGATTTTCTTCGTTCATTATTCTGCCTTCTTTTCTATTATATTCTCATATTTCGTCAAGCAATACTTCCCCGAAGTTATGCTTCCGCTGAAATTATCCCGCCAGTATCTCTTGCAATGCACCTTTGGGATTGCTCTCCACATTTAACGTAAGAATCCTGTCAATGGATCAGATGCACTTCCGCCTCTTGCAAGAACTCTTCCCATTCCTGTAAGATATGCGCTTCTTCCTGCCTCTATAGCCTTCTTAAACGCCTCTGCCATAGCCGGAACATTTCCTGCTGTCGCAATCGCTGTATTAGCCATAACCGCAGCAGCTCCCATCTCCATTGCCTCACATGCCTGCGAAGGCTTGCCAATTCCTGCATCCACGATAATTGGCAAATCAATCTCATCAATAAGTATCTGTATAAATGCTTTGGTTGAAAGTCCGTTATTGCTTCCAATCGGTGATGCAAGCGGCATAACGCAGGCAGCTCCGGCATTCTGTAAATCTCTTGCCACATTCAAATCAGGATACATGTATGGCATTACAACAAATCCTTCCTTAGCAAGTATTTCTGTTGCTTTCACTGTCTCATAGTTATCTGGGAGAAGATACTTTGCATCATGCATAATCTCAATCTTTACAAAATCTCCACATCCCATCTCACGGCTGAGTCTCGCAATTCTTACCGCTTCCTCTGCATTTCTTGCTCCTGAAGTATTAGGAAGAAGAGTTACTCCCTTCGGTATGAAATCAAGAATATTCTCTTTATTCTCTGTATTGGCACGTCTAAGAGCAAGTGTGATTATTTCAGCACCGCCCTGCTCAACTGCCGCCTTGATAAGATTCACATTGTACTTTCCTGAACCTAATATGAATCTGCTGTTAAACTCATGTCCTCCTAATATTAACTTATCTTCTTTCTTGTCCTGCGCCTTATTTTCCATCTATGCTTCCTCCTGTTATCTGTGATTATGTTTAGGCTTTCGTATTTTGGACTTCCTCACGCTTTCCCACCGCCTTAAAGTCCAATCCGCCGCACTTTGACTTCCTTTTTGGACTTCATCATGCTTTCTCACCGCTTTAAAGTCCAATTATCCGCACTTTGGCTTCCTTTTTGGACTTCATCCGTGCCTCACTCCGCTTTAAAGTCCAATCTGACTCTCTTACTCGTTCCTTTATGTCAGAACTGACCGCCACCGACAAAGTGCAATATTTCAATCACGTCTCCGTCTTCAATACTTACTTTATCAAAATCTTCCCTATGAATTATTTCCATATTCTTCTCAATTACAATACCTACCGGGTCATACCCAGCTTCTGTTACATAAGCAAGAAGTGTCTTTCCTGCAACTAGTGCAACATCCTGTTGTTCTCCATTAATCTGTACCATTGTGCCTCCTTTCCTTCTCTCCGCCATTCTTTGCGTTTGAATCTGTGCAAGCACACTTCAGCTTGCATGGCGTCTCCTCGCCTTTTTGCGCGAGCAACTCACACTCCAGGACTTCGTCCTGTCGTTGTCGCGGTGCTCCTCGAGAACCCATATAAATTTCACAGTTCGTGCAAGCACGACTGTGAAATTTCCATGTCTTCTCTCCTCGTTACTCGCGCTTTTTGTAAGCCAAGTCTCTCCGTAGCTTCGCTACTCCCGAGCCTTGATAATTCACAACTCCCGGTCTCCGACCTTCGTTGTTCATTATTGGCATTCGCCATATAAGCTGAAATCTGTGCAAGCACATTTCAGCTTGCATGGCTCATTGCTTACAAAAAAAGAGACAGAGCCGCTTTCCAGCTGGCTCTGCCTCTAAAATTCACAATATGAACACGCCGGAAATCTATTATTACCGACGCCTGTTGTATGTCCGCCTGTATGAATTCTGTAAACTGATTCTAATCAATTCTCTTTGCTTCATACCTGCTGGTCTTGAAAAGTGGTGTCCCCAATTCAACGCCTTGATTAATATAACATATCACTGATAATTATTCAACTACCAGCTCTGCATATTGATGTCTGTGAGTTTTACTTCTTTATATTCCTGCCCTATGTATGCATATATCTGTTGTAACTCGTCATCGTCAAATTCTGCAGCCTTACCATTATACATGATATTAAGTGTGTAGCTATCCTCCCCACTATTCTCTGCCTTTATATAGAATTCTGCCGGACCAAACATGGCTTCAAGCTCCCTTACAGCCTCCGTACACAGACTGGCAACATAATTATCATCAACCTCTATATCTTCATGTTCATCATAATTAAATGCCATCTCTGGATTATAGCCTTTTCTGGTTGCTTTCTCGCTCTCTAAAGGAGCAGTCACTTCATTTTCAGAACCCGATGTATCTCTTTCAATATGAACAGCTTTAGCCGTAACAGGTTCAGATTCATCTGACATTCTATCATCCACACCTGTCTGCTTATCGTTCCTGACATAACATGCACTAAGAACCAAAGCCATCGTGCAGACACATAACACACATAAAACTAAATGCATAGAATATAAGCATACACGCTTCATAACATCACCTCTGCTTATATTCTATGCCAATTTCACAATAAATCAATATTAATTTTCATTCCTCCAGGCCTCAATAACTCCACCGATAAAGCCGGGAATAAGTCCAAAATATCCAACGAATGTAAACATCCATTCCATCCCCCTGAATGCAAATATGCTTACAACTGCCCATACAACAAAGCCGATTGCACACCATGCAAGTGTGTTAAGAAGAAGAAACAGGTATTCATATCGTTTTTCAGTTAAATGAGTATTCTTACAAATGTTCAGAAGCATTTTCATCGAAACCTCCCTTCGTATCAAGAGCAAATATTACCCATTCTGCAATGTTGGTTGCATGGTCTCCTATTCTCTCAAAATACTTGGCAACCATAAGAAGATCAGCAGCCTGCTCACCATTGGCTGAATCTGCCTGTATCATTGCTATAAGGTCATCTCTTACCTTTTCAAAAAGGTCATCTACCACATCATCATATGCTATAACTTTTCTTGCCTTGTCCATGTCCTTCTCAACATAAGCTTCAATACTTCTGATTAACATAAGCATTGTCTCAGAAGCCATCTGGTTGATATGCTCTAACTTCTTTATGTATGGCTGGTTGGCAAGTTTAATAGTTATCTCGCCGATATCTGCTGCCTGGTCACCAATTCTTTCCATATCAGTAACCATCTTTAAAGCTGCTGTAATTGTTCTTAAATCCTTAGCAACCGGCTGCTGCTGGATAAGAAGATTAAAGCAGATGCTCTCAATAGTCTTCTGCTCCCTGTCAATCTCCTCGTCCTGAAGCATAACCTTTTTAGCAAGCTCTGCGTCCTGTTTTACAAGGGCATCAACTGCCTTTCGTATAGAATCTTCAATTGCAGAGCCCATCTTCATCATTTCTTTATTAAGTCTGTCAAGCTGTTCGTCAAATTTACTTCTCATCATCCAAACCTTCCTGTGATATAATCTTCTGTTCTCTTATCCTGAGGGTAAGAGAATATCTGCTTAGTATCTCCAAACTCAACCATTTCTCCTACAAGGAAAAATGCTGTCTGATCCGAAACTCTTGTTGCCTGCTGCATATTATGTGTTACCACAATAACTGTATATTTCTTCTTTAAGTCTTCCATAAGGTCCTCTATCTTTGATGTTGATATAGGGTCAAGAGCTGATGTCGGCTCATCCATAAGAAGAACTTCAGGCTGTACTGCAAGAGCTCTTGCTATACAGATTCTTTGCTGCTGTCCACCTGAAAGACCCATGGCCGATTTTTTCAATCTGTCCTTAACCTCATCAAATATAGCTGCTCCACGGAGACTCTCCTCGACTATCTGGTCAAGTCTTTTCTTATCTCTTATTCCATGAACTCTTGGGCCATAAGCGATGTTATCGTATATGCTCATAGGAAAAGGATTAGGCTGCTGGAATACCATTCCAACCTTCTTTCGAAGGATTGTAGTATCAACTGATGGATCATATATATCCTCACCATCAAGAAGCACCTTGCCATCTATTCTTACACCGTCAACCAAGTCGTTCATACGGTTTAATGTCTTTAAAAATGTTGATTTACCACAGCCAGATGGTCCGATAAATGCTGTCACTGCATTTTCCTGTATATCCATGTTCACATCCTTAAGGGCATGATTTTCACCGTAATACAGGTTCAGATTTTCAACTTTAACTTTAATCTTATTACTCATATATTCCTCCCAATTAGTGCTTTTCGAGCTTCTTAGCGAGCCTCTTTGTACCAAAATTAATAAGAAGTACAATTACAAGAAGTACAACCGCTATGCCGAATGCCACCTCAAATTCACCCTTGCTTGCGCTTAAATAAAGCTGGATTGTAAGTGTTCCACCCGAATGAAATATTTTCTCAAGAAATGCATCGAAAGTCTTTGGAAGAAGATGTGCACTTCCTGCTGTAAAAAGCAATGCTGCTGATTCACCAATAATTCTTCCTATTGCAAGGATTACTCCTGTTACAATTCCAGGCATTGCTGACGGAAGAAGAATTGTTCTGATTGTGTACCATTTACCTGCGCCTAAACCTACCGCTCCTGTTCTGAAGCTGTCAGGTACAGTCTTTAACGCTTCCTGTGTGTTTCTTGTAACAAGCGGAAGCACCATTAATGTAAGTGTAAGAGAACCTGTCAGAAGTGAATATCCCATGTGACATAACTGTCCGAAGAAAAGCATACCAAACAGACCAAATATAATTGATGGAATTCCTGCAAGTGTCTCTGTTGCAAATATTATAACTGTAACAAGCTTTCCCGGCTTGGCGTACTCATTTAAATAAATCGCAGCACCTACACCGATTGGCGTTGTAATTATCATAGTAAGTAATATTATTATCAATGTGTTCAGAATATTACCGGCAATTCCCACAGTTCCATGAAGAATTGATGTAACACCTGTAAGAAATGCCAAGTTTACACGCCTTGCGCCCTTTGCGAACACATATATAATAATTCCTAAAAGCAGGAGAACTGAAAATGCTGCACACACATATATCGCTGAGTATACTGCAATCTCTTCCGGATGCCTTTTCTTAGCTTTAAGATTATCCATTTGCTTTCTCCCCTTTCTTCTGGATAAATGTAATTATCAGATTTATAATCATTATGAAAATGTAAAGAACAAGTCCTACTGTGAAAAGAACCTGTCTGTGTACTCCATCTGCGTAACTCATCTCACTTACAATCTGTGTTGTAAGAAATCTGACTGAGTTGAATGGAAGCGGCAGATTTACTGAACCACCGGCTACCAGATTAATAGCCATTGCCTCACCTAATGCTCTTCCTATACCTAAAACGATTCCTGTTATAATTCCTGACTTGGCTGCCGGAACTACAACCTTGAAAATTGTCTGTATCTTAGTTGCTCCAAGAGCAAGTGATGTTGCTCTCAAATTCATTGGTACTGCCCTGATTGCTGACGCGCTCATATTGATAACTGTTGGAAGTATCATAATTGCAAGCACCAGCACTGCAGCCAGGAGGTTGGCTCCTCCTGTGTACTGATGTGTTGTGGAATTCGCGAATACATGCTTTTCTAATTTATAAAGGAGGGGGTTTAATAGCATTAATCCGAGAAGTCCGTATATAACAGAAGGGATTGCTGCAAGCAGTTCAACTGCCGGCTGAACTACTGCTGCAAGTTTTTTCCCTGCTATCTCTGTCAAAAAAACTGCTGTTAATAATCCAATTGGAACTCCGAGAAGAATCGCAAGTGTTGTTCCTACTATTGATGAAAGAATTATGTATACAATTCCATATGCAGGTGGTGTAGCCGTTGGTGCCCATACTGTTTTAAAGAGCAAGTCTGCTATTCCGACACTTTTAAGACTCTCTGTTCCTTTTATAAACATATAGATAGTAATGGAGCAGACTGCCAGGATAGCTACTACCGCACATATAAGGAATATAAACCGTGCCACGCTTTCACTTGCATGCTTTGACTTTTTATTACCTTTTAAAGAACCATTTGCTGTTACCTTAACAGCTGCTGGTGTTTTATTTATTCTATTCATACCAACATTTATAACATCATCCATGTCAATCTCTCCATTCAGAATCTATATTTACCGGCTTACTCTGGGAGGATTAAGCCAACTCCCTTGATAACCTTCTTACCAGCTTCAGACTTTACAAAGTTAAACCAAGTCTGAACAAGCTCACTCTGTGATGAAACAGAACCCTTAGTAGCCATTACAAACGGTCTTGAAAGTGTATACTTACCAGCCTTAATGTTATCCTCTGTTGCATCTACACCATCAAGCTTTAAAGCTGCAACTGTCTTATCAACTACATCTAATGAAACATATCCGATTGCACCTGGAGTTGCTGCTACCTTGGCAAGTACAGCACCTGTACTGTCAAGTTCCTGTGCATAAGCACATTTATTCTTAACTTCAAGAAGTTCCTCAAATGCTCCTCTTGTACCAGAAGCTGCCTCTCTGCCGATTACTACGATAGCTTCGTCTGAACCGCCAAGATCCTTCCAGTTAGTAATCTTACCTGTGTAGATGTCTGTAAGCTGCTGCTTTGTTACATTAGTAACTTTGTTGTTCTTGTCAGTAATCATTGCAATACCATCAATAGCTACGATGTTCTCTTCAATACCTGCTGACTTTTCCTTGTCTGATAAAGCTCTTGAAGCGTTACCGATATCAACTGATCCAGATGTTACTGACTCGATACCTGCGCCTGAACCTGTATATTCTGTTGTTACTGTTACATTAGGATATTCTTCCATGAATGCTTCCATGAGAGCGCCACACATCTTTTCCATTGATGTACTTCCTGCTAACTGAATCTTTCCTGAAAGCTCCTTAGTTGTGCCTCCGTTTGCTGAACCGCCATCTGCACTTGATGAACCACAGCCTGCTAATGCTGCAAGACCTAATGTTGCTGTTAATGCAACTGTAAGTAACTTTTTAATTCCTTTTCTCATAACTTTCGTTACCTTCCTCGTTTTTTATTTGCAAGCATTAACAGAAGATTTTCGTAGGGGCTTGAATCAGTTTCCTGACCGAATGATATGTGAGTTGTCTCAAAAAAGAAAACCCTCTGCATCTGCTTGCAGAGGGTATGTTATCAATGTTATGTAAAATGCATAATCTCGTGTTCGTAAAGTTTTTGTAAAATGTATGTGATTATCTCAAAGTCTTTCTGAATATTATTATAAAATATGCCGTTCCTATAATAGATGTAAATGCCCACGCACTCGCATACACAAGATAGAGTGACATCAGTGTATGTATACTTGCAAATATTGTACACACCCATATGATTCTGAATACAACAGAACCCATTATAACTATTATTGTAGGTATAACGCTTCTGCCAAGTCCTCTTGCTCCCGCTGCCGCATTATCCATAAATGCGGATACAAAATAAGAGCATCCCATTATTCCCAGTCTTATTGAGCCGTAATGCAGCACATCCGGATCACTTGTAAACAGACTAAGAAACTGTGTCCTGAAAACTACAAGCAATGCACCAAGCACTGCTCCTATAAGAAATGAATACATCTGTGTAACAAGATATGCTTTCCTAATTCTGTCACGTTTTCTTGCTCCAAGATTCTGTGCTATAAAGCTTGTACATGCAGTATAGAATGCCGCCATCATATCATACACAATGTTATCAGCATTAGCCGCAGCCGAATTGCCCTCAACAACTACATGGTCAAATGAATTGACTGCCGACTGTATATACAGATTGGCAACTGCAAAAAGTGAATACTGTACTGCTGCAGGCAGCCCAATCTTTAACACTCTCGCTGCTATATGCGAATCCATTCCTATATTTCTTATATAAAGCCCATAATCCTTGCCACAGCCAAACAGGAATTTAAGTATCAGAAATGCTGATATATACTGTGATATTATACTTGCCAGTGCAACACCGACAACCCCAAGCTTACACACTATTACAAAGAATAGATTAAGTATTACATTAATTATCCCCGCTGTAATAAGATACATAAGCGGCCTTTTAGTATCTCCAACTGCACTTAACACGGCATTACCATAGTTATACATAGCAAGAGCCGGGGAACCAAGAAGATATATTGTAAGATATATAACTGCACCATCTATCAGTTCTTTCTTAGTTCCTATAAGATTCAGCACCGGTCTTGAAAGGAACAGTCCTGACAAAAGCAGCAGCAGTCCCGCAATCATGCATATTACAATTGAAGTGTGGACTGCCCTCTTTACATTTGCGCTATTCTTAGCCCCTACAAACAGCGCGACTACAGCGTTGACACCTCCTGCAAGTCCTAGCAGGATACCGGTTGTCAATGTGATAATTATACTCGTTGAACCTACTGCACCAAGCGCCAACGGTCCCACAAATTTACCAACTACCGCCACATCGCACAGGTTGAACATAACCTGCAGCACATTTGACAACATAAGCGGCACTGAATACATTAATATTTTCTTTGGCAGGGAACCTGTCGTCATATCTATTTCATTTGATTTCATAACTTTATCTTAAACCCTTTAAATAATCCTTCTGCTCTGGTGTAATGCGGTAACTCTCTACAGCCTTCTGGATTGACTTTCTGTGTACCCATTCAGAAAGCCTGTGTTCCTGTATATAAGGAATCGCCGCATCCCACTGTTTAGCAAGTGCTGTAGCCATATACCATGCAATCATCATATTTACATAGTACTCCTCTGACTTTACGCTTGCAACAAGCTGTATGTATTCTTCCTTAAAATCCTCATCAAGAAACAGGCGCATCATAACACCCATCCCGAATCTTTTAACATATGTGGCATCTGTTGCAATCCACTTCTTCGCCCTTTCAAGAATATCTTCTTTATTTTTATTAAAACATTTAGGAACTGGAAAATCACATGTTGCCCAATTATTAATATATGGCAGAAACCTTTCAATTTCTTCAATACATTTATCATAATCCTTAATCTGCCCTATAATCATCATATGAAGATTATTCTCCTCATAATACTTATGTGGCAGCTCACGCATAAACTGCTCAGTTTCTCCGCTCTTTGCATACTCCTTTGCAAATTTTCTCAAAACCGGAATCCTTACTCCTATAACTGTCTCTTTCTCAATTCCCGGAATCAGACTGCTGTTAAAATCCCTGTACTCTGTGTCCTGCAGCTTAAACAATTCTTCCTGTAAATGTGTCATTATTCCCCTCCTGTGTGAGCTGGCTCATCGCCGCGGGTTGCGCGAGCAGCTCATACTCCTGAAATTCGTTCTGTCGTTGTCGCGGTGCTCCTCGTAAAGCCATACAAAGTTACCAGTCCGTGCAAGCACGGCTGCCAGCTTTTTCCGTCTATTCTCATCGCTACCAGTGTGCCGTTCCGGCACACGAAAAAAGTGGAAGCATCAACTGCCTCCACTTTAGATAGTAGCGAGAGAGGGATTTGAACCCACGACACCACGGGTATGAACCGTGTGCTCTAGCCAACTGAGCTATCTCGCCATAATATTTACTGAATGTCTTAAAAAGAAATGGGGCCTACAGGGCTCGAACCTGTGACCCTCTGCTTGTAAGGCAGATGCTCTCCCAGCTGAGCTAAGACCCCACATTCAGAACAATTCGTTTGATTTCTCTCGCAAACTGCTCTGCTATTATAATATTAAAACTTGATATATGTCAAGCACTTTTTTGACTTTTTTCAAAACTTTTTTCACAAAATTTTAATTAGAACAAATACCTCGTCCACAACAGGAAATTCTTAATCAGCTTCATTCTGCGTTCTCTCTTAGGAGTTAGCTCCACAGGCTGCACATTATATGGATTGTCGTATGTGCCATCAGCATTAGCCTTTCTTGCACTATGCTCATATGTCTGCATGGCACCGCCAAGCTGTTCATTAATCTCCTTGCTGTCAATAACAAGCATAAGCTCTGTATCAAGATACACGCTTCTCATATCAATATTAAATGAACCAACCACCGATATATCATCATCTATAAGAATTGACTTTCCATGGTATGAATATCCGCCCTCATATTCCCACACTTCAAGCCCTGTGCCAAGCACCTTATCCTTATGTGCATAATAATCTGCTGAGCCAAATGGATTGCCATTATTGCCTACTGAATTAGTCATTAGTGACACATTTTCAACAGAATCGCATACCTTCTTTAATCCGTCATACATATACTCATTGCAGATAATATAAGGCGTATGTATCTTAACCTGCGAATCCGCCTGCTCCATGAGCTTAGTAAGCTGATACCACACTACCGGTTTTTTCGCGCCACATTCTATCGGATTGCTAAGAAGTGCTATATTGCTGACTTCAACTGTTTCATCTGTATAATCAGTGTCAGTCAGGTAATCTTTGTTATCTGCATAATAAATGTTGTAATTATCAAGCAGTTCTTTCCTTGCCGCCTTGACCTTTTTATTACCTGCACATTTGTTATTCTTTAAAAATGCCTTGCTCTCCTTATAGTTCCAGACACTCTCATAATAAGCAAGAACATCATTCACAGAGCTGGTTTCATCAGGACTTTCGCAGTACACAAGCACATCTCTGTCGTAATTCTTATGTCCCGGATATGTTCCCAGAAAATAGTTAAATGTATTTCTTCCACCAAGTATATAATTAGTCCTGTCGGCTATGACATATTTGTCATGAAGCCTTCCCATTGACTGCCACGGCTTAAAAGGATTGACCTTATTGTATATCTTCACATTCACATTGTCTGATGACGCAAGTGCCTTAAAATCAGGATTGCCTTTCATCTTGGTAAAACCGGATACCCCGTCAACTATAACATTGACCGATACACCTCTGTCTGCAGCATCAATAAGTGCTCCAAGCATCAGCTTTCCACTGTCATCTGACCTGAAGTCAAATGTTGAGAGTATAATCTCACTCTTTGCATTGCTTATCATTCTTATCCGCTCTTTAAGCGCCTCGTCATTATCCTCGATAATACGCGCACGCTCGGCACTTGTTCTCTCTTTCCATATACCCTGCTCATCAAGCTGATTAATCTCATCAGCAGTAAGCTCTGGCTGTTTGTGGTAACATATCAGGGCGCAGGCTACGATTGCGGCAATAAGCACCACAAGCAGTATCACTGCCCCAAGAATTATTCTCTTCATAAGTTTTCTCCTATTGTAAGACTTCACAACAATACTCCTTAAATATCTGTCTATCCTCATCACTGCCCGCGCAGTAAAGGCGTGCTGTATATACATAATTATATATACAGCACGCCTCTTATGACATTAAATATTTATGAAGAATTATAAATTATCTGATATAGTTGGTCTTAATCTTATTCTCGCCTTGTGGAAGCTCAATTCCCTGCTTCTTTGCTGCGTCTATTGACTTAACAAGCCATGCAAAATTCTGACCTAAAAGTCTCATTGTCTGCATGCCTTCTTCGTCCTTAACAACCTCATCAGGTGTATTGCCATGTACAATATTCCAGTAGTTAGATGATACAACCGGCATCTGGTTAATCTGGAAATACTTATTCAACACATCAACTGTTGATGTTGTTCCGCCACGGCGGGCAGATGCAATTGAAGAACCACATTTGTAACGAAGCTCGTTACCATATGCACCAAATAATCTGTCGAGAAACATTAATATCTCTCCTGTTGGAGAAGCATAATAAACAGGTGAACCAACAATAAGTCCGTCTGCATCAGTTATCTTAGCGCCAACTTCCTTGACAACTGCGTCAAGCTCGCCCTTAACAACTCTGCTGCCAACTGCAACTATCTCAGTATCAATTCCCTGTGCCTCTAATTCCTTAGCAACGACAGAAAGTGCTGTATATGTACAGCCTGCATCTCTTCTGCTGCCATTAACTAATACAACCTTCATGTTATAACACCTCCAAATTATTAATTAAACATTAATCTCTGCCTTCATGCCAAGCTCTTCCTTATTAGAATCAAGAATAGGCTTGATAACATTAGCAAGATACTCATCAACCTGTTCCTTAGAACGGCCAACATACTTCATAGGATCAAGCTTTGACTGTAACTCTTCAAGAGTAACACCGAACATTGGCTCTGCTGCAATAAGTTCAAGAAGGTTATTATCAAGACCTTCCTGCTTAACTCTCTTTCCTGCTATCATAGAAAGCTCTCTGATCTTCTCATGAAGCTCCTGTCTGTCTCCACCAGCCTTAACAGCGTCCATCATAATATTCTCAGTTGCCATGAATGGAAGCTCTGCCATCATATGTTTGATGATAACCTTGTCATATACAACAAGTCCGTCAACAACATTCAAGTAGAGGTCAAGGATTCCGTCAACAGCGAGAAATCCCTCTGGAACTGACATTCTCTTGTTAGCTGAATCATCAAGTGTTCTCTCGAACCACTGTGTAGATGAAACAATAGCTGGATTAAGTGCGTCACTGATAACGAAATCAGCAAGTGAAGCCATACGTTCGCTTCTCATAGGATTACGCTTGTAAGCCATAGCTGATGAACCAATCTGTGACTTTTCAAATGGCTCTTCAACTTCCTTAAGGTGCTGTAATAATCTGATATCATTAGAGAACTTGTGTGCGCTCGCAGCAATTCCTGCAAGTACATTAAGCACTCTTGTATCAACTTTTCTTGAATATGTCTGTCCTGAAACTGGAACGCATGCGTCAAATCCCATCTTTTCTGCAATCTTTCCGTCAATCTGGCGAATCTTATCCTGATCTCCATTGAAAAGTTCAAGGAAAGAAGCCTGTGTACCTGTTGTACCCTTACAGCCTAAAAGCTTCATTGTAGAAAGTACATAGTCAAGGTCTTCAAGATCCATAACTAATTCATTGAGCCATAATGTAGCTCTCTTACCAACTGTAGTTGGCTGTGCTGGCTGAAAATGTGTAAAAGCCAGTGTAGGCTGTGCCTTATATTTATCTGCGAACTTAGAAAGCTCATCAATAACATTAACAAGCTTCTTACGAACAAGCTTTAAGCCTTCTGTCATAATGATAATATCAGTGTTATCACCAACATAGCATGAAGTTGCTCCAAGATGTATGATACCTTTAGCCTTAGGGCACTGAAGTCCGTAAGCATATACATGTGACATAACATCATGTCTTACTTCCTTCTCTCTTCTCTTGGCATCTTCATAGTTAATATCATCCTTGTGAGCCTTTAACTCATCAATCTGCTCCTGTGTGATAGGAAGTCCAAGTTCATGCTCTGTCTCTGCTAATGCAATCCAGAGTCTTCTCCATGTCTTAAACTTCATGTCTGGAGAGAAAATGTACTGCATTTCCTTGCTTGCGTATCTTTCTGCAAGTGGTGTCTGATATCTGTCGTTCATCTCATATCCGCCTTTCATATATCACAATTTAGGTATGCGCTCATCACAGGACCGCATACAAGTTAAGTATATCATAGCAGACTTGTGTTTGCAATTTATGACTTTATTTTAAATTCTTTATACCGCTTGTGATTCTCTTTAATATTCCTATAAAATAAGATTCCCCCACATGTAATTCCAATTACTGCAATTATTACCCCATTAAATTGATTTCCTGTTCTGTTCCAATTTTCTGATACAAGCAACGGGGTTACTACAGATACATAGTATAAATTGCTAAATCCTATTATATACAATATGTGTGTAATTGTTAAAGCAAAGGATATTATCAACGAATGCATATAATCAAAAATATCTGAAATCAAAACTATAATAGCTGAAATTGCAACCATTATAATATACTTCCATATCATGACTGCAGCTATATATTGTCCTAACGACATTGGAATCTTTATAGCTCCAAACATAGGATAATCCTGTATTAACATTGTATAATCTTTAACACCATACATATGAGTAACATTTACAATATCAGGTATAAATATAATTCCCCAGACTATTGCCACAACTATACATGCTGAACATGCCTTTGTTAATATCCTCTTGCCACGCCCATATGCTGCAGAACGAATTAATGCTGTCACATTCTGCCTTTTATCATCAGACATAATACCATGTAATAAAAAAGCCAGACTCATAACCCCGATTAACGCATATTTGCTTTCATGATCATACAGTCTTTTTCCAAACATATCTTCAACAATATATGGTTTGACAACTGTTCCATTTATATCTTTTTTCTTAAGTTCTTCCAAATTATTAATATTTCTATGTATTTCATCAAGACCAGTCTTATATAAAGCTGCCTGCTTATTTGCTTCATCAAAATCTGCTTTACTGTACTCTCCTGATTCCATATCAAATGAATTTGAAATATCAATTAACCTGTTATCCCAGTATTCTTTTTCTTCTGCGTATTTATTTACTATGCAATATAATTCTTCCGATAATTGCATTCCTTCTGCTTCATTATAATAGTTTGTTGCAATTATCATATTCTCGTCATATATATACCCTCTTTTTATACCACTGATACTTACAATATATATAACAAATAATACAACTACTATGCCCTTTCTTACCCAGAGTATTTTATATAACTCCATAATAATAAGAGGCATTTGTGCAACGCATTTCTGCCAGATAGTATTAATTCTGGCACTTATATTATCAAATATACTTCTTTTCCTTGATGCCTTAATAATGCAGGATTCCAATATACCAATCGCAGAAAATAAAATTATGCCAATAATACATATAACAATTATATAATATATCCGGTTTGTTATAATTCCACATAATCTAACATTTGCATAATTAGTCAGTGTATGCTCCGGTAAAATCATACTCCATATGTTAATATTCTTAAGGAACACGAATGAACTTTTACTTGAAATCTTTGTATACAGAATATATTCTGTTAAAAATCCAATTACTACAATCCCCATTCCTATAGACACATTGCTAAATATACCAGCTATAATCCAAGCCAGTAATCCCGTTAAAAAAAATGCTAACGCAGAAAGCAAAATCATATATAAAACAAAAACAGCTTTAGTATGTGTAAAACTTATTGTTGAATATGCATGCCAGCTCTGTAAGGAATTCCCTAAAAATCCAAGTCCACCATATATGTAAAATGCAACAGAATATACACACATATATACAAACAGAGTACTCAAAATACTTATAACAGCAAGTGTAATAATTCTTTGTACTGAAAGTGCTATTCTTCCATGTCTGGATGCATATATCATATATATCAATCCGTTCTTTCTGTCATCAAAAAAACGAAATGCGCTAATCATAACAGCTATAATAATCAGTATATTAATATATGAGCTTGCTGATGTAACTGCTTCTATTGCAGCACTGTTATCCGGATTAACAGATACATTATATAATTTTTTTATATCATATTTCGACTTTAAAATATTAATATGTGCAAATGATGATTTATCCGAATATATGCCTGACCGGAGCATTGTATCTGCCTGCGCAATATATTTATCTAAATCTTCATAATATCCATTAACATATTCAATATTCTGATCATACAGCTTAAGAGCTGCCTTTATTTCATCAGAATTATCTAAATATTCGTCCAGTAATTTTTCCTCATTCAATTCGATAAAATAGTCATAAATTTCTGGAGCTGTTTCCCGATATCTATTTATTTTTTCTTCGTATCTCCCCGCATCATATACTTCTTTATCAGTATCTTTAAGGACTTTCCATTCCGCCATATTCAGTATCATATATACTTTTGCTTTTGCCTTAAAGCTTGCTGTTATTTTATCCATCGTTGCACAATTATTATAATAATCTTTTAACATTTGATTATAATACATATAAATTGTTTTAGTTGAATAAGTATTGTTATCTATTACTGTTGTATTATTAAATTGATAAAATACAATAATAGAGACAACCGAAACAATCAATATAATTATAGCAAACCTTTTGTCTAACAGTCTTTTAAATTCCACCATACATAATTGCCCCATTATTGCATAAATTTTCCATTATACATTATTTCCCAGTTTTTACTTTCAGAGAGTATTTCGTCCTTTCTCAACATAACCATCAAAAGACTAATTTCATTAACATCTCTTACATCTTCTCCCTTCCCCACAAACTCATCATATGCTGTTTCAGAATCGTTTGTACTCATTATTATATACCTTTCATCACATGCTGTAAGATTAGCATATCCATTATATTCTTTTTGATATATTATCTTTGCATCATTATCAAGGATACATAATTCTCCACTTTGTCCTGAAGATAACGCTCTGTTAATATATATATAATCATCATCGCATTGCAAATCATATGCCATTGTATCTGGCAGGTCATATATCTTTTCTTTTTCCCCTGTTTTTATATTGTATCTGAATAACGCGGCTTCTATATCAAGTTTATCTGAACTAAGTTCGTCTATATAATATATATATTTTGCGTTTACAGCATAGCCTTTAATACTTGCATACTCATTTCCTTCAATTCTTTTATTGCAATCTCTTGGTGCATATGATTTCATTAGTTCTGTCAGATTCTCCCCCTGTGTACAATATAGAGTATATATGAACATATCATCATTCTCATCATATGAACATGTTTTAATATACAATGTATCTTTTACTGCCTGAATATCACAATCAAAATCTTTTAAATAACTGTTCTGCGCTGCTGATTTTTCATAACTCATAATCTTTTCTGTCTTATTTGTTTTAAGATCTGTCCTGTATAAGACAATTTCAATTGTCTGAGATTCTATTGAAACTGTTCTTTTCCCCCAGCTATACACAGCATTTTTAAATATACACAAATCATTTGTTCCGCCCCCATATGGAACATATTCCGGATTATCATTAATTACACAATATTCCTTTTTGTCATGTCCATTTTCATCAAAGGATATCAGCTTAGTTCCAGATGTATCATCATATGAAATCATATATAGTCTATGCTTATAATAAACAAATCCACCATCATTTTCTCCTCCTGCATCAAAATATGCTTCACACTCAACATTATTATGTTTACAATCTATCTTACTGCATAACGGCGTAACCGTCTCAGAATTAACATCATAATAATATAATATTTTTCCATAAGCATTCTCGTCTGAATTGCCTGTTTTGTCTTTCGAATCATCCTGATAATATTTAGAATTAATCATATTATCACTCTTAACACTATAATTTCTCGCAAAATAATATCCGTCTTCCGCTACCGCCACCTTATGATTATCTTTTATGTAATACTGAAAATCATTGCTATCATATGCAAAATCCGGAAATTTATTTTCATAAGTAACAGTTGTAACTTCCTCTCCAGAATAATTTTTCCCACATGCTGATAAAGCACATGCTGATAATATCATAATCGCCACCAGTGTTTTTTTCATAACTATCCTCCCATATCTTATATAATCACACTTGATAGCTGCATTATAGATGTAAGTATTATTCCAAGAAAAACACATAATTCTACAACCAAAATAACAGCCACTACATATATTCCATTACTTTTTGCGCCTTGTTTTTATACCTGTACTTTATTATAGCATACAATATTTTATTTAATCAATTCAATACTGCATATCTTTATTTTAAATTTTTCATCCCTCTTGTGATTCTCATTGTTCCTACACTTAATACAAGACATATTACCAGCTTTGCAATATACTGCATAATCATGTACTGGCATATCGTAACATGTAACAGCAGCCATCTGGCAGCACCTGCTGAGTACAGCCCCCTGCCAAGTTTATTTCCCATAAATGTAAGACTCACAAGAGGCGCATTAAGATATGGCATTCCATATATGTGCCGCATCCATAAGAATTCCATTCCACATATAACAACAGACATTATAACTGCTATTATTATGCAGGATAAATATTTATTGCGTTTCATTTTATTTCTTCCAAGTGCGGTACTCCGTTCAAAAAGTATCATTCCACTGGCACCTTCAAGCAAACCGCTGTCTGCTGCCATAAGCATCAGTCCACATATCAGTGCAAGGCTTACCATTATCCGGCGGTACATTCCCTTTCCGCCTGATATAACCTCATATCCCCGGTCTGATATCATCCATGCTTTAACACCATAAGTCTCATCAATATGTCCGATATATTCAATCTTATCTGCATATTCCCTGCGGCTTTCAATTAGTTTTAATAACTGTTGCTGCTTTGTTTTAAGATTAATATAGGTCTGGATATCTATATCCTCATCCCTTGTCATAACGTCACCATAGCTGTCTATCTCAGACTGCAGCTCATCCCGCTGCCTGTAAAGGTCATCCAGATAATTCTGAAAATATGTATAGTCCGTTCCTCCATGCTCTGCATATTCCCTGTCCATATATTTATTGTCATCCGTGTAATAATACTGGCCTGTCTGGCAGACATATGCCGTCACTATAAGCATTACCACAACAACCCAGCCACAATGGGTTGTGAATATGAATTTGTGCATTTCCTTTACCAACAAGGGAAGCCTTGCAAGAATCTTCTGACAGCCGCCTGACACCCAGTCTGTGAACCGTTTTACAAATGTTGTATTTTTATGAGGTTTCATTGTTTCCGATACATTTACAGCAATATACACCATTATGCATGCACATATCATATGTACGAACAGCACTACCGAAAATACAGGAAATACATATGTTCCCACGCCCCAGTTTCTGTATGATGAAAATGTTGCATTTATATTTATAATGTTAATTATATTAATATAATGCAGCCAGTTGAATACGCTGTGAATATCTATATGCGAATATATAAACTGCTCCACAGCCGCAAATATAAGCATTGTAACCAGTGCATACACACGATTACGGAATATGACAAACACAGCCCATATAATGATGCACAGAGCAATTATGCAAAGCATCGACACCAGATATAAAACCACCACATATTTTATCTTACTCCACGGGTAGGTAAATTTTCCAAATGCTTCGATTGTCTGTATCGGATTACCTAAGTCTTTAAAGCCTCCTCCCTGAAGCATTGCTGCAATAAATGTAGACCAGTATATTAAAGTATGTGTAAAAGCACCTGCCACTGCAAGAACACCTGTCTGCTTTACTGCATACAATGCCCTTCCATTAGCACAGCTATAAGTAATGCTCCACATGCCATTGTCCCGCTGTGTAAACATATCATATATAACAAACATCATCACAATCATAGTAAAGAAATACTGATAATAATATGCTGTATGTGCCTGTACACCTTTATACTCATCGTCCGGTAAAACAACATCTTTTACACGCTCGAAATCCTTTGCTGTCTGCAAAATATTGGCATATGAAAAGCTTCCTGCTTTATTGAATATACTGTATTTCTTAAGTTTTTCAGCATTGTCCGTTATTGCAGACACTTCATCGGGATATTCTTCAATATAAGCAGTATGCGCTGCATTTTCCCTATATAATATATCTGCGTCTTTTACAGGCTTATTTCCATACAGAAAAAACACAATATTCACTGTGGCTGCCAGTAACAGTAATATTATTCTTTTGTAATTGATGATTCTCCTAAGTTCTTGCATATTCTCCCCTATACGCTGCTCATAATTTATATATATCTATTCTGTTTATGTTATAATCTGATGTACTCTCCATCCTGTAATAATCAGTATTTTCAGCACCATCAATATAATGAACATCCACCTTCACAATTATTTTATTAATATCATCAATTGCTCTCTGGATTTCAATATCACCCGGCTGCATATAATTATGAGATATTTGGTCAGACATTGGAAATTCATTTAAAATTATTAACTTTAATTTATCTTCATCATTCCCATAAACTGTTTTTGATTCACCTTTTATCTTCATTTGTTTTTTAGCATATTTATTTTCATTTATATCATAATCATCAAATATACATGATGCATTATATGCCGTAAAATCTAAGCTTTTTATATTTGTATCCTTATATAACGATGGCCAGTCTATAATATTAACAACAATATATGCTCCCTCGCCTTTTTCTCCCAAACCATTACCTAACTTCACAGGATTTACCATATAGGTTCCAATAAATATCCCTTCAATATTGTCTTTTTGCAATATTGGGTATGTTATATCCAGTTTAAGACCTCTTTCTGCTATATAATCCATTCCTTCTATAACCAATGCTTCTGATTCAGATACTTCTGATTCAATAGTAGCCTCCGTTTGTACCTGTAATTTGTTTTTCTTTACATAACACTCAGATAATATAAACATAACACATAATATTAAGCATAATTTACATAATACCTGCCAAGATGTCTTTTTATGATTTGTCATTCAAACACCTGCTTCCACTCTCCACCTGTCTCTATGTTATCTTTTCCCATATACATAAGACCTTCTGCATCATTCATATTCTTATAGAACAGATATCTGTCATCGCCAAAATACAGTGCAAGCGCATCCGGACACAATATCTCATTAATCACATTTCCATCCTTATCAAGAATTATGTATCTGTTTTCTGAAAAGCCATATAATTCCCACAGATAATAACAGTACTTATGATTATTAAGATAAATGTATTTTCCATCTGATGAGACACTGCACATATCACATTTATCTGTTGATTCCCATATTTTTTGCGATGTATCACTTCCGATATTTACTCTGTAAAGTCCCTCTTCGGTAACAAAATAATATAATGCACCATCCACAACATAATAATCATTGATGTTCTCGTCACTCACTTCTTCTACTACATCATTACTGCATGAATAGCTGAATAGTCCACGGCTGTGTACATTAGTAGATTCGTCTGATATAGAATCTGCTTCCCTCACCGTAAAAAATATCTTATCTCCAAAAGCTTTTGCATTGGTTATAGAAATTCCTTTGCCTTTAACTGTGTATACAGTCGTCTTATCTCCTGTTGCCAGTGATACTTTCATTATGCTTCTGGCTGTTTCCTGCTCATTCATAAGTCCACCAGTTTCATATACAAAAGCGTATTCTCCCTGAAACACGGCACTAATTGAATCTACCCCATCGTTTGGCATCAGCTCTGCTATTGTCTCTCTTGTTGTACCGCTTTTATCCATACGGCATAATTCAGCAATGCCATTAGACAGTCCAAAATAATAAATGTAGTCCCTGTAATAATATATACTCCGCAGCGCTGCACCATTTCCAAAAAAAGCATTACACTCCGAAGTCTTATGATTGCATTCGGGCTTTGCACACACAGCAATAACATCATTGGTTTCAAGATTTAAAAATAGAAGCATCTGTTCAAAATTCATATAGTAATATCCGCCTTCAACCGACGCCAGATCATACCATCCATCTGTATCCCAGTAATTCTGGAAATCACTGTCTCCCGTAACTCCTGAAAGACTTGCATAATCCATGCCTTTTTCTGCTTCTTTATTCTTGTGAAGTAATATATAGAGCATACTTACAATAAAAATCGTCATAAAGAATATAACTGGAATTATTATTTTTATATATTTTCTTTTCATAAAATTCTCCGTATAAAAAAACTCCGAGTGTATTTTATAATACACTCGGAAAAATATTATTATATTTATCTCATAGTGTTAGCGTATATAGTATTGGAGCCGCCATCATTAGAGTAAACTGAAAAATTAGCACACGCATATTTATATACCCCTGACACATAATCTGATGTATATGTAGACTGAGAATGTGAACTACCAAAATTTGCACGATTACCATCATAATCAAGTGCATATCCAGACACAACTAAATCAGCATCATTGACAGACTGAAGCCACGCACCTGATGAATATGAATCAACATATACCTCTCCAGTAAAATGTGTATCTCCTGCATATCCAGATACACCTTTATTCCCCGCGAACACCGGTAAGGCAAAACATGTAACAAGTGACATAACAGACACTAATATGCTTCCCATTTTAATTATCTTATTAATCTTCATAAAATATACCTCCATTGTAAATTACTAATTTTATACAACATGGTAACTGCATTACAGATGTAATTATTATTCCTAAGAATATACAAACAGCAAAGTTATGTTTTCCCGCTATATCTGCTATTACTGCACCCATAATATAAATCGCTAACTGCGACATAACTACCTTTTTGTATATATGTTTTTCCTTTCCTTCAATATTTCTATTACCTGACTGAATCGGAGAAAAAACACATAATTCTACAACCGAAATAACAGTCACCACATATAACAATATGCCACTATTTATGTTCATTGAAATCCATAAAAAAAATGTAACTAATATAGACGACCCCACAAAACATGTCCATGCATGTCGTGCATGATATCCTCCACTGAATTTCCTTAAAAATAAAAACGGCATAACCATAAATATTCCATTAACTGGAATTCCCATTATGCAACCTATCGTAATGGAAATGATTGCTGGTGATAAAAGCAAAACCATACTATTAAGTGCATACTCATATAGTTCACGCTCATCATCTTTAATAGCTTTGCTTTTTATCAACCAGTTAATAATTATGTTTCTCCCCAATGCCATTACTTTGTTTTCTTGAATCTTTCTAATGCCTTAGGTGCTTTAGGTTCATATGCAAACATACAAGATGCAGAATTAGCTTCCAATTTTAAAACTGTATCTAATACCTTCACAACCTTTTGTGCCTTATTTTTTTTCAAAATATACCTCCTCGTATACTACATACTAATAAAACGACGCTTTATTTAATCTTTTATTATCATGTTTATTTAATTAAGTCAATATCATATGCTTGAAATGACTTATTTCATGTCTGAAATGACATCATATCTCAAAATACACATTTATTTTAATCAAGTAATAAGTTATAATTATAATAATTTTATTTATGGAGATTGGATAATGAATATATTTATATGTGATGATGACAATCTGATCTGCAATCAGATTAAATCTCTATGTGAGAAATACTATATAGAACATAAGATAAATCAGCCTGATATTTATACTTTTCACTCTGGTGAAGACATGCTAGCTTCCAGTATCAGACCTGATATTGTCTATCTAGATATACAGATGTCTGGTATGGACGGCATTACTGTTGGTAATACCCTTCTAAAATCCTATCCAGCAGCAATAATAATTATTGTTACTTCTTTTCCGGAATATCTTGATGATGCTATGCGTTTCCATGTATTCAGATATATTTCAAAGCCTCTTGAAGAAAAACGTTTTATGCGTAATTTCGAAGATGCCATATCTGAATATAACTCTATTGGCGGTCGTATTATCATTAAATGTCAGGGTGCAAACTATACGATATCCGTAAAAGATGTCATTATGGCTGAAGTTAATCCTCATTGCCGCAATGTTACAATCTACACGACTTCTAATAAATATACTACTACCCAGACTCTGGCCGTCATTAAATCAATGCTTCCATCTGGCAGTTTTTATCAGTGTCATCGCTGTTATATTGTAAATATGAATTACATTTTGTCCTATACAACAAACAAGATATATTTAGAAAATAATCTCTGTGCAGATATTGCCATGCGTAAATTCAATACTTTCTATCAGAATTACTCAGCATATCTTACAACTATCCGTTAAATCAGGAAGGAAATACACATGAATCCAATATGCTATTATTTATTCGTATATGCCATAGAAGCTATTATATTATGGCTGTATTGCAACCGCTTATTTGAAGCTAAAAGAAATACATTTTTATCTTTTCTTATCACAATCTGTTTCTTTTTATTACTTATTCCAGTCTCATTTTTAGGAAATGCAGCCATTAATATATTTTTTTCTCTCATTATTTACTTTATCTGTATTGTGTTAAATTACAATATAAAGATATACCCTGCTGTTTTTCATGCTCTTGCTTTAACAATAATTATGGCACTGTCTGAAGGGCTTATTGCTGCCCTTCCTCACATCAGCATATATTTATACCGCGAAAATAACATTTATAATAGCTCTGGCTTAACATTCGTTATCTTAAGTAAATCTGTCTATCTTCTGGTTTCTCAATTTGTGACCAGAATATTTGATAAACAGATATATTATTTAAAAGATGATAAGCCTCAAAAAAGCATTCTAATGCTGCATTTAATTCCAGTTATCTCAACCGTTATCACATTATTACTTGGTTCTATATGTATTAATGCAAATATATCTTATTCAACTAATATTATTATATTTATTTGCTTAACACTCCTTTTGCTAATCAATATCCTGACATTCTATCTGCAGCAGGACATTTCAAAGAAAAATGTCGAATATGCAAGATTACAGATTGAATTGCAAAAGGAAAATGATACCGTCGAATATTATAGATATATTCAGGAAAATAATGAAAAGCAGCATATTCTTATCCATGATATTAAGAATCATCTTAACACAATTAATAATCTTAATGACGGAAATCACACAGAAAAAATATCTCAATATATTAATAATATTCTCGGCAGCGAAGCGTTAAAAAAATCTAAAAGATACTGTAACATTGATATACTCAACATTATTATTTCAAGATATGCCGAAAAATGTAGTAATTGTAATATAAATTTTGAGGCAGATATCCGTTCAAATACTCTCGGATACCTGCCTTCTGAGGATTATACTTCTATATTCTGTAATCTGCTTGATAATGCCATTGAATCTGCATTACATTGCGATGAGCCTTACATAGATTGTAATGTATCTCTAATAAGAGGCGGAAATGCTGACCTTATAAGCATTGCTAATTCCTGTGATGCCTCTCCGTTAGGCTCTGATGGCAGACTCCACTCTGGAAAGCATAATAACCACCTTCATGGTTATGGTCTTAAAAGCGTGAAACGAATAGCTGATAAATATAATGGTCTGCTAAATTATACTTATTCAGATGAAAAGCATGAATTCCGCATAGTTGTTATGCTTGAACACCCACAATGAATATTAAAGAGGTTTAATCCTCTTTAATATTCCCCTTCTCAACATTAGGTTTTATAAGCTTCTCATAAGAATATTTCCACAGCTCTTCAGAACCTTCCGCAGTTCTTGCATTTCTCTTTAATATCTGGCTGAGATGCACGCCCTTTTCAGCCCAGCTTTTTCCTTTTGAAGCATCATTTAAGATTACTGGCTGGAAGTTATCCATAGTTCTTGCAAACTTTGCCTCTGGTGTTTCCTGTGCCTCGAATTCCTCCCACAGTTCACGCATATACTTTCCCTGATCCTCTGGAAGAATACTGAATATTCGGTCAGCACATTTTAACTCACGCTCACGCTGTGTCTTCTTAGCATTCTCATCGTAAGCATAAGTATCGCCTGCATCTATCTCTACAAGGTCATGTATAAGAAGCATTGTCATTGTGCGGAGCACATCAATCTTTTCGTTAGCATATTCTGATAACAGCACAGTCATAATCGCCATATGCCATGCATGCTCAGCGTCATCTTCCTTTCTTGAAGCGTCTGCCAGATAAGTCTGTCTGCCAATGCTCTTTTCCTTATCAATCTCTCTTATAAAATCTATCTGTCTGTCAAGTCTGTCTTTATCCATATTATTCTCCTTAATCTGTCAGTTCAAGAGCTGCAACCTCGCCAACAACTATAATAGCTGGTGATGGGAAGTCTGCTGTCTTTACTTTTTCTGCAATATCCGAAAGTGTTCCGACAAGCTTTACATATGTACCATCTGTATTCTCACCGTGAATTACCGCAACCGGCGTATCTGACAACTTTCCATATCTCATCAGCTTTTCCGTAATCATGTCTATACTCTTTAATCCCATAAGGAATACAAATGTTTCATCAAGCTTTGCATATGATTTCCACCTGATTTTCTCAACCTCCGGTGACAGATTATCTGCCGTATGTCCGGTAATCACATGAAATCCACGGCTTGCACCCCTGTGTGTCACCGGAATTCCTGCCATTCCACACAGACCAATACCTGATGTAACCCCCGGAACTTCATGCACTGGTATTCCATGTTCTTTAAGTGCAAGTGCTTCCTCGCCGCCCCTGCCAAACACATACGGATCTCCGCCTTTCAGTCTCACAATATATTTACCCTCAAGTGCTTTAGCAACAAGCAGTTCATTAATCTCTTCCTGTGCCTTAGAATGTCTGCCGCTTCTCTTACCTGCGTATATCAGCTCACAGCTCTCCTGTGCAAATTCCAGCAGATGCTCATCAATCAAATCATCATACACTATAACCTCTGCCCTTCTTATCTCTGACAGACCTTTGATTGTAATTAATTCATATGAACCGCAGCCTGCACCAACAAGTGCCGCTCCCGGCAGTATCTTCCCGCTTCCATTATCAAGATATTTCTGTAAAAATGCATTTTCTTCCTTACTGCTGCACACTCTGTCTGCTTTCATACAGAATTCAGAAACTTCTCTTATAAATGCTGCTCTTTTTCTGTCATCATCTATCTTTTCTTTGGCAAGTGTCCTGACCTCTGAAAGATAATCTAATATGCTCTCTATATTATCAGATACATTTGCTTCAAAATCTCTTCTTAACTTAGCTGCAACATGCGGACTCTTCCCACCTGTAACAAAGCCTGCAACCATATCACCCTTCTGCACAATTGAAGGGAATATAAAGTCGCACAGTTCCTGGTTATCCACAACATTTACAGGAATACCCTTTTCTTTGCACAATCTTGCAGCTTCTTTATCCACTTCTTCCCCAGCCGCCGCGATAACAAAGTCCACATTTTCAATATCTTGTGGTGTGAATATTCTTCTTTCAACACTTATATTATCGCAAGCCTGCGCCACTGCCTCTATGTCAGAAACTATAGACGGTGCAACAACTTTAATCTTCACGCCAAATCCCTTCAGCCTGCTTATCTTTCTTGCTGCCACCTTACCGCCACCGATAACAAGGCATTTCTCCCCTTCTATTTCTCTAAAAAACGGAAAATAACTCATCCTGTTCCCCTTTTTCTTGTAATTATTGTCATGATACCTATAAATAGTCGCATATTCAGCAATTTAGTAGGTAAATTTCGTTTGTGACTATTATAATAGTGCTATTTTTTTACTAAAAATGCCTACTAAATAACATATTCCATGCTTTTAGTAGGCATCTTGTGTCGTATATTCTATTATTCTGCTTAAAAATGCCTACCAAATCAGCCCATCTCTCCACGGATATCAATCTTAGGCGGTTCAATTGGATAATTGCCTGTAAAACATGCGTCACAGTAACCTGTCTGTCCACATATCATCTCACTTAACTTGTCAACCTCAAGATAGCCTAATGAATCTGCTCCGATAATTTCACAGATTTCATCTACAGAATGGCCTGATGCGATAAGCTGGTCTTCTGAAGGAATATCTGTTCCAAAATAACATGGGTGAAGGAACGCCGGCGAACTTATTCTTACATGAACTTCCTTAGCACCTGCTGCCTTAAGAAGATTAACAATTCTTGCACTTGTTGTTCCTCGTACAATCGAGTCATCAATCATGACAACTCTCTTGCCTGCAACTGCTTCCTTAAGTACATTCAGCTTAACCTTAACGCTTGATTCTCTCTGTTCCTGCTTAGGCTTGATGAATGTTCGTCCAACGTAGTTATTCTTGATAAATGCATTACCATAAGGAATTCCTGATTCCATTGAGAAACCAAGTGCTGCCGGATTACCAGATTCTGGAACACCTACAACAATATCAGCTTCTACAGGATGAGTCTTTGCTAAGATTCTACCCGCATTAATTCTTGACTCATATACGCCCATTCCGTCAATCTTGCTGTCTGGTCTTGCAAAATATATGTATTCAAATATACATCTTGCTGTATTTTTCTGGCAGAGTGACTTATCAGACTTGATTCCGTCTTTAGTGATAGTAACAACTTCACCAGGCTCAACATCTCTTACAAACTCTGCACCTACAGTATCGAGTGCGCATGTCTCTGATGATAAGAAGTATGCATTATCTCTCTTACCGATACATAATGGCTTGAAACCAAATGGGTCTCTTGCTCCGATAAGCTTTCTAGGACTCATTACGATAAGTGAATAAGCACCCTTAATCTTCTTCATCGCATTTAACACAGCTCCCTCAACAGTAGGAACATTAAGTCTTTCTCTTGCGATTAAGTAAGCAATAACCTCTGAATCAATAGTTGTCTGGAAGATAGCTCCTGTATAAGAAAGCTCTTCACGCAGTTCAACCGCATTAAGAAGATTACCGTTATGTGCCATACCAAGAGTTCCCTTAACATAGTTAAGAACAAGTGGCTGCGCATTCTCACGGCTGCTGCTTCCGGCTGTTGAATATCTTACATGTCCGACACCTATATTACCATTAAGCTTTTCAAGCTTTTCAGGATTAAAGACTTCATTAACAAGTCCCATATCCTTGTATGAAAGAACCTTTCCCTTAGGTCCTTCTGTATCACTGACTGCTATACCGCAGCTTTCCTGTCCTCTGTGCTGAAGGGCAAAAAGGCCATAATATATTGTAGATGAAACATCATTGCCATCGAAATCATATACACCAAAGACTCCGCATTCCTCATGAAGTTCATCTTCAGCATAGTGGCTGTCATTAATATCAATCTGATTCATAATTCTCCATTCCTTATTGACTGTGATTATTTGCGGGAAAAATCCTTACCAGTAAGAAGCTTATATGCTTCCTTGTACTTTTCAACTGTCTTCTCGATTACATCATCTGGAAGTAAATAATCACTGTCTGGATTAGCCTTTAACCAGTCTCTTACAAACTGCTTGTCATATGATGGCTGGCTCTTTCCTGCCTCATATCCTTCTAATGGCCAGAATCTTGAGCTGTCTGGTGTAAGCATCTCATCACCGATAACTACCTCACCATTCTCATCAAGACCAAATTCAAACTTAGTATCTGCAATAATAATACCCTTGCTTAAAGCGTACTCTGCACACTTCTTGTAAAGAGTGATAGTTGCATCCTTAATCTTAGTAGCATACTCAAGACCTTTACCTGGGAACTGCTTCTCAAGAACTTCTATACTCTTCTCAAATGAAATATTCTCATCATGGTCGCCAATCTCAGCCTTAGTACTTGGTGTGTAGATTGGTTCAGGAAGCTTCTCTGATTCCTTAAGTCCCTCTGGAAGCTTAATTCCACAGACTGTTCCGTTTTCCTTGTAGCTTGCCCAGCCACTACCTGTTATATATCCTCTTACGATACACTCAACAGGAAGCATTGTAAGCTTCTTGCAAAGCATGCTTCTTCCAATATATTCATCCTTGTGGAAGAACTCTGGCATGTCATTAACATCAACTGAAACCATATGATTAGCAACAACGTCCTTAGTATAATCAAACCAGAACTTTGACATCTGTGTAAGAATTGCTCCCTTTTCTGTAACCTTATTCTTTAAAATGTGATCAAATGCTGAGATACGGTCTGTAGCAACCATAACAAGCTTGTCATCGCAATCATATACTTCTCTTACTTTTCCTTCATAGAGTAATTCACATTTTCCCATGAGTTCATCCATCCTTTTCTTCTTAATATAATTATTAGTTAAAAAGTTATCAAACCGTAGTGTTTATGCGGTTTAAAAACAAACAAAAATATTATATACCAGCGTCCATTCAAAATCAATAGACTTTATCTTTTGCAATAATACATTGCGCATTACCTCATTAAAGTGTATTATTAAAAATATAAATATAGTCAGTTTTTAGAAGTGTACTATTCACTCGAATAATAATATTAAGATGGGAGATTTTATTATGGCTAATGGAATTGAAAAAAGACGTTTTAAAAGAATGAAAGCTGATTTAAGGCTTAATGTATCCTCACTGTTTAATCAGGATAATAAAGAGATTAAGAACCTTGATTCCCCTATTACAGTTACCAATATATCTGAAGGCGGAATTGCATTTGAATCAAAAAGCATGCTGCCTATCAACTTCTATTTTAACGCTGCACTTAATCTTGGCTCTGAAACAGATACTCTCTACAGTGTTGTCAAGATTATAAGAAGTCAGCCGATTGAGGGCACTGACAATTATCTTTATGGCTGCGAGTTTGTCGGTATGGCACCGATTCTTGGTTATATCTTTGATGAATATGAGGCTAAGATTGAAAAGGAAAATTAAGTCACAACTCAAAAATCCCAGCAGCACATATATCAGTGCTGCCGGGATTTCTTTATAATATCTCATAAGTTGTCTGTTCGCTTGTAAGACAGTCGCATCCAACACGGTTCTCACCGCTTGTTACGAATGATGAAGCCTTAATGTGTATATCTGTGATTGTCTCAGGCATATCCTTTAACGGTTCAATAACAACCGCTTCCTTTGCTCCAAGACAGTTAATTCCTTCAAAATTAATATTCTTAAAATAAGGAATGTCGTCTTTGTCGATTCCGTTAATTTCTTCATCTCTGTTAAGAGAATTAAGCACATATGACATTGTAAGAATAATTGCCTGTTCCTTAATATCAACCATATTAATATTCTTTACATTAATATTCTCGATAACGCCACCTCGTCCAAGTGCGCTCTTAATGCGGACTCCGACATCAGTTCCAAGGAAAGTACAATTCTCTACCAGTACATTTTTAATACCACGGCTCATCTCGCTTCCGATAACGAAGCCGCCATGTCCCTCATTAACGAGACAATCATGGATATATACATCCTCACAAGGTCCCTCAATCTGTCTTGCGACGGCATTCTTGCCTGACTTTAAGCAGATTGCATCATCACCTGTTTCAAATGTACAGTTGTGGATATGAACCTTCTTGCATGATTCAACATCAATTCCATCACCGTTCTGCGCATAATACGGATTGCTCACCGTAACATTTCTTACTGTAAGATTCTTACAGAAAAATGGGTGTATATTCCATGCTGGTGAATTCTTAAATGTTACACCATCAAGAAGAATTCTTTTACAGTGACGAAGGCTTACCATTACAGGTCTGTAGAAATCATAATATTCGCTTGCTTTCTCAAGTGCATTCTCAGCGTCAAGCTGGATATTATGCTCATTACCTTTAAATGAGCTTTCTGTCGGCATCCATACGCCGCCCCCTTTAGTATCAATTATATACTGGCTCTTTTTCATAAGAGCTTCCCACTGTCTGTCAGTTATCTTAAACTGTTTTACAGGGCGCCACATATCACCACTTCCATCAATAACACCGCCACCTGTTATACCGATGTTAATAGCATTTTCAGCTGTGATAGGAGACTTTGCTCTTATACACTCCTGACCTTCATAGTTAGTGATAATAAGTGGATACTGGTCAATATCTTTAGAAAATTTAAGTATTGCATTTTTTTCAATTCTTAACTCAACATCGCTCTTAATCTCGATTGGCGCTGTAAACCAGATTCCATCAGGAATCACAACAGTTCCGCCGCCCTTTTCTGAGATATAGCTAATAGCCCTGTTTATAGCATCAGCATTTCTTGATGCATCTTCAATGGTATAACAGTATGGTCTTGCACCATAGTTGTCAACATATACTATTCTGTCAACAAATGACGGGAGTTTTACCTCAAAATCAACTTTTTTCATTCCACATCTCCTTCTAGTTTTAAGTTCATATGTTACTTTAATAGTTCCTGTAACAAAGCATTTACCATTCCCGGATTAGCCTTGCCCTGCATTGCCTTCATTGTCTGTCCAACAAGATAGCCGATTGCCTGCTTTTTGCCGCCTTTATAATCAGCAACTGACTGTGGATTATCTGCAATAACCTTCTCAACTGTTGCCCTAAGTGCACCTTCATCATTAACCTGCTTTAAACCGTGCTCCTCAACATATGCGTCAACATCAACATTTTCAGCAAATACATGCTCAAATATTTCCTTAGCTGCTGCATTGTTGATTTCCTTTTTCTCAACAAGAGTAATAATCTTGGCAAGGCTTTCAGGTGAAAATGTTAATTCCTCGGCTCTGAATTCTCTTCCAGTCTTAGCTGATTCTTCCTTCATGAGTCGCATTGTCTCACCCATAATCCAGTTAGAAACCTTCTTTGGCTGGTTGCAGATTGCTGTAGCTTCCTCAAAGATTTCTGTGAACTTCTTAGAATCTGTAAGAATCTCTGCATCGTATTCAGGAAGTCCGAATTCTTCAATATAACGTGCCTTCTTCTCGTCCTTAAACTCTGGCTGTTTTGCCTTAAGCTCTGCTAAATACTCATCACTGATGTGAATTGGAACAAGGTCTGGGTCTGGGAAATATCTGTAATCCTGCGCATCTTCTTTTGAACGCATAGCATATGAATATTCCTTGTCATCATTCCATCTTCTTGTTTCCTGTACAACCTTCTCGCCTGCTTCGATTAAGTCAATCTGTCTAGCTGTCTCGGCCTTAATTGCTCTTTCAATCGCTGCAAATGAATTGAGGTTCTTAGTTTCTGTTCTTGTTCCGAACTCGCTTGAACCACGCTCTCTTACAGAGAGGTTGACATCTGCTCTCATAGAACCTTCCTGAAGCTTGCAGTCAGAAGCACCAAGATACTGGATTGTTGTTCTTAACTTAGTAAGATAAGCAATAACTTCTTCTGCTGAACGCATATCCGGTTCAGAAACAATTTCGATAAGAGGCACACCTGAACGGTTATAATCTACATATGACACGCCTTCCCACTCATCATGAACTAGCTTTCCTGCATCCTCTTCCATATGAATCTCGTGGATTCTTATTGTCTTTTCTGTTCCATCTGATAATGTAACATCAACATGACCGTTACGGCAGATTGGAAGATAAAGCTGTGAAATCTGATAATTCTGTGGGTTATCAGGGTAGAAATAATTCTTTCTGTCAAACTTGCAGTCCTGTGTAATTGTACAGTTAGTTGCAAGTCCTACTGCTGCTGCATATTCTACAACCTTCTTATTAAGAACAGGAAGAGAACCTGGCATACCTGTACACACAGGGCAAGTATGTGAGTTAGGCGCTCCGCCGAACTCAGTTGAGCATCCGCAGAAAATCTTTGTCTTAGTAGCTAATTCAACATGGACTTCAAGTCCGATTACAACTTCATAATCTTTCATACTTATGCCTCCCTCCTATTCAAATCTTCCTCGTGCCTGCTCATAAGCGTAACCTGCACGGATAAGATTATTCTCTTTAAAGCAGTCACCAATGAGCTGTAAGCCGATTGGAAGACCATTCTTGTCCTTACCGCATGGAACAGAAAGTCCCGGAAGTCCGGCAAGATTTACAGAGATAGTATAGATATCTCCAAGATACATTTTTATTGGGTCTGATAATGATGAGCCAAGCTTTGGTGCTGTTGTAGGTGCAACAGGTCCAAGAATTACATCGTATTTTGCAAATGCTTCATCAAATGCTTTCTTAATAAGAGCCTTAACTCTTAATGCCTTAAGATAATAAGCGTCATAATATCCTGAACTTAATACGAAAGAACCGAGCATAATTCTTCTCTTAACCTCTGCACCGAAGCCCTCTGAACGTGTCTTCTTGTACATGTTATGGAGTCCTTCGTATTCTTTAGTTCTGTATCCGTATTTAACACCATCGAATCTTTCAAGGTTAGAACTTGCCTCTGCTGCTGCAATTGTATAGTAAGTAGGAATTGCATACTCTACAAGGCTTAAATCAAACTCTTCGACGATTGCTCCCTTGCTCTCAAGAACTTTGGCAGCGTTAAGAACAGCTTCCTTAACCTCAGGGTCAAGACCTTCTCCAAAATAATCTCTTGGAATACCGATTCTCATTTCCTTAACATCATCAACTAATGCCTTTGTAAATGAATAATCATCCCTTCCAATTGATGTTGAGTCCTTATCGTCCTTGCCTGCGATAGCTTCCATGATAGTTGCACAGTCTGTTACATCCTTACATAAAGGTCCAATCTGGTCTAATGATGAGCCGTAAGCAATAAGTCCATAACGTGAAACAGTTCCGTAAGTTGGCTTTAAACCTACAACACCACAGTAAGAAGCTGGCTGTCTTATTGAACCACCTGTATCAGAACCAAGTGCTGCAAAGCACTCATTAGCTGCTACAGCTGCTGCTGAACCACCTGATGAACCACCAGGTACATGCTCAGGATTGCGTGGATTCTTAGTTGCACCAAATGCACTTGTCTCAGTTGTAGAACCCATCGCGAATTCATCCATGTTAGTCTTTCCGATAATTACTGCTCCGGCATTCTGAAGTCTTACTACTGCATCTGCTGTGTAGGTTGGAACGAAATTACCAAGTATCTTAGATGAGCATGTAGTAAGCATGCCCTCTGTACACATATTATCTTTAATTGCAAATGGTACTCCGGCTAAAGGTCCTGTAAGCTTACCTGCCTTGATATCCTCATCTGCTTTCTTAGCTGCTGCAAGAGCTTTTTCCTTGTCAAATGTGACATAGCAGTTAAGCTCATCTTCAGATTTTTCAATCTGTGCAATAACAGCTTCCATAGCCTCTGTTGCTGTTGTCTCACCCGCTTTAATCTTAGCAGCCAGTTCAACAGCTGTATAATCTAATAAACTCATATGCGTCCTTTCTATGATTCAACAGTTTTAGGTACAATAAATCCTGATTCATTACATTCAGGTGCATTAGCAAGAGTTGCCTCACTTCCGTCACCATTAGTAACAACATCTTCTCTCATTACATTATTAACAGGGAACACATGTGACATAGGTTCTACCCCTGTAGTATCAAGCTCTCCGAGCTTGTCAATATAATCAAGCATGCTCGCCATATCCTTCTTGGCAGCTTCCTTCTCTTCATCAGAGAGTTCAAGCTTGGCAAGGATACCAACATACTCAATAGTCTCATCACTAATTACATTAGCCATGTGTGCGTCTCCTTTCGTTGTCGTTATATACGCCTGGAGAAATTGGATAAATCATCACAAGACACGCTTTCGCTACTATCTGAATCTTTGATTCAGATTTCGCTCGCAGCGGTACTAAGCGAAATCGGCCACCTCCATGTGAAAAGCTATCTTTTCAGACTCCGCCAGCCGATTTTGCTAAGTGCCGGCGGCTCCAAAGTGTCTTGTTCACGCTTTATCCAATTTCTCCAGGCTCACACATCTACCCCGGAACGAGACGCGACATCGCTTTGCTCGTCGCCGTTGGGCGAAGTGTAGTGGAAGTCTCTACCTCTTTGCATCAGAGGAGGTCATGTTAAGTTAGCGGTTGTTGGCAACGAACAGGCTGCGAGGTTTTATAAGTTCGCAAGCAAGGTGCTTTGGAGCCGCCGGCACTTAACGAGTTGGAAGCGGCTGCCTTTAGGCAGCCAAATTCCAAGGAGTTTAGTGTCCGCTGCGAGCGACAAGCAGCGGAAGCGTGCCTTGCGGTGAACTTATAAACCTCGCAGCCGTCCGTTGTCCACTAGTCCCTAACCTTAATATGAACTTCCCTAAGCTGCTGCTCTGTTACCTCATTTGGTGCTCCGCACATTAAATCCTGTGCTGTTCCACTCATTGGGAATGGAATTATCTCACGGATATTCTCTTCATTTCTAAGGAGCATAATCATACGGTCAACACCTGGTGCCATACCTGCATGTGGTGGTGCACCAAACTGGAATGCATTGTATAATGCTCCAAATTTTGCCTTTAATACTTCTTCGTCATATCCGGCAATTTCGAATGCCTTAACCATTATCTGCATGTCATGGTTACGGACTGCTCCTGATGATAACTCTACACCGTTGCATACGATATCATACTGATATGCAAGAATATCAAGTGGATCTTTTGTATTAAGTGCCTCAAGTCCACCCTGTGGCATTGAGAATGGATTATGTGTAAATCCAATCTTCTTAGTTTCTGGATCTCTTTCAAACATTGGGAAGTCATTAACATAACAGAATCTGTATGCATTTTTCTCAATGAGGTCAAGTCTCTCACCAAGTTCGTTTCTGATTTGTCCTGCGAAGTACGCAGCTCTGTCTTCCTTATCAGCGATGAAGAAGATTGTATCTCCTGGCTGAAGTCCTGCAAGGTCTTTGATTTCTCCCTTGAGTTCTTCTGGAATAAATTTATCAATTGGTCCCTTGTAGCTTCCGTCTTCAAGAACCTCAAGGTATCCAAGTCCGCCCATTCCGATTCCTGTAGCGAACTTAAGTAACTTCTCATGCTGTCCCTTTGAAAGCTTTGCATGTACATTGATTGCTCTTACAGTCTTGTTCTGGAAAGGCTTGAATGTACATTTGTTAAAGAATTCTGAAAGGTCAATAATTCTAAGTGGATTACGAAGATCTGGCTTATCTGAACCAAACTCAAGCATTGCCTGCTTGTAGCTGATGATTGGATAAGGTGCCTGTGTAACTTCATATCCTTCTGGTGCGAATTTTGCAAATGTTTCTGTAAGAACCTCTTCACCAATTCTGAATACATCTTCCTGTGTAGCAAAGCTCATCTCGAAATCTAACTGGTAGAATTCTCCTGGTGAACGGTCAGCTCTTGCATCCTCATCTCTGAAGCAAGGTGCAATCTGGAAATATTTATCAAAACCAGATACCATAAGTAACTGCTTATACTGCTGTGGTGCCTGTGGAAGAGCATAGAATTTGCCCTTATATTTTCTTGAAGGTACGATATAATCTCTTGCGCCCTCTGGTGATGAAGCACAAAGAATAGGTGTCTGGATTTCAAGGAATCCCATGTCTGTCATCTTCTGACGAAGGAATGCGATAACCTTTGATCTGAATATCATGTTATCCTTAACCTTCTGGTTTCTTAAATCAAGATATCTGTACTTAAGACGTACATCCTCTCTTACTTCCTTAGAAGTCTGTACTTCAAATGGAAGCTGCTGGTATACCTGTCCAAGTATTGTAATCTTCTTAGCTTCAAGCTCGATTGTTCCTGAAGGAATCTTAGGATTGTAAGTCTCCTCGTCTCTCTGCTCCATAATACCCTCAATAGCGATACACTCTTCCTTATGAATACCATCAAGTAATGTTGTATCACGAAGTACTACCTGAAGCACTCCATACATATCTCTTAAATCGATAAATGAAACTCCTCCGTGGTCACGGATGTTCTCAACCCATCCTGCAACCTTTAACTCCTTGCCGATGTAACTTTCATTAACTTCACTTAAGTTAACATCTCTGTACATGTTTGCCATTGCAATCTCCTTTCTTTTCTGGACAGGCAAAATGTTATGTCCTGTCAAATAAAATAATAATACCTAACATCCTGCAATGCTTTTTCGCACAAAAAAGCCCCAGGATGTAATATACATCCCGGGGCGAATAAACTGTGTTATCCGCGGTACCACCCGCATTGAAAGGTGCTTAAACCTTTCATCTCATTGCACTTAACGCGTGTAACGGAATGACCTACCCAGCCGTGGCTGCTCAACCATCCAACTCCAGAGCGTTCCTCTTATCAATTCCCTGCGTATGCTTTCAGTCGGTGGCATCGCTTTCCTGTCAGGTTCCATGAAAAGAAGTCTCTTTCATAGTTTTTAAGATATTCATACATATAAATAATATCATAAAGAATATTACTTTTCAAGTACAATATTGTGTTCTTTTATATATTTACCAATCTTTTTATCAGAAGCAAGAATATGGTTAGACAGCCAGCCAAGCAGGAATCCTATAAGATCCATAAGATATTCCTCCTGATTATCATCCATTGCCTCAAGCTCCCTGAAATCAATATTTACAAGCTTTTCTACAAATGCTGAATGTGCCCTTTTCTGTGCTTCAATTTCAGGATATCCGATTTTCTTCATCAGTTCTTCCTCATCGCTGAAATGCGTCTCCGTGTATTCCCTCAGTTCTGAGAGAAGTCTTATGATTTCATCATATTTATCATGAAGAAGTTCTGCATGTATAACATCATTAGTGTCCCTGATAATATCAAAAAGATGCTTATGCTCCTCATCGACAAGCTCAATTCCTGTTATATATTTGTCTGTAAATGCAAATGTGTCATCAACATTAGTTTCTGGTGCCATCTTTCCAATCATCATGTCGCTGCTCAAGATGTGGCTGTAAAGCCATCTGGTAAGATAAAGCAGCAGCTCATTAAGAGAATTTCTTGCTGCCTCCGGTGAAGATTCATCTAACTTAAATGTATTAATCTTTTCTGCAAATGCTTTGTGTTCTCTCTGCTGTATTGGCAACTCCGGGTCATGAATACTCTTCATGTATTCTTCTTCATGAGCAAAATGTGTAATAGCATAATCCTTAAGATTATCTATAAGATTCTTCGCAATTGACGCGGCATTATCTGTTTCTTTTACCAGTGCAAATGCTTCATTAAGCATCTGGAACAGTTTTCTATGTTCTTCATCAATATTATCAATGTGTATCATACAGTCTTCTGTAAATTCGTACATATATATCAATCTCCTCGTGCTTATATTTGCCTTGTATTATAACACCTTTTCTTTAATCTGTGCAATGCTGTCCGCCTGAAACATTAAATATCTGTTTTTAATGAGTATATTCACAAAACAAATGTAGTTTGTCAAAACATTTAAGGCTATAATTAACTTATTGAAAGCATTTTGCTTCGCAAAACAACGGAGGCAATACCTCTGCTCCTGCATGGGCAGTCGCATTTTGCTCCGCAAAACAAGGAGGTATGTATGAACATTTATCTTGCTGGAGATTCTATTGTACAGAATTATACTGAAGAAGAATTTATTGCAGGCTGGGGACAGTTTCTGCCACGCTTCTTTAAGCCTGATGTAAATGTATTTAACTATGCCAAGGGTGGCAGAAGTTCAAGACTTTTTATTAATGAAGGAAGATTTGAAGAGATTGACAGACATATTCAGTCCGGAGACTATCTTTTTATAGAGTTCTGTCATAATGATGACGATTCAAAGGATTACAAATCTATGTTTAACCGTCAGACTCCGCTTGGCGTACCAGATGAATCAGGTCGATTTCCTGTTATAGCAGGAGTTAAGATGCCTAAGAATTATATACCACCTGAATATATTGAGGCACTTAATAACGATGATTCGATAACTGATAAACAGGCTGTTCTTAACAGTGTTCTAGCCATAAACCAGTCTTATCCATATGACACTTACTATCCATACTCAAAAGACGCTTCTATGGGCAGTTACAAATGGTTCATCAGCCAGTTCATTGCTATGGCAAGAAAGCATGATGCAGTTCCTGTGTTAGTTACTGCGCCTGCAAGAACATTTTTTAATGATGACGGAACAATCATGGACGCTCCCGGCTGCCACGGCGGTAATAATTTCAGCTATATAAGAGCTATGCGCCAGATTGGTGAAGAAACCGGCACACCTGTACTTGACCTGTTTTCTTATTCAGTTGAACTTTTTGAAAAAATCGGACATGATAACATCCACAGATATACCTCAATCAAGAAAGGTATCAATAAAGGAAAATGGCCTGACGATTTCTTAAAAGAACTCGCCAAGCCAGAAACTGTTTCTGAGAATACACATTTTAACAAGGATGGTGCAATGCTTATCACTAAAGGTCTGGTAGAACTGATTCTTAAATCTAAGAACCACCAGCTTTGTGAATTGCAGTCTTCCCTGCTTCATAACATGGTATAAGTATATTACTTATTAATGAATTCCCATGCTTCTTCGGGGCTGTGTACAACAAACTCAGCCCCGTTTTTCTTTAGGAATTCTTCATTTCTGAAGCCCCAGCCAACCATACATACATCCATTCCTGCATTAGCCGCTGTCTGGACATCTACTTCTGAATCCCCGACATATACAGCCTGTGTCTTATCAACATCAAACTGTCTTAATACTTCATTAACGCTATCCGGATATGGTTTTCTTCTTATGCCTTCTCTCTCTCCAACCGCATAATCAAATAGTCCCGGAAAATAATCTTTGCATAAAGTCTGCACTCCATAATCAGCCTTGTTAGATACAACCGCAGTGTACACACCGGCATTTCTTATATTCTCAATAAGTTCTTTTATTCCATCATAAGGTCTTGTCTTATCTGCACAGTGCTTCTTGTAATGCTCTGTAAATGTTTCATGCACTTTAACTATCATGCTTTCTGGTGTTCCCTGTGGCACAGCTCTTTCCATCAGCTTTCTTATCCCATTGCCAACAAAATGTCTGATTTCTTCAATCGTCCTCTCAGGCATGTCAAATACTGAAAGTGCATAATTAGTACTATCTGCAAGATCCTCCAATGTATTAAGTATGGTTCCGTCAAGATCAAATATAACGATTTTGTATTTCATATATCCTCCTTGTTATGGCTTCTTTATCCCAGCAGCTCCTCAATTATATCGTAATGCTCATCAATCGCTGCATTAAGTGTCTCAATATCCTTCTTTATAAGGCTATCATATATCATTTCATGTGTCTTTAAAAGTTTCTTTTTCTTAATTCCATCTGCATGCTTTATGACATAATCTATCCATTCGCGGTAGACTTCAACAACAGCTTCCATCAGTGTAATCCACAGGTTGTTTCCGGTATCTGCAATCAGTTCCTCGTGAAATGCTTTATCAGTATCAACAAGGCTATCACCTGTTTCTGTCATCATCCGATTAACCATGCTTTCCAGTCGTTCCTGTTGTTCTTTCATAAGACCTGTATGTATTACTGCATTACACACTGACTTTTCCATCATGCGGCGGAATTCGCACACTTCGCGCTTAGTAACAGTTTTTAATGCAATCATCATTAATATTGTCTGCTTTATGGACTGCCCGACATTTTCTGATATATAATTGCCAGAACCCTGACGGCGTTCTATAAGTCCCATTCCATGCATAATACTTAAAGCTTCTCTTGTTGAATTGCGTCCTATCCCAAGAGTTTCTGCAAGTGCACGTTCAGTAGGCAGTCTGCTTCCTATTGTAAGCTCTCCGCTTTTCATAAGCTCATAAATGTATTGAATTGCCTTTTCGTATTCCTGCGAAATTTTTTTCTGATTCATGTCAGCTGATTCCAGATTACAACACCCCTGTCTCATTAATATAGGCTTCTATAAGTCTTAATGCACCATCTTCCCCAACCTTTGAAACATCTATGCATATATCGTAATATTCTGCATTTCCCCATTCTTCACCTGTATAATAATTGTGATATGAGCGTCTTCTAAGGTCTGTATCTTCAACTATCTTAGCTGCTTTCTTAGGGCTGACATTGTGCTTCTTTTCTATAAGTTCTGCTCTTTTTTCTTTGTTTCCTGTGAGAAATACTGATATAACATCTTCTCTGTGTCTGAATGCATTATTTCCGCATCTGCCGACAACTACGCAATTTTCATTACCGATTATGTCAGCCATAGCCTTGCGTGGAGTTTTTCCATTATCTGATGTATCATCACCTGCCATTGTGTCAGCATACAGCATCATATCAAGTGGCATTTCTCCATAAAAATATGGATATTTTTCATACAGACCTTTCTCTTTTGCCAGTCTGCACACAGCATCCTTATCATAAAATGGTATAAAATATTTCTCTGCCAGTGCTTTTCCTATCTGGTCACCCATACATCCACATTGTCTTGCAATCGTGATTATCATGTTTAACGCCTCCTAATTTTACATAAATCCAGCAAATACTGATGAAAGTACAACTGTAAGTATACCTGCAACTGCAATTGATAAGCTGCTCATTGCACCTTCAATTTCGCCCATTTCCATAGCCTTGGCTGTTCCTATCGCATGTGCAGCAGATCCTAACGCAAGTCCTTTGGCAATCGGTTCTTTTATTCTGAATATTTTACATATAAGCTCACCAAATATATTTCCAAGAACTCCTGTTACAACAATAACTGCAACTGTGATTGTTACATAACCTCCAAGTTCCTCAGAAACTCCCATACCAATAGCAGTAGTTATTGACTTCGGAAGAAGAGTAACATATTCTGCATGACTCAGATTCATAATTTTAGATAACACAAGTACCGTTGTTAAACTTGTAAGCACACCTGATGCTATTCCTACAACAACTGCCTTGTAATTCTTCTTAAGAAGACTCCACTGCTCATACAGCGGAATTGCAAGACATACAGTTGCCGGTGTAAGAAACCAGCTAAGATACCTGGCACCCTGATTATATACATCATAATCAACACCTGATACTGCAAGTACTATTATTGTTATTATTATTGATATAAGCAGTGGATTGAATATTCCAAGCTTGAATTTTTTCTTAAGCACAGAACCAATAAAGTATGATAAAAGACTTAATGTGACTCCGGCAAAAAGTGATTCTCTGAAAAAATCATTCATTAGTATTAACCTCATTTCTTTGTGCTTTGCGTAATTCTCTCTTCCTGTCAGCACGTATGATTATCTGTGAAGCCTGACCTGTAACCGCCATAACCGTAATTATAGCAACAACCGTAACAACAAGCACCGGCACGAGCATAGGTTTTAATACCCCCCATGAAGACATCAGTCCTACTCCTGCCGGAATGAACATAACAGGCATTACAGCTATAAGATATTTTCCTGCGTCCTTTACCCAGCTAAGCTTTATAAGTCCGGTAAGAAGTCCAACAAAAAGTATCACCATTCCATATATACTGGCTGGAACCGGCAGCGGAAGCAGATATTTAAGTGCTTCTCCGACAAATGAAATAGCCAGTATTATAAGAAACTGTCTCAATAATTTCATAACATTTCTCCATAAATAAAAATTTGCGGTGCAAATTGGTGCTACCAATTCATACCGCAAATTATAATACATTCTTATGTACAATAAAGCAAGGACTTTTTTATGCTCTTCTTGCCTTAGCTGCCTTAAGCAGATGTTTTGCAAGAACTGATGTTGTTACCGAACCTACTCCTCCAGGAACCGGTGTACATACAGAAGCGTTCTCTGCAACATCTTCAAAATCAACATCACCACACAGATTGCCGTCTTCATCAACATTTATTCCAACGTCAATTACAACTGCACCATCTGCAACAAATGATTTGTCAACCATCTTTGCAACGCCTGCTGCCGCAACAAGCACCTCAGCATCCTTACATACTCCCGGCATATCAACTGTCTTAGTATGACACACTGTTACTGTTGCATTCTTCTTCATAAGCATCATCGCAACCGGCTTACCGATAACAAGACTTCTTCCGATGACTACTGCTCTCTTACCCTTTAAGTCAACTCCTGCATAATCTAACATCTCAATTACAGCTTCTGCTGTACATGGACCATATCCTGTCGGATCCCCTGCATATACCTTTGCAAGATTCATAGGTGATATTCCGTCCAGATCCTTCACACTGGCAATTCTGTTCTCAATTGCCTTCTCATCAAGATGCTTTGGCAAAGGTCTTAAAAGAAGAATTCCGTCAATATCCTCATCTTCATTAATCTTGTCAAATTCTTTCTGGAAAGTATCATTATCAATATCAGCAGGAAATGTATATGAAGTACATCTGAATCCTACTTTTTCCATCTTCTTGGTAGCGCCACGCTCATATGACATATCATCTGGTCTTTCACCAACACGCACAATTGCAAGATGCGGAATTGCGCCCTTCCAGTCCTTCATCTCTTCAATAATCTTCTCATTAATAGCATTGGCAACCGGTAATCCCTTAAGTGTCTCCATTATTCCTCCTTGTTTTGCGAAGCAAAATCCGAGCCCCTCCAGCGAGGAGAGGAATTTTCCTCCTTATTTCGCAATCTTGTTCTATGGTCTTACAGCGTCCATAACTCTTCCAAATGTTTCTTCTTCAATCTGTGCTGCTTCAGCAAGCATCTTATCTGCCTTAAAGTTCATATCTTCAGCAAGTTCTCTGTCCTTCATAAGCTTTGTATTGATAAATACATTAAGCGAAGCACCCTTCATTGCAGCCTCACACATTGTTATGCCGACACCTGCATCACTGATTGCAATTCTGCTTCCAATTACAGATATACGGTCAATAAGCTTCATGGCTTCAAGTATAAGCTCCATCATTGACAGAGGGGCTTCTGAGGCTGTAGCAAGTGCCTTTGCCATAATTGCTTCTCTTTCCTTAATCTGTTCTTCTGTATCCTTAGGAAGACCATAAGCTGCTGCAAGAGGCTTAAAGCTTTCAGCATCCTTATCCATGCACTCTGCAAGTCTCTTTGTAAGGTCTGTCGCTTTAACAATAAGTTCTTCAATCTCTTCCTGATACTCTGCATATTTCTTCTTTCCTGTAGTAAGTGCAAGCACCATATTACCAAGGCTCATGCCTACTGCTGCCACATATCCGCACGCTCCGCCGCCTCCCGGCACCGGTTCACTTGAAGATAAAACCGCAAGAAAATTATCCATTGTCATATCTGTCATCATATTAAATATCTACCTCCCCTGTAAATACTGTTTTCGCCGGGCCTTCAAGATATACGGTATTCTCATCTTTATCCCATGTAATCTTTAAGTCACCTCCAAGAAGATGAAGTGTTGCTGTTGTGTCGCACATTCCGTTAAGAACAGTTGCAACAAGGCTCGCACATGCACCTGTACCACAGGCAAGTGTCTCCCCGGAACCTCTCTCCCACACACGCATATTAAGATTATTCTTATCCACAACCTGAATGAATTCAGTATTAATTCTCTCTGGAAATGCTTTGTGATTTTCAAAGAAAGGTCCGATTTTTTCAATCTCAAATTTCTTAATATCAATATCTTTATCAAGATAAACAATAGCATGAGGATTACCCATTGAAACTGCTGTTACCTTGTACTCCTTACCTTCTACAACAATAGTCTCATCCACAACAGGTGTCTTAACAACCTGTCCGGCAATTGTCTCTATCTCACAGCCTTTATATTCTTTAAGTTCCTTCGTATCAACAGGAATCTGTGCTGCCTCAAGAATTGGTGCGCCCATGTTAACCCTTGCCGTCTCAACCTTGCCATCTGCACCAGTTTTAAGCTCAAGTATCTTCACACCTGCAAGTGTATCAATAGTAACTGTTGTTTTATCTGTAAGTCCGTTGTCATATACGAACTTTCCAACACATCTTATTCCATTACCACACATCTGTCCCTGCGAACCATCTGCGTTGTACATCTCCATAAAGAAATCAGCTTTATCTGAGTTCTTTATAAGAATAAGTCCATCTGAACCTATTCCAAAATGTCTGTCACTTAAATCAATTGCGACCTGTGACGGATTATCAATTACCGACTGTGTGCAGTCTACGTATATGTAGTCGTTGCCTGCTCCATGCATTTTAGTAAACTTCATACTGCGTCTCCCTTTTCCTATATATTATAAATGCAGTGATAAATCACATTTGTCATACATCCTGATATATTCCCATTACCATAGTTGCTGACTCTACCATTGTATTGCCACTGTCCATGCTGCATTTCTGGATATATCTGAATGCCTCCTGCTCTGACATATTATTTCTTTCCATAAGCAGATGCTTTGCATCATCAATTATCTTCTGTTCTTCCGGACTTCTCTTTCTTGGCTGTGACCTTAATTTCCTTCTACGCCTTATCTGTGCCTGAAGCATCATCTCTATAGTTGACACAAGGTCATTAACCTTTATTGGCATTGCTGCACATACAATTCCATTGTCCTGACAATCTTCCCATCTGTTCTGGGACGCAACTAACAACATCTCAAAGCTCTTTGGCTTATATTCATATAATTCAGTATAAACCATATTATCTGACAGCTTATATCCGCATATTATGATTCCATCAGACAAAGTATCGGCCTGATTGATTGCCTGTGCCCCACTTGTACATGGTACAGCGACATCGAAGCCTCTGTGAATCAAAAGATTCCTTACTGCTTTAGCCTCCTCTAACTTAGGAAATGCTACAATCAATGTGGACATCAATTAACTCCTTTTCTACTTAGCATACGCTTTACCATGTTTAATCAATACTTGTAGAGATATTCATCAATTTCCCACTGTGAGACTCTTGTTGTGTAGTTTTCCCATTCTTTCATCTTAGCTTCAACATATTTGGTTGTAATATGTTCTCCAAGTACGCTGCATAAAAACTCATCTGTCACAAGACAGTCAACAGCTTCCTTAAGGTCTGCCGGCATATTCTCTATTCCTGCTGCCCTTCTCTCGCCAGGTGTCATCTCATATATATTGCAGTCAACACTCTCAGGTACTTCTATCTTGTTCTTAATACCATCAAGTCCTGCTGCAAGGCAGAGTGCCAGCACGAGATATGGATTAGCTGTAGGATCTGGATTTCTTAACTCAACTCTTGTTCCATTTCCTCTTGATGCAGGTATTCTTATAAGCGGACTTCTGTTCTTTGCTGACCATGCTATATATACAGGTGCTTCATATCCCGGAACAAGTCTTTTATATGAATTAACAAGCGGATTAGTTATTGCTGACATACCTCTTGCGTGCTTCATAATACCAGCAATAAAATGATATGCATCATCTGATAAACCAATCTTTCCATTCTCATCTGCAAATATATTCTTACCCTCTTTAGTTGCAAGTGACATATTAATATGCATTCCAGAACCGCTGATACCAAACTTTGGCTTTGGCATAAATGTTGCATAAAGTCCATGTCTCTTGGCAATTGTCTTAACTGTCATCTTAAATGTCTGTATATTATCTGCTGTCTTTAAAGCCTCATCATATTTAAAATCAATCTCATGCTGTGCAGGAGCAACCTCATGATGTGAAGCCTCAATCTCAAACCCCATATCCTCAAGAGTAAGAACCATATCTCTTCTTATATTCTCGCCCAGGTCATTAGGTCCAAGATCAAAATATCCAGCTTTTTCATGGCTTAAAGTTGTAGGAAGTCCGTTGTCATCTGTATGGAATAAGAAAAATTCACATTCTGGACCGACATCAAAGCGGTATCCCATTTCATTCGCTTCTTTAATAGTTTTCTTAAGTATCCATCTTGGGTCGCCCTCAAAAGGCTTGCCATCTGGTGTATACACATCACAGATAAGTCTTGCAACCTTTCCCTGCTGTGGTCTCCATGGGAATATTTCAAATGTATCGTAGTCAGGATACAGATACATATCTGACTCTTCAATTCTTACAAAGCCTTCAACAGAAGAACCGTCAAACATGCATTTGTTATCAAGTGCCTTCTCAAGCTGGCTTGAAGTAATTGCAATATTCTTAAGTGTTCCAAAAATATCTGTAAACTGAAGACGTATAAACTCTACATCCTCTTCTTCAACCATTCTGAATATATCGTCCTTAGTGTATCTGCTCATAAGAAACCTCCGCTATAATTATATATTTCTTATTGTGGCTTATTGCCAACTTTTATAAATATACTACATTTTAATCTCTTTGTGTATAATACAAATATTTTTCTTGAATAATTTTGTTTCTTAATGTACCATAGTTATGCATATTTCGTCTTTTTAAGACATATATTAATAATTTTAAGGGAGATAAATTATGGCTAAGAAAACAAATGTACCTCTTAAGAGACGCAGACGCTCTGAACTTAATGTAAAACTCATTGCTATCATTGCTGCTGTACTCTTTGTTGTAACTATAAGTATCGTATTCGCTGTTATTGGCAGTCACAAAAAAGAAAATAATCCTTCTGTTGCCGATAACCAGAATAATGAGACTACTGCTGAACCCACAACAGAGGAAGAAACTACAACCAAGGTTCCGACTGTCGAAGTCGACCTTATGATGATTGGTGATATGCTTATGCATGAAGGTGTTGTAAAAAGTGGTCTTATGGATGATGAAACTTACAACTTCGACCACCTCTACACTAACATAGCTAAGGATATCAGCTCTGCAGACATAAAAATCGTTAATCAGGAAACAATCCTCGGCGGTTCTGATTTTGCTTACACAGGATATCCAACATTTAACTCACCATGGGCACTTGGTGATGCAGAAGTTAAAGCAGGCTTCAACATTATCCTTCATGCTACCAACCACACATTAGACAAAGGACTTAAGGGTGTTGAGAACTGCCTTTCATTCTGGAAGACTTATCATCCTGATACTACTGTTCTTGGTATCAACGAAACAGAGGAAGATTATGAGAATATATATGTTTATGAAAAAGAAGGCTTCAAGATAGCATTTCTTAACTACACATACGGAACTAATGGAATTCCTATTCCTGATTCCAAGCCTTATATTGTAAACATGCTTGATAAGGATAAGATTACAGCAGATGTAACTAAGGCTAAACAGCTTGCTGATATGGTTATTGTACTTCCACACTGGGGTACTGAATATGTCTACACACCAGATTCTAACCAGAATTACTGGACACAGCTTTTCTTAAGCCTTGGTGTTGATGTTGTTATCGGTACACATCCTCATGTCCTTGAGCCTGTCGAGGTAGTATCTGATACTAAGGGGCATGAAATGCTTGTATACTATTCACTTGGTAACTTCGTTTCTAATCAGGACCAGAAGCCTCGTATGATAGGCGGTATGGCTAAGATGACACTTGTTAAAGATGAAACAGGCTGTTATGTTAAGAATTATAATCTTACACCTGTCATAACACAGAAGCTTTTCGGCAAGAAAGCAATCACTACATATAAATTAAGTGATTACACAGAATCACTGGCATCAGGCAACGCAATCCGCAACGATTCCGGCTGCTCTGATTTCAGCCTTTCATATTGCCAGACTCTCGTTAAGCAGATTCTTGGCGATGATTACGATGAAAGCACAAGTGAATTAAATGTTTCACTCCATCCTGATGGTCTTGTTAAAGATACATCTGCAACAGAAAGCAGTTCTTCTGCTAAGTAATGAAAAAACAGTAATTTTTTAAAATGTAAAGAGATATATTGATACTAAGCATTATCCGAGGTATCAGTATGTCTCTTTTTTCTAATAAACAAATGCGCATTATATTCATATACTGCGTTATAATCATTTTAGTAATCTGTGGCATAATAACCGCAAGACATAAAAAAACATCATCAGATTCAATTGTAAAAACAACTAAAATCAATAACGAAACATCGGAATCATCAGACACCCAACATACTTCTGACACCACCCCAAATTCCGACAGATTACCGCCATACAACTCATCCAATCAGGGAAATGGAATTGGCGGCGGAGCAATCATGGGCAATTGCAGCATAGGCAGCCGTAAACTTCCTATATACTGTGTTGACCTTAGTAAAAAGACTAATCTTGATACCTCCAAAAAATATGTTTCCATATCATTTGACGCCGCATGGGGCGATGAAGATACTATAAAGATTCTTGACATTCTTGATAAATATAATATCAAAACCACATTTTTCATGACCGGAGGCTGGGTGGACAGCTACCCTGATAAGGTTCTTGAAATCTATAACCGCGGTCACGATCTCGGCAATCACAGCCAGAACCATAAAGAAATGAGTAAACTTTCTGTAAATGAGCAGAAAGATGAAATCATGTCTGTTGCCAATAAAATAAAAGAAATCACCGGATATACGAGCTTCCTGTTCCGCCCGCCATACGGTGATTATAATTCAACACTTATTGATACAGTCTATGGTTGTAACTTCTATCCTATAGAATGGGATGTAGATTCCCTTGACTGGAAGGACTATGGAAGAGACAACATAATTAAGACCGTGACAACACATAAAGCTCTTAAGAACGGTTCCATAATTCTTATGCACAACGGTGCTAAATATACAGCCGAAGCTCTCGAATCTGTAATAACCGGGCTACAGTCCCAAGGCTACGAAATCGTGCCTGTATCGCAACTTATTAATACTGAGAATTTCCATATGGATGGAACCGGCCTGCAGATTCCTGACTGACCCCTTGTCAATATGAACTCCGGGTATTATAATTTGGTAGTCAAAATATTTTAAATTCAAAAGAGGTGTACAATGAACATTTTCAAGAAAATATACTGCAGAAGTTTTCAGACTGTATTCAAGATTGCACTGCCATTTCTTCCATACAGGAAGCCTAAAATTGTAAGTGCGTTATCTGACATTCCATCTGTACTTAACAAAAAGAAGAAATCATGTCCTATAATTATTACTGATCCTGGAATTGCAAAGCTTGGCATTCTTTCTATGCTTACAGATGTATTCGACAATGCCGGCATTGAATACCACGTTTACGATAAAACTGTAGCTAACCCTACAACTGATACCGTGGAAGAGGCACTTGCCATATATAAAGATAACAAATGTGACTGCATAATCGGCTTTGGTGGCGGTTCAAGCATGGACTGTGCCAAAGCTGTTGGTGTAAGAATTGCAAGACCTAAGACACATCTGTCTAAGCTTGGAGGAATCCTTAAGGTCCATGCAAAGCTTCCTCTGCTGGTTGCAATTCCTACAACAGCAGGAACGGGAAGTGAAACTACTCTTGCAGCCGTAATTGTAGACGCCACAACCCGCCACAAATATGCTATCAACGACTTTCCGCTTATTCCAAGATATGCAGTCCTTGACCCGAAGGTAACCATTACACTTCCTGCTTCAATTACCGCAACTACCGGAATGGATGCACTTACACATGCCGTTGAAGCCTACATCGGAAACTCAACAACTCCGGGTACAAGAAAAGATGCACTTATGGCTACTGAGTTAATATTTAACAATCTTGACAGAGCATACACTAACGGTTCTGATACAACAGCAAGAAAGAATATGCTTAAAGCCGCTTATTATGCCGGATGTGCATTCACTAAATCATATGTAGGATATGTCCATGCAGTTGCACATTCTCTCGGTGGCGAATATAATGTTCCTCATGGACTTGCAAATGCCGTAATTCTCCCAATGGTTCTTGAAAGCTATGGAGAATCCATCTATACGAAGCTGCATGACCTTGCAATTGCCGCCGGTGTTGCAGATAAGGATGTGCCAGATGAGACTGCTGCCAAAGCATTTATACAGGCAGTAAAAGATATGAAAGCAAGATTTAACATTGGTGATACAATTCCTGAGATTAAAGAGGAGGATATTCCTAAGCTTGCAGGGTATGCCGACAAAGAGGCTAACCCTCTCTACCCTGTTCCGGTTCTTATGGACGCTAAGACACTCGAACAATTCTACTATAAACTTATGAAAGATAATACACATGAAAATGAGGTATAATATGGAAGCTACACAAATCAATAAACTTGTACAATCGCAGCGACATTTCTTTCTTACAGGTACAACACTTGATGTAAATGTAAGAATTGATGCCTTAAAGAAACTATATTCGGCAATTAAGAAACATGAGAATGAAATATTTGATGCTCTCTATAAAGACCTTGGCAAAAGCCAGTTTGAAAGTTATATGTGTGAAGTCGGGCTTACTCTCAGCGAGATATCTTATATGATAAAACATATAAGGACATTCAGCAAAGAGAAAAATGTTCCAACACCCCTTGCACAGTTTCATTCCAGAAGCTTTAAGAAGCCGTCACCACGCGGAGTTGTCCTTATTATGAGTCCTTGGAATTATCCATTTCTTCTGACAATGGAACCCCTTGTTGATGCAATTGCCGCAGGAAACACTGCGATTCTTAAACCAAGTGCGTACTCACCTTATGTCAGCGATGTTATGTGCCTCATAATAAAAGAAGTATTTGACCCTGCTTATGTATCTGTTGTAACTGGCGGAAGAGTTGAAAATAACTGTCTGCTTAATGAACATTTTGATTACATATTCTTTACAGGAAGCCAGACTGTCGGCAAGGAAGTTATGCGCAAAGCCGCTGAATACTTAACCCCGGTAACACTTGAGCTTGGCGGAAAAAGCCCATGTATAGTAACAGAATCTGCGGACTTAAAGCTCGCTGCCAGAAGAATTGTATTCGGCAAATTCTTAAACTGCGGGCAGACATGTGTTGCGCCTGATTACATATATGTTCAGGACAGTATCAAAGACCAGCTTGTGAAAGAACTTATCCACGAAACAAAGCGCCAGTTTACAGATTCTCCACTTAACAACAATGATTACGGCAAAATTGTTAATGAAAAGCATTTTAACAGAATATCAGGTCTTATCGATAATAGCAAAGTCGTTCTTGGTGGTGCATCAGATGCAGATTCTCTGCGTATTGAACCTACGATAATGGATAATGTTACATTTGACGACGCTGTGATGCAGGAAGAAATTTTTGGTCCGCTTATGCCTATACTTACCTTTCACTCTGTCGAGGAGGCAGTAAACACTGTTAATTCACACATGCACCCGCTTGCTCTGTATATATTCACTAAGAATAAGAAAGAAGCCCGTTATGTAACCTCAAGATGCAATTACGGTGGTGGATGTATCAATGATACAATCATTCACCTTGCAACATCTGAGATGGGCTTTGGCGGATTCGGTGAAAGCGGCATGGGCTCATATCACGGAAAAGCCGGATTTGATACATTTTCACACTATAAGAGCATTGTAGATAAAAAATGCTGGCTTGACCTGCCTATGCGCTACCAGCCATATACGAAAACAAATAACAGTTTAATACATATGTTTTTAAAGTAATCACTTTGCATAAAAAACAGCGCTATATTGCATACAAAGGCATACGGCGCTGTTTTTATGTTAATAATGTTATTAATAAAATAAGATTGAAAATGACTTCTCGAAAACTTCTCCGGCATCAAGATGATTACTGTATTCCCTGTCCTTAAGCTCCCCTGTAAAATCTATGGCATCTGTTCTTCCATACCACGGCTCTATACATACAAATGGAACATTTTTTGATTTGCATGACCACAGACCAAATACCGGCGTATCAAACTTAACTGTAACAAAAGGCTTTTCATTTTTTATAAGACTTACCGTTCCTGCCTGACTTCCCTCAATTATAAATGCATCTTTTTCAAAGCTGTCCTCTTGTATTGTATATTCATGATTAATTAATGGCAGCTCATACTCGTCCCTAGCCATTAATTGATAATCTCCTATCAAATGATATGTAATTCTGTCTGCATCAAATCTTATCTTACAGCCAGCCATGCTTGCATCATTCTCTGGTGTTACAAAAGCCGGATGACCACCTATGCTGAAATGCATCATTACATTATCTTTGTTGATTACTCTGTATACTTCTTTAATCTCATTGTCAATAAGGTGATACTCCAGTTCCAATGCAAAATCAAAAGGATATTTCTCTTTAGTATTTTCATCGGATTCAAGTCTCATAACCAGCATATCGTCATTATGCTTAACAAGTGTGAATTCCATATCTCTTGCAAATCCGTGCTGACCCATTTCATATACTTTTCCATTATAAATGCTTTGGTTATCCTTATATTTGCCAATAAGCGGGAAAAGAACAGGTGCAACTCTTTTCCATCCTTCGGGATTGGCGTTCCACATTCTGTGTGTATTGTCAGTTTTACATAATACATCTCTTATTTCACATCCCTTAGAATTCACCGTAACTTTTAAAATGTTGTTTTCTAATACATACTCTGCCATATTGGCCTCCTTTCCGGACATGTTTTCTTTATTGTACACCACAATCTGATATTTTCCAAATCAAAAAAAGCTGACGCACAAAGAAGTGCATCAGCCTTAAAAAAATATGCGGATAACAGGAGTTGAACCTGCACGTCTGTTGACACTAGAACCTAAATCTAGCGCGTCTGCCAATTCCGCCATATCCGCGAACATGTGCTATATTATCATATTCATGAATATGCGTCAATATTGAAACTAAATTCTTTTCTAGTATTATATCTTAAAAAAGAAGAATAATAAAACTAAAAGGATGCAACAAAATGTTTCAAATTGTTGCATCCCATATTAATCATTATTTATTAACTTCATATGTTATATCGACATCGACATCAAATTCTTTAGTCTAAATTTCAATTTAATTTAAAATTAATTATTAATATATTTATAAATTCACTTTCAAAAAAACATTATCTCTGTCATCCTGTTTGATTCCCAGATATCTTTTAGTAATTTCATATGACGAATGATTATATATTTCCATTAACATTGCCGGAGGCGTTCCATATTTCCATGCATAATATCCAAAAGTTTTTCTTAAGGAATGACAACTTATTCCATTCTCCATATTAAGGGCTTCCGCTACATGTGTAATTATTCTGAATGCCTGTGAACGTGACAAATGCGTTCCCTTTGTTTTTCCAGTAAAAATATAATCATTACCTGAAACACTCTTTAAACTTCCCATGTACATTTCAAATGCTTCTATAAGATTATTATTAATTGCTATTCTTGTCTCCTTTCCTGTTTTCCCTTCGCATACAACAATATGTTTCACATAATGTTTCCTATCAAAGTCATACACATTCCCCCATTTTAACTGCAACATATCACTAATTCTTAATGCCGTATTTAGTCCCATACATATCAGCATGTAATTACGAAGATTAACCTCCTTATTTAAATAATAACTACGAAAAGCTGTCAGTTCATCCAAGCTTCTGATTGGTTGAGATGTTCCCATATTATTTACCTCCATGTAATTGTTGGGATGCAACAATTTGAAACATTTTGTTGCATGGTCATGGAAAGCAAGGAGGTTTTGAAATGTTAAAGCTCACAATCAAACCCGGTGAATTTATTAATATTGGAAATGATATCCGGGTAGTGTATTCGGGCGGAACAGATGGCAACATTCATCTTCTTATTGATGCCCCCAGAGAACTTAACATTGTAAGAAGTAAGGTTCTTTCCAGAAAAAAAGACAGCTCAGAAAATAATTATCCGCATTCTGCTCCGTCTTACTATGCAGAACCTAAGCTCTCGCAGGAGACAGTCTCCAAAATCCGCCATCTTATCAAAGAGGATAAGAATACTAAAAAAAATAATACTCAGGATTAGCATGGTAATTCTGTTTATTATAAACACTAATCAAATAGTTATGTCAAGTACATTTCTATTTAATTAACTAATGGAATGGAAACGGATTTCCTTCCATAAAATATTATTTATACACGGAGGTATATACTATGGTAGTACAACACAATATGTCAGCTATGAATGCTAACAGAATGCTCAGCGGAGTTGCTTCAGCTCAGTCTAAATCAACAGAAAAGTTATCTTCAGGTTACAGAATTAACCGTGCAGCAGATGATGCCGCAGGACTTTCAATCTCAGAAAAGATGAGAAGCCAGATCAGAGGTCTTAACCAGGCGTCAACTAATGCACAGGATGGTATTTCACTTATCCAGACAGCAGAAGGTGCTTTAAACGAGCAGCACTCTATCCTTCAGAGAATGAGAGAGCTTTCAGTACAGGCTTCTAACGGTACTGAAACTAATGAAGACAGAGAGGCTGTACAGAACGAAATCGAGCAGCTTCAGAGCGAGTTAACAAGAATCTCTGATACAACAGAATTCAACACAATGAAGTTACTTGATGGTTCACAGTCAGGAAGCAAGGTTCAGGCTTCTGTAAGTAAGAGCGCAGAGATCAACCTTAAAACAGTTGAAGCAACTGCACAGGTTAATAAAATGGCTGCAGCAGTTGCAGAAAATGATGGTGGTGATTCAAAGCTTTCAGTAACTGTATTAGATAAGAATGGTAACGCTACAACAACAGAGGTTACAGTAAGCTATGATAAAACATCAGGAAAATTCAAAGCAAACGGAAAAGAGCTTACAGCAGCAGGTACAGCTAATAATGCAGCTGATGCAACAACTGTTGGAGATGCATTAAAAGAAGCTTTAGAAGCTACTGACTTTGGTAAGAATTATGATATTACAAATAATGCAGGTACACTTTCATTCACAGCAAAGGAAAAAGGTTCTACATCAGATGCTATACTTACATCTAATAATGGTGGTGCTACAACAGCTACATCTGTGACACCAAATACAGGAACTGATGAATACCAGCAGATAGCAGCAGGTATTGGTGTTTATGATGGTAGCGGTAATATCGAAGATAAGATATTCACAGTTAATGGTGAAAAGTTCTTATATGTTACTGATCCAGCAAAGTTGGGTGATGATTATAAGGATGTTAATTACGTCAAAGTAACAGGTACTAGTGGTAGTCTGGCTACAGATGGTACAGATACAAAAACTATGGCAGCTTTAATAAAGGCTAAGACAGGAATTGAAGCGGAAGCAGATAATGCTGCAAAAACAACTCTTAACTTAAAGCCATCTTCTACAGCTACAGGTAAGGGTATTGAACTCCAGATTGGAGCTAACGAAGGTCAGACAATGAACTTCACACTTGATGATATGAGTGCTGATGCTCTTGGAGTTGGTGGAAATAATGTTAACTTAAGCACTCAGGACAGTGCTAAGACAGCAACAACAACTATCGACGCTGCTATTAAAAAGGTATCTGCTGCAAGAGGAAGAATGGGTGCTGTTCAGAACAGACTTGAGCACACAATCAACAACCTTGACACAGCTTCAGAGAACCTTCAGACAGCTGAATCTCGTATCCGTGATACAGATATGGCTGAAGAGATGGTTAACTACAGCAAGAACAACATCTTAGCTCAGGCTGGACAGTCTATGCTTGCTCAGGCTAACCAGTCTAACCAAGGTGTTCTTACACTCCTTCAGTAATTATTCTGAAATAACATTTTGTTAAATTAATACCCCTGTATCAACAATTCCATGCATGTTGATACAGGGGTTTATATTTTACCGGCATTATGAATTTTTTTCTGCCAGTCTCATAACTTCCTTCCATGCTGGCGAGAACAGATAATAACCTATCATTGCAAACATTCCAAAACTGAAAGAAATTGGGAAGCACAACATTACCCATGTTCCATCAAAGTATCTGTTAATAATATAGGCACTTGGAATTCTGACCGCCCAAAGCATAAGAATATTGACAATTGTAGTATAACGCACCTTTCCAGTTCCGTTTACAATAGATATTATACAGTTAAAGATAGCAAAAAACCACTGTGAAAGCAGCATAACAACAACATGCCTGCTCGCATACATCAATACCATTTCATCTGATGAAAAGAAACGTATTATAGGTTTATGTATCATTATGAAAAACAATCCACAACTTAATGTAATAAGACCTGAACACAATGGAATTCTCCAGTGTCCTTCTTTAATTCTTGAGTATTTCTTAGCACCGTAATTCTGTCCTGAAAATGTAGTGGCCGCCGAAGACAATCCGGTAATTGCTATGTTAGAGCATCCTGTAATTCTTCCTGCTACTGCACCTCCTGCCATAAATATAGCACCCTGTGAATTATTAAAGGTCTGTAATGCAACATGTCCTAATGAATAAAGCGAATTGTTAAGACCAACCGGCAAGCCAATAGCCAGAATATCTTTCATCATTGTTCCAGAGAATCTTCTCGGCAAAAATGTAAACTGTATCTCTGGAAACTTATTTCTTATGTAAACAATACTTACAATCCATGAAATAAACATGGCAATACTTGTAGAAAGTGCTGCCCCGGCTACATCCATTCCAAAACCTGCAACAAACAATAAATCAAATACTATATTAGAAACACATGACACAACCAGAAACCATAGCGAAGCCTTGCTGTCTCCAAGTCCTCTTAAAATTCCGGCGTTCATATTATACCCCAGATTACCAAGTGTGCCTAAGAATACAACCCTTGTATAGATTAATGCGGCATTCCACACATCCTGCGGAACTTTCATAAATTCCAGAATATATGGTGCTGCAAACCAACCTAGAATTCCAATCGGAATACCTATAATATATATAAATGTTATTGAAGTTCCACATACTGAAACAACCTTTCCCGATTCCTTGGCTCCGGTATATTGTGAAATAAGAATAGACACACCTGTTCCTATTCCTAAAAAGACACATAATAATACTTCAACTGGCTGCGAACTCGTTCCTACCGCAGCTAAAGATGTATCACCACAGTATTTACCTATTACAAGTGCATCAACCGTAGTATATAACTGCTGCAAAACATTTCCAATAATAATCGGTATCGCAAACAGTATGATATTTCTCATGATATGACCTGTGGTCATATCAATCTTGCCTTTTTGTGAATTTGCCATAATATACTCCTATCATTAAATAACCTGTCCGTATCTGTTATTTATAATAATACTGTAATTGAGTCATATATTCTAGTGATTTATGGCATGGAGTACAGAAAAAGTGTCCATATATCGTTTATTTGTATTATTCAATTCCATTTAACCAAAATACTTCTCAATCACTACAGCCCTCTCAATCCAGCTATGTCTGCCCTTACAGCATTCATACCCGCTGTCAGCGATTTCCTGCAAATGTTTCGTATCAGCTAATGCACATTTAACCTTATCCGTGATTCGTGCCGCAATACACTCATCATATCCCGACTTTTCATAGTCTCTTAAATCCTCAAGTGAATAGAACAACACATTTTCACCATCTGCAAATGTGTTCTCATAAAACAGCGAAATATCAGTAAGTGCAACACCTCCATTAAGCATAGTATTAAACACTCTGTCGTGTGCGCCCATCTTAAACCACGGCATTACATTAAGAGAAATCTTTGCCTGACTAATCATATCAAGACACACCTTGGAATCAACACCTCCATGCTCAATTATATTCTCATGGTGGTTACATTCGATATAATTATAACCTGCGCCATAAGTATGAATCTTAAGTCCTGAATCAACCAGTACCCTTATTGCAAGCTCCCTGTAGTGGAATCTTACAGCAAGGTCTGCATACATCATATTAGGCATGCAGTCGACAAGCTGTTCGTCTGTAATATCAGGGAATTCCCTGCGTAACGCATTTTCCGCCGCCGCATCAATCGTCTCTGACGGATTGTCTATCAGATATGACAGCACACCCTCATAGAAATCTATATACTCATCATCCATGTTATCCAGATGTTTCCTTAGTATTCTTTTCGGAGTGTAATTACCTGTAAATATAATATCTATTGGTCTTTCCTTCATTGACAGGTAATTCTTATCAGGCATTATACATCTGTTATAATTCAGCTCTGTTCCGGCTGTAAGCATATATTCAGTATGTACTTCCGGGAAAAATCTGCGCATGTATGCGACATGCATTTCATCAATATCAAGCTGGATATACTTTTCAGGGTGCTTTCGGATATATTTGTTGTAATAAAGCGGGTGGTCTACAACCACATTTACAACCTTAACACCTGCCCAATCCCAGAAATTCCAGCCATCATCACGATACAGACCGGCTTCTCCTGCTATTCCTTCAAAGTTAAATGTAAACATATACCATTCGTCTGAGCTGTGAGCATTAAAAAATTCCACCAGTGCAGAAGAACTGGCCTGCTGTAACATTAAATTATACCAGAAAACGGAGTAGCCCATCTTCTCCCATACAGCAGCCATCTGCTCTGTAAAGAATTCTAATGTTTCTACTCCGCCTTTAAATAAAATCAATCTTTTCATTATTCTTCTCTGTTAAGCCATAATTGCATCAAATATTCCATCTAATGCAGACACATCAAGTTCCTCAGCCTTTCCTGAATCGACAAGTCCAGCTACCTTTGCGTCCATTGGAAGCTTTGCAACTGTCTTGATATCATTAGCTGCTGCCACTTCATCAATCTTACTCTTTCCGTATATATAATGAATATTACCGCAGTCTGGACATTTGAAATAAGACATATTCTCGACAATTCCAAGAACCGGAATATTCATAAGCTTAGCCATATTAATTGCCTTCTCCACAATCATTGAAACAAGATCCTGTGGTGAAGTTACAATAATAATTCCGTCTATCGGCATAGACTGGAAAACAGTAAGAGGTACATCTCCTGTTCCTGGAGGACAGTCAACAAACATACAGTCTGTCTCATCCCAGTCAACATCTTCCCAGAACTGCTTAACAACACCCGCAATAACAGGCCCTCTCCATATAACCGGATCAGTCTCCTTTTCCATAAGAAGATTAAGTGACATAACCTTAATACCATTCTTTGAAGTCTCAGGATACATTACAGTTCCATCTTCATTACATGTTACCCTTTCAGTAAGTCCAAAAGACTTAGGAATAGATGGTCCTGTAATATCTGCATCAAGTATTGCCGCTTTCTTTCCTTCCTTATTGGCTTTGACTGCCAGCATTGATGTGACAAGTGATTTACCAACACCTCCCTTGCCACTGACAACAGCTATAACCTTCTTAACTTTGCCATTATTGGCATTTCTTAATATCTGTGGTCCTTTTCTTGATTCGCAGTCTGAACTGCAGCTTGAGCAACTTCCTGAACAATTCTCGCTCATAACTTCCTCCCATTATTTATTCATGTATTTTTGTTCAAATTCTTCGACTGGTATAGGCTTTGAGAAATAATATCCCTGGAATATATGACAACCCATCTCTGTCAGCATAAGAAGCTGTTTGTCTGTCTCTACACCTTCAGTAATTACTTCCATTCCAAGCTTTCCACCAAGAGAAATAATAGTCTCCAGAATATCCTGTCCCTTAACCTCATTCTCTGTAGCACGAAGGAATGCCATATCAATCTTAAGAACATCTGCACTTATATCTTTTAACATATTCAACGAAGAATATCCACTTCCAAAATCATCAATCTCTATCTTAAATCCATAATCCCTGAGGTTCTTAATTACCTCCATATTCTTCTTAAGATCAGACATAAGTGCTGTCTCGGTAATCTCTAACTTTAACATCTTAGGTTCAATATCATATTTCTTAACAATCGATGTAATAACCTCATATACATCTATAAGATAAAAATCCTTAGTAGATATATTTACAGAAATATAATGAACCGTATCACCCTTCTTCTTCCATTCACTTAATTTAGCTGCTGCACATTCCCACATATACATATCAAGCTTATATATGAGACCTGTAGTCTCCAGAATATCAATAAAGAAGAATGGCGACAGCAACCCTCTATCAGGATGCTGCCAACGCACAAGTGCCTCTGCTCCATAAGTCTTACCATGCGTATTAACCTGTGGCTGAAGAAACATTTTAAATTCTTTTCTTTCAAGTGCACCCTCAAATTCTCCAATAACTCTTCTTTCTTCAAGAGTTCTCTTTAACAGCTTATCATCATAGTATGCAATATTAACTTCATAATTATTCTTAATAGTCTCGCTTGCAATAAATGCTTTATCACACATATTACTTACAGGCTCATCAACATCTTCAATATCATAAACACCTACTACAACCCTTATCTTAAATGATGCATTGTTGAATCTGTCCTGCATACTTACAATACTATTCTGCATTATTTCATTATTAAAACTGTCCTTCGGCATACACACAGCAAATCTGTCATTCTGGATTCTTCCACATATATAGCCACTTTCAGATGAAGCCTTGATAAGCCCCGCCTGCATTTTAATAATCTCATCACCTTTTTCGATTCCAAAAAGCTCATTAACAAGCTTAAAATCTTTAATATTACTGCACACCAGGCAATATTTGTGATTCCTGTCGTTTCGCACTACATTTGCAGTTTCCTCATAGAACTGCTCCTTATTAAGAAGTCCCGTGAGATTATCATGTGTAGCTCTGAACTTTTCATATTCTAAAAGCTCAACAGCTTCCGTACGATCATTAAATATGAAATAATCACATATAAAATTATGCTTATCATCATATACACGATTATATGAAATATCAAAGCTTCTCCTCTCATCTCCCACGCTGATTGTCTGCCTGAATTTCTTATTGTCATGCTCAGACTGAGTATGAAGCCAGCTTGCATAATTATGCTCTACTTCATTAATATTATCAGTAATAGAATACATTTCTTTAACAATGCCATTACAGTATATACATCTTCCTGCATTATCAAAGCATATAATTCCACTATTCATATCCCTGATTATAAGTGAAAATGTATTCTCAATAAGCTCATTAGGAACATAACTGTATGTCAGATAATATATAAGTACAGACATGATACCAAATGCAACCATTGACATGTCATATATTGAATCAGACCACATAGTCATTATATCAAGCAAAGATGCAGCTAATAATAATATGAGAATAGCAAAATACCTGAATCTGTAGAATCTTGACATTTTCTCAACCATTACTATATAACTTAAAATAAGCAGCAACATAATGCCATAAGCGAATACATAATGTAACCTGCCCAGAACATTACCTTTTGCAAACTGAACAATTATCTGGTCATCTGATATATCTGTTATATCAAATATCCATCTCGTCCATGTATTAATCAAAAATGCAACAGTCTCAAGCAGCGAATATGCAATCATAAAAACTTTTACACCCACAATGCCCTTAAACATGCCTGTATAATACTGGGTATAATACATAAGAAGTACAAGCAACCAGTCAAAGCTCGCCATAATCAGTCCCTTACACAGAACTGTAATGGTTGTCCCTGGAACACATATATATACTAAAAATATTATCCCACATATAAATGCACCAAGCTCATATAAAAACACAACTCTTGCCAATGCACCCTCTTTTTTATATGCCTTTAAAGCACACGCCCCAATCATTAAAATTACCGCCGTAATAATAAGCCCATAAAATACTCTCATAAGCGATATCTCCTAAATCAATACTAAATTTCACGACTTGTTTAAATAGTATTATAGCGCAAACTTCTTATTATTGCAAATGTGGCACAGCCAGATTCTTTTAACTCTGGTAAACAAACAGACGATTCATTCCCTCCTGCCACGGATACTCAAATTCCAGATAAATAATTTCCTTTCCAAAGCGTGCAAATCTTTCTTTCCAGTAATTTGTTGTAGCCTGTCTTAGTCTCATAATATGATTCTCTTCATAAATGTTATTTCCCATATTCTCATATCCGAAACTTTCCAGTTCTTCTTTTGAATAATACGGATTCATTTTAATAAACCAATATCCACCAGGCTTCAATACCCGTTCTAAATCTTCAACTACCTCCTTTGACACATCTTTTGGCATTACATCCAACACATTTGATAATATCACTCCATCAAATGAATTCTCTTCTAATTGCTTTACCGTATGGTCTGTACCTTCAAGAAAAGTTGCCGTTTTATAATCACTTAATCTTGCTGTTTCAGTTGCAAATTCAATGCCCGTTTTTGAGGCATCAATTCCTAAAACTTTATGTGTAGGCTGATACTGCAAATATTGAAAAGAAATATCTCCTGTACCACAGCCAAAATCTAATACATTTGTTGTTTTTTGTGCAAACAGCTTTAACGCTTCGTCAAACATTGTTTCAACTTGTAAATCTAAAGTTCTTAAATCCACAGGTGTACATTCCTTAAATACCTGATTCCACATTTCTGTTTCTCGCTCATATGCCTTGTTCATAATACTACCATCTCCTTTTATTCTCACACATGCTGCACAGCAGGACCGCCCTTATCAAATTCATTTAATCATGTTCTTTAATATATTGAACTGCCTTTTTGTCACTCTTTGATTTTTCGTGTTTTATTATGCCCATTGCTCTTTCTTTATCCATAGATTGTACGATTTTCGAATCCTCCTTTAGTAATGTGTCAAGAGAAATAGCAAATTGCCAAACTCCTCTTGTGTTAATTGATTTTCTTTCCGAATGTTCAATATTTGATTTCCTATATTCATAATATTACGACCTCCTTTCAATAATATTATCCGAAAAATAATGTTCAAAATAAAGCAATCATCATATTGCATTGCATATATAGTTACGCAAAGATTCTTTGACATGTGCTTTTCTCTATAAATTACAATTCATTTTACCCATTTTAACATAAAACTCAACCAAGTTAGAACTTCCATTTACAATCATTCTACTTCCACTGAAGTTCTTTTTCACTCCTAAATGTATATTTCATGCCAGGCTTCTATTAATCACAGCTACAATTTCATCAACTGATTCACCAGTCCAGTAACATATCTTCGCAACATTCATATCTTTTTTCCTGACCCGAATTCCTTTCAGTTTTGTGTCATTGTTCTTCATAACTTCAACCCTTTTCACCTCATATTCTTCTCCAAGTCTTTTCTGCTCTTCATCAATCACATCATTCATTCTGTCGTCCATAGCAACCTCCTATAAATAAAATAAGAGCACACACTTAAGTTTCTATACTCAAGTACTTGCTCTTATTTTTAATAATTATAATCTACCATGATTATACAAGCATCTTCTTAATTGATTCAACCGTGTCCCTACTCAGATGATTTCGTTTAAATGTATGAATTGCCCTGTCGATATCTTCGACACTCTGCAAAATATATGTACTTTGAACTGGACTGTTACTTCTGATTAAAATAACATATCCTTCAACCCACACATTATAGCCTTCCAGATATTTCGCAAGGATATAAATCTGCCTTTTTACCTGCTTGACAGGATTTTTGACTTCTTTCACAAATGTATTTCCATATCCGTCATCTTTATATTTTTCCCAATTATAATCATCCTCATTGCCATAAAGTTGACCCTTGTAATTCTTAACTTCAAAAATAAACACACCATATTTATTTACAACAACATTATCAAGTTCTGTGCGCTTTCCATCGTACGATACAGAAATATTGGTGAATAAATAATCTCCTTCACGAAGTACTCCCTTAATGATTTCTGTCGCTATATGTTCTCCCCGACGACCAGCCCGCTTTTCAGGTGCTTCAATCACCCACGGTTCATAAGTATGTGGCTTTTTATTATTACCGCTACTATTATTACCAATATTAGTTACAACGATAATAATAAGTACAGCTATCAATATCGCTATGACTGTTATAATCAATTCATATCACCTCTGTATTTAAATTGATTCTATCATAAACCTATTTTAAAAATTAATAAAGAATAAATAAACCCACTGGGTTCGAACCCCGGTAAAGTAATCCTCATCCATTACCAATAACATTGACAACCTCCTATAAATAAAATAAGAGCAAGGTATAGTCTTTAGTCTGCTCTTATTAGAATCAGCATTCACCAATGTATAGACAATCCTGTCTTTTAGCTTCTCCAAATTGATTTCACAATCAAACTTAGGAAACAGGCTTCTATTAATCACAGCTACAATCTCGTCAACTGATTCACTAGTCCAGTAACATATCTTTGCAACATTCATGTCTTTTCTCCTGACCTGAATTCCTTTCAGTTTTGTGTCATTGTTCTTCATAACTTCAACTCTTTTCACCTCATATTCTTCTCCAAGTCTTTTCTGCACTTCATCAATCACATCATTCATTTTGTCATCCATAGTAACCTCCTATAAATAAAATAAGAGCAAGCACTTAAGTTTCTATACTCAAGTACTTGCTCTGTTTCTTTGTATCAAAGTTATTATATATAGTTTAAAGTTGGTGATTTACAGGTGATTTATAAGATGTAATCTATAAACTGGAAATTTCTCAATTCTTCATCTCTGTTTTTTCTTTTCCAATTAATAGACCAATCGTTGAAATAACAAAAATTAATGCTGATGTTAGAGAAAAAATACCATCAGTAACCACAAATATGATAAACGTGGCTAATGGAATATAATTAAGAATACTTTTCAAAATTTTCATGTCCAATCCTCCTTTTTAAAATCTCATTAATCTTATAAAATATTTTGTTCTAAAAATCCCGATTTTCTTTATTCTACAAACTTGAATTTATCTTTTCTTATATGTCACCACAACTCCAACCACCGAAGTCAAAAAAAC